>Ga0153996_1000005_pt1 | contig 238394 bp, 236 predicted proteins | sample TSNC080MetaG_FD_104728 | JGI IMG/M metagenome (GOLD analysis project Ga0153996, IMG submission 104728) | Attine ant fungus gardens microbial communities from North Carolina, USA - TSNC080 MetaG | ecosystem: Host-associated > Fungi > Mycelium > Unclassified | place: USA: North Carolina, Lumber... | reverse complement strand
TGAGCTGTCCGATTTCAAGAGAGATAGGCGACAGGGACCCCGCGCAAGCAAGGAGTAGCCGAGGTACGAGGCGTACTCTTTGTTGCCGCTTTAGTGGCTTAGCGAAGGGGGAAATTTCTAAAAAAAATTCTACAGGAGCAAAAGGTTTTACTTTGGCAGAGGTGCTTTTGACCTTGGCCATTATCGGAGTAGTTGCAGCGCTTACAATCCCCGCTGTTGTAACAAAAGTCACTAAAGACCAGTATGTCACAGGTCTTAAAAAGGCATATAACACACTTAAAGCAGTTGAGCGTGAGGCTGTACGAGAGCATGGCCCTATGGAGAGTTGGAATATGGCAGAAACCAATAAAGTAATCTTTGAAAAATATCTCAAAGATTACTTTGATATTTTAAAAATCTGTGAAGGAACAGAGAAGGGCTGTTGGACAGACGAACAAACATTCTTGGGTGGTGAGACAGATCCATATGAATACAACAACCCATATGATTACAGATTTATAACCTCAGACGGAATGGCCTGGGTATACTGGGGCGGCGGTATTAATGTTGATGTCAACGGCTTAAAGGGCCCGAACAGATATGGCAGAGATATATTTAGCTTTGGTCTCGGAGGTACACCACGGAGCTTTAAACCAAATGGTTGGGGTATGACAACTGAATATATAGACGAAGACTGCAATCCTTCAATAACAACCTGCGATGGGTTTTCCTGTGCTGCTAAAGTCCTGGCTGAAGGTGCGATGAATTATTAGCAAAAGTCAGAGGCTTGAAAGACGCTACAGTATTATTTCTTCGGACAAAGACTGTTTTTCGGGACTTTACAGGGAGAAGGCCGGCAGGGTGCGGGTTGACACCCTTGAGGTGCTTTTGGTAATAATTGTGTTTCGCTGCCCCGTATTTGTATGGCGGGCAGCCCTTTTTCCTGAGGCTTGCCGTTATAATATGTTTCTTCCTGCACCCTTGAAGCAGCATTTGCCGTGGAGCCCGAGACAGGAGTGCCCAGCATTAGCCTTACTCCGCCAAACCTTTTGCTCATAGTGTTTTTGACGCCTCCTGCTACTTGGTTTGCATCATCTATTGTCTGGTCTATTTTCGACATTGTTTTATCAAGATTTTTTGTGGCTCTGTCTATATTGCCTGTTATTTCCTGAATATTTTTCATTGATTCGTTAAGACTTTGAGTACTTTCATCGACATTTATGACCGCATCGGTCATTCTTGTTTCAGAAAGTGCACGGTTTAGTTTCAGCGAGACTTCGTTGATATTTTCCGCAGTTTGCGAAATGCTTCTGCTCGTGGCGGCAAAATTTTGTGAAGCTTCCTTTAGGTATGGCCTGTTTTCCTGCACTATAACTCTTATGTCCGCAACAAGGCTTCGTATTTCATCACTTGTTTTTTCAGCACTTTCGAAAGTTTTACCAAGGTTGTCTGAAATTATTGTAAATGCTCCTGAGTCTGCCTGTGACGTCATAAAGGCTTCCATATCCATTGTAGTTTCTCCGTGTATAACGGTACCTTTTCTTATAATGCTTGTGGCGGGCAGTACAGGATATTCAAGGTCTATATAGTTTCTTGTCCTTGAGTTTTTATCTTCGTTTTTTTTAAGTTTAGCTGTAATATTGTCCGGTATTCCGTGTATATCTTTATCTAAAACAAGCTTTACATGTGAGCAGGTAAAATCCTTACTGGGCCTTATTCTTCCTGTTTGACCCACTTTAAATCCTTTGTAATAAACGGGCATACTCCTTGTTATGGGCGGAAGTTTTTCAAATTGTGCGACGATATAATAGCCGAAGATGTATTTGTAAAGTTTGTAGCTGAAGTAGAATACCGCAAAGGTAAAAAAAATCATTGCCAGAATGCGGAGTTTTTTCAGAATCAACCTTAAAACTTTTGTTATGAATCTCGTATCTTTATTTTCAACAATAATTTTGGCCTTTTCTCCGCCTTCGGCCTTCTCTTTTTTCTCGCTCTCTTCTGATTCTGCGACTATGTCATCCAGATTTTGTTCTTCCGGATTTTTATTTATATCCTTATCTTCATTGCTCATATGTTAAAACTAGAACAATATTTTCTTATGCACCATTAGTCTTTTGGCTGTGGAACGGATAAAAAAAAATACCCGACAAACTGTCCGTTCGGGTAATATTTTTTTGGTTAAAATGGCTACGCCATTTTTTACTTTTGGATAATTTCTATTTCGTTTTCGTCGGGGTCTTTCAAGAAAGCAATTTTTTTAATTTCTTCTGCTCCCGACGAGCTTTTTAGTTTTATTTCATACGGTTCATATAAAAATTCATATCCGAGATTTTTTACTTTTGTTTCAAATGCACTCATGTCATCTGTTGCAAAAGCAAAGTGTCCAAAGGTATTCCCGTTTTTGTATCCCTCGGCAGGTGTATCGAAGTTTCTTGTAAGTTCTATTTCAGGCTCGCCTTGGGCATTTGCCAGAAAATACAGTTCACAGTCTTCAAGTTCTTTTTTATCTTGAAGGCGGAGACCTATAAGGTCTTCATAAAACTTTAAAGACTTATCGATGTCGTTTACTCTTATCATTGCGTGTAAATATTTCATTTTTCCTCCTATAATTTTCTTTTTTAATAACATAAAATATTGTAATGAGCAAAAAATTTTAAATTCGTGTTTTGTAGGTACAGAGAATATTAAGCGAGGTAACCCATGCACGTAAGAAGAGTGTCTTTGGGCAGTACATTCCCCCAAAGCAGCAGTAATTATAAGAACAGCCCCAATTTCGGTAAAATTGACGATAAGTCAAAACTATATTTTTATGAAAACTCTAAAAAAGGATGGGAGAAGGCTACACTTATTGAACGTTTATTCGCGGGCAAGAAAGAAAAGGCTGTTTCATACAGTATTGATATTTTGGAAAATTTAGATGCTATTGACATCAAAATGGGCAAGGGTGGAATTCCTGTTGCAACTTATGATATGGACGCGTTGAGAGAAAAAGCGGCAGATTGTGCGGATAACGTTGGGGGTACGGCAGTACAACTTTTAAGATATCCCGGCCAATCTCCGGCAAAACATGCGGGAGCTATGGACGCGCTCAAACTTTATCGTTTGGCTGAATGGTACAGGTATTGGGTATTAGATAATGCGAATGATGTATCGAGCCCCGAAGAATCTAATGATTCCTGGAAGTATGACGCGCGTTAATTTTCAAAGTTAACTTTTGTAAATAAAGCAGCCAAAATGCCTGTTTTTAGTCAATTTTTGACTTTCATTTCTCTTAATAAAATCGTGTGAAGCGGTTTTTGTAGACGAATGAAAATTGATTTTAAGGTACTAAACAATATGCCCAGTTATACTGCGAATAATCTTTCGAGAAATTCGCAGGTTTTTGCGTCTAAAAACGCTTCCGCTCCAAGCTTCACAGGTATTGGTTCAAGCGCAGGAAAGGCTGCACGAAACCTGCTTTCCAAGGGTAAAAAGTTTGTTCAGGGTTCTGAAATAAAGTACTCTGATTTCGACAAATTGAAAAATACTTTAAATTCCGCTTATGGCAGCAAATTTCAGGACTTAATAGAGACGGGTAAAAAGGCGGGACTTGTTCGAGAGGCTCCAGACTCTGTTTCCCAGCTTGTTTTGAAAAACGAGGGGGTTATAAAAAGAATAGCAAAGGCTATATCATATCCCCTTACGGGTCTGCCTTTGGATTTGTTGGATACTGTGTCGGGCAAACTGTCAAAGATAAAAATATTTTCAAAACTCAACAATTCGCAAATCCTTAAGAACCACAGGGCAAAAAACCTGCTTCAAACTCAGATGGGTTCGCTCAAGGGTATTTTAAAACAGACAAACAAGCTTGTCCAAAACGGCGCTGATAATTCAAAGATTATTGCGGATTTAGACAAGACTCTTGCAAAAGTTTTTTCCGAAGGTACGGGTAAATACAGTACTCCGAAAGAAAGAGGCGTTGCGCGCTTTGTTTCTTCAATTATTCCCGCATTTTATATAGCGAACGATGCTTATAACAGTGCAAGGAGAAATGGTGCAACCGATGAAGAAGCAAAAAAAGTAGCTGACGAAAGAAAAGACCAGCTTGTCCGCGAGACAGTCCTGGAAACCTATGAGCAGTACGCTACACTCGGTGCTATGTCCGAATTTGTTAATACAAAAACCTGGGGCGCTCCGCTTGTTAATACAATAGTGGCTCTTACCTCCCAGATATTTTCGAGAGTTTCTAAAGGGAAATCTTTAACGCCTGTTAAAATTAAGTCTACACAATTGCAAAACGGCTTGTATGAGATGAATACTTTCTTAGGTGCCTCGAAAGATGGTGTTCAAAGTGTTGAGCAGGCATTCAAAGGTAATAAAACTTTTGCTGATGCAACTGCAGAGAAGAAGAAAAAACCGCTTCTTACTGTGAAGAATGTACTGTTGTTTTGTGCGGCCAGTGTGACCGCAGGTTTTGCGCTCAGGTACGGTCGCATAAAGCTTACAGATTACCTCAATAAAAATACCAATAAAGACAACCGCATCGTTAGCTTTTTGAGTAGCATAAAAAACAAATATAACGCGTTTACAAAAGAAACCGTAAGGGTTAAGCCGGAGCAATTGCAGGAATATTTTAAGCAGGTAGAGAAAACCGGTAATATTGAACTTGCACAAAGGTGGTCCGAGGAGCTTAAACAGCATTCAGGCAAACTGGTTGAAGATGGTTTTATAACATTAACCCGTAAAGCTGACAGAAAACTTAAACTTCCCTTTATAAAACAAGAGCTTCCTGCTAAGTATCTTCTTAAAGCTGTTACGTTCCCTGTCACAATTGTAAAAGAATTTATTTCTTATCCCTACAAGGCTGTTCAAAAAATACTCGGCGGTCTCGGTTCTTTGAAGATATTTAAATCTGAAAAGTTTGAAAAAATAGGGAAAAAACTTGTTAATTGGTCGGGCTCGGGGTCTAAAGTATCCTTAAGGCAGGAAAAATTGTTTACAAATAAAATGTCCGAGATATACGGCGATTATGTGCGTCAGCTAAAGAAACACAATGTTTCAAAGTCCGGCAATTTTGATGATTTCTACAAAAAACATTTTAATGAAAAACTTCTTTCGGCTTTTGATATAGAAAACAGGTCTATGATAGATAACTCCAAGCTTGCAAAAATGACGCAGCTTATGACTATGGCTACATCAACATACTTTGTTACTGTTGATGACTATAATCAGACTGCACTTCAGACTAACGATAAGGAAAAGGCCTCCAAGTCTGCACGGGAAAGATTTGTACAGAAGATAATGCGCGTTATGACACAAATAGGCCTGATGGAAGTATTTAACAATCTCTTTAAATCACAATATACCGGTTCACTCGCAGGAGTAGCAGCAGTGACTGCTTTGAATACTCTTGCAACTGATACTGTTTCAAGAACTATCTCGGGTCAGCCTCTGGGAAGATATTCCAAAGAAGAGCAAGAGGCGCTTGAGCAAAAACGCCTGAATGGCCCGTTGGGCTGGTGGCATAAATTAATGAAAAAACTTTCATCATAATTAATTCTCCAAATAAATATCTTCCTGGGTAATAGTATTTTTTTAAGCTTCCTCTGATAATTACAAAGGTAATTATTTTAGGGAGGAGATACTATGAAAAATATTCCGGAAGGCACAGATAGAGGTTTAATTACAAAAGATAATTGTGCGGTTGCTTTTATTGATATTCAACCTCAGATGATTTTTGGTGTGGGAAACATTGCGCGCGATACTTTGATTAATAACATTACGATGTTGGCTAAAGCAGCGAAGTTGTTTAATGTGCCCACTATTCTTACGACGGTCGAAGCAGAAAGTTTCTCGGGCTATTGTATGGAGTTTTTACAAAATGTTTTTCCTGACTCTACACCAATCCCCCGCACAGGGATGAACTCTTGGGACTTTGAAAACTTTAGAAACGCTGTCCGTGCAACGGGCAAAAAGAATATTATTCTAAGTGGCCTTTGGACTGAAGTATGTGTATGTTGGCCTGCACTTTCTATGATAGAAGAAGGTTTCAATATCTTTGTAGCTGAAGATGCCTGCGGTGGTGTTTCAAGGATGATTCATAACGGGGCAATGAGACGTATGGAAAAAGCAGGTGCGATTCCTGTTTCTGCCATGCAGATGATGCTTGAATTCCAGAGGGATTGGGCGAACAAAGATACATATGATGCTTGTACGGAGCTGATTCATCAACACGCAGGTGCTTATGGCGTAGGTATTGAATATGCCAAGACCTGGTGTCCGAAAAAGCACTAATTAGTCAAATTTTTATAGCTTAGGCGGCACGGTTTTCATCTGTGCCGCTTTTTGCTATAATATTCTTATGGAATTATCATCGAGCTTGGAAGATTACCTTGAGGCCATATATGCCGAGGTTCTTAAGAGTGGCTGTGCAAAGGTGACAGATATCGCACAGATTTTGAATGTCAAAAAAGCTTCAGTAACCGGAGCACTAAATACTCTTGCGAAAAAAGGACTTGTTAATTATTCTCCATACTCAGCCGTTACTCTCACTCCAGACGGAGAGAAGATAGCAAAGGATGTAGCTAAAAGGCACCGCGTAATGACGGATTTTTTTAAGAATGTTCTGTATTTGTCGGAGCAGGAAGCTATCGAAAACGCCTGTAAAATGGAGCATATAATGTCAGAAAAAATGTTTAAAAGAATGATGAAATTCTCTTCATATATGCAGGAAATATGTGAAAAGCATCCGGATATTAAAGAAAAAATAAAAAACATGTACTAAGGCATAAAAAATAAGGCCCTTTAAGGCCTTATTTTTTATTATCAATATCGGCTTACATTCTCAAGGCTTCTTCCAGAGCAACCTCAACAGCTACACCGTTATATGCTACTGCGCCTACAATGTTTCTTACTGTTGCAACCATTTCTATAGGGTTGTCCAGTTTATTTATACAAGAACCAACGCCTATAGCGCTCGCACCTGCAGCAAATGCTAAAGGAGCAGTGTCTTTAGTTATTCCTGTTGCGCTCATAACCGGAATGGCGACCTGTCTGGAGATTTCAAGAGTGTTCTCAATAGTTCTTTGTGCTTTGGCAAACAGTGTTTTTCTTGCTCCGCCGTCAATATCATCAGGCGCACCTTCTGTTTGTATGAGGTCTATGCCTAAAAGTTCAAATCTTTTTGCAAGAGCAATCTGCTCGTCCATTTCGATATGGCCGGGAATTGTGGCACAGATAAAAGTATTTCTACCTTGAACAAGCGTCATAGTTTCGAGAGTAATTTCATATACATCGTGAACGCTTATTATCTCACCTTTTTTGTAAAAAGCATCAAAGTTCCCTATTTCAATGGCATCTACGCCTAAATCAACCGCTTTTGCTAAATCAAACGGGTTTATCGAAGATGCAAAAACAGATAAATGACAATTTTCTTTGGCAACCTTAATAACGTCTTTATCACAAGCAACGTCGATTGCACTCGCAAAACCAGCCTGTGCCGCCTGTGCTATTTTTTTAACTTTAGTAAGGTCATAATTGTCAATACCGCTAATTACTTTAACAGCGCGTTTTTCTCTAAGGTGTTTTTTAAAAACTTCTATATTTCTCATTTTCCTTCCTTTCGTAAAGGTCATTTGAATCTTATCACAACTAGGCTCTAGGGGCAATGCGTAAAACTTCAAAGGCATATAAATTATATGCAATAGAGTGATAGGGTGTTTAAAATGTACAAAACTCGAAGTAGATTTTTTTTGCTAGTGGTTGCCTTCATGCTTAACCTTAATTTACAAACTTTTTCCCAGGACGCATGGAGCGAGCAGGCTATATACACGACTGTTTATGAGAAAATTACCCCCGCGATTGTTTCGATAGAGGCTGATCTTCCTGACGGTATTTCTACGGGTACCGGCTGTGTAGTAGACAAAAGCGGCATAATTCTCACAAGCTTGCATGTTATTAAGGGCGCCAAAACAATTGAAGTAACTACGTCAAACGGACAAGCGTACAAGGCGGAAGTAAGCGCTGTCTTAAAAGATAACAATGACCTTGCACTTATAAAAATCAGCCCGCGTTATGATTTGCCCATAGTTACTTTTGGTGATTCAAATGCAGTAAAGGTAGGGCAAAGGGTTTTGGCCATAGGTAATCCTTTTGGCTTTAAAGGTACGCTCACAACGGGTATAGTTTCGAGGATTGACTATCAGAGAAACAAAGTCCAAACAGACGCGGCCATTAACCCCGGGTGTTCCGGCGGACCACTTATCAATTTAAAAGGTGAGGTCATAGGGATAAACCAGTCTATCTATAACCCCGATAATAACCGTTCAAATATCGGTATAGGTTTTGCAGTCCCGGTTAACAGCGTGAAAGAGTTTATTGTTATTGTTAAGAAGAAAAACTCTGACCTGGCGACCATACCAGTGAATACTGTTTATGCACAGTAAGCCTTACCCGCAATCATTGTTTTTCGGGCTTCAAGCTGTCTCTAATAGTTCATTGCACCTTCTGCCAGAACTTTTGCAGCGCAGCGTCGTCCTTCCGAAGAAATGTTGCACTCTGAATCGACATCACTTGTTGACATTAGGGTAATTCCGTCGTTATTATAATAACCACGAGGTTTAATCCCCAGATTTGAAGGGAAGACTTGGAATTGAAATAAATCTCTGCCGTATCTGTTCGGGCCCTTTAAACCGTTAACATCCACAATGAACCAACCTTGGAAAAACAGAGGAGTCGAGTTACCATTTTTAATGTATGCCCAAGGCATACCGTCAGATGTTACTATTCTGTAATATGAGTTGGTGTCGAGGTCTTCGGTCCTAAGACTGCCATTCAAGTACGTACGTTTTGCTGAAAAACAGTCCTTTTCCGTTGTTGCGCTGCAGTTTTTTATGACGTCAAAATAGGGCAGAAAATATTTTTCAAAGTCAGCTGCGGGGTCTGAGCCATATGTTCCTGCCGACCAAGTCCAATTTTCCATAGGGCCATGTTCTTGTCTTGCTTCTCTTTTAACCGCTTTAAGCGTATTGTAAGCTTTCTTAAGACCCGTAACATACTGGTCTTTAGTGACTTTAGTAATAACGGCAGGGATAGTTAATGCCGCAATAACTCCGATAATAGCCAAAGTCAAAAGCACCTCAGCTAGTGTAAAGCCTCTTATCATATATTTGTCTCCGTATATAATTCAAGAACTACAAAAAGACATACCAAATTTTATAAGAGTTTGTCAACAGCTTTTTAATATTTAATAACTTGTTTAAAAATCTTTAGCGGGTATAATAATTCGGTAAACGAAATACTTAAGCGCCCATAGCTCAGCTGGCGGTTTGACGCAAGTCGAACATAACGAAAGTGAAACACTCTATCCGGCTGATGAAGGGACTGACAATTTAATACAATTTGCGCCCATAGCTCAGCTGGATAGAGTGTTTGGCTACGAACCAAAAGGTCGGGAGTTCGAATCTCTCTGGGCGCACCATAATTTAAGCCTCCCATCAGGGAGGTTTTTTCGAGAGATTCCGAATAGCTCCGTCTCGCTTCGCTCAACTCTGCATAGCGATGTGTATGGCTCATACTTCGCCAACACTCTGCTATCTCTGGTTACAATAATCACCCCGAAATACATGGTGATTTTGTGTTTTTTGGCTCGGTGTTTGAGCTTCAGCGTTTTTAATGCCTCTGAACTGTTCAAATATTGGTTTCAACTCCACAGTCAAAGCTCCGTCAGAATACTCGATTTTATGAATGATAGTCGTTACAATAAGGCGTTTTTCTTGTGGTGTTGCTTTAGGGTAGAGTTCGGGCGGACGATTACAAAAGTCTATGAGTAGATTTATGCGTGAGTCAGCAAACCGCTTAATGCAAAGTTTTTTATCAATGAATTGGCAATGAATCTTGAACAAAATAAATTCGGCTAACAGGATATTCGGAAAATGATTTTTTCTTCACAAACCCCGCCTTTTGACTTTTTTAAAATGACAAAAGCAGCATAAATTTTAGGGTATATGGAACTTTTTGCGTACTACCTGCGTCTAATAACACAGAAGAAGATAGCTCTTGATTAAATTAGGAAGAGGAGTGAGTAAAAAGGAGCCGAGGGGAAACCCGAGGTTTAAATTTACACCGTTCGATAAACTAAAATCGAGCGGGGCTAAGCTTATGATTTAGTCTGGAGAATGAGGAAGGATTGAGGATATGGATAATAGGAAAAGGTTTTTGTCCGTCTTTTTAATGAGTATGTGGCTGGCTGGTGCAGGCTTACCTGCGCTGTCAACAGAAGTCTTTACAGGCGGACAGGACGGTTATGGCGCACAGATAAACGACTTAGGCGGCGCCAATATTAATTATAACACGGGAACCGAAGCCCAAATAGGAATTACGGGTAACGGTAACGTTATCAAATGGGACTATTTAAACGTTGGTCAGGGCAACAAACTTGACTACAATTTCACGCAAGCAGGACAAGTTTCCCTGAACAAAGTACAGGGCGGAGTTTCGAAGTTTGCCGGAACGGTTTCAACAAGCGGGGAGAACGGTCACTTAATAATTTCTAACCCAAACGGTGTGATATTTATGGACGGCTCTGTTACGAATATTAATGCGGGTTCTGCTACTTTTACAACCCATGATGCAAATTGGGACGGGCAGAAAAACGGTAAAATCACCACAAACAGTAACGGAACAAACAAAGGTATTACTATAGGCAACGGTACAGGTCCTGTACCTGTGTTTAAAGTAAATAAAGACTTGAACATCATTGCCCCCGGCGTAGATGTTACAGGCGCAGACTTGTTTGCCGGTGGTACCGTACGCATGGTGTCGGCTGACGGGGTTAATTTTGTTGCAGGTACACACACGCCTGAAATAAGCGCAAAAAGCACAATGGCAGCCAATGCGGTTCAATACGCAAGAGTAAACGGCGGCAATACAACCTACACATCGGGCGATAATAACGCTATTAAAATTGCCAACACAGCTGTAAGGGCAACAAACTCTTATAGTGTGGACGGTCACTTGTATTTAGCTGCGGATGCTGATATCAACGTAAAAAACCTGAGCGCGGGGATTCTTAACGCAACAGGTCAGAACATCGCTATTGCCAACTCAACAACAGGAGATTTGACTGCCAATGCCGCTAAAAGCATCAGTGTAGACGGTCTTAATTCCGACAAAAACGTAAGATTGATTGCAGACGACAAGATTGATGCCAAAAACATCACTGCCAAGAATACTATTTGGGCGTTAAATGCAAAAGAAGTTAATGCAAAAAATCTGACTGCACATGAAATATACCTTGGTACGAGCACCAAGGCTAAGGGTGGTCAGTCATACAATGAAACCTGGCACAATGAATGGTATGCGTCTGCCGATAACGTAGTTGCTGAAAATATAAACGCCACATTGGCAATGAATATATTCTCTAAAAACAAAATGGATGTGAAAGGTCTTACATCGAACGGTGATATGGTTTTAAGCGGAAACCTTATTAAAGCTGCCGACCTTAGGATTACCGGTCAAATGGACAGACCCTGGGCTCCAGGCAACAAAACAATAGGCATCAGCATACAAAAAAATGATGACAATGCAGCCGGTACACTGAACCTTCAAAATGCCGAGTCTGCAGTGCAGACATTCATTTACGGATTTGATAATGTAATCGCATCTGACATAACGACACCTATTTTCATAGCAGAAAGTACAAAAAACCTAACCATAAATAACTTGAAGACAGATGATTTGTACTTTTCCGGTCTTTATTACAATCTGTTCGGTACAGGCAGTCCTATAACAGCTAACATTAACGGACTTGCGTCTCTTAGCGGAGATACCATAAGAATAAACAAAGACTTTGATGTAAGCACGTTCAATCCGGCAATAGACGCCGTACAAGGATATAAATACAATATGCTTGTACTTGACATAAATGACTACTTCAATATGTCGTTCGACGAAAACAGTAACCTTATACCGGTTCAACACGAAAATGCACTAACCTCTCTTACAATCACAAACTCGGATGCCAATCTGGACTTGGGCAGAATAAGCACAAAGAACGGCGCAAGTATTGCTACAACAGGCAATATAAACGTAACAGGCCAGACAGTCGACGGCGACTTGAGATTGGATGCAGGTAAAAATGTTACAGTGGACGGTTTAAACTCCAACGCTAACGTAACATTGATTGCAAATGACACTATCAACGCAAAAAACATGAGCGCTAAAGGTACGATTTTGGCAATGAACGCGGACAGTATAATAGCTGACAGCCTGAAAGCTAACTTTATAGTCCTTGGCGGAAGTACAAAAGACAAAGGTCTGCAAACAGCAAACATAGGTAACGCTTCTTGGCACAACGAGTGGAATGCTTCCGCTAAAAGTATTATCGCTAACAACATCGAGGCTGACTTAGACTTACGTTTACTTTCAAGAGACACAGTTGTTGCTGATGGTCTTAAATCAGGCGGAGACATACGCCTGCAAGGTAATAACGTTACTGCTTCAAACATAGAAGTGACGGACCAAAAAATCCTTACAAACTTCCCTTCGACAAACACAACACTGGGATTGTACGCGCAAACCTATGACTCATGGGCAAGCGGTTGGGGAGCTCCGAACAACGGAGGTGCAGGCTCAACATTGACACTGAACAATGTTAATATTGCCGACAAAAGTGCATCTGTTCAAATCAGTGCATTTGAGACAGTAAAAGGAAGTAACATCACAGCTCCTATATTTATCGCAGAAAGTGTAAAAAATATGGACATTGCTGGCTTAAAAGTTGATGATATGCACTTCTCCAACCTATATTACACATTGTTCGGCGGTAGTTACTTCGATTTAGAAAATCTGAATATCACAGGCATCTCAGCATTCACACAAGGAGGAGATGTAACATTGAACAAGTCATTCGACCCTGCTAACTTCAACGGGGAACTTGACAAAACCTATGGTTACAAACACAATTTGTTGGTTCTTCAATACCTAAACGGAGACTATGACAAGGTTAATGCAAAAAACACTAACACTGCCATCGTTAACTACGTAGACGGTATAAGCCTTAGTGATGGCAAAGTAAGCTTCGGCGAACCTGACACAAATAATAACAATACTAACGGTGCCAGTGGCAGCAAAACCGGAACCACCGGAATAATGGGTGAAGAAATCATACAAAAAATCGGTGAGGACATAGACACAATATTCAGAAAACAGTTCACACACAAAGGCTTTGCAGCTTCAGATGAGGAAATAGAAGAAATGAAAATTGAAGCAGCGAAGAATACCATAAAAGGTAACAACGGCTTAATCAAAGTAATGAAGGAGTTCAGAGCATACTAATAAATAAATCTTGATAAAAATCGAAGACCCCTGCGTAAACAAATGCGCAGGGGGTCTTTGCAACCAGACTTTAAAATATTTTACGCAAGCCCGTAAAGAATTGTAAATGTTTACTCAAAACATTCCCGTTTTGCTAAAGTATCGGCTAAATTTTTCGACAATAATAAGGACAGTAAAAAATAGCTGAACTATTTTAAGGATATAGCAAAACGAGGAAGCATTAGTGAAGCACGGCATACTGGCACTTTTAGTGCTGTTTTTGGGCATTAACTCAGCATGTGCCCATGATTTTAAAAAAATATCTGATGACTCAAGAATTATTTCGGCACTTCAGGTTTTAAAGAGCACGGAGTCGTATGATACGCTTGAGAGTCTTTTTACAGGGGATAAAAAGGGTAATTATACAAAAATTATTTTTTATGACCTCGGGATGATTTCCTATGAGTACAAAAAGCACTATGCGATGGCTTGTAAGGATAATTTCGGAGAAAACTATATCATAATAAGTACAAAATACAGAAACGCTCCCAAAGAAGCGCTAGCGGCACTCATTGCCCATGAAGCAGCTCACAGGTTGGAAAAAGCAACCCTCGACGAAGAGGTGAGTGCGACATTGGCTGAGGTAAAACAGTGGAATAAGTCTTTGGCTGTGAATTCCGCATTAAAAGACAGTGACAATGAACTTGTCAAAAGGCTGAACAACCTTTGCGAACTGTATAATAAGGATGGCGAAAGGGCGATAAGCCAAAAAATAACCGGTAACGGATTTTACAAAACCCAGTTTGACGTAGGAAGCATTTAGCGAGGACTTCGAATGGAGTCATTCGAAAATGAAAATAAGGGCGCAGGGTTTTCTTCTTTTTTTGCTATAGATTCCCTTGCGATACGGTCGTTATGGTCTTTTATGCCTTCTCTCAGATTTGGTGAATGGGACCTTGGTTTTAAGAGATTGTCAAACTCACCATTTATACTAAAGAACATTCTGGCTCTTGACGCGTCGGACGGTACTGCGCCTATAGGAAAGCCTACCCCGATTAGAATATTAATAACATTGTTTATTCTTATATAAGTGCCGAAACCGACTGACTGCAAAAAGTTTAGCGGGTTTTCCACGACATTTGACTGGTCTTTGACAAAGCCCCAATTATGAAAAACCATAAGCCTTACAGAGTCTCCCACGTACTCCCACCTTTCAGGCAAGGCTTTCCTTAAATAAGGTACGGGGAATCTTAATTCTTCTCCGCCTGCGACACCCCAATCTCCGAGAAGTTCACTCGGTTGAAAACCCCAAATGTTATAGGGGCCGCCGATGTACATCTGCATTGAAGGGAATAGGGCCTGAGGAGAATATTGCCCGTTAACCCTGACTATACCGAGGGAATCCCAGGGAAGCCTTTGAACACGTATAAGGCTTGCAATAAATCTTTGAAATGAGGTTTGTGAACCTCCCGGCACATTGCCAGATGAGCCCAGACCGTCAATGCCGAAATTTGCCTCGGTATTTGCAATCCATCTTCCCGTGAGGTCATCTCGCATCAGGTTTAATCCTACCCGTGGAACCCTCAAAGTATAGTCGACAATTCTCTCCTCCAATGTCGTGATATCAGATGTTGCGTTTATCCAGTCAAAAGCCGCATAAGCTACAAAGTCCGTTGTTGCATCGTTTATAATGGGCTGTTTTAAGATTAAAGAAAGAAAGTTTGAATCACCCACAATGCCAAGCGGCGCAAAAGCTCCCCCCGGTCTGACATGTGCGAAGGAATAGTCAAAACCTAACGTAGTGCCATAGTAGCTTACAGGGATTTGATATCCGGCTACAACTGCAAATGAACGGTCTGCGAGAATGGGACCTCCATAAATTTTATCTCCAAAGCCTGTTAAGTTTTCTGAACCCAAAAGCGTGGAAAATCTCTGTCTGCCGATTAGGTCTCTGCCGAAATCATCCCAGGTCATACTGAGCTTTATGGGGAAACGGTCCTTCATCTCAAAGTCCAAAACAGTGTTTTCTTCACTGTCCTTTTCAATGCCAACAACAGTGCTCATGTAAGCCTCTCTGTTTATAGATTTAACGGCTCCCTGAAGCTGTCTTACATTGAAAACCTTACCCGTACTGAGATGTGTTCCGCCTGTGGCAATTTTTTCGATATAAAATTTCCTGACCCAAAAGTTTCCGCTGACCTTTTTCTCCCCGACCTCACTTTCGGCTATAACAATTTTTACAACGCCCCCTTCTATCTCTTGGGGAGGAATGTATGCATATGTGGTCAAATAGCCGTTTTTCTGGTAAAACCTGCTTACGGCAACGGCGTAATCCAAAATGTCCTCAAGATAAATCTCTTTTCCTATCAAATTTTTACCGACAGCCTTCAACTTAGCGTCGGAATACATTGTATTGCCTTCAAAAAGAATTTTGTTCAGTTTAAACTTCGGGTTATAAATAACGCCGCCCCTTTGAACGTCTTTTTGCTGTTTTTGCTCAGCCTCTCTCCTTTTTCTCTCTGCATCCAAATCTGCCGGCACAGTTTCTATATAGTTTCTGTCGATTTCTAATTTCTGCACCTGTTCTGAGTAGTTTCTGTTGACTGCACCCGGGTTGCCGCCGCTATCGAGCACCTGAGCTTGGACAACGAGGGTATTTGAAACGATAAACAGAAAAATCGTTAATATTAAATATTTATTAATTAACATAATTGCTTTTCCATATGGGAAACAATATCGGCAAGCAAAGCGCATAACAATAACCCAGGAGACTAATGTTATGTAGGCAATTCATACTTCTCGGGTATTTGTCCTAAATTTTTTTTAAGCAAAGCTGTTTATTTCTTGACAAAAAAATTTATTTACAGAACAGTTGGCAAATTAAGGACAGATTATGGCAAAGAATATGAAGGCATAGTACGTTTTTTAAATAAAGTACCAACAGATACTAACGGCGCATTCACAGAAGCATTGGCAGGCACTCTTATTAAACTTGGTAAACCAGAAGATATTAGTTATCTCGATAAATATATGAGAAACTACAATTGCGTTAATGAGGGAATAAGGGGAAAGTAGTATAATAAGCTCAGGGATGGATTTTGAGTAAAAAAACCTAAGTAAATTTAACGAACTGCCCGAAAATCTCAAATTAACCGTCCGTTTATAGCTATTATTGTGATTCGTGCTCCAAACAAAATGTTTTTCGGCGAGGATGAACTGTTTGCAAAATTCAATAAGGATATTTGAGAGCAAATACAGCTACCTGATACCAATCTCCATGTTAATCCAATCTCTATACAAGTGTCAGTTTACATCTGGGCGCACCATAATTTAAGCCTCCCGTCAGGAGGTTTTTTCGAGAGATTCCGAATAGCTCTCCCGTATTTGTTTCTTGCTGGGAAATCTGCTATCATGGCATTGGATTTAAAATAGAAAAGTTACTATGAATAGAGTTTTAGTTGCATTATTAATATTTTTTTCAATTTGCCTGATTGCTTGTGCTCAAGAGTGGATACAATACAAGGACACCAATATGTCCTATGACGGCAAAAGCATAAGACGTACGCCGGTTTTACAGAGGGTAAAAATATTAACAAAAATACGGTACAACACCCCCCTTGTTCTTGAGAGCGGCATATTGGCGGGAAGCACCTTGGAGTATAGGGAATTTGACTGTCTATACAAAAGATTTCGTATAAAAAAGTCCGAAATATGTGATGAAAACGGAAATATTTTAATTACGATAAAGAAGCCCGAACATTGGCAAGAAGTTGTTGAGGGTTCAACTATAGAAGACTTACACAAAATGCTCTGTGCCCCAAAGCAGCCCAAGCGTTCCGCGGATAAAAAGGAATTTAAGTTTCAGACACCTGATTGGGGCAAATGGAAGCCTGTGAAAAATTCTCCCGCAGATGATATTTAAGTTAACTTTGCCACAAAAAGAAAGGGCTTCCAGTTACTTGAAAGCCCATGATGGGCGGTTTGCGTAGAATAAAATTCTCCGCCCATCCCCATAAAGTGACTTCTGTTACTTAAGCCGTTCTAATGAAGTTAGTACAATAAAGCGAACTTGACTTACATTTCTTACAGGTTTTGATTCTTATATACAGGCTAAAACACATTTTGAATATATGTGCCTTTTATACTACAGAGAAAAATAAAAAGCAAGGAGTTTTCCTTGCTGTGTTAAATGTATTGGAGTTATCTAAAGCCTGTTTGCTGCTTATACTCTTCTGCAGCCCGTCCGAGTTTTTCTTCCAGTACAGGGTAACAATGCGAGTGCATATGTGAGTGTATCTGCATATACGGTTTTGTATGCATATGAGTATGAGAGTGCTTTTTTTCTACATTATTTCTGTATCCGAATCCTGCTCTGTATCCTGAAATCATATACATAACAGGAAGTACAGGCTCCAGCCATTTAAAACCGGAAAGCACTCCTGCTGTTGCAATATCGTCGACATGCAGCAGCATATCTAATGCTTCGGGTTTTCTTTCATGGCGGCCGTGGTGGTGACTATGAAAATGACGGACATTTTTAGAGCCCTTGCTATTTTCAGCGGATTGATGGTTAAAGTGCTCTTTGTTTCGTTCTCCTTTTTCAAAAATAGGGTCTAAGACCTTCTTGCTGATGAAATTAGCAATTCGACTTCCTCCAATAACGCCCGTCGTTATAATGCCTGCTAAAATTACACCCATTTTGCCGCCGGGTGTAAGCTTTTTAATAACACCTTTGTTTTGAAGTGCTTCAGCTCCAAAAAGTGCAGCTGCCGCACCTACATTGCACATAAAAATATTTGCAAGAAATTGGTACAATCCCTCTTTAACCTTGTTCCCCGTAGATTTTTCGGTAGAAGTCCCCGTGACTTTATCCGCTGCTATACCGCCGCCTATGCCTGCGGCAACAGGAGTAAAGCCCATAAAAGAGAGTTTCCCTATTTCTCCAAGTATGCCCTTCCAGCCTTCATCTTTGACTTTTCCAAAAAGAGTTTCAGAGAGTTTTTGTACGCCTTTAAGGTCTCTTGTTTTTTCCAGGACATATCCAGTGTCACTAAGGCTCAATATTCCTGTTTTTGCATTTTTAGCATTTTTTACCTTGTCTAAAATTCCCAAAAGTTTACTGTCTTCTATTTTGTTTTGGTGAACAAAGTCACCCACAGCCTCTTTGCCGTTTTTCAGAATAGTATTTAACGAGTCCGGTGCGTGTTTTTTAAAGAGAACTTTGTCTGAAAGTTTAACTCCTGCAATTGAGGCAAGAACGATGGATGAAAGTACAATTGCGTTTTTAATGCCTTTCTCTTTTCTTTTTTCGGGCGGCTCTTTTATCGTGTCGTGTATCCCGAAAGCCAGAGCAGTTCCTGTTAAAAGTACGGGCATATATTTATGAAGGCTGTTAACCAGTAAAGGCTGATCTATAAATTTTCCTATTGGCGGTAGTTTCACTTTTATTCCCTGATAATGTTTTAGTCTTAACAATATGTTAGTTATGCCTAACTTTATATTAAAGAAAAATAATTGTCAACCCTTAAGTAAAATTTTTTTATTATCCTTTAATTATTTGTTCAAATTCAAGTTTTTTGTATACAGGACAAGTGTTCCATATAAGGGTTTGACGGACGTCTGCTTCATTGGGTTCCTGGGGATTTACATTATAAAGACATAAGCCCTTTAAAAGGTCAACAGTTCCGTCAGGATTTGGTTTAAAGAAAGCACAATTTTGACAAACCTTAAGTGTAAACCCTTTATCGATTAGTCTTTTTGTGATGTCTGTCATTGCGTCAAACATTCTGAGATGGGCATCTGAAATAAAACGTTTTTTGTTGAACCTGAATACTACGCGTCTCATTCCGTCTTCAGACACAAGGTCGAGTTTACAGATCAGGTCTTTTTTCCCGTCTGTGACAAGAGCGTTAACTGTGGCCGAGTTTATGTTGTCATCTTCTTCTATTTGTTTTTTGATTGCCTTTAATGAAATATTTTTAGATGCTACCTTGTATCTCAAACCAAGTATAACAAAGGGATAGCAGGCTAGAAGGAATATTTCCCTAAGATTTAGCCGTGCTGACACAATTCCCAAAAGAATATTTATAAAATAGAATATACCCAGATGCAGAACGTACTTAAGGGGAATAGTAGACAAAAAGTTAAATGTACAGAACAAAACAACAAGGTAGGCCGCAACTGCAAAAAGTAAACTGGGACGCAGTATAGCTAAAACATATTCAGTAAAGTACCAGGGTTTTTTTGCTAAAAGCGGAATATAGTATTTGAGCATAGCATATGATTGTGAGAGGCTCGGATATGATGCATCATAGTTTTCAACATCAACAGAACTTTCTATAAAAGGGCAATATGTCGGCTTAAGTTGGTTACTGGCCAGAAACAGTGAATATTTCAGTTCATCATTTCTTGTTTCAAAACACACCCTCCCAGTTTTTTCGAGAATGTCGGCCGTAATTACACAGTTATCCGAATCAATTGTTGTACAAAGCTCAAACATTCTTCTGGTTATCTCCAGAGTGTTGTTTACAAACTTTTGTCTTGCCTGAAGTGCGCCGCATTTAAGCTTTTGATAGAAACTTTTTGAGCGGCAGCGTATTTTCAGTTTGCCCGTGAGGACGCAGGAGCCTGTTATGTTTTTGTTTACACATTCGAGGTAGTTTTCTTTTACTACTCTGTCTGCTCCCAAAAAGACAAAAGCGTCAAAATTGTTTTCCGGTATAAGTCTTTCAATAAATGTTGTTATGGCTTTGTCCTGAGAGAAAAAATCGGGGTTTTCAATGTTGTGTATGTGTGCCATGTGGCTATTGTCCGGCAGGAGCGGTACATTTTCGCTGTCACGTACAAGTATGACGTGTACTTCAAAATGCGTCGAAGGATAAGTTTGAACATTTAGTGAGTGCAGGAGCTCGTGCAGATATTTATGTTTGCTTGATGCCCATACAATAACGCAAAGCCTGTTTTGGGAAAGATTCATTTGTTGATTATATTTTTGTTCATTCAGGAAGTCTTTAGAAGAGAATGACTTAATGTTCATTGTAAGCAGATAGATACAATATACAATCAAATATATGAACAAAATTATTAAAACAAAATTCACAACCGCCATTTGTTTATTTTATGTAAAAAACTCTAAAAAATCCACTCCAAATTTTTTCTGAATAGTCTTTTATGCTCATCAGCTCTTTATAAGCCCTAAATTTGCTTAATCGGGAAACAACTTACATATTTGGCATGACATTAGTTTACGTGAAGAGACTACCCCAAATTTTTTTTCGTAATATAATGAAATGGTAAACTTTGGAGGCATTTTATATGGAGTACTACTATCTGAACGGTGAATTTGTTCCTGCGCAGGAGGCAAAGATACCCGTAAGGACACACGGTTTTTTGTACGGCACAACTGTATTTGAAGGTATACGTGCCTATTACAGCAAAGAAGAAGACCAAATGTATATGTTCAGGGCAAAAGAGCATTTTGAGAGACTGCACAACAGTGCAAAAATTATGTTTATGAAGCCTCCGAAGTCTGTCGAAGAATATTGTCAGATTACAAAAGAGCTTTTGAAGAAGAACAACTACAGAGAAGATACATATATCAGGCCGACACTTTTTAAAAGCGCTCAAAAAGTCGGTCCGGATCTTTTAAATAACCCGGATTCCGATTTAATTTTCACAACTGTTTTAGGCGACTATGTTGATATGTCCCGCGGTTTGAATGTTTGTGTATCAAGTTGGGACAGACTGGAAGACAATACGATTCCACCGCGTGCAAAAATAAGCGGTGCTTATGCAAATACGGCGCTTATTGTAACAGAAGCCCATATGATGGGCTTTGACGATGCCATAGTTCTTTCAAATAATGGTCATGTAGCAGAAGGTTCCGCGATGAACTTCTTTATGATAGAAGGTAATACTCTTATAACTTCAACAAAGACGAGCAACATATTAATAGGCGTTACAAGAAATACTATTATGGAACTTGCCAGAAATGAACTCGGTATGGAAATTGAAGAAAGAGACATTGACCGTACGGAGCTTTATGTATGCGATGAAGCATTCTATTGCGGTACAGGCGCTCAAGTAGCAGGTATTGCAAAAATTGACAACCGCGACGTAGGAAAAGGCGACGTGGGTGACAAAACAAAAGCCATACAGCAACTTTATTTTGATGTTGTTAAGGGCAAGGTCGATAAGTATAAAAAATGGTGTACTCCGATTTATGATTAGGGTTCTGCAATAATGAGCGAACGCAATGAAAAATTTTTTTCATTTGCTATGAACGGCGCGTCAAAAGACCGGAGGTCTTATGATTAGCTTTTTGGGAGAGTGCGTTCAGAACTTTGCTACCGCCTGCAAATATATTTCTTCAGGCGGCACAAGGTTCAGGAGTATCATACAGCAGGCGGCGCTAATAGGGTTCGATTCTCTGGGGATGTCTTTGATGATAGTCGTAATTGCTGCTTCTGTTATTGCATTGCAAGTATCAAAACAATTTTTAATGAGCGGGGCAGAGAGCTATGTAGGAGGCTTTCTTGCAGTTGCGCTTATTAGGGAGATTGCGCCAGGGTTCGCTGCGCTTGCAATAGCTGCCCGTGCGGGCACGGCTATAACTGCGCAAATTGCAAATATGCAGGTAACTTCACAGGTGGATGCCATGAAGGTATTGAGAGTTGACCCTATCGGTTATTATTTCGCCCCAAGGATATTGGCTTCTTCCGTGACGGTAGCCCTTGTTGTGATTTTAGCAGAACTTTTCGGTATCTTGGGCGGGATGGTAGTTTCATACTGTACTATAGGCCTGCACCCGAACAGATACTTTAATTCTGTCTGGCTTATGCTTGGTACAAAGGATATTTATATTAGTATATTAAAAGGATTTATTTTTGGCGCCATTATAGCTACCGTATGTGCTACGGTCGGCTACAATACCAAGGGCGGAGCCAAAGGCGTGGGCGAAGCTACGACGCGCGGCGCAATACTCTGCACGATATACCTTCTATGCGCCGACCTATTGATAGGGTTCTTGTTTTACGCCGCAGGTTTCTAACTTGCCTTCTGATCTAAAATTAATATTTCATCAATTTAGATGATGAAGCGTTTTAGTACATGTTATATCCTGTACTCATAACTGGTACATGGGTTTTGAGTAAAATAGGATATTTTGGTGAGGAAATTTAAGTTTAGACTTCAGAGTGTTCTGGACATAAGACAAAAAGAATTAGAAGACCAACAGATTATATTGGCCAAGCTTTTAAATATTCTTGAAACTCAAAAAAGAGCCTTACATGGGATGGAACTTTCACGTACGGCACTTAATGCCGAACTTTCTTCATTACTTTCAAGCGATGCAATAAAAGTTGATGAGATATGTAACTATAGGGCTTTTCTGGAACATGTTTCCGGTGAAATTAAAATGCAGAACGAGATTATTAAGAGCACAAATGAACAAATAAGACTTCAACAGCTTGAGGTCACAAAAGCCTATAAAGCATTTAAGACACTGGAAAGACTTAAGGAAGTTCAAAGTAAAGCGCACTATAAAGAAATTGAAATGTATGAAGTTAAAGAAATTGATGATATAACAAGCGCCAGATACCAAAGAGCAGTATAGACGGATAAACGAGGATTCAAGGGGAGACATGCAAAACTATCTTTTAAATACACCTAATACATCAACAACAGTTGAAGGTCAGCTTTTAAATCTGACTGCCAATACTTCAAATAAAACAAATCCGCAAAAAGCAGGCAAAAATTTTAATGAGATTTTCCAAAGCACAACTAATAAACAAAATGACTTGATGAAGAAGATTGACCCGAGAAAAGAACAGGGTCAATCTTCGGCTCAAAATACTGCTCAAGCTGACAACAAAACTGACAATAAGACTGACAATAAGACTGCAAGGAATACTCAAAATGCAAATAATGCACAAGCACCGCTAAAAGGTCAACAGCAGTCTTCTCAAGACACTTTACAAAGTCAGTCTTCTGATGCGGTTGTAGATAATTCTGCTGTGCTAAATAAGGCTTCTTTGGAAAGCTCTCTTTTATCTGTTGAGCAGGATGATACAGTTGATACCGAAGCGGATTTTGTTGTTCAAAATCAACTTCAAAATCGAGATTTAACAGCAAAAAATCCGCAACTTTTATCTAAAGATGTTAATGTTGATGTTCAAAAAGAATTGCAGGTCGATACTGTTTTAAATAATGCCCAAAAGACGGTCGATACATCTGACCTCGACTCAGTTATTGAAATTGCAGCTCCGGAAAAGGTTATCAATCTTGCTGAAGACATTGAAGAGCTTGTTAAAATTTCAGGAGAGGTACTTACGGAAGACGTAAAGAGTCGGTTGCAAGAGTTAAAAGAACTCCTGGACAAGCTTACACAGGAAGAGGTTGATGTGCCTAAAGAAGATATTAATGCGGCTAAAGATTTACTTGCAAGCAGTTCATCAAAACCGGAAGAACTTACAGGTGATAAGCTTGAAGAGGTTATAGAAGATTTAAAAAAAGTTGTCGCGGCGCAAAATAATACTACTACCGATACATCTGTTGTGCCAGGGGCTTCAGAGAGCACAGCTATTGCCGGCGCCGCCGCAAGTTTGCAAACACAAAATCAGGACATTTTAAAGAATCCAAACAACAATGCTTCTCTAAATGATTTATCAGTTTCTGCTGATACCAAAAATCAAGACAAACTTTTTGCAGACAGCAGGAATGTGTCTGTTCAGACAAATATTGAAAAAGGTACAGGAGAAGTTAATGTTCAAAAACAGATTGCTGAGCAAAAAATATTAAATGATATAAATTTGAATATAGAAAAAATTAGTGTAGAAAGCTCCGAAGCTAAGTCTGTGCCTCCGAGCAGAGCGTCGGTCAGCGCCAGTGAACAGGTGGTTAAGATGTCCATCGAGTCTGCTGAAAAAGCAGCCGCCAAAACCGCTTCTGACCCTGCACAGATAACTACGCAGCAGGGTGCAAAAATCGGAAATGCTCAAAATACTTCCGCTCCCCAACTTGCATCAGCTCCAAAGGAATTAAATAAAAATGATTTACTGAATCAAATCGGTGCAAAGTTTGAGCAAATAAAAAGCGGTATGAATTCAAAAATAACAATGACATTGCGACCGGTCGAACTTGGAAGACTGACAATTGAAATTTCCCAAGGTTCTAAGGGGGTTGCTGCAACATTTGTTGCCCAAAATCAACAGGTAAAAGAACTTTTGGAAAAAAATCTTGAGGCACTCAGACAACAGTTGGCAGGTTCGGGTGTAAATGTTCAAAATATAAATGTAAAAGTTGCTGCTGAGACTTCAACAAATTTCTCAAACAGCAGTTTTTCTCAAAATGATGACGGTTCAGACGAGTCTCGTGAAAACTTGGGAAGAGATACATCTGATGAAAATCCGCAAGAAGGCAGGGGCGAAGAAAAAAAGAACGGCTCCGAGCAAGAAAGAAAAAATAAGTAATAACAAGGGAGAAGATAAAGGATGTCAAGCGTTAGCAATACAATCAATTCCATGCAAAATCAGACCGCAGAGATGCAGGCCCAACAGGCTGCTGTTAGCGGTGCCAACCAAGAACTTAACCAGGACATGTTCTTAAGATTGATGTTAGAACAGCTTAAGTATCAAGACCCTCTTGATCCGATGAGCAACCAGGAATTTTTGGCGCAACAAGCCCAATTTACTCAATTAAATGAACTTCAAAAGTTAAATGAAAGCATTACCGCAAACAATACGGTTACGCAAGCAGTTTCTTTGGTGGGTAAAGAAGTTACCTTGGTTGACCCGGATGATAATTCAAAAACAATTGTAGGTATTGTAGAGGAGGCTACTTTTGATGCCAGCGGTACCTCTATAAAAGTTAACGGCAAGAATTATCCTCTCGGTTACGTTATGGGTATTCGCGAACCCGGTTCGTCTTCCGACACTTCAACTGCCGAAGGAGGCGGGGAGGGCGATATTGCCGAAGAGGACGGTGAAGAAAATGCATTCCTAAGTGCGATAAATTACTTTTTGGATAACTCATCAAAAATAGTTGGCGCCGTGGGAGATATTGCGAAAAAAATAGCAGAATATGTTAAATAGACCAGGATGATAATAGGAGGAAGAGAACAATGTCACAAGCATTAAACACAGCAATGACAGGCATGACGGCGGGACAGCAGCAGATTTCTGTTGTTGCGGATAACATTGCCAACATCAACACAGTAGGCTTTAAGGAGTCTTCAATTACATTTCAGGATATCTGGTACCAAACAAAAACAACAGGTACCGCTCCAACAGGCTCCAGGGGCGGGGTAAACAGTTTCCAAACTGGTATAGGTACCGTAGCTTCAACAATTACAAAAAACTGGGAACCGTCTACCATGAACACGACAGGTAAAACTTCAGACATGACGCTTATGGGCAAAGGTTTCTTTACCGTTGTGTCTCCTCGCGGCGAGGTTTTTTATACGCGTGCAGGTAACTTTACCTTAGATCCTAACGGTAACCTTGTTACTTCAAACGGATATAAGGTAATGGGTATCGACTCAGATCTTTCTTTAACGAACTCAGGGATTCCGGTTGTAATTCCCCAAGCACTTGAGGCGGAAGCTTATGCTCAACCGCAAGCGAGCTTTGGTGCAAAACTTGCAAAAGAATTAAATGATGCACAAATATCACCCGGAACATTCTACATCTCCCCTGTTGTAGGCGGCGTTGTTGTTCCCGAGATTGCAATTAATGTTACGGATAATATGACAGTGAATGCGCTTGCTGCGGACATTACGGCGCAACTGGCAGCTGCGGGCTACAATATCACTTGTGATGTCGGTGACGGTACCCTTTCATTCAATATAGACGGTGCAACCGGCGGTACTACTCCTGAATCAATAAGTTTCCGCTCCGGTACGTCCAATTTTGTTCAGGAAGCACAACTTTCTACTGCAACAAACCAAGGCGGGGTTTACTCAAGTAAGGTAATGGACTACAAAGTTGAAATCGAGCCCGTAAATAACTTAAAGGACGCAATCTCTCTTTCAAGTTGGTCTGTAAGCGAAACAGGAGTCATTGAAGCAACTTATTCTAACGGTGACAAAATAACTGTTGCCAACCACCCGACTGATAATTCAAAGATATTTAAATATACAACATCAACGGGTGTTGAAATCTTTGGTCCCGAAGACTGCAGGGCAAATCCTCTAGTACTTGTTCCTGAAAACTTGCAAATGCAGTTTGCAACAGTTACCAACCCTGAGGGTATGGTCGGTGTCGGCGGCAATTTATATTCAGTAGGTCCCAACGCAGGTACCGTATTTTATAGTGCAGCCGGTGGTAATGGCGTAGGTGCTCTTAAGACTGGCGGACTTGAGACTTCAAACGTCGATATGGCCAGACAATTTTCAAACATGATTATGGCCCAACGTGCGATTGAAGCCAACTCGAGAGTATTTGATACTGCAAACAGCATACTTCAAACCCTGGTTTATCTGGGTAGAGGTTAATAATATTACTTTTTTTAACACTCCCTTGTTTTAGGTAAGGGAGTGTTTTTGCTTATTATCCGCGGGTTAATTTATAGCCGTATTGGCTAGTACTAAAACTTATGATATAAATATAATATATAATATGAGTATGAAAGATATTTTAAGCAAGATTAAAAAAGATTACGTTAATAAGAAAAACTGTCACAGGGATTCTTGTGTATATAAAGATGAGCTGAATTACTATGCAAACAAACACCTTGAGGACAGCGAGAAATTAAAGCTTATTTTTAATTTGATAAGAAAAGCGGGTTTGACTTCTGATTCGTGTGAGTATCTTGCTGAACTTGTAAATGAAACAGGACTGGTATTGCCCCTTTCGGAATTTTCTATTGTCATATATGAAAACAGCATGAATAATTTGGTTTTTTCATACGGCTCAAGCGAAGCATCTCATTTTCTTAATAATGTTATCTTTAAAAATTATAGATATTATGATGCTGTTGATGAGTTGAAAAACATACTCAAGTATAATTTTCTAATTGTACCCATAATAAAAGAGGAAAATGATTTTGGTTATATCTTCTTTCATTATAAAAAAGATTCTTATTATGAACCCAATATGCTTATTATTCAAATAATGTGTGAATATTTTGGCTATATAGCAAAACAAATACATATGGAGAGGGCTTTCCGAAAAGAATTAGAAGAAGGAAGCAGATCTTTTGCCGAGTTTTCTCATGAACTTAAAACTCCCTTGAATGCAATTGTCGGCTACAGTGATCTTTTAAAAGAAGAGATGAAAGATGCAAATCCTAAATTGTTGGAGTATGTAGAAAATATAAATTCGGGTTCAAAGCAACTTAAGTCACTAATGATGGATATTATAGAAAGTGCAAAGTTGCGCTATGGAAGATTGAAAATCAGTACGGAAGAATTTTCGACTAAAGCCGCAATTCTTAATGTTTTAGAAGTATTTAGCTCCAAGATTAAGGAAAAACAGTTGATACCGGAGATTATTCTTATGGATGTGACAATACTTTCTGACTTAACCAAGTTTAATCAAGTTTTGTATAATGCCATAAGTAACTGTGTAAAGTTTTCGCAAACAGGCGGCAAAATAAGACTTATTACTTGGGTTGATAATGAGAATTTCCATTTTGAAATTAACAATGAAGGATGCGGTGTATCTCCTGAAGAATTGGAGAAAATTTTTAAATTTTTATCTCAAGCAAATACGGGCAACAATGAAAATAAAGAAGGTTCGGGAATTGGGCTTTCTATATGCAAAAAAGTTGTGGAAATGCAAGGCGGAAAGGTAAGTCTGGCATCTACGCCTGAAGACGGAACTACGTTCAGTTTTTATTTGCCAATGAATTAGAATACTTCTTAGAAGCGTTTTGACTGTTGATTTGCTTATTGTATTCATATATTGCTCCACCTATTTCTTCCAAGGGGTCAAAGTAGGGTGAGTTCGGAAAAACTATTTGTTGGTACATCCAACGGTGCAGCGGCCCGTAGGCATCCGGTACAAGGGTTTTTCTGTAAATGCCTGCAAGCATGGTTTGGATGTACGGTGAAGTTGTGCCGTTAAAGCGTGAAAGTGTGGGGTACAACTTGTCAATGCCATTTACTTTTTTATCGAGCATTCCGTTTAAGACGTTGAGACTTTCGAGTATTTGTTTTTCATCCTGTGTATATTTCAGTATATTTTCAATATACGGAAGTGCGTTTTCTCTTTCTTTGATGAGTTCCTCATTCCTGTACTCATTAAAAACACAGTAGTTGCGTTTTGCATCAGGCATTATTACGCCCTGTCCGAGGGCTGAGGTATGATATGGAATAAGGGGGCTTATTGTCATTTTCTGCCTTTCTATGAGTATACGTAAGGAGGGCCGTTTTTAATTTCAAAAAGAATATTTTCCGCCATGCACTTGAGCTCTTCTTGGGATTTGTCACCTTGTCCTTTTTTGTAATTAAAGTTATTGATGAGAGGTTCAATGGCACTTTTTTTCTTTGATTCAAAATTTTCTATTTCAATGTCGACCAACCTTTTTTTGAGGTCAAGCTCGGTTTTTGAGTTTTCGCTTGCAACGGCAACAGATTTTATCGCATCTACTCCTTGGTTAAATATATAACCTGTTCCGGAAATGGCAGTAAAGGCCAAGAAAAGATTTTTAGCAAATTTATTTTCAGAATTTACAAGCCAAGTATACAGGTGCCCGCGTGGTTCGTTCATATAGCAGTAATACTGAACTCTTTCCAGTGCCGAACCGGCCAGAGCTTCGGGCGCTGTTGTGTAGATTGACGACTTTACCCTATCTACGTTTCCGGTAATGCTTTGGGCGATTTCCGGCGCCCATTGTGCTTCCGTTAGCTTACTTTTGAGCGCTTCGGGCTTCACATAAAGATATGAGGACAAGAGTTCAAGTATATCTTTTTTGCCGGTATCTTTTTTCTGTATTATTTTATCCATCAGTTCAGTGGCCGCGTTGTTAAATTCGTCCTTAAATTTCAAAGTGTGTTTTTCTGCTTTTTTGAAGTTGGAAAACGCATATTTTCCTCCCGCAAGACATATCCCCAATGCCCCAAATACTCCCATGATATAAAGTACATTTTTCTTCTTCTTGTCTTTTTCTTCACTCACCCCGCGGCCTTCTTGGATTTGGTCCGGTTTGTTACCTGAAAAGCTAAGCATAAAGTGTTTTTTGAAAAATATTTCTCCATTATTTTCTTCGGATTTTTTATTTAGCGCACCTTTGAAGTATTTAACGGTATCTTGCAATAATCCGTTCACTGTTTGCAGTTTTCCTGAAAAAGACTTTGTTTCAACTTCTATAAGACTTTCTTGCAAGTCCCGTTCAATGTCGGCTTCTTGTTTTTTAATCCAAATATCTTTTACACCGTCAACAAAGTTTTTTGCGGCAACCGTAAGTCCGCTGAACAGGAAAGTAGCGGCAGCCGCTTTTATGTTTTTAATGCTTGGGTCTCTGAGAGCCCTATATGCAGAAAACTCGTGCTCTTCACGGATATTTATGTTTATCCCCAAGGCCGACGGCAGTTCATTTTTAGGGGAGTCGGGCAGCATTGTTCTCAATTTTTTGGCATCAGACAGAGTATCCTTTATGCTGTCAATATTGTAGTTTTTCAGAGTACGTTTTTTGTAAATTGCGCTAAGGGCTGCTGCTGCGGCGAAAATAATACTTGTGCCCACAATAACGGGCGTAAGAGTTTTTTGGACGTCAAAACTTTTCTCTCTCGGGACAGAGACGTATTTTTGAGCTGCAGGATTTTCTTCAGAAATCATTAAAGAGTCACAAATTTCATCAAAGCGTATAGTGTTTTCATTTTCTTTTAAATGACTGTTAATAAGCACGCCCTGTAATGTTTGACCCATGGGCTTTTTCTTGTGATTATGAAACCCTGCTCTCACTGTTGCTTGGCTTATGACAGCTTTTGGTTTATCGGTCGGTGATATCATCTTCTTTATCTTCCTTGGTTTTTTTCGCAAGTTTTGAAATTAAAACTTTTAGTTTTTTTAATTCCCTTGACTTAAATATTTCCAACTCTTCGTCATTTCCGTAGCACTCTTCATCGTTATCCCATATAAAGAAGCGCAGCAGTTTTCTCGTAAGCTTTTTGAGGTTGTTTACCAGTTTTCTTTCGACAAAGTTTTTAATTTCTCCCAAGAGTGCGGTAAGTTTTTGTGCCGCATCTATGATTTTTTCACGCAGCATATTAACAAACTGTTCAATTTTTTCTAAAATAACAGGAATTTTATTAATAAGATTAAGCAGCGGGGTTAAAATGTTGTTCACTATTTTGCCGAATACTGCCTGAAGCTGCTGGGGTAAACTGTTTTGAATTCTATCCAGTGCTGCTTGCATGTTTGCAACAAATGTTTGGATATTTTGTCCCATCTGCTGTATAAATGTAAGTTGATTCAGGAACATTTGCTTGCTTTCCAGTGCGTTTTCCCTCTGAGCTTTCATGAGCTGCCCCGCAAGATAGCATTGCATCCAAGTCCACTCACCTGCGCTTTTTGGCTTTTCGGCGTCTTTTCGTGTGCCTGCTCCGCCTCCCATACCGTTGCAGATGGGACAGGCTCCCATGGGAAGTCCGTGTGGACATCCGCCTGTTCTTTGAGTTTGAACTTGTGCTACTGACATTAAAAAATCCCTACCTAGATAAACGGATAAGGATACTTAAAAACTTATTTTCTTGCAAAACTGTGATGCGCAGTTTTTCAAATGGCAAGTTATTAAGTATTCCGACTATCACGGTTGCGCTACAGTGAGGGATTTTCGCCCTTCTTTCCTTATGCGTGTAATATTATAACAATACATCTGTCCTGTAAATGCCTTTAGGTCGATTGTTGAGAAATATGAATTATTATTTAGCAGACTCTTTAACGCACTCTACGTATTCATATTGACTCAAGTAAGGGAGATGTTCTTCCCTTATGAGTTCACCCGGTAACAGCACGGAAATTCCCGGAGGGCAGAGGGCTATAACTTCCGAACATATCCTTCCCGCCGCGTCTTCTTTTTTTACAAGTTCTTTCGGGCTAAAAAATGCATCTCGCAATCTCATTACAAGTTTGGGGTCAATAAGCGGAGTGAATTTCAAATCCTTAAAACCGTTGCTGTAAGTTCTTGCTGAAATTTCCTTCAATGCTTTTGCAAGATATTCAAACTCTTTGCGTTTGCTGCCTATATTTGAAAGAATCAAAAGACCTTCGTCAGATGCCGACTCTATCTCAATCTTGTATTCTTTTTCCAGTATTTCTTCAAGTTTTTTGCCGGATAGTCCCTTTGCTTTAATAAAAACTTTTGTGGGGTCGTAAAGCATTTCAGGTCTTGGGTCAAGGGCGCTGACATTTTCCATTTTTGAAATTTCTTCCCTGAAGTAGTTTGCATTGTCTATGGCATTGTCTATCATTTTTTTACCTTCTGTGCTTGAAAGATTTGCTCTTGCAGCGTCAAGACTGCCCATAAGCAAGACAGAGGGGGATGTTGTGTGGAGGAGCATAAGGGCTTTTTCTATTCTGTCTGCGTCAAGTTTTGAATTTTTTGCAATGTGCAGCATTGAACTTTGAGACAGTGAGCCGCCTGTTTTGTGCAAAGAGTGTACTACTGCGTCTGCGCCTAATTCCAGTGCAGATTTTGGCAGCCTGTCACTAAAGCTCCAAAGGCATCCATGGGCTTCATCCACAATAAGGGAAACACCGTATTTTTTGCAAACTTTTACAATTCCTTCCATGTCGCTTAGCATGCCCTCATATGTCGGGTTTGTAATCCAAACCAAAGAAGCGTCAGGGTTTTCTTTTATCGTTATTTCCAAATCTTCAACTTCAACACCTCCGAAAATCGCCCAGTCCTTTATTTTTTTCGGTATAAGCCATATCGGGTCCGCTCCGGAAATTATTGCTCCCGAAAGTATTGAGCGGTGTGAATTTCTGCCAAGAATAATTTTTTGCCCGGGTGTGGTCATGCCCAATGCAATGGCAAGATTTCCTACTGTTGAGCCTCCCGTTAAGAAGAAAGTTTTTTCCGCCCCAAAAGCTTTTGCCGCTTCTTCCATAGCGTCTTTTATCGCACCTGTTGCGGGGTAAAGAGTTCCAAGGCAGTCAAATTCGTCAGTTGTATCTATTTTTAAGGCTTTTTCCCCTATAAGTTTTTTATATGCAGGTAATACTCCTTCACCCATATTGTGTCCCGGTATATGAAAACCCACACAGGGGCATTTTTCATAATTTTTCATTGCTTCAACGAGCGGCGCTTTTATATTTTCGTTCAACCTTAATTTCCCTCTCTAAGAATTAAAATATTGTTAATATGGATTATTGCATGGAAGAAAAAAAATCACATCATACGAGCAAAAAAAAATCATTTTGTGTTTTGTATAGCAGGTTGCTGCTTTGTATAGAAAATGGTATAATCAATATTTAAGTTAAACTCGAGGGAAAAGGAAAATAATGGTCGATAATCGCTCCGCGGGGCATTTCGGTATAGGCGGAAGTTTTAACTTCAAGTCCGGAGATATATCGGGTACTGCTGCAAGAACTTCGGACGACAAAATGGGTCAGGGTGGTGAATACTTTAACCAACGCGGCCGTGGTCAGGACGAAGAAAAAGAAAAACAAGAACAGTTTGTTGACCGCTCAGCTCAGCTGAGGGCTTCTTTGAGCTCCCTTGCTACCATAAATGCAGTCAATGTGCGCCTTAAACTTAAAGAGAGAGAAGAAGCCAAAGAAGAAGCCAGAAAAAAAACCAAAAAAACAAAGAAAGTCTTGGCAACCTCTGAGAACGAAGCCGAAAAAGGCGATTCCATGTTTAACACGGAAGCTTAACTTTGAACTATTTTATAGTACCAGTAAGTCAGAATTAAATTTATTAGCGGCAATAACATAAGTGAGATAACTGTACTCGCTGCACCATATAAGTGTTTATTGAAAGCAAATAACAGTGCAGGTAATGTCAACACTGCCGTTGCAAGTATTATTAATATTCCCAGCCACAATGTTGCCCAAAAATGTCCCTTAACCAGAGAGAAGTTTCGCAAAAAGGCTTTTGCAGATGTTTCGTTTTTCTCTAAAACGTACACTTGTAAATAAAGTAAAAAGAAAAACACCAACGGCAAGGTTATTATACCCAAAGAAAAAACAACGGAAACTACCGAAACAATTAACAGGTAAATAATGTATTCCTTAGCTCCGGAGCGTATTTCCCGGTCATACATGTCGATACTTTTTATAAAGCCTGATTTAATAAGGTCTTGTGACATATAGACAGTCGAAGCTGCGGCAATAATGTATCCCCAAAAGGCTTTTATAAATATTACCAAACCTACAAGCAAACCTGTAAGCGAGATTAAAAGATAGTGCAGGAAATTTCCTACAATCGCAATTGGGCTAAAAATAATTGCAGGCAAAACAGCAATAGAAAACCCCAAGGTTATTCCTATGACAGGAAAGGCAAGGTACTTGACAAAAAGCCTCAAGTTTTTGAAGTATAAAATAAGTGAGTTTTTAAATATTTCAAGATACGTTATTTGAGAATTAACTATATTATCCATAACTTTCCCCCAAGTTTGTAGTATAGTCATTATAACATATGAACATTAAGGAGAGAATTAAAAATATAGACAAGTTGGCCTACTATTCAAAGGCAAACTTGCACGCGCACTCGAGTTATTCTGACGGTGAGATACCTTTTGACAAGCTTATTGAGCAGGCTAAAGAGCTTGGTCTTGAGCATTTCTCCATAACTGACCACAATACTCTTAAGGGTTATTATTCGTCGATACACTTAAACGAGCCGTTTTTAATTCCGGGTGTTGAGTTTGACTGTTTTACGTTTCCGACGATTGTTCATATCATAGGCTATGGCGTAGATATAAATAACAAAGAGCTGAAAGCGCTATGCTGTGATAATCAAAGCACTCTGCACAGGATATTGCACGCGAGAAGTTCTAAAAGGGTAATAGATACTATACATAAAGCTGGCGGCATAGCTGTTTTTGCCCATCCTTGCTGTTGCTGGGTCCCGAGTCTGGACAGGCTGGTAAAAAAGTTAAAAAACATGGGACTGGACGGCATAGAGGTATACTACCCGTACAATAGGTTTAGGGGTATAGTTAAATTTCATTCGAGAAAGTGTGTGGAGAAGTTGGCAAATAAATATGACCTCATTATAACGGGCGGTACTGACGAACACGGCTCGTTACTGTAGTCTTGCCTCTGTTATTTCGCATCTTCTGTGCTTCTTAAGCACTATTTTAAGCCTTCTTGTTATGCAGAATGTGCCTGCAAAAAGCGCTATTGTACCTACAAGATATAATATGTTGTCTATTCCGAACTTCTCTGCCAGATAACCTAGGGGCAGTAAACTTAATGCCGCTATACTCCAGGAAAACCCTCCCATTGCGCCGGATATAACGCCTTTATGGGTTGGCATGAGTTTTTGGGCGGTACACATTGTGATGGAGACTGAAAGCATGGCGCAAAAGCCTTGTATAAAGAAGAAAATAAGTGCAATGGCTCCGAGGTTTGCTTTAAACAGTGCAAGGAAGATAATTGTAAGGGGCAGTATTGTGAAAAATGAGAGTCTTATAACATTTGCCGAGCCTATACGGTTTTCTATTTTCGTACTTAAAACAGTTGCGAATCCCGCACAAGTGAAGAAGCAGGTCATTATAAGGCCTATCTGTCCTATGTTGTACCCGTAACTTTTTAATAAAAACGGCATATAGGTTGCATAGCTTATTGTTATGATTGACTTCATGACGGATATCCCCAAAAGACTTACAAGTTCTGGTGTATGCCACATATTTGACATGATTTGCGTGAATTTTTCCTTACTTCTTCTTGCGGCCTTAAAAGGGATTTTTGGTACATTGTAATAAAGCATTGCGGCGGCTGCCAGACCCAGTACCGTTATGTAGAGGAGTGACATCGGGCCGAAGTCCTGCACCAAAGAAGACGAGAGCATCGGACTTATCGCGTAGCCTATTGTGCCCACACCAAGGAAGATTCCCATATATTTTGAAAGTTTTGGATTATTGTAGTTGAATACTGAAATCATAGCCGTTGCCTGCGGGTGAAAGAGTGAGTTTCCGCACATACCCAGTATTAAAGATGCGGCAAGTAAAAGCACGTGAGGCATTAAAGCTGCAAGAGGTATGAAAATTGCACCTAAAACAAGGCCCCAAATCATAAATGTTCTGTGTTTGGACTGGTCTGCCAAAAATCCGAACAAAGGCTGCATTGCAGAAGAAAAGAGGTGTCCTATACTAATTATCGCACTCATTATTGCAAGCGTAATGCCGAGATTGTCAGAGATATATGGATATAAAGGGACAAGAGCCGCAGCGTACATATCTGCCACAAAGTGTCCCATACTTATACTTACAATAGCTTTTTTGTTTGTTAATACCATTTTTGCCGTATGCCTGTTTCGTCAATCACACGCTTTTAGTGTTTAAAATGTCTTTGGCCTGCAGTTATCATAACCAAAGATAATTTATCTGCAGCCTTTATGACTTCTTCGTCTTTTATGCTGCCGCCTGGCTGTATGATAGCTGCAATTCTTTGTGATGCCGCTATCTCGATGTTATCGGTAGCAGGGAAGAACCCGTCGCTTGCAAGAACCGCGCCTTTGGCTCCGTCGCAAACTCTGTTCAGGGCTATTTCTACAGAACCTACACGGCTCGTTTGGCCGCCGCATATTCCCAGTGTTTTTAAGTCTTTGGCCACCACAATAGCGTTAGATTTCAGATGTTTTGCTATTTTAAAAGCAAAAACCATATCTTCAATTTGTTCTTGTGTGGGCTTGAGCTTTGTAACAACTTTGAAGTCACTCGGATTTAATTCTTTAACATCTTTTTGCTGAATTAAACCCCCGAAAGGAGTAAGTCTTACTTCTTTCGGTACGTAGGATTTGTATTCATCGAGCGGTGTTATAAGTTTTACTATGCGCAAGTTTTTCTTTGTTTTTAAAATTTCGACCGCTTCAGCTGTATAGTTTGGCGCTATAACAACTTCTAAAAACATGGCGGTTAAACGCCTTGCAAGCTCCTCGTCTACCGGACGGGTAAAAGCAACAATGCCTCCAAAGGCGCTCAGGGGGTCGCAGTCTAACGCTTTCTCCCAGGCTTCTAAAAGCGTAGCGCCGAGCGCTGCTCCGCAAGGATTGGTGTGTTTAATGATAACCGCACAGTTTACATCGTAGAACTCGCTTGCTATATCAAGTGCAGCAGAGGCATCAATTATGTTGTTGTAAGAAAACTCTTTACCGTTTAAAAATTCATAATCAAGAACTTTTGACGATGTTTCTCTGTATAATCCTGCCATCTGATGCGGGTTTTCGCCATACCTGAGTTCTTTTTCTTTTTTAAGATAGAAACTTTCTGTCTCACCAAGCCCTTCTCTCATTCCGAAATTTTTAGAAAGTTCGTCAAATATAGAGAAATCATAGTTTGATGTTGTTTGAAAAACCTTTAGTGCAAGGGTTTCTCTGGTTTTAATATCAAGGTTTTCAAAGTCCAGATTGTAGTCGGCAGGGTCACACACTACGGCAACATTCTCATAGTTTTTAGCGCCTGCACGCAGCAGGGAGACGCCTCCGATATCGATATTTTTCAAAAGCGTTTCGGTGTCTGCGTTTTTACCCCTGTAGCTTTCAAACGGGTAAAGATTGACCACAACAAGAGAAAATGGCGGGAAATCTAAGGTCTTAACTTCTTCAGGGTTCGCTAAAATACCTGCGAAAATCTTTGGGTGCAGGCTCTTTACTTTGCCTCCCAAAAGCTCATCAAACCCTGTAATGGTTGAACTTTCGACAGCCTTAACTCCGCTCTCATTTAGCATGGCACAGGTTTTTCCCGTTGAGATTATTTCCCAACCAAGACTGTCAAGCTTTTTACCAAGTTCCACTACTCCGGTTTTGTCAAAAACACTTATGTATGCTCTCTTTTTCATCTCTCTTCCCCGTATTTCCTTGCTCCTCTGTGCTTACAATGTCTGTTAGATTATCCCCCTCCACAGAAGGACGCCACCTCTACTTCATCCCCTTCATTTAAGGTTGTTGAAGCATAATTTTCCTTGTAGATGATATTCTGATTGTGTTCAACTACAAAATATCTCGGGAGCTCCATATTGCCAAGGAGTCCTTCAATTGTAATATTATCATTTACCTGTTCTTTTTTGCCGTTAAGAATTATGTGCATTATACCCGTACCAGTCGCATATTCCGCCCTTGCAGAATGAGTTCTCGAGCTCTGCCATAATGCTTTTATGTGTCATTTCAAAAGTAACAGGTGTTATAGAAATTCTGTTATTACGCACAGCCGTTATATCTGTGCCATCATCTTCCTCGGCGCTTGTAAGTTCACCCGCCATCCAGTAGTATATCTTACCTCTGGGGTCGGCACGTTTTTCATATTCGTTTGTGAACATTTTTTCACCGAGTTTTGTTATTTCTACACCTGCAACATCCGCCTCTTCGAGTGCCGGAGTATTGACGTTCAATATTGTTTTTTTAGGAAAGTTCAGTGTTTCAATTTTTGGAAGAAACCTTGCCACAAAGTTAGCTGTTTCTGTGAAGTAAATCGGGTCGTTTGACATACTGCACAGAGAAACCGCCATGCTTGGGTATCCGAGCATTGCCCCTTCCATAGCGCAGCTTACGGTTCCCGAATAAAGGATGTCGGTACCGAGGTTTGGCCCGTGATTAATTCCCGAGATAACGATATCAGGCAGTTCGTGTTCCTCTAAAATAGCGCATAATGCCATTTTTACACAGTCGCCGGGCGTACCCGTAGTTGCCCAGACGCGTTTTGCACCGAATTTAGAGTCAAGTTCTTCAACACGCAGCGGCGTGTGCAGTGTCAGAGAATGCCCCGCAGCGCTTCTTTCTCTGTCGGGAGCCACAACATAAACATCGTGACTGCATGAAAGTGCTTCAACTAAAGCTCTTATCCCGATTGCTGCAATACCGTCATCATTTGAAATTAAGATTTTCATGCTATTTTAAGTCCACTAAACTCTTCAATAAAATTATATCATCAAAATGTTAAAATTATTGCCTAATTTTTTGTAATATAATAGAATTAAAATAGTTTTGGAGGAATAATTATGGCAAAAATAGTAAGACCCACTTGGGCGATAAGATGTTCAGCTTCGGGATGCAGAGAGCTTTTTGAGGTTGTAGTACTGGAAGAAGGAAGACAACAGGAAGTTGTTTGCCCCAAGTGCGGTGAACATTACCTATATCCGCCGCTTGCATCGGATAATGTCGAATAAACTTCCCAAAAAGAGGTACAAGACATATAACGAGCATTTGCGGGAAGTTTTTGGCGAAAAGGTTTATAAAATAACTCTGGATGCCGGCTTCTCTTGTCCCAACCGTGACGGAAGTATTTCACGCGGAGGGTGTATTTTTTGCGATGCTTCAGGAAGTTTTTCTCAGGTACATGACAGCGCCTTGAGTGTCAGGGAGCAGGTAAGAACAGCTATTGAAAAACTCCCCAAGCGTCTTGGTGCGAAAAAGTTTCTTGCTTATTTTCAGGCATATTCCAACACTTACCGGCCTGCGGCCGAACTTAAAAAAATTTACGATGCTGCGTTTTGTGACGAGAGGGTGGTTGGAATCTCAATAGGAACGCGCCCTGATTGTCTTGATGAAGAAAAATTGGATTTAATTTCAAGTTATCCTTTCCCCCAGTTGGAGCTTGGTTTGCAGTCTGTGCACAATAATACTCTTGAGTTTATAAACCGCGGACATAACTATGAAACATTTGAAACTATATACAAAAAGGCCAAGGAGCGAGATATCGAAGTATGTGTTCATATGATTTTAGGCCTCCCGAACGAAAGCCGTGAGATGATGATGAAAAGCGCAAAAAAACTTGCGGAACTCAAAGTAGATGCGGTTAAAATCCACTGTCTTACAGTTTTAAAAGACACAACTCTTGAAAAGATGTACTCAAGCGGGCAGGTAAAAATATTATCGGAGGATGAGTATGCAGAGTTGGCCTGTGACTTTTTAGAGTATCTGCATAAAGACACCATAATCGAACGTCTTGCAGGGAGCGGGTTGAGCACAACACTTGTCGCCCCTGTGTGGGTGAAAAACAGGTTTAAAACACTTAATCTTATAGATACAAAATTGGAAGAAAGGGGCAGTTTTCAGGGAAGGTTAAGCTCTTTAGTTACCTGACCTTCTTTTCATAATTTCATCAATCTTGGCCCTTATGTCCGCAGCCATTTTTTCGTTTCTTGCCCTTATGTCACCCGTTTTTTTTCGGGTTATATAAACTGCTTCTTCCGCTTCAACGTTGAGGTTTGTACCTTCAAGCTCTTCTTTGATATACGCAACATCATCCTGGGCTTGATTTATAATGTCTAAAACCTCGTTGATTTCATCATCTGTGAAACCCAGAGTCTTGAGGCTTGTTGTCATTTGTTTTAAAATATTTTTTCTCTCTTGGGTTATTTCACGGGTTTTTTTGCCGCCGTCAAGGTCAAAAAAGCTTATCTTATTTTCTTTATTTGTTTCTTCGCCCATAACTATCTCTCCTCTAAATTGTCCAAACTATATTTTTCTACCCAGTCAACACCGTATTTTGCAACATATAAGAACAAATATTCCCTATGCCTTAAATACATCCATAATGGATTATTATAAGCTTTATTGGCACGTTTTGTACAGAGCTTAATAATTTCATTAAGTTCATTTTTCGGCATTCCTATGCACTCAAAGGAATAAGAAGGAGAAAGCTCCTCTTCCAACTCGTTTACCTTTGTGAGACCGTAAACTTCCGGGTTATCACGAAGTTTTGTGTGTTTACCCATAGTGAACACACTTCTTCCGTATGAGGAGATTATGTCTGTATTTTGCTCGAGCATCTCAATTGTTTTTATGGCGTCCTCATGCGTTTCAGCGGGAAAACCAAAGAAGATGAAGGCAAAGTTCCATATGCCCGCGTCTTTGGCATCCTTCATAATTTCAAGGCGTTTGTCGATGTCGATACCCTTGTTAATCAGCTTCATTATTTTATCTGAACCCGATTCCAATCCCCAGAGAATCATTTTGAGGCCGGATTTCGCTGCGGCATTGAGAATATCCTTGGTAAAAGCCTTTTCCAGTCTGGCATTACAGAAATAATTTACTTTGAGGTCTGTGTCTATGAGTTTTTTGGCGAGTTCATCCATGTAAGACGGCGATATAGATTCGTCAATAAATTCGAAGCTGTCTATGTTCCATTTTTCTTTTAATCTGGAGAGTTCCCCTACAAGCTTGTCGACATCTTTTACATTGAAGTTTTGCCCGAAATCCTGATCACAGAAGCTGCACTTGCCCCAGTAACAGCCCTTGCTTGTTTGATGTGGCAGGACAATTTTGGGCGAAAAATAAGTATACTTTTCAAAGTCGTCAAAACACACATCCGCAAGCTCGTTTAAAGGAGTGGGAATGGTTTTGGGATTTACTTTAATCTCATCGCCCTCTTTGTATACGAGATTAGGCACGTCGGCGAAGTTTATTTCGCCGCTTATAGCTTTGGAGAGCTCTATACAGGGCTTTTCTCCTTCTTCTATTAAAATGGAATCACAAAAAAGCTTGAAAAAGTCTTTCTTTTGGGCAACTGTTTCAATTACTCTTCCAAAGAAATTACCGCCTATGTTAATGTGCGCCTTACTTTTTTCTTTCAACATATTTGTCAGGGTTAAGGCAGGTATGATTTGCGAAGATGAGTTTACTGAAACCCCTATGTAATCTGGGTTTAAAGCAAGAATTTCGTCTATCTTTGATTCAAAGTAGTTTCTGAACATGTTTGTTTCTTTGCAGAATACAAAGTGTTTGATATTTTCATAGTCCAATTTGTAAAGCGGGTTTATATACGCTTCAAAAGAAAGTTTTGAGGGCGCATAGGGGATGCTTACCAAATCGAGAGCTAAATCTATTATGTTTAAAGCCTGTATGAGGTCTTTGGGTTCGTAAAAATGCTCGCTTTTAATAATACCAGCAGCATCTTCTATGACAAGCGGTAAATCTCTGTAGTTAATGGGACTTTGGATGAAATCTTTTATTTTTGAATACTTTACCAGCTTGACCTGTTCGCTAAGCGTGTATGAGCTAAAATCTTTGTCTTTTTGGTAGAAAGTTGTCAGTTCTTTTAATCTTGCGGCTTGTGCGCTTTCGCTATAGGCAAGCTCTAAAGAGTTTTCAAGAAAGCTTTTTGAGAGAACGGTATTATAAAAATCGATGTTTAAATCTATCGCCTTACAGGGAATTTCCTTGGCCCTGAACTGTCCGAGAAGTGTCAGCATTGCAAAGTAAGGGCTTATGGGAACCCACTGCGGAGGAAATATTAATAAAGTAGACATTATACTAAAACCTTTCTGAATTCAGAAGCTGCTTCTTCAGGATTGTCCGCGTACATAATCGAGCGTATAACCGCTACTCTTTTTGCTCCGGATTCTTTTACGTCCGCAACGTTATTTAAATCAATCGAACCGATAGCAAAGAAAGGAATATCCGTATTTTCTGCGGCCCATTTGACATATTCAAGTCCCACGGGGTCTTTTTGAGGTTTTGTAGGCGTTTTAAAAACAGGCCCTACGCCTATGTAATCAGCACCTTTCTCAACGGCTTTTTTTGCATCATCGGGTTTATGTGTGGAAAGTCCTATTATAACTTTTTCTCCGAGGATTTCCCTTGCGTGCTCTATATCTATATCCTCTTGACCAAGATGGACCCCGTCAGCACTGACGATTTGCGCTATGTCGATTCTGTCATTCACTATGAAAAGGGCATTATACATACTGCACAGCTCCCTGACTTTTTTACCAAGCTCAACAAAACGCTTGGCAGGCATATTTTTTTCGCGCAATTGAACCATATCCACACCGCCCTTAAGCGCAGCAGCCAAAGAATCCAGAAAAGCATCTTCGTCTTTAAAGTTATCTGAATTTGTAACGAGGTACAAAACCCTGTCTTTAAGTAGATGCTTTTTTAAATCCATTTTCAGCCTTTCATACATCTTCTTCTCAAGTTTGTAGGAATTATAACGAGGCTCATCCGGTAGATTCCCGTATTCTGAAAGAACTCTGAGCGCCTGCTGTAACCTTTTTATGTTAGCACGGAACACACTCTCAAGTCCCCGACGTTTTGTAGGATTTTCAATAGTTGTACCTATGTCTTCTTCGGTATTTCTGGCGCTCAAAAGTTTCTCATAGTCCTTATCAAAAAACATACACAGGTCGTGTCTTATGTTTTTTAACTCTGTGCTCAATTTTTTGTCGTCTAAAACAAACCTTGTAATTTCTTCAAGGTTTCTAAGCGCCTCTGCGGCTCTGTTTAGATTGGCGTCAATAATCCTGTTCACGACATGGTGTTCCAAATATTACCTACCTGATTATATAACAAAGATTATAGGAACTTGAGCATAAAGCGCATATTTTTATTTATATGAAAACAAAGTACAAAGACGAAACGACCACGGATTTGATAAAAAAAGCCCAAAAAGAAGATTTAGAAGCACTTGAGGAGTTGATTCGACGTGAACAGAAAAATGTTTATACTACTTTGCATTATCTGCACGCTGATACTGACGATGTGTCCGATATTACGCAGGAGATTCTATTAAAGGTTGCAAAGAATATACATAGGCTTAAAAACCCTTCTACATTTAAGTCTTGGTTAAACCAGATTATAGTACGCCAGTTTTACGACACTTTGCGCAAGAAGCAGAAAAGCATCAAAAAAGTTTCTTTGAACGAGGGCGAAGAGGAAGATGCAAGGGAATTAGAGATTCCTTGCGAAAAATCAACGCCTTCAAAAAAGGTTCTCGAGGGTGAGTTGAGTTCGATTATAACAGACTCGATTCACAAGCTACCTGACCCTTTTCGTGTCGCCATAATTATGAGAGAGCTTCAGGGTCTTAGTTATGACGAGATTGCAGAAGCCACACATTCAAGTATAGGTACGGTTAAGTCTCGTATAGCAAGAGCGAGAGAGAAATTACAGGATTATATAAAACCATATGTCAGTCAAGATTAAAGATAACAAAGGAATACTTTGTTCAAAAAGTAGAAAATTTGCCAAAGATGTAGACAACACACTGCTTTTGAATAAAACCAAAGCGCAGAAAGGGGAATTGCAAGTGCTAAAAGGTTATTTAACTTGTGAAATAGTTGCAAAGCTTGTTCCATATTATGTAGATGATAAATTGGACGGCTTTCAGAGAGACTGTGTTGCTATCCATTTGAGAAATTGTCCGAATTGCATGAATAAATACACAACGATTAAAAAGTTTTTAGAAGATGTGCGGATTAAACATAAAAATGAATCAGAGAACAAAAAGCTTTTGGAGGGTATTTCCACTCATTTTGACGGCGAATGTTCGGGAAGCGAGCTTTTGAATGTGGAAGCTGCGTTTTGCAATGATGAACTTGCAAACGAGAAATACGAACAGATTGCAAACTTGAGCAAAATGATGGCAAATTCTTTTATGGAAACCAAAGAGAAGCTTGTTTTTGACTACTCGGAGAGTGTTCTTGAAAAGTACAAAAAAATGAGTGCTTGGGAGAGGATTACTCGTTTCTTTGGACTGTAACGCCTTGATCTCTCAGGTAATAAACGAAGTTTTCAGCTGCAGCTTTCTGTACTTCCTGCGGAACAACCCTCAAAAGCTCGACTGTTTTTGAAATAACCGGATCTTGGTCGTACCAACGGTTACCCTGAAAAGGCTTTACCATTTCATAAAAACGGTCGACAGCCTCTTTTGAAGTCTGCTCTTCAACTTTTTGCAAAAAGACTTCCGCCTGCGATCTTAATTCTGTCGAATAATTTTTTAAAAGATCAATGATTTCCATTAATACGGGATCATGATCATACCATCTTTTATACAGTCGCGTCATTTGAACTCCTATCTGTTTCTTCTACGCGCTCTACGTGTGCATTTAACCCTTTTAACTTTTCTACAAATTTTTCGTATCCGCGGTCTATATGGTGCAGTTTGCCGACTTCACTTTCGCCTCTTGCCATAAGCGCTGCAACAACCAAAGCGGCACCCGCACGTAAGTCCGGCGACTCTACTCTGGCTCCCACAAGTGCATCTACACCTTTTATTATAGCGGAATTATTGTTTTGTCGAATATTGGCTCCCATCCTCCAGAGTTCACCGACATGCATAAAACGATTTTCATACAAACTTTCCGTGACAACAGAGATACCCTTTGCGGTTGACAGAAGAGACATTGCAAGCGCCTGCAGGTCTGTAGGGAAGCCCGGATAAGGCTGCGTAATGAAGTTTACGGCTTCTAACTTGCCGCTTGCACTTACTTCCATTGTATTAGGCTCTACAAGTTTTATTTTTGCACCCATTTCCAACAGCTTGCCGGTAAATATCGTAAGGTGGTTGGGGAAGATATTCCTTATAATACCCTTGCCACGAGTCCCTATTATTGCTGACATATATGTGCCTGCTTCTATCCTGTCAGGGATAGTAGTGTATTCAACTCCGTGCAGTTGGTCTTGAGTAACTCCTGTGATTGTTATCTGGTTTGTTCCCGCACCTTCAATATTTGCCCCCATAGCTTTAAGGAAATTTGCAAGGTCTACTATCTCGGGCTCCTGTGCGGCATTTTGTATTCTTGTAGTGCCTTCGGCCAAAACGGCTGCTAACATTACATTTTCGGTTGCTCCGACAGAAGGTATGTCAAACCACACATCCGCACCTTTTAATCTGCGTGCCTTTGCTACGACGTAGCCGCTTTCAATTTTGCATTCGCCGCCCAGAGCTTCGATGCCCTTAATATGAAAGTCTACACGTCTTGCGCCTATTGCGCAACCCCCTGGAAGCGCAACCTTGGCCTCCTTCATACGGCCCACCAGTGAACCTAAGACTACGAAAGAAGCGCGCATTTTACTTACAAACTCGTCTGATGCAAAGACGCTTGTCAGCTCCGTTGCGTCAATTGCCAAACATTTTTCTTTTCTGTTATAGCTTGTTTTTGCTCCGAGCTGGCTTAAAACATCGAGCATAATCTCAACGTCGGTGAGTTCGGGCACATTGTATATGACACTTACATCTTTCGCCAAAAGCGCGGCAGCCATGTGTTTTAAAACGGCATTCTTTGCTCCTGCTATAGAAACCTCTCCATTTAAGGATTTTGAGCCGTGAATTATTAATTTTTCTCGCTTGCAAACAGTTTCCATGCATTTATTCTAATACAACTAAGGGCTTTTGAAAAGAGATTTACATAGTATAGAAGTAAAGATATTTATTCTCCGAATACCTTTATAACTTCTTCCCTGTCATCAAAATGTATTGTTCTGTCCGAGAGTATCTGATAATCCTCGTGGCCTTTACCTGCAACGATTATGACGTCATTATCGTTCGATATTTTTTTCAGAAGCTCTATGGCACTTCTGCGGTCAGGCTCAACAAAGACGGTTTCGGGGTTTATAAGGCGCAGGCCCGAGAGAATGTCTGTTATTATCTGCTGGGGGTCTTCCGAGCGGGGATTGTCAGATGTTATAACTATTTTGTCACATAAATCTTGTGCTACTTTACCCATCTTAGGTCTCTTTGTCGCATCTCGGTCCCCGCCGCACCCGAAAAGACATATAAGGTTTGCATTTTTGGGTGTAAGTTCACGAGCGGCACGCAGGATATTTTCAAGTCCGTCAGGTGTGTGTGCATAGTCTACAATAACCATGGGCTTGTTATTTACGAGTTCAAACCTTCCGGCTACCCCTTTTGTTTCTTCCAGAGCTGCCTTGCAGACTTCAAGCTTTACCCCCAAGGCAAGGCCTGTGGCTATGGCTGTAAGTGCGTTATAAACACTGAACATCCCGTTTAAATGAAGTTGTATGGGCAGGCTTTCGTCTTCGGTTTTACATATAAACTTTGCACCATGAGAAGTGAATTCGACTTCGTGCGCCATGACATCCGAGCGGACATCGAAATTTGTTTCTACGCCGTAAGTTATAACTTTTACTCCATCGGGAACAGAGTCGAGAAATTTCTTGCCGTATTTATCATCCAGGTTTATAACCGCAAAAGTCCCTGGTTTTAATGAAGTAAAAAGCTTTTGCTTGGCTTTGAAATAGTTTTCCATTGTAATGTGATAGTCAAGATGGTCTTGCGTCAGGTTTGTAAATGCGGCGCCTGCGAACTCGCACTTTCTCACCCTATACTGCTCAAGCGCGTGGGAGGAGACTTCCGTTACCACATAGTTTATTCCGTATTGTAAAATCTTATCCAGCGTGGCTTGAAGCTCGGGAGCCTGAGGCGTAGTGTGTTTTGCTTCTATGTAGTCCGAAGCGGCGCTCAACTTATATCCAAGCGTACCTATAAGGGCGCAGCTCTTGGCGTTTTGCTCAAGTATTTTCTGTATAAGGTGAGTAACAGAAGTTTTTCCATTTGTACCGGTTACGCCTATTAAATCCAAACTGCAAGACGGGTACCTGTGAAAACATGCTGCCAGATCCGCAATCCTTTTTTGCGTTGAGTCGACAATAAGCTGGGGAATTTCAATGTTCAAAGGCCGTTCGCACATTAGGGCGGTTGCGCCTTTCTCAAATGCGCTTTGGGCAAATTCGTGGCCGTCAACGTGTTCACCCTTTAGACATACAAAGATTTCATGACTGTTAATCGTATTGGAATTATATGAAATCCCTTTTATGTCTATGTCTTTATAATTTAAAACCTCTTTCGTATCTATTTCTTTTATTAATTTACTTAGTTCCATTTGTCCCTCTTCCGTTATGCACCCTTAGCTTTTTTTCTGTCAGGATTCATATTCATTATTTTAACAAGTTCGGTCGTTATTTCTTTAAATATAGGGGCTGCAACTGTTGAACCCCATATACCTTCGCCCTCGGGGCTGTCTACGACAACATAAACAACCGCTTTTGGGTCGGATGCAGGCAGATAACCTACAATTGATGTATAAAGCTTGTTAGTATATCCTACACCATTATCTTTCGGGCGTCGAGAGGTGCCGGTTTTTGCCGCTATCGAATATTCTTCCATCTTTATAATTGATTTTCCTTCGTCAATCGACTTAACAAGAATTTCTGTCAGGTCTTTTGCCAGATTTTCCTGCATTACTCTTCTGGATTGCACTTTTTGTCCAAGCTCTTCCGGAGGATATTTTATCACATGCGGAGTTACCCAGACCCCGTTGTTTGCAATAGCTGCAACAGCGGAGGCCATTTGGATGGCTGTTGCGGAAGCCCCGTATCCGTATCCCATTGAGCCATGTGTTGCAATATCCCAATTTTTCGGCTTGGGAAGGATGCCGGAAGATTCACCGGGTAAATCAATACCGGTTTTTTCACCAAAATTAAACATCCTGAGTATGTCATAAAACTCTTGACTGGAAAGCTTATTGGCAACCTTTACTGTACCGACGTTGCTTGAATGTTGAAACAGGTAAACCAGGTCAATAAGGCCGGGATTTGGATATTTGTCATAATCATAGTTTTTGATTTCCCACCAGCCGATTTTTATTTTGCCCGTATCAAGTATTTTTGAATTCTTATCTATTTTTTCATTTATAAGGGCAGATGCAACCGTTATTACCTTAAAGGTAGAACCGGGCGGGTAAACGTCTGTTATAGCCCAGTTCTTCAGTTCTATTTGAGAGTATTTGCCATAGTTGTTCGGGTTATAGTACGGATATGCGGCCAAAGCTAAAATTTCACCCGTTTTGGGGTCAAGTACGATTACCGCTCCCCTTAATGCACGTGTTTTTTGAACCGTCTTATATAGTGATTTTTCACATATATGCTGAATAGCCGAATCTATTGTAAGCTCTAAAGTCTTTCCTTTTGGCAGCATTGCAACGTCTTCCGGATTTGTTGAAAGAGAATAAATAATGTCTCCGTCACGGGTTTTTTCGTAACTTGTTGAGCGCTCATAATATTCAAGGTAGTCTTTGGCAGAATACTCAATCCCTGCCGCTATGTCTGCATCAGGGTTGTAATATCCCAGAATGTGAGAGGCCAAAAATCCTTGCGGGTATATTCTTTTGTTTTTTCTGTCAAGCGAAATTTCACGCAGACCAAGTTCTTTTAAGGTATCCGCTGTTTTTCTGTCGACTAATTTTTTAACGGAAATTACTTCGAGATTTTCATTTTTGAGATCATTAAGCAACTTGGATTGTGAAACCTGAACTATGGGAGCTAAAATATTCGCAAGCTCTTCGGGAGTATGGTCAAAATATTTTCTATGGGCATAAACGTCGAAAAAAACTTGGTCGGCGGCCAGTTTCATTTTATTTTTATCAACAATTTCACCGCGCAAAACAGAAACTTTTGAAGACCTTTGCTGCTTTGCCCTGTCTCTGTAGTGGCGTATGTCAACTATTTGTATAAGAAAAAGATAAAATATAAACAGGATAATAAATACAGTAAAAAAAAACTGTAAGCAACCAATTCTTTTGTCAAACCACTTCTGTGTATCTTTGCTCAAAACTCTTCCTCAAAGAACGGCTATTGCTTTTGTCAAACTCGTTTCGCTTAATAACCCATAAACCAACGCGGGTTAAACTCTTCCTTGCTTTCATCAAAATTTACACTGGGTAGATTCGCAGCAGAAAGTTCTACTACTTGCTGAGCCCTTTGCAATATTTTTGTTCTTGCAACTGTTTGGTCAACATTTTGATACGATTGCAGGTTATCCAGTTCATTTTGCATTTCTTCGTTATCAAAATTCAGCGCCAGAGTTTCCTTGCGAATTTTATTGAGTTCAATCTCACCGGTTGCAACAAAGTAATAGCTTACAAGGCACACCATAACCAGTAGTGCCAAAATTCCGCATAAACCTGTATTTATTCTTGCTATTACCATTTCTTTATATGACTTTTCCTGTATGAAGTAGCCGCTTATAATCTGGGTATTCTCATGTGTCTGCCCAAGGCTTCTTCTCTTAAATGTAACGGGGTTTGATACTGCCGCATTTAAAACGGGCGCAATATTACTGCTTGTATCTTCAATATTTTTATTTAATTTTTTCCCTATAAAAGACGATAAACTCAAATGTGGCTCCCTATTTTGTTGTTATGCCCTCCGTGTTGTTACTATATTCTTCGGGCTATCCTTAATTTTGCACTTCTTGATGCAGGATTTTCTGCAATCTCACTCGCACTTGCTTCTATGGGTTTTTTATTAACAAGTTCAAGCATCTTACCTTCACATTCACAAACAGGCATACTCCTCGGACATCTGCAACTATTAGAAAAACTTTTCAATACTTGCTTTGCAATCCTATCCTCCAGTGAGTGGAAGCTTATTACACTTATTATAGCACCCACATGTAATAATGTAACCACTTCGTTTAATGTATTTTCAAAATTTAACAACTCTTTATTTACTTCAATTCTTAATGCCTGAAAAACTCTTGTAGCACAATGAATTTTCGAATTAATTTTTGGAGTGGATTTTTTAATAACATCAACTAATTGTAAAGTTGTATAAATCGGACGGTTCGCAATAACTGCCCTTGCAATCCTTTTGGAGAAACGCTCTTCGCCATATTCGCTAAATATTTTTACAAGCTCGTCTTCTCTGTAATTGTTTATAATATCTGCTGCCGCCAGCTCTGCATTCATGTCAAAGCGCATGTCGAGAGGAGCATCTTTCATAAAACTAAAACCGCGCTCTGCTGTTTGAAACTGGTGCATTGAAGCGCCTAAATCAAAAAGTATGCCTCCGGTTATTTTTTCTATGCCCAGTTTTTCAAGGTGGTATTTCAGGTTGGCATAACTGTCGTGAATAACAGTGACGTTTTTGTATGCTGAAAGTTTTTTTCTTCCTTCTTTTATGGCGTCCGCGTCTACGTCAAAACATATCAGTCTTCCGTTTTTTGAGATTCTTTTGGCTATTAACTCACTGTGTCCTGCGCCGCCCATGGTGGCATCAATAAAAACTTCACTGCTGCCGTCGGGCTTCAGGGCATCAACGGCTTCATTTAACAAAACACTGTAATGGGTATATTTCTTTTCTTCCATATTCTTAATCTTAGTCTCAATCAAAAAATCTAAACCTTATAAGTGCGATTATTGCGCCGATGCCGTCTTTGTATGTAATTTTCTTACCTTCGGCGTAGTCTCTTCCGTAATACGATATAGGCAGCTCGTAAAGTCTTGCGCCCTTCTTTGCAATTTTGGCCGTAATTTCAGGCTCAAAGTCGAACTTTTTAGACTTTATTTCTATATCTTTAATAAATTCTCTTTTAAATGCCTTATAACAAGTTTCCATATCTGTCAGCGTGCAGCCGTATAGTAAATTTGTAAAAAAGGTTAAAAACATATTACCCAAATAATGCGAAAACATAAAAGAGCGCGAAGGCTTTGTCCTGGTGAACCTTGTTCCGTAAACCACATCTGCTTTATCTTCTATTAAAAGTTCCAATAAAGGTGCGTAGTCGTTAGGGTCGTATTCCAGGTCTGCATCCTGAATGACTACAATATCTGACTTTGCAGCTTTGAAACCGCTGTACACCGCAGCGCCTTTGCCTTGATTTGTATCATGATAAATGACTTCATACTTGTTTTCAAAGTTCTTGATGATTTCGCGTGATTTATCTGTAGAACCGTCATCGACAAGTATTACATGCTTTTGCAGGCCGCAGAAGTCAGCCGCATCAACTTTTTTCAAGATTTCCTCAAGAGTTTTTTCTTCGTTATAAACGGGAATGATAATATCTACAGAATTCATTTTTAAATTTTAGCATGGATTAAAATTTTTGACCTGAAAAATTCGTACTGGAGAATATGTCTGTTCCGCCAGTATAGAGCATTATTCCGGTGTACCTGTATTTTAAGGAGATTTCAAGTATGCCGCTTTTTGCACTTGTGCAGTTAACTTCAAGTGTTAGTCTGGGTCCGCCTTTTACTGTATCCGAACTTGTGTAGGTATATTTGCCGTCGTCATTTGTTGTGCTGAAAACCGGACTGTCGAGCATAAAAAGTCCGCCGCCCTTTAGGATTAAGACTTCGAGCGCTCTTTCTGCCGCAGGACAAGATAAGTCATTATCTGGCAAGGGGGCGAGTTGGGCATTAGCCATAATTTCATTTGTAATAGTTTCTACGGAGTATCTTGCCTTCCAATACAGTGCGAGTTCAATTAAAACAAAAAGCATTGCAATGAGTACCAAAAAAACAAAGACAAACTCCATTGTCGCCTGAGCGTTTTTATTTATTTTTTCACTCTTTTTATACATAATTGCTGCCGATTACATATTTATAAATTTTTTCAGTCTTTTTATCCAATTTTCTTTTGTATCAGGTTTGTACAGAAGAGTTTCAGGATAGTAAGTATTATACTCCGCAATTATGTTTTGTGGCAAATCTTCGCCGCGGGAAAGAGTTTGAGAAAGTATTTCCAGGTAATCATCTTGTTCTTGGGCGTATAACGGGTCTTTGGAACGCATATCCTCATCTGCTTCCAGATGAAGCAGCGCATGAAAAGCCGCTTCAAGATGCTTGTCCTCAAAGTCCTTTGGAAATGCTTTTACCGCATCTAAAACAGTAATTTTTTGCATTAAAACATTCTTTAAAAGTTCGCCCACAAATCTTCTGCGTCTGAGCAGTTCATTTTGTGTGCTCACTATATTAAAACACTTTCTTTCTCACAGATGCCTTGGGCAACCCTTAAAAGCTTAACCATATTACCCTCACAGTAATGGCTGGCTATTTTTGCAAGAGACTCTTTAATAATATCGAAACAAGAATAATTTGTTCTGTAATAAAACTTCTTTCCCTGTTTAATTCTTAAAAGCATTTCTTTTTCGTGCATTCTGTCCATAACAGTTTTTATGGTTGTATATGCACGGTTTTCAGCGCTCGATGCATTAATGTGGTCATATACATCTTTGACTGAATTCTTATACATACCCGTTTTTTCAAGTTCCCACAGGGCATTTAAGATTATACTTTCGAGTAGGCCATGTTTTGGATTCATTATTACCTCATCCCTTAAAAATTTAAGTCTGAAAATAACTACAAATCTTATCCTAAAACAAAAAGGTTATAAATCAATAATTTAATCTAATTTCGCCGGTTTGAAATTTAACATCCCCCGGGCCTATTGAAAAGTTTGTGTCAGCTATATCGCTTTTGTTTGTTATTGCATCATCTTTGTATATAATAATACCGCTTTTTGTAACGGTTACATTTTGCGGAGTGGTTTTTTTGCCATGTTTTGTACTGCCTTTTGAAACAGCATGATTAGATTTGCTGTTTACGTTTCCGCCACTTAGGCGCTTTATCATCTTATCGGCCTTGCTGCCGCCGTAATTTACAAAATTTTTATCCTTATTTTCCGTACAAGAGCATAGGCAAAGAGGCGATAAAATTATAGCAAGCAGTATGCAAAATATTTTTTTCAATTCAACACCAAAAGCTTATATATCTTATATTATACCACTATTTTTGCATTTTGCATCATTTGTTGCTATCATATTTCCATGCCAAAAAATGTGTTTAAAGTGTGTGCAACGATATCTGTTGTGATAAACACCCTTAATGCAGAGAGGTTGTTGGACAAATGCCTGGAAAGTGTCAGAAGAGCGGATGAAATTATAGTCTGCGATATGCACTCTGATGATTCAACAGTTGAAATTGCAAAAAAATTCGGATGCAAAATATTTTATCACGAACGCATCGGTTATGTAGAGCCTGCCAGAAATTATGCACTTTCTCGGGCAACTTCGGACTGGGTTTTGGTTTTGGATGCCGATGAAGTCATTCCGGAAAAACTATGGAATTATCTTGTAAAGTTTACACAAGATGTGCCTGATGAAATAAGCGTTCTAGAAATTCCTCGAGAAACTTTCGCACTCGGACAGAGTATGAGATGCTTATATCAGAGCAAATTAAAAAGATTCTGGCGAAACGGTGCCTGCAAATATTCGGACCACGTACATGAAATTCCTAAAAACGTATTTGGGAAAACAACTAATATTAAGCCAGGGATAAGAGATTTGGCAATAGAGCATTACCATGTCGACAGTCTGCATAGCTTTATAGAGAGAATGAACAGGTATACCGACCTTGAAATACAACGCTTTGAAGCAAAGGGTGAAAAGTTTAATTCTTTTAAGCTCTTTACAAGACCCTTTTTCGAGTTTTTTAAAAGCTATATCCTTAAGGGGGGTATTTTGGACGGGAAATGCGGCTTAATTATGTGTGTCCTGAATGCAAATTATAAGTTTTCTCGTATTGCTAAACTTTTCGAGAAAGAATTCAAAACTTCAAACCAAGATTTAATGTACTAAGATATATTTTTTTGATTTTTAAAATATTGTTGATAGAATGGTATGTAAATGAACAAGGTGGAAAATAAAACAGCAACTATATCTGTTGTAATAAACACCTATAACGCCGAGAGAGTTTTTGAAAAATGCCTTGAAAGCGTAAAGGGCGCAGATGAGATAATAGTATGCGATATGTATTCTGAGGATAGAACGATTGAAATTGCGCAGAAATTCAATTGTAAAATCTTTTACCACGAAAGGTGCGGCTATGCCGAACCCGCGCGCAACTTTGCAAACTCTCAGGCAACTTCGGACTGGGTTTTGGTTTTGGATGCCGATGAAATAGTTACTCCGGAACTTTGGTTGTACCTTAGGGATTTTGCCGACAATGCTCCTGAGAATACTGTCATGCTTAGTATCCCCAGAGAAAACATTATTCTCGGTCAAAAGCTAAGATGCACTTATCAAAAAGGTATAAAGCGTTTTTGGAGAAACGGTATAGCGGAATATAAGGCACATGTTCACAGTACACCGAAAGACTATAAGGGTGACGATGCTCATATAAGCCCCAGGTGCCGCAATCTTGCTCTCCAGCACTACCATATAGATACCTTTCATTCATTTATAGAAAAGATGAACAGGTACACGGACTTTGAAACGGAGCGTTTTGAGGCGAGAGAGCAAAAGTTCAGCCTTTGGAACCTTATCTGGCGTCCAGCTTTTGAATTTTTTAAATGTTATATTCTAAAAGGCGGTTGCTTTGACGGTGTTTGCGGTTTTATTATGTGTATCCTGAATGCTCAATATAAATTTGTACAAAATGCCAAACTGTATGAAATGGAGTACAAAAAGTGTCATCCGGATTTAATTTATTAAAGAGTAAAAAGCAGAATATAAAAAACATTTTAGTAACAGGCGGTGCAGGCTTTATAGGTTCTCATGTCTGCGATGTCCTTATCGGATGCGGATATAATGTTATAGTAGTTGACAATCTTTCTTGTGGATTTGAAAGTCAGATAAATCCTAAAGCAAGTTTTTACAATATGGATATCAACTCCCCTAAACTGCAAAATGTTTTTGATGAAAACGGTATCGATGCCGTTTTTCATTTTGCCGCTCAAGCAAGTGTGGGTTTTTCGACCAAGTTTCCTATTTGTGACGCGGAGAGTAACATAATGGGCACACTAAACCTTCTAAGCTTGTGTAAAAAGTATAAAATAAAAAAGCTGATTGCTTCCTCCACTGCTGCGGTATACGGCGTACCAAAGTATTTGCCTGTGGATGAAAACCATGGCACAGAGTGCCTTTCTTTTTACGGACTTTCTAAACTTACTATGGAAAAGTACGTAGAGCTTTTCGGGGTCGACTATATTATTTTGAGGTTGGCGAATGTATACGGACCAAGACAGTCTGCTTCAGGCGAGGCAGGCGTGGTTGCAATATTTGCCGATAGAATGAACAAAAAAGAAGATGTGATAATCCATGGTGATGGCACACAAACAAGAGACTTCATTTCTGTTTTTGATGTATCAAAAGCCTGCTTGTGCGCATTAGAGTCTGATGTTAAAAATGAAATAATTAATATTTCTACCGAGGAGGCCGTGAGCATAAAAGAGCTTTTTGAAGTAATGTCCGCTCAATATGCCTATGGCAAAAGTCCCGTTTATAGTGAGCCTCGAGAGGGGGACATAAAAGACAGCATTTTAAAGAACGAAAAATGCAAAAGACTTTTAGGTTTTTCCCCGTTAATTGCCCTAAATGAGGGCATTACTGCGCTAAAATAGTTAAATATGGTAATTGCATAATGAAAATAGGTATTTTATATATAGCAACAGGAAGATACATTTGTTTCTGGGATGAGTTTTATAATAGCGCTCAGAAGCACCTCTTTAAAGACCATGAGAAGACATACTTCTTAATTACAGATGCTGCCGATCCTCCATATGTCGACAATAAAACGGTTAAGAAATACTATTATCCCAAGCTTCCATGGCCGCAGGCTTCAATGTTTAAGTTCGGCGCTTTTTATGGTCTGCAAGATGACCTTTTGCAAATGAACTATCTTTACCACTTCAACAGTAATATGATTTTTGTTGACGATATCGGGGATGAAATACTTCCCAATGGTGCAAACGATGGACTTGCAGCCTGTGTATGGCCTTATGCATGGCATAATAACAATGTCGACGAACTGCCTTATGACAGGAACCCTCTGTGTTGGGCAAATATCGACCCCGGAGAAGGGAAGAGATATTTTATGGGCGGAGTGCATGGCGGAAGAACAAGGGAATATCTTCAAATGTGCGCTATTCTTGATGAGAAAATGAAAGAAGATTTTGAAAAAGGGATTATCGCGGTCAATAACGACGAAAGTTATGTGAACAAGTATTTATTAGATAAAAATCCGCTCATAATGACCCCAAACTATGCTATGCCCGCAAAGCGAAAAATTAAAGGCTTTGAGAATAATATAAAAGGTATCATTACTAAAAAACATCACTATAAATATGGCGGGCATGCGTATCTGCGCGGAGAAACGGATAAAAAAATTACGCCCCTGAAGTATCACCTGAACAAGCTTTTTAACCTTAACTTAAAGTAGTTTTTGTCAAAGAGGTGAAGCCCCCCATGTTATTCCACCATTTTTTTGCTTCTTAAATTCTTGTGATATGTTACGGCAAATCTGTGCGCCTCATCGCGTATGCGCTGAAATAAATGAAGCGCGGGGGATTTAATCGGAAAGATAACGGGGCTGGATTTTTTGGGAATAAAAATCTCCTCTTCTCTTTTGGCCAAAGAAACTATTTGCAAATCACCCAGTTCCATCTCTTGCGCTATTTTAACAACGCTTGAGAGCTGGCCCTTTCCTCCGTCTATTATTATTAAATCAGGCTTAGCGTCCTGCCCGTTTACTATGCGTTTAAGTCTTCGTGAAAGTATTTCGCGCATGGACTTAAAGTCGTCAACTTCGCCCTTTTCGATTGTTCTTAGTTTATACCTTCTGTACTGACTTTTTTTAGGGAATCCGTTCTCAAAGACCACCCTGCTTGCTACAGTGTTCGTTCCCTGTAGGTGAGAAATGTCATAGCATTCAATAATATGGGGGAAGTTTTTGAGTTTTAATTTTTCCGCTATATATGAGCCGACTTCATTGTAGTCGTTTTGGATTTCCGCCAACTCTTTTAATTTAAGCTGCTCGAGATTAACCTCGGCGTTTTTCTGCGCAAGGTTTAAGACTTCGATATCTTTTTGTTTTTTAGCAGCCGATATTTTGACTTTTTTGCCTGCTCTGTATGAAAGCCACTTTTCGTAAAGCTCAACCTCTGTGGGTAAAGTTGAGATGACGATTGATTTTACAATTTCTTCACCAGTCAAGAGGCTGTAATATTCGCGCATAAGGGCTTCAGAAATTTCTGCCATATCGTCAACGGCGCCAACAGTGCCGTTTTGCCCATTGTCTTTTTGTGTCAGATGAGAGAAATTAAAGTCTTTTTTGTTTACAAGTCTGCCCTCCCTGATTTCCAATATGGAGGCACAGTATAGGTTGTCACACTTGACTATTCCGATGAAGTCCTGGTTTTGTTTTGTATTTTCACTGACAACTTTTTGCCTTTCCATTGTTTTTTGAACATCAATGTAGCTGTCACGGTATCTGGCCGCTTTTTCAAACTCTTGTTTTTTTGCAGCAATTTCCATCTGCTCTTCAAGAATTTTTAAAAGCTTCATTTGTTTGCCGGTTAAAAAAAGCTCAACCTCTTTCAGCATTGCAGAATACTCTTTCGGGCTGACAAGTCTTTGGCAGGGAGCAACACATCTTCCTATGTCGTAGTAAAGACAGGGCCTTGAGTTAAACTTCGGCGTTTTACACTTCTTGAGAGGAAATATTTTACCCAATATGTCTAAAGTTGCCCACATGGCCCTGGAGTCGGTGTATGGCCCGAAGTACTTTCCCTCCTGAGGGTTTCTGTTTGCTTTTCTTACAACGATAATTCTGGGGTATTCGTCTTTAGTGATAAGGAAATAAGGAAATTTCTTGTCGTCCTTGAGTAAAATATTATATTTGGGTTTATGTTTTTTAATAAGTTCGGACTCGAGAATAAGCGCTTCAATTTCGCTGTCCACCACTATGCACTCAATTTTAACAATTTGGGGCACCATGATATTCAACTTTGGTGAGTCGTATTTGCTGCTGCTTCTTTTGATAAAGTAGCTGCTTACGCGCTTTTTGAGGTTTTTAGCTTTACCGATATATATTATCTCCCCGTTTTTATCAAAATACTGATAACATCCGGGAGCATTCGGCATAAGTTTGACTTGTTCTTTGATATCTATATTACTCACAAATTAGCTCTATCTTTACCCCTGAATTCGGTGAAACCTCTATCGGTTCACCGGTGTATTCAATAACGTAATCTGCGCTCCACACGGGAGGCAAAATTCTGAACGGACGAATGTCCCTGTGGTGTTCAATTACATTATAATCTTTATCAAGGTAAAGTGCATTAAAGTTAAAAAAGACAAACATGGAATGAATCCAGTTGGCGCTTTTAAATATAAGGGCTCCTTTTTTACTACTGTCGTAATTTTTTCTGAACATAAGGCCTAAAAGCTTGCCCCAAAAACTTTCTACTATTTCAGCATTAGAAAAAAGGATTTTATTTTGTAATATAACTTTACATATTTTCATAATATACTCTAGACTTTTTAGGAACTACTGATATAATAAGGATATACAAAGTATGCCATCCTTTTAGTTATTTCAAGCCCCAAGGAGTACTGTCATGATACTTGAGTATCGAATAGATGAGTTAAGCGTTCAAGACGCCTGGTTAACAACCTTGTATGAGTTGGTTGAAGAGTTAAACTGCAAATGTCAGACTTATTTTGATGAAGCGTATAACTCAAAACACAAGTGCTATTCGCAAACCCGTATCATAAAAGTAAGGGGTTCCAGTCCTATGCTTGGATGGCTTAAGCTGCGAATGGAACGTTATATGCACTTTATTAACTCCCTAAACTCGCAAGCAGACTTTATTTCAAGCACATATCTCGAAGACGAGGCAAGCTAGGGTTAACCCACAACTTTAAATTCGACGTTAAGCATTTCATTTGTAGCGTAGTTCAGCTGTATGTCCTGAACTGTTACTTTGTATGTTTTTGAACCTGCTTTAACTTCAAACACGGCATCTGCGTTGTTTTTGTACACCAATCCAAAAGTGTGCGAGTCAAGCGCTATACTTACAGACTCTATGCCCTTACCGTATACCGTTGCGGGAAGCTTACCTTCCGCTCTTAGCATACGCGGGTTTTTGCCTTCTGTGCGTTCAAAAGTTTCAACTTTTACTATTGTATCTTTAGACATTTTTAAAATTTCTCCAAAATTTTCTAGTGACTTTTCATTATTATATTTGTAAAATATAGAAATGCAATTTGTCGTTAAAAAAATCTTAAGAACCACAAGGGAAGAGTTAGACAATATCGGCTTTGACGCAGGCTATACCAGCAAGGGCCGCGAAAAGCATAATTTCTTGTCGCTGAAAATATTTAACTTAAAGCCCCAGCAGGCTTCTATTTTAAAACAGACAGCCCTTTCGCTCGGAACAGATTGCGCCGTTCACAGACACGTTATAGATTGCAGGGCGGAGCTGTCGGATGCGATTTTATCGGGCAGCATCACAGAACTTCACAGGATTGCGGACAAACTCCGCTCGCAGCCTTTTTCTCTTTCAAAACTTGCGGAAGAGATTGAAAGGCAGATTAAGATTTTTTCAAAAGACTTATCTTTGCCTAAAATAATGGGCATTTTGAACCTCACCGAAGACTCTTTTTCTGACGGCGGCGAATGTGTTGAGTTAGAAGATGCCTTAAGTAAGGCTGATTTGTTAATCAAAGAAGGCGCTCAAATTATTGACATAGGGGCTGAAAGTACTCGCCCTAACGCCAAGCCTGTTGACCCCGAGAGGGAAGCTGAACTTATTTTACGAGTTGTTAAAGCCCTGAAGGAGAAGCACCCTTCAATAGAGCTCAGTGTGGATACGAGAAATGCATCAACCGCACAGAGGGTAATTGAGGCAGGTGCGGATATAATAAATGATGTTTCGGGTTTTGAGTGGGACGAGGAGATTATTAATGTTGTACTCCGCTCAAATGCAAAATATGTTTTGATGCACTCCAGAGGCACTCCTGAAACTATGGACGAACACTGTAATTATGGCAATGTAGCGGACGAGGTTTACAAGGAGCTCGGGGCAAAGCTTGAAATGCTTTTAAACAGGGGTTGCAAACTCGAAAATATAATAATTGACCCCGGTTTTGGTTTTGCAAAAAATCCGGAGCAAAATCTCAAGCTCTTCAAACACATAGAAGAATTCAAAAGTTTCGGGTGTGAGCTTTTGGTCGGCACATCGAGAAAGAGGTTTCTGGCACCTTTCACTTTGGACGAAAATCCTAAAAGCAGAGACGGGGCAACGGCAATCACTTCTTTTTATGCAGCCTTAAAGGGCGTGGATATAATAAGGGTTCATAATGCCGCCCAAACAAAGTCAGCTATTGATCTCGCTTATTCCTTGCTCTAGAAACTTTTTTAAGAACATCCTCAAAGGCAACTATAGGGTCAAAACTGAAGCCGCAAGTTTCAGTTATGCTTCCTCCAAGCATAAAAAGCTCTTCTCTCGGGTATTCTCTGCATATTTGAGGTCTGATTTTGTGTATTTTGCATTTGTTTGTTTCTAAATCCAGATTTTTGCAGGCAAAAATAAGACCTACGTCGTCTTGGTCTATATGAACAAGGTCTCTGTAAAACCTGTGCTTTTTTTGCAGAAGTTCAAAATGTTCTTTGGACTTAAGTACAAACTTTGCGTGTTTAACGTAAATTTGTCTGCAACAGGAACCACAACCGTTGCATGAGCCTTTTCTGATGTATTTGCGTCTTAGTATGTGTTGGAGAAAGAATTTTTTTAGCTTGTCAATCAAAACTCAATGTCTTTCAAGAAATTGTCGTTATTTAAAATGGAGAAAATTGCATCGTCATCATCTATGGATATTTCACCCGCAAAAGCTTTCTGTAAAACGATTTCATCTGCGGAAGTATCTTCCGCATCAGACAGGGCCAGTTTTGTAAACTTATTTACGTCCTGCTCCCTTTCATACAGTCTTATTGCGTCTTGTGAAATACGCGACTCATCTATAAAGAGGCCCTTGTCTGCTTTTGCGTAAGGATTGGAAACCCCTTTATTTTCAATTTTATCTACTTCGCCTCTCTGCGAAATAGCCTCATTGTGGTCTCTTTGCAGTATTCTATCGAGCATTCCAGACTCCCCTAGTCATCCACTTGTATAGTATGCAATAATTTTACTAAAATTGTATCCACCCATGGATTGATTTTTATACTACCCATACAATATAAGAATAACATGTTTATGATATTCTAACAAATAACGACAGCATTAACGAGGAAATAAAAATGACACAAAGTGTATTACTGTGTATACTTGACGGCTGGGGCATATCTCCCGACCACAAAGATGACGCTACTTGGGAAGCTAAAACCCCAAACTATTGCGACCTGTTAAAAAATATGTCGCACACTACAATCCATGCCGACGGGGAATATGTCGGACTTCCTTCGGGGCAGATGGGAAACAGCGAGGTGGGCCATCTTAATATGGGCGCAGGTCGTATTGTTTATCAGGAGCTTACGAAGATAAATAAAGCCATAAAAGAGGGAACTTTTTTCAAAAACGAGGAGTTTTTAAAGGCGGTTGAGCACGCCGGACAAAATAATTCGTCACTTCATTTGATGGGTCTGCTCTCTGACGGCGGCGTTCACTCTTCAATTGAGCACCTAAAGGCGCTTATTAAATTTGCAAAAGAGCAAGGTCTCAAAAAAGTGTATGTACATGCATTGCTTGACGGTCGTGATACTCCGCCAAAAAGTGCAATAAACTATATAACTGATATGGAAAAATATCTGAAAGAAATGGAGATGCCTGCCATAGCTTCAATTATGGGCAGGTATTGGGCCATGGACAGGGATAAACGCTGGGATAGGGTTGAAAAAGCATACAACTGTCTTGTCTCGGGCGAAGGAAAAACTGCTCCCGATGCCCTAACCGCCATTCAAAATTCGTATACCGATAATGTCACGGATGAGTTTGTTGAACCCACTGTTACGGGCGGAGAGAGGATTTCTGACAACGATTCGGCTATATTTTTCAACTTCAGGCCCGATAGAGCCAGAGAAATTACAAGCGCTATTGCGAACAAGGATTTTGACGGTTTTGAAAGAAAGAAGGTCATAAATAATCTCTATTTTGTTCAAATGACAAGATATGATGAAAACTTGCCCTTACCTACCGCTTTCAAGCCGCAGACTATGGATAATATTCTGGGCCAGGTGCTTGAACAAAAGGGCATAAAGGAGTTCAGGACTGCCGAAACAGAAAAGTATGCACATATAACATTTTTCTTCAACGGCGGCGTGGAAGAACCCGGTAAACTTGAAACACGCTGTCTGGTACCTTCGCCAAAGGTTGCCACTTATGACTTAAAGCCGGAAATGAGCGCTTACGAAGTTTGCGACAAAGTGCTTGGTGCATTAGATGAAGGGGAATACGGTTTTATACTTGTGAACTTTGCAAACCCTGATATGGTAGGCCATACCGGCATAATGGAAGCGGCAATAAAAGCCTGTGAGGCAGTTGATACCTGTGTGGGCAAAATATATAAAAAGGCTCTTGAAAAGGGCGTCAAGATGATTTTAACTGCGGACCATGGCAATGCGGAGTGGATGTACAATGAAGTCACTCATGAGCCGCAAACTGCGCACACTACCAACCCTGTACCTTTTGTAATTGTCGATAAAGAACATTATAAATTGAAAGAGACAGGCGCGCTTTGCGACATTGCTCCAACGGTTTTAGATTTAATGGGTATAGAAAAGCCCGAAGAAATGACAGGCGAAAGCCTTATTGTTAAATAGTATCAGTTAAATATTACTTGAAGGTTTTTTGTAAATCATAAGTAAGGCTGCAGTTGATATAATTATAATGATAATGCTGGTTAACTGTGCCACGGGCATCTGTCCTATGTTTAAAACGCTGTCTATTCTTATCCGTTCCACAAAAATTCTTGCTAAAGAGTAAAGTATGAGGTATGCGAAAAATATCGTACCGTCTTTTTTCGCTATTTTTCTGACCAAAAAGAGGAGAATAAAAAATATTATCAGGTCTAAAATGCTCTCGTATAGAAAAGCAGGGTGAAAGTATTGGTTTTGAATAAATTCTATAGGCCTGTATTTCGGCGCTATATAAAGCAAGGGCAATTTTGAAGGAAGGCCAAAAGCTTCCGAGTTAAAGAAATTCCCCCATCTGCCGAGTGCCTGGGCAACAACAATACCATAGGAGAATACATCTGCATATTTTAGTACGGATATTTTTTTAACTTTACAATAGGCTATTCCACCCATAAGTCCGCCTATCAGGGCGCCGTGGATTGAAAGTCCTCCGTTTCTGAACATAAGAATTTCTGTGGGATGGTTTAAATAATAATCTGCGCTCAAGATTACATAGAAAAGTCTGGCGCCGATTATTCCAGAAAGAATCAAAATAGGAAAAACATCAATGAGCACACCGCAATCCGTGTCTTTGTAGTATTTTTTAGAGATAACGCATGATACAGAAAGTGCCAAAAGCATTGAAGCCGCAAGGATGACACCATAATACCTGACTTCTAACCCAAATAAGCTAAACGAAACTATATCGGGCGGTGTAAGCATTGTAGTTACTCTACTGTATTTTCAGCATCTGTGGGTGTAGCGCTGAGTTTTTGCTGATAATCAGCAATAGATTTCTTTAATGTCTCTATTTGTACGTTAACCTCCGCCTTATCTTCGGCGTCAGGTTTTAAAGTGAGATACTGCTCGTATGCTTCCGCTGCTTGGGACATTTTTGAAATAATTTCATTCATATCGTCAGACGAAAGTTTCCTTTTTTCACTTATGATTACTTCTTCGCCTTCTTGACTTGCTTCAACTTCAACCTCTTTTTTTTCAGGTTTTTTGTTTATAATTCCTTCGGCTAAGCCTTCTCTTGCAATGCCCAGAGAGTAATATGAGTTCGGGTTATTCTCTTTTATTTTGATTGCTACAAGAAGTTGATCTTCAGCCTTTTGATATTCTTCATTTGCAATGTACGCTACCGCGAGGTTGTAACGGCTTTCGAATATATTTCCGTCTAAATCCACACTTGATTGAAGCCTGCAGATGGCAGCTTCCGTGTTTCCGCTCTCAAGAAGCTCTTTTGCTTTTCCGTTTAACTCTTGAACGGCGAAATTATTAATACAAGCGGTGCAAAGAACACTTACAAAAAGGATGGTAAATAGTAAACACAGTTTTTTCATATTTAAGCCCTTAGTTCTTCCTAAAGTCACTTCCTCTACTTTTGACATTCTACTATAAAATAAAATTAAATCAATTATTGTAACATTTAGGGCTTTAATCAAGCCAATCAAAGCTTTTTACATATCCGTCTTTATTTAAATCTCCGATAATTTTAACCGCGAACATTCTGACGTCTTCTCCGGAAAGTTCAATCAGGGGTACCTTATTGATACTCTGCAAGAGCTCATTTTCAGAAGAAGCCCTCAATTTTTTTGCGGATAACAGGTTTAACAACGAGTTTAATGAGGCATTGCCAATGGGGCCCAAAAGATTTGAAACTTTTTTGGACAGCCTGCCTAAAATATCTATATCCGCATGACCTGTTTTCAGGTCATAAGTTCCCGTTGCGTATAAACTCAAGTTTTCCCCCTTTGAGTATAGTTCAAGCTTCTCTACTTTTCCGTTTTCAACAAGAAGGTTGCCTTTGATGGATTCAAATTCTCCGGTTTTGTAAGGTATTATTACTTCTATAATGTTATTTAACGTGAGGCCGAATATCCCGCTTTTTATAAAGTTGCCCGCGCGCAAGAGATACTCAAGTGAGCCAAGTTTCGGCATTTTGCCTTTTTTGACTTCAAATTGAGCCTTGGCGCTGACTGTTTCCAGCCCTTTTGAGGTATGCAGCTGGCTTCCGGATAGAGTCATTTCACCGTTCATTTTGCCGAAGAGCTGGTCTTTGATTCCCAAAAAACCTTCAGAGAGAACATTCGCTTCGCAGTCTTTTATTTGAGAGTTCAGGTTAAGCCGCGCTTTGTCAAACTCGTATGTTCCGGTTGAGACTATCTGGCCGCCTGCTATGTCGAAGCTCAGGTTGTCTACTTTGAACCTTGCTGCGGAGTCTTGCGAGAATTTCGTATCCAGATTTCTGGCCTTTATTTTGTGGAAATTTACTTCTTCCGCCTGATATCTTCCCTCTTCGATTACTATGTCTGCGGGGTTAAGAATTATTTGATTTGAGCTGATGACAACGCCAGGGTTCTTCTGCATCGAAGATATAAAAGCCATTTCTTCTAATATTTTATCCAGACTTACTTTTTTGGACTCAATGTCGAGTTTTTTGAATGTTAGAGGAAGTTTTGCCGAGTTTTTTATTTCGGTTGTTATTTTAATGTCCGACTTAAGTCCTTGTCCCGTTAAGGTTCCACTTACCACATCTCTCTTAAGATTAAATACCGCCTGCTTTATTTCGGAGTTATACAGAGGAATGTTAAGGCCGTCAAAAGAAATATTGCCCATTATTAACGGGTCTGCCGCATTTCCGTTTAAGTTCAGGTCGCAGCTGAAGTTGCCTTGTTTCAGTATAGACTTTTTGAAAGCTATGTTAAAAAGTCCTGCAGGGGCCTGGTTTTGCGTCCGTATCGCAAAGTTGTCAAAATAAGGCTCTGTACCCTTTAAGTAGACACCTCCCGACATTCTTACTATGGGGTGAGGAGTTAGCCTGTTATTTTGGGAAGAAAGGTATTTCATATAGCCCATATTATGGATTCTCAGCCTGTCTTTTCTGAAATTGGCATTCAGGCTGAATTCTCTTTTTGTATCAATATCTCCAAAGCCTGCGCCCATATAGGAAATATCGGCCTGAGGGTTGAGGACGGCATTACCGATTATGTTATAGTTATCTACCGTGCCCTTCATCTTGCCTTTAACTACTAACTCACCTTTTATCTTGACAGGGTAGGTTAAATTTTGGTTTATTATCGTATCTGCTGCGTCTTCCGAGATATTCGTAGAGAACGAAGCGTCGATAAAAGGATTTGCTGTATTAATATTTGAAATGTTTGCATCAAGGTAGACAGGAAGCTGTCCGTATGCAATATTGAGTGCGTGCAGGTTCAGTCTGTTGTCCGCCATTTTTATTTCGCCGCTCTTGAGTTCAAGGTTGGTTTTCTTGGGCTTGTGGAGCGCCGATATGTTTGCAAAAGAAAATCCTCCGCCGTATTTATTATTTACGACTTCTATGTTGCCGCTTATAAAGCCTTTGAAATCTTCAAAGTCCGAAAGTATTTTTTTGGCTTCTTCGGGCAGGTTAGCTAAATTTTCTTGCGCATTTAACCTTGCAAGAGGAAATCTTCTCAGTTGTATTTTCAGGTTGGCAATTTGATTATGGTCAAATATTTTATCTACATTACCCTGACATATAATATTTGCTCCCCACAGCGAAACATTCAGGGTTTCGAGCAATACTTTCTGCCCCTTAAACTTTATGTTCCCCGAATTAAATCTTACAGAAGAAGTTTGAGGATTGAGCCCGAAAGCCATGCCCTCAAGTTGGACTTTTCGTAAATCAACAGTTTTGCCGTCAAAAGGAACTTCTCCCCTGAGATTTATTTTCGGCGCAAATGACATATCCAGTTTTTTTGCAAAGTCAATTAAGGCTGCTTGTTCGGGTTTATACGAAGCCTGAAGACCGTTTTCAAGAAAATACAAAAAGTCGTTAAACGCGAAATCTTTGGAGTTGAAGTTCAAGTCTATCTTTTGAATGTTTTGACCGTTTTGTTTGAGAGGTTCTGTTGTGCCGTCAAGTTCGAAGTTGGAATTATACATTCTGCCGTTGAGTTTTAATTTGAAATCTTTATTATAATCTACCGTACCCCTTAGGTTTTTGACTTCAATGTTCGGCTCTACTAATGTGTCCGCTCCCAGAAACTCTAACTTTAGTGTCGGTTCAAAACCGCTTGCAAGGTTTTCCGTATTTTCGGCTATTTTTCTAAAGTTTCTAACTTCTCCTTTGATGTTTAATTTTATATTTCCTTCGCCTTGAATGTTTTTAACAAGCTGCATACTCTTTAGTAAGTCTTTTGTCATGGGACTTGTAAGACTGATTTTAATGCCGTCGGCAAGTTTCATTTTTGAAATATCAAAAGTGATATCAACTTTCCCGCTATTAGAAGCTTTACCATTTATTTTTGCAGGTGCGCCTTCAATTGTTGCACTCAAGTTGTCATATATAACATTGTGGTCTTTAAACTCAAGTTTCCCTCTGGTATTTGCGGCAGTTGTATTTATTCCGTTTAAGGAAGCATTGATGCCCTTCAGATTGAAAAACCCGTTAACGGTTGCTTTTTCTTTTGTACCGTTGGTTTCCAAGTTTATTTCACCTATGCCGCTAACTTTCATAATAGGCAAGGGTCCGAGTTGAAATCCGATTACATCCTTAGCCTTGACGGCTACAGTGTGTGCAATTTTTGCATCTATGTCAGGAGTTGAAATTATCTTAAAATTGGCCTTAGGCTTGCCGAACATCTCGCTAACGCCTATTATATCCACATATTGACTATTCGGAAGGTTAACGCGTAAATTCAGCGCGAGATTATTGCCTTTAAATTCGCAAAATCCTTCCCCGCTGTGTGTTCCAGGGTCTTCATCTTCAAAACGCACTTCGTCGAAGCTCAATTTTCCAAAAATTTTGGGAGCAGGGAAACTTCCTGTGACTTTAATTTTACCGTCTATATTACCGTTCCCTTTGTATTGTTTGAGTTTTCTTATGCTGTCTTCGGGCGTTTTGATGCAATCCGGCAAAAGACTTATCAGGGCAGAGGCTTGTGAATCTTTTAGTTCGGTATCAATATCGAAGACGGGGTTTTGTTTTTGATAGCCATGGATTTTACCTTTTACATTTGCGGAAAGACCGGGAGAGTTAAATGCTGCGTTTTCTATTTTTAAAAGAGTATTACCCTCTGTGTTAAAATTGGCCGTAAGTTTGCCTTCGCCGTCAGATTTGATTGTTGAAAACTTACCGTTGCATATAAAAGAAAAAAATAAGTCATTAAAATCGGCTTCCAGAAAGAGGGGAACTTTTGATGCACCGTTGGTTATTTTTAAATTTACACTGCCTTTTGCTTCTCTGATTCCGAGGTTTTTTATAAGCTTCAGATATTGGGAGTACGGCTCAAGTTCAAGATTCTTTATCTCGGCGTCGATTTTAAAATCTTTTTTAAGAGTGTTTTTTACTATCGGCATACGCGAGTTTAGTATGAATTTGTAGTCTGAAACATTTATTTTTGGAGACAGTTTTTGTTCAAGAGAGATTTTTCCGTATGTGGCAAACGACAAGTATTTATCGCGGTCAATTCTATTTGCTGAAAAAGTATCGCCTTCAACTGTTATAATGTTGCCCAGCGCTTCATCATTCAGCCTCAGGTTATATTTTCCTATGTTTAAGTGAGTTTTTTTTATGTCAAATCTGTACTCACCCTTTTTGCCGAAGTATTTTAAAAGATTTATATTTCCGTCTTTATCCCTGCGGGCTTCAAGGTTAATATTACCTGCCGTTATTGATGTGACGGCAATTTTTTTAAACAACAGGGGGACAAGTCTTACTCCTAATCTTCCGTTTTTTATGTCAAGAATGACACTTTCATTTCCCGGTTCCGATATTTTTAATTCATCTACGCTTAAAACTACGCCTAAAGTCGGCGTAGTTTCCAGTTTAAAGTTTTTTAAAACAGTTTCCAGGCCGTATGTTTTTTTGAACTCATTAATCAATGATGCTTCGTCGATGCTTAGTTTAAATATTTTTCCCAAAGAAAAATATAAGATTGCCACAAATGCGGCAGCCGTTATAACCGCAACAAGGGTAGTAATAACAAGTTTCTCATTTGCAAAAATCCTCATTCTTTTACAATTATAAATCTAATATTTAAAAATTACTATTGAATTTTTAAATAAAAAAAGTAAAATAAGTATTATGAAAAAGTTTTTTCTCCTTCTTATTCCATTATTGCTGGCTTTAAATGCATTAACTTTAAATGTTGCTTTTTGCGAAACTGTTATACCAAAAGGCACCATAGTTCAGGTCTATGCAAAGAAGCCTATTTCGACAATGAATTATCAGGAAGGGGATATTATTTATTTTGTTAATCCCTCTGATGTATGGAGCGGCGAGGAAAATATTTTTCCGAAAAATACAATTTTTACAGGCCATATAAATTTTCTTAAAATGCCTGTACAAGGAGTAAACGGAGCCTTTAAGGGTAAAATTACAAAAGTTATTCTGCCTACGGGTGAACAATTTAATATAAACGCCGTTATACATTACAAAGGTGGTACTACGGTCGGCGGCGAACTTACCTCTCCGGCATCCTACAACAGGGCTGTTCATGTTACTCAGGGTTGGACATTTATGAGCGGTACACTGCAATGGGTTCCTTCGGGTGAATACGAGTTTGGACAACATGCAACACTGACCACCAAGGATCCTGTTTTTATCCTACTGGAGGATGATTACATTATGAGGTAACATGTTATGGTATAATGTGTAGAAAATATAATGCTTGCATTAACTTTTTTACAGTGACAGGTCTTCTTCCTGGTGAAACGCAGCTGAACCGGAGACCGAAAAGACTGATTAAATGTCAAGTTTTCGGAGAGGGAGGCGGTGCCTTTTGGCCAAATGAAGATGGTACAACTATTGTAAACATAATGACAGAAGAGTATATTATACTAATACGGAGGTTCTTTATGAATAATAAATTTTTAGCAGCTACAGTTGCAACTGTTTTTTCGCTCACTTCTTTTTGCGCAGTAAGTGCGGCTCCGAATTACAACTATTCGGCTCAGCCGGTTCAACAAAATTACGGATATGGCCAGCAACAAAGCCCCTTGCAAGGTCAGGTTGTTTTTGTTCCCCTGGGCGTTACGACCCCTGCTGTTCTTACTATGCCTATTGATTCTGAAACTATGACTGTTGGTTCAAGCGTGTCAGCTACGTTGCCGGCTGACTTTGTGTACAACGGAAAAACCATTGCGCCTATGGGTAGTATGGCGTACGGTACGGTAACACTTGCTAAAGCCGCAGGCAGGGCCAACAGAAATGCTCAAATTCAGGTAAGATTTAACTGCATTACGACGCCCCAAGGCTTTAATATACCAATTTCCGCCGTTGTTATGACCGATGATGGCTCGGGAATATTAAAAGGCGGAACAAAAATGGATTCAGCCAAAGACTACGGTAAAAATACTGCAATAGGCGCAGCGGGCGGAGCTGTTTTAGGTACTGCCTTAGGACCGCTTTCAGGCGGTTCAGTCGGCAAAGGTGCAGTGTATGGCACAGCCGTTGGTGCAGGTCTGGGCCTGCTGAAAGGCGTTGCTCTTGATAAGGGTGGTACGGTTGAAATCCCTGCGAATGCTACCATTAACCTATACTTCGATCAGCCTATTACTATGAGTGCACCATCGGGTTATTACTATTAGATGTAGCAAGGTGGGCTATTTTCAACAGTATTGTTTTGATAAAAAATGAAGCCGTACAATAAGCAGAGAAATTATGAAGCAACTAAGAGACAGATATGACATAGAGGATGAAAACCCGGAAGCGGAAGACCTTAAGCATCTTCCTGATACCTTTGAGGATAAAGACGATGAGTTCTCTATGGGAAAGTCAATATTGTTGTCAACAATATTGCACCCGGTTACCGTCGCTCTGGCATGGCTTATTGTTACCCTCTTGGCTTTGTGGGGTATATTTCCTGACTTATTTAACAAACCTGCAATGAAGCCCAAGGATATTGAGTTTGTTTTAACCACAAAAGAAGCACAGCCTATAAATAAAAATACTAAATACCGTTCGGACAAAAACTCCCGTGCAGGCGGCGAACATGACCCTACGAGGAAGGTTTCCGAACCTTCTCCTGCACCTGCACCCAAAGTTGCACCTTCTCCTGCACCGCAAAAGCAGCCCGCAAAACAGCCACAGAAACAGCCTGTGCAGCAGCAGCCGCAAAAGCAGCCCGTACAGCAGACAAAACCTACGCCTTCCGTTGCTCCGAAGCCAAGCGTAACGCCTCCTACAGCCAGACCGAGCACAGAATCTCCGCGTCCTGCAATGCCGAAGTTAAGTTCTAATCCAAAGAGTCCCTTCAGCATTGAAACTCCAAAATCTACAGGACCCATAGGACCATCTCCGTCTTCAGGTACGGGAACATCATCAGGGTCGTCAGGCGGTTCGACAAGCAGCGGTACAAGTTCGGGCATGCCTTCTCCGCAGTTTTCTGCAAGCAGGGGCGGCTCAACAAGCGGTTCAGGCTCAAGCGGCTCCCAGGGCTCATATGGTTCCGGCAATCTAGGTAATCCTTCTCCGGGCAACAGAGCAGGTTCACCCGGTATAGATGCATTGAAGCAGCCAAACTGGGGTGCCTATATGGCCGAAGTTGAGCGTCGCGTAAAAAGGAATTGGACTCCTCCCAAGGGAGATGAGAGCAAACGTGTTGTTGTGCTCTTTAAAATAGGCAGAGACGGCAGATTGTTATCTATAAAAGTGACAAAGAGTTCAGGCCAGCCGCTTGCCGATCAGGCAGCGAAGGCGGCGATTGAGTTGAGTGCTCCGTTCAGGCCTCTTCCGCCGGAGTATAAAGACAGCAGTATTGACATAGATTTCACATTCGACTATAACGTAGTCGGTGCCAAATACAGATAACTAAAGTAAAGAGAAAATGAGGATAAAAAACTATGGATTTATTATTACATTCAATTAAAATTGACTGGCCTGTACTTTTGCCGATATTCATCTGCTCGATTTTGGTCGTAGCGGTTGCAATCAATCGATTCATTTACTACAAGAAAAATGAAAGAAATATAGGGGAGTTTATTCAAAACCTTCAAAAAGCGCTTGCGAAAAACAATATAGGAGCAGCGCAAAGACTTTCTGTACAACTTGGCGGCATTAACGGTGAAATGGTTGATGAGGGTCTGAGGATATATACAGAACAAAGAGCAGGTTTCTCAAGGGCTTACGATATTTCTTCAAGTCTTGCTACAAGGAAACTTGAAAAAGGCCTTACAATATTGGGTACAATAGGCGGTGTCGCACCGTTCTTGGGTCTTTTTGGTACGGTTGTAAGGATTCTCTACACATTCCAGGATTTGGCTACTCAGGGAAACCAGTCTACAGCGGTCGCCATGGGTATAGCGTCTGCGCTTATTGCTACAGCGTTTGGTCTTGGTGTTGCGATTATAGCGGTAATTTTATACAACTATTTCCAAACAATAGTAACGCGTTTCGAAAATGACTTTAAGCTGATTAAGCTCGTATTCTTGAGTTTTATAGATTCAGACGAAGAAGTTAAAGTAGACGAAACAGGTTCAATAGCCCTGTAGTGGGTTTTTGAGAAGGGTTTAACAAAAATGTCAATAAAACTTGCACAAGAAGAAGGCGGCAAAAAAGCTACTTTTAATGAAATAAACATCACACCGTTAACGGACATATTTCTTGTTCTGTTGATTATCATGATGGTTATTGCTCCAAGCTTTCAGTCTCTTGACAATAATATAACAATTCCTGAAATTAACTCGGGCATAAGCATAGAAGAAAGAAAAGCTACAGTTTCTCTCACAAGGGATGGCGAGTTGTTTTTAAACGGTGAAAAGACCGATGAAAATAATCTTCAAAATGCTCTTGCAGGTATAATGGACTCACTTGACCAAAAGCAAGTTGTGGTTAAGGCTGATGAAAAGGCTAAAAGCACTGACATTATGAAGATAATGAGAGCGGCACAAAATGCAGGTTACGAAAAACTTGTTGTAGCCGGCGAGCCGCTTACTAAAAAAGAGCAAAAAAAGCTCGAAGAAGGTGAAGGCCAAAAATGAAAAGACAGACATTCAGTGAAATTAACATAACACCTTTAACAGACATTTTTTTGGTACTTTTGATTATAATGATGGTTATAGCCCCCATGCTTGACCAGCAGGGTCTAAACCTCTCTATACCGGATTATGTTGAGAAAAAATCCGAAGAAAATAAAGACAGTAAAATACTTACTGTTATGGTAAGCCAGGATAATAAGTACTATATTAACGGCGAGGAAGTACCTGCCGCCAATCTGGAAACTACAATTAAGGAGGCTTCCAAGGAAGCAACCGAGGGTCTTATGATAGAAGCGGAAGGGTCATCCGAACATGGTGCAATTGTCAAACTTATGGATACCGCGCGCAATGTTGGGGTTACAAGTATTTCAATAACGGAGATTTAGGAAAAAGAATAAGGGGAGTAAGATTTTGATATACGGCAAGAAGATGAAAAACCCGGAAGGGGTTAAAAAGGTTAGTATAATAATTCTAGCGAGTATTTTGGGAGTTTTTACGGCTCTCTATCTGGCGTTTTTGTTTGTAGTGCCGGCTGTCGTTAAAATTGAGAACTTTGTTCCGATGATAGAAACGGAACTCAATAAAGTTGTAAAATTCAAGTTTGAACTTGTCGAGCCAAGGCTCAAAACAACCTGGCGTTTAGGTATAAAAGTTCAGGCGAAGAAGCTTGCGCTGAAATACGACGACAACAGGGATGCCGTTAACCTTACCGAGCCTTCAATCGAAATAAATTTGCCTACCCTTGTTTTTAAAAGGTTAAATTTAGACAAGATTTACGCCAAAGATATCTCGGGTCTTATTGTTTTTGACAAAAATAAAAAATATACGTTTGAAAATTACCTGATTGAACAGGAAAAAGCTGCGGACAGTGAGGTAAAAGACGAAGTTCCACAGGAATTGCCGGTAGATATAAGAAATATTAATTTAATAGTAGACAACGCTACTTTGACATTCATAGATGAAAATATTTCAAAAACTTATGCTTTTAACGCCAGGGATACCAAGGTTTTTATTAACTCCCTAAAAGGGCCTCTTAAGCTTCAAACAAAGGGTGACTTAAAACTCTTGGGAGACAAGGGAAAGAGCTTTATCGATTTTGATATCAATTTAAGTACTGTTTTCCCGAAAGATACGGGTGAGCAAAAACCTGCACCCGAAGAAAAAGCGGAGGAAAAGTTTGTCGCTTTAAATCCTTTTGAAAATCTGGATGTCTTTGGGGCATATTCGAAGGTATTTGTTGACCTAAAGGTTAATAACCTGGAAAACTTTAATGCGAGCGGCGTTATTAAAGTTTCGGATACAACAATTATGAAGCTTCCAAAAAGCCATGCAGAGCTTACGTTTAAAGGTGATACTATAAATGTTGATTCTAATCTTTATATTGCTGCAAACGAGTTTTTGAATGCTAACGGTTCAATTAAAGTCGGAAAGAAAGCAAAAATAGACATGCAGGCAAAATCCGAAAAGATTTCTCTTGAAAATGTAAAATCGCTTTCAGGTTTTGTTTTAGATGTGCTTAATATTAAAAATGATGTTAAAGACATAAAAACAACAGGATATTTCACTTGCGACTTTGATGTAAAGTCTGACCTGAAAACATTGCAGTCTAAAGGATATTTGGCGCTCAAAGAAGGTTCGGTTGACTATCCGCATCTGGGTCTTAACTTAACCCAAATGGGCGCAATGCTTGATTTTTCAAACAACAAACTTACCATAAAAGATACCTCAGCCCTTGTTAACGGTTCAAAATTCTCTGTCTCTGGGGAGATTTTAAGTAATTCCAAATTGACAATGAATATAAACTCTGACCCTATAAAAATTCCCGATTTAGTTAATCTGGGCCTTCAGTTTAAAGTAATCAGACCGCAGGACGTTGCAGACTTCGTATTCAGTTCGGGCACCATGGTGCTAAAAGCTGCCTTAAAAGGAAGTCTTACAAATATTTCACCAACAGCTGATGTTGAGATAAAAGGGCTTGGCGTGAAGATAAAAAGCCTCGGCCTTCCTTTAAATATCGAGAAGATTGCAATAGCTGTTAAGCCTGATAAAAAGGATGACTTTATTATAGATATAGCTGCCACAAACACGGTTGGCAGCATGGAGTTTCCTAAAATAAATATAAAAGTTCCTCTTGTGAAAATCGCAGGAGACTCAAAGGTGCTGAATGTATTGCCCACCGATGCGTGGATTGACAGTTCAAAACTCAATGCTTCGGGCAGAATAGACAACTATATGCTTCCGAGTATTTCGTTCAATTTCAGCGGTACGGGCATTGTTCACCCGAGTACAATTCTGGCTCAACTGCCTCCCGCAAACAGAAAGCTTGTCAAATCCGCAGGCACTATGCCCATTGAAGGAACTTTCGGCGGTGACTTTACGAATATGAAATTTGTTTCAAAAGTTACTTCTAACCCCTCAAATTATGTGAGCGTAGTGGATATTGAGAGTATGAAGGGGCAGACAAATACACTAAACATAGACTTGAACATAAAAGGGGCAAACCTTATATTGAATGATATCTCAATCAATTCTCCGCGGGCAAAAATAGCCTCTGTAAAAGGTTCTTTGGGAAGAATTGATACTGTTAATCCCACAATTTCCAATCTTAGTGTTGTGCTGCCGCAAAAGCTTGTAATTTCTGCCCCCGCGCTCGGTATTTCAAGAGTTGGAGTTAACGCGGATATTTCTGTTTCAGGGTCGGCGCTTAGTCCCTCTATAACAGGAAGCGCTAATATAACAGATTTGTCCTATCCTGACTTCGGGCTTACTATGAGCGGCGCAAATATTGACTTCAAGAAAAGCCTGATTAACGCTTCCGCAACAGGCATAAAGATTGCAAACTCAGACTTTAGCGGCGATATGCAAATGTCTTCGGATTTTTCCAAGGGCGTCATAATAAACCATCTCAACTTCAATTCAAATTATATGGACTCTGATGAGCTTATGAAACTTGCGGCTTCGGCCCCGAATACTGTTTCAACGCCCGGCCCGTCTACACAGGGTGCTTCCGGAACCGGCGGCTTGGTAATTAAAACAGGTAAAGGCAGTATTTCAAAGATAAAATCAGGAACTCTTTTTGCTGAGAATGTTTCCTTCAATTACAACATGTATAACGATTTGTTTAAAATGAGCAATCTTGTTGCAAGCGCATATGACGGCTCCGTTAAAGGAGATGTGAGTTACCACTTGGCATACTTGAGAGCAAATGTTGATGTTGCTGCAAGCGGTATAAATATGGGTAAGTTTGCAAACGATATGACAGGTCTTATTATTCCCGTAACAGGAACTTTGGACGGGCTTTTGAAAGTTTCATTGAGCGGTGCGACAATGGAACAGCAAATGCGTACCCTAAACGGCGACGCCAAGTTTACAATTAAGAATGGTGAACTAAAGGACTTTATCAGACTTGAAAATTTCTTGTACGCGGGCAACATAGCAACCCAAAATTTACTGGGCTTTAATTTAAACTCTGTCATATCGGCAGTCTCTCGTGACAATACAGGTGAATTCAGAAACCTTGACGGCGTTTTGACTTTCGGCAACGGATGGGCAAATGTCCAGAATATTAAAACCCAAGGTCCGAATATGAGCATGTTTGTTACCGGCAAATATAACCTTATGACAAATTCTATGGACTTGAAAGTATTGGGCAGAATATCCCCCAAAATAGTTAAAGTGCTCGGCCCTCTGGGAACTTTCTCGGCTAATTCGCTGCTTGAGAAATTACCTCCAACGGGTCTTGCTATACTTGATGTGGTTAAGGCTGTTTCTCCGCAAAATCCTCTTCTGGCTGAAATATCTCAAACTGATATAGCAAAAATCCCCGAGCTTTCACCAAAGAGCGAAGGTGAAACAAGAGAATTCCAGGTGCTGTTAAACGGTTCTGCTGCTTCTACCAAGAGCGTGAAGTCATTTAAGTGGGCAGCAAAACCCGGTGAAATTTCAACTCCCGCTTCAACTTCGGGCACGACTTCATCAACCGTTTCAACGCCCTCAACCGGTGCAGCAAAAACCACAACGCAAGCTATACCTACTTCGACAGGCGCGGGTACATCATCTTCGAGTTCAGGAACATCTACTTCCATACCTGTATCTATACCGATTTCCATACCTACAAAATCGGGTGAATCCATACAGCTCAATATACCCATAAAAAGAAACTAATTAGATATTTGCGGGCGCACCTTCAAGTGTGCGCAAATATGAGGATTGGTTCGAAATAGTGTCGGCACTTGCCAAAATTGAGGTAATCGCTTTATTTGAGAATACGTGCTTCGCGGCGTTTTGAATGTCTTGTGCGGAAATTTTGTCTATAATTTTATAATATTCGTCAATTCTCTTGATACCGTAGGGCTGTTGAGCATTCATCGCAAGGAGGTGTGTTTGATATTGCGGCATTTCAAATTCTTTGTGAATTTGCTGTTTCAGAAGCATTTTGGCGCTTTCCAACTCTTCGGGACTTACCGTTTCTGTCTGCAATTTTTGCGAGTGCCTTTTGAAACCCTCAAGTGATTTTTGAAGATTGTCATACTTTATGTCGCCCTGCGCTTTATCATCCGTTGTTGTAAGGATATACATTGTAATTATACCGGTATCTCCAAAAGACTGCACCTGGGAGTTAACCCTGTACGCAAGTTTTTCTTTTTCGCGCAAGTCAGAGAATAGGCGCGAAGAAGGAGAGCCCCCGAGGATTGTGTTCAGGAGTTCGAATTTCACCTCATCTTCGATGTTGCCCGACATTTTAAAAGAATAGGTTTTAAATATCTGCGCCTGGTTTCGCTCTTCCGTATCAACTATTACTTGCGCATTTCTGGTAGGCTGATATACATTTACAAGGTTAACTTCCTGGTTTTTAAACTTAAAGCCTTGCATTGCGACCTTGTTGAGTAAATTATTTTCCAGTCCTTCATATTTACCAAATGGCGCAGTTGCAACAAAATTTGCGGAGGAATTGTTTACAAGATGCGCCCAGTGGCTTTTTACATCTTGAAGTCTGACACTTTTTAAGCCTGCAAGGATTTTTGGTATGTCGGCAAAGTATTCGGGATACAACTGTGATACAAGTCCTCCGGAGGGGTCTTTGTTTGCCGATATAAAATGGTCGTACACTTTTTGTTTTGCCATTTCAAATTCTTCTTCCGTGAAATTGGGTGAAAAAATCGCCTGTTTCAGCATATTTACTGTTTCAGGTGCAGTTTCCGGCAATGAGTTTGCCTCTGCCGTTATTGAAAAACCGTTGGTATCTATGTTGAAGTCTATGCCAAGCGTTTCGGCCTTTTTTCTGAATGCTTCATTTTCGGACGTGCTGATTGACTGGTTTAACATTGTTGCCAGAATATAAGGTGTAGCGAGGTTATTCGGTACCGAAGAGTGCGATGTCAGCCTCCAATTAAAATAACATAAATTTGAGTTTGAATCGTTTATGAATGCTCTTGAATTGTCCCCCAAAACAAACTCTTTAACGTGTCCGGTTGTTACGGGCTTTGACGAGCCAAAGCTTATTTGAGTTGAGTTTGGTACAGTTGCCGCACTTTTAGAATACGGACTTCGTTTAAAGTCTGCGGCTATTGCGTCATCCGTTGTTCCTGCTGCGTGTACAACCCCTAAAGAAACTTTATTCAGGTCAAGATATTTTTGGGCAAAAGTTGTTAAGTCTTGCGGAGTAAGCGAATTGATAATATTTTGATAATATGAAAGCGAGTGCAGGTCTCCGTCTAAAAGTGAAGAGCCGATAAGATTACATATGGTTTCAGAACTTTCGTAGCTCATTGCTACAAGTTTATTAAGGGTGTTTTTGACTGTTTGCATTTCTTCGGAAGCAGGCGGATTTACTTTGACCTCTTCGATTACTTTATAAAGGGTATCTATGCCGTCCTGCTCTCTTCCCTTGGGGGTAAGTACCTGCATAAACAATGCCATAGGGTCTTGAGAGTTTAGACCGACTTTTTGAGAATCAAACCCTGCGTATCCGTTTATTTTTTGTAATTCTTTACTTAATCTCGATGTATTGGTACCCGTCAAAAGTAAACCCAGAGCTTCAAAGGTAAGTTTGTCTTTTGCACTATAAATATTCGGTCCGCTGAAACCCGCAATGACCGCACTGGAGTTATCTACTTGGGATTTAAAATCAACACGGACGGGAGAATTTACAGGCGTTAATTTTTCGGCAGTCCTATAGGCAGCCACAGGCTTTTGGTTGAAATTTTTTGCAATCAGGTCTATGGCTTCATCGGGATTTACGTCACCGACAAGCACGGTATACATATTATTCGGGGTATAATGCCTGTACCAGTAGTCAACCAAGTCTTCGCGTTTGAGTGCATTTACGGTTTTAATTGAGCCCGCTACAAGATTTTTAGAGTTGGACTGAATTTGGTAGAGATTTCTTATAACTTCATTTACGGCAGTACTTTTTACATCGTCATTCACCATACTTATTTCAGAAGTAACGGGTCCTTTCTCTTTCTCAATCATGTCTTCGGGGAATGTGGGACGCAGAATCATATCCGCGTGCATTTCAACCTTTTTCTTAAGAGTTTCATCGGTTATAAAGGCAGATGAAATATAATAGTCTGTTTGTGCAAAATCCGTGGAGGCATTTGTAGAGGCTCCCATTTGTGATACGTCTTTAAAAAACTGCCCGGGGGCAAGGTTTTTGCTGCCGTTGAAAAGATTGTGTTCAATGAAGTGGCTTATGCCGCGCTGTTCGTCAGTTTCGTTCATTGAACCTGAATTTACAAAAGTTTTAATGACCGTAGTACCCTCTTTGGGCATTATGGCTACCCTCTGTCCGTTTGAAAGCATATAAAGGTGAATGTCATCACCATAAGGGGTTTTCGTGTTTCCGAGTTTGAGATAAGGCATTGATACCTGCGGATTTAACGGGTAGTTATATCCTACGGGCAAGGTCATATATGGGTTTTGCGCGGCATACGAAGGCTGCTGAACCTGTTGCGTATACGCGACATTGACAGGTTGAGCGTATGGCTGAACGTAACTCGGTTGAATATAATACGGTATGGGTCCGTTTATGCTCATTAAATTATTAATTTCCCAAATAAAATGCCTTCTTATTCTATAAAAACACGAATGTAAAATTATTGCTCTTTTTGCGTTTAAACGATACAAAAATTATATTTTTAAAGTATTATTTTGTTATGTATAAAGACAAAGCGCCGGAGGCGTTATGAAAAAACAAAACGTTGTTCAAAACATCATACAGAGTATTATAAAAGAAAAAGTTATAGGTATACCCAGAGCCCTCACCTTTTATAACTATTTTCCCTTTTTGTACGGCTTTTTTAACTATCTCGGGTTTAAAATAGTTCTCTCAGACCATACAAGCAAAAAAACTCTTGCAGAAGGCTCAAAGCTGGTTGTTAGTGAAACTTGTCTGCCGATAAAAGTTTATGTCGGACATGTAATTAACCTAATAGAAAAAGGCGTGAAATATATTCTTGTTCCCTCTGTCCAGTCAGTCGCGCCAAAGATTTACAACTGCTCTAAAATAAGAGGTTTGCCTGACTTAATAAGAAATGTTGTAAAACATGATTTTGAAATGATTGAAGCTACGCTTGATAAATCGCAGAAAAACGCAGGCCTTTTTGAGTTTTTAAAAGAAGTTGTATCAAAGTTTAGAATTCGCGACGAAAAAAAGATAAGGGCCGCCATGAAGGCAGGCTTTGTTGTGTACAATAACTTCAACGTTATGATGCAGCGCGGACTTAGCTATGACGAGGCACTTACAAATGCCATTAACGGCAAGGTAGTAATTCCACCCGAACGGGTGGAGAAGCCTATTAATGTTGCGGTAATAGCACATGGCTACAATATTTTCGACAAAAAAGTTTCAATGGATGTTTTTAAAAAGCTTGAAGACTTAAACGTAAGACCTTACTGTGCAAACAATCTTACGCTTGAGCAGATGACTGACGGGGTGAATAATCTCGACAGTGAAGTTTATTGGGCGAACGAACTGGAAATGACGGGTGGTGCCGGACACTACCTGAACAATGATAAAATTGACGGCATTATAACCATAACAGCTTTTGGCTGCGGGCCCGATTCACTTATGATTGAAAGAATGACGCGAAAAGCCAAAAAGTTTCAAAAGCCTATGCTGAATTTAACGATAGACGAACATACGGGCGAGGCCGGCTTTATTACAAGAATTGAAGCATTTTGCGATATGCTCTACAGAAGAAAACGCTCAACGGGTGCTCGGGGAAAACAAGAGGTTGAATTGAGCAGCTCCAATATCTCCAATCTCGAAGTCTCAAGTTATTAGTTATTCTTCTTCTTCGCCTTCGGCGTCATCTAAAATGGCCTGTGAAACAAGGTCAAACTCGTCATCATCGTCTATTGTTTCGAAGATATATTCTTCACCCTCTTTTTTGAGTCTCATTAAGACGACTTCATATTCCTCTTCGCCGCCAAGGTCTTGAATTTCGTTGTTGTCGGCCAAAAGCGCATATTCCTGATCGTCAACTATTACTATATCGAGAAGCCTTAGATTTACTTCATTTCCTTCTTCGTCTATAGTGGTTATCACCTGTAATTCTTCGTTCTCTTTGTCTGCCATTATTTTTCTCCGTCTAAATAGTTCTGTAAAATCAGACAAGCGCTTTTTATGTCGACAAGTCCTTTGTCTTTCGTGTATTTTTTTCCTTCTTTTCTCAAGAGCTCTTCGGCTTCCTGGGAAGAAAATCTTTCATCATAATAGATTATTTCGAACTCACTTGCAAGGGGTTTTATAAAATCTATGCAATTTTGCGCCTGCGGGCCTATGGAATCATCATCGTTATAAGGCACCCCTGCAACTATTTTTGAAACATTGTTTTCGGCGCATATTCTTTTTATCTCGCCCAATGCATATTTGTCGGTTTTCCTTAACACAAGGCCTACTTCGCGCGAAAAAATTCTCAAGGGGTCGGATATGGCTACCCCTATTCTTTTTGTACCTATATCTAAGCAGAGTATTCTTTCTATTTTATCCATTCTCTCTCAATTAAATCTATAAAGTAGTCAACGTCGATATCTTTATTTTTCTTTTCCTGCCTTAATTCAAAAAAAGTTTTACCACCTGAGGCGCTTTTTGGTTCTCTAAGGCTCAAAAAGTATTCATATATGCTTTTTTTAAGCATAGTTTTTAAGAATTCATCTCTGTACTTTGAGGGTTGAATAAGCGAGTACAGTATATTTGCGATGTTTGTAAGGCCTGAACATGCAGTGAAATAGGCGTGGTATAAGAGCCTTTTATCAATTGTTCCTTCAAAAATTTTGTCCTTATACTTTAATATCAAGTCTTCTATTTTAGAGATTGTCGGTATTTTGACAGAAATAATTTCATCAATCAGCGCATCATAATCATCATTATCACTGTATTTGTAGAACCATGTGTCGACAATATTGCCCTTTAAAACTCTTCTGAGTTCGTATTCACCAAGGTGAACATTGCCCAGGTTTTCTTTAAATATGTCTTCCAGATTTCTTGCATCGGGTTCTATGTCCAGAGTTATTTGCCTCCAGCACAAAAGCTCGTAAGGAAGTTTTTTGTCTTCCTCTAAAGCCTTTTCTATTGACTCGTTAAGTATTTTTACCCCTATCTCGACGGGTATTTGGGTTGCTTCCGAGTTTTTGAAAAAACGCTGAAGTATAATGTCAAACTCGTCTTTTGCAACTTCATTAAACCCGAAGCAGGCACAAGGGCCTTCTTCAATGTTTATAACGGTGAAAAAAGTCTGAATGGTGCCGTTTTTTCGCTCTCTTGCAAAAACGCAGGGGAAGTTAGAGGTACCGTCAACCGTGCAGACCCAGAAACTATGCGGTATTGAACCATGGAGAAGTTTTTTATAAGTTTCCAGTTGGGAAAAGTTTTCTCTCAAGCCGGATATTTTAATTTCATTTAAAATTTTCTTGGCATAGTTTGCCAGAGAACTGTCTTTCGAAGTTCTTATTACCCACTCTAAGGTGCTGAAAGGCAAGTATGACTTTGTTTTTTTTAGAGCTTCTATGCAAAATTTTGCACTTTCGGAGTATTTATCACTATATATAATCGGCAGTAAAATACTGGCAAGTTCATCTCCTCCGAAGTCTTCCGCAATTGACTTCAACAGAAGCGTTTTGTCGTATTCCGATACTCCGAAGAAAAAGTCCAGGAAATCAATCTGGGCTTCAGGGTTCATTTTGGCCATCTCGAGAAACTTTTGAGTTTCCATATCCATAAGGTTGTCACTGTCTTCTATAACATTTGCCATGTCTTCAAAATTAACCTTGGAGCCGATTTCGCGCAAAAGATTTATCAAAAAAAGCTTTTTAGTATCAGGGATACTCTCTTCGGACAAGAATTTCCAGATATATTCTTCGGCAGTATCACCTGTAACGTTAACCAATATTGTTGCTAAAACATTGTCAAAGTCCGAATCAGAGCCGTCAATTTCTTTGAGTAAAATCTCTGCCAGAAATTCCTTGTCGGCCATTGTGGAGAATTCCCAAACAACTTTCTCTATATCTGATACAGAAATCGCAGGCAGCAGTGACTTTAGGTTAGTTATTGCCCGCAGTACTGTTGAGCGAATCTGTATTTTTGTACTTGAACTCTTTGTCATCGAGGAGTTTCACCCCACAGTAAGTCTAAAATTTTCTGCGCCTCTCCCGACAGCAAACCGTCTTGCAGGATTAAGTACTGCACGGCAATGAGAGTGCACTCCGAGCATATATTCACACCGGGCCCCTTGACCATTTTCGGTACCTGTGTGTTCGGGCGCTTGCAAAAGCTGCAATATTCTGTCTCGGGCTTTTGGGTTTCTTTTTCTTCCTTGCTGCGTTTTGATTTTGACCCTATTGAAACTACTTTTTTATCTGCCATAAATTCTTTTAACTCCTTAATAACCACGGGCTTCGCCCTTGTAACTCGCTCACTCGGGAAGTAAAAACTTAGTTTTCATTCCATTCATTCGCTCTCTATTAAATTTTACCGCTATCGGGCATTTTGTACAATTTTTTAATCTTATACAAATTTTCCCCTGAGTTTTTTAGCCTTTAGTGAATCCGCAATATCATCATAATATTTTTGCTTTTGAGAATCAGTCAAGAAGTTTAGTTTTTCTATATTTTCTTTTATTGCTTTCGTTTCATCTTCACTTAGTGAGAATGCGGCAAGTTCTTCTTTTGAAAATATCTGCTCTGCGGGCTCTTTGGTTTCGTCCAAAGATGCCGGCTCCCGCCATTCTTTTGTAGAGAAAATAATGTCCTCTACTTTTAATCCCAAGGGTTCGGCATATGCCGCTATTTTTTTAATCAGGTCAGACTTAAACATATTAAGTTCCTGCACAACATAGGAGTTTTGGCAGGAAACTTGAAGTTTGGAAAATTTTATAGTTAAAGGGCGAGAAGTTTTTTCAAACTTCCTGCCCACAATTTTATCCCAAAATCCAAACAGGGTAGACATTTTGAGTGCATACTTGAAACACGCGTTACTCGGAAGTGAACTTTCAAGTACTTCGCCTATGGAAGTAAAGTCCTTATGATTCCACCCGCGCATTGTGCTTTACGCCATTGAACACTGGGCTTGTTCTTTTAGTTTACATGCTTTTGAGGTGTCTTCCCAAGGCAGTTCGATATCCGTTCTGCCGATGTGACCGTAGGCTGCTATTCTTTGGTAGAATTTGCCGCCATGGCGCATTGGAAGATTTCTTAAGTCAAACTCCTGAATAATCGCAGCGGGACGAAGGTCAAAATTCTTTTCTACAAGTTTTGAAATCTCTTCATCGCTGATTTTACCGGTATCAAAAGTATCTACTAATACTGATACAGGATGGCAAACGCCTATTGCGTATGCAAGTTCAACTTCGCATTTTTCGGCAAGTCCGGCAGCTACAATGTTTTTAGCTACCCAACGGGCTGCGTATGCGGCCGAGCGGTCAACTTTTGTGGGGTCTTTTCCGGAGAATGCGCCTCCGCCGTGTCTTGCGTAGCCGCCATACGTGTCAACGATTATTTTTCTTCCCGTAAGGCCTGCATCACCCTGGGGGCCGCCTATTACGAATCTGCCTGAAGGGTTAATAAGGTATTTTGTATTGTCGTCAGGCTTAACTGTTTCGTTTTTAAATACATAGTCGATTACGTGTTTTTTTATGTCTTCCTGCAAAATCTCCTGAACTTTGCGGTTGTCTGTTTCACCGTTGATTTGCGGGTCGTGTTGGGCGGCAATTAAAATGGTGTCTATTCTGAAAGGTTTGCCGTCTTTGTATTCGACACTGACCTGAGATTTACCGTCAGGCCTTAAATAGCTTACTATATGTTCTTTTCTTACCTGAGCAAGTCTGTATGATAATTTATGCGCTAATGAGATTGGAAGCGGCATAAGTTCGGGCGTTTCGTTACACGCGAAACCAAACATTATACCTTGGTCTCCTGCGCCAAGCTCAAGAGTTTCTTCTCTGGACGTGTTGGCTGCATTGTCACGTGCTTCGAGGGCTTTGTTAACTCCCCCCGCGATGTCTGAAGACTGTTCGTCTATACTTGTGAGAACCGCACATGTCTTATAGTCAAAACCGCCGCCTTCTTCGCCGCTGTAGCCGATAGACTTAATAGTGTCTCTTACGACTTTCGGAATATCAACGTAGCAGTTGGCCGTAATCTCTCCGCAAACAAGAGCCATACCTGTAGTTACGGTAGTTTCTGCCGCGACTCTTGATTTAGGGTCCTGCAGTAAAAATTGGTCCAAAATAGCATCAGAAATTTGGTCGCAAACCTTGTCGGGATGCCCCTCTGTTACTGATTCAGATGTGAATAAAAAATTCTTTAAAGCCATTTTATAATTCCCCCCGAAATAGTTTTCTAAGTAATGTAATAACAGTAAACACAGTACATTAAAAAAAAGTAATGGTCAAATTCTTTTTTTTATTATAAAATCAACACAATACAGAGAATAGATGAGGATAAAAGCACATGGAACTTGCCTATAAGAATTTTAACTGCGGCGAATTAACAGCGGAGAATATCGGAAACGAGTATGTGTTGGCCGGTTGGGCTGCTACAATAAGAGACCTCGGCGGTATTATTTTTGTTGAAGTAAGAGACAGAAGCGGTCTTTTTCAAATAGTAGCGGATGAGCAGGTTAATCCTCAAGTATATGGTATCTTCCAACAGTTAAAAACAGAGTATGTTATTCAGGTTAAGGGTAAAATTTCTCACAGACCCGAAGAAACAGTTAACCCGAAACACGCAACAGGTATGGTTGAAATGTACCCCGATGAAATAAATATTTTATCTAAAGCTATCACTCTTCCCTTTGTGCTTGAAGATGACGGAGTCTCCGAAGATGTCCGCCTAAGATACCGTTATCTCGATATCAGACGCGAAAAGATGCTTAACAATTTAAAGTTGAGACACGAAATTACAACCGCAATCAGAAACCATTTAAACGGCAGCGGTTTTTTTGAAGTAGAGACGCCCATTATGCTGAAAGCTACACCTGAAGGCGCCCGTGACTACCTCGTTCCTTCAAGGATTCATGACGGAAAATTCTACGCGCTTCCGCAATCACCGCAGATATACAAACAGCTTCTCATGGTTGGCGGTATTGAAAAATATTACCAGATAGCCCGTTGTTTCAGGGATGAAGACCTTCGTGCCGACAGGCAGCCGGAGTTTACACAGGTAGACATCGAAATGAGTTTTGTAAAACAGGATGATGTTCTGAATATGACAGAAGGCTTGATTGTTAATGCCTTCAGGGCCGCAGGCGTTGAAGTTCAGGCGCCCTTTAAAAGACTGACATACAAGGAGGCTATGGAGCGTTACGGCTCCGATAAGCCCGACACGCGTTTCGAACTGGAGTTATTTGACGTGTCTGACATTATGGCCAATTCGACATTTGACGCCTTTAAAGCTGTTGTTGATAACGGCGGAACAGTCAGGGCTATTAAGATTCCGGGTATTGCAAATTACTCAAGAAAAGATATGGATGATGTAAGAAATCTCGCAATATCGTTCGGTGCAAAGGGTCTCGCCTGGGTTACCTATATGGAAGACGGTGAAGTCAAGTCTCCTGTCTTTAAATTCCTTTCGCAGGAACAGATTGACGAGATTCAAAAGCGGGCTGACGCGCAAAAAGGCGATATTGTTTTCTTTGTAGCCGATTCACACAAGGTTGTTTTTGATGTACTCGGCCGTTTCAGACTGTATTTTGGCGACAAGCTCGGTTTGATAAATCACGATTTGCACGACCTTCTTTGGGTTGTTGACTTTCCGTTATTCGAATTCAGCGCCGAAAACGAGCGCTATGTAAGCGTGCACCATCCCTTCACAATGCCTAACCCCGAAGACATAGACAAGCTTGAAAGCGATAAGGCCAATGTCCGCTCTATTGCGTATGATGTGGTGTATAATGGCAACGAACTCGGAGGCGGCTCCATGAGGATATATGACCCAGAAATTCAAGAAAGAGCTTTCAAGGCGCTCGGTTTAAGCGATGAAGAAATTCAGCAAAAATTCGAATTTTTAATCGGCGCGTTCAGGTACGGTACACCTCCACACGGCGGTATAGCTCTCGGTTTGGACAGGCTCGTAGCGCTCTTAACAAGGTCTTCATCAATTCGTGAAGTGATTGCATTCCCTAAAAATTCACAGGCAAAAGAGCTTATGACAGACGCTCCCGCTTCTGTTACGGAAGAGCAGCTGAGAGAGCTACATATCAGGCTTAGAAATATAGCGAAAATATAAAATAACTCTAATAATTCATCGCACTTTCAGACAGGACTTTTGCGGCGCAGTACCAGCCCGGGGAAGAAGAATAAGAAGTGTTGCAGTTTGCATTAACAGTACTTGTCGAAAACGGGGTAGTGCCGTCGTTATAATAAGAACCGTACGGTTTAATACCCAGATTTGAAGGGAAGACGTGAAATTTGAATATATCTCTGCCAAGTCTGTTGGGACCTTTTAAGCCGTTGACATCTACAGTGAACTCGCCCCGCCAATGCAGAGGAGTTACGGTGTAGATTTTACTATACGCCCAGAACATGCCGTCAGATGTTACTATTTTGTAATATGAGGTGCCGTTGAACTGACCCGTAGATTCGCCGTTCAGCTCTGTAATCCCATCCGCAAAGCAGCCTTTTTCTGTTGTTGCACCGCAGTTTTTTAAGACATCAAAGTGGGGGAGGAAGTATTTTTCAAAGTCGGCTGTGGGGTTTGTGCCTGACGTCCAGTCCCAGCTCTCCATATCACCGTATTCTTCTCTTGCTTTTCCCTCTACAGTTTTAAGTGTATTGTAGGCTTTTTTAAGACCTGTTACATACTGGCCTTTAGTGACCTTTGTTATTACTGCGGGGATAGTGAGTGCCGCTATTACTCCTATAATAGCTAGAGTAAGCAGAACTTCTGCTAAAGTGAAAGCTTTTTTCATTTGTTTCCCCCCCCCATTATTCTCCAGCACATGCATAATAAGAAGTTTAAGGTTTAATGTCAATGCAATATTGAACCTTGTAGGTGTTTTTTCTTAAAGGATAGCGTTAACATAGCATTTAAAGATTAAACTAAATGAGCGGAAATAATTAATGGCAAATAATGAAGACGACAAGAGAGCACTGCTTGCGCTCTGGCGGTTTTTATATACCTTCATTTGACACTACAGGTTCTTATACACAACCGCGGAAGCTTCTTTAATGAAGTCTCTTGCCCTGTAGTCGTTATGCGGACGTCTGACCATTATGGTTATCAAATATTTTTTGCCGTCAGTTCTGTATACAATTCCCGCATCACCGAGCATTGTCCCGATATCACCGGTTTTATGGAGCAAAACAGCGTCCTTGGGAAGACCCGCCTTTAGCAGTGTTTGATTTTCGACGTTGTACATATAGTCTTTAATAAGTTCCTTGCTGCGAGTACTTAGGAACGTTGGATTGTCAAGGTTGTACAGAATAGTCGATACGTCTTTGGCGCTCATCCTGTTTGTGCCTGAAAGGTCTGGCAGCAGCTCTGACATGTAGGAATTAGTCAGTCCCCAACTTCTCAATGCCCTGTTCATGGTAGCTTTGCCGCCTATATGATCAAGTATGATGTTTGTTGCGGTATTATCGGACTTTGTAATCATCACATTGGCAAGATAGTCAATTGAGTATGTGCCGCCTGCCTTTTTATACTGCAACTCTCCCGAACCCGAAGTGCGGTACAGTTCTTCATATTCCACCCTTGTATTTGTATCACCCTGAAAACCGTACTTTTTATCTTCAATTTGTCTGAAAAGTTCAAATAAAACAGGGATTTTAATTATACTTGCTGTCGCTATGGGTATATCGGAGTTTATTTCTACAGACTGAGCGGTAGAATAGTCCCAAATGTATATCGATGGCTTTAGCCCGGGATATCTTGCTGCCAAATTCAACAATTTTGCCTCAACATGCGCGTTTATGCCCGAAGACACTATAGGCGTTAAAAGTTTCTTTTTTGACTTTAGGGGCGTACGTATGTTTTGTGAGAAAAGAGTGCCGTTAGCTGCGTAATTCAATGTAGGGGATACAAACTTGGCAGCGTCGGGCTTTATATGCCTGTTTAAATATCTGTTTAAGACTATGGGTTCAAAGTAGTCAGTATAAATAGTCGGCATAACATAGTATGCAATAAGACCCAAAAACGCCAGACCGAAAAGTGTTTTTAGGAAATTACCTCTTCTGACCTTTCTTCTCGCGGGACGTCCCGGTATTGTATGGGAATACCCGTGCACAGGCCTGTATGTATGCGTATAGGCAGTGGTGTACGTATATGGGTCATATTGAAACTGTTTTTTTATGGGGTAAGCCAAGTGGGGAAACTCCGAATGCTACCTATTAAAGCGACTTTACGCTTAACATATTGCCAACCGTAACTGCAAAAATTCTTCCTATATTACGATCGCCCCGCATTTCAATTGTTCAACCATTGAAATGCGCTTGTTAAAAAAGAAAAATAAATTTTTCTTTTCACTGCTTGTATATTATTAAGTTTATTGCAATTGTATGCAAATTAAATAATGTATTTGTATGAATTATGATGGATTTTTTAGTAAAAAATTGATATACTCTTCTTAATCTAAAAATTAATTACGAGGAGAATAAAATGAACATTATTATTTACAGTACCAAATCGCAAGACATATTTACACCAACCTTGGAAGACATTGATGACTACTCTGTCAGAGCGCTAAATCCTTCACAATTACCTGACTATAAAGAGTTAAACCCAGGGGTTATGATTCTTGATATGCCTTTGGATAAGCTGAGAGAAACAGCTATGGTTACAAAGTTTGAAGCCAGTGTCCTCGTGTGTGTCGATGAAATCCCGAATGATTTGATAATACGCGCTGAAGCGTATGATTTTATTAAGAATCCTTTGAATCAAACGGAGTTAAAAGCGAGAGTTGCTACCCTTGCGAAAGTTATGGAGTACAAAAACAGCCTGAAGACAATCTCTATTACGGACGAATTAACAGGCTTGTATAACCGCAAATATCTTCACCAGCGTCTGGACGCGGAGATATCCCGTGCCAAAAGATACGGAGGAGATGTTTCTTGTCTTCTCTTAGATATTGACTTCTTTAAAACCGTCAATGACATGTATGGCTATGACTGGGGTGATGTACTTTTGAAACGTGTGGCGCAGATGCTCGAGGCCCTTATAAGAAAAGAGGACGTGCTTACCCGTTACGGTGATGAAGAGTTCATCCTCATTCTTCCAAACACCACTGAACAACAGGCCTTTGTCTTTGCCGAGAGATTTAGAAAAGATATTGAAAAAATGGAATTTATTCCTGCGAACGAAGAAGAAAGACACCCCATAACAATTTCCGGCGGAATATCTTCTTATCCGTTCCTGGAAAATGTTGAAGAAAACTCAAATACTATTGTTCGCTACGCAGAACATGCCCTTTATAGTGCGAAACACCGCGGTAAAAACCAGATAGTTCAGTTTTCTAAAATGAATCTGGAGTACTAAGTTGCTTGCAAAACGAATAATCCCCTGTCTGGATATTAAAGACGGACAAACGGTAAAGGGCGTAAATTTTGAAAATTTAATCCATGCGGGAGACCCGATATCTTTAGCTAAAAGATATTCTGACTCCGGTGCGGATGAGCTGGTATTTTTGGATATTACGGCTACAAATGAAGGCCGTAAAACTTTTGTCGAGCTTGTTGAAAAAATTGCAAAAGAAATCTTCATACCCTTTACGGTAGGCGGCGGCATAAAAGATATAGAGGATATCAGGAAAATTCTCTTGGCGGGCGCCGATAAGATTTCCATGAATTCCCAGGCTGTTAAAAATCCGCAAATTATAGAAGATTGCGTAAAGTATTTCGGCTCACAGTGTATAGTTGTTGCTATTGATGCAAAACGGGTTGACGACGATTTTTACGTATTTATTAACGCCGGGCAAAAAAACACGGGCATTAAGCTTTTAGACTGGGCAAAAAAAGTCGAAAGCCTTTATGCAGGTGAAATTTTGTTAACTTCGATGGATAAAGACGGCACCCAATCAGGTTTTGATTTAGAAATGTGCAATCTTGTGGCAAACGCAGTCAATATACCCGTTATAGCATCAGGCGGCGCAGGTGCTGATTCGAAACATTTTATAGATTTATTTAATTCAACTAATGTTGATGCAGCTTTGGCGGCATCGATATTTCATTTTAATACTTTGCCCGTAGAAGAACTTAAGAGAGATTTGAGCAGGGCAAATATTGTTACCAGGGCAATAAAAAACCCCACTTGAGCAAGTGGGGTTTTTTATATAAAATCGGGTTGCTTTTTTATTAGCCGCTAAACATTTTTGCGCCTTTTTCCGCGTTTGAAAGAGTAAGTTTAACGATTGCTTCTTTTTCTGTTGTTACCATTTTGTGTTGAGTTTCAATATCTTTTTGTTCAATTTCATAGCGTTTGTCTTGCTGTTGTACTCTTGACATTGCGGCGTCATATTCCGCTTTTGCTTTTGCGTCATCCGCTGTATATAGAACGTCATCAAAGTTAGCGTCGCCTGACCAGCCTGTGGATTGCCAAGAGCGTGTTACTGAACCGTCTGCTTCGATTGTAGCTACTTCTGATTCAATGTAAAATGCCCCGTTTCTCAAGCCTTCTTGTAAGTAGTTGCTTACTTCTGCCTGATCGTTAATTTTTTTGTCAATAACATATACCTGACTGCCGACGCTATAAGAACCGTCCGAGTTCTGCACTCTTCCTGAAGTAGGGATTTCTGAAAGCTGCGCAACAACTATTGCTCCGTCAATGTTTTTAACCCTGTAACGAGTTTGGTTTGCTGCGTCACCTGAACCTGCAGTTCTCAATAGCTCATAAGTTAAGTTTCTTGTGACCGGAGTGTTTGTTTGGCCTTGTAGAACGGTTGTAGTGAACGTCATTTGCCTGTTACCGGTTTTGCGGGCGTACTCTTTAGAAACTTTTTCTTGTGAACTTGCCAAAAGTAAACGGTCTTGCATAATTGCATTACCACGATATGTAAGATCGTGATCCCTTGCTGTTAGTAGGAATATTCTTGCTTGTCCTGCTGCGATACCCATAACTTATCCTTTGCTTTTCTTTACTACTTGCTTACCTTTATAAAAACAAATTGTATATATGAATTTCATACTTTGTATATACTGTTACATTTGTTTACATTTGTTCTCATTTGAAGTATTTCCAATTGTTGGAAAGCTTAGAGTCTTAATTCTTTTTGCCATTTTTTCTTTTTTAATGTTATACTTGGAACATAAAGTTTTTTTTGGTCGTCTACTTATTTGGAGAGATAAAATGGACAATAAAAGAATCATAATCCTTGTAATACTTTGTGCAATTGCCCTTGTTTTAACGGGTGAACTTACTTATGTATTTTACAAAGCAAATTTTCTGGTCTCCGCCGCGCCTAGCTTTTGTACGATTAATTCTACAATTGATTGCGACGGGGTCGCTAAAACTTCTTATGCACTTTTCCTTGGCGTTCCACTTGCACTATGGGGAACTCTGTTATATTTAACGGTATTATTTCTAACTACTTTAGACTTTTTAAAACAGAAGTTTACAAATGTTAATAATTTCTTTTTCGATGTCTTTAAGCGCCCCCGTTCATATATAGCCGTATTGGGGCTTTTGTCTTTTATTATATCAATGTGTCTGGCGTTTATATCTTTATTTAAAATTCAAAAAATATGCGCACTTTGTTTCGTAACTTATTTTTTAGATTTAATAATAGCTTTTGTTGCAAAAACTCCCGGTTCATTCTTCGGTACGGACATTAAAAATACCGTAGAAGACTTTATCGACGGCGCGAAAAAGCATACAAAACTTTTAATCCTTGCTATTGTTTTTGCAATTGCGCTGTTTACATATACCTCTTTTTCATACGTTTTCTCTCCCCATATGAAACAAACCGTTATGCAGACTGTTGAAGAAGAGATGAAAAAGGCTTCAATTCAAGAATTCAGAGACATGAAAGAGAACATTTTTGCTATTTCGGGCAATCAACTCGGTGAAAAGAACGCAAAAATCCAAATATATATATATAGTGATTTTCTTTGTCCCTTCTGTAAGCTTACAAATATTATGCTACATAAGCTTGTTGCGCAAGAAGATGATATTGAAATTCACCACGTCAACTTTCCTTTGGACGTAACGTGTAATCCGATGCTTGTTCAGTCTATGCACCCCGGCGCCTGCGTATTGGCAAAATACGCCCTTGCTGCCGAAAAACAGGGTAATTACTGGGGTATGGTGAGCGCAATTTATAATGAAATGCCAAGTAATGATGAGCAGATTCTTAAGCTTGCCGAAAAAATAGGCCTTGATAAAGACAAATTATTCAAAGACGCCCACTCGCAAGAGGTGGAAGAAATATTGCACTCTCAAATCAGACTTGGGCAGAATAATCAAGTGCAGGGCACACCCTCTATGTCAATAAACGGCATTTTATATGCAGGCGGTATGTCTTATGAAGAAATACTTAAACTTGTTAATCAGGCAAAAGCCCGATGGGAAAGAGATAATGCCGACCTGTTGGAAACCCTTGAGAGCATCGGTGAAGCGAAGTAATGGCTGAAGAAAAAGTCAAAAAAATACTGCTGCACTGCTGCTGCGCACCTTGCGCCTGCTATCCTCTCCAGTTTGTTAAACTTTTAAACTATCAAATTACCGCATATTTTTACAATCCAAACATTACGGACGCTGCAGAGTACCAAAAACGCCTGAATGAGTTTGTGAGATATTGCGACAAGTACGGCTTTAAATATATTATAGAAGACTATGATAACAGCGAGTTCAACTCTGCCGCAAAAGGCCTTGAGGACTGCCCCGAAAAAGGCGAAAGATGCAAAAAGTGCTTTGAGCTCAGGCTCACCGGGACTGCGCAAAAGGCTAAAGAGCTAGGTATGGATTGCTTTACAACCACAATAACCATCAGTCCACACAAAGATAGTGCGGTTGTTTTTGAAGCTGCGCAAAGTGCAGCAAAAGAGTGCGGCGTAGAGTTTGCAGAGTTTGATTTTAAAAAAAATAACGGCTTCAAGGTTTCACGCGAAATCGTAAAGTTTAATAATATCTATACCCAAAACTATTGCGGGTGCGAGTATTCAAAACGCTAGCAGTTCATCGCCTCTTCAGAGAGGACTTTTACGATGCAGCGGTAACCACCCCCCACTAGAAGGGTTGCATTCGGCATTCGTAAGCGCCTCTATTTCACCTGAGGTCAGACTTTGGGCTTCATTACTGCCATGGGGCGGGACAACCTAAAAGAAAAAATAAAACTATAATTTTATTTTAAATAGCAAAAAATTTTATATCAATGTTTTATGTATCTGTGTAAATTTTAGCCAATAAGGAAATATGCATGGTTGAGTGTCCTTTAAGTATTACTTATATGTCTAATATCATGCATAATACTACAGTGCGCGCAAAAAAACTTTAAGCCCATTAAGTACGGATGTTTTTGCAAGGAGCGGAGATAATAATGTTTATTCTACAAGGTCAACCAAAAACAAGGGTCTTGAAGCCGCAAATAAAAAACGCTTAGAGAATAGTGCAAATTTAAAGAATATATTATTATAACATGAAAATCTAAATCAACGTGAACCGGGTATTAAATTACTCGATTCGTTTCATTCCGCTTGTATTGATGAATTAGAATTTATAAAAAAGGGGCTTGGTAATTCTTTTAAAAAATACGGAATGACTCCAAAAGATATTGAAGAAAGTGCCAAATTTGCGGCAAAAATCCTTAAGGTGCAAAAAGAAATTCAAACGACCGAAAAGGGTTTAGGAATTGAAAACTCAAGCAATGTCTTAACATTTGAAGGCAGAAAAAAAGTCCAACCGCTTACACAAGAAGAAAAAAAGGCTTGTCACCAGATAATACACATGTCCGCTCTTGCTTGTGCGGGAATATCCGCCCCGCTTGGTGAGTTTAACATTCAATCGGGAATATTATCTTTTGGCCCAAAGGGTTTGGAGATTGTAACATCAGCCATTGCTTCGTATGCGATTGAAAACAGCGGCAAAATGGATTCAGATGCATACCGTACAATCCTTGGAAGGGTTGTATAATGAATTAACTCCCGTATTGACGCAAACTGTTAAAAACATGAGGTTATTAGGATGAAAGTAACGACTTATTCAAAATCAGTAAAATTTGGCAATTCGGAACAAAAATACTGCTGTCGGCTTTAATTTAGCTCATCCTAATTGGCAGGAAAATAAACAAGTAGTAAACTTATTAGAACAAGACACAATTGCAGCGAGGGCAAAGGGTAAGTTTCGTCCGTCATGGCACGAGGTAAGTATCCCCGAATGGATGACACTTGTACTGGGCTCTGCCATAGCTATAGCTACCCCTATAATGTTTCTTAAAAAACAATTGGATTTTAAAAGTTTGTCAAAAATACAAAAAGTTGCGATAACGATTGCTGCGCCCCTTGGTTTATATTTAGCGAGTGATTCTGCAAGTTATATATTTACGGGCAAAAGAATTGGTAAATTTGTGAAAGACTTATTTTCTAAAAAAGATGGTGGCAAAACACAATAAATAAGGTAATCAAAAATTATTAAATAAAACACAAACCCCGATTAGGGTTGGATTTTTTGTGCAAAGGAATTTTAAAATGAACTGTCAATCCCCCATTTTTCTCAACTTAGCACAATACTTACTTAAGCGACTCTATGGCTTTTTTAATATCATCGCTCTTATATATATAGTTGCCCGCAACTAACGAAGTTGCCCCGTATTCCCTGCAGAGTTTGGCAGTTTGTTCGTTTATGCCGCCGTCAACCTGAATAACGCCGTCAAAATCTTTTTTAATCTCTTTTATCTTCAAGGCGCAGTCTTCCATAAAAGATTGTCCGCCAAAGCCCGGCTCTACCGTCATTACCAAAACTAAATCCAGGTCTTTTAAATAAGGCAAAAGGACATCCGGTGAAGTTTTCGGTTTTATTGAAATACCCGCTTTTTTATCCGCATTTTTAATTAAACTTATAGCCTCACCTGTTTTTTTTCCGGAGGCTTCTATGTGAAACGTGATAATATCCGAGCCTGCGTCAATAAAGTCGGGTATATATTTAACGGGGTCGTCTATCATAAGGTGCACATCGAGAATTAGGTCAGTCACTTTTCTCAATGATGCGACAACCGGAGCGCCTATAGTTATGTTTGGTACAAAATGCCCGTCCATAACATCTACGTGAATCCACTGTGCGCCTGCATTTGCCGCTTTTACTATATCCCTCTCAAGGTTTGCGAAGTCCGCGGACAATATGGAGGGTGAAACTATAATCTCATTCATACTTTTACTACCCCTAGCGCTATCAACGCTTTTTTCGCAGCTTTTTGTTGGGCTTCTTTTTTTGAGTGCCCTACGTCATTAGCTAAAAGCTTGCCGTTATAATATACGCCTATGTCAAAAGTTTTGTTATGCGCCTGACCATGCTCATCAAGCACTTTGTATTCGGGCAATTTGCCGTCCAGACTCTGGGTATATTCCTGAAGTGTGGCTTTTGGGTTATAGTCATCAATATTATTTTTTATGGAATTAATTTCTTGCTCAAAATTTTCAAATAAGAATTTTGCTGTGAAATCAAGGCCGAATTCAAGAAACAAGGCTCCGAGAAGTGCTTCAAATGCACATGCAAGAATAGACGGTTTTTGTCTGCCGCCCGTTTTTTCCTCTTGTGTACCCAAGATTAGGCAGTTGTTCAAGCCAATTTTTGATGCAAATTCGGAAAGGGTTTTATCTGCAATAATCTGCGACCTTAGTTTTGTAAGTTCTCCTTCTTGGGCGTCGGGGTATTCGTTGTATAAAAATCTGCTCACGCAAGTTTTCAGGGCAGCATCTCCTAAAAACTCCAGCCTTTCGTTACACAGGTTTAGTGAAAGCCCTTTTTCATTAACAAAAGAGGAGTGGGTGAATGCCGTTTTTATAACGTCTTTATCTTTAAAATTGAAAGCATAGCGCTTCAGGAATTTTTCTATTTCACTAGAAGTAGGCACGTAAAACACCTTCCGCATATTGCAGGAACTCTAGCAGTATATTATGGCCCTGCGTGAAGTTTACAAAATAGTAATAAGCAACAGGGAGTGCAAAAGCAAAACCGTCTGCCCTGTCAAGTATTCCTCCATGGCCGGGCAGAATATTACTTGAGTCTTTAACGCCGGCGTCACGCTTGATTAGCGATTCCGATAAGTCACCGAGCTGCGAGGCTGTTGTAATCAAAAAACCGCCCGTTATGGCCTGAAGCAGGGTGAGGTTAGTGTAAAAAACGCTTGCCGACGCCACAATCAGTGCAAAAATAGTTGCCCCCACAGCGCCTTCCCAGGTTTTTTTCGGGCTTATGACGGGGGAAAGTTTGGTTTTGCCAAACTTTGAACCAAAATAATAACCGCCGATGTCAGTTGCAATTACAACAAGAAATACCATTATTACAAGATAAAGGCCTTCATTGATACCTATTTTAAAAGCGCCTATGCCCCCTGACCCTATTTGTCTGACTAAAAGCAAATGTAATGGCAGCCAGGCAACGTACATTATTCCCAAGACCGTTGTTGCAACGTTTGCGATGTATGGCTGCTTTCCCCTGAATAGTACTCCTAAAAATGCCACTATGACTGACAGTGAAAGTACAACAGGCATGAGGTCAAACCTGCGGAAAAAGATTAAAAATGCATACACAAGAACGCTCAGGTATATTATATTAAAGCTTGGTCTGAAACCTTTGTTTTGCAGAATTTTAGTGTATTCTCTCGCGGCAAAAAACAAGAGAACCAAAAGGAACAAAAGAAGGGGGATGGCTCCCATGCAAATACATGCGAGCGAAATGACAGATATTATCCAGCCCGTGATAATTCTTTTGGTTTTATTTGATTTTACAGTATCTTCCACTATACCGTAAGTACCTCTTTTTCCTTCTGCGTTACTATATCGTCAACATTTTTAATATTCGAGTCTGTAATCTTTTGGATTTGGTCTTGTGCGTCTTTTACCGCGTCTTCAGAAAGATTGTCTGATTTTTCAGCTTTTTTTAAATCGTCAGTCATGTCCCGTCTCACGTTTCTTACGGCAACTTTTGCGGTTTCCCCGTGGGCCTTAACTTCTTTTACGAGTTCTTTTCTTCTGTCTTCCGTTAAAGGCGGAAATGCCAACCTTATAACCAAGCCGTCACTGTTTGGCGCAATGCCGAGTTCAGCTTTCGTCAAGGCTTTTTCGATTTCTTTTACTATGGATTTGTCAAAAGGAGCAATGACAAGTGTTGTACCGTCTTGTACGGTTACCTGGGCCATTTGCCTGAGTTGAGTAGGAGTACCATAGTAGTCTACAAGCACTTTGTCTAAAATAAGGGGATTTGCCCTTCCGGTTCTTACTGCCGAGAGCTCTTTTCGAAGCTGTGCAAGAGCACGCTCCATCTTATCTTTGCCCGATGTATAAATGTCTTCTACTGCCACTTTAGCCTCCTTGTTTACTTATACTATAAATTTTTATACGCCTACCAGAGTCCCCACTTTTTGGTTATTCAATATTTTTACAATACTGTTTTCCAGTGAGAAGTCAAATACTATTATAGGTATATTATTGTCCCTGCACAATGAACATGAGGACAGGTCCATAACTTTTAAACCCCTAACAATAATATCATCATAGGATATCTTATCATACTTTACTGCATTTTTGTTAATTCTCGGATCGTCAGAATATACGCCGTCTACGCCATTTTTTGCCATCAGCATAACTTCGGCGTTAATCTCCGACGCTCTTAGCGCTGCGGCAGTATCCGTAGTAAAGAACGGATTTCCCGTACCCGCGGCAAAAATTACAACACGGTCTTTTTCCAGATGCCTTATTGCCCTGTGCCTTATATAAGGTTCGGCAATTTTACTTATGGTTATTGCAGACTGTACCCTGCAAGGAACCCCCAGCTTTATAAGTTCACTCTGCAGCGCAATGGCGTTCATTACCGTTGCAAGCATGCCCACATAGTCGCCGCTGACCTGGTCCATACCGAGTTTTTTGCTGTTTTTAATTCCGCGGAAGATATTTCCTCCCCCTACAACTATCGAAATTTGCACCCCTAAGTCATGCGCTTTTTTAATTTCATTGCAAATCTTTACAACCGGCAGGGGATCTATACCAAACTCCTGCTCCCCCATAAGCGCCTCGCCGCTTATTTTGAGCATTATCCTTTTATATTTTAGACAACTCATTCTATTTCCAATCTTTTTCACTATGGTGTATAAGAAAAATACCTTAATCTTATGTAATTTATTATACTAAAAAATCCTTATGGTGTATAATGAAATGATGAATTTAGGTACAAAAAACGCAAACGACTTAACCTCAAAGGATTTCAAGACCGCTGAGCTTGCTGCCAAAAAGGTTATAAATGATAAAGATGTAGAAACATTTAAAAAACTTTGTGAAAAAAGTGATTTCTTGTTTGATTTTATAAAGCAAAAAATTTCCGACAATCTCTTTAAGGCTGTTGACAGCAGTAATTACAAAAACCTGACTGCCTTTATGCACACATACTGCGCGGACTTTGAAGATTTTATAGTAAACGCTCTGGTTAAATTTGCTTCAGAAGACTTGACGGACGAACTTTTGGAACTTTTTGAAAGCGGTGATGAGCAGCAAAAAACTTATTGTGCGGCATATTTTTGCCACATTAAAGATTCGCTGTGTCTGGAATTCCTTAACAAATATGCCCTAAGTGACTTCGAACCTCTTGCGCGCAATTGCGCAAGAGCCCTAAGAGGCTTTGGCGACAAAACCTTGTTTAACGAAATGCTTGCGAGAATTCAGGGCGAAGGTGAAGACTTTGAAAAGTATGAAGCTTTGAACTTTTTAGCTGCCTACGGGGATGAAACTATTGTTCCCGAGCTTATTAAATACATGAGGACGAGCGCTTTTTCCCAAAATGCAGCCGCTCTGGTAATAACTTTAAAACCTTTGCAAAAACTGGTGGAAGACGGCCAAGTCCAGGAAGCCCTTGAACTGTTTGACAATATACTGGGGGCATATCCTGAAGTTCTTCCTATTGAAACTATTTCAGACTACGGCATATATGATTTTATTAAATACTTAGTTTCCCTGCCGCGTTCAAGCTATGTAAGCAGATTGATTTTAAAGACAATGATAAAGTCTGACCTTATTTCGCAAAACGACATCTATACCTTTGACGCGGACAAGAAGACAAAAGAACTTGTGGGTGAGATTCAAAACTATTTGAAATCTTTAAACGATGAGGACTACAAAACCTGCCTTGAAGAAGAGTTGGGGCAAGATGAGTATCGCGTACAGGAAGCTCTCGATGTAATATACGACCTTTATCTTAAGGATTATGCTCCGTCGGTTGCCAAGCTTGTTCAGGATTCGAAAACCTCCCCCCTGCTTATCAGCGCAGGCGTAAAAACGCTTAAAGGTCTCGACGCGCTGAATCTTGTCAACAAGGATGAGGTCACGAAAAATATACAGGAAGAAAATATTCTGGCGTTGATAAACAGCTATTTTAATTAGCGTTCGGTAAATGTACCGTTTCAGCCGGGTAAAGATGGTTTAGTGCTGGTTTTCCGCATTCTCTTGCTCTTCCGGTATCATTCTCTGTTGACGAATTTCGGAGGAGGTTTGTTTTTCGTCGTTACTTTCGTTTCCGAGTTTAATATAGTGGGCGTCTTCCCAACGAAGGTCAATATACTTAACCTTTTTCGGGAATTTCTTAACCTCGGGCAGTATGGTTACAATCCACTGGGCGCGCTTTAGGGCGGTGTCATTGATTTCGCCGAAACGCACCATCACTTCTTCAAGCTGGACATAAACGTCTTTAGGGTTTCTCAGGTCTATGTATAGTATCTTTTGCTTTGAATAAGTTTCCAGTGTCCTTACAAACTTTATAAGCTCTTCGATTCTTTCTTTATCCCACTTTTCATAGTCATCACCGCGAATACCGTAACTCAATATTTTTGTAACTTCAAACTTTTTATCAAGCGGCATATAGTCGCGGCCTATGAAAATACCTTCCTGTGTTATGGTGGAAATGGGCTCGGATTCGAGATTAGGGGCTATAACAAAGGCAGGCGTACATTCTTCCACGGATATGTATATTCTGCCCGGGAACCAAAAACGCCTGACAAAAACTTTTTTGATAGGCTCCAACTGTCCGATATTTTTTTCAAGCTGTTTTGTATCAAGTCTGTATATATCCACACTGGGAAGTTGGGTTTGGCGCACCATATCCAAAATTTTATACGTGGGGGTTATGACATTTCCTTCAATTTTTACAACTTCAGGGTCTACATTTGCCAAAAGCGTGGAGTTAATGTGCCATTGCGGAAGTTTGAGAACCCACAAGCCGAATGCTATTATGGCAAGTATCATACTTACACGTATAAGCGCGCGGAAATTCCTTATGAGATTTTTCCGAGCAACAATAAAGCGCTTCATTTTATTAGCTTTGAGGCGTCTGCGATAATACGCATTACTTGCTTTTCGCATTGCATCGTGCATATTTATTTGTTTAACCCCGCAGTATTTAATATTAACTGTACAAGATTATTATAATTTATCCCCATTTCATTTGCCTGTGCGGGCAGGTCGCTTAAGTCCGTCATACCCGGACTGGTATTTATTTCGAGCACGTAGGGAGTGCCGCCGGCTACAAGAAAATCAACCCTGGAGACGCCCGAGCACTCACAAACTTTGTGGGATTTTTTGGCAATTTCCTGAATTGTAACAGTCAGGTCGTTGTCAAATTTCGCAGGCAAAATGAATTCGGTCATTCCCTGCGTGTATTTGGCTTCGTAGTCATACCATTCGGTTTTGGTTTCAAAGGCAAGAATAGGAGTTGCAAACAGACCGTTTTCATCTTCAAGTACTCCTACCGTACAGCTTGTGCCGACTAAGTATTCTTCTATCAATATTTTTTTGTCGGACTTTTGCGCTTCCTCAAATGCCGTGCTCAACTCCGAAGGCGTTGAAACTTTGCTCATCCCTATACTTGAACCTTCAGATGCGGGTTTAACCATCAGGGGGAAATTCAAATTAATATTTCCGAGTCCATTTTTGCTTGAAACGCAGACAGACTCTATGACGGGGATGTTGTTTTCGGCAAGTATTTTCTTTGTGAATTCCTTATCCATACATACTGCACTTGCCTTCACACCGCTTGCAGTGTAGGGAATTTTTAAGATTTCAAGTAGGCCCTGTATCGCTCCGTCTTCGCCGTATTTTCCGTGCAGGGCGTTAAAGGCGTATTCAACTTTTTCCTGCTTTAAAGCTTCCGCGACATTACTTTGTACATCTATGAGCTTTACATTTCTATAGCCCAGCTCTATAAGCGCGCCATATACTTTTTTACCGCTTCTCAGTGAAACTTCGCGCTCATTAGACATTCCGCCGTATAAAACCGCGATAACGGCGTCTTCGTTTACTTTTTTTATTTGTTCCGCAGCATTATGTCCCATATTTCCCTCTCGATGTCATTTTTCTCGCCCACAAATAAGACTTCGGACTCAAGTTCAATGCCAAATTTTTCTCTGACACTATTATACATCTTAAACATTAATTGGGAAATATCAGTGCTGTTCGCACTGCCCGTGTTAACAATAAAGTTGGCGTGCCCTTCCCAGACTTTTGCTCCTCCGACAGTTTCACCCTTCATGCCGCACTCGTCGAGCAGTCTTCCCGCACTGTCGTTTTCGGGATTTTTGAATATACTGCCTGCGTTGGGCAAGGAAAGTTTCGGCTGTTTTTCTTTTCGAAATGCAATATTTTCGTTCATCATCTCAAGCATTAAACCTTTTTCAGACTTCTTAAGCTCAAAACAAGCTCCCAGTATGATATATTTGTCATTCTTTTTAAAAATAGAGCTTCTGTAGCTGAAACCGCAGTCCCTTTTTTCTATTCTGACAATTTCATCTTTTTCTTTATCGTAAGCGTCACAAAATATCAAAAAATCGGAGATAGACTGATTGTGAGCGGAGGCGTTCATTAAAACCGCTCCCCCGAGGGAGCCGGGTATTCCTATTAAAAACTCAAATCCCGACAACTCTTCGTTGAGTGCTTTTTGAGAAAGCGAAATTGTTTTAACTCCGCCCTGGGCATACACTGTGGGACTGTCTATATTTATAGCGTCAAGTCCGCCCGTAACAATGACATCGTTCATAATTTTTGACGCCAATATGACATTTGACCCGTTGCCGAGAATTATGGGGTTATCGAGTTTTCTGTAGAAAGAAACGAGTTCATCGGTATCTAACGGGGCAAACAGCCTCAAGCAAGAAGAGTCGAGCCTGAGCGTATTATGAGATTTTAGAGATATGGCACTCATTCAATATTTCTCCCATTTTTGTAATGTCGCCTGCACCGAAAGTCAAAACGGTATCTGCGGGTTTTAAGAGTTTGGAAATTTCTTTGCCTGCTTCTTTTATACCGCCTGTTATATGGACACTGTTACCATGTTTTATTTGAGAAACAAAATCTTTGGAAGTATAGCCTTCAACAGCCTTTTCTCCTGCTGCGTACACATCTGTTACAATCAACAGGTCTGAATTTTCAAACGCATTCAAAAATTCATTCCACAACCCCTGAAAACGGGTGTATCTGTGCGGCTGAAATATTGCGACAACTCTGTTTTTCGTGTACTGCCGCGTAGCCTTTAGTGTGGCTAAAATTTCCGTGGGGTGGTGTGCGTAGTCGTCTATAATTTTAATGTCGTTAAATTCTGCGACCAACTGGAAGCGCCTGCCCATGCCCGTGAATGTTTTAAAATACGGAGCAATTTGGCCGAATGGTATCCCCAGTTCAGCTAAGGCTGCAAATACTGCAAGTGCGTTGTAAATGTTATGTACGCCAGGTAGGGATATCTCCAGTCTGCCTGCCGGTTTCCCTTTTGAATATACTTCAAAAGAAGAGCCGCAGGAAAAGTATTCAATATTGTCGGCGAAGTAGTCCGCTTCTTTGTTTTTCAGGGAAAAAGTTAAAAATTCACTGTATTTTTTAAGTCTTCTGACGCCTTCATCATCCATATTAACAACAACTTTTGCGTCGGGTTTCAGGTTGTCAATGTATGTGTTAAACGTGTTCAGGACTTGTGTCAGCCCATCTTTAAAAAAGTCAAAATGGTCGGCCTCAAGGTTATTTATAACAGTCAGGCACGGAGAGTATTTTAAAATCGTTCCGTCGCTCTCGTCAAGCTCTGCAACAAAATACGGTGAAGCATTGTTTGCCTTTGCGTTAGTTGTAACTTCGGGGACTATCCCGCCTATTGCAAAGGAAGGATTCAGACCCGCTTTTTCAAGAATATAGGCACAAAACCCGCTCGTGGTCGTCTTTCCGTGTGTTCCCGAGAAGCCTATAAACTTATCGTAGTCATCGGACAATATTTTTAACATGTCCGAGCGGTGTATAATTTCAAGGCCGAGCTGTTTTGCTCTCATTAATTCCGGGTTGTCTTGTGATATGGCGGTCGATAAAACTACTTTGGCGTCTTGGGGCACATTTTCCGGTTTGTGGCCGATAAAAACTTTCGCACCCAAGTCTTTTAATTTATTCAAATATTTGCTCTCGGAAATATCCGAGCCGCTTACCGTATATCCTTTTTCCAGAAGCATTTTAGCGAGAGCACTTTGCCCGATACCGCCAATTGCCATAAAGTGATATTTTTTGGAAGGGTACTTGTCTCGGGGGGTCATTAGTTGCCCTCATAGCATTTGACAGTAGCAACTCCGTGTTGGGTTTTGCCCCAATCCATTGTCCGCGGTCTGAATATGATTTTTAATATTATAAAAAATACAATCGGCGTCCAGAATATTACTATATACGCTGCGGTCACTATAGATTCAAAGAAAGAGCGAATTAGCGAATAGTGGCTGTATTTCCTTAAGCTTTGCATAAGCGTTCCCGCAAAAAATAAAAACAAACACACAAGCAGGATTAGAGAAGAAAGTATGGTGTTGTTGTCCCCTCTCACGAACCTGAACACCTGTAGGAGCACTTCAGTAATAAGCCAGAAGGGGAGTAAAAATTGGCTTATGTAAGCAACAAGGTCAAGACTTACCCTGAAGGGCATATCTTTTGAGAGCAGGACATCCGGAGAAAACTCGAGGTACCTTCTGATACTTCCTTCAACCCAACGGCGTCTTTGTCTTATGAGTGCGGAAAAAGTTATAACGCCTTCCTCCCAGACAACAGCCTGAGGACAGAAACGGATATCCCACCCCTTTATATGCATACGTGTTGAAAGGTCTAAATCGTCAGTCAGAGTGTTGTTGTTCCATCCGCCCACATCTTCAATGACTTCCCTTTTTATTAATTCGCCGTTTCCTCTAAGCTCTACAGCCCCCCGTGTTGCATCACGGCTAATCTGCAGGTAGGTGTCAGTTACGAGTTCATTATACTGGCATTTTGTTAGGAAATTTTGTTTGTAGTTGAGTATATTCTTTCTTGCCTGAACTGCCCCGACATCCTTAGGCTCAATGTAGGGAACAAGCGTGCATAAAAAGTCGGGAGAAACTCTCGCGTCCGCATCGAAAACCAAAAATAAGTCGCCCTTTGCCATTTTAATAGCATCGTTTAATACAGCCGATTTTCCGGGGAAAGCATCTAAATGTCTTACCATACACTGCACTTTTTTAAATTCTTTGCATAAATCTTTCATTATATTTGCAGTATTGTCTGTCGAGCGGTCGTCTATCAGAATAATCTCATAATTGGGATAGTCTATTTCCATAATATTTAAAACCGTCTCTCTTATGACCTCCATTTCGTTATGGGCGGGTATTAAGATTGAGACAAATGGTTTGTAGTCAGGATTGAATACGGGGGGATTTTTTCTGTTTTTACGTGCCTTATATTTCGTTGCCAGATAGCTGTATACAAGGTATGTCCCCATAAAAGCCAACAGGAATATAATTGCCCAAAAGGTATTGAAAAAGTTCTGGAACACTACTAAAAACGTTACCAGGCCTGCTATTATGAGCAACAAAGCTATTCTTTCCTTCAAAGAGTCAAACCTCTATATATTTTGTGCACCCGACAAGCCTATTTTAACCCAAAAAACCCAATTGAGCAAATCAATATTATTTTTCTAATATCTTTTATATATTCTTCTAAACCATTTGACCGATTGAAAGCCTTTAGAAATAAAGTTATCATGTAAACAGTTAGGTAATAGGGATAGAAAATATGCTCAACGTCAAAAGGTTGAGACTCGGATTAGAGGTTTTTACCCCGCAGACAAATGGGGAAATTTCTGATTCCATTGTGCAGAATTGGACGCCTCAGGCAACAGAGTGCTACCTGCTTGACGCTGATTGCTTAAAGTGTTCCATAAAACAGGGAAATTATTCTTTTGTTTGCCAGATGCCCAAAATAGTCCGCGCCCTCTTAAGGAAATACGGAGAGCCCGATATAAACGAGATTTTACCCTAGCTTTTAGTGGTTTTTTGTTTTATTTAAAAACGTTTTAAGCGCTTCCGAGTCTGTTTGTGAGGATTTAAGGTTATCTTGCAGTCCATCTTGGGCAGCAGATATAATTTTATCCCCGTAAAACCTGCGTACAAAAAGCAGTAGGAAGAATATTACAAATGCGCAAAGCACAACCGCGAACATTACTTTTAAGAACATTCCTACAAGTTTTTGAAACTCGCTTTTTGGTTCGGGCGGAACTTCCTTCGGGAGATTCTTTTCATCATAAGGCTTGATTTCGCTTGCTTCATCAATCTTTGCAGACATAGGTTCGGTTTTTATCTGTGGTATCTCATCTTCTGCCAGAGGGTCGGAAAGTATTTCCTCTACAGCGGCGTTGGGATTATTCGCTGCAGGTTCGGGCAGCTCCTCGATGGGCATTGTTGCAAGCGCCGCGCTTGTTGTAGAGATAATTACAAAAGATATAAGTAAATTAAGCAGTTTCCTCATTTTTTGCCACCTCCGTTTTCTTCCTGCCCCTCTTTGGAGTTGTCCTTTTGGGAGCACTTTTCTCAACTTCCTTGTTGTCTTTATTTTCTACGGACTCCGGTTTTATTTCAACCCTTTCTTTTGCGGCTTCTTCTTTTTTCATTGATTTCTTAGCCCGCCTTGAAGGTTTTTTGTTCGATTTTTCTTCTTTTATTACTCCTTGAACTTCTGCTTTTTCAATTGCAGGGGCGTCATATATAGGTTCTTCAAGTATCGGAGCGAGTACTTTTTCCAGAACTTCTATTACAGGCTCTTGTTTTGGTCTGCCGGGGGCTTTTTTATTTTTGTTAAACTTGTTCGGTTTTTGATTGTTGTTACTATTTCCCTGATTGAACGGCCCTTTTATTTTATTCATTTTTGCTTTCATTTCACCCAGAGTGTTTGATGCTGAAAGTTTAAACTCTTCCACCAGAAAGCCTGAGCCGTTACACTTGTCACATTTTTTTGTAAATACTTCCGCAAGACTCTGTCCCTGTCTGTGGCGTGTCAGCTCAACAAGCCCAAGGTCTGAAAGCTGCCCTATTTGAGGTTTTGCTTTGTCCTGCTGGAGCGCAAGTTCAAAGTGTTCAAGAACTGCAAGTTTGTCCATACGGCTGCTCATATCGATAAAGTCTACTACTATCATACCGCCGATATTTCTCAATTTCAGCTGGCGCGCAATCTCATCCGCCGCCTGAAGGTTTGTTTTTAAAATAGTTTCCGCCTGACTTGCAGAGCTTGTAAACTTCCCGCTGTTAACGTCAACCACAGTCAAAGCTTCTGTTTGCTGAATGAATAAATAACCGCCTAAAGGCAAAGTAACCTTGGTATTTAAGGCATTTGCAAGTTCTTTATGAATGCCCGTTGAGGCTAAAAGCGGCTCGGAGCCCTTGTGCAGTGTAACTTTTATTTTATTTTGCATATTCCAATGCTGCAAAAGCTGACTGGCCCTGTGCTGAGAGAAAGATGTATCAACAATGATTTCATCCACATCGTCCGTACAAGCTTCACGAATAACCCTGTACAGCAGGTCCTGGTCTCTGTACAAAAGCGCAGGCGGGTTTGTGTTGTCGGCGGAGTTCACAATGGAGTTCCATTTCTCTAAAAGAATTTCAATATCCTCTTGTATTTCACTTTCTTTCTGTCCTTCAGCTTCTGTCCTTACGATAATTCCCACTCCTACCGGTTTTAAAAGGCTGACCAGTGACTTTAATCTCGCCCTCTCTTTTTGGGAAGTAATTTTCTTGGAGACGTTTACTCCTTTTTCTTCGGGAAGTAAAACTAAAAATCTTCCTGGAAGGCTCAAGGCTGTTGTAACGCGCGGACCTTTGTGTCCTGTCGGCTCTTTTACAACCTGAACAATAAGTTTTTGCTTCGGTTTAACTTTTTCTTTAAGGTTGCCTTTGCCCTGAATGTCGCTGTTGTGAATAAAACCCATTCTATCGAGGCCTACATTTACAAAAGCTGCATCAATACTGGGTAAAATGTTGTCCACTTGCGAGAGAAACACATCTCCTAAAAGCACGTCTCCTTTGTGGACAAAAAACTCACTAACTTTTCCGTTCTCAAGAACCGCACCTATATTGTCCTTTTCAGAGATAACTATCTTTTTTGTCATAAATTTTTCCTTTCAATGGCTTTGCCATTTTCACTTCTACTTGTAGAGAAGGTTTAAGCACACTTGGCTCATTACCTGCTCTTTATTACAAAACTTTTAAATCCTTATCGAAAAGATGAGTTCTTTTAATCGCGAATGCTTTTTCATCCTGAAAACAAGCCTTCATAAGCTCATCAGCCCTTAACGACGGTATGTTGTCATCCTGCCCCGTCTTTAGGACAAATATTACCGAATTATCCGTCAGCTCCAGTGAGCGGAGCGAATCTCTGTAATTAATATTTTTTTCAATACCTTTTTTATTTACCTTTTTGATGAACAAATCATCATCAGATAAAACTTTGTTTACAGTATAGCGTAAATTTTCTAAATTGAAAATACCCTCGTTTTTGTAGGGTATAGCTTGATATTTTGCCCACTGTACGAGTACATCAAGGGATTCCATACGTTTTTCTCCGGTTGGAATTTTTTGCAAATCAATAACTTTTACATTTTTATTTATGCAGTTTTGAAAAATTTCTTTGAAATTTTCTTCCAGAGGTTCTGTAGTTATGAAGTTTACAAGCTCACACTCACTTTCTATAAAAATGGGAAGCGCGGGAGAGTACATTACTTTGGGCATAGGGTTAAAACCTTCGGAGAGTGCAAGTTTCACCTGTGCGCGGCGGAGAGATTTAAGTATTAAATTTTGCCAGTCAAGATGAGAGATAAATTTCAGCTCTCCCGACTTGGTGAGTTTAAGTCTGTATCTATAAGACCTTCGGTCTTTTAATTTGTTGTCCGGTGCAAGACAATATTCAGATTCGCCGTCTTGCCCCGCTCCACATTTACAAGAATTTTTTTGCATTTTTTAGTAAATTCAATTTTCTTTTCTTTTTTAAAATTTCTTCTTCGCGCTCTATTTGCCGTATTAATATATCCTGCGGCTCGTTAAGTTTGTCTATTTTTGCAATAGCTGTTGCCAGCCTTTGCTCGTTGGCTATTTTGACAAGCCCTTCAAGCTCAAAGCTTTCAATTAGGTTCTGATTCTTACTCTCTATAAACCTCATAATAGAATATTTATCAGTATTTACAGGCATGGTCAAAAGGATAAAGTTTTGTAAAAGACGTAAGCAATTGTTTTCACCAAAAACTCTGCCTCGGCTCAAATTTTAAGAGCAAGTATCCTTCTTAATCTGTTTATAATCATATCAAAATCATATTAGATAATACGTATATTTTGACAAAAATCATTAAATTTGGTATATTGTCAATTAAATTGTGATATAACCTTAATATTTATTTAGAATAAAATCTGTCAATAGTTACGTACTTATTTAGAAGGGAACAAAGTATGAAAAAACTTGCGTTTACACTTGCCGAAGTGTTGTTAACTTTGGCTATTATAGGTGTTGTGACGGCACTAACTATCCCCGCGGTAATAACAAAAGTCACTAAAGACCAGTATGTTGTCGGGCTAAAGAAGGCATACAATACACTTAAATCTGTTGAGAGGGAGGCTATACGCGAGCATGGCGAGATAACAAACTGGGACTGGAGTGGAGATGTAGTCGAGACTTTCGATATATACTTTAAACCCCACTTTGACATCTTAAAAGACTGCGGAATAAGTGAGGACGAAGGGTGCTCTCACGGGCCAGAAGGGTGGAAATCGCTTACCGGTACACCCTATGCTAACTTAAATGCCGATACAAATTATAGATTTATAACCTCTGACGGTATTGGATTTGTCTACCGCTTAAACGCATATTCACCTCCTTCCAGAGTGGCAAATTTTATTGTAGATGTTAACGGTAAAAAAGGACCGAATACCCTTGGGAGGGATGTATTTGAATTTAACTTGTACCCTACAAAAGGCATAAAGCCTTACGGGACACTTTTGAGCGACAATGAAAACGTAAGTCTCTCTCCTGATGAAATCGAAGCAACCACAGGTGATGGCTGCAATACCTCTTGTACGGGATCTTCCTGCGGATGGAATTGCCCCGTAAAAGTTCTCGCTGAAGGGGCGATGAACTACTAAATCAGCTCCTGTATATGTTTAAGCACACCTTCTTGGTGGCGGTTTTCTTTAATGCTAAAAGGCAGGGCTGTATTTTGGAAGAATTTCTCAATTGTTCTCAACTTTGAATTAACTTCGTTTTTTGAGACATAGTCGCACTTTGTAAGTACATTAAAACAAGGTATCCCGTTCGCCTTAAGCCAATCGTGCATTTGAAAGTCATTTTTTTGGATATCGTGTCTGGCATCTATAAACTGAATGGTACTTACAAGCTCTTCGCGTTCGAGAAGATATTTTTCAAGATTTTTCTGCCAGCTCGCCTGTTCTGTTTTTGAGACTTTTGCATATCCGTATCCGGGGAGATCCGCAAAGATAAAATCGCCCTTGTCCGTGCAAACCTCGAAAAGGTTAATTAACCTTGTTTTCCCGGGAGTGTTTGACGTTTTCGCAAGCTTGGAGTTGCGCGAAAGCGCGTTTATGAAAGACGATTTTCCGACATTCGAACGTCCCAAAAGAGCAAACTCGGGCTTGTTTAGGGCAGGGCAAAGCTCAAGGGTCGGGGAGCTAATTAAAAATTTTGCTTGCTTTATCTTCACCGCTTTTACCTTTTTGGGGAGTTCTCAGTTCGTGCATTCTTTTTTTATAAACTACCGCAGAGAGCAGATTATAAACTTTTTCGGAGTTTGTAACGTTTACCTGAACGGTGTCATTGTTTAAAAGTTCAACCGAGATGTTTTTGTAGTCTGTCAGGTTTGATTTCAACATCGCTATGCGGATAATTTTATTGCGAAGTATGCTCAAGGGTTGAGCAATAAAAGTTTCAAAAGATTTTAAAATTACATTCCGCATTCCTGGGCAGTATTATACCAAATAAAAGGTTTTTGTACTATACTTTTACAATATTGTTAAAGGAGAGTAGAGATGTACCATGAAATAACGCCTATGGGCTTCGGAATAGCAATTGAAGACGGGAAGAAATTGTACGACAGGCAGTCCGAATTTCAAAAAGTGGAAATATTTGAAAGCAAAGCTTTCGGGAATGTCCTAACTCTTGACGGTTTAATGATGACAACCGAAAAAGACGAGTTTTTCTACCATGAGATGATTAGTCATGTTCCGCTGTGTTCTCATATTAATCCTCAAAATATACTCGTAATAGGCGGCGGCGACGGTGGTACGGTTCGTGAAGTCATTAAACACGCTACGGTGAAACAAGTTACTCTTTGTGAAATTGACGGGCTGGTAATTGAAGCCAGTAAAGAGTTTTTACCTACAATAGCCGGTAAATTGGATGATGAGCGCGTAAGTGTCCGTGTTGAGGATGCTATAGAGTTTATAAAAGATAAAAAAGGCGAGTACGATATTGTTTTGATTGACTCAACAGACCCGATGGGCCCGGGGGAAGGACTTTTTACCGAAGAATTTTACACTAACGTTAAGGAAAGCCTGAAGCAGGGGGGCATAGTCTGCGCGCAGTCGGAGTCTCCGTTTGTCAATCAAAAAGAGATACAGAAAATGTATCCGCTTCTGAGGAAAGTATTCAACTATGTAGCGCCTTTCTGCGGTCCTATACCGACATACCCGGGCGGATATTGGTCTTGGGCATTTTGTTCGGAAACCGTTGAGCCAAACGTCGAAATAGACACAGCAAGGGCGATGCAGGTAGAGCAAGAGTGCAAATTATACAACAAGGAACTTCACAGAGCTGTTTTTGCAGTTCCTAATTTTGTGAAAGAACTTACATGTTAAGGGGTGAAATCGAGATACCGTCGGATAAATCAATTTCTCACAGGAGCTTAATTATTGGTGCGCTTGCGAAGTCGCGGATTAAAATCTCGAACTTCTCGTCCGGAGCGGATTGCAGGGCTACGCTAAAAATAGTGCAGCAGTTAGGGGCACAAATTACGTTTTTAAACCCCAAAACCCTTGCCCTTGATGCCTCTAAGTGCTTTAGTGCACCAACCGCGGAGTTGGATTGTCAGAACTCGGGTACCACAATGCGCCTTATGAGCGGGATTTTGGCTTCCCAGTCGTTTGATTCCAAGCTTACAGGGGATATCAGCCTTTCAAAACGTCCGATGAGAAGAGTTACAGTGCCTCTTGCGCTAATGGGCGCTGATATACAAACCACAGACGGACATGCTCCTTTGAACATCAGGGGTTCAAAATTGTCGGGGATAAAATACGACAGCCCAATAGCATCTGCCCAGATTAAATCCTGCTTGCTTTTGGCAGGACTGAACACTGAGGGCTTAACTACGGTTTGCGAGCCTGCCTTATCTCGCGACCATACCGAGAGAATGCTTAAGTATTTTGAGGCCGATATTCAAACTGACGGACTATGTGTAACCGTAAGTCCGAGGCCGCTTTCGGGCAAGGATCTTGAAATTGTCGGAGACATTTCTTCCGCGGCATTTTTTATGGCAGCAGGATGTATAGTTCCGAATTCCGAAATTACAATTAAAAATGTAGGGTTAAACCGTACCCGCACAGGGATTGTAGACGTTTTAAAGAATATGGGTGCAAACATCGAGATACTAAACGAAAGACTTGTATGCAACGAAGAAGTTGGGGATGTAAAAGTCGCTTACAGTCCTGATATGAGGGGCATAGAGATAGGCGGAGACATAATTCCCAGACTGATTGACGAACTTCCCGTAATAGCCGTTCTTGCTACGCAGGTCAAGGGCGAAACCCTTATCAGGGACGCGCAGGACTTAAGAAACAAAGAATCAGACCGTATAAAGGCAGTTGTAGATGAACTTAAAAAGGCAAACGCCGATATAGAAGAAACTCCTGACGGTTTTGTCATCCGCGGGTCAAAGTTAAAGGGCGGCTGCGAGCTTGAAAGCTATCATGACCACAGGCTGGCTATGAGTTGGTATATTGCCTCTTTGATTTCCGAGAAACCAATAAAAATAAACGGCTTTGAGTGGGTCAACACTTCGTTTCCGGAGTTTAGCGAATTATTTGCCAAGCTTGGCGCTTAGATGCCATAAGCCCGAAAGTGTTTGTGCGCCAATGGTACATCCTTCTTCCTCTTTTTCTTTGAGCCATTGGGGGATATCTTCGAGTTTAACTTCCACCCTGTCAACTATTACTCCGTTATCACTTTGCGGGCAGCTGCACTGAAAACAATCGGTTATGTAAGCTATTACCACCGAACAAACCTCACTTGTGCATCCGCCGGAGCTTGAAAGTTTTCTCGTGGCTACTTCAAACCGTTCGGCCTTTAAGCCGGCTTCTTCCGACAATTCTTTTGCGGCCGCGCCTAAAAGTGTTTCCGTTACGTCTTCGTCCCCTACAAGTCCTGCGGGAAGTTCAATATTAAAAGTAGATTTCCCTTCTGCAATAAGCGGCGGCCGTTTTGTTTTGAGGAATAAAACCCTTTCCCCGTCATCATCATTAATGTAAGGGACAATAATGACAACATCGTGCACATTCGGCCGATGCGAGTATGCCCACTCTCCTTTTCCGCTTGGAGAAGGGGCAGACTTTAGGGATAAATATTTTGTTTCATACAAAGTTTTAGTTTTATTTTTCATTTGTTTATGAAATTACAAACCCCGCGATTTTGCAAGAGCAGGGTAATAAAAACTAATAATTCATCGCCCCTTCCGAGAGGACTTTTGTGGCGCAGTTGCCGCCATCGGAAGAAGTGTTGCAGCTTGTATCAATTGCACTTGTCGGCGTTGGAGTGACACCGTTAAATTCATAAGAACCGCTCGGTTTGATGCCCAGATTCGAAGAGAAGACGTCAAATGTAAATATATCTCTGCCGTATCTGTTCGGACCTTTTAAGCCGTTAACATCTACCCAGAACCAGCTCCGCCTCTCCAGAGGAGTTACGCCGGTGCTGGCATTAAAATACACCCAGGACATGCCGTCTGATGTTACTATTTTGTAATAATAGGTGGAGTTGAGGTTACCAGCAGAGTCGCCATCCAGCCATGTAAATTCCTTCGCAAAGCAGCCTTCTTCTGTTGTCGCACCGCAGTTTTTTAAGACATCAAAGTGGGGGAGGAAGTATTTTTCAAACTCTGCTGTTGGGTCTAAACCTGACGACCAGTCCCAGTTTGCCATAGGGCCGTGTTCTTGTATGGCCTCACGCTCAACAGCTTTAAGCGTGTTGTAGGCTTTTTTTAACCCGACAACATACTGGTCTTTAGTGACTTTAGTAACAACAGCGGGAATTGTGAGCGCTGCGACAACGCCGATTATTGCCAGTGTTAGCAGGACTTCGGCTAAGGTGAAGGCTTTTCTCATTATATACTTTTCTCCTAAAGTTATTACAAGGTATTGTATAATTTTTCCGCAAATTTGACAAGCATTTCAGCAGTTACAAAATAGTTACAATACGTTGATTATAAGAACATTTCGTGATAACTTTTTGGTGTAAGTGATAGGGGATAGCGCATGGCAACAGTAGGCGGACTGCTTTACGAAGGTAAGGCTAAAGAAGTATTTAACACTGACAACAAAGACGAAATCCTGATTCGTTACAAGGATTCCGCAACAGCTTTTAACGGAGAAAAGAAGGAAACCATAAAGGGCAAAGGTAAGCTCAATATGGCTTTCGCGAAACATTTTTTCACGCTGCTCGAAGATGCGGGAATAAAAACACATACGGTGAAATACGTGGACGAGCTTTCTATGGTGGCAAAAAAGGTCGAAATTATACTTTTGGAAACAATAGTAAGAAACTATGCCGCAGGTTCCATCCTTAAGCGCAGCAGCTATGAAAAGGGGCAAAAGTTTGACACTCCTTTGTTTGAAATCTTTTACAAAGATGATGTGTTGGGTGACCCTTTAATCACGCAGGAAGAGGCTATTTCAAAAGGTGTTGCAACAAAAAAAGAAATAGATATTATAAAAGAGCAGGCGCTAAAGATTAATGAAATTCTCTCTAAATACCTTGAAGGACGCGATATTACGCTTGTTGACTTTAAACTTGAGTTTGGCAGACTTCCAAATGGTGATATTATATTAGCGGACGAGATTTCGCCAGACACTTGCCGTTTTTGGAAGTCCGGTACGACCGAGTCCCTTGATAAAGATGTGTTTAGAGAAGACAAAGGTGAAATTGTCGAGTCTTATACAAGGTTAGCCAATATTTTAGGGGTAAATTTATAATGAGTACAAAGTATAAAGCAGATGTCATAGTTACGTTGAAAAATGGAGTTAGAGACCCGCAAGGTTCGGCCATAGAGACGGTTTTGAAAAGAACTAATATGGAGAATGACCCTGAGGTTTCGGTGGGTAAGTTTTTCTCATTGGTTATTGACGGAGAAAATGAGCAAGACGCGAAAACAAAACTTGAGAATATATGTCAAGAAGTACTCTCTAACCCTATTTTAGAGAAGTATAGGATAGAAAGGTTTGAGAAAAAATGAGAGCTGCCGTAATAGTTTTCCCCGGTACAAATTGCGACAGAGACACTAAAATGGCTTGTGAGGCATACGGTTGGGAAGCGGAGTTTGTTTGGCATTTTGAAAATGCCTTGGATGAATATGATATAGTATTTTTGCCCGGAGGTTTTTCGTACGGTGATTACATCCGTTCAGGCCGTTTGGCTAAATTTAGTCCCGTTATGGAGGCCATAAAGCAATATGTGGATTCGGAAAGAGGTTTTGTAGTAGGTATTTGCAATGGTTTTCAAATACTTTGCGAAACAGGTCTTTTGCCGGGTATTTTGACTGACAATTGGAACACGAGGTTTATATGTAAAAATGCCCCCCTAAACCTTCATGATACTGATAGCGAAAAGAAGATAGTTTTACCGATAGCCCATGGCGAAGGCAGATACGTTGCCGAAGAGGACGTTATTAAAAAGCTGAAAGAAGAAAATATGATTTTCTTGACTTACACATGCAATCCCAACGGCTCTATGGAAGATATTGCCGGTCTTTATGACAGAAAAAAACGCGTTATGGGGATGATGCCCCATCCGGAGCGCGCATTTTTTGAAGAGACGGGAAGTACGGACGGAAGAGAGATTTTCAAGATAGTTGAAGAAGCATTAAGCTATAGAAGAGACAATACACAAAGCGTAGGAAAGTGAAGTGATGAAAACAATGGAGCTGTATTCGATACTGGGACTGACGGATTTTGAGTTTGAAGAGATAAAAAGGCGGTTAGGGCGTGTGCCCAATGAAACCGAAACATATCTTTTTTCGGCTATGTGGTCCGAGCATTGCGGGTATAGTCACTCCAGAAAATATCTTTCACGTTTTCCCAAAGACGGTTCTCTGCACAGTGAGGAAAATGCCGGCGGCGTGCAGGTAGGGGAACAGGTAATATTTTTTAAGGCAGAATCCCACAACCACCCTTCCGCGGTTGAGCCTTTTCAAGGGGCTGCAACAGGTATAGGCGGGATTATAAGGGATGTTCTGGCGCTTGGTGCCAGACCTATCGCGCTTTTAAACTCGCTTAAGTTCGGTAAAATTAACGAGGGCGATAAAAGCAACCACTCGAAACACCTTTTTGACGGAGTTGTAAAGGGTATAAGCGCGTACGGAAACTCTATCGGCGTTCCGACTGTTGCAGGAGAGGTAGGATTTGACGCCTGTTACGAAACTTCTCCGCTTGTAAATGTTATGGCAGTGGGCGTCATCAATAAAAAAGACATTAAAGTATCAGCTGCTCCTGTCGGACAGCACGTCCTTATAGTCGGTTCGCATACAGGGCGCGACGGTATACACGGCGCTTCTTTTGCTTCAAAAGAATTGAGCGAAAACTCCAAAGAAGACCGTCCTTCTGTCCAGGTAGGCGATCCGTTTATTAAAAAGATTTTGATTGAAGCTACGCTTGAAATCTTGAAGCTTGACGAAGTTCTTGCTTGCCAGGATTGCGGCGCTGCGGGACTTTTGAGTTCAACTTCCGAAATGGCTTACAAAGGCGGCGGAGGCATGGAGCTTTATCTGGATAAAGTCCACCTGAGAGAAGAGGGGATGGAACCTTGGGAGATTATGCTTTCCGAATCGCAGGAGAGAATGATTTTTGTTACTACGGATGAAGGCGTGCAAAAAGTTCTTGATATAGCTAAAAAGTACGAAGTACCTGCTTTTGAAATAGGAAAAACCATCAAAGAGCCTGAGTACAGGCTGTTCTGGCATGGGGAAATGGTTGCCAATGTTTCACCTGAAATACTAAATAACGGCGTTCTTTATGACCTTTGTGAGGATGAGCCCGAATACATAGGAGAATACAAAAACAAAAAAAACGAACAATCAATGTCTGTTGATGAAGCTTTAAATAAACTTGTCAGCGACCCTAACTTCGCTTCAAAAAACTGGGTTTACAGCCAGTACGACCATACTGTCGGAAACAGAACAGCTGTTACTCCCGGTGCCGCAGGTGCTGCGGGGATGTGGCTTCCCGAAGAAGGGGGCGTTATAGGTCTTACGATTGACTCAAACGGCAGACAAGTTTTCTTAGACCCGTACAACGGCTCTAAAAATACCGTTTATGAGTGCTATAGAAATCTAGTCTCATCAGGCTATAAACCGCTCGGGATAACTGATTGCCTTAATTACGGCAATCCCGAAAAGGACGAAGTCGGCTATCAGCTTGTAAAATCCATAGACGGTTTGGCTGATGCCTGCAGAGAGCTTTCAATACCCGTTGTTTCGGGTAATGTGTCGCTCTATAACGAATGCGAAGAGACCCGCGTGTATCCTACGCCTACGGTCGGCATGGTTGGCTACGCAAAAAGCCCCGAAGACCTTTTGACAGCCTCTTTTAATGAAGGTGAAAGTGTTTATCTTCTCGGAAAAGAGATGCAAGAAGGCGCAAATACTGGTTCATCGCTCTATGAGATGACTTGTTTTGAGTTTCTGGGGGGCGGGGTTGACACTGTAAATCCCGAGTTGGAAAAACTTCTGACAAAATCCATTTTCGAACTTAAAAGTAAGAACATTATTAAAAGCGCGGTTGATGTTTCAGAAGGCGGGCTTCTGGGCGCTCTTCTCGAAGGCCTCTTTAACGGCAATACCGGGTTTGAGGGCAGCTTGGTTCATAACAACACCAAGCCCCTAAAGGCTTTGTTTGGAGAGATTACAGGCCGTTACATCGTATCAACTAAAGATACGGAAGGCCTTGAAATATATTGCAAGATGACAAGTACTCCATATAAAAAGCTGGGTGTTTGCAGGGGCACTGAAATTATATTTGACGGGTACAGGTTTGACCTGCAAGTCCTGAAAAATTCATATATGAACTCTATAGCGAAGGAGATTGAAAGCTAATGGACAACATTCCGCTTAGTGCAGATATGCCTTTTGATAAATTGGGTGAAGAGTGTGGTATATTCGGAGGCTTTTCAAAGAAAGGCGACATCAAGGGTATTATCAGAAGCGGTTTGTTTAAACTCCAACACAGGGGACAAGAGTCGGCAGGGATTTCGTGCGGAGAAGATACCCAGTGTCTTGTAAAGGCAAAAGGCCTTGTAATGGAGGCTCTCCCTGATGAGGCTATTGCAAAAGCAACGGGCAGGTTTGGTATAGGCCATGTCAGGTACTCTACACAAGGCGGCTCGGGTTCTATCAATGCCCAGCCTTACTTAATACGGTATATGGATGAACACGTTGCCATCGCACACAACGGTAACGCTAAAAAAGCAATGAAAATCCGTAAAAAGTTCGAAAAAATAGGAGAAGTTTTTATAACTTCGAGCGATTCGGAAGTCATACTAAAGCGCATAGTTTACGGCCTTAAGAAGCCTCCGAGCCTATGGACTTTTGAAGAAATAGGGATGTGCCTTTGTGAAGACTTTTCAAAAGGCGCCTTTTCACTTGTATTGTCCCTTCCAAGCAGAATTGTTGCCTATAGGGACCCCGTAGGGTACAGGCCGCTTGTATTCTGCGAAGCGGAAGAAGGCTATTTTATTGCTTCCGAGGATTTTGCTTTCGGTTCGCTGAACGTTAAAAAGGTTGTTGAAATTATGCCGGGCGAGGGTGTGGAAATAACCGAAGAAGGTTATAAGATAAAGCGGTTCTGCGAGCAGAAAAAAGAGCGCAAGTGTGTTTTTGAGCACATTTATTTTGCAAACCCCGCGTCAAATATTTTCGGCAAAAATGTTTATACAACCCGTGTAGAGTTGGGCAAAATTCTTGCAAGAAATGATAACGTCGATGTTGATATTATAGTGCCCGTTGTTGATTCCGGCCTTGCTGCTGCTATCGGCTACTCACAAGAGTCAGGTATACCTTTGCATATGGGCCTTTTAAGAAACCATTGGGTAGGACGTTCTTTCATAGCTCCAACCCAACAGTCGCGCGTTCATAAGGTAAGAGAGAAGCTTGTAGCCATAAGACCTGTTGTAGAGGGTAAAAAGGTGATTCTTGTAGACGACTCTCTTGTCAGGGGTACCACATCCAGAGAAATTGTTGCCATGTTGAAAAGGGCAGGCGCAAAAGAAGTGCACTTCAGACTTTCTTCTCCGATGATCTTGAACACCTGCTTGTGGGGAGTGGATATCCCGACAACCGAGGAACTCATAGCAATTCAGTGCGGAAGCGAGGAAGCTGTTGCAAGAAATATAGGAGCGGATAGCGTTAAATATCTTGCCCTTCCTAGTCTAAAAAAATTCTTTGGCGATACGGGCTGGTGCTACAGGTGTTTTGAAGAGGCTGCACTTTCAAAAGAAGCTTGTGCGGAAGAAAAAACGGAGGTGAAGATTTGACTATAAGTTACGAGGATGCAGGCGTAAGTATTGAGCGCGGCGACGCCCTTACGGAAATTTTAAGAAAAGGTCAAAAATCTGATAATATAGGTAATTTTGCGGGCCTGTACGAGCACCCTTTTATACCAGAGTACTATTTAGTAGGCTGCACTGACGGCGTCGGGACAAAGGTCATCCCTCTTTGTGAGCGCGGACACTATGACACAATTGCAAAGGATTTAATAGCTATGAACTTGAACGACCTTATTTGTACCGGCGCAAAAGGTATGTTTTTTCTTGACTATTTTGCTACAAACAGGCTTGATGTGGATGTAGCTTCAAAGTTTGTGCTGGCCCTTCGCGCGGAGCTTGAAAAATACGGATGCATTCTTCTGGGCGGAGAGACTGCTGAACTCGGAGACCTTGTTAAAGAAGGTCATTTTGACGTAGGCGGTTTTATGACGGGTATAGTCAGGAAAGATAAAGTCTTGACGCGCAACAATGTTAAAGACGGCGATATTATTGTCGCCCTCAAGTCTTCGGGGCCGCATTCAAACGGGTATTCGCTAATAAGAAAACTGCACAGTGAGGGTCTTTTGAATAACGAATACTTCGAGACGGCACTTGCCCCTACACACATATATGCAAATGAAGTAACCGCTCTTGTTGAAAGAGGAGTAATCCACGCCGCCGCGAACATTACAGGAGGAGGCATTGAGGGAAATCTTGTAAGGTCGGTGCCTAAGCATTTACGCGCCGTTGTTTATAAGGATAAGATTACCAAACAGCCTTTATTTGAAGAGCTTAAGAGGCTTGTCGGGGAAGAAGAAGCTTATAAAACATTTAATATGGGTGTCGGCATGTGTTTAATAATAAGCGAAAAATTCAAAGATGAGGTTTTTGAGAAGTGCAAAGCCTACGAACCCTTCATAATCGGAGAAATTACAAAACATGAGTATCAGGAATATGGCGAAGAAGATATTAATTTTCGCTTCAGGTAACGGGTCAAATTTTCAGGCCATAGTTGAACAGTTGAAGGATGAGGATGTCTTATTTGAGCTTTTGGTTGATAAGGAAAATTGTTTCGCACGCGAAAGAGCAAAGAATTTAGGCATTAAGTGCCATTATGTACCGTTTGGGGAAACGGTTGATTTCTTAAAAACCGCCGGCAAGTATGACCTGTATGTTTTGGCAGGCTACATGCGCATTTTGCCAAAAGAAGTCCTGGATTTTGGTACGTTTATAAATATTCATCCGTCTCTTCTGCCTAAATATAAGGGTGTGAACGCTATAGGGCAGGCTTACAGCGCAGGCGAGAAAGAGTGCGGTGTCAGCGTACATTATGTCTGCGAAGAGGTTGATTCGGGTGATATTATAAAGCAGGAAGCATTTCCTATTCTTGAGGGGATGAGCCTTGAAGAACTCGAAACAGAGGTGCACAAGTTGGAGCACTTGGTGTATCCTGAAGTAATTAAAAATTTGTTGCGGAATTAATATAGAGTGGATGGAGCGGTTATGTCTAAAGTAAACGGAAAAATTAATGTACTGGTTGTAGGGTCGGGTGCGAGAGAACATGCGCTTGCCTGGAAAATAAGCTGCTCGCCGCTTTTGGGAAAACTTTTTCTGTGGGGTGCAAATGACGGTTTTGCCGAATTGGGTGAGGTTTTAAAGTGCAGCGACTTCGAGGCCCTTGCGAGATTGTGTAAAGCGAACAGGATTGAGCTTGCGGTTATAGGTCCGGAATTGCCTTTGTCACAGGGAATCGTGGACGAACTTCAAAAAGCAGGCATAAAGTGTATCGGCGCGAATCAAAAATGGGCAAAGCTGGAAAGCTCAAAGGCTTATGCTAAAGAATTTATGAAAAAACACAATATACCTACAGCAAAGTACGAACTCATTAAGGAAGGCGACAGTATAGACTGTGTTTTGGATGCTTTTGACAATCCTCCGGTTCTTAAAGCTGACGGCTTGGCTGCCGGCAAAGGTGTCTATATCCCCGCAGGCTTTGATGATGCAAGGGCGATGCTTAAGGATTTTCTCGGAGGAAAATTCGGCGAAGCTTCACATAGCGTTGTAGTCGAGGAATTTTTAGAAGGCGAAGAGCTTTCTGTTATTTCTCTTTTTGACGGCAAGACACTGAAAACTTTTATTCCCGCCCGTGATTACAAAAGGCTGATGGATGACAATAAAGGCCCCAACACCGGAGGTATGGGCGCGTATTGTCCGGTAAAAATCAGTGAATTTCATCAGGAAAAAATAAACGGGTACTTAAAAAAACTCGAAGATGCGCTTCTGGCCGAAAAAGCCGACTTTTGCGGAGTTGTTTATTCGGGATTAATGCTGACTGACAAGGATGTCAAAGTTCTTGAGTACAATATGAGATTTGGAGACCCTGAAACCGAGCCTTTGATGATGCATCTAAAAAGCGATATTTTGGAAATATTTATGGCTGCTGCTGAACAAAAGCTTGATGAAGTTCAGATTGAGTGGAGGGAAGGTACCGCAATGTGCGTAGTTATTGCATCGCAAGGGTATCCTGATTCACCTAAAAAGGGATGTGATATAAAAGGGGTTGCCGCTGTTGAAGTTGAGTACAGTGTAAAAGTCTTCTTTGCGGGGGTGAAAAAGGCGGGCAAACACTTGCTTTCAGATGGGGGTAGGGTGTTATGCGTGACGGCGTCAGGTAAAAATCCTCGTAAAAATATTTACAAAGCAGTAGAAAAAATTGATTTTTCTGATAAGATTTTCAGAACAGATATCAATGCATGATTTAGGAAGTACTATGAAAGAACTGGTAATAATAGCAGGCTCGAAAAGCGATGAAGGTTTCGTTCAGCAAGGATTAGACCTCTGCAGGGAGCTTGGGATTGAATATGAATTTAAAGTATATAGCGCCCACAGAGACCTCGAGGCGCTTATTGCTTATTTAGGCAGTGTCGAAAAAAACGGAAAAACCAAAGTGATTATAGCGGTTGCGGGTTTGGCGGCAGCGCTCCCGGGAGTTGTTGCGGCAAAAGTAAAACTGCCGGTGATAGGCGTACCTGTCTGCTGCGGACCATTGAACGGCGTAGATGCGCTTCTTTCCATAGTGCAAATGCCCAAGGGAGTACCTGTTGCAACAATGGCAATCGGGAACGCAGGTATGCAGAACGCTGTTCACTTTGCCGAGCGAATACTGAAGTTAAACTAAAAGGAGCTGAAATGATTGACATAAAAGACGGACTTACATTTGATGACATTCTGCTGATACCGCAAGAGTCAAATGTACTGCCGCGGGATGTTGATTTGAGTACAAATCTTACAAAGGAAATTAAAATCAATATTCCCATTATGAGCGCTGCAATGGATTGTGTAACCGAAAGCCAGATGGCAATTGCAATGGCCAGAGAGGGCGGAATCGGTATTATACACAAGAATCTTTCCATAGCGGAGCAGGCGGCCGAAGTAGATAAAGTTAAAAAGTCTGAAAGCGGCATAGTGTCAAACCCTATTACATTGCATCCGGAGCAAAAACTGCACGATGCTTTTGAAATTATGAAAAAATATTCAATTTCAGGGCTTCCCATAACTGTCGAAGGAAAGTTGGTCGGTATTTTGACCAACAGGGATTTACGTTTTGAAACCAATTTGGATTTAAAGGTTTCCGACATAATGACAAAAGATAACCTTGTGACTGCGAGGGAAGGTATCGAGATTGAGAAGGCAAAAGAGCTTTTACACAAACACAGAATAGAAAAACTGCCTATTGTTGACGCTAACGGAAATCTAAAGGGTCTTATCACCATAAAAGATATAAAAAAGGCTATTGAATATCCGAACTCTTCAAAAGATGAACTTGGAAGTCTGAGGGTAGGGGCGGCTCTAGGCGTTACGGGCGATAAGTTCGAAAGACTTGAGGCCCTTGTGAAGGCAGGTGTTGATGTTATAACTGTGGATACCGCTCACGGTCACTCAAAAAATGTTATCGAAACCATAAAAGAGGTGAAGCTGAACTATCCTAATCTTCAAGTTATAGCGGGCAACATTGCAACCAGAGAGGCAGCGGAGGCGCTCATTACAGCAGGGGTAGATGCCCTGAAAGTCGGCATAGGGCCTGGTTCTATCTGTACAACAAGGATTGTTACAGGTTGCGGTGTTCCTCAAATTACCGCCATACAAGATGTAGTAAGCGCGGCTAAAGGCGCAGGCGTTCCTGTTATTGCCGATGGCGGTATAAAATTCTCGGGTGATATGGTAAAGGCGTTAGCTGTTGGCGCGGATACAATTATGCTCGGTTCGCTCCTTGCAGGGGTGGAAGAAAGTCCGGGAGAGAAAGTGCTTTATCAGGGACGTGCTTATAAAATGTACCGCGGTATGGGTTCTGTAAGCGCTATGAAATCTGGCTCAAAGGACAGGTACTTCCAGTCTGACGTGAGCAATGAGAAGAAATTTGTCCCCGAGGGTATCGAAGGCAGAGTTCCTTTCAGCGGCGACCTCGCTTCAAGCATTTACCAATTTGTGGGCGGCATAAGGGCAGGTATGGGATATGTGGGCGCAAAGAATATACCCGACCTTCAAGCGCGTGCCAAGTTTGTCAAAATATCTTCGGCAGGCTTGAAAGAAAGCCACGTGCATGATGTCATTATTACGGAAGAGGCGCCGAATTACAGGTTGAGCTAAGAGAGAGCAGCATATGCAGACGAGTGATTTACAAAAAGTTTTAATACTGGACTACGGTTCGCAGTACACGCAGCTTATTGCAAGGACAATCCGTGAACTTAAGGTGTATTGCGAGATTCATCCTTTTAATATGGATTTTGAGAAAATCAAAAAATACGACCCCAAGGCAATTATCTTTTCAGGAGGGCCTTGCAGCGTATACGAAGACGGCGCTCCAAGCGCTGACAGGAGACTCTTTGATTTAGGGGTTCCTATTCTGGGTATTTGTTATGGCATGCAGCTTATAACACACCTTTTTAACGGTGAGGTTGTCCCCAGTAAGAAAAAAGAGTACGGCCAGTGTAAAATGCAAATAACTGCTCCGAGCCGGCTTTTCGAGGGTGTCGAGAGAGAGACAATAGTTCTTATGTCTCACGGAGATGCCATTTCAAAACTTCCCGAAGGTTATACGGTTACAGCTAAGTCCGGAAATACGCCGTATTGCGCTATTGAAAATACAGCGGCAAAAGTGTGGGCAATTCAGTTCCATCCCGAGGTTGTTCAGACGATTGAGGGCGTTAAAATACTTTCAAACTTTATTTTTAATATTGCAAAGCTCCGTCCTGATTGGAATATGGACAACTTCATAAAAATGAAAATTGAAGAGATTAAAGAAACCGTTGGGGATAAAAAAGTAATACTTGGGCTTTCGGGCGGCGTTGACTCTTCGGTGGCGGCAGTATTGATACACAAGGCCATAGGGCATAATTTAAAGTGTATATTTGTTAATAACGGCGTTTTGAGACTGAATGAAGCCGACAAAGTTGTCAAGTTGTTTAGCGGCCACTATGGCGACAAGCGAGACAAAAGTTCCGGCTTGCCAGACCTTTGCAGCGGGCACGAAGCCACAAGCGGCGAAGTCTCTTACGACATTGACCTCACTTATGTTGACGCCTCGGATGAGTTTTTAGAAAAACTTGCAGGCGTTGAAGACCCTGAAAAGAAAAGGAAAATAATCGGACACACGTTCATTGACGTTTTTGACAGAGAAGCTAAAAAGATTGACGGCGCGGAATTTTTGGCCCAAGGTACTTTGTATCCCGATGTAATTGAAAGCGTTTCATTCAAAGGGCCTTCTGACGTTATAAAAAGCCATCACAATGTTGGCGGATTGCCTGAAAAAATGAACCTTAAACTTTTGGAACCGTTCAGAGAGCTGTTTAAGGACGAAGTTAGGGAAATAGGCGCCAAGCTTGGTATGCCTGAAGATATTATCCACCGTCAGCCATTCCCGGGGCCGGGTTTAGCGGTGAGGATTATAAGTGACATCACACGGGAAAGAGTCGAAATTCTTCAAAGGGCTGATGATATTGTTGTTGAGGAGATTAAAAAAGCAGGCCTGTACAGGAAACTTTGGCAAGCTTTTGCAGTTCTTTTACCGATAAAAACAGTAGGGGTTATGGGCGACTTGAGGACGTACGAAAGTGTATGCGCCATCCGTGCGGTCGAGAGTCAGGACGCGATGACGGCAAAATGGGCGAAGATTCCCTACGAAGTACTCGACACTATTTCCGCGAGGATAATTAACGAAGTGCATGGCATAAACCGTGTTGTGTATGATATTTCGTCAAAACCTCCGGCAACTATCGAGTGGGAGTAAACGGCTTTATTTCTTCTCAATCGTGATTTTATAGCCTAGCAATTTGCATACTTTTTGCAAATCTGCAATTCTTAAATTGTTTCTACGCATAACTTGTGAGAAATTAGTAGGAGTCATTCCCAATTTTTCGGAAATTTCTTTTTGCGTTGCGCCTTCTCCGTAAATAAGCATTTTCATTAACTGCACATTATCTAAATTTTCTATGTCCATACTTACATAATAAAAATATTGACAAGAAATATCCAATAGGACATAATAATAAATATAATATTAATTAATTAACTTTATATTTATTATCACTAAAGGAGAAAATATGAAACATGCTTTTACGCTGGCAGAGGTGCTTTTGACCTTGGCAATTATCGGAGTTATAGCAGCACTTACAATTCCTGCAGTGATTACGAAAGTTGCAAAAGACCAGTATGTCAGTGGACTTAAAAAGGCGTACAATACTCTAAAGTCAGTCGAAAGAGAAGCAAGACAAGAGCACGGACCTATGGAGAACTGGGACTGGTCGGGTGACACCACAGCTCAATTTGAAAAATACTTTCTCCCCCACTTTGATGTCTTAAAAAACTGCGGAGCAACAACAGAAGAAGGCTGCTTTGCAACTGAGCACACAACCGTGACGGGTGGCATCTGGAGTACTAACTTCAACACCACTAATTATTATAAAATAGTTACATCCGACGGTATGGCCTGGGTATTTACCAGAACGGGCACCATTTCTCCCTACCCTCAGGGCTATTTTTTTGTCGATGTTAACGGTCTAAAAGGTCCCAATAAAATGGGCAGAGACATATTTAGATTTGAAGTATTCCCTTCATATTTAGGTATTAAGCCGCATGGTTCATATATTCATACCGGTCCGACTGTAGGTTTGCCGGTATCTGATATTGATTCAGATTGTGCAAGAGGCACAGGTGCCAGCTGTGCTGCAAAAGTGCTTTCAGAAGGGGCTATGAACTACTAAAGTTCAAGAAAAGAACATAGCATTGACATTATAAAACCACCCGGCTTTTTGCAGGGTGGTTAAATTTTCTTGAAATCTTGGCTACCGAATTATCGACTAGTTGTCGAAAACGTATCCCATCAAAGATGCTTCTCTGGCACGCTTTACGGCAGTTGCCAATTTTCTTTGGTGAAGCGCACAGTTGCCTGTAATTCTTCTCGGAAGGATTTTGCCTGCTTCTGATAAAAATCTTTTTAGTTTTGAAATATCTTTGTAGTCTAAATCCATAACTTTATCTGCACAAAAATTGCAGTTTTTCTTCTTTTTTGCGTCTTTTAGTGATTCTCTTGCCATTATTTTTCCTTTTTCTTGTGTGATTTTGTATTTTTTGCTTTATTTTTGACTATGCCGTTATCCCTAGAATGGAATTTCGTCTTCATCAATAAGTTCTTCGGTTAATTCTTCTGTTGCAAACTGAACGATACCTTCAGTTTTTGCAGCTACGGGTGAGCTTGCTGCAGATGCCGTGTAAGATGAAGAGGACGAAGAAACTTCTCCGAGCTTCTCAACAGCATTTGCGTTGATTTCAATAATTCTTTTGTCCTTGCCCGATGTTGTTTGTACGGTTTCAACCTGCGGTCTTCCGTCAACAATAACATTGTCGCCCATAGTGACTTCGCCGGCTATTTTTTCAGCCAGATTACCCAGAGCTATAACGCGTACAATTGTTTCTTCCTGAGGATTGATATCCATAACAAAACTTGTAATAGGTATGTTGTTTTGAGTGAATCTTTTTTCAGGATTCTTTGTAACTTTTCCGCTAACGACAATTTTAGCTAATGACATTTAGCACGCCCTTACTTTTTTCATTTCAACAAACATTGTTCTGATAACATTTTCGTTTAGTTTCAACTGTCTTTTAAATTCCTTGATTTTATCGGCAGGGATGTTTAGTTTTTGAACGATTATGAAACCGTCTCTGAAACCCTGAACGTCAAAAGCGAGTTTTTTTCTGCCAAGTTTTTCGGTATCCAAAATTGAACCGCCGAAACCTGTAACTGTTTCTTCAATCTTGGCAATGACTTTATCGGTTTCGTCAGTATCCAAATTTGGTTTTATTGTAGCCAGAAGCTCGTACTTTTTCATTAATTACTCCTTGATTTATTGTGTTTGAGACAAATCTATCACAAACAATTTTCAGACACAAGAAATTATTCACTTTTAAGGCTTTAGGGAGATATTGTTTTTGTAAATTTTTGTTACGAGAAAAAAATCGATATAGCAATTATTAATTAAATATATACTTTATATGTTTAACAAACCTGAGGAGAACAGAGAGGATATTTATTTATGGCAGCGAAAGTAGGCATTAACTTAAAAGGTTATGAGACTATTAAAAAAAATGACAAAGTTTCCGATAACAAAATTTTGGAGCATTTGTTTAAAAATGAAGACAAACTTGGCGGTGTCAGCGATGACAAATTAACCGCAAATGAACTTCGTAAATTCTTCACTCACAACGTTCAAGGCAAAGAAAATTGCACAGACGACAATATATTTGTTACCGAACAAGAATTTAAAGACTGGAAATTGAGAAACATTGAAGCAGGAAATACCGCACACATTGATTTCACTTATGAAGAAATGCAGGAACTTGCAAAGGTGGTTAATTTAGCTAGCAATACAGATAAAATGAGTTCAGAAACCGACAAAGTTACTACCAGTTTAAAAGCGGGCGATGATATTGTCGAAAATAATTCTGTTGCAAAATTTTTAACAGAGCAAGTATACAAGAAGGATGTTGTCAGTCCGGAAGAAACAACAAAATGGATAAAAGACTCTTTTGTTGAAGGCGGATATTTTGATGGCATGAGCTATCAGGAATATACTAATACCGCAATAACCAGAGACCAATTTGAAAACTGGAAATCATCAGAATCATCATGGTTCAATTTTGGCAAAGATGACAGTTACAAACAAGCTGTTAAGAATTTATCTTACGATGATTTCAAGGGTCTGATGAAACATTTTCAAAATGAGGATGCTGCAGTCGGTACAATGAGACACTTTAGAAAACTCGACGCCGAAACATAAAAATTTAATAAAAAAGGGGTCTTAAGACCCCTTTTTTATTTGTTTAAATACTCGCCCTTGAATACTTTTTGAGCATCCCCTGTCATAAAGACAGTCTGTCCTTTGTATTCGATTGTGAGTGTTCCGCCCGGGAGTGTAACGTCTACAACGCTGTCAAGGATTCCCTTGTTTATTCCCGCTACAACCGCAGCACATGCGCCCGTGCCGCATGCCTGTGTTATCCCACATCCGCGCTCCCAAACGTCAAGTTTTACTTTATTACGCTCAATTTTCTGCACGAATTCCACATTAACTTTCTCGGGAAACAGGGGCGACACTTCTATTTTCGGACCTATCGCCCTTGCGAGTTTGGCCGTGTCTTCAAGCGCGAAGATGATACAGTGGGGATTTCCCATGCTGACTGCGCTTGCGCTAAAACCTTCTATAATAAAATCATCAGCGTCGTATACGTTTACGGGTATTTTTTCAGGCTCTAAAACAGGCCTTCCCATATCCACTTTTACGGTCTCGTTGTCCAGAATCTCTGGGGTTATGCCTCCCGCAAGTGTTTCTACGGAAAATTTGCGGCCCTCCACCAGTCTTTTTTCATAGACGTATTTTGCAAAGCAGCGAATACCGTTGCCGCACATTTGCGCGACAGAGCCGTCAGAGTTGTAAAAGTCCCAGCCTATGTCAAAGTAGTCTGATTTTTTAACTGAAAAAATACCGTCTGCCCCAACTCCAAAGTATCTGTTACACATTTTTACCGCAAGTTCAGGGGTAGCTGTTTCGTTTTCCAAAATTATAAAGTCATTGCCAAGGCCCTGCCATTTTTCAAATTTAATTATCATATTTTCTCCATTTAAAAAGCAAATTCATCAGGTAGTCCGTTGCGCCTCTGTTCTTTTTAAAAACAATCTTGCAGTTTTCAGACATTTGTATTCTGTACAGCTCTCCCTGCTCATCATCAAGGAGTAAAGAAAGTGTCCTTGAAAGCTCTTCGGGTGTTTCAACTATCTTAGCACAACCAAATTCGCAGAGCTGTCCGTAAATATGCCTAAAGTTTTTAATGTTAGGGCCGCTTAGTACGGGTTTGTTCCAAATGCTTGCCTCAAGGGGATTGTGCCCTCCGGTGTTGTTGAAACTTCCCCCTATAAAGGCAACGGTTGAATATGCGTATGCGGCAGCCAACTCTCCTGTAGTGTCCAATATTAGTATGTCATAGTCTTTAAATGTTGCGCCTTTGGACTTTAGGCCGAATTTCAACCCGCCAAGCACATCCTTTATTTCTTCAAGTCTTTCCAAGTGCCTTGGTACGAGCAGGAATTTTAAATTATCTTTATTTTTTTTGGCTTCCAGATACGCATCCAACGCAATCTTGTCTTCGCCGGAGTGAGTGCTGCCTGCTATAAAAAGCGGATTGTCGTTTAACTCCAAATCAAGGGTTTTTATGTCAGGTTTTTGTATGTCAAATTTTATATTTCCCATAACCCTGACTAATTCGGGGCTTGCACCTATATCAATAAATCTCTGTGCGTCTGCATCGCTTTGAGCCAGAATGCCGGTAAACATTTGCATAATCGGCTTGAAAAAGAACTTAAGCCTTCTGTAGCTTTTAAATGTTCTCTCGGATATTCTTCCGTTAATAATTACGGCAGGTATACCTTTGCGTTTCAGGGTCCGCAAAAATGCAGGCCATATCTCGGTTTCCATAATTAAAACAAGTCCGGGGTTTATTGCTTTAATTGCCCCCTGTATACAGCAGCCGCAGTCATAGGGAAAGTAGACAATTTGTTTGCAGTATTCGCTCATTTTGGACTTGGCTAATTCCATACCCTGAGGGGTGGATGTCGAGAGTATAATTTCAAACCCGTCTATATTTTTAATAAAGTCGTGAAGGGCTAAAAGTTCTCCGACAGAGACTGCGTGAATCCACAAAGTTTTTTCTTTATTTTTGAAGTCGTGAAAACCAAGCCTTTGTTTAAGACCTGCACGGGTTTTGGGAAGCAGCATCATTGCGGGCATAATAAAAATTGTATAGAATATTTTGTATAAAAAAAGCATTTGTATTAATTTACCTTAATTTCAATTTCAAACGGCCTGTTCCAGGGAAGGGAATATTGCACGTCATTAAAACTTATTCCAAGTACTTCCGCGGCTCTTTTCTCAAATCTGGACAACGTGCCTTTACTTTTTTCAAGTCCGTCTTTAAAATCCGGTCCGGCTTCTCTTACCCCTTTCCTTACGTTTGCCTGATATGCCCAGTCATCCATAAAGCGAATGAATTGCAGTTTTTTAAATGCGTTTTCATTATAGCTTACAGCCAAGTATTTTACTACCGCAGTACAAACAGCGCACCCAATGGTGTTTGCCGAGGTGTTATACCCCGCATAGCCGTAAAAATCTTTATCGGGCAGTGACTGCAGAAAATAGTAAATAAAATTGCTGTCGGCTCCGTTTGCATTGTTGATGTCAGCAATGCAGTATGGTTTTTTCAGCAGTTTAAGCATTTTTTTGAATTTTCTAAATACGTCCTGCCTTATAAAGTTTTCCCTGTCACCGAGAACCAAGTCACCCTGTTCGGTTTGGAAGTTATTGACAAACATAACAACATCAGCATTTTCGGGCGCCGAGGCTTCAACTCCCGCAAGCTTAATTTGTCCTGAAACGCAATCTGTGACCGAGACGTCTTCATATTTTGATATTGCACTAAGTGAGCTTTTTGCATTTTCCAGATATACGGGTGCGAGTTTAATTTTCTTTGTTTCGCTCAAGGCTCTGGACAAGAGTCCCAGGGGGATTTCATCTGCGCCGGTTCTGACTGAAGCGTTTAAGTCTCTCTCGTTTATCATCCTCGAGAGTTCTCTCGCTTCTTTTATGTTTAAACCGTATTCGCCGCTGTCGTCTTTTGAGTAAACCAAATAGTCCAGTATGTTTTCATCCAGCCAGTCAAGATAGATTTTGTTGATGTTGAAGTTGCGTTCTCTGGTTTTGATATAATCTTCAAGAATTTCCGAGGGTACTTTGTTGTAAACGCAGTTTGCACTTTGCATTACTTCGCTTTTGTGCAGGTAGTATGAGTATTCAAAGATTCTTGTGCCCCAAGGGTTCCAGTACTCTTTTTCTTCTTCATTGATATTGTTGTTTGAAATTCGCATTATGCTTGAAAAGGCAAACACTTTTTTTGCCTTGTCTTTAACAGCCTCCTTAAAGAGCTCCAGTCTTTGCACGATTTCCGAGTAGTCTTCGGGAGAGCGTCTTGAGGATACCAGGCCGCCATAGGCTATTGTATCAAGCGAGATTATAAGGTTATCAACTTCGGTTAAATTTTTAAGCCATGCTAAAATTTCCTCAACATTGGCGGGTTCTGTAAGCCCGCCCAAAAAATCTCTCGGAGGAAGGTATAATTTTATATTACTATCAATAGCGCAAATCTGCTCCAAGAGTGTATAGCAGATAGGTCTGTTATCAATTGGAATGACTGCAATCTTTTTCATTTTATATATTTTACATCAACTACTGTTTGATTTACAATAAAGTGCATACAATTCAAGGGATATGTAAACGAGAAATGAAATTTTTAATTTCGGATATTATAGAACAAACCGGTGCAAAGCTTTTGTATAGTGAGAATACTGAGGGTGAGTACGAGCTTTGTACGGACACAAGAAAACTTAAAAAAGACAATATCTATCTGCCCTTGCGCGGCGAAAACTACGACGGTCACAATTTTATAGATAAGGCCCTTCAAAATGGAGCTGCGGGGTACTTTACCCAAGATGCACACAAGATAAACAAAAAGGCCAAGTTTGTATTACATGTTAAAAACACTCTTGTCGCCTATTTGCAACTTGCAAAGTTTTGCAGAGAGAAAATCGACCCTAAAGTTGTAGCCATAACGGGAAGTTCGGGCAAAACGACCGTAAAAGAAATGCTTTTCTGTGTTCTGGATACCACTTTTAACACGCATAAGTCACAGCTCAATCATAATAATGAAATCGGACTTTGCGAGACTATGCTGGCTATGCCCGAAGATACGGAAGCTGCGGTTGTGGAAATGGGGATGAGAAATCTGGGGGAAATTCAACTCCTGTCAAACTACTGTCTGCCAAATTTTGCTATAATTACAAATGTAGGCTCGGCTCACGTGGAAAAGCTCGGCACGCTTAAAAATATTGCTGCCGCCAAGTGTGAAATAGAGTCCGGCCTTGACGGAGAAGGTTTACTTGTAGCGCAAAACGCGGAACTTATAAGAGAAAAACTTAAGGCCAGGGTAAAAACCATATACACCTCTTTTGAGGATGCAGTTAATGTAAAAATATCGCTGGGGTCTTCCAAGTTTACTTTTGAAGGTGATGACTACGAAATCAGGCTTGAGGGCGAGCACAACATAGAAAACGCGATTCAGGTTATTATTATAGCCAAAAAGCTCGGCGTAGAAGTTTCTGCAATCAAACGCGGTCTCTTGAATTTTAAACCCATAGAAAAACGTTGGGAAATAACTCATATCGGGGACAGGACTTACATTAATGACAGTTATAACGCAAATCCGGAGTCAATGCAGGCCGTTATAAAGACCTTTTTGTCGGTTTATGAGCCACCTAAAGTCCTTGTTTTGGGCGATATGCTTGAGTTGGGGAAAGACGAAATTAAATACCACAAAGACATGGGCGAGTTTTTAAGCGGCTATGATAATGTAAAACTCTTCACCTATGGGGATTTAGCCAAGTATATTTCAAGAAATACAACCATTGAAGCCAGACACTTTGACGACAAGAAAGAACTGGCAAGATATCTGGTTGAGTGCTGTGAGCCAAAGATGAACGTTCTGTTTAAAGCTTCAAGGTCAATGAAGTTCGAAGAAATTATAGATATGATTGTGAAAATGGGTTACTCGAAATGATAATGATTTGTGTTGCAGCCTTAATAACACTGGTTGTATGCCTTCTGCTCGGCGTTCCGTATATCGAGTTTATGAAGAAAAAAACATACTCCCAATACCTCAGGGAGGAAGTTGCACAGATGCACGCACAAAAGGCCAATACTCCGACAACCGGCGGCGTATTTTTGGTTCTTGCTATACTGCTTGGCTCTTTAACGGCTCTTTTTATGGCGGAGGAAACAACTACCCGTGCGCTTATAGTTCTTATGACACTTGTATTTTACGCCTTTACGGGATTTGAGGACGATATCAAAAAAATAAAAGGCCAAAAAAATGAAGGACTGAGTGCTCGAGGTAAGCTTATGCTGCAAATTGCTGTCTCCATGCTGCCCGCATTTTACTTGATTTTTTCGGGTCAGACCGAAGTTTCGTTTATGGGGTTCAGTGTTGAATTAGGTTGGTTTTATCCTGTATTTACGGTGTTTATGATTGTCGGATCATCGAATGCCCTCAATCTTACCGATGGTCTTGATGGACTTGCCGCTTCCTGCTCCTGCTTTGCTTTTTTAGCCTGTGCGTTTATTTGTTTTATGAATACTTATCTGGATTTAGCCATAATTTCTGCGGCCGCGGCCGCAGCCTGTGCAGGGTTTTTCTTTTTCAACAAGAAGCCTGCAAGAATTTTTATGGGAGATACGGGGAGTCTTGCTTTAGGCGGACTTCTTGCAACGGTTGCGATTATGGGCAAGTTTGAGCTGTGGCTTATACCTATAGCCATTATATTTATCTGTGAAACTCTTTCGGTTATGCTGCAAGTTGCAAGCTTTAAGCTGACGGGTAAAAGGATTTTTAAAATGAGCCCGCTGCACCACCATTTTGAACTTTCGGGTTGGAGTGAAAAAAAGATAGTTGCTACATTTGCATTGGTAACAGCGATTGCGGCATTTTTATCCTGCTCCGCTTATGTTGCATATAAGATAATGAGTGCCGGAAATGTCATCGCTTAGTTTTGATAATAAAAAAGTTTTAATATTGGGTTTTTCCATCACGGGCACCGCGGCGGCGAAGTACCTTGCAAAAAACGGCGCAAGGTGTTATCTGAGTGAGTATTCCACAAGGGAAAACTTTGCCCCGGAAGCTGTTAAAGAACTTGAAAAAATGGGCGTTCAACTTGAGTTCGGAGGCCATAGCAGCGAGTTTATGATTGGTTCTGAGTTTGCTATAGTCAGCCCGGGTATAGCACCTGATGCTCCCGTAATTAAAAAACTCAAAGAATTTCCCATAAAATGCATAAGTGATATTGAGCTTGCCTATATGGCAGAGGGCGAAAAAATGCTTGCCATAACAGGCACTAACGGTAAGACTACAAGCACTATGCTTGCGTCATTTGTATTGAGCACCAAATATAGGGCGCCATACTGCGGCAATATAGGAATTTCTCCGTGCGACTTTCTGGGGACAGGGGTAGACTTCCTTGTTACAGAGGTAAGTTCCGCACAGTTAGAATACTCGCCTGATTTTGCTCCAAAGATTGCCATTTATACAAACTTTACGCCCGATCACCTGAACTGGCACGGAAGTGTGGAAGCGTACTTTGAAGCCAAGGCGAAAATGTTTGAAAGAATGGAAAAAAACAGTTATGCGATTTTAAACTACGATGACAAAAAACTGGTCGGGCTTTCGAAAAAGTTAAAATGCAAAGTTTTATTCTTTTCGCTAAAAAGCGGGAAAAACGCTTATGTTAAAGACAATGCAATATTTTACAAGACTTTATTTAAGAGCGAAAAAATAATTGAAATAAGCGAAGTACCTTTGGTTGGTCCGCACAATATTCAAAATGTAATGGGCGTAATCATTATGTCCAAGCTTTTGGGGCTGAAAAACGAAGACATTAAAAATGCCATAAAGGCTTTTAAGGCTCCGCCTCACAGGTGCGAGTTTGTATGCGAGTACGGCGGCACAAACTTTTACAATGATTCAAAAGCCACAAATCCTGAAGCGGCAATGGTTGCCATTAATTCTTTTGAAGGCAAAAAAGTTTGCCTGATTGCAGGCGGTAGGGACAAAAACACCTCTCTTGCAGAGTTTTGTGAAGATGTCAAGAAGAGTATAGATTCGGTTGTCCTTCTGGGTGAAGCAAAGGAGCGTTTTAAGGAGGCTTTGACAAATTCGGGATTTGTGAAAATAATTGAAGGAACAACGCTCGAAGATGCGATTGAAAAGGCTATAGAACAAAATTCGGATATCGTTCTCTTTTCGCCTGCGTGTGCAAGCTTTGATATGTTCAGGAATTACGAAGAACGCGGGGAGGCATTTAAAAAGTATGTCTTATCCAAGAGGTAGTCAACCATATATGCCCAAGGGCACTGGTGAAGGCGGGGAAAGTAATGTTATCATTACCCCTCCGGATAAAACTCTTATAATTATCACAATATTTCTTGTGGTAATCGGTATTATGGCTGTTTTTTCGGCAGGCTCGCCCCGTGCAATTTCTATGGGTGATAATCCCATACTTTTTACGCTTAAACAGATTGCATGGCTCGGGGCAGGAATAGCGGGGTGTGTGTATTTTTCAAAAACCGACTATAGAAACTTGCGTTATTATTCTATGATTTTCTGCTGTATTGTTCTGGTTTTACTCGCTCTTGTTCAGTTTTCACCTTTAGGCGTTACTGTTAACGAGGCAAAACGCTGGTTGGTTTTGGGTATTCAGTTTCAACCTTCGGAGCTTGCCAAGCCTGCCCTTGTTTTGGCGCTTGCAAGTATGTTTAGCTATAATACCAAGCTTTTGGATGAAAGAAAGATTCCTTATTATATTATTTTCGTACTTTCTTTATTTTTGATATACAAACAGCCGAACTTGTCCATGGTTATCCTCCTTGTATCGACCTTTTTGGCGATGTACTTTATGGCAGGAGGCAAGATTAAAAATATTCTTCTAATGGTTGTTCCCGCGCTTCCGTTGGTTGCTTTTAAAATGAAAGACTACCAATTGCAGAGGATTATGGTTTGGCTTGACCCCGAGAAGGACCCTTATAACGCGGGTTACAATATAATTCAGTCTCTGGTTGCATTCGCAGACGGAAATTTCTTCGGTGTAGGTTTCGGTAACTCAAAACAAAAGCTTTCCTGGTTGCCTGAGGGCCACACGGACTTTATATTTGCGGTCATTGCGGAGGAGTTCGGGTTTCTCGGGTGCGCTTTTATAGTCGGACTTTTTATGATGTTCGTGCAAAGGGGTTTTGTTATAGCTTCCCGAGCTCCCGATATGTTCGGCAAACTTGTTGCAGTCGGTATAACTTTCTCTATAACTTTTCAGGCTTTTATGAACATGGCCGTCGCAAGCTCATTTGTCCCGGCAACCGGCATACCGCTTCCTTTTATAAGTTATGGCGGCAGTTCGTTGTTTGTGACATTATGTATGTTGGGGGTTTTATTGAGCATATCCAGAAAAAGAGTTCAGCGCATAACTCCCCGCGGAGGCTTTTATGCAACATAAAAAACCCTTTTTTATAACGGGCGGCAAAACGGGAGGACATATATATCCTGCGATTTCTGTCGCAAGGGAGCTTGCGGCGAGGGGTAATAAAATTTTCTATGTCGGAAACGATAAAAATCTTGAGTACAAGATAGCAAAGAGTGAAGGTTTCGATTTTCTTTCTATAGATGTTGACGGTATGCCCAGAAAGTTCAGTCTCCGTTTTATAGGATGGGCTTTTAAAATGTTTATAGGCACTTTGTCGGCTATCAGGTACATTTTAAAATACAAGCCCGGTGTTATTTTTGCAACGGGCGGCTTCGTTTGCGCGCCTACACTTTTGGCGGCATCTTTACTTAAGATTCCTTATGTCCTCCATGATTGCGACGCCCATCCGGGTCTTGTTACAAGAGTTTTTGCAAAAAAAGCAGCAAGTGTTTCGGTTGCCTTTAGGGATGCCAGAGGCCATATAGGCTGCCGTAATACATTTTTCAGGGGTAATCCCATAAGGGAAGATTTTTTCAAGTTAACAAAAGAACAGGCCAGAGAAGAGTTGGGGCTGCCTTACAAGACCACAATTCTTATTATGGGCGGTTCACAGGGTGCAAAAAGCATTAACGAATCTGCTGTGAGCGTTATAAATCATTTTAAAGGCAATGACAATATTCAAATCATATTGCAAACAGGTGATAAAAATTACGCTGATGTGATAAGTAAATTGGGAGAAGTTCCCCCTAATGTCTTGGTAAAACCGTATTTTGAGAACATGATTCTCCCTCTTTTGGCTGCCGATATAGCTGTGTCCCGTGCAGGCTCTTTAAGTATTTCGGAATTATGTGCTTCGGGATTGCCGTCGATTCTTGTGCCTTATCCGTATTCTGCGGCTGACCATCAGAAGTTTAATGCCAAAAAAATGGAAGAAATCGGGGCGGCCCTTTATCTGGAAGATGAAGATTTAAGCGCAGAGAAGTTGACAGGTATGATAGAGGATATTATTTACAATCCAAACAAGCTTGCTACGATGTGTTCTTGCGCATCGGCGGAAGCAAGACCAAACGCAACAAAGGAAATAGCAGAGCAGATAATTGAGGCTTCGCAGGGATGATTACGGCTCACAAAATCCTTACTTCGAGTGAAAAATTCATTATCAAACTCGGCCTTGAGCGTGTTCAGAGGGTTCTCGAATTTCTCGGTAATCCGCAGGACAGCTTAAGGGTTATACACGTTGCAGGCACAAACGGCAAGGGTTCTGTATGCGCTATATTATCAAGTATTTTATGCGCAGCGGGTTTGAAGACGGGACACTTTAGCAGCCCGCACCTTTTTTCTTATTGCGAGAGATTTAAAATTAACGAGAATGAAATAGGCGAAAAATCTCTTGATGCGCTTGTAAATTTTGTCTGCGAGTGCGCCCAAAGGTGTGAGGTTGAGCTTACGGAGTTTGAAATACTTACCGTTGCGGCTTTTTATTATTTTGCCAAAGAAAAAACGGATATAGTTGTTCTTGAAACAGGTCTGGGCGGAAGGCTTGATGCAACCAATGTTGTAAAAAATCCCCTTGTGACGGTTATTACTTCGATAAGCAGAGACCACACCCAAAGACTTGGTGAGACCATTGATGAGATTGCTTTTGAAAAGGCCGGAATCATAAAGAACAATTGTCCAGTCATAGTATCTCAAGACAACGCAGGATACCCGATTGTTAAAAAACGCGCCGAAGAGCTGGATGCAGAGATTATTTTGCCAAAGGATGCGGTCGTAGAGGATGGCTTTGCATTTTTGGACAATAAAAAACACGCATTTGCCCTTTTGGGTTCCTACCAGGGTGAAAATCTGGCTTTAGCGTATGCGGCTGCTAAACTTTTGGGTATTTCACAGGAAGCGGCAGCAAAGGGGCTTGTGTCCGTGAAGCACAGATTCAGAATGGAATATCAGGCGGAGAAAAAGCTTCTCATAGACGGCTGCCACAATCCTGACGGCGCAAGGGTTTTAAGAAATTTTTTGGATGAAAATTTTGCGAATCTTCCAAAGAAATTTATATTTGGCTGCCTCAATAACAAGGAGTGCGGGCAAATTCTCAAAACATTGATCAGGGAGAATGATGAACTTTTCTTTTATGAGTTTAACAATAAAAATGCTTTAAAATTTGAGGAATTGCCGGATATTTATAAGGAAAAGGCAAGTCAAACTACTGACCCAAAGAGTGAAATTGACGGACAGACACTTACGGTTGTCTGCGGTTCATTGTATATGTTGGGAGAAATATTTAACCCCGACTAAACGCCCGTTGAGCCGAAACCGCCTGAGCTGCGTTTTGTAGGGCACAGCTCCATTACCACGTCCAGTTTTGCTTTATGAACAGGCGCTATTACCATTTGCGCTATTCTGTCGCAACGGTTTATTGTAAAGGGTTCGTCGGATAAATTTATTAACGGTACGCAAATTTCGCCCCTATAGTCTGCGTCTATCGTCCCGACGCAGTTGATAAGGGTTATGCCGTGCTTAATTGAAAGTCCGCTTCTTGGCCTTACCTGCGCTTCGTATCCTAAGGGAATTTCTATTTTGATTCCTGTCGGAACAAGCAGGCGTTCCATCGGATTTAGGGTAACTGCCTCACTTATGGCCGCGCATAAGTCCATACCGCTTGAGCCTTCTGTCTGGTATTGGGGGAGTGACGGGCAGTGGGAGAGTTTTTCGACTTTTAAAGTTATACTATCCATTTTGTTCCTTACAGTTTATTTCGTGTAAATATCTGAGGCCTTCATAAGTCAGGTTTTTGTCTATATGGTCAAATTTTCTTTCCAATTCTTCAAATAATACGGATGAAAATCCGCCTGTTGCTATGATTGTTGCTTTTTTGCCCAACTCTTTTTCTGTCTCTTTTATCATACCTTCAACCATACAGGCATGGCCCCTGACAATCCCTGCCAGCATAGCGTCTATGGTGTTCTTGCCTATGGCGTGTTTTGAGACTTCCAACTTTAAGTTAGGGAGTTTTGAGGTGTTGCTGCTGAGTGATTGAGCTTGTAAACTCAAGCCTGGCGCTATTAAGCCGCCCAAAAAGTTTCTGTTTGCATCTACAACATCAAAGGTAGTGGCGGTACCGAAGTCAACTACTATTGCAGGCAAATTGTACATTAATACTGCGCCTGCGGCATTTGCGATACGGTCAGCCCCTACTTCCCCGGGTTCTTCCTGGGTAATAGTAATGGGCATTTTAGACTTATGATTAAGAATAAAGGCATCAACATCAAAATATTTTAAAAGCGCCGATTTAAATACTTCTGTTAAGTGTATAACCACAGAAGAGATTATCGCACTGTTTATTTCGTATTTGCAAAAAAGCCCCATTAAGAGCACTCCGTATTCATCTGCCAAACGTTTGTGTTCAGTTGAGATGCGCCAGGATTCTTTGAGCTTCTCTCCCTCAAAAATTGCAAGTCCTATATTAGTATTTCCTATATCGACCGCTAAAAGCATAGATGCAGTATACTACAAAAAAAGAAAAGAATATGCGCGCGTATACGAAATATTTTGAACTCCATACAGGGCGCCGCATATTCTGAAGTAATATAAGCACAATTACAAATCTGTTACTGTCTTATGCGGAGCAGTTTAAATTACCCCCGCATCCTGCAGGCGCGGGCGGCGAGGAAGGTCCTCCGCTTGCCGTAAAAATACTATTATCCATATTTACATTCGCCTGGAGTTGGTTTGCACTTTGCTGGTTGGGCAAAAAATCTGCATTAACAGGCGGAACAAAACCTCTGAACTGTACGGTCATATTATAACTCCTTACTTCCAAATCCCCTAAAAGATAACTCTTTTAGGTTCAATACTGTACTTTTCACTTCACCCTTATATAAAAAAAAATTCTGCAGCAAGATTTCAGGTGTCATAATTTTAGTAACATTTATTTACAACATGCCAAAAACCCTTTGATATTGCTAAAAATTGTTTGTAGTATTTTTCGCAGAATACTAAAATGTAAAGCAATGTAACATTAGTATATACCAATTAGACAATAAATATATACTTTTTTTGTTTATATAAATATAAGAGATAAAAAAAGAGAAAGAATTTATGGCGATAGGAATTACACAAATGGCACTTCAGACATTAGTAATGATGAAAAGTGACTTACAATTTTTCCTTTTGAAATTGAGCGACGACCTTCAATATCAACAAATGCAGAATGCAGAAACTCTCAAGCAAATGAACAAGAAACATGAGCGCGAGACCGCTGAAGTTCGTGCCCAGTTTGATGATAAAGATACTGTTTCCGGCTCAGACCTGAGTGCGCTCCAGGCTTCTGTTAATGAGGCAACCGAGGATATTGTAAATGCCAATACGGACGCCACTGCAGCAGAACTGCAGGCAGAAACAGAAAGAGATACTGCAAGCTATATGGAAGAAATAAATGCAATGCGCGACCTTACTAACCGTCAGGATACGGAAAGGTCAAACCTTATTGCTGAAAACAATATGAAAGAAAAATCAATCGAACAACAAATAGAACCCGCACAGGCAAGGTTGAAATCTGTTGAGGCCAATTTAGAAAACACCGACAAAGCTGCCAAGAAATTTGCTGAAAACTCGGTAGTAAACTTTATGAGATAGATTAAGGTTTAAATAATTCAATCGTAACCCTTGTCAATGCAACGACAAGGGTTATTATCATGAGGTTGGATATTGCATTTGAGCTTAGTTTGCGCGAGATTGTAACTCCTATTTTTGCTCCGACCAAGCTCGAGAGTATTGCTATGGGTACAATCATAAGCGTTACGTCGTTGTTATACAGTTTCACTCCAAATGCAACCATGGCATGAATTGCAACAATCAGTGTAATGCTCGGCAAGAGTTCTTTTGTACTTTTTTCGAGAAAGCATTTAAGCGCGGTAGTGAAAAGAATTGCTCCGCCTATACCTATAGATGCCCCAAGTGCGCCTATTCCCGCAAAGGAAATGTACAGTGCAAACATCAGGGTTTTGTTTTTAATCTCGACTTGGATGTCTTTTTTAAGTAAAAAGCCCGAAATAACGCATATAACAATGTAAATTGAGAGCAAAAGTTTGTATGGAGCAAAAGAAGAGTAGTAGGCGCCAATAGCCGTTCCAACCATAATGAAAATTAAGAGTTTGGTCATTAGTTTTTCCGGCAGGAACTTTTCTTTCCTCCTGTAATAAAGGCTTGATAAAGAATTAAAAAACACACAGGTAGCGCTTATACCTATTATTTCGTGTAATGAAAAATGTTTCACTCCAAAAAGAGGCAGTATTGAGAGAAAGGCCGGAACAATAATGAGTCCGCCGCCGATACCAAGAAGTCCCGTAAAAACTCCGGATATGACACACACTGTAAATATTGCAAAGTATTCCATAATAATTCCTTATCTGTATATGTTAGTCAAGACTAACATATAAATAATATAATGCAATTATTTTATTTATATATTGTCACATTTGAATTCATGCGGGAAAGTTTGGTATTTTTGAAACCATACTGTATTTATACCCGAAGTTAGGACAATACACAAAAACACACCTTTAAGTTGATATGCGAGTATCTTTAAATATGATATGTTAATTATTATTAAAGAAGTTAAAGTCCTGTCATTAAAATGTCGACCTATACTTTAGAATTGAATAGAGGCTTACAAGTGATAAATCTGGAAAATAACCTGTTTCTCAATGAGATATCAAATATCATTAAGTCTGACGCTGATGAAACTAAAACACACACAGTGCTTATTGTCGATGATGAAATTAATAACCTCCAGCTCTTGAGAAGGACTTTAAGGGGAAAATACAATATTCTCACCGCTTCAAACGGAAAAGATGGTCTTGATGTATTAAAGGAACATTTGGATGAGGTTTCGATTATTGTTTCAGACCATAAAATGCCCGTAATGGAGGGTACAGAGTTTCTTGAGCATGCAAACAAGCTTGCTCCGGATGTTATTAAGATTTTACTTACAGGGTTTTCTGATATTGAAATTTTGACGGATGCGGTTAACAAGTGCAATCTTTTCCAATATGTTTTGAAGCCTTATGACCCAGAAGAAATAGTAAAGGTTGTTGAGAACGGCATATGCAAGTTTAACTGTGTGAGTTCAAAGTCGGTAATTCTTAAAGACTTAAGGGAGCTCTTCTACAAGACTATTAAATCTATATCCGCAGCGCTTGACGCCAAAGACCCGTATACCCATGGCCACTCCCTGAGGGTAACTTTATATTCACTAATGCTTTCAAAGGAGCTTAATTTAGATGAAAAGCAGCTTGAAGAAATAGAAACAGCAGGTTTGCTGCATGATATCGGCAAGATTGCGATTCCGCAGAGTATATTGTGCAAGCCGGGCAAACTGACAGATGAAGAGTTTGAAGTCATGAAGTCTCACCCCGAGAACTCGGAAAAGCTGATTTTGAGTATAAAAAATCTGAGAGGTATTTCAAACTGGTTAAAAACCCACCATGAAAGATGGGACGGCAGAGGCTATCCCGATAACCTTGCAGGTGAGTCTATACCTATTTCTGCCCGTATAATAGCCATCGCTGATACTTATGATGCCATGACTTCTACGCGTTCCTACAGGAAGGCCTTAAGTCATGAGGTGGCAATGGCTGAGATTGAAAAGTGTGCTGGTTCCCAGTTTGACCCCCACTTGGCAAGTGTCTTTGTAAGAATACAAGACAGTATTAAGGCTGCGCAGGAAAACCCCGAACAGTACTACAGTCAGTACAGTTATTTGCAAAAAGAAATAAATTTCGGGATTTATTAACCCCTTTTTAAGCTATAACGAAATGAGCGAGTGGGTAGAAAACGAAGTTTTCATTCCCCGAGTGAATGAGATGCAAAGAGGCGAAGCCTCATGTTATGCTTGAATTTCGTCTGACTTTGTAAACTATTGTAAAGTAAGTATATACTTTAGAAATACCTACAAGCAATCGGAGAATAAAAAAATACTTTATATAAGTATGAGAGGCATACAAGAGAGATAAGCCTCATACGTAAATTAGGATGGGATTTAAAATTTAAAGGGAGATTACGAAGATGTCAGTAGGCGCAAAAGATTATTTAGATATGGCTTTGGTTAAGAAATACGCTTCTATGAGAGTTGACAATCCGATCGTTGAATCTTCTATGGTTGACCCAAATAAAATGTTTGAAGCGATGAATGACTATGCCAGTATGCACCGTTCAATGCTTGATATTCAGCAAAAACTTCGCAGTACTTGTATCAGAACTACCGCAATGGGTATTAAATACCATAAATCCAGAGACTTAAGCAAAGTTGCAACTCCAGCTTAATCTCTGCTAGTATGGCTGTATGAAGAAAATTATTTTAGCATCAGCTTCACCCAGACGAAAAGAAATATTAAAAAATATAGGCTTGGAATTTGAAGTAATACCAAGCAGATTTAAGGAACCGGATTTTAGAAATGAAAAGTTTACCTATGAAATCATAGAAAATAGCTCTTATTGTAAAGCCGAAGACGTAGTTTCCGCACTCTTCAAAGAAGGCAGCGACGCACTTGTCTTAGCGGCAGATACAATGGTAATCCTCGATAGTGTGTGTTTATTAAAGCCTCAAGATATTTCTGAGGCTTTTTTATTGCTTAAAAAGCTTTCAGGCAGGGTACATGAAGTTGTGACTGCCGTTACGCTGATTGATGTTTTGTCAGGAAAATCGCTGACAGAATCTTGTACAACCGAAGTTGAGTTCAGGGAACTTTTCGATGAAGAGATAAGGCGCTATATAGAAGACTATTCTCCTTTGGATAAGGCGGGAAGCTATGGAATACAAGATTTTGTGGATGAAAAAACCGTTTTATGTCCTCCGAAAGAGAGTTTTATAAGCCGTATAAGCGGTGATTATTATAATGTAGTCGGGCTTTCCTCCGGTTTTGTTTTAAATATGCTGCGAAAATTTAATTCAAGTCCTTAACTTGTCTATTTTTATGTCTTGCGAATTTCATATTATGTAGTTTAATAAGTAAAGAAGATACTTGCAGGCGGATAGTACCATGATTGAAATTTTAAGGACAAATAACCAAGGTGTTCTTGAAGAGCTGAGCATAAGCGAGGCTCAAAGCGGTTCATGGTTTAATATGATTGCTCCGACTGATGAGGAAATCCAAAAAGTCTCTCTTGTTTTGGATTTGGATGAGAGTTTTTTAAGAAACTCTTTGGATACCGACGAGCGTTCTCGTCTGGAGTTTGAAGACGGTCATCTTTTAATAATCATGAATATCCCCCTAATGGAAGATGAGGGAAATTTCGACACCTTGCCTCTTGGTATGATATTTACTCCTACAAGCTTTATTACTGTTTGTTCAAAATCGAACAGAATTATTCAATCTTTCAACAAAGATACCGCAAAGTTTTTTGATACTCAGGAAAAAACCCGTTTTATGCTAAGTATCCTTTTTAGGACTACAAAATTTTACTTGAGATACTTGGACTACATTAACAAACAGACTGACAAAACGGAAGAAAGTCTTAGAAAAACAATGAAAAACAAGGCGTTGTTCCAACTGTTTGAAGTTCAGAAATCGCTTGTATATTTTACTACTGCGCTTAAGGACAACTACATGGTCTTGCAAAAGATTATGCGCCTTACTAAAGCCGCTACGGGCGTTCCGAATTTAAAGTTTACGGAAGACGATATAGATTTGCTTGAAGACGTGATTATTGAAAATAAACAGGCGATTGAGATGGTTGATATGCACAGGAACGTACTTGAGAATATGATGGCGGCCTTTGCTTCAATTATTTCCAACAATTTAAACATGGTAATGAAGTTTTTGACTTCGTTTACTATCATACTTGCAATTCCTACAATGTTTGCAAGTTTCTGGGGTATGAACGTCCATGTGCCCTGGGAGGGAGAAATAGTAGGTTTTGGTATAGTTATAATAATTTCTCTTATGTTCTCTGCCGTCGCAGCTTTCTTCTTTGCGAAAAAAGGAATGTTTTAAGAGAAAATATTTAATGTACGATTCTTCTTTTGGCGAAGCTTTTCGCATACCATTCAACAGTTGATTCTATGCCTTTACTAAATTTGGTTTTAGGCTGCCATCCAAGCTTTCTGATTTTGTTGCTGTCCATTGTATAGCGTTTGTCGTGCCCGGGCCTGTCTTGGACAAATTCTATGAGATTTCTATCCTTTTTAAGAAGGTGAATAAGTTTTTCCGTGATTTCAAGATTCGTGTATTCTTCGTTTGCGTCTATGTTGTAGATTTCCCCGCATTTGCCTTTATGGAGTATGATATCAATTGCCCTGCAGCTGTCATACACATATGTCCAGCTTCTAATATTTTTTCCGTCACCGTATAGCGGGACTTTTTCGTTTCTTAAGAGTTTTGAAATAAATAAGGGAATTAATTTTTCGGGATACTGATTAGGGCCGTAATTGTTCGAACACCTTGCGATTATCACGGGAAGCCTGTAAACTTCGTTGTAAGCGCGCACAAGGAGGTCTGCGGAAGCTTTTGAAGCCGAGTACGGCGAGCTTGGGTGAAGCATTGAGCCTTCTTTGAAAAAACCCGATGCTATCGAGCCGTATACTTCATCTGTTGAAATCTGAATAAAGCGTTGTATTCCTTCTTTTTTTGCGGCCTCTAGCAGGCTCAGGGTTCCCTGAACATTGGTTTTGATAAAAAGGTCGGGCGATAAAATTGAACGGTCTACGTGGCTTTCTGCTGCAAAGTGCACTATAGCGCCACAGTTTTTTATTGCTTTTTCAATGTCTTCCTTATGGCATATGTCTCCTTTGATGAAATTATAGTTTTCAGGGTTTTCCAGAGCATTAAGGTTTTCAAGGTTTCCCGCGTATGTCAGGCAATCAAGGTTTACCACCTTGTAATCAGGGTATTTGGCCAGAATGTATTTTATAAAGCAGCTTCCTATGAAGCCTGCCCCTCCCGTAACGAGAATTCTCATCAGTTTATCCTTGAGAGGACTTCAAGTCCCATATATTCATATGCGATTTGAGTTTTAGCTCCGTGATAAACATCATAAGCAAACATTGCTCCTAAAATGGCCTCCAGGTTTGACGCAGGAAGCATATTGTCAGGGAGTTCCCTGAAACCGTATTTAATTTTCAATGCACCTTGAAGACTTTTGCAGTCAAGAGAGGAGCGGCTTATGTAGTTTGCCGTTAGACCGTACGCCTGCCTCAGCTGAAAAATGTCATAACGAAAGACTTCCGCGCCGCTTTCTTTGAGTTCGGTAAAGATGTCTGTTGCGCGGGTAGACACGCGGTTTGTCCAGTTTTTTTGGTTGACGGTAAAGTTTTCATCAAGCATTTTATAATTTTTCGAATGCACTCTCCATTTACCCTCTAAAAGGGTATTGTCCGTAGGGGTAGAGATTGCAAACACCGTTTCTTTTTTGGAAAAATAATTATCCAAGTATAGCTTTATGTCTTCTATAGTATAAAACTTATCCAAAGAAATTATTTTTCTTTTATCGTCGAGCACAGCCACTCCCGTATCATAGTTTGAGGAGTTTGAAAGCGCGATTCCCACAAAGAAAATTTTATGTCCTTTTTCTTTATTCATAAAATCAAGTATAAAGCGAGAAAGCTAAGTTTACAAGCAAATTATATAATTTGTGATAGAATTCGTATAGTAAGGGAGAAGAATAAAAGTGAAGAAAAAAACAGAAGACCTGTTATTTCATCTGGGTTCTACAAGTCTGACACTGGGCTTACTTTCTGTTACGGTTCTTCCTTTTGCCATAAGGCCGACTGAAACCTTGGTCATGCCCTTGCCGATTACCTTAAAATTTGCCTGTTTTCTTTTTTATGCAACAGGAGCAATACTTTATCTTTTAAGTTTTAATCATTATAAAAGCCAACTTTCCTGGTTGGGTAAGTTGGCTTTGTTTTACATAGTTTTTCAGATATTTTATCTTTTTTATATTGCTAACAAGTACTATATTTAACAACGAAGTTTATATTTTCATATCGTATGGAAGTTCTTCCTGAGGTATGGCTTCGGTAGAGGAAATTGACTTTCCGACAGCTCTTTCGAGGTTAGATTTCGCATTGTTATAGCTATATAGCGTTGCGTAATAAGCAAGGCGGGCATTTTGATATTGTAGTTGAGAGTCTTTAAGCTCAATGGCGTCGCCTTCGCCTACTTTATAGCGGCCGCTCGCAAGTTCGAATGTTTCCCAGGCTTTTTTAACGGCAACTTCTGCCGCAGGTATTCTGTCCTGCATGTACATCGCCTTTTCATACGCGCTTTGGATGTCATAAAAGGCGTTATTTACCATGTCTTTTGAATCATGGGTTTGTTGTACGTATGTATATTTGGCTTCGTCAAATTGGGCTTTCAAAAGCACGGGGTTAACTGTCGGGAATGACATGTATACTCCCGCATCCCACCAGCCTCTTTGACTTTCACCTTGAACAGTTCCTCTGGACCAATTTGCGTTTGCCGCAATTGCAGGGTAGAACGCTTTTCTTTGGAGTCTTAAAGCCTGGTCTTGGATGTTTATAAGTACAGCTGCCCTCAAGATATCAGGCCTGTATTTATTGGCAATTTCTACTGCCTGGGACAATGATATGTGTGATTCCTCAAAGGGCAATTTTTCATTTACTTCATATCGTGGTGCAAAAGGAAGACCCATGGCGTTGTTCAGGCGCGCGAGTGCTACTTCTACTTCACCTTTTGCCTGAATTAAATCCGCACGGGCATTTGCAAGGTTAACCTCTGCTATTGTCACGTCGATTTTTGCTTTTGTTCCGACTTGCCAGAAAGCGTTAGCTTGATTATAAGTTTGTTGGAAGTATTCAACGGACTCTTCCATAACTTTTACGGTTTCAGTTGTATAAAGAAGGTAGAAATAAGCATCCTTTACGTTGTAAATAAGAGTATTTACAACATCTGCTATATTGCCTAACGTATCGAAGTGTACCCATTTTTGCAGTTTGTACAGGTTCTGTGTTTGGCCAAAGTCATATATAAGCTGACTTACACCGATTTGACCTACGAGATATTGAGTGAATGCGTCAGCACCCGCTCTTGATGTTCCACTGTCAGGACGAATTCTTGAAACTCCTGCCGTAAAGTTAACATTCGGAGTATAGTTAGATGCGGCCTGCATTTTTTTGGTATTATATGCTTGTGACATTGCCTTTGCTGAAGCAATTTTCGGGTTATTGACTATGGCTAATTCCAGACAATCGGCAAGCGACAGCTGCATTATATCTTGTGATACGCCGCCTTGGATTCTGCTGTTTGCATCAATATGGCCAATGGGATGAAACCCTGAAGTATCTTCGGGTACAGGCAGGTTATAGTCGGCAAGACCCGTCTTTTTGGTTCTAAGCGTAGGTATTTTATCGGGTACGGGTGTTTTTAGTTTGGCTTTTATCTCATCCGATGTTTCGCGCACCTCTACCGCGCTGTATTCTTCAACATTGGTTACTTCGGTTTTATTATTTTTTTTACCAAACCACAAGAATTTTGCCTGCGCCTCGCTTGGTATTGCTATATTTAAAAATAGGCTTAACGATAAAGCAACGGCTAGATAACTTCTTGGGGATTGCTTTGCTGTTCGCATAATACTAAGTCTTCCTTCCTAATTTTTTTTGTTTTCTATTTTCGGCTGTAATTTCCCGCATATTTTGTATTACTACGTAAAAAGCCGGAACAAGGATGGTACCTACAATACAAGCGGCAATCATACCACCGAGAACTGTGACACCCAGGGACTTTCTACTTTCTGCACCGGGACCGCTTGCAAACACGAGCGGCAGGATACCCAGTGTAAAAGCTATGTTTGTAATCATAATTGCCCTGAACCTTAATCTTGCTGCTTCCAAGGCTGCTTCAACTATTGTTTTTCCATCTCTTTCGCGTGCATCTTTAGCGAATTCTACAATCAATATAGCTTGTTTAGCGGCTATACCAATTAACATTATAAGGCCCACTTGTGCATATAAGTCAAGGGCATTCCCCCAAATGTACTGCAAGAATATTGCACCTGTCATGGCGATAGGGGCAATAAGCATTACACCCACGGGAAGCATCCAGCTTTCATACAACGCGACAAGGAACAGGTAGACGAAGACCAGAGACATTATAAGAATCATTGCAGTCTGGCCGGTAGCTTCTATTTCCTGCAAGCTTGACCCTGACCATGCAAACCCTAAGTCTCCCTTTAAGTTTTCCTCGGAAATTTTCCGCATAGTGTTTATAGCGTCACCCGAACTCCTGCCTTTTGCAGGGTTCCCGCTAATCAAGACAGAACGGTACATGTTGAATCTCGATATTGTGAACGGACCGGTTGTAGACTCTATAGACACAACTGAAGTCAAAGGAGCCATAGTGCCGTCATTTGAACGAATATAAACCTTTTCCATATCTGCAATTTTTGAACGATAGTCTTCCTGAGCTTGCATTATTACCCTGAAGACACGGCCGTACAAGTTGAAGTCGTTAACATAAAGCTGACCAAACTGGGAGGATAGTGCCGTATGAATTTCACTTATCGGTATGCCTTGCGCCATTGCTTTTTTGTAGTCAATGTGGACTATGATCTGAGGGTTGTTTGCAGTGTATGTTGTAAACACTCCTGAAAGACCCGGGTTAGAGTTTGCTGCAGCGATTAGTTTTTGGGCTTCAATAGCGAGCTCTTGGGATGACAGTGTGCCGGCTTTATCTAAGAGCTGATATTCAAATCCGCCAAAGTTACCCATACCGGAAATTGCGGGTGGCGAGAACGAGAATACTTTTGCCTCTGTTACTTGCCCGCCTATTTTATTGATTTTATCTCTTAATCCGTGTAAAGAAAGGTCTGCTTCAGCCTGTTTTTCTTTGCTCATAAATATTTTTTTCCATAGCGGAATTGATGCACGGTGGTCCCATTCTTTAAATATACTTATTATTATAGAAGTGTTTTCACCCTGAACACCTATGAGACCGACTACGGATTCAATACCTTCAAGGTTTGTAATTTGACGTTCAATCCTTGAAGAGATACTGTCGGTTCTATTAAGCGCGGTACCTTCGATAGTTTGGATACTTGTTATCAGTACGCCCTGATCTTCTTCGGGCAGGAAGCCCGTAGGTATAATTTTAAATAACCCGAGCATACATACAAGAAGCAGGCAATACGTTGTGATTACCCTTAACGGTTTTTCAATGTAATACTTTGTACCCTTGATGAATACATCGCGGATTTTATCAAACATTCTGTTGAATTTTTTAATTATGATTTCCCAACATGTTGCAAGGAATTCCCCCCAATCGAGAACATTTCTCTTTTTGTGGGTCACCCAATAAGAAGACCAAAGCTCCCTGAACTTATCATGAAAAGTTCTCTGCGGGACTTCACTTAGGGGTCTCAAAATAGTTGCGCACAGTGCCGGAGAGAGAGTAAGTGCGTTAATACAAGAGAAACCTATACAAACAGCAATTGTAACGGCAAACTGTTGGTACATTTTACCGGTAACACCGGGCATAAAAGAAATGGGCACGAATACTGCCATAAGAACCAAAGTGGTTGCTATAACCGCACCCGCAACTTCGTCAATTGAGACATCTGTAGCCGGTATCGGGTCTTTTCCTTCCTCTATGTGTCTTTGGACGTTTTCAACGACAACGATTGAGTCGTCAACAACCGTACCTACTGCCAGCACAAAGGCCAAAAGTGTAAGTGTATTCAGGGTAAAACCGCACGTTGCAAATATTGCCATTGTGCCTATCATCGAAACAGGAATTGCAAAGAAAGGTATTAATGCTGCCCTAAAGTCGGCAAGGAATAAGTATACCGTCAATGTTACAAGTAAAACCGCCATTACAATAGCATGAATTACCTCGTTCAGGGACTCTTTTATAAATATGGTATCATCTCTGGCTATTTTATACTCTATGCCTGCAGGGAACTTTTTGGACAACTCAGCCATTTTTTCGTTACACCTCTTTGCAAGTTCGACTGCATTTGCGTCTGATAACTGCATAATCTGAATTGCGACCGAGGGCTCCATGTTATCACGGGCATTGTACTTGTATGATTCTGCCTGAAGTTTAACATCAGCAACATCTTTCACCTTTATGGCGGAACCGTCCGGATTTGAGCGGATTATGATATTTTCAAACTGCTCTTCGGTTTTAAATCTTCCCGGTGTTTTTAAAAGAATATTCATTTGCTGCTTATGTACAAGCGGTTCAGAACCCAAGGCACCGGCAGGTACTTGAGCATTTTGAGATGTTACGGCCGCGTTTAACTCTTGCGGAGAAACACTAAGTGAAGCCATTTTTTGGGCATCCATCCAAATTCTCATACTATAGTCACGTGCACCGAATACGTTAACTTCCGCTACACCTTCGGTACGCGCCAGTTCATCTTTAAGGAAAATCGAAGCGTAGTTACTCAGTGTAATCAAATCTACGGAATTGTCAGGAGAAGTCAGGTTATATATTACAATACCCTGTCCCATTGTAGACTGTTTAACTGTCAAGCCGTACCTTTTAACTTCGTCAGGCAGTCTGGCCGTAGCAAGAGAGATTTTGTTTTGCACGTTTACAACAGCCATATCTGGGTCTGCACCTACCTTAAAAAAGATATTTAACTGGTAGGAACCGTTTGATGAAGATGAGGTCATGTATATCATGTTTTCAACGCCGTTTACCGCAGACTCCAGTGGTTGGGCAACGGTTGATTCCATAATATCCGCACTCGCACCGGGATATGTTGCCGTAACTTGTACCTGTGGGGGTGTAATTGTGGGATATTTTTCAAGCGGCAGGTTTTGGGCTGCCAAAATGCCTGCAAGAACAATTACCAACGCGATAACTATCGCAAAACGCGGTCTATGTATAAAAAATTTCGGGAACATTATTTATCCTCTTTTAATCTATCTAATGGCCTTTTTTGCCTTTGTCTTGCTCTCCATTGCCTGCACGGGTCTGTTCGTCTTCGAGCATTTTCGCGTACTCTTCGTCGCTAAGGATTTTAACCGGTCGTTTATCCATAACCTTTAAAGCACCTTCAGCGATTACCACGTCACCCGGTTGAAGGCCCTGTTCAACTATCCACGCATCTTCGTGTTGATCTCCGGTTACTATGTTTGCCCTCTCGGCATTTCCGTTTTTATCAATCTTGTATACGTATTTTCCGGCAGGATCTTGCAGGACAGAGCTTTGGGGAACTACTATTCTTTTATAAGTTTTGTTTGAATAAACTTTTACTCTTACAAAATCACCCGGTATAAGAGTGCCGTCAGGATTTTGGAATGTTGCACGAAGCTCCATTGTACCCGTACTTTGGGATATTTTATTTCCGTAAAAATCAACGATGCCCGGATTGTCATAAACCGTGTCATCAGGCATTATTACTTCAACTCTGGAAGAAGCAGCTTGTTTTTGTCCGTCCACTATAGCTTCATTCTTGAGTTGGTTAAACTGTTTTGAATCTATTGAAAAAGAGACAAATATGGGGTCTACGCTTACAATATTTGCAAGCGGACCACTTTGAGGAGTTACATAGTTGCCTTGAGTAATGTAAATTTTTCCTATTCTACCGGAAGCGGTTGCTGTCACTCTTGTATATGACAGGTTTCTGTTTGCGTCATTGAGTGCCGCTTGCGCGTTGGCTACTTGTGCCCTGGTGACATTACGTGTTGCCAGCATGGCATCATAAGTTGATTTTGGAATGTAGTCTTTTTCAACAAGCTCTTTTGAGCGGATAAAGTCTTTGTCGGCTTTTTCAGCTTCGGCCCTGGCGCTTTGGAGTTGTGCTTGTGCTCTATTGACCGCCAATTGATACTCTTGCGGCTCGATTAGCATTAAAGTTTCACCCTTTCTGACAAAACTCCCGTCTTTAAAATACTGCTTTTGCAAAAAGCCGCTAACTCGGGCCATAATATCAACATTGTAGACAGCTTCAACCCTGCCGGGCGCTTCAATAACTGTTGACACATCGTCTTCCTGAATTGTGGTAACTTTAACTTTGGGCACCATAGAATCGGCCATACCTTTAGAGCGCATGGTTTCGCTAAATTTTGTGCTACCCCATCTTAAACCCACTAACAGGGCTAAGCATAACAGAACAATTGCAATTTTCTTTTTCATACTATCCTCTAATACTACATAATCCTAATCTTACATATTTATATTGCCCTCATGGTAGCAAAAATATAAATAATTTCAAAGCACTTCTTTAAAAGGCTTGCCATTCTTGCGATATGACATCATATAGATTATAAATTCTGCATAAGAAAATCCGCACAGTATTTACTGTGCGGATATATTTCTAACTTTTTTCCCTATCCGATTTTTAATTTTACTTCCAATTAGTTTTATTTATAATTTAGCCTATGCTAGCTTAATGGCGCCATCTTTAATGTCTTGGTCCATTGCCTCGCCGAGGTTCTTTTCCTCTGCGCGCGCTGCTTTAAGCTGAGTTTCAATTTGTACCTGTTCTGCCTCAAGTGCTCTGGCTTTTCTGTCGGACTCGTTTCTCATGCCGCTTTCGTATCCCTCAAATATAGAATCCAGTTGCATTCTCGAGAAAGTATTGGTTAAGTTTACCTGGTTCAAAGCATTAGTGTACGCCAACTGATCTTGACTTGTCGGATCCGTAGGTTGACTGTTACCAAGCTGCGTAACTGCATTTGTGCGTGCTAAATCAAGTCTGCCATATCTGTCATCTTTCATGGCGTTCAAGAACTGCTGCGCATAAGCTCCGCTGTTTGCCAGGCTTTGTTGCTGTTGACTTAGTTCTATGGATCTTGCTTCAAGCATTGAGATGCGTTGTTTTAAGACCATCTTTCTAAGTGAAATAGTCACCCAAGCCATAGTTTTCTCTCCTTGCGTTAATTAGTAAATCTCTCGTGTGGAATTTTTCTCTTACCTTAATAAAAAAAAATTGTTTTCGAAAATTGCCTTTTTGTGTTCTATTTGTAAAGTTATGTAACAGTATATACTTTTTATGAATATAGTATATACTATTTGTTTTTATATTAGTATGAATGTGAAAGAGTTTAATACAGCATTATTCAAGAGTGTGTCTATCCATTTATCTAATGATGGAATAGGCGGCAATGGTATCGAAGGCAACGGTATGAGCGGCAACGGTGAAGTCAGCCTTGAAACGTTGGGTATCGATCTGCAGAATCTCTTATAATAAATAAGGATAATAAAAATATATTACCACCTTAAGGTGGGCTACGGACTAAGGGGTTAAAAATGTAAAATCCGCACAATTAAGATTTGTGCGGATTTTTGCCTTTAGATATTGTTCTTTTTAGCTAAATCTAATATTATTTATATATGAAAAAGAAAATAATAGCTGTCTCGGGAAAACAATACAGCGGTAAAGATACTGTTGCAAAACTTATATTGGAGAAGTTTCCGAACTTTTCGCGTGTGGGAATAGGTGACGCCATAAAAATTGAGTACGGAAAACGCAAAGGATTTTCTTTTGAAGAGATAGAAAATGAGAAACATCTTTACAGGGCTGACTTAATTGAGCTCGGTAATTGGGGGCGTTCTCAGGGTGACCTTTTTTGGCTTAATAAAATATTTGAACTGCCCTATGATGTTATAGTTCCGGATATGCGGGTTATGCCCGAGTTGGAAGCGTTTAAAAATGAGAATGCTTTCCTTCTTCGCGTGGAGGCAAGTCGGGAAAGCAGATCTCTTAGAGGCAATATTACAGACGAGGACGATTATACTGAAACTGCTCTTGATAACTATTCACAGTGGAATTATGTAATAGATAACTCAAGCGGTTACGAGACTTTAAAAACTAACAGCGAATTACTTTTTGAAGCTGTAGAAAACTATTTCGGGACACTCTAAGCCCAAGACCACATTTGAGCTAAGCCCATAAAGAAAGGTCTTTTTTCCTTTTTGTCTTCATACTTCATCTGGTTTAAATTATAGAGCTCTTGAAGCGCTGCTCCTCCGGGCATTTGTCCGTACTCGATTAGTAAATTTTCGAAATCTTCCATCTCGTGCATTTTGTCATCCTTCCGTTTCACAATGTGTGCTTACAATTGTGTTTACGGACGCATGAAAATGCATCTTTAGAAATAGGCTTGTAATTATAACAAAACTTAATAATGTGACGGTAAAGCTTTTGCAGTACTTAGCCTGCGAAGTCGTTAGTTATTATTTTTATGTAGTTGAGGATTTCTTTTAAGTATTCTTTAGGGCAATCAGAGTTAACTATAATCTCACATGCATGTTCGTCTTCCGAAATGCGCTCTTTTTTCTTTTTGGCGTATATTTTTATATCTAAAAGCGCCTTGCACTCTTCTTTCATTTCGGGTTCGCATTTAACAATTACAATTTTGTTTTCATCAAGCAGTGCGGAAAAATCTCTTGTTACTATTGCGGGTAATTCCAGCTCGGCGACGCATTCGGTTATTTTTTGGCCGAATACACATTCGTCATCCCCAAAAATACCTATAGCTATGGCATTGTGCGGTTCATCGACAATCTTCTTTAAGAAGTTTGCAAGGAAGTCCCTGCCTGTAGCGAATATGCAGTTATACTCATGCTTTTTATCATAAGCGATAATCTGTTTGAGTTTAGTTGACAAATAAAAAGCCAGAAATTGCCTGCCTGCCTTTGTATCAAAATTCGGCTTTTGTATTTTATCGCTTACTCTGCTTGTATGGAGTTCTTGAATTAATGTGGTAACCATAGTTATCCCTAAACCGTTCTCTTTGCAAGTTTATTAAGAAGCCCCAGAGCACTTTTACGGGTACCGCAAAAGTCAAGTTCCAACGAAGAAGGTTTGGCTACAAAAACCAAACTGATATATTTGTTAATACTTTCCGCTTCTTTATTCTTAATGCTCAATCTTATACTTTCTCTTAGAAGTCGTTTAACACGATTTCTTTTAACAGCCCTCTTATGTATTTTTTTACTTATTACGAAGCCAAACCTTGTGGAATAAGGGGAGTCTTTTTCCTTCAGTCTTCCGCCGTAAAGGGTGAAGTATTCGTCGCCGACAATGTTTCCCTGTTTGTAAGTTGCAATAAATGCAGAGTTGCTCTTCAGCCTGTAAGCTTTTTTAAGCACGCCGTAACCTTATTTTACGCCTTCTTTTTTGCAACAATAGCTACAGTATGACGGCCTTTTGCACGTCTTCTGTTGATGGTTGCCTTACCGCCGGGCGTTGCCATTCTTGCCCTAAAACCGCTGACATTTTGTCTTTTTCTTTTCGTTCCCTCTAGTGTACGACGCATTTTAATATCTCCTTGCTTTCTGCGTGCGGCGTCCGCCTATGGTATTTCTGACTCACGCATGAAATTTTCTGCTATTATAAGTAGGATTATAGTAAGGCGAATATAGACAGGAGTCAAGCGTGGGAGTTACAAACAGCAATATAGGTTTTATAGGTGCAGGCAGGATGGCAAGCGCTATTATCGGAGGTATATTGGATTCCGGTTTTTTGCCGAAGTCTTCGGTTTTTGCATACGATGTAAATCAAGATACCCTTAAGTACATATCAAAAAACCTGAAAATAGGTACCTGCTCTTCTGTTGCAGAACTCCTCGAGACGTGCCCTATAGTTGTAGTGGCAACAAAGCCCTTTGTTGTAGGGCAGCTTTTGGATGAGATGCAGGATAAGGTGAGAAATCACCTTGTAATTTCTATATTGGCGGGTATTCAGACAAAGAAATTTGAAGCAAAGCTGCAAAAAACAAGGGTGATTCGTGTTATGCCGAATACTCCGGCTTTAGTTGGCGAAGGTATGACTGCTGTGTGTGCGGGAAAATATGCTTTCGAAAACGATATTAACTATGTCGTTGAGTTGTTTTCAAAGTTAGGCAGGTCTGTAATAGTTGATGAAAAACAAATGGATTTAGTCACGGCTATTTCAGGTTCAGGGCCTGCTTTTTACTATTACATAATAGACAAAATTGCCAAAGCAGGCGAGCGTTTGGGTATGGACTACAAGCTTGCCCTTGAGCTTTCCGTTCAGACTGCAAAGGGTGCGGCAGAGATGATTATGAAAACTCCAAACTCCCCCCAAGAGCTTATTGATGCTGTTACTACGCCGGGAGGCACAACAGAAATCGGCAACAACATTTTGATAAATTCGGATGTTGAAGGCATTCTTTTTAAGACAATAAAAAGAACTATGGAAAAGTCCAAAAAACTTGGAAGCTAGTAGATTGGTCTTTTTATTTCTTTAATCTCGAGAGTGCGAAGTCAACTTTGTCCAGATTTTTTCGGGTTGCACCGAGCATAATCTCTTCGGCTTCTTCTAAAATTTTTACTGTCATAAGGCCGTTTTCTCCATCCGAACGCGGTCTTTTGCCGTTTTCTATACAGGAGAGAAAATGCTGGCATTCAAGTTTCAGGGGTTCAATCTCTAAATAATCCGGAACTTCTATATCTTGAGTATTGGATGAAAAATTGTCGTAAACTTGCAGTTTGTTTTGAGGAAGGGTATCGTCCAGTATTGCCGTTGCTTTTTCTCCACGAACAAGAAGAGTAACTCTTTTTTGGGGGTGAATCCAGCTGTCGGACACTTGTGCAATTATATTGTCTTCGTACTCTATGGTTAAATGTGTGATATCAAAAATATTTTCGCGCTCAGAGCATGCGCCTGATGCGCTTAAAACCTTAAGGGGGACTTTGCCTATGGCATGGGAAATCATTGAAACGTCATGGGGTGCCAAATCCCACATTGCGCTTCTGTCGTTTTTAAAATAATTTACATTGAGTCTGTCGCTCTGGACGTATTTAATTTTCCCCAACAGCCCCTCGGCGATAATCATTTGAAGACGGTTTACGGCAGGATGGTACAGAAGAAGATGTCCGACCATTAAAACCAGACCTTTTTCTTTTGCCATTTTATCCAGGTGTTCAGCTTCTTTTGCCACGGTAGAAATAGGTTTTTCTACATAGACATGTTTGCCTGCACTAAGAGCCTTGGAGACAAGTGCAAAATGTGTATGGCTCGGGGTAACAACGCAAATACCTTTAATATCGGGATTAGTTAAAAGCTCGTCAAACTTGCCGGTAGTATTTACTTTAGGGTACAGACTGTTTACGGTTTTTATATGGTCTGTATCAATGTCGCAAACTGTATGCAGCGCGCCTAAATTATAAAAGTTTCGGACAATATTTTTGCCCCAAACCCCGCATCCAACTACCGCTATATATGGTGACTTCTCTAACATAAACCAATTGTAGGCAAACCCGAACTTTTAGTCAAATAAAGATTGTGTTAAGATATTGGCCATGAAAAAGAGAGTGAAAGTTTTGGGTTGCAAAGTTGACCTGATATCAAACAGGGGTGCCCTTGAGTTTGTTGCGGATGCCGTAAATAACAGCGAAAACATGCAGGTTGTAACCATAAACCCTGAAATGATTGAGTTGGCGTCCAGGGACTGCGAATTTGCAAAAGTGCTTAATGAGGCTGAACTTGTTTTCCCTGATGGCGTGGGTGTGGAGCTTGCATTGCGCCTTAAGGGACATAATGTAAAACGCATAAGGGGTGTTGATTTTGCGAGAGAGCTTATTCGCTTGTGTAGTGAAAATTCTTACAGACTGGCCCTTCTGGGTGCAAAAGAAGAAGTTATCCAGGCCCTGAAACTCAATCTCGAAGAAAAATTTAATAATCTTAATATTGTATATTTAAGGAACGGATACTATGAGGATGAAAATTCAATAATAAACGACTTAAAGGAGGCGTCTCCGCAAATTCTTCTTTGCGGTCTCGGCGCTCCCAAGCAGGAATTTTTGATTTATAAATTGAAAACAGTGCTTTCAGGGTGTGTAATGGTTGGCGTAGGGGGTACTTTTGATGTACTCTCGGGCCTCACAAAAGAAGCTCCGAAAATATGGACAAAACTTTCTCTTGAGTGGCTATACAGGACTTTGTCTCAACCCGAGAGGTTTAAGAGAATTTTTCCAGCTTTGCCAATATTTCTTTTTCGAGCTATAATTGAATCACTGAGGGGGGAGAATGACTGATATAAGAGATTTCACAAAGACCGTGCGCGCAGATGTACTAAAGATGATACATGCTGCAAAGTCGGGTCACCCCGGCGGATGTCTATCGTGTGTTGAAATTTTGTCAGTTTTATACAGGGACATAATGAACGTTCCCAAGGAATGGGAAAAATCTTCGGATTTTGCCTGCCGTGACCGTTTTGTCCTCTCTAAGGGCCATGCCAGTGCTGCATTGTATTCAGTCCTTGCAAATTTAGGATATTTTGACAAAAAAGATTTGTTAACTTTCCGCTCTTTGGGGTCAAAGTTTCAGGGCCACCCTTCATCAAAGACAGGGCTTGCCGGAGTTGAGGTCTCAACAGGTTCTTTGGGGCAGGGTCTTTCTATGGGTGTGGGTATGGCGCTCGGTATGAGGCTTGATAATTGCCCTGCAAAGGTTTATGTAATGTTAGGCGACGGCGAGATGCAGGAGGGAAGTGTCTGGGAGTCTCTAATGAATGCCGTTCACCAGAAACTTGATAATATAGTTGTTGTAATCGACAAGAATAACTTGCAAATTGACGGTTCTACCCAAGAAGTTAAGATGCTCGACCCCCTTGATAAAAAGCTTCAGGCTTTCGGATGGGAAACAGTCAAGGTAAACGGCCACTGCACAAAAGCCTTAACCAGAGCGCTTAAGAAGGCGAAAAATGCGAAAAAGCCTTTTGCGGTTATTGCAAATACGGTTAAGGGCAAGGGTATTTCGTTTATGGAAAATAATGCGGGCTGGCATGGCAAAGCTCTGAATAATGAAGAACTCGAGAAAGCGTTAAAAGAGTTAGGTAAGGAATTGAGCAGGAGTTAAATGTTTAAACTGGAAGAAGAAGTAAAATCACCCCGTTCGGGGTACGGACAAACACTGGTTGAATTGGGCGCACAAAATAAAGACATTGTCGTACTGGATGCTGACCTTTCTTGTTCAACTCAAACCTGCATGTTCGCAAAAGCTTTTCCTGACAGGTTTTTTAATGTCGGTATAGCGGAACAAGACCTTATGGGAACCGCTGCCGGACTTGCCACTGTCGGTAAAACTCCTTTTGTCAGTACTTTTGCAATGTTCGCGACAGCGAGATGTCTGGACCAGATTAGAAATTCCATATGTTATCCTAACCTCAACGTTAAAATTGTAGCAACGCATGGCGGTGTAACGGTCGGTGAAGACGGAGCTTCTCATCAGGCACTGGAAGATATTTCTTTCATGCGCTCTATTCCTGACATACAGGTTATCGTTCCTGCTGACTACACAGAGGTTGTGCAGGTTATAAAGTATGCGGCAAATACTTCGGGTCCTATGTATATAAGACTTGCCAGAACAAATCTTAAAACTATTTTTGATGAAACAAAGTACTCCTTTAACCCGAAAACAGCTGTTAAAATACGGGACGGAAAAGATTTAACCATTGTTACAAACGGTGAAACCTTGGTCGAAGTTATAGATTGTGCTAAGATGTTAGAAGAATCGGGAATAGATGTAGAGGTTTTGCATATTCCTGTCGTAAAACCATTTTTTGCTCTGGATGACTTAATTGAAAGCGTTAAAAAGACCAAAAAAGTTGTCACCGTTGAAAATCACAGCATTATAGGGGGTTTGGGAAGCGCTGTTTGTGAAGCGCTGAGTGAAAACTTTCCTGTCAAGGCTCTTCGTATAGGTACTCCCGATGTATTCGGTCAAAGCGGGGAGCAGAGAGCACTGATGGAATATTTTGGTCTTACGGGAAGCAAAATTTACGAAAAGATAAAAGAATTTTTAAAGAAAGCCTAAAATGATTCAAACACGAGACTTAATAAAACAGTATAAAAATAAATTCGCATTGTATAATGTTAATCTTCACATCCAGGCAGGTGAGTTTGTTTTTCTCGTGGGCGCGTCGGGAGCAGGAAAGTCAACCTTAATGAAACTTCTGTATTTGGAAGAAAAGCCTACAAGGGGAACTGTGTATGTCGGCGGTATCAACATTGCGAATCTTCAGCCGAATAAAATTCCAAACCTGAGACGCTGCATGGGCATTGTGTTTCAAGATTATAAATTGCTTCAAAATCATACCGTGTATGACAATATTGCGTATGTCATAAGGACAATGGGTATTTCTTCACGTGAAATTGAAGCGAGAGTGTTTGGAGCGTTAAATGTTGTCGGGCTTGAAGATAAAGCAAAGTCCAAACCCTCCGAGCTTTCCGGCGGAGAACAGCAAAGGGTCAGTATTGCAAGGGCCATTGTTAACGGCCCGCCGCTTCTGATTGCCGATGAACCTACGGGTAACCTTGACCCAAAAAATTCAATGGAGATTATGCAAATATTGGAACAGGTCAACCAAAGAGGTATTACTATTCTTGTGTCAACACATGACCATGCAATTGTTAACCACTTTAGAAAAAGAGTTATAACTTTAGACAACGGGCAGGTTATAAAAGATGTCCAGGCAGGTACGTATGATTAAAGCAGCGAGCGGAGGTGCAGCTTATGCCTAACTACAGAAATACCGCAGGACACAGACTTAAACAAAAAGTTAAGTCCCATATTCCAAAAGACTGGATGACGGAGTTTCGTATTACGTACCGCATTATTATGGAAACCGTAAAAGGCATTACCCGTACAGGTCTGATTAATATTGCCATAATTACGACTATGGCTGCGATTCTTACAATATTTGGATGTCTTTTCAGGACAACGCTTTCAATTAATTCTCTGGTTGCCGAAATGGGTTCGGTATTGGAGATATCCGCTTATCTTAAGCCCAATGCCGATGTTAACGGGGTAATAAATTCAATTAAGTCAATGGAACATGTCAAGGGCGTTACTTATGTGTCAAAAGAGCGCTCCTGGGCAGAATTAAAAAAAGAAATTGACGTGCCTGATATAGGAAACCCTTTACCCGATACACTTCATGTTAAAGTCGATTCGCCAAAAAACATGGATGCCGTAATGAACATGCTTAAAGATATATCCTCTATTGACGATACAAGTTATGCAAAAGATCTGGTTTTGAAATTCCAAATGGTTAACCAGATAAGCCATACGGTAACCGTTATAGTTTTACTTATTGTGTGCACTTTGACACTTACGATAATTAATAATACAATTGAATTGGTAATACAGTCACGTAAAGATGAGATAGAAATAATGCGTCTTATGGGTGTGAGTAACTGGTATATCAAGTTCCCCCTTGTATTGCAAGGGGCAATATACGGCTTTGTAGGCGCCTTGTTGGCGGTTATACCTACAAATATAGTTCAATCGTATCTTCAAAAGGTACACACTTTCTTTATGATTCCTTCGTATTTCTACGCACAAAGTCTTACAGTATTTCTAATTATTTTACTCGGAGTTACGTTTGCCGCAGGCGGTAGTTTTATGAGTATAAAGAAGCACTTGCAGGTATAGAGAAACAACCATGGAAAACACAAACGCAGATATTCAGGCATTGCTTGATGAATATAAGGAGATACCACCAATGCCTAACGTTATGGTTAAGGCGTTGGAGGTTATCAAGAATCCTCAAACGGGACTTAAGGAGCTTGCTAATATAATGTCTGTCGACCAGGCTATCAGTACAAAGACTTTAAGTCTTGTTAACTCTGCTTTTTATGGTTTCAGGCAGCAAGTCACCTCTATCAATAAGGCTGTTGTTATTTTGGGAATGATGAAGGCAAAGAATATCATTATGACACTTGCTCTTCGTCAAATGATGGTTTCGCAAGGTTCGAGGGAATTGTGGGAGCATTCGATAAAATGTGCAGTTGCTGCGGAGTATTTGGCAAACGAGTTTAAGATCATTAACCCTGATGATGCTTTTATAATAGGCTTTTTGCATGACATCGGCAAGATACTTTTGAATTCTAAAAACCCTGTAAAATATTCCAAAATAAGATATATGGCCCAACAAGGAGAAGCGGATATTTGCGGACTTGAAACAGCTCATTTTGGTACCGACCACTGCAATTTAGGTTCTATGATATCTAAAAGATGGCAGTTGCCGGTTATTTTGACAAACTGTATAAAATATCATCATAAGCCTACTTTGTCCTCACTTCCTGCGGCCTGCGGTATTGTTTATATGGCTGACAGACTTGTTCAAATAAACGCTCCTGACCCGATGTTTGATTCGGAAATTATGAACAGACTTGATTTTAGGCTTGCAGACCCCGAGGCAACAAGAGAACATATACTGACAAAAGCAAATATTTTTATTCGCGAAATGGCGCCGGGCTAAAGGCTAAAATAATTCCAGTTGTGAGTTGCCGGGATCTTTCCCCAGATGTTGATATGCTGCGCGGGTTACTTTTCTACCGCGGTTTGTACGCTGCAAAAGACCTGACTGAAGCAAGAACGGCTCATAGACATCTTCTATCGTACGGACATCTTCACCCAGAGCTACAGCAAGTGTTTCTACGCCCACAGGTCCGCCTTCATAGTTGTCGATGATTATTCTTAAAAGTTCGCGGTCGGTTGTATCCAGGCCAAGGTTGTCTATACTTAGGGCATTGAGTGCATTTTGGGCGATATCTTTTGTAATCAGCCCGTTATGTTTCACAAGGGCATAGTCGGCTGAGCGTTTAATTAGTCTGTTAGCTATACGTGGTGTAGCACGGGAGCGAAGGGCAATTTCATCTGCGGCTTCGTCTTCGATTTCTATGTCCAGAATATTTGAGGAACGCTTTATGACACGGCTCAATTCTTCGGGCGTATAAAATTCAAGCCTGTGTATTATGCCGAATCTGTCTCTCAACGGGCCCGAAAGCGCACCTGCTTTTGTTGTAGCGCCTATAAGAGTAAACTTTGGAACAGGCACACGCATAGTTTTTACGGTTTGCGACTTCCCTGTTGTGAGATCGATAAAAAAGTCTTCCATTGCAGGGTATAGTATTTCTTCCGCTACCTTATTCAGACGGTGGATTTCGTCTATAAATAATATTTCGCCGCCTTTTAGCGACATTAAAATACCTATAATGTCCCTCGGACGCTCAAGTGACGGTGCGGAGGTTATTTTGATATCTACTCCCATCTCGTTTGCTACAATGGTTGCGAGAGTTGTTTTTCCAAGGCCCGGAGGTCCGTAAAAAAGCAGATGGTCTAAAGGCAGTTCGCGTTTTTTGCTCGCTTCAATGGAGATTTTAAGAGTGTTTTTAAGAGCCGTTTGACCTATATATTCTTCAAAGGTTTTAGGACGTATGTTTTTTTCATACGTCCTGTCAAACTCAACCTCTTTACGCTCAAGGTCATCTGTTTTTTCCCGTTTGGGTTTGACCTTGTTATTATCATCATCCGATATAATCATAATTTAATTAGTGTACCAAAAAACGGAAGTATACGTAAATGGTACTTAGTATCAGTGAGATTAATACGATAACAACCCCGTACTTCATAAAGCGCAGGAATGAAATGTGGTATCCTGCTTTTGAAGCGGTTTCAGAAACTATAACGTTTGCGGCTGCACCGATAATAGTTAAGTTGCCGCCCAGGCAGGCGCCTAATGACAAGCACCACCAGATTGGGTGGGTATACTCAACTCCCATTGTGTTTTGAACTGACACTAACATTGGAGCCATCGTTGCCGTATATGGGATATTGTCGATAATACCGGACAATATACCTGAACCCCACAGGACGACCATTGAGGTAGCCGCTTGAGAGCCTTCGGTTACATCTATTAACCATTGAGCCATCATTGCTATACCGCCCGATGCTTCAAGTCCGCCTACAATAATGAAAAGACCGATAAAGAAGAATATTGTATTCCATTCAACGCTTTCAAGAATTTTAGCCGGTTTTTCAAATATTAAAAGCGCACTTGCACCTATCATCGCGATTAAGAACGTCGGTATATGGGTTATATCATGAGTTATAAAGCCTAAAATGACAAGCAGTAACACTATGCCGGAGCGAATCGCAAGCGGCTTGTCGGTGATTGTGCCCGAGTTGTCAATTTGTGCGACACGCTTCATTTTTTCGGGATCTGCATTAAGGCTTTTTCTGAACCAGAAAGTCAGAATTGCAATTGCCACAAGGGTAATTATGGTAACAATACCTGTAAGTTCTTTTGCAAAGTCCATAAAGCTTAAGTTGGCTGCAAAACCGATGATTATATTTGGAGGGTCTCCTATCAAAGTTGCCGTGCCTCCTATGTTTGAACACATGATTTCCGCTATCAGGAAAGGAATCGGGTCTAAATCCAATTCGCGGCAAACGGCGAAAGTAATAGGCATTACAAGGATAACTGTAGTAACGTTATCTAAAAATGCACTGACAACAGCAGTAAAGACAGCTAATGCAAAAAGCATTGCCTTGGGCTTGCCTTTGGTCATTTTTAAAATTTCGTTTGCCATCCAGGCGAACATTCCTGATTTTGCTGCGATATGAACAATTATCATCATACCTACAAGCAAGAAAATTACATTAAAATCTATAAAATTCGGGAAATAATGGTTAAGTCTTGCACTGTCTTTTGTTGCATCAAGCAAACCTAAAAACAGAACCGCAGAAGCGCCCAGAAGCGCTATGGTAACTTTGGAAATTTTCTCCCAGACAATAAAGACGTATGCAAGAATTAAAATGCCTGCCGACCAGACGACCGCATTTTGTGATACAAGATGATGTAATGCTTCCACTTTCTCTCCTCCTTAAATGTGCACACATGCCAATAGTACATCGAACATAGTCTGTGTGCAAAAGTTAATTTATTTTTTCTTTTTTTGTGTTAATATCAGCGTAAAAGCATTTTAGTTTTGCGCATTTTTATTTAGGGAGACAACATGTCCGTATTCGTCGATTTATTATTGAAAATTTTCAAAAATCCTTATGAAAGAAAGGTAAATAAAGTATTACCGGTTGTTGAGCACATAAACTCTCTGGAGCCTGAATATGCCGCTATGACGGATGAACAACTTAAAGCAAAAACGGTTGAGTTTAGAGCAATACTTGCTCAAAGAACCAAGTCAAACGACCCCAAAAAAGACAGAGAACTTGAGAAAGAAGTCCTGGACAGGATTCTCCCCGAAGCTTTTGCTACAGTCAGAGAGGCTGGCAAGCGTGTTTTAAATATGCGCCATTTCGACGTACAGCTCATAGGCGGTATATTTCTCCATGAAGGATATATTGCAGAGATGCGCACAGGTGAAGGTAAAACACTGGTTGCGACCTTGCCTGCATATCTGAATGCACTTTCATGTAAAGGTGTTCACATAGTTACCGTGAATGACTATCTGGCTCAACGTGACAGAGACTGGATGGGCAAGATATACGAATTCCTCGGGCTGACAGTAGGGGTTATCTTGTCAACGGGACATGGGGACTCGGATGAGTTTGAGAGAAAGAAGTACGCTTACAACTGTGATATAACGTATGGCACAAACAACGAATTTGGTTTTGATTATCTGCGTGACAATATGGCTTCAAGTATTGAACAGTGTGTTCAAAGACCATACAGCTATGCCATAATAGACGAAGTTGACAGTATTTTGATAGATGAAGCAAGAACTCCGCTGATTATCTCCGGTAAGCTTGAAAAGTCGGCAGAGACTTATCAACTAATGTCAAAAATCGCTCCACAGCTCGAAAAAGTTCACGAAATAACAGATGATAAAGGCGAAAAGAAAACCGTTGGCGATTACGAGGTAGACGAGAAGAACAAAAACGTTATCTTGACGGAAGACGGTATTGATAAGGCTCAAGAACTTTTAGGCGTGAGCGAACTTTTTGATATTCAGACCCAGTATGCGCACCATCTTTTGCAGGCCTTAAAAGCCAGAGAACTTTTTACAAAAGACACGGATTATGTTATTAAAGACGGCGAGGTAATGATTGTCGACGAGTTTACGGGCCGTCTTATGGAAGGCCGTAGGTGGTCTGATGGTTTACATCAGGCTGTTGAAGCTAAAGAGGGCGTTGCCATTCAGGATGAAACCCAAACTTTGGCAAGCATCACTTTTCAAAATTTATTCAGGCTCTATCCGAAACTTGCCGGCATGACAGGTACTGCGATGACCGAAGAAGCCGAGTTTGGCAAAATTTACAACCTTCCCTGTATGCCTATTCCAACTAATAAACCTGATATCAGAGTAAACCACCCCGATGTTATTTATAAAACCAGAAATGCCAAATATATAAGCGTCGCAGAAGATATAGCGGAGATGACAAAAACAGGGCGTCCTATTCTTGTGGGTACCATAAGTATTGAAAAATCAGAACTTTTGTCACATCTTTTAAAACAAAAGGGCATCAAGCATAATGTATTAAATGCGAAGCACCACCAAAAAGAGGCATACATAATTGCTCAGGCAGGCCGTTTGGGCGCGGTTACGATTGCTACTAACATGGCGGGACGCGGTACTGATATTCTTTTAGGCGGCAACCCTGAATATCTTGCCAAAGAAGATTTGGACAACAAGGGTATAACAGAAGAACATCCTGACTATGAGCATTTAAAAGAAAATGCCCTTATAAGAGCCCGTGAAATAACTGAACGCGAACATGCTGAAGTTATTAAACAGGGCGGTTTGTACGTAATTGGTACCGAACGCCATGAGTCCCGTCGTATCGACAATCAGTTGAGAGGACGTGCAGCCCGTCAGGGCGACCCGGGTTCAACAAGATTTTTCTTGTCATTGGAAGATGATTTGATGAGAATATTTGGCGGTGAGAAAATTACGGCCGTTATGAATATGCTTAATGCTGATGAAAATATGGCAATTGAATCGGGTCTTATTTCAAGGCAGATAGAGTCTGCACAGAAAAAAGTGGAAACGTATCACTTTGATATCCGTAAAAATGTTCTTGAATACGATGACGTTATAAACATCCAGCGTGAAAAATTCTACGAGCAAAGAAGAAAAGTCCTTTGTGAAAAAAGTATGTATTCTGACATTCAGTACATGATGACGCGCGAGGTGGATAAACTCTTGGCACAGTATATTTCGCCTGATATGTCACCTCAGGAATACAACCCCGAAGAACTCAGAACCATGATGACAGATATTCACTCGGTTTTTGTTCAGCTCAGGGACTTAAAACTTGATGAGCTTAAAAATTTACGGTTTCAGCAAATGTCTGAAAAGCTTAAAACCCTTGTGTTAGAAGCATACAAAAAGCACGAAGAAGAGTCTATATCAAACTTTAACGATGTCCTTCAAAGATTTTCGCCAAATGCTGTACCGCAGATACCTTTCTCTGATGAAAATGTTATGAGACAGGTTGAAAAGGACATTCTTTTGCAGGTTATTGACGCAAAGTGGATTGACCATTTAAACAATATAGACGCCTTGAAAGACGGCATCGGGCTTGTAGCGTACGGTCAAAAAGACCCGTTAATCGAGTATAAGAAAGAAGCGTTCAACTATTTTAACTCTATGATGTCGGAAATCCAGTCCGAAACAGTCAGTCACATTTTGCGTGCAAAGTTCGGCGTACAAATAGTCGAAGAGGCAAACGAGCCTATTGAAACAGAGTTGACAAAGGCGCTGAAACACTCCAGTTCCAATGCTGTTGATGATACCGATTCACATGAGTTTCAGGATGTTAAAGTTGGCAGAAATGACCTCTGTCCTTGCGGCAGCGGTAAAAAATACAAAAAATGCTGCGGTGCAAATAAGTAAGTTTTCGGAGTAAAGATGAAAAAGACAGATAAAATATACCTTGCAGGTCATACGGGACTGGTTGGTTCGGCACTCTCCAGAGCGCTTAAAGCTAACGGGTATGAGAATGTTATTGTAAAAGATTTTGGCGAGTTAAACCTTGTTAACCAGTTGGAAGTTAACGCTTTCTTCGCAAAAGAAAGACCGGACTATGTTTTTCTGGCGGCGGCAAAAGTCGGCGGCATTATTGCTAACAATACTTATCCTGCGGAGTTTATTTACCAAAACATTATGATAGCTTCAAACGTTATAAATGTGGCAAAAGAATGTGGCGTTAAAAAGCTTTTAAATCTTGGTTCTTCTTGTATATACCCAAAAATGGCTCCACAGCCGATGAAAGAAGACTGTCTTTTAACATCGGAATTAGAGCCGACAAACGAGGCCTATGCTGTAGCTAAAATTGCCGCAATAAAAATGTGCAGATATTATAACGAGCAATACGGTACAAACTTCATCTCGGTTATGCCTACAAACCAATATGGCCCCGGGGACAACTTTAATATGGAAACGGCCCATCTCCTGCCTATGCTTTTAAGACGCTTTCATCTGGCCAAGCTTTTGAAAAAAGGCGATTTCACGGCTATAAGAGAAGATTTGAAAAGATTTAAACTCGGCTGGGGTCTTGATGAAAAAATTGACTTTAGAGAAAATTCTTTGATTGAAGCTTCATTAAATGCTGTAGGCGCATATAGGGATAAAGTGGTCGTTTGGGGTGACGGCAGCCCGTACAGAGAGCTTATGCATTCCGACGACCTTGCTGACGCGTGTCTTTACTTGATGCAAAATAAAGACTACAGCGATATCGGTGAGTTGGTAAATATTACGGACGGTACTGATATTCAGCTGAAAATCCTTATTGAATTGGTGGCGGGAATTGTTAATTTTGAAGGTGAAATAGTTTATGATACTTCAAAACCTAACGGTACGCCGAGAAAACTGATGGACGCCTCACGTATTAAGTCCTTGGGCTGGTCTCCCAAAATTAAACTTGAAGAAGGTATTAAAAAAGCTTATGAGTGGTATCTTGAAAGCTGCTATGCCCATGCAAAATAAAATAGTATTTGCACAAGTTAACCCCACCCCTGGTGACGTTGAAGGTAACTATAAAATTGCCCTTGAGTATGTGCTTAGGGCAAATAAGGAAAAGGTTTCTGCAATTGTTTTTCCGGAGTTGTTTCTTATGGGCTATCCTGTTATGGATTTAATTGACAGGTATCCAAGCGTTGTACAAAAAAACATAGACTACCTTAACAGACTTGCCGAAGCTACTGCCGAGACAAAGGTTTTAACAGGTTTTGTTGAATTTAACGAAAGCAAAACAGGCAGAAGGTATTATGATTCTGCCGCTATACTGCAAAACGGTAAAGTTGTCTCTGCCGTTCAAAAAACTTTACTCTGCGAATATTCGGAGTTTAACGAAGCGCGTTATTTTCAGCCGGGTAAGTTCGACAGCTCCAAGCGCATAGTGGAAATTGCAGGCAAAAGAGCAGGCATCCTTATTTGCGAAGAAGAGTGGGCTGATTCTGAGTTTTTTGAAAATCAATTATATGGTTTTGACCCGCTGAAAACTCTTGTTGAAGAACAAAAACCTGACTTTATAATAAATCTTTCCGCGTCCCCTACCCGTGCAAAAAAAGAACAGTTGAGGCACAATCTTCTTTCGTACTTAAGTAAAAAATACGCCACTCCAATGCTTTACGCCAATCAAGTAGGCGCTGTCGACAGTATAAATTTTGCGGGCGGAAGCTGCGTGTATGATTCATACGGCACTCTTGTGGCGAGGGCCAAGAGCTTTGAAGAAGAATATTTTGAGGTCAATCTTGACTTTTTACCAGCCTCAAATGCGATAAACCCACTGCCCGAAGGCCTTGAAAAAACTTTGGATTCAGAAAAAGTTTTTACACTTGAACATGGTCCGGATTTGGCAAGAACCTATTTGACAATAGTTCAGTCCATAAGGGATTATTTCAAAAAAACAGGTTTTAAGCGTGCGGTTCTAGGTTTATCGGGCGGTTTGGACAGTTCGGTTTGTGCAGCGCTTTTATCCGAAGCTCTTGGTTTTGAAAATGTTTTGGGTGTTTCAATGCCCTCGTACATTACGTCCAAGGAAAGCAAGCATGATGCAAGAGAATTGGCCCAAAGGTTAAAAATAAATTTTCTTGAAATTCCTATAAAAGACATGGCCGAGGGTACAAAAGAAACATTGGATTCGACATTTTTAGCGGTGGAGAAATTTTGGGGTGACAGATTCAAACAACCGTTAACTTTTGATAATATTCAGGCCCGTGCAAGAGCCACAATACTCTGGGGTATATCAAATGAGTTTAAAGGTATTTTGCCCATAGCAACTTCTGACAAGTCCGAACTTTATATGGGCTATGCTACTATAAACGGGGATATGTCCGGCGGCTACGCGCCGATATGTGACGTGGTAAAAACCAAACTTTTTGCACTTGCAGATTGGATAAATAAAAATAAAGGAGATGTTATTCCTACCGAAATTCTTAAAAAACGTCCCGGGGCGGAGTTGGCTGTTGACCCCAAAACCGGTAAACCACTTCTGGCCGAAGATGCTCTCATGCCGTATGAATTTTTAGATGAGGTGATTTGGCGTCTGGAAAATTTCCATCAGGGAATTGATGAAATGTTGAAAGAAAAATTTGTCTATGAGGCAAAGAACAACCTTTCGACGAGCCAAAAAGAAGAGTGGCTTAAGAAATTCTTCAGAAGAGTTCAGTCAGCTCTTTATAAATGGACCATAATGCCGGTGGGGCCAATTATTGACGCTCGCTCTATAAATAAGGCAGAATACAGTCAACCGATAGTTTCAAAGATAAACAGTTGACTATCTGACTGCTTGATAAAATTTAAACAAGACCCCTGTTAGCTCTTCATCTTTTTCAATTGCTTCAAAAAGTTTTTCTTTTAAACTCTGTGTATTTGAAAGATGTTTGTATAAAAAGAGTTCGTACACTTCTACGCTCAGCGCGCGGGCAATTTTACCCAAGTTTTCAGGAGTGGGAAAGTTTTTTCCGTTTTCTATTCTGCACAAATTGTTCGGTTCAATACCAACTACTTCGGCAAGTTTTTCTTGCGTAAGCTTTCTGTTTTTTCGGATTTCTTTAATCCTACTCCCCAGTAATTCTTTTATATTTTCCATAACTATTTCTTTTAATGCCCACAGGCTAACAATGTAATTTATATCATTATTATAATAAAATAAACATTATTTGGCAAGGCTAATTTTCTTGACATATAGCCTCAATAAATATATAATTATACAAGATAAGCCTAATATTGTGATACATAAGCCCTTTATCATATAGAGAACAAGTAGGATATTGGTCTGCAAAAAAGTTTATATTAACGTAACTATTTTTAGTGTGGGGGTTCTCCTTTTGGTTTTCCCCCTTTCTTTTTTGAATAATACCTTTTCGTATTTGACAGCAAGAAAAAATGGTCATAGAATTGAGGATGTAGTTCGGGAGATTATTTGATGGAAATATTTAAAATTTGGGCGATTGTTGGATTTTTGTTCTTATTTATTGAAATGGCTACTCCCACCATGTTCTTCTTAAACCTTGCAGCGGCAGCTTTTTTTGCAGGGGTTGCAGCATATTTTTGGCCGGAGAACCTTTGGGTGCAAGCTTGGGTTTTTATACTTATAGCTGCAATTTTATTAGCTGCACTGAGACCGTTTCTTTTAAAAAATGCTGAAAAAAATGAAGAAAAAACAGGTATCGAAGGGAAATATATAGGTCATACAGCTCAAGTTCTTGATACTATAGGGGCGGAAGGAACTGACGGTATAGGTAATATAAAAATATACGGTGAGGTATGGCAGGCTAAAAGTATAGATGATAAGTTAATAGAACCCCCGGCCATGGTAAAAATTGTTAAAAATGAAAGTCTTATCATGTTTGTAAAAGAAGTAATATAAAGGAGAAATAAATGGGATTTTTATTAGTAGCACTTGTATTTATTATAGTTTTTTCAATAAGCGGATTTAAAATTGTTAATCAGGCTCAAGTTATGATTGTGGAGCGTTTGGGCAGATATAGCAGAACACTTGAACCGGGTTTAAGATTCATTATCCCTGTTATTGAAACTGTTCGCGGCGTCCACTGGAAAAAAATGCTTAGAACCGTTTCAGGCGAAAGCTATCCAATATTTACCGTAGTTCAAAAGATTGACCTCCGTGAGGCAGTTTTTGACTTTCCGCGTCAGAATGTAATTACAAAAGACAACGTAACTATTTCTATAGATGCGCTTTTATATTATCAAATCGTTGATCCCAAGAGCGCAATTTATGAAATTGAAAACCTGCCTGAAGCAATCGAAAAACTTACCCAGACAACTTTAAGGAACATTATAGGTGAGATGGATTTAGACAGTACATTTACATCCCGTGACACAATAAATGAAAAACTCAGAATAATTCTTGATGACGCTACAAATAAATGGGGTGTAAAAGTAAACCGTGTTGAACTTAAAGACATCACTCCTCCGCGCGAAATTCAAAATGCGATGGAAAAACAAATGAAAGCAGAGCGTGACAGACGTGCTGCCATCCTTGAAGCGGAAGGTCTTAAGAAAGCCGCCATCCTTAATGCAGAAGGTGTGAAGGAAAGTAAAATTAATCAAGCTGAAGGCGAAAAACAGGCTGCCATCCTTGAAGCGGAAGGCCAAGCTCAAGCCCGTATAAGGGTGGCGCAAGGTGAGGCTGAAGCCATACGTCTTGTGATAGACGCTATTAAAAATAACGGCCAGCCCGATAAGTATCTTATTGCAATGAAATATCTTGAAACACTGCAAGATATAACGAGCGGTGAAGGTAATAAAATTGTTTATATGCCTTATGAAGCTTCCGGGATTTTGAGTTCCGTAGACGGTATTAAGGAAATGTTTAAAGGTACCGGCAAATAACTACAATGAGGATAAATTGATTACAGAGGCCAAGAGGTTATTAATAGCTGATGACGACGATCAAATTCGGGAGCTTCTCGAGTTCGACATAGGTCATAGCGGATATCTGGTTGACACGGCAAAAAACGGAGAAGAAGCCTTAAAAAAGGCTTTGGAAAATAATTATGACTTAATTTTGCTTGATGTCATGATGCCGAAAATGAACGGATATGATGTTTGTAAAAATATCAGGCTTACTAAAACCAATGTGCCGGTTCTTATGCTTACGGCAAAAGGTGCGATTGAGGATAAAACTTTAGGCTTTAACTGTGGAGCTGATGACTATCTTGTGAAACCTTTTGACGTTCAAGAAGTGCTCTTGAGGATTCGTGCCCTGTTAAGAAGAGGTTCCGATGTCCGGTCAACTTCCGGAGAAATACTAAGGGCAGGTGATATCCAACTGCTTTCCGATTCTCTGGAAGTACTTATTGCAGACAAGAAGACTAAACTAACTCCAACCGAGTTTGAAATACTATATTGTCTTATGCAACATATAAATAAGCCTGTTACTTTGGCTACCTTACTTAGTGAAGTCTGGGGTTATGAGAGTGATGAGGATGTCAGAATGGTAAGGGTGCACGTAGGCGGCCTGAGGCAGAAGATTGAAGTCGACACCAGAAAACCACAGTATCTTCACACAGTAACCGGTATAGGGTATAAGCTTACCCCTTTTGGCTTTGAAGAAGGCTCGGAGTAAAAATATGAAAAGTCCAAAAATTGTTGAGCAAATTACAGTAGTTCTTCTTTTTGCGGTTCTTGTTCCCTTTGTGACAATAGGAGTTATAATATCAAATCTTTCCCAACAGTCTGTGCGCAAAGAGTTAAATTATGCGGCCACCATGCTCTCGAAGTTTTTAGGCGAGAATATTCAAAACTATTTATCTGACTCTCAACAAAAACTCACGCAGGCAGCCCGTGCAATTCCATACTTATATTTTGAAGAAGACAAGGCGGACTATCTTAGGGAAGTTGAGAATTCTTCAGGGCTTTTTAGCAATATCAGGATTGTTAACAAAAATTCTACGTTGAATGGTTTTGTGTTTGATTCCTCTACTTACAATATTGACTTGAGTGCTCCTATTGATGAAAACAATTCTCTGGCTGCAAATATAAATGTCTCAAACCTTGAAAGGCTGCTTGAAGAAAAATTCAGCGACCAAAACAGAGAGGTTTTTGTTTTAGACATTGATAATGCGCTTATTGCAGCGAGCACAAAAGATATTTCAGATTTGCCTACTATGATATCTGATTTACCGAAAGATAAAGCTATAGAAGTCCCGATAGTATATGGCAAAGTAAAGAATCAACCTGTTGCTTACTACAAGTTAAAAAACCCTGCATGGACCATAATAGTGAGCACAAACGAGGAACTTACAAAGAGCACAATAGATGTGGCGCGTTTTAGAATTGCGTTGGCACTTACACTTGCGGCATTTTTTATAATTTTCACCGTAGGTTTGTATACATATTATCTTTATATAAATATTCGGCAGCTTTTTAAAGGGATTATAGCTATTTCCAAGGGCAGCTATGAAAGAAAAATTCACCTTATAAGAAATGTCTTAACCCCTCACGAAGTGCTTTTTCTTGCCAAAGAGTTTAACTATATGGCGATGAAGATAAGTCAGTCATACAAGGAACTCTCAGAAAAAAATATTGAACTTGCAAGGTTGGATGAGTTTCGCTCTAATCTGGTAAGCGCTATCAGTCATGAATTCAGAACCCCGTTAACCAGTATTATAGGATATGCAAGCAGACTTTTAAGGCAGGATATTAAAATTGACAAAAAAACTCAGACAAGTTCTCTAAAAATAATTAAACAGCAGGCACAAATGCTTTCAAGGATGGTCGAGGATATTTTGGTTGTTCCGGACATTGAATCTTTTAAGCTGCAATTAAATCCCGAGTGCATTGATTTGCCACAGTTGGTCGAAAAGTCAATTTTGTATGTAGGGAGTAAAGATCAGCAATTCAAATTAAATTTTGATTCCAACTTAAAACCTGTGTACGTAGACGAGTATAGAATGACGCAGATTCTCGTAAACCTTTTTGAGAATGCGACAAAATACGCTATTCCTGATTCTGATATTCTAATTATCGGCGGAGAAATAGAGGGTAAAACTGCTCTTATGATTTCGAATAAAAGTAAGCCTGTAAAGGAAGAAATGTTGGAGAAACTTTTTGATAAATTCATAAGACTTGATGGAGCTATGACAAGAACAACCCGAGGTACGGGCTTGGGCCTTTTTATAGTAAAGGGTCTTGCAAATGCTATGAATATAGATGTAAATCTTTCTTATGATAATGAATCTTCAGAGTTTCAGGTTACACTATTGTTTGGTGCAAGAGATGAACAGCAAAGTTCATAGCCATATGGAGCTGGCTCTTGCTCAAGCGAGAGCTTCAAAGTGCGATATTCCGGTAGGATGCGTTATAGTTCGTGACGATAAAGTTCTTGCCCAAGCTGCGAATATGGTTGAAAGAAACTGTGATAGCACCGGTCATGCAGAGATTTTAGCGATAAGGGAAGCAGGGAAAAGTTTGGGCAATTGGCGTTTAGACAACTGTGAACTTTATGTAACCCTGGAGCCTTGCGAAATGTGCTCTTGGGCAATTATTAAATCCAGAATCGCGAGAGTATATTTCGGGGCTTATGATACGGGCTATTCTGATAATTTGCTTTCATCAAAAATTGAAACGTACGGCGGTATTTTAGAAAAACAGTGCAGCGCACTTTTAAATGATTACTTTCAGAGTTTAAGGAATAAATAGCAGGAGAAGTATTGGGTAATATGAGTATAAAAAGTATTCTGGATGAACTTGTCGAAAGGTATGAAACTACAGACTTTATAAAAGATGATCCAATACAGTTTCCGCACAGGTATTCAAAGAAAGAAGATGTTGAGATTGCAGCTTTTTTAGCCTCGTTACTAGCTTATGGAAAACGTGAGCTTTTTATTAAAAAGCTCGATTTTATATTTTCTTTTATGGATAAAGGCCCGTATGATTTTGTTTTAAACTTTGAGGCAAAAGAAAATTGTTTAGACAATTTTGTATACCGATTTGTTAAGGATTCTGACTTGAAGTGTTTATTTCGTTCACTTAATAAGCTTTATTCCGAGGGTTCTTCACTCGAACATCTTTTTGAAGGCGGCACTCAAAAGGCGACAGATTATTTTTACGATAATGCAGACTGTTATGCAGGTTTCGGGTTTTACCACCTTATACCGAATCCCAAAAAAGGCGGTGCACTAAAACGTTTCAATATGTTTTTAAGGTGGATGGTAAGAAAGGGTCCTGTTGATTTGGGCATTTGGTCTTCAGTCCCTTCTTCCAAGCTTTTTATACCGTTAGATGTGCACGTAGGAAATATTTCCCGTTCTTTGGGTCTTCTTAAAAGAAGCGCTAATGATTTCAAGTCGGTATCGGAGCTTACCGAGAAATTAAGAGAGTTTGATGCAGGCGACCCCATCAAGTATGATTTTGCTCTCTTTGGAGCGGGTATTGATAAAATAGCCCTTGGTCGGGATAGATAAATAATTATTTTTATATTAATATGTTTTTGAAATGAAGTATTCCAGATATTCAGTTGTAATAATTGGCAGCGGAATCGCGGGTCTGTATCTAGCGCTCAAGCTTTCCGAACAAAAACAGTCTAACGACGGTATTTTGATTTTAACAAAAACACGCTTGAATGAAAGCAACTCAAGACTTGCTCAGGGTGGTATTGTTGCAGTGATGCCCCAAAACAAAACAGACTCTGTTGCTTTGCATGTCAGCGATACTATTCGTGCAGGCGGAGGTTTGAGCGATTTTAATGTCGCAAAATTTATTTCCCAAAACTCAAGTTACGCAATAGAAGACCTATTAAGATTTGGCGTAGAGTTTGATAAGGATTCTGCGGGCAAACTTTCTTTTGCACTTGAGGCTGCCCACAGTACTTCAAGAATTTTGCATGCAGGTAAAGACGCTACAGGAGAGTGCATAGAGCGCAAATTAAGCGAAAAGGTCATTCAGTCGAATGACATAGATATATACGAACAGACAATGGCGGTTGAACTTTTGCTTGATGCAAATGGTGACTGTAAGGGCGTTTTGGTATATAATAGCGATAATGATGAATACGAGGCAATATACTCTAATGCCGTTGTACTTGCTTCAGGCGGAATAGGGCAGGTATATAAACACACTACTAACCCTTCCGTTGCAACGGCTGACGGAATTGCAATGGCAAACTCTGCGGGTGCGTTGATTAAAAATATGGAGTTTGTACAATTCCACCCAACTGCATTGGCTATTGATAATGCACAGAATATGTCCCTTATATCAGAAGCGGTCAGGGGTGAGGGCGCTGTTTTAGAGACTTCGGACAGTGAAACTTTTATGTCCAAATATGACTTCAGGGAAAACCTTGCACCGAGAGATATAGTGGCAAGAGCAATATTTAATGAGATTTCAAGCTCTGATGACACACATGTATATTTGAATATTAAAAATATAGGTTTAGACAAGTTTATACAGCGTTTTCCTAATATTTCAAAAATATGTCAGGCGGCGAATATCAATCTATCTGACCTGAGAATTCCGGTTGCGCCTGCCGCACACTATTCTATGGGAGGAATACAAACGAATGTTAACGGTAAGACTTCCGTTAACAACCTGTATGCCGTAGGTGAGGTTGCCTGTACCGGCTTACATGGCGCAAACAGACTTGCTTCCAATTCCCTTCTCGAGTGTATTGTGTGTTCTTATGAACTTGCAAATCTTTTGAGCTATAAAAATCTCGATGCACCCAAGGTTTTTGATGAAGGCGTTAAGTCAATTCTGGATGAATATTCTCAAATTTCCGATTTACAGGAAGTGGACACAAAGTCCTTAGTTGACAGATTAAAAGCTACTATGTGGAATAATGTGGCAATATCCAGAGACGAAGAAGGCTTAAATGCCGCATTGCTTGAAATATATTCTATTGAAAGAGAATTTGGCAGGACAAAAAAATGTCTGTCAAAAGAAGAGTATGAGCTGAGAAACATGTTAAACGTTTCAAAACTTATAACGCTTGCTGCACTCAGGAGAAGAGAGTCTGTCGGCGCTCACTATAGGACTGACTATCCTCCAAGAGATATTTTCTCTGATTTTACAAATCTGGAAGACGGTGAAATTGTTGCTAAATGATTTTTTGGTTCGCAAACACGTTGAGACTGCACTGGAAGAAGATATTGGTTATGGTGATATCACTACAGATTCCGTTTACAGCAAAAACAAGTCGCTAACAGTAAATTTGACAACCCGTCAGGACGGTATTTTTTGCGGGTTATTGCCATTTAAAATTGTTTTTGAAGTTTTAGGCAACACAGAGGTGGAATTTTTTTCTAATGATGGCGATTTTATAAAAAACGGTTCGGTTGTTGCCAAAATCAAAGGCGACGCGAGAAGTGTTTTGACGGGTGAGCGTCTGGCGCTGAACTATGCCCAGAGAATGAGCGGTATTGCTACTTATACGAAAAAATTTGTTAATATATTAAGGCCGTACAAGGCAAGAATCACTGATACAAGAAAAAACACTCCCAATTTTAGAATTTTTGAGAAATATGCTGTTAAGATAGGGGGAGGCATTTTGCATAGATTTAACCTCTGCGATTGCGTGCTTTTAAAAGATAACCATATAGCTCTTCTCGGAGGTTCTATTTCTGAGGCTGTAAAAGCCGTAAGGGAAAATATTTCTTTTACACACAAAATAGAAGTTGAGTGTGATACTATTGAGCAGGTAAAAGAGGCTCTTGGTGCAGGTGCGGATATCATTATGCTGGACAATATGCCAGTTGCTACGATGAAGGAATGTGTTGAAATTATTGCAGGAAGAGCGATTGTCGAAGCAAGCGGCGGTGTTAGGGAAGATACGCTTATCGAAATTGCCAAAACCGGAGTGGATATAATTTCTACAAGTGCTATTGTTGCTTGTGCCCCCACTTTAGATTTAGCTTTTGATTTTGCAGGTTAGATTATTCTGTCCATTTTATCTTTAAGCATTGCTGCTGCGGCAAGAAGAGGGTCTATTGCAGTGGAAAATGCCGGAGAGTAGGTCAAATCAAGACTTACAAACTCATCAATGTTCATTTTTGTTTGTATGGCCGCCGTAACAGAATTTACCCTTTTATCAGCGTCACCCTTGCCGATTGCCTGTGCTCCCAGTATCCTTCTGCTTTTTCTATCGCCGACAAGCTTTAGTGTAATTTCTTTCATTTCCGGCATATAACCTGCCTTATCGGCATCTGTTATAAGAATGCTTACGGCATCCAGTCCCTTGGCGGCCCTTGCGGATTTTTCTGTCATACCCGTTATTGCTATTGTGTAATCGTGGTATCTTGTGACTGCCGAACCAAGAATTCCTCCGAATTCTTCGTACCCGTCATTTAAGTTTATGGCACAGACACGTCCTTCTTTGTTTGCTATTGACCCCAGTGAGATGTATTGCGGTTCTTTTGTTATCATACAAAATTTTTCCGTGCAGTCGCCTGCTGCCCATATATTGGGTATATTTGTTTTCATATGTCTGTTGACCCTTATGGCTCCGGTAATCCCAACTTCTACTCCTGCCTCTTTAGCAAGTTCGACATTGGGTGTTACTCCTGCACTGATAAGGCAAAAGTCGGCATATATTTCCACACCTTTTTTTGTGCGCGCTCCTTTAAATACCCCGTTTTCACCTATAAATTCTACTATTTCATCATTTTTATGGAGTATAACATTAGAGGTTGTTGCATTCACGACTTCATTTTCGATATGCGCGGCAACATCAGGGTCAAAATTAGGAAGTATTTGCGGGCTTCTTTCAACAGTTGTCACTTTAAGATTATTTTTTGTAAAGGCCTCAAGGAGTTCTATCGAAATATAGCCCGCTCCGAGAATAAGGACGTGTTTGGACCTATTCATAGCTTCTTTTACTTTAATGCCGTCAGAGAGCATTCTTAAGTGAAAAATGTTCCTTAAGCCTATTCCGGGGATTTTAGGAATAACAGCAAGGGCACCTGTTGCAATCACAAGTTCGTCATATTCAACTATTGTTTCAGTGTTGTCTATGTCATTGTGTATAATTACGTTTTTTTCGGTAGGGTTGATTTTTCTGCATGCGTGGCTTACGTGTACATTCACTCCTACTTTAGCAAAGTCCTCAGGTGTCCTTACTATGAGGTCTTCTATTTTTTTTACATCTCCGCTGACGTAATATGGTATACCACAGGCAGAGTAAGAGATTACGTCACTTTTTGTATACAGGTTTATTTCCGTGTCCGGGTCCATCCTGCGGGATTTTGCCGCGCATTTTGGTCCTGCGGCGCATCCGCCTATTATAACAATTCTTTTTTTATTATTTACCATTTTGCTTCTTTCTTCATGCTATTATTAACTTATAATGGAATGAGGTGTTATTTTGCAACTGACAGGTGGGCAGTTCAAAGGAAGAAAGCTTGACGTTCCTGAGAATGTAAAGCCTACTCTTTCAAAGGTTAGGGAAAGTGTTTTCAATATTTTAAAATCAGAGCTGGGCTCTTTTGAAAACTTAACTTTTTTGGACATGTTTGCGGGCAGCGGAGTTATGGCACTCGAGGCTTTGTCGCGCGGTTTTAATGTGACGGCTACTGAGCAAAACCGCTTGTGTATTGCATCCATAAAGTCTATTTTACTCAAGCTGGACGCACGGATAAAGCTCATTTGTACTGATTCCTTAAGAGCTATAAAGAAATTGGACGGATTTGATGTCATATATATTGACCCGCCCTGGGAATATGATTACTCTGAAATTATTGCTCTGGCTGCGAATGCTCTCTCGAGAAACGGCATTTTAATATGCGAATCAGATAATAAAAAGCCCACGCCAAAAGAGATACCTTCAGGAGGGATACCTTCTAACGTGAAGCTATACAAAAAAAAGATATATGGTCGTTGCAAATTAAGCTTCTATAAGCTCAATGTAGTGTAATTCCAATAAACTAATAAGGGTGCCTATGTTATTTTATTCGTCCTCGTCAACATCTTCTACGTTTCCTGTAGAGTAGAAGATTGAAGCAGTGGAGGCCTCACTCACTCTTTTATATTTATCCTTAATTTCATCATATTCCTGGTCTATGCCAAATGCGGCAATTTCAGCGTTTGTTACTTTGCCGTCATGGTTTTTGTCAATTTTGTTAAAGTTAGCTATGACTTCTTCAAGCTGTGAGTTGGCATAACCGTATTGAGAGCATAACTGATACAGCTGTTCCAGTGTCATACCGCCGTTTGCCAAAGAATTGGTGTAGTTTTGCAGTTCATCCGAAGTTATTATCCCGTCGTTATCTTGGTCTATCGAATTAAAATTTGTTGTAAGATATGATGTGAAAGATGAGTTTAACAAGTTTTTATTTACATCATCCCCCGGATTTGTAATGCTATCAAGAGTTAAACCCTTTTCGGAGTTGCCTACCATAAGCTGTGCATAATTGCTTGTCAAGCCTTGTATTGCTTGTATGAAAAGTCCTGAACCGTTTAATCTTTGCGACATTTAAATACCCTCCGGTGTGTATACTAACCTACTATATTTAGTTTAATGATTTTTTCAAAAAAGCAACACATATAAAAGATGGAGTTTTTGGTGCAATGATTGGACACTTTCGTAATTAGGATATAAAATATCAGCATGGAAGAAGCAAATAATTCGGAAAAAAAGTTTTTAGGCGTAATGTTTGATTGCTGTAATGCATATGGCAGGTTATACAAAAATCAACAAGGCACCCATTATCAGGGGCGTTGCCCAAGGTGTATGAGAACAGTCCGTGTCAAAATAGGTGAAGGTGGTACTTCGCAGAGGTTTTTCAGGGCTCAATAACTTCTTTAAACTTGAGCCAGCTGCTTATGGAAGGCAGTTTCTTTTTCGAAGTTGTACGAAGCTTGGAAAATCAAGTCTTCGCTCAATACGGGCCCTATCATTTGCAGTCCTATAGGCATACCCTCTTTGTCAAAACCGCAGGGAATGCTTATCGCGGGAGAGCCTGTCAGGTTGGCGCATATAGTACCGATATCGGTTAAATACATTGCAAGCGGGTCTTCGTTACGGGAGCCTATATTAAAAGCTGTAGTCGGGCAAGTTGGCGATATAAGTATGTTAACCTCTTTGAATATTTCATCAAATTCATTTTTTACGAGCCTTCTCATCTGCTGTGCTTTTTTGTAATATGCATCATAATAGCCGCTTGAAAGTGCGTATGTTCCAAGCATAATACGTCTTTTAACTTCATCCCCGAAACCTTCCGCACGTGTTTTAGTGTACATTTCCATGAGGCTTTGCGCTCCGCAAGTCCTGTATCCATATTTCACCCCGTCATATCTTGCAAGGTTTGAACTGGCTTCAGCGGTGGCAATTATGTAGTAAATACCTATGGAATGCTTGATTGTAGGAATTGAAACTTCTTTGATGACTGCTCCGAGACTTTTATATACTTCAATTGCGTTTTCCATGGCTTTTCGAACGTCGTCCTGAAGGCCTTCTGCCATAAGTTCTTTGATTACTCCTATCTTAAGACCATGAATGTCGCTTTTCATACCGCCCAACACATTACCAACGGGCATATCCAGAGATGTAGAGTCTTTTTCGTCGTGACCTGCAATAACCTGATAGAGCGTTGCAACGTCTTCCGTGCATCTTCCGAACGGTCCTATTTGGTCGAGTGAGGAAGCAAAGGCAATTAGGCCATAGCGGGATACTCTTCCGTACGTAGGTTTAAAGCCTGTAATGCCGCAATAACTGGCAGGGAGTCTGATACTTCCGCCTGTGTCAGAACCCAATGAAACAACTGCTTCAAGGGCTGCAACACTTGCAGCAGAGCCTCCGGAGGAGCCTCCGGGTACTTTGTTTAAGTTGTAAGGGTTTGAAACTCTTTTAAAGGCAGAGTTTTCATTACTTGAGCCCATTGCAAACTCGTCGAGATTGGCTTTTCCTATAACCGGAATATGATTTTCCTTTAATTTTTTAACAACCGTAGCATCGTACGGGGAAACAAAGTTCTCAAGAATCTTTGAGGAAGCTGTTGTACGGGTTCCCTTCATATTCATATTATCTTTTAAGGCGAGCGGAATTCCCGCCAAAAGAGGTATGTCTTCCCCTGCTGCAATTTTCTTGTCAACTTCCTTGGCGCAAGCTATGGCGCTTTCTTTTGTAAGCGAATTGTATGCGCCTATTTTATCCTCAACTTTATTTATCTGCTCGTATGTATGCTCGACAAGCTCAAGCGAACTCACTTCTTTCTTTATGAGCGATTCCCTTAATTCAGTCGCGGTTTTTTTCAGAAATTCCATTGTAAATTTTCCCCTATTTGTTATTCAATATGTCGGTTCTGCGCTATAATTAATCTTATGTCAAACACACTAAAAGGTAAACAAGGCGAAGAGCTGGCGGTTAAATACTTGCTGAATCAAGGCTATAAGATTCTTGAGAGAAATTTTCGATATTCACGTTTTGGCGAAATAGACATTATAGCCATGAAGGATTTACACATAAGTTTTGTAGAGGTAAAAACCCGCAAAAACAGTCAATTTGGTCATCCACTTGAGGCGATTTCCCCACAGAAAATTGAAAAAATCATTATGAGCATGCGCTATTTTCTCTCACAGACAAAAATCCCCCATAAAACTTATGGAATAGAAGCTATTTCAATTTTGTCCGATAGTGGTACAATAGAGCACCTGCGCAAAATTGAGTTTTAAAAAATAGCCCTGATAAGTATGTTTGTTAAAATGTATAAGATGGCAAATTTTTTGTCCCGCATGTTTTATAGTATGGTAGAAGGTTTGAGAAAATATTATGTCTTCAGCAGGTAAAATATTTATTAATCAAATTGCATTGCCGTTTTCTGCTCCGCACCCCTTTTTTACAGGTATAAAAAGAAGAGAATCTGAAAGACCCCCAATAAAAGAAGACAACTTTACAGAGGGTTTAAACAGAGATGGAGACGGCACAAAAGTTTATGCCCCACGGTATGAAAGCGAAAAAAGGCCCGAATATTCAGGTCAGATAATTACTCCGGAGCAAATGTACAGTTTTTCTCAGACTTCAAATGTTGCCCGCTCTTTGGCCCGCGAGTATGAGTTGTGTCTGCCTGATTTCAGAATAGTACTTAAGAATGCCTTTGATCCCATGGTTAAGGACGGCTCAATCAAGATAAACTATAGGGCAAAAGGCATTCACGCAATAAAAGAAAAACTTGCCGCAAAAGAGATATATTCACGCGAAGGTGCTGTAGCAAATATTTCAGATGGTCTCGGTGCGAGAATTATAATGAAAGATGCAGGCTGTAATGATGCCAGACGTTTGGTTGAAACCCTCGTAGAAGCCATTAAGAGCGATAACGGTAAATTTGTCAGCATAGATGAGGTAAAGGATTACTGTTCGGATACAAAATACAGCATTTTAAACAAGGGTGGATATTCTCTGTTAAATAATTTTATCCAGGAACAATATGACATAAGTATTGATCAAAAATCAAAAAAATCAGGCTATACAGCCACCCATATTTTAGGCAAAATGAACCTTAAATCTTCAAAGGGTGCAAAACCTACAATACTACCTTTTGAAATTCAGATAACTTCAGAAAATGTTTTAAAATTGTGCGGGCCTGAACATGAATTATTCAAAATATTCGGGAATAAAGCCATTGAAGAGGAGTTTTATGCAGTATCGGATGCCATAAATCTTCTTTCTGCAAAAGAAAAAAAAGAGTATTTAAACTATGTATCTGATGCTTATGTTTTGCAAAGGCAAAAAGATATAGATCCAAAAGGTTACTCCGGGGAAAAATTACTGCCAATTCCCGGACATATTCTTGAAGACGTGCCTCTCGATACGGATATTCTTGATTTAAATAACATAGCTGCGTGCTATGAGCGTCTTGAACGAAGACTTGCTGCCGAAGAGAACATTGGTGACATAGCCATTAAGCCAAAAAGACAAAGAGGCGGTACAAATAAAGCAATCCCGCCTAAACACAATGACAAAACAAGCTTTTGCGGCTTACAGGGTTCTTCAAAGCTCAATATCTATGCTTGATTATAAGAAGTAAGTGTACTGAGATAACTTTATTTTTTATCTTACCTCCCTAATTACAGGAAAATAAAACTTGAAACCGTTCTTTATTTGTAGTACAACGTTGCTGTTACATATTAGTAAACATAAGGAATAAAGATGGTTAAAAAGCTTATTACGCAAGACACAAGAATGTTCTTGACGGGGAATGAGGTTATCGCTTATGCCGCAAATGCTGCCGAGGCTGAATTTATGTATGGCTATCCGATAACGCCGCAAAACGAAATCATGCACACTTGGTGCAAACTTTTACCAAAAACCGAAGCAGGTTTCCTTCAGACAGAAGACGAAATCTCGGCAGGTTTTTCAACATTGGGCGGTATCTTGGTTGGCAAACGTGCCTTTACTGCAACGGCAGGACCAGGTAACGTAATTATGCAGGATGCCATGAGCATGGCTGAAATGATGAGAATACCCTTTGTATGTGCAGTTATGCAAAGAGGCGGCCCTTCAACCGCTACCGTAATATACGCACAGCAAGAAACAACACTTACCTGCTTTGGCGGCAACGGCGAAGGTTTCAGAATAGTATACTCTACAGCAGGCCATCAAGACTTGTTTGACTATACTATCAAGGCTTTCAATACTGCCTGGAAGTACAAGTTCCCAACTTTCCTATTGGCGGATGGTTACCAGGGTAAAATGAGGGAACCTGTCACCCTTTATGATCCTGCTTCACGCGGCATTTCTATGGTTCCTACCGAGGCAATTATGAGAGCCCCGGGACTTATTGATGTTGACAGAAAATCAAATCACATAAGAAATACATACAACTTGGAAGAAGAGTTGATGGAAGAGTTAGATAAATACAAAGAAGAGTTTGAAAGAATTGCTCCCGAAATTGAAGAGTACGAAGAGTACAAAGCTGATGATGCGGAAGTTCTTATTATTGCTCACGGTATTGTTGCGCGTTCTGCTATGACCGCAGTTGATGACTTGAGGGCAAAAGGCGTTAAGGCCGGACTGTTCAGACCTATTACAATCAGACCTCTTCCTGTTAAGCCTATGAGAGAAGCTGTTAAACGCGCTAAACAAGTGTTGTTTACAGAGTCCGCAGATGGTCAGCTTGCAAGAATGGTTCTTGAGAAAATCTATGGTTTATCAACTCCATACTCAACGCTTTATAAAATGGGTGTCGGCGTTACGGGTGACGATATTGTAAAAAAAGTAGAAGCTATGGTTAAAGAGCCTGCAAGCGTTTAACCCGGGCACTTTAGATTAATAAATTAAAGGAAAAGGAAAATAATAATGGTACAAACATTAGATTTAGAACCAATTATAGCAAAATCTCAAGATGCCTCAGCAGGTGCAAGCAAGTTTTGCCCGGGTTGCGGCCATGGGATGGTGCTAAAAACATTGGCAAACACAATTGATGATTTAAACTTACAACAAAAAACCGTTTTTGGTTGTGACATCGGATGTTCACTTCTTGCGTGGAACTTTATGAATGTTGACTCTGTTCAAACGCACCACGGAAGAACAACTCCTGTTATTTACGGCGTAACAAGGGCATTGCCCGGCACTATAGGTATAGCCTATATGGGTGACGGCGGCGGTCTTGCCATCGGAGCGCAGCACTTAGTTAACGCTGCTGTTCGCGGTGAGAATATGCTGATTGTTCTTGTTAATAATACAAACTACGGTATGACGGGCGGCCAAATGGCTCCGACTACATTACCAGGCCAAAAAACAGAAACTACGCCTTACGGCCGTGACTGTTCAGTTACGGGTAAACCTGCAAAAGGTGCAGAGATGGTTGCTTCTATTGCTGACCCGGAGAAGGCGTATGTTGCAAGGTCTACTGTTTCAAACTTAAGAATGCTTAGAAAAACCTTTACAAAAGCTCTTAAAAATGTTGAGCAGGGCGGTTTCTCGTTTGTTGAAGTACTTTCGATTTGTCCTTTGAACTGGAGAACAAACGCAGTTGACACTTGGGACAGATTGAAAACAATGGAAGAGTTCTTTACTGTTAAAGAATTTGTTTCAAGAGAAGGATTGGAGTAAATTATGACAAGAACAAAAATAGTTTTAGCCGGTGAAGGCGGACAAGGCGTACAGTCTATTGCTAAAATCCTTGTTGAAGCGGGATATGAAGCAGGAAAAGAGATACTATATATCCCTAACTTCGGTGTAGAGCAGCGTGGCGGTGTATCGATTGCCTTTTGTCAGATTTCTGACGAAAAAATCGGCGAGCCTCGTTATTCAAAGGGCGATATAGTTGTTATGCTTTCCGACCGTGCGATTGAAAGATGCGAAACGTATGTGGATGAGAATTCCACTGTAATCTATGATTCTTCGGTATGCACAATAGTACCTGACTGCAAAGCAAAACAAATTATTCCCGTTGAGGCAAATAGAATAGCAAATGAAGAGCTTAGTGCACGCGTGTTTAACATAATAGTTCTCGGTGTAATTTTAAGTGCTACAAATGTTCTTAAATTAGAGGACATTAAAAATGCTATGGAACTTGCACTTGGCAAGAAATTCGATGCCAAACCCGAGCTTCGCGACCTTAACTACAAGGCTCTTGAGCGCGGTATGAACTTAATACAGAAAGCGAGCGTGTAATATGACAACAGCACACAGAGGTTATATAGTAAATGATGTTGCGGGCGGCAGAGCTGACTGGTATATGTATACTGACCTTTGCAAGGGCTGTGGTCTTTGCATGGTTAAGTGCCCAAAAAAGTGTATTGAATGGTCAAAAGAAGTAGGTATCTACCAAACGCCTGCTGTTGAACCAAGGCCTCAAGACTGCATCGCTTGCGGTACTTGCGCACTTGTTTGTCCGGATAGCGCTATTAGGATTGAAAAGAAAAACGCATAGTTTTTGCTTATATATAAAAATGCGGCCTCTGCAATGGAGCCGCATTTTATTGTGTTATTTTTATGTCAGTTTTCCAAAGTGTTAAAATAAATTATTTAATCTATTGTATTTAGCCTAAAATACTTGTATACTAGCCTCAGTAGATATAGAAGGATTATTAAATGAAAAAAGCTTTTACTCTAGCTGAAGTTTTGTTAACTTTGACTATTATTGGTGTTGTAGCTGCACTTACTATCCCTGCAGTGATTACAAAAGTAACCAAAGACCAATATGTCGTTAGTCTTAAAAAGGCCTATAATACATTGAAATCCGTTGAAAGAGAGGCTATACAAGAACATGGCGAGATGATAAATTGGGACTGGACGGGTAATGCCACACAAGTTTTTGAAAGAAATTTTAAAGACCATTTTGATATATTGAAAATATGTGGCACTGCAACAGATGATGGATGTTTGGCTAATGCCTATACTGAACCTGACGGAGGAGCTTATGCATATAGTGCAAATGTTAATGCTTCAAGTAGTTATAAATTTATCACATCTGACGGCATCTCTTATGGCTTTTCTACCAGGAATGACAAACGTAAAGGTTGGTTTACTGTTGATGTTAATGGAAGAAAGATGCCTAATAGAAACGGCAGAGACCTCTTCTATTTTGCCGTGTTTCCTGATTATGGCATAAAGCCTGATGGCACATATGATGTTGTGACTGGTGAAGTTATTAGTAGTCAGAGTATTCCTTGCTCAAGTTCAGACGGAACATTCTGTGCCGCAAAAATCCTTTCCGAAGGTACGATGAATTATTAAATCCCTATTTTACCATTTTCGAAATAAAAAATAACCCTCGAAATAAAGTCGAGGGTTATTTTAGATTAATTCTATCCAATCACGCGCTTTGCGCGGTACTGTCCTGCCTTATGCGTTGAATGCCGCTACTACTGTTGGACTTTGTTCATAAACGCTCATGCTGCCTGCATATACACAAGTCCATGAGAATAAAATTATAGTCACTATTAATAGCGATGCAAAAAGGTAGTTTACTACTTTCGCTTCGTTCATTACTTTTTCTCCATCTTTTATGATGCACTGAGAGAGTTATGCATCATTCCATACTACATCTTTGTTTTGGCACCTATACTGCGCCTTGAATTAGCAGACTGATGGCCCTCCGCCTGATGGGCTTGATCCACCTGAAGATGCAGATGATGAAGATGATACCGGGCCTGAAAATAAGCTCGGTCCGCTTGGCAAGCTAGCCATTGTTCCCACTGTTTCATTCGGGGAAGAGTCGCTTTTTGCAAGCAAGCTGACTTTTGGTCCTATTGATTGTACACCTAAAAACATACTGTACTCCTTTATCTTATATCTCTGTGTTGTTTATATCTACATGTATATAAAAAATATATAAGATGTAGAATTTCAGAATTTGCTTTATTCGTTACAATTCTTAAAATATATTCAAAGGTCTTGCACTATCCCAGTTTTTTCCAAACCGCATCTGCAACTCCTTGGGTAGATGCAGGGTTTTGGCCTGTTATAAGAATACCGTCTTCAACTATTTTTGCGTGCGTCGGTTCTGCAAACTCCATTATGGCACCAAGTTCAATTAGTCTGTCCTCAAGCATGAAAGGCATAAACTCATCGAGCTTTGAGTTTTGCTCCTCTCTGTTCGAAAGACAAGTCATCTTTTTTCCTTCGACAAATGGCGTGCCGTCACATTTTCTGGCAAGCACGAGGGCGGCAGGCCCATGACAAACTGCTGCTATAACTTTTCTATTGATATAAAATGTTTCTACGATTTTTGCGACTTTGTGTGAGTTTGCAAGGTCAAACATTGGGCCGTGACCCCCCGGGAAAAATACTGCGTCATAATATTCGTAATCGACATCATCGAGATTTTCAGTATTCCTCAAGGCTTTCAATGCTATATCCCACTCCGTTGGATTTTCGCAGAGCACACTTGACGGATCAACCGGAGATTCGCCTCCAAGAGGACTTGCTACCGTTATTTCGTAACCTGCATTTTTAAACGTAAGATATGGCTCCGCAAACTCCTGCAAATATACTCCGGTTGGTATTTCTTCAGTAATTTTTGATGTATTTGTTGTGATTATTAAAACTTTTTTTGTCATTTTTTGCTCCTCGCCTTTTTGCATGCAAGAGTTTACCAAACTTATATCTTTTTTCCATTACAAACAAGGCTAAATATTTTTTGCAAGATTATTACTCTTTTAGGTATAAAGTTTTGTATTTGTTGCTGTTAAAATATGTCAAGCTAAAGGAGAGAACTATGTTTAGACTTCGATTAAAAGATGACAGGGGTAAAACAAAGACCGCTTGGTTAGACAGCGCACACACCTTTTCTTTTTCAGGATATTTTGACCATAACCATATGGGTTTTTCGGACTTGCGCGTTATAAATGATGATTACATTATGGCAGGCGCAGGTTTTGGCGAACACCCGCATGAGAGCATGGAAATTATAAGTATTGTTCTTAAAGGAGTTCTTGAGCATAAAGACGGTATGGGTAATGCAACTTTACTTAGCCGTGGTGATGTTCAAAGGATGTCCGCAGGCCGCGGTGTGTTTCATAGTGAATATAACCCCTCTAAAGATGAATATACGCATTTCTTGCAGATTTGGATTATGACAAATAAGCCGGATATAGAGTCTGAATACGAACAAAAGAGATTCGGCGTCGAGGAAGAACCTGACGTTCTTCACCTTATCGCTTCTCAAGACGGTAGAAACAATTCGCTTACAATTCATCAGGATGTTGAAATATACCAAGCAAGCCTGAATGTTGCCAAAACTCTGTCTTACCCTCTTTGCAAAGAGCGAAAAACCTGGATTCACATTGCCGAAGGCTCAGTGAAAATCAAAGACCATCATCTTGAAGAAGGTGATGCTATATCTATATCGGACGAAGAGGGTGATTTGTGCATAGAGGGGGCGAGCGAAAAGTCAAACCTTATTATTTTTAATTTGAGGAATTTGCCCTGAAAACAAAAAAGACGACCAATGTCGCCGTCTTTTTGTATAAATGAATAATAAATTAAACTCTTATCTTATTTTTTTGCTTTGGCCTTAGCTGTAGGTTTTTTGGCAGCAGTCTTTGCTGCTTTTGCTTCAACCTTTTTGGGCTCTGTTTTTGTTTGGGCATTTTCTTGAAGCTTATTAATTGCTTTTGTAAGTCTTGATTTCTTTCTTGCAGCTGTATTTTTATGTAGGATTCCTTTTGAAACCGCTTTGTCGCAAAGCTGGTATACATTGGAAAGAGCTACTGTAAGCTCTTTTTTATCGCCTTCTACAAGAGATAAAACTTTTTTGACTGCAGTTTTAATGCTGGATTTGAATGCTGTGTTACGAGCTTCATTTCTTTCTGCAATTAATGCTTTTTTTTGTGCCGATTTGATATTTGCCATTTTTTGTCCTTTCGCATAAACATCTACGTTTCTGCATAAGAGTTTAGTAAGTAATATGTGCAACAATAATATGCAAAAGACGGTTTAAATGCAAGTATTTTAGTAAATGTTAGTGTAAATTTTACTACCGACAAGAATTGAAGTAATCAGAATTGCCATTACGGAAGATAACAATACTACTCCTGCACCCATATCTTTAGACATTTTTGCCAATCTGGCCCATTTGGTTTTATAATAAGCGTCAATTACAAATTCTATAATTGAGTTTAGTAATTCGCATATAAGCACAATTGCATTTACCAAAATAATCATACAAAGAGCCATTGGAGAGAGCTTCATACAAATGGCAATTATAATGAGTATAGTACCGATTACCAAATGCTTTCTAAAGTTCCTTTGTGTCTTAAAAACAAGACGCAACCCGTTCAAAGCGTGAAGTGCACTTCTTGCGAAGCTTTTAGACTGAAATTTCCGCATACATTTCCCAAACCTTCCTTAGAATCAAGATTCAATTATCCCCTTAACAATCCTGTTTTGAGTCTCAACAATAAAATTATAATCCATATCACTCAGGTGGTCAAAGCCTAAAAGATGTAAAATTCCGTGGGTTAAAAGAGTAAGAGTTTCTTCTTGAAGTGAGTGCCCTCCTTCTTCTGCCTGCCTCTTGAGGGTGTCAACGGATATAATAACCTCCCCCAGATTAATTACACCATTGTGGATGAATTTATTTTCATCATCTGCAAACAGTGAAAAAGTTATGACATCTGTTGCTCTGTCCTTGTTTCTGTATTCGTGGTTTATTTCTCTTATTTTTTCGTCATTGCAAAAAACTATATCAAAAGACAACGTTTCGAATTCGTACGTAAACTCTTCGCTGATTTTACGTATTTTAAAAAGCTCGTCCAGAATTTTTGATATTTGGGATTCTAAGAGAACTGTAGATGATGGAGCACCCCAATCTCCATACAGGTTTTCTATGTAAAAGTCGTACTTTTTTTGAATGTTCTGCATTCTTTTGGCTTCTAATTATTTTGTTGGTCGTGTTTCTGCTGCTTTTTCTGTATCTTTTTCTCGAGTTTTTCTTCGGCCGAATCGTTAATCTTGATTTTATTTTTTTCAAGTTCATTCAAGATATTTTCGTGGTATTTGATTCTGTCATGCTGCATACCCCTTAAGATACGGTTGAATGTTTTTGCAATAATTTTAATATCTTTCAGCGTGAGGGGACTGTCAGAAAGTTGGCCGTCGTTTAGTCTTTCGGTAATGATTTTATTTATCATGTTTTCAATTTCTTCTTGAGAAGGATTTTTAAGTGAACGTACAGCGCTCTCTATGGCGTCTGCCAGCATAAGTATTGCAGTCTCTTTTGTATCGGGCTTAGGACCTGGATAGCGGAACTGTTCTTCTTCGACGTTTTCAGCTCCTTCTTGTTCAATTGCCTGGTTATAAAAATGACCTGCGAGACCTTCGCCATGGTGCTGTTGGATAAAGTTTATTACAGCTTCCGGGAGTCTGTGCTCTTTTGCAAGCTCCATACCGTCTTTTGTGTGTGACGTAATGACCATTTTACTTAAACGCGGGTTTAGTTTTGTATGCGGGTTTTCTATGCCGAAATATGATTGGTTTTCAATGAAAAATAACGGTCTTTTTAATTTCCCTATATCGTGATAAAACGCACCCACGCGGGCCAAAATCGGGTTTCCGCCTATGGCTTCTGCCGCCGCTTCGCAAAGGTTGGCTACCATAAGGGAATGGTGGTAGGTACCTGGAGCTTTGTACTGGAGCTTTGAAAGCAGTTCCTGATTATGGTCGGCCAGTTCAATCAGACCATACGGTGTCATTATTTTAAACAAGTATTCCGCCATAGGAAGCATACCGAGAGCTATAATGCCGGACAGAAAACCGTTTAGGAGACCGAATGAAGCATTTTGTAAAAATGCGTAACCCATTAACTGATTTTCAAAGAGCGCTATAACCGCTGTTGTTAAAAACATCATAGCGCCTGCTTCAAAACCGCATCTGATAAGGTCAAATCTTTTTGAATAGTTAACTTTTGCAATAGTATAGCAGGACATTAGTGCCGTGAAGGCGTATATGGCGGTCAATTGCGGGTCAAGAGAAACGGTAATTAAAAACAGCATAAGGAGTAAAATCGTAGTCAAAAATGCTATAACGGGACTTGTAAAAATTGATATAAGTATGGCAAAGGCAGGGACGGGTATTATGTATGAAGGAATGAATCCGCTTGGAGAAATTGTAACCGTTAAATACATAAGTATTATGGAAAATACGGCAATGAACGCCATATAGTTAAATTTTAAATACTTTCTTTCATATTTTTTGATATATACGAGTAAAAACACTATGCTTAAACAACAAAGCAGGAAAATTCCGGATACGCTCATTTTGTTTAATTCCATGACGCTGAAGCCTGATTTTTTCAGTGCATCGAGTTTAAGCTGTGTAACCGGTTCGCCTACATTTACTATGACATCACCCTTATTAAAGGCTACAGTGTATGGTTTAACAAGTGAACGGGCGTTCTTTTTTGCTAAATCTGTTGCATATTCATCAATTATTAAGTTCGGAATAACAACGTGTTCAAGAATACCCGAAATAGCCTTTACCTGACTTCTTGGTATATTGGCGTATTGTGCATCGGTTACTATTTTTTCAATGGCATTATCTTCAAGGTCCGGTTCAGCTATTCCTGCCTTTAAAAATTCCTTGAGGATTATTGTCGAGTTTTGTTCAAGATTGACAAGGTTTTCGCTGCCCGAGTTTAGAAGATATGTTGCTAGATACCTTTCTTTTTTGGGGTCTGCAATATCTAAAAGTGCTATAAATTCATGATATTTTGCGTCGTAGCCTTCATTTGAACTTCTTATCTTTTCTACGGTCTGAAAAAGGGCGGCGAGCGACCCTTTGATATAATTTTCTTCCACAATTGTTACTATGGGACGAATCTTATTTGCTACTTCTTTTCTAAGGAGTTCGGTTTTTTTAACGTCAACAACGTCAAAGTTCTTTTTTGCAACTATTTGTTTTTTGCTTATTCCGTTTTCAACTATATTTGAATCCAGATAAAAACGGGCAGAAAGAATTGCCGTCATTGCTACCGCAACAAGTATCAGTGATATAAAAGCAAGCGGTCTCGGCGCCGTAAAAATATCATCAGAAATAAAAGAAAAAAAGTTCCTCATAAAAATAACAATCTCATTTAACAATCTATAGTTTAATATTATACAATAATTTCTTTTTTATGTATAATCGTACTATGGGTAAGATAAAGTTTTACGGTTTTTTTGTTTTTGTCGCACTGTTTATTTCTGCGGTGCAGCCTGCGTTTTCTGACGATTTTTGGGTGAATGACCTTAGAACGCTTTTTATTTCAAACAGGGCAGTTATATATGCGCTGAACGTACGTTCGTTTAACGCCAGAGACAATAATAAAAACGATATCATAGAGATAGAACAAAATGAAAAACGCGGTACTTTTTTAAGTGCCGTATCAAGACTTGATGAACTTACCGCAATGGGCATAAATACCATCTATCTTTTGCCCGTTACACCGACAGGTAAATTGAAAGCCTTGGGAACAGCAGGTTCTTTGTATGCATTGGATTCATTTAATACCCTAAACATGCAACTGGATGATCCGGACAATAAGGCAAGTGTTTTTGATGAGGCTGCTCTTTTTGTAAAAGAAGCCCATAAAAGAGGCTTGAGAGTTATGGTTGACATGCCGAGCTGCGGTTCTTACGATCTCTCTCTGGAAAGACCTGACCTGTTTGTTGCAGATAAATCGGGTAAAACCATTGTTCCTTCGGACTGGACAGACGTAAGATTATTTAAAGTATACACAAGCGATGGGAAACTAAACAGAGAATTACTCGATGCATATAAGTCCTTTGTAGATCTTATGTTGAGTCTTGATATTGACGGCATAAGGGCAGATGTCGCAGCTATTAAGCCATATGAGTTTTGGAAAGAGCTGATTGACTATACGCGCTCCAAGAGTCCTCAATTCCTTTTCTTGGCCGAGGCTTCTCCTTCATGGACAAATCCTGCACAGGGATACACTCCTTACACTCCTTTAGATAAACTTTTGGAGGCAGGTTTTGACGGGCATTATGGTGATTACGGTAATTTCCAAAATGTAAAAAAATCAAAAGAGTTCAGTACGCTTGTTCAAAACAATGTTTTAATTTCCAAAAAATATAACAACCAAAAGTCTACTATAGCAAGCTTTGCGACTCATGATCAGTTGAGCCCCATGCTTATAGGAGGACAGCCATATTGGGAGATGCTTTTGTGGCTAAACGTTACTCTGCCATCAAACAGTTATTTTCTTGACGGCTTTCCTACTGGGGATACTTATATTTACAAATACGAAAACAGAAAGGCTCCTCTGACTTATACTGACGATGATATTTATTTTGTGCACCGAGGTAAGTTTGACATATTCAATTTTTCGAGAAAACCGGGCGGCCCGAATAAGGAGCTTTACGACCAGTTTGTCAGGGCAATGAAATTTAAGTATTGGGCAAAAGCTATTTTGATTCAGGGCGATTTTGTATCTTTGTGTTCTGATAATAAGTCAGTTTTTGCATTTTCAAGAAACTTCAGAGAGGATTCTGTTGTTGTGGTGGGCAATCTGGATAATACAAATAATCAGGCAGCAACTATTCGCATACCCAAACTATCACCTCAAACTTTCATTTCACCTTCAAAAATTAAAACTCCGCCTACGGTTAAACGAGGAAAGATTGAGGTTAAACTTCAGCCATACGAAATTCAGGTTTTTGTTTTAACAAAAGAACAGCCGCAGAATAAGTTCTAAATAATGCCCTTTACTGCTCTCTCAAGTATTCCGAGGCACTTTGCTATTGCGATACCATAGTTTGTTATAGCTACTCCGCGAATCTTGGATTTATATATGCGCGAGAGTATTTCTTTTCTGTTGGTCATACAGGCTCCGCAGTGTATTATGAGTGAATATTTTGTTATGTCTTGCGGAAAGTCATGTCCGCTGTAGTGCTCAAAGTTAATTTTTTTGGCCGTATACTTTTTTATCAGTGCAGGTATTTTAACGCGGCCTATGTCATCTTCAATGGCATGGTGTGTGCAGCTTTCACAAATTAAAACCTTATCTCCGTCTTTTAATTTATCAATAGCGTCGGCACCTTCTATAAACGCTGTTAAATCTCCTTTTAACCTTGCAAAGAGTATGGAGAATGAAGTCAATGGAATTTCTCGCGGTACAATTTCGCTCACACTTTTAAAGGCTTGCGAGTCTGTTATAACAAGTTTGGGTGATGTTTTTAGTGTCTCCAGCGCTGTTTTAAGTTCACCTGTTTGGCAGACAATACTCATACAGTTTTCGTCCAAAAGGTTTCTCAGCGTCTGTACTTGCGGTAGAATCAACCTTCCTTTGGGCGCTTCTTTGTCTATAGGTATAACCAACACAACCGTATCTTTTGGCTGAACAAGACCCTCAATTGCATTGTCTGTTTTTATTAAATCTTCCGGTAAAAGTTCAATTAATGCCTGTTTTATTTTAGCGGTAATATTTTTATCTTTTTTGAGTGAAACTTTTAAAGTGTTTTCCTTGTCTACTTCAGGGATTGAAATATCTGTTTTATTTACCACCAAAAGTGTAGGAATTTTTCTTTTTTCCAGTCCGCTCAAAAAGTCTATATCCTCAGGTGTCAAACCTTCATTGTCGCATACAAAAATTGCGATATCGGCTCTTTCCAGTGTTTTTTTGGTACTCTCTATCCTTTTTGTACCAAGAGTTCCCTTGTCATCGAACCCTGCTGTATCCATCAAAAGAACAGGGCCAAAAGGCAACAGTTCCATCGCTTTTTGATTTACATCTGTTGTTGTTCCTGCTGTATCGGAGACTATGGAAAACTCTTGTCCAAAAATTGCATTAACAAGAGAAGATTTGCCCACATTCCTTCTTCCGTATACTCCTATATGAAGCCTGTTGCCCCTTGTTTCTTTCATCTTTTATTTCCTTTGTAAAAATATTAATAAGAACCATATACATTTTACAACTTTAAGATATAATGTAAAATAGACTCACCAATTTGGGTGCGAGGAGGGTAAAAAATGGCACGGATTTTGGTTTCAATGCCTGACGCTTTTTTAAAGTCGGTCGATGAACTTGCAGATAATGAACAACGTACCAGAAGCGAACTCGTAAGAGAAGCGCTAAGGGCTTATGTTAGAAAACAAAGACCGCAAAATACTCAGCGATCGACCGCTAATGCTAAAATACTCGATGAACTTCTGGATTAGTTGTTTTAAAGTTTTTAAATAATTTTATACTATACAAGGTTTTTTATTTGTTTTATTATTTCAAGAATTTCTCCGTCAAGTTCTTCTTTTTTAATATGCGCCTTGAGTAGTTTTGCAAAGTCACTTTTTTTGAAGTCTCCAAAGCCATTTAGCCTGAATACTACTTTTAAATTTTTGGTCATTTTTAAACTTTGGTTAAAATCCTCTTCCTCACATTGCCTTTGATTCTTGAAATGCGAATTTAGTGCCCTGAGAATAAGTTTTTGAGGCAGTATATCTTCAAATTCCCCCTTTTTTATAATATAAATCTTGTCGTTAGCTCTTAGTTTGTTCTCGATAATTTTCTTTGTTTCCACCGCGTCAGAGTCCAAAAGAATAAAAATTGGCAGCCTTACTTCATTTTTCATTTTGTAATACTTTCTGGCCACTTGATTTTTGCCCCCCGCTCCAATTAAATGAATGCCATGTTTATTAAAATCGTAGCCGAGCACCCTGGCTATTTCTTCAAGAAGTATTTCTTCTGTTGCCCCTTCGCAGAGTATTACTTTTTCAACAGGGTATTTTAAGAGATATTTTTTTCTTAGTTCTCTCGGGGATACATTTGGGTTCGCATATTGAACCTTAAGTCTTTTGAGGTTCAATGGGGAGTCTTCTTCTATATATTTTAGTACTCCTCCTATTTCAAGTTCATTTTGAAGATATTTTAAACTTTCTTCATTCTGGAAGTAACTATTCTCTTCTTCTTGTTTATGCAACTTAAATAATTCTGTACTTTCTTGCGAGTCAAGGGAATCATTTAATATTTTTTGCGCAAGGATGCATATCTCTTCTGTCATCATTACTTTCGGGTCTGCGTCGGAATACTTGCTTATTATATTTAAAAATACTCTCGGATATTTTTCTAAAGTATGTTTAAATCTGGTAAGTCTGTCTAAACAAAGTAAAATTTCTTTGTGAGTTATTTTTCTGTGTTTCATTTAAAATACTTTATAAAAAAAGCTATAAAAAGGCAATTTTTTATCTGACTTTGTTTTTAACCTAATAACAGGTGGTGTGAAAAAGTGGCTTTAACAGTTAATTCAACAGATTTTAATAATAGTTACAATGATTACAGTGTTAATTTCAAAAACACTGCAGCCTCTCCACCTGTCTCAAATATTTCTGTTCAAAAAGCATTTGAGCTTTCCCGTTTTACTCCTGCACACCTGATAAGATTTTCCACACAACTTAATTCTACAGAGAAAGAGCAATACAATACAATAGTCCGGCTGCTTGCAACTGCTAAACCCGAGGAATTACGCACATTACCTGAAGACACCATAAGTATGCCAAAAAAACTTGATGCACTCCTAAAAAATGGCAAATTACTTGACAAAAACTCTAACAATGGCTCGACAACGTTGGAAAACCTCTACAAAATAGCTACAACGCCGCGCATGGATGAAATTTCAAATGTAACTTTGCTTAGTGAAACAGTTTCCGCTTTGTACAATCCTGCAATTATTACGCAGCAGTTCGGGGATATTTCTCAGGGTGTGAAAAATGTTATTGCAAATAATCCTGAGGCGCCTCAAGAAGTAAAAGTTAATCCGGATCTTCTTGATGTAGCATCAAGCGGTACTTGTGTAGCTGCAAGTATTGAGTTTAATCTGGCGAACAAAAAGCCTGCTGAGTTTGCGCGCTGGGTAGAGGGTCTGAGCTCTGCTCAAGGCTCGATTACACAGAAAGTTAAATTAAGTTCTTTGTCTTCAAACTTAATGGACGCAGTATGGCTTTTGAATGCTTTTGAGCTTAGACCCAAGGAATTCAATTTTAATAATGTTTTACTTGAAATCAAACCGGATAAAAATGCATACGTCAGAGTAAAAAATCAGGCGATTAATTGGGATCCAGGTGAACGCTCTATGGTGGATGTCCTTATGCAGTCTACTTTTATGCAGTTGGGTTCTCAGCAATCGTATGATACATTAACCGATATACGCGCGGGAAACTTTAACTCCAGCCCGCAGGGTCTTATTGAATTTGAGAAGACTTTTGTAGAGTCTGTTCTGGCCGACAAAGAAAAGTTTTCCATAGTGTATCAGGATGTAAGTCCCGAGCAAAAACTTATAGGCTACAGGACAGGCTTTGACACTATAGAGAGACATATAAAAGACGCCATTAACAGTGGTGAAGATGTAATAGTGGGATATGTTCTTACAAATCCTCTGAACGAAATTGAAACAGGACATGAAATTACTATTGTTGATTACAAGACAGACAAAAACGGCAAGACCGTCTTTACGTGTAATGACACCGATGATGACAAGCGCGAGCTTATCGAGTACAGTGCGGAGTATTTAATCCCGAAAATTCATCACGCAGGCTATAGCGAGCATGTAGTGCGAAACGACAGACATCTGCTTGATGTGGCGTAAGTGAATTTGTGAGATATTATTGTGGCATTCGGATTCGCCGGACATTTCAAGCTGAACTTGTGAAGCTTGGAGATGACCGATACTGGCTTTTGCGGAGCAAAAGAACACGTGAACCGAAGCAGTTAAAAGCTTTACTTTTATACTGATACGTGTGAGAATCGGCTAATCGTTCTTGTTTTAAATTAAAAGGCGGCACCCAGATTCGAACTGGGGATAAAAGCTTTGCAGGCTTCTGCCTTACCACTTGGCCATGCCGCCGTATTTACAAATTCTTTTGTAATCTTAATAAAGACATAAATTGATGTCAATTGATAATGCGGGACGGAAGAATGTTTTTTAATAAATGTTGAAACTGTTGACTAATATATTAACCGATACATTGATTTTTTAAATTTACGCTCATATAATATATTATCGAACTACAATGAATGAACTAAAAGAGGTCAAAATTATGAAAGCCGATATCCATCCGGATTATGAAAAAGTAACAATTAAATGTGTTTGCGGTAACGAAATTGAAACAGGTTCCGTAGAGAACGATATTACAGTTGAAATTTGCAATGCTTGCCATCCTTTTTATACTGGCAACCAGAAAATTCTTGACTCTGAAGGAAGAGTTGAAAGATTTAAAAAGCGCTACGAAAAAAAGTAGTTCCCTTTTAAATATATCGGGAAATATTGCGAATTGGCAGCACACAGTTAGTTTGGGGAATTTATGGGTCAGAGTGTAGATTTAATTTCAAAACCGCAAAATATGTTGAAGACTATTTACACCGCCTGCAGAACCTGCTATAGTGCTGCATTGCCTATTGAAATTTTTTCAGAAGCCCCGGGTGAAGAAAAAATGCTGCAGCTCATTGAAAGAGTGATTTCTTCGGGGCATTATTCAACGGTTGAGCATATACAGCTTACTTTTGCCATTTCAGGAGTTTCAAGAGCCTGCACCCATCAACTTGTAAGGCACAGACATATGTCTTTTTCCCAGAAGTCGCAGAGATATGTAAAAGAAAAAGGTCAGTTTGACTATGTTACCCCTGCTGCCATAGAGAAGAATCCCGAGCTGCTTGCAAAGTTTGAGTCATTTATGAATGAAGCCTCAAGGGTTTATTCAGAACTTGTCGAGGCAGGAGTTAAGGCGGAAGATGCAAGAATGGTTCTTCCTAACGCCTGCTCAAGTTCGCTTGTTGTGAGTTTAAACTTGAGAGAACTTATCCATCTGGCTAACTTGAGACTGTGTACGCGTGCTCAACTTGAGATTAGGGAGCTAACCAAGAAAATGTGCGATGAGGTTTTAAAAACAGAGCCTTGGTTAAAGCAGCATCTTGTCCCAAAATGCGAGAGATTAGGTTTCTGTGACGAGGACAAATCTTGCGGCAGAAAAGAAGTCAGGAGTGAGATTGGGAGTTCTTTAGCCAGATGAAAGATATGCTTGATAAAATAATCCAAATAGAAAATAACTACATGGAGCTTGGTGAAACCCTTTCTGACCCCGCTGTTATTGCTGATTATAATAAGTTTCGTGACCTTTCAAAACAAAGAAAATCAATGGAAGAGACGGTAAAAACTTACCATGCATACAAAGAGGCCAACGAGGCAATCAAAGAAGCAAAAGAACTTTTGCATGGCGAAAAAGACCCGTCTATGAAAGAGTTTCTTTCAAATGAAATTGCTGTAAATGAGGCTAAAATTCCCGAATACACAGAAAGATTAAAGGTCCTACTGTTGCCCAGAGATCCTATGGACGACAAGGACATAATGCTTGAAATCAGAGGCAGCGCCGGTGGTGACGAAGCCAATATTTTTGCAGGCGATTTAATGCGTATGTACCTTCGTTATGCAAATACTCAAGGGTGGCAAACCCAGATACTGTCCCTTAATGAATGCGAAGCAGGCGGTGTAAGCGAGGCTATTATATCTATTAAAGGTGAAAATATTTATTCCCGTTTGAAGTATGAAAGTGGAGTTCACAGAGTTCAAAGAGTTCCACAGACTGAGTCTCAAGGCAGGGTTCATACTTCAACCGCTACAGTTGCAGTTATGCCCGAAATTGATGACGTTGAAGTCGAGCTTAAACCTGAAGATTTGGACATTTCCACTGCCCGTTCAGGCGGCGCAGGCGGGCAGAACGTTAACAAGGTTGAAACCGCGGTTCGTGTTGTGCACAAGCCGTCGGGACTGATGGTTTTTTGTACGGAGGAGCGTTCCCAACTTCAAAACAAAGAACGCGCTTTACAAATTATTAAAACAAAACTCTATGATATGGAAGTCCAAAAGCAGATGCAGGAAGTTACAGACTTGCGTCGTTCTCAAGTCGGTACAGGTGACCGTTCCGAGCGTATAAGGACTTATAATTTTCCCCAAGGCCGTTTGACCGACCACAGAATAGGCCAAAACCTCAATGTTTGGACTGTTGTTGAGGGCGAGCTCGACGACTTGATTAATCTTTTGGTTGAATATGACCAGAAGTTAAAGTTGGAAAAGCTCGCAGGAGGTTAAATATACCCCCTGAGCCATATCTTTAAATTTACCCTTCATATATCCTGAGGTAGTTCCAGTATGCGGCGTATATCTTCTTGACGTAGTTTCTGGTTTCGTCATAAGGTACGTCTTCTATGAACTCGTCAGGGTCGTTATGCTCTACACTGTTAATCCAGCACTTAACAGATGTGGGACCTGAATTGTAGCCCAAGACCGCAAGCATTTCATTGTTGTTCAAATCCGATAATGCTATGGCGAAATATTTTGCACCCAAAAATATATTATATGTTGGGTCATTTATTTTCGCAGGGTTGTAGGATTCACCGCCAACGTATCTGGCAGTGTCAGGCATCAACTGCATTAAGCCTTGTGCTCCGACATGGCTGACGGCATTCGTATTAAAATAACTCTCTTCTCTTATTATGGCTAAGGTTAAATAGGGGCTGATATTGTTCTTTTTGGCGGAGAAGTTTATGTCTTTTGAAAAATAGACAGGGTAAACGAGTTTCCAACGCGGGTCTTTGTTTGAGGGTCTGGGGTTTATTTTTGACATAGCTTCGCGTGCCGTTAACACAGCTTGCGAGTAGTTGCCATTATTGGCGTAAATCCAACTTTTTACAAAGTCATCATTAATCTTAAAGTCTTCTATTGTTTGTCCGTCGTTTAGTTCCGCTAATTTGTTCAGGTAGTCCATTGTTTTGCTGCCGTTTTTGTACGGGAAAACCGGTGGTATGGTATCATTTTTAACTTTTAAATTCTTTATTGTTCTGAAGGGTTTTTTGTTTCTGTTTAGTTGTTCATTTGCACGAAAAGCATAATAGCTGTCAGGAAAGTTGTTAATCACTCTTTTGTATAGTTTGTCTGCCTCATTGGTTTTTTTGCTTCTCTCCAGGATTTTGCCGTACCAGAAAAGGATTTTCGGACTGGCATTTGTATTCTCGTATCCGCCAATGTGTGTTTTGGCAAGCTCAAGAGCGGTTTTTATATCGCGCTTTTTGTATTTAATCCAGAAAACTTCCCATAGGGATTCTGATGCCCAGTGGCTGTTCCGGTAGTCTTTATATATTTTTTGATAATTTGACATAGCGTCTGCCTGTGAAAGGTATTTAGAGAAATTAAAGAGCGCCCCGGGATAAGCCGCACTGTCGGTGCCCTTTAAAAATAGTGCAAGTGTGCGCCAAGCTTCTCTTTTAGGCTGCTCCGAAAGTCTTACGTAGCCTTCCAGCGCATCTGTAATATGAGACACTTCATCTTCATTTTTGACTTGGAGCAGTCCTTCCATGTAATACTGGCGGGCGGTATTGTTGTCTTTAAGCGCTTCATAGTTTTTACCAAGATAATACCAACCCAAAGAAAAGGGTATATTTTTGAGCCAGTTTATAGACTTTGTGTAGAAATTATTTTCATAAAGTGCTACTGCTAATACGTATTTTTGTTCGTCAGTTAAATCTATGGAAGAATTTTCGACAAATGAAATGGATTCTTTTGCGTAGCGTCCAAGAGGGGCATACTTTAGATAGGAATAAAAATAATCGTTAGAAGCTTTTGGATTTTGTACAGCTAAAAGTGCGCCGAGTTGATAGTTCGCAGCCATGCCATAATCGCTGTCAGGGTATTTTTTGATGAGACGACTAAATGTCTCGAAGGCTTCCTTTCTATTGCCTGTTTCAAGCTGCAGGAGACCGAGTTCCCAGTAGCCGACAGGAGCCATAACATTGTCATTGACGCGCCTTATGTACTTTTTATACTTTCTTATAGCGGTTTTTTTGTCGTTTGCGCTCTTGGCGCACCAAGCTTGTTTGTATATGGCTAATGTCTTTAGGTTTGAGTTGAAGGGAATTTTTCTGAAATTATAATAGGCATTTTGAAGATCACCGCGATTAGCAAACTCAAGTCCTTGCGCATAGAACTTTACGGCCTGTTCGGCGGAGTGTTTGAAATAATAATTCAATCCTAAGGCCAGAAGTAATACTAATAATATGGTAACTATTGAGGCTGTGATTATAATATGATTTCTACTCATTATTTTGATTATAACATGGACAAAATTACCCTCTTTGTCGGCTATTATGCAGAAGTGTTCTGCGTTCCGCTGCCCCATACTTATTTTGAGTGAAGAGAGGTTATCATGGAGAATTTTAAAAAGAGTAAAAAACTTATTCGTTTTTACTGTGAGGTTACGGAGAAAAAATTAGTACACAATAAAAAACACGGGAAAGTTATTCAATCTAAAAAGGAAGCACTTCTTTCCCTTACCTAAACTGTCTTCAAAGTTTTGTATTATTAAGTGCTTGCCAAAATTTGCAAAAATAGTATAAAATAAATTCAGCACCGGACAAAGGGATAGCCTAAATGAATAATATAATAGTAAATCTTCCGCACTTTCGGCAAGCTTTTGTCGTATTGAAAATTTTCGTGCATTTCATCTAAATTCCACTTTCTCTGCCTTCAATCTCACTGAGATGCTGATATCCCTCCTTGTAACAGTAATAATAATAGGAGCTCTTGCTCCGGTCATTACAAAAAGATATCAGGAAAGCCTGAAAGCGTCTGTAGACTCTTTTTTACAAACTCTGCCTTTCTTACATACGACCTGACAGACGACGCTCCTGACCCAAAATACGAAACCAAAACTAACAGAGCACAAGGGGGCTCCGGAGGCGGAGGCGCGGGGTGTGACGCTACCACCTGCTCAGATGGAGGTACAAGAAGCAACGGCTTCGTTATTCTGAGCTGGTGACACTTTTATTGAATTAGAAATATGAAGTAAATATCTTGACTAATTCTCTTTACAAGTACATAATAAGGTCTGATTCAGCAAGGTATACGGAATAGTTTAATAGGAGAAGTGAAATGAAAAAGATTACAAAATTGCTGGCTATTATTTTTGTGTTTTTTGCTTTTAGCGCAGCATCTTTTGCAGGCTCTAAGGCAGAAGTAGAACAATACGCACACCCCACTTTTTTTGGTGATGAAACTCACATTTATGTTAAAGACAATAAAAATTATGTTGTAGGTAACGGTAAACACTGTAAAACCAAAAAAGGTCTTAAAGTTAAAGATAAAGAGTATGTCTATGTCAACTCTTTTGCAAAAGACGTCCTTGATATTATGAGAACAGGGTATAATGGTACGGACATTTTTAATCCAAAAATGCCGGTCCTTCGTTCCGAGTTGGCAGTTGCTCTTACAGAAGGCTTAAATGTTAAAGGTAGTGTGAAGAACGCAAAAAAATATACTGATGTAGCTCCGGGTTATTGGGCAAAATCTTGGATAGACAATGCTTATGAGGCAAATCTTATGATAGGCTATCCGGATGACTCCTTCAAACCTGATCAACCCGTAACAAAGGCAGAGGTTTTCGCTGTTATTGCTCAAATGGTTGACGTTCCTGTAGACAAGTCTTTAAAAGCTCCTTTGTATAAAGGCAAAGAAGTAAGACATATTCCTGCTTGGGCCATAGCACCCTCAAAAGAAGTAGTCAGCTCAAAACTTTTGGAGAAATTACCTGATCAGTCAAAAATTGTTGACTCTGAATATCTTTCAAAAGAACAAGTCGCTTATCTCGTAGGCGCTTTAAGAAATGACTTTGGTTATTACAAAAATCTTACTAAAGACAAAAATGCGCCTGAGTGTGTTAAAAATTATGCACCCGTTTACATTGGCATAAAACTTGCTGACAGAATCAGTGCAAGAACTTCAAATATAGGAGACAAGTTTACCGCCAAAACTACTAAAGAAGTTAAAGTCGGCAATGTTATATTCCCTGCAGAATCAAAAGTTATTGGTGAAGTGGTTGAAGTTGACCGTCCCGGCGTTGGTAACTGCGGATATGTAAAAGTTAAGTTTCTGGAGATTAAATGCGGCAATGACTGTGTTAAATTCCCTAAACAGCTTAACGATGCCCAAATGGAAAAAATCAAGAATCCTAACTTCCTTGCAAGATTGTTTGGCTTCCCATTCTCAGGTACCGGCAGAGTTGTCGGTGTAGTCGGCAGAACTGTGGGCACCAGCGTTAACGTTATCGGTAACGGCCTTGAAGAAATAGGGGATGAGATTTCCAACGGTTTTGTTGAGACACTTTCTCTTCAACCTGTTGCAGGGCTAAAAAGCTTTGGCAGCACGTTTGTTACTTTTGGTCTTGGCATATATGACCTTGGTAAACTGCTTGTTTCAGGCCTGTTCGGTGTCTTGTATGAAATTACCGATGAAGTTAAATACATCATTCTGCCATGTGCTTCAAACGATTCAAGCTTGAATCCGGGCGAAGAAATGTTGATTATATTCTAATAATCAATTTATCCAAGAACACAGAATGCGTAAAGAGTTTATATTCTTTACGCATTTATTTTTGTCTACGTAATGCTGTTATATTGTGTTAACGCGGAAATTTCGTTCTTGCTTTCCTCTTGCAATACTCTTGATGCCCAATAAGGGTAATTTTCGTAAACTTCCATATATTTTTTGGGTATTTCTCCGTTGTTTATCCGTTTGATGACTTCGTCAAAATAATTTTGTGCATTGACTACCATGTCAGGTTGGTACTCTTTCACCCATTGCTTGTATGGAATAGAATGCCGTGTCCAATTGCAGTACCCGCATTCTGATATGTAGTTATATAAAAGGTTTTTACCACCTCTGCTTGTAGGTTTGACGTGTTCTGTTGTTGCGACGGACGGCATCAAAAGTCTTTCGGCAATCCTGTCCGAAGTTTTTTCTCTTGAATATTTGGCGCAAAATGCAGCGATATCGCTGCTCGAAGTTGGCAGTTTAATTGCTTCTTTATATATTGCTCTGTGAATTGCTCTATTTTCCGCTTTGACTTCTACATCATAGATTTCCCTTAAGAAATCCTTTCTTTTAAAGGCTTTTTCTTCGTCTTCACCACTGACAAGCTTTTTGGCTTCAAGTGTTATATTATGTACAGTGTCTTTTTCGTCTTTACTTAAACCCTTACTTATCTCTTCTATGTTTTTGAAGATATTATATTGTGCATTTTCCAATTTTGGCCTGTGCCTAAAGTCCATTATCTTTATAATTTCAAACAGTTTTATATCTTGAAAATCCCGCGCCGTTGATATTATTTCGTCAACAACTTTTAATTCTGTTTTTTGATAATAGTTTTTATATTTTCCAAGCGTTTTAATTAAATTTTCTCCTGTTGCATCCCTGACTGTTTCTATAAATTCTCCTTGCTGCGCCTTTGTCGGCATAATGAGTCCGCAAGAAGGGCATGGAATGTCTTCCAGTTTTATTATTTGAAAATTTTTGGGCGCACAAGGTACTGCAGGAATTTCATGAGATTGTCCACGGAAGCTGTCAGCCTGATGTGACCTGTCAAAAGAAGGCGTTGCCGCTGCATCATTATTGTTATAATAGCACTCGTTCTCTCTTCGTAAAGGTTTATTTATGTGGTATTTTGAACTTGAAATCGGACTAATTTTCACACCAATACAAAACACTGAAATAAAACTTTTTGTTAGTAATTTTGCTTCTTAATCCAGATTTCTTTTAAACATCCAACTTGCGATTGAAAGTGTTATTATGGCAAGAAACACTAAGGGGACAAGGTTCATAAAAACATCCTGCCAACCCATGCCCTTTAAAAACATTCCCTTAACAATAACTATATAGAATCTTACGGGATTGAGTATGGTGGCGTGTTGTAAAATTTCAGGCATATCATTTATCGGGGAAATAAAACCGGATAGCAGTACCATCGGCATTTGGAATACAAAAACGCTCAAAAGCGCTTGTTGTTGAGTTTTACAAAATGCAGAGATAAACAAGCCTATGCCGACAATTGAAAGAAGGGCAACTGTAGAAGCAAAAACCAACAGTGAAAGCGACCCCGCGAACGGTACCTTGAATATTACGGCAACGGCAAAAACCATAAACAACGTGAGGCAAACAGCTATTATTAGCGGAGGTATTACTTTTCCCATAAGAATTTCAAATGAGGTTAAGGGTGATACTATAAGTTGGTCAAAGGTACCCAACTCCCTTTCTCTTGCTATAGACATAGCTGTAAGCAGCATACTGACTGATAAAGAAAGAAGCGCTACAAGAGATACCAGAGTGTACCACATGTATTCCAGATTAGGGTTAAACCAGCTTCTTTGCTCAATTCTTATACCGGGCCCTTTCCTTTTTTTGTGCTCAAGAAATTTTGCTTCGTAAGTATTAATTATTTCTATTGCGTATCCGTTAGCAATAGAGGCTGTGTTAGTCTGCCTGCCGTCCACAATTATCTGCATGTTTGTGCTTTTCTCGTTTAACAAATTCTTGGCAAAATCACTTTGTATTTCTACTCCTATCTGTGCTTTTTGTGAGCGTATTATTTTATTGACTTCGACTTCATTTTTGGCCAGCATAACATTTCTAAACCATTGTGAGTGGTGAAAGCCTGCTATAAGTTCTCTTGACTGCACTGTGTTACTTTTGTCCAATATGACAACATCAACATTTTTTATTTCCATAGTTGCCGCATGAGCAAAGATTAGTAACTGCAAAAGAGGAGGAAGTATAATCATAATCCTGCTTTTTGGGTCTCTCAGGGTCGCCAGAAACTCTTTTATAATCAGTGACCAGATTCTTCCTATACTAATTTGCATCAATCTAACCTCATTTTCATTCCCTTATAAACAGCAATGAAAAGAATTATTCCGAGTGTACTCAAGAAAAGCGTATTAGGAATAATAATCTCCGGAACACTTCCTGTCATAAATTCACTTTGTATGAACGAGACATAGTATCTTGTAGGTATAATAACTGTCACGATTTGTATGGGAAGGGGCATTGATGCTATAGGGAAGATAAGTCCGGACAAAAAAAGTGCAGGCATAAAACCTATACCAAGTGCGGCCTGACTTGCGAGAAATTGTTCTTTAAAGTGCACGGATATAAAAAGTCCAAATCCGAGAGATGTGAGCAAAAAGAGTGCGGATATAAGAAAGAGCACTGTGTAACTCCCCGCAAACGGGACGTCGTACATTATGATGCATATAAATACACTAAAGAGCACGGAAAGCATTCCTACAATGAAGTAAGGAATGTATTTTGAGACTATAAACTCCATTTTATTGACGCGTGTTGCAAGGAGTCCCTCCATTGTTCCGCGCTCCCATTCACGTGAAATGACAAGCGCTGTTAAAAGCATACCTAAAATGGTCATAGTCGTGGCGAGAGAACCAGGTAAAATGAAGTTTTGACTTCTTATGTCCTGATTGTACCAAAAACGCGACTCGGGCTCTATCAGTTTTTCCTTGATTTTGTATTTATATTTTGGCGAGCTTGCAAGCCAATTGTTTGCAATACTTTGAGTGTAGCTCAGGGCATATTTTGACAAATTTATTTCTGAACCGTCTGTCACGACAATTATATCTGCCGTTTCATCTCTGTCAAGCTTTGTAAGGAAATCATTTGGTACGATTATAAACGCATGAAGTTTTGAGCGTATTAAGTCTGCGTACATATCATCTTTATTGTCGTAATAGTTGGAAAAAACGTACTTACTTTGCCCGAATGACTCGGTAAAATTTGCAATCTCAGGGTTGTTATCGTCTACTTTCAGCCCCATTGTTACCTTTACTGTGTCCATATTAACGCCGTACATGTAAATACTCAAAAGTATAAACGGCAGTATGAAAGCTATCAAAAGACTACTGGGGTCGCGTGTAATTTGATAGAATTCTTTTACTATGAGCGCTTTGAGTATTTTATAGTTCATACCGTCTCTTCTTTGTTGTCCCGATCAAATTTTTCTATGATTGCTATGAAGGCTTCTTCCATATTGTCTGTTCCGGAAGCTTTTTTAAGTGCCTCCGGCGGGCCTGTCGCTATGGCTTCTCCTCTATAAAACAGGCTTATCCGGTCGCAAAATTCCGCCTCATCCATAAAGTGAGTTGTAACCATTACAGTTACGCCTTTGTCGGCAAGGCCTTTTATGTGCAGCCAGAAATCCCTTCGCGTGATTGGGTCTACACCCGATGTGGGCTCATCTAAAAAAAGAATGGGGGGACTGTGAATAACAGCACAAGAAAGAGAAAGTCTCTGTTTGTATCCCAGCGGCAATTCGCTTGTATTTGTGTGCAAATATTTTTTGAAGTTAAAGAGTTTGATAATTTCATCTATTCTTTCTTTTTTTTCCTTGCCGTAAAGTCCATATACCCCTGCAAAAAAATTCAGGTTTTGAAGTACGTTAAGGTTTCCGTAGAGAGAAAATTTTTGAGCCATATACCCGAGATAAGAACGTGCTTTTGAGGGATTCTCTCTTATGTCTTCCCCCATTATTTTGGCTGTTCCCGAAGTAGGCGTTGCAAGTCCGCACATCATTTTGAACGAAGTAGATTTTCCTGCGCCGTTTGGCCCCAAGAGTCCGAAAATTTCTCCTCTCTTTATGTGAAAAGTGTTATTTTTTACCGCATAGAAATCCCCGTATTTTTTAACTAAATTGAGCGTTTCTATAGGGTATTTTACGTCATAATCCTTTAGTACATACCTCTCTGCCAACTCTGATTTTGTTTTGTTGAAACCGCCCATTAAGTCGGTTATTTTATCTTCAAAACCTTGTACCGTAGGACTTAAGTCCTTAGGCTTGCCGTCGTAAATTATTTTTCCTTCATTCATAACGATGCATTCATCGAAGGTATACGCTTCATCCAGATATGCAGTTGACCATATTATACTCACTCCCCCTATTGCAAGCTCTTTGACCATTTTCATCAATTCCCGACGTGAAATCGGGTCTACGCCGACAGAAGGTTCGTCCAAAAGCAGAAACTCGGGATTTCCAAGAAGCACGCAGGCCAGACCTAACTTCTGCTTCATTCCTCCCGAAAGTTTTCCTGCCAGTCTGTCTAAAAACTTTTTAAGGTTAGTAAATTCAAGCATTTTATCAAAATCATGTGGCGCGTCTTTCAGGTCTGCATATAGTTCCAAATTTTCGATTACACTTAAATCTTCATACAGCCCAAACTTTTGCGGCATATAGCCGATTTTTGTATTTAATATATCCCTTTGGGTTTTCGGGTCCATATCAAGGGTTTTTATGTTGCCCGAAGTGGGTGTAAGCAGTCCTATGATTGTTCTTAAAAGGGTAGTTTTTCCTGCTCCGTCAGGCCCAACAAGCCCTATAATTTTCCCTCTTTCAATACTCAGGGTCAAATTATCTATGGCCGGAGTAACTGAATCAGGAAAAACAGTAACAAGATTTTTTATCTCAACACTATTTGCCACTGTCGTCCTCATCCGTTACTTTTTCTCTGACTTCTGTTTCACCCAAATCTATCTTTATTGTTACCGGCATTCCCTGTCTTAAAAATGCGTCAACTTCGTATATGTATACTCTTATTCTGTATACCAAGTCTGTTCTTAACTCTGTTGTTTGAACTGTTTTGGGCGTAAATTCCGCTACGGGCGAAATGTACCCTATCCAGCCCGTATACCCTCTTTTTTCTTTTGTTTTTGGGTTTATGGTATCTGTGTAGACGTGTGCTTTCATTCCGTATTTTATGTTTGCCAAGTCCGGCTCCGGTACAAAAGCCCTGACCCAGACAGGTTTGTTTTTAGATAAGGTGTAAACTCCCTGAGAACCTGTAACTATTGCTCCAGGCTCTTGTATGCGGGTTGTAATTATTCCCCGAGAAGGGGAATAAATTCTTGTATCTCTTAAATCTACTTCGGATTCTTCGAGCGCCGCAATTGATGCTTCAAATTTGCTCTTTGTTTCGTTTCTGGTGTTAGTCAATGTTGTGCATTCTTGTCTTGAAACAGTCTCGTCTTTGCACAGCGGCAAATTTCTGTCCAATCTGGACTGCGCTTCAAGAAATGTCGCTTTATCTGCTGCTGCCTGTCCGATACTCTTATCTCTTGCAGCTTTGTACGGAGCTGCATCGAGTTCTGCCAATAAATCTCCTTTGTGTACTTCATCTCCTTCTTCGAAGTACATTTTTTTAACCCTGCCGCCAACTCTGAAGCCCAAATCAACCTGTCTGATTTCTATATTGCCGTACAATGTTAATTCATTCGGGTTCTGCCCCCATGCTTTTTTCAGAAAGAGCCATACCAATCCGATAATGCATAATACTGTTGCAATTACGAGTATTTGAATACTTCTTTTTTTCATAATGCTCCTCCTACAGCCTTGTAGAGTGTGAAATAGTTCACTATTCTTGTTGTTTTGCTTTGTGCTTTCATCTGCTGCATACTGATAAGTTTTTGCAGTTCAGATATGAGTTCGGGTCTTGAAATTACTCCTCTTTCAAATTTATGCTTCGACCTCCTGTAATCGTCTTCCTGTATTACAAGTTTTTCAAGCGTGTTTTTGTCTGTTATTTCATCCTGTTTTGTTATGTAAAGTGCATCATTCACTTCTTTAAGTGCGTTAAAGTCCTTTTGTTTGTAGTCTTCAAACATTTGTTCGTAAACACTTTTTCTAAGCCGAAGTTCAGCAATTTTCTGACCGCCTTTAAAAATATCTTGTGTCATTCCTGCCATAAGAAAAGCAACTGTTGACTCCCATGACCAAAAATTTCCTCCTCCAAAAGTGCTGAAAGCCAGTACGCCCAATATGTTAAATCTGGGCAAAAACTCTTTTCTTGCAACACGGATATCAATTTTTGCCCCCTGAAGTCTTGATTCTGCGGCTAATACATCAGGCCTTGAAAATACAATCTCGTTAGATATGTACTCCGGTATTTGGTCTTCATACTCAAGTTCTTTTAAGTGGTTTCTCTCCAGTTCGATGCCGGGAGCAATTCCCACAAGCACAGCAAGTTGGTTTTCTACCTGCTCACGTTCTTTTAGGTAGTCATGAAGCTTGTTTTTTGTGTCTTCCAGACTTTGTTTATCGGTATATAGTGTCTGGGCATCGACTGTCCCCTGTATAAATTTTGCATCACTTCTTTTTAAAATATGTGCTGCACTTTCCACGTAACTTTTCTGCAGCTCTACGAGATAGTCGTATTGGAGCAAATTTACGTACGCTGTTGCTACATCAGTTGCCAGTGAAATGTATATTGCCTGCTCATCGTACCCATACGCCAGATATGTTTTTTTTACCGACTTTGTTTTGTCTCTGTTTTTTAATAGCAAGTCCAATTCCCAATTTACCAAAAATGGTAGTATGTAAGCATTGTTGTTTCCTATATTGGCGAAACTCTGCGGCAAGTGTACGCCAAGATAGTTGCTTCCCACTGAAAGTGAGGGCAGCTCTTTGCCGAAACTCTTCTTAACCTCTTGTCTGTATTGCTCTACTTGCCAAGACGCTTTTCTTGCGTCGTGATTGTTTTCAACTGCCATTAAAATATATCTGCCTAAAAGCGGGTCGCTAAAGCGCTCCCAGAAGCCAATATTGATATATTCATATTTTTGATGCGGGTCAATACGATATTCTTTACCTATTGAGATATTTTTTACACACAACAGTGCAGTTATAAGAAAAAATATTTTTATTAATTTTTGATTCATTTATGTTTATCCATGCTTCTGAATGTTAAGCTTAGCTTATGTCTGACACTCTTGCGGGTCAACGTCAAGCAAACTAGTTACTTTGACTAGTTTTTGTGTTGCTCCGATAGTTTGTTTGATGTATTGTATTTTTGTTATAATTTGAACTATGTGCGCTAAATGGCAAGTCGAGCCAAACTCCAATGGGGGTGCGCTCGTAGAGTTGAAAAATAAATATGGTATAATGGGCGATTGGCAGGGACCCCATTCAGACATAAAAGAATCTTCTAAAGTTCCTGCAAGACTTGCCTAAATGGCAAGTCGAGCCAAACTCCAATGGGGGTGCGCTCGTAGAGTTGAAAAATAAATATGGTATAATGGGCGATTGGCGCAGCGGTAGCGCACTTGCTCGACACGCAAGGGGTCACTGGTTCAAATCCAGTATCGCCCACCATTATGACTTGATATAATTAATATAATTAAATTAATTGCTGAAGATAGTTTGTTGAGGATAGAAAAATGTGGGAAAACGACATTAAAATTGACGAAGTCAAAGAAATCAGAGTTAGAAATAATGTCTACTTTGGCGTAGGTGCTATTTCGAAGATAGGCGACATTGTTAAAAGCTTAAAAGAGAAGAACATAGGCAAGGTCATAGTTGTTTCAGGACGCAGTGCATACAAATCTACAGGCGCTTGGGACTACGTGGAAAAAGCTCTTAAGGAGAATGATGTTGCATATATTAACTACGATAAAGTTCTTCCTAATCCCACAACTCACCAGGTGGATGAAGCTGTTAAAGCGGCCTCTGATTTTGGGGCGGAGGCAGTTATTGCTATAGGCGGAGGTTCGCCTATAGATGCAGGAAAGTCTACCGCTATTTTACTCAAGTACCCAAATAAGAATTGCACCCAGCTATACAACTATGAGTTTGTGCCGACTGATGCAGTTCCTGTGGTAGCCATAAACCTTACCCATGGAACAGGTACCGAGGGTAATCGTGTTGCAGTAGTTACAATTCCGGAGAAGGATTTTAAACCCGCAATTGTATATGATTGTATTTACCCCTTTGCCTCAATTGATGACCCTGCTCTTATGACAAAACTGTCTCCCGAGCAGACTCTTTACGTCTCTATAGATGCCGTAAACCATGTTGTTGAAGCTTCGACAAGCAAGGTTGCTTCTCCTTATTCAATTACGCTTGCAAAAGAGACTATCAGACTTGTGGCAGAGTATTTACCCAAGGCCATACAAAACCCTTCGGATTTAAAGGCACGCTATTTTCTTTCATATGCTGCTTTGCTGGGCGGTGTGAGCTTTGATAACGGCCTCTTACACTATACACACGCCCTTGAACATCCTTTGAGTGCAATAAAGCATGAACTGTCTCATGGCTTAGGCTTGGCTATGCTCTTACCTGCGGTTTTAAGGCATATTTTTAAGGAAAGACCGGATACTATTTGCGATATATTTAGTTCTGTCATAAAAGAACCATGTAAAGATGCGCAGGAGTTTGCTGTTAAAATAGAACAGTGGCTTTTCAGTCTTGGCCTCAAGTCAAAGCTTCAAGATGAAGGTTTTTCAAAAGAGGATATACCCAGACTTGTTGATTTGGCGTACAATACTCCTTCTTTGGGACTTCTTTTATCTTTGGTGCCTGGTGAAAATACGAGAGAAATTGTTACGGCGATATACGAAGAATCCCTTGCGCCGTATAACTCGTAGGACGTATAATACTGGAGACTTATATGTGGGTAAATAAATATTCAATAAAAGATGTTTATGTCGGCAGAGGCGATTATGACGCAGACCTTCTGTCTACAATAAATACCTTTTGTGTGGAAAACGATATAAAAGTCGGTATAGTGCAAGCTATCGGCGCTGTTCAAAACATAAAACTCGGATATTATGACCAAAATACAAAGAAGTATGTTCAAAGCATGGAACTTGAACACAAGGCTCCTTTTGAGATTGCAAGTTTAACAGGAAATGTCTCTCTAAAGGAGGATAAACCCTTTTGTCATCTGCATATTACTGTTTCGGATCGTGAAGGCAGTTGCTACGGCGGCCATCTTCTTGAGGGTGTTAAGATATTTGCACTCGAGTTTTGTATACTTTCTTTGAATGGCGAGCCCCTCAAGAGGGACACTGACCCGATAACCCTTTTGCCTCTCTGGATGAAGTAACGGCGAGATAAAAATAAAAAATATGACCTTCGAAATACCGGAGGTCATATTCTGTGTGTAAAAGTATGTTGTTAAACCGTGAAAAGTTTATCTACACCTGCTTTTAAATTCTGATATGTTTTTTCCGTCTCTTCTTTTGTAGAGCCTATTGCTTCGATGTAAGCTTTTATTTTAGGTTCTGTGCCACTTGCCCTTACCAGTACGGATGAACGGCTGCTGGCATCGTTAAAATAAAGCTTTACACCGTCGCCGCCTTTCCTGTATTCTTCCATTTCTCTGGCCACATCGGCACTTTTTTCAACATTTATATCATAAGGGAAGTAATCATTTTTGTGGAACCCGAATGCTGCATCTTCTAACAACAATTCAGCCCTTTCCAAAATACCTTTTTTGTCTTTTTCCCCTGTTTCATCAGACAATTTTTGACTTACTGCAACGTTTTTAACAACTGCTCCAAGGTCTTTGTCTATATTTTCAAGTATCTCGGTAAGCGACACTGCCCTGCCTGCTTTTAATTTTTCTGCAGCGAGTAAATCCAGCATCACCATAAGCGCAACAATACCGTCTTTTTCGGGGATATGTCCATGGACTGTTAATCCGCCTGATTCTTCACCTGCGACAAGGATGTCTTTACCTTCTTTTCTCAAATCAATAATATCTTCCGCAATGTATTTGAAGCCTACAGGTGTTTGCAGAGTGTTAACTCCGTATTTTTCACCGATAATATCTATTGAAGAAGTTGTGCCCTGACTTCTGATGAAGTCCCCCTTCAGACCTTTATTTTCTGCCAAATGATAGCCTATAAGCTTGATTACATCATTAGGAGATATGAAAGCTCCGTTACTGTCAATAAAGCCAAACCTGTCGGCGTCTCCATCGGTTGTAAGGCCTATTTTACTTGAGTTGCTGTCATTAGCAACCGCGTTCTTAAGTTCTTTAAGGTTATCTTCAATGGGGTTAGGGCCCGGTTTGCCTCCAGAATTAATTATTGTATGTTCAATACCATAGTCATCAAGAAGCACGGGTACATAGTTTTCACCGGTACCTTTCAAGCCGTCGTAGTATATAGAGATACCGGCGTTAGCGATTGCATCATAGTCAATTAAACCGAGGTTTTCCAGTTTATTTTTGTATACATCATAAGCAGAATGAATAACTTTTGTACTTACTCCCTCAGGATTAACTTCGTATTGTTGTTCTTCCGCAATTTCAATCATTTTTTTGCCGATTTCGCCTGTAACACCGGCAGGTGCAATAGCTGCATCTTTTATCATAAAGTTGCTGCCTGCATCACCCCAGTTGTTGTGGCTTGGCGAATATAAGAAAGCTAAATCAACATCCATTTCTTGGGCATAGACAGCTCCCGCGGGAGTTGGCGTCGCTTCATCGAGTTCTATAATATCAATATTGCCCATGTCCATAAGGGTATCAATTGTTATATCCGAAGCTTCTTTTGATTCCGGTCTGGTATCTCTTACAATAAGTATTTTAGCCCTGTCTCTGCCGTCTTCACTTGCTTTTTCAAGAGCATATTGTCCCGCTGCGGCCGCTGTCAGCCTTACAGTGTCCTTGTTAAAATATGTTGTATTGTACTTTGCCCTATGGCCCGAAGTTGACGTTGAAAGACTGTTTGCAACAGTTTTTGCTACATCCGGATCTATTATCATCTCTCTTGTTGTTCTGTTCTCCTTGTTGCCCGTATTGCCTGAAAATGAAACGCTGTCCATAGGGTACGGCGATGTTTTGGGCACATTTCTAACAGAATTTGTACCTGCGTTAAATTTAGTGCCCAAAATTTGAGTGTTTAATAATACTTTCACTACTTCTCTCCTTTATCAACATATAATTGTACCTAACGTGAAGCTATAAAACCTGAAAGAAACTTTTTTGAACAGCAAGTGTATATATTTTTTACATATGTTAACATTAATTTGATAAGTTTAATAAGGATAAAGAGTGAAGAATACCAGCGATAATACACAAAGTACCCAAATTGCCGGATTATTATCTTTATTTTTGCCTGAAATAAGCTTAAGAATCGGGTAAAGTGCAAAACCTGCCGCCATACCTATGCCTATATTATACGTAAAGACCATTAATATAATGGTGCAAAAAGCAGGTATAAACTCGCTCATGTCTTCAAAATTTATCTCTTTAATTGTAGATATCATTAACATACCGACAATTAAAAGCGCAGGACCGTATGCATAAGATGGTACAAGCTGAAAAAGAGGGGCGAAGAACAGTCCCAACAGAAAAAGACAGCCGACTACAATTGCCGTCAGGCCGGATTTACCTCCTGCTTCAATGCCTGTAGCGCTTTCAAGATATGCTCCGGAGGTTGTAGTTCCGACAACGCCTGCTAGCATAGTAGTTGCAGCATCGCAGTACATGGGTTTGTTTATGTCGGGCAGGTTACCGTTTTCGTCCAGCAGGCCCGCCCTATATGATGTTCCTATAAGTGTTCCCATGGTGTCAACATAGACCATAATGAAAAGAATAAAAACTATGTATAGGTTTTCAAATTTTAGCGCCCCTGCTATATCCATTTTACCGAGTAAAGGTTCAAGGCTTGGAGGGGCAGAAAAAATACTTTCAGGAATTTTTTCATAACCCAGTATAATTGCCAGAACCGTTATACTTAATATTCCTATGAGAATAGCCGCTTTCACCTTTTTTACCATTAAGAAAGCTATTATGAAAAAACCTAAAAGGGCAAGTATGACTGTAGGTTCGCTCAAGTTTCCTACATGGAGCGGCGCCCCTGTTCCGTTTGGTCTTATTATCCCCGTTTGCATGAGTCCCAAAAAGGTCAAAAACAGCCCAAGTCCGACTGAAAACGAGTATTTAAGGTTTTTTGGCATTGAGTTCACGAGCCACGACCGGATATTTAGTGCAGTGAGTATAAAAAAGAAAGCGCCTGCCAAAAAGACGCATCCGAGCGCTATCTGCCAGCTTATTCCCAGAGAAAGAACTACAACATAGGCAATAAAGGCATTTTCTCCCATATAGGGTGCGACCGCCATGGGGAGTTTTGCATAGAGACCCATTAAGAGGCAGCCTACAAAAGTTATGAGAATAGTTGCCGTTATTGACGCGCCAAAGTCCATGCCTGCAGCAGAGAGGATTTTAGGGTTTACAATCATTACGTAGGCCATTGTTATAAAACTGGTAAGGCCTGCTAAAAACTCTGTTTTGAAATTGGTCTTATGTTTTTCAAATTCAAAAAATTTTCTAATTGCCTGCATAAATTGCTCCCCCAACTTATTAATTAGTTTATCAGGGAGCAATTTAGAAGGCAAAATTATTAACTAGATAAATTTTCTGTCATACAATAAAGCCGCATTTAACACTACCAGTACTGAACTTGCATTATGTACAAGTGCGCCGGTTACGGGATTTAAAACCCCTGTAACGGAGAGTGCTATTGCAAGGAAATTTATTATCATCGACATTGAAATATTTATTTTAATTGTTGAAATTGTTGAATTTGAAAGTCTTTTCAAATACGGAATATTTTCGATATTATCATTCATAAGTGCAATATCAGATGCTTCAAGTGCAATGTCGCTTCCTATACTCCCCATCGCTATCCCTACATCTGCGGTTTTTAAGGTGGGGGCGTCGTTAACTCCGTCTCCGACCATACATATTTCCTGACCTTCTTTTTGAAGATTTGAAATAATGTTCATCTTATCTTTCGGTAAAAGTTCCGAATACACCTTTTTAATGCCGCTTATCTCTGCGAAGTGCTGTGCAGCGTGTTTATTGTCGCCCGTAAGCAGGACTACCTTAGTACCCATTTTTTCCAGTGCCTTGATAACACTTGCTGCTTTTTCCCGTATTGTATCTGAAAGCGCAATTGCTCCTATGCAATTATTTTCCGTGCCGATTATAATAAGAGCTTTGCCCTGTGTCCTGAGTTCTTTAAATTCATCCAGGGCGGCTTCATTAATTTTAATATTATTCTTTTCGAGAAATGCAAGGTTTCCGCAGACTACTTTTTTTCCGTCTATTTCTCCCTGTACCCCCTCACCGGGGAACATTTTAAAGTTTTGTACTTTGTATTGGACGAAACCTTTATCCTGTGCAGATTTTACCACTGCCCTTGCCAAAGGATGTTCAGAGCGCGTTTCAATTGAAAATGCGATTTTCAAAATTTCATCTTCGATATATTTTTGCGAAAAAGAAATGACATCACTTATACTCAGGTCTCCATATGTCAGCGTACCTGTTTTATCAAAGGCAATGGTGCTCACTCTGCCCATTTTTTCCAATGCCTCGCCTGATTTAACAAGTGCGCCGTGTTTGGTTGCCTGCCCGATGGCCGCAGCTATCGAGACAGGGGTTGCAAGCGCAAGTGCGCATGGACAAAAAACGACGAGAACCGTCACTGCTCTCACTATATCTGATGTTGCAAAATATGTAATTATAGCTATAAGCAGCGCTATAGGTACAAGCCACGATGCCCATCTGTCGACAATCCGTGCAGTAGGTGCTTTCTTTTCTTCCGCTTCTTTCACAAGGGCTATCATTTTTTGCAGAGAAGAGTCTTTACCTATTTTTGACGCGATTATATCTATGGAGCCGTATCGGTTGATTGTTCCGCTGTATACGTTGTCATTTACTCCTTTGTCTGCGGGCAGGGATTCTCCGGTCATTGTAGATTGGTCGATTGAAGTGCTTCCTGCAATGATTTTTCCATCAACGGGTATTGTTTCGCCGGGTAATATTTTTAATTTGTCTCCGATTGCAACTTTATCGATACTTATGGTTGTTTCGCTGCCGTCTTCTTTGATAATTCTTGCCTGCTGCGGTGCAAGATTTATAAGTTGTGTAATTCCTCTTTTTGCGCGACAAATTGTCCAGTCTTCAAGAAGGCCGCCTATGGCCATGATAAAGGCAACTTCTCCTGCGGCAAAAAGTTCTCCTATGAATATTGAAGCTATAATTGCAATCGATATCAGTACAGAGGCTGTTATTTTTCGTCTTAAAAACAAATTAATAAAGGCATAGTAGAAAAGAGGCAGACCGGAAATTGCTATGGTTATCCAAGCGGGGTCAAGCGGAATATCAATTTTTCTAAGCATCAGTATAAAACTGGCCAATAAAAACAGGCCCGATATAATAGTTGCATTTGTGCCGCTTAATCTGTCGATATATTTTTGCATTTTAAATGTCTCCGCTTCTTATTTCAGACTTATTTTAAAAACTTTTCAATGACACTGTTTAAATCGTCAATTACTTTTTTATTTCCGTTTTTTATTGCATCTTCCAGACAGTGATTTATGTGGTCCTTCAGGAAGATTCGCCCGATGTTATTAACGGCGGAACGAACTGCTGAAATTTGTACCAAAATGTCACTACAGTCACGCTCTTCTTCAATCATTTTTTTTATTGATTGCAAATGTCCGGCTGCTCTTGAGATTCTGTCAATAACTGCTTTGCTATCCTTATGCTTGTTCATTCTGTAGACCCTTTACTGTTATTTGTTTATAAATATATCCCCTATAGGGGGATATATTTATATTATCATATTTAATTTAAAATTCAACCTGTTTTAAAATTATTTTTCTCCGCGCTTGTAAGGAGGTCCTTCGGGGTTGATTTTTTCTTTCCATGCCTTTATTATTTTTTCTTCTAATATGTCAAGGTCTTCTCTGTCGTATTCTGCTTCGTTTCTTCCCATATGTACATAGCGCCATGCCGCCCGTATGTGTTCTTCTGTGTCTATAGGGTAATTGTTGTTTATATTGTCGGCAAACTCCACTTTTCCATACTTTTTTATCCCCTCGTTAGGGTTAACATCGTCACGTTTTTTTATGCTCATATCTGTTCTCCTATCCTGTTTTTTTATATTACTTTCTTTGTTTTTTGTTGACATTACACTAATCGACAATAGGTATTATCAAAATTAAAGTTTTCTGATATAATGACTTCTGGAAGTGATTTAGCTATTTTAATTAGTGGATTGTCATGCATTTTTGGGGGAAGTAGGATGAGAGTATCACCTGTAGCTACATATGGCAGAGTGCCCTTTAGGTCAGATGATGAACAGCGTTGTCGCAAGGATTATTCGGGTAAAGATGAAGATAAAATGTCACCGGTTTCAAAATCCATAGGAGGCAGCTTGCTTGCAGGTGTACTTACGGCTATTGCTTCTTCTTGTTTCGATATTGTTAAACATTCTGCGCAAAGAGTTCCCCTAATGGCCAGTATCGGTGTTGCGGTTGCTGCCATATCCCTTGGTTTTACCCTGCCAGGGGCTATGTATATTTCAAAAGCTGATTCATTTGAACTCAGTGATGATAATGGGGAGCATGACGATTAGTTTTGCTTGAAAGTTCACCCATGTTTAATCTTAGTTCAAAGTCTAAACAAATTGTTCATCTTTCCGGCAACGACGAAGTTTTTAGGTCTATTTACAAGGGTGTCGGAGATTTATCTTTTGAACTGTATTCTAATCCATATGAGTTTTTGGTTTTTACGATAATAGGCCAAATGCTCTCTAATAAAGTTGCCGATGTTATCTGCGAGCGTTTTTTGAAATTATGCGCAAATAATATCTGTCCAGATATTGTCAACAGTATCTCGTCAGACAAAATGAGAGAGTTGGGTATGTCTTATTCAAAAGCAGCTTACATAAAGAACCTCACGGAGGCTATTTTGTCTGATGAGCTTGATTTGTTATCACTAAAGAACAAAAAAGATGATGAGATACTTGCTGATTTAACAAAAATAAAAGGTATAGGGAAATGGTCTGCAAAAATGTTTTTGATATTTGTTTTAGGCCGTGAAGATGTGCTGCCCTTCGAGGATGGCGCTTTTATGAAGGCTTATTCAATCGCGTACAATGAGCCAAAGGTTGAGTTAAAAAAACTCAAAAAAAGAGCCGAAAAATGGTCTCCTTATTCTTCTATTGTTGCCAGATATTTTTACAAAGCTCTTGATAGCGGTTTTTTAGTCCAAAACCCTGTTTGGGATATCAAATCGTGATAAAATATTAAGTTTTTAAAACTTTTTCTCAAAAATCTCTATTTTGGCTTGCCTATATATGCGGATAATGGTAGAAACATGTCTAGAGTGTGAAAGCTAGAGTGTTGGTAGGTAAAATGAGAAAACTTTTTTGTGCATTGCTGTGTGTAATGCTTTTATTGGGACTTTGCGGGTCTAATCTGCTATTGGAGGCAAATGCTATTCAGGAAACAACAACTTCATCAACGGCAAAGAAGCGTGAAATAAAGTTCGCCTTTGTTTTTGACGGACCTTCGGATAAGAACGCTTCTGTGTTGGAGGAGTTTAAAAAATCTATTTATAAATCTGTCGAGAAGGATTATGTTGCGGTATTCCCTGCAAACCTTGTGTATACTGCTGATTGGTCGGAGACAGGTGTAAAAAATGCCAGCGACAAAGCAATGGTTTCTGACGCCGTAACCATTGTGTCACTTGGCAGCCTCTCTTCTAAATATTTTTCGGAAACTAAAAATAAACAGAAATTTGTTGTTACTATTGACCAATACGGTATAAGGGAGCTTGGGCCGGACTTGTTTAACCCCGTTGAACAGGCGATAGAAAAACTGGATCTTTTCAAAAGAGTTTCTCCCTACAATAAAGTTGCGATTCTCATAAATGAAACATACTATAAAACCAATAAAGACTGGTATTCTTTTTTGAAACCCAAACTTGAACCCCGTGAAATTAACTATGTTGTTGTTCCCGTAAACGGTGATGTTAATGCAGTACTGAAGAAGATACCGTCTGATGTAGACGCTGTATTTATTACCCCTATATACAATCTTTCTTCAGAAAAAAGAAAGGAGTTGTTCTCTTATTTCAATAGCAGAAGAATCCCTACTTTTTCAAGTGCAGGCAGAGATGATGTTGAGTTAGGTGTACTTTTAGGTTCAAGTGCGCTGGAGCTTGATAGAAAACTCGCAGAAGCTGCGTCTTTCAATATACAGGGTTACCTGTATGGCGAGAAACCGAAGGCTGAAAAACTTCATTTTTGTGAAGAGAACGTAATTTTTATAAATATAGACACTGCGGAGGCAATAGGTTACGAACCCCATTTGAGGCTCTTGAATAATGCTGAAATTATTTCAAGCAAAGAAGTGCCTACTTTTAATTTGTCGAGTGTTTTTAATACACTGGACAATCAGAACATTGACATTGAGAGAAAGAAACTCTTAATAAAGGCTGCCAAAAAGGCTTCACTTGCGGCTAAATTAAAATATCTTCCATCTTTCGGAGTTACTTTGGGATATCAAAGATACAATGAAAAGTTTGCTGAATCGGCAAAGCTTTCTGTACCCGAGCATACCGGCATATTCCAGATGGGCATTGAACAGATAATATACTCTCCCGCTCTTGTAACAAATATTTTAATCAAGAGAAAGCAAGTGAATTTTCAAGAAGCGGAGCATTTTCTGACAGAACAAAATATGGGTCTTGAAGTTGCTCTTCTTTACATAGAGACCTTAATAATGGAAAACGTAATTAACAATCAAAAGGAATATGTAAAAGAGACCCGGGACAATCTTGCTATTTCGAGAGTGAGGGAGAGAATGGGCTTTTGTGGAAAAGAAGAAGTGTTAAGGTGGGCAACTCAACTCCGTGTGAGCGAACAACACTTGCTTGAGATGAATGCTGAGTTTAACAACTTAAAACTTGCAATTTCAAAGCTTCTGCATGTTCCTCAAAATGAAGACTATAAGCTTGCTGAGCTTAAAGCCAGTGACCCTGCTTTTTATACAAGCGAGCTGCATGTAATTGACTATGTGAGAACCCCGAATGCCTTGGAAGCATTTACGAAATTATTAATTGCAGAAGCGTACGACACTGCTCCGGAACTTTCAAAATTAAAGGCTGCTATTAAAATGAAAGACTACGAGAAGAAGATGTACTATCAAAAGTTTGTCTTGCCGGATGCAAAAATTTCTCTCGACTATACTTCTCAGTTTGACAGAGAGTTTACAAGTCCTGTTACACTTCCTGTTCAGGATATGAGGAAGCCTGCGGGTACGCCTTTTACCCTGCCAAGTTCAAATCCTACTAATGGCAGACTTGGAGTTTATGCTGTATGGAGACCCATAGAGGGTGGAAGTAAAATAGCCGAGATACAGAGAATAAAGGCTGAAAGTGAAGAGCTTAACAGATATATGGATGAAGTCAAGACTTCCCTTGAGGAGCATATAAGACATACAATAAATAAAGCGCTTTCGGCTTATTTTAGTATTGATAAGAACTATAAAGCAATGTTTGCCGCAAAAGAAAATTATCTGGATGTTAAAGCAAAATACCACAATGGCAAAGTGGAGATAACACAGCTTATTGATGCACAAGATACTTATTTTGCATCAAAACTTATGGCTGAAAATTCGCAGTATGTTTTCTTTAAAGAGCTTGTGTGGGTCCAGAGAGCTATTTGTTCTGTCAATTGGACAAAGGCTACACAGCGCTCACGCGATTGGATTGACAAGATTAAAACAGAGCTTGTCGAGATGCATGACATTACACTATAAGTTCAATTTGCCTAACTTTGCAAAAAGTGCTAGAATAGCTCTGTGATATAGTATTATGGTAATGGGTATTATGGAATGCAAAAATGAACAGATTTACATAAACGACCTTATTGATAAGTTAAATGTTTCTGACAATATGAAGGATGAGTTTAAGGCGTTTAACCTTGCTTACTACAATAATTATGAAAATGGAAAAATTAAGCCGTCATTTCTGTGGATGCCTAGTTCCGAGTATTTGGCGGTAGAGAAATTAAACAGGAAAAATATGCAACTCACATTTAGCCTGTTAGGTTTTTTTCTCGGTCCCATAGGCTACCTTATAAAGGGTATGTTTGTCAAGGGCTTTATACTTATTGCTCCGGCTCTTGTTCTACTCTATTTTTTACCCAAAGGTAATATGTCTGAGATTATATTGCATGGTATCTGGTATTTTTATGCTGTTTTTTGCTCTCTAATGCTAAGAAGAGATTATTTTCAACACAAGTGCCTTAACAATAAGGTTATTAAAGAATACTTGAAGTCCAAACAGCTTTGTTTTATACCCCATGGCGGCATGAGTCCTGAAGAGTTGTTAAACAATCCGCTTATTAAGAAAAAAGACGACAAGATTTGGTTTCAGGTAATGATGGTTTCTCTTACTATTATAGCTTTCGGAGTGCTTCTTGCTCTTACAATTCCACTTAATTTTTAGCAGAGTTTGAATCTATCTTCCTTATGTACTCAAGTACTCTTTGATGGTTTTCGTAATCTTTCTGTTCGAAATAAAGATTCCTGGCTTTTTCTAAATCTTTAGATGCCAGAGAAGTTTCGCCCAGTATGTTTCTGCAAACCCCTCGCAAAAAGTATCCTGAAGCGTAATTCGGATCATACGATATTGCCTTTGACAGATCCGCAACAGCCCCCCTGTTATCATTTAAGTCGGATCTGCAGAGGGCTCTTGAGCGATATATTTTACCGTTAGCCGGGTCTATTTTAAGCGCTTTATCGAAGTCGCTAAGTGCTCCTTTTGCGTCTCCCAGTGAGTGTTTACAAAGACCCCTTCCCTCATAAGCATATATAGCATTAGGATTGATATCGATAGTTTTAGTATAATCTGCTATAGCCTCTGTATATCTTTTTAGAGCATGGTTTGCCAACCCCCTTTTGAAGTATGCGGATTCATTTACCGGGTCTAGCTTTATAACCTTTGTATAGTCTGCTATCGCACCTATATTGTCTTCGAGTTTATCTTTTGCAAACGCTCTGTTGTAATAGTACGTAGCCTCCAACTTCTTTGGTTTTAGTGAGATAGCTTTTGTAAAATCTGCAATTGCACCTTTGTAGTCTCCTAAATTGATTTTTAGTTCTCCTCTTACTCCATACAGGAGTACTTCATCCGGTGCGTTTTCAATTGCTTTTGTAAAATCAGAAAGCGCCTCTTTCTTTTCCCCGATTTGCATTTTTCCTATGGCTCTATAGTAATATGCAGGGTTATTAAGCTCTTTTTCCAGATTTTTATCTTTTTCAAAAGTAAAAAAGATGTCTAGGTCTTCAATTCCCTCTTTGTATTTTTTTGCTTCAATTCTGGCTATACCCCTGCCTAAATATGCAAAATAGTTATCAGAGGACAGCTCAATTGCTTTTGTAAAGTCCGCAATAGCTGCTTCGTACTTTTCTGCTTCCGCATTCAGGATTCCGCTTTCCACATAGTCAAGTGACCCTTTGGAGTAACTTGTATCAACCTTCTGTAGGGGTGCTATTATTTCTTTAGGTTTCGCTTCTGCCATATTTGTGGACAGAAAAAACAGTGCCATCGCTGCCATAACAATATGACCGACTAGTTTCATTTTTGTAAACCTCTAACTTTCGAATAGGACTAGACAGAATTTATAATATCATGCATTTATTAAATTTTATACTTTATGCGTGTTTGACATTTTAGTGTCAATAATAGTAAATTTAATTATTATGAAATTTCAAGATATTCATTCTGACAATGATATTAAAAGGCTCGCATCTCTTGCCCGTGAAATCTGGCGCTCATATTGGCCCATCTTGCTTTCAGAAGATGAAATAGAGTATATGATTAATCTTTTTCAATCTTTTGATGCAATCAAAAGACAGATAAAAGAAGAGGGATTCATCTACAAAATTTTAAAAGATGAAAACAACACTTTAGGATATTTAGCTGTATGCAAAAAATCGAAACCATATAATCATCTGTATCTATCAAAGATATATTTAAAAGATGGACAAAGAGGCAAAGGGGCAGGTTGGTTAATGTTTAATGAAATCAAAAAAATTGCTTCAGGTTTGAACCTTGACAAAATTCGCTTAAACGTAAACAAGAGAAATTTTAACTCTATTAAAACGTATGAAAGGTGGGGCTTCAAAACACTGGAAGCCATTGTTGTAGATATAGGTGATGGCTATGTCATGGATGATTATGTTATGGAATGTACCTTGGATAATTCAGTAGACATTGACCAAGACTTTTCCTTGTTATTTTCCAATCAATGAAATAAGCAGTATCAGGTTTTGAGTTATGGCGCTTAAAACAAAAAGAAGCATAAAAAGACCTATCAATATTTGCAATGTCCATAATGCAGATTTTATAGGTCTTTTCTTAAAGTCAAAGAATCGCTTTATTGCATTCAGTACATTTTCTTTTTTAAAATGCACGGGTACCTTAAAACCGTTTTTGATAACATAAATAACTGATACAAAAAGACAAGCCAGAAACATAAAAAAGATAAAATAAACAAAGAAGTCGAACATTATCTGAATGCCCAAAAAAGCTTTTGCATCAAACATTTGATAGAATTTTGTTGCGTCCATGAATATGAGGATAAGGTCTGCAAAAAGCAGATATGCTATAACTAATATTGTGAATAATCTTTTTATCATTCCGTTCCCCTTTAGCTCTGTATTTTTTTATCTTCTGTACATTGAAGAAATTTCATTCTTGTATTTTTCTATTACATTATTTTTTCTTATTTTCATACTTTGCGTCAAAAGACCATTGTCTACAGCAAAGGCTTCTTGTGTAAAGTAAATATTTGTGAGAATCTCGTACACTCTGAATGACTTTCTGGCTTTTATTGCCTGATTTAGCTCGTTCATAAGCATTGCTTTAAAGTCAGAACTATCGTTAAGATTCGCATTTGCTTTGTTTGGAAGAACACGCAATACTTCATCCATATTGGGCACAATAATGGCAGTGAGAGAAATCATATCCTGTCCCGTGATAACTATTTGTTCGACAAAAGGATTTTGTTGGCAGACATCCTCAAGCGCAACCGCCTCTATGTTTTCACCGTTTTGCAATACAATAATTTCTTTTTGTCTTCCCGTAAGTACGAGGTCGGAGTCTTTTGTGAGCCAACCCAAATCACCGGTAATGAACCAGTCGCCACGTATAACTTCTCGTGTCGCCTCTTCATTTTTATAATAACCCAGCATTACCTGAGGTCCGCGAGTGAGAACCAACCCCTTTTCTCCCTGCGGTACTTCAACAAAAGTTTCAGGGTCAACTATTTTAAATTCGGTTTCTGCCAACGCCGGTCCTACGGAATATATTCTATTGGCATCATCTCTTCGTACGCTTAATACCGGAGCAGTCTCAGTGAGACCGTACCCGACAAGGATTTTAATACCTAAAGCCTCAAAAAAGTCTTCTATGTAGTGAGGAAGTGCGCCGCCGCCTGAAATACCTTTTATAAACTGTCCACCCATTGCGTCTTTGGCCTTTTTATATACAAATGCTTGTGAAAACGCATCAATGGGTTTTAAGACATATGCTGTTACAAAGGGAAATACCTTTGTAACCATATGAGAATCTTGAGAATAAATACATTGGTTTTTAATTTTTCTTCTTGCCCTTTTGCATATTTTTGAAACAGCTAAAAGAGTGTTGAATACTGCCTGCGTAATAAGCGGTTTCGTTTTAATTTCCGCCATGATTGAATCATGTACGAGTATCCATAATCTCGGAACGGTAATCATGTAGTTAGGCTTGTATTTTTGTAAGTCTTTTTTAAAGTTACGCAAATTAGTATAGTTCAATAAACATCCTTCTGACAATAGATAATAGGCACAGGTACGCTCATACATGTGCCAGACAGGCAGAATTGAAAGGGCGCGTTTCCCCGATTCAAAGTTTATGGCTAAGTGCAGCACGTGCAGCTGCGAAACAATGTTGCCGTGGCTCAGTACCACACCTTTTGGTCTTCCTGTTGTGCCCGAAGAATATACTATTGTAAGAGGATCGTCTTTGTAAATTTCGGGTTTTTTATATTTTTTGTCTTCTGAAAACTTGTCAAAATCTTCAAATGTGTAAACAGGGATGCCCATAAGTTTTTTGTGGCCGGAAATATCCTCTTCTCCAATATACAGAATAAAAAGAGTATCTTCTTTGCTTAAATGTTTGGACAGTGTGTCTATAAGCTTGATATTATCTGTAACAAGCGCAACGCTGTCAGAGTGTTTGTAAATATAGTTCAGCTCTTCCCCGGGTCCCTGCGAGCCTCTTACAGCATTCAATGCGCCGCAAGCTATAATAGCTTGGTCTACAACCACCCACTTGGCGCTACTTTCCGCGAATTGGGCTACTTTGGTACCTTTTTTAACGCCTAAAGCTTGTAAGCCTGCGGCAAAATGAATGATTTTCTCGTAAAACTGACTTGCAGTCAGGCAAAGTCCGGAATATTCATCATTTAAAAGAAGTATATCCTTATATTTCTCAGGAAGCTTTTCCCACGTGTCCGTCAAAAATAACTTTTCTTCGGTAGCATTCCACAAGGACATATGTTTATTACTTTCACTCAAAAAAGGTAAATGCCTTTTAACAAATTCTCCAAGGTTAGACAGCCTTATCTCAGGCAATTTTACTTCTTTTTTAAAATCAAACATCAACAACTCCTAAAACACTGAAAAAATTATATCATATTATTTTAAAATCAAAATATTGTTACAAAGTTATAAATATATCGTTACGTATGACATTGATAAAGTTTTTAGATTAATTTTGTCCTAATGTAAGAAGCGCTATACTATACGAGACCTTCTTTTATTGCCTTTACAGCGGCCTGTGTTCTGTCATCTACTACAAGTTTTTGGATTATATTACATACATGTGCCTTGGAGGTATGTTCTGAAATGTTAAGTTCATTTGCAATCTCCTGATTTGATTTTCCGTCGACTACTAATTTTAAAACTTCATATTCTCTTGCAGTTAAATTTCCATGCTGTGCCTTAAAACTTGCCCTGGAATAACTTTTTGTAGGTATAATGCCGCCGGTTGAGTTTCTTACAACCTGTACTACTTTAGGGTCAAGCCACATTGCGCCGTCATTTACCGTGCGAATTATCATTGCCAGTGCATCTGATTTCACATCTTTCATAACGTAGGCATTAACTCCTATTCTAAGAGACTCGAGGACGTCAGCCTCTTTTATGTGAGAGGTGAGCATTATAATTTTTGTTTCGGGTAATTCTGCCGCAATTTTTTTTGCCACGTTCACTCCGGAAACATCCTCCAGGCCAACATCGACAATTATTACATCAGGTTTGTGCGCAAGCGCCTTTTCAATACCTTCTTTACCCGATTCGGCTTCGGCGATAATTGTTACATCATTATATTTTTCAATGAGTGACTTTAAACCAACTCTCATTAGTTTATGGTCATCTACAATAATAGCCCTTATTTTCTTTGTATATTCATTATTGTCATTCTTATGCATGCTCTCTCTCCAATTCGACTTTAGTTTAAAGAAAGCCACAAGAGTGAGCATTACCCTCAAATATTTTTCAAGTATAATTCTAATTTTTCATAATTAGGAATAATATAATTTGTTTTTATATACATATATTACGTAACGAATGATATTGATAAAAATACATAATATTTTACATACTTGTATGAACGCTGTAAAAGCGTTTTAAGTTTTTGGATAGGTATTTCTATCTAAATTAGTAAAAAAGTTTCTTAAAATCGATTCTACGCTTTGTATTTTTTTGAAAAATTTTATGCTTATGAACTCTATAATTTCTTCTTTGTTTATCATGTTTTCCTTTCAAAAAAACATGATAACTTTTTTTAAAATAAGCTAAAATATCTTAATGGAGAATTTTGGGAGTAATTTTACCAAATAAATGTTATCAATATATTTCGATACGAATTAAAATAAGGATATTAAAATTAATTATTACATAATATACATTATGAATACCTTACGTATCGTTTTAAAACTATCTTAAAAACCACTATCTATGTGCATGTTCAATAAAATAATATTTTTCTTCTCTTTGGTATTAAATCTACTGCACAAATAATTGTGAAGATAATATCATTTTATACTGCCAAACGTTACAATAAGAGTTATAATGTTGCAATGAAGTCGGCGGAATATGATGTCACTATAATCGGAGGCGGTGTTGCAGGTTGTGCTTCTGCTTATACTGCAGCAAAATTTGGCCTAAAGGCTTTGATAGTTGAAAAAAATAATTATCTTGGCGGTTTGGCTTCGGGCGGACTTGTCGTACCGGCAATGAAATCTGAAAACAAAAACTTAAATACAGATTTTTTTAAAAGTTTGGTTAAAAATGCAAAAAAAATCGGAGCACAAATAACTTACTGCGATGAGAATCAGGGATGGTTTAATCCTATAAAGCTAAAAATTGTTTTAGAGGACATGCTCTCTGAAGCAGGAGCGAATATTTTATATGAATCTACTCCGAAAAACTTTTTTTTTGAAAATGAAAAAGACATGAAAAAAAGTATCTCTTGTGTAGAAATTTCAAATAAAATATTATCATTATCTTGCGCTTCGAAATATTTTGTAGATGCGACAGGCGATGGGAATTTTTCCAAAATTCTCAGTTGTGAATTTTGGAGTGATGAAAGTCAAAAGCAGCCTGCCAGTCTGAGGTTTATTTTGTCTAACGTTAACCTTGATGAATTCAGGGACTTTATACTTAAACTGGATGGCAACAGGGAGGTTACAACTGCGTGCGACGTTGACAATCAGCCCCATTTTTCTACTGCCTACACCTGGGATAAGTCTAAAAAGTGGGCCTTGGGGCCTTTGTTCGAGAAAGCCCTCTCTGAAAATGTCTTGAAGCCCTCTGATTGCGCTTATTTTCAGATATTTACCATTGCAGGAATGCCATCATCAGTTGCCTTTAACTGCCCAAGAGTATTTCAAGACGATTATGACAATCCATTCTCTCTTTCAAGGGGTCTTATAGAAGCCAGGCAAGCCATTTTACGCCTTACAAACTTTTGCCAAACTTACCTTAAAGGTTTTGAAAAAGCCGAAATTACCAGTATCGCCGATTTAACAGGTTATAGGGAATCCGGAAGGGTAAAATGTCTATATGATTATTCCGTTGAGGATATGCTTAATGAAAAAAAATTCGAAAACCCTGCAGTTTTTTCTGATTATCCTATTGATATACACTCGAATCAAAAAGATGATTCAACATTGAAGCATGTTGCACCCTATGTGCTGCCTATTGAAAGTCTTATCTCAAAAAATTACACTAATCTTTACATAGTTGGAAGATGTCTTGGTGCAGACTTCAAATCTCAGGCCGCACTCAGAGTTCAACCGAACTGCATGGCCATGGGTGAAGCCGTGGTAAAAGACATGATAAAAAAACTTGGCGCAAGATGACATAGCTACTTCTAATTGTTTAAGTGCCGCCAATAGCCCTTTTGTCCAAATTGTAAATTTTTGTAAAACAAACACTTAAAAATAAGAATTTTTTATATGTTCACTCGTTATTAGATTATCAGTGAAGTATATTATTCTAAGTAAGCACAATTACAAAATGCTATTTATAAAAGGAGAAACCATGAATATTAATTTAGGCCTTGGAAGTTTGAAGAATCTAAAGATTAACAAACCCGAGGATGTTGCTTTTCAAGGGGGGTTTAAGACTCCGGAATCAGGTGAGAAAAAAGATGAATTTTTTAACTCCAAGTCTATTATTTCTGTAAGGTCTACACAGGGCTATACTCTTGCTTTTCCTGCTACATATGATCGCGAGTACATTGATACTCAGGACTATGCAGTACCTACTTTTGACAGAAACCGTATGAGAGAGACTAAAATAGATACCGTAGATGATATTTTGAGTCTTTACACAACTCAAGGCAGACCCATTGAGGATGAAATTGCATATGAAAATGCTATAGAAGAACTCAAAAACTTTAATCCCGGTAAAATCGACGAAGACGGAACAATTCTTCTTGATGAAACTTCTCCCTATATTCAGCTTCCGGTTATAGGACTGCATGGAGATAATTCGATTCCTCTTCATGAACAACCTAATATGGGTGCCATTGTTGATACGCAATTAGCTGCGGGTTCAAATGTTCCTATTGCTTCAAACAAGGATGAAGATTTATTATTTAAAGGTGAAGAGTGGGAACAAGGAATCACCAATCTGCAGTATGGTAATAAATTCTATACTCCGAAGGAAGAGGAATATGATGCGGCTAAAGATGCTGATACCCTTATGGCATTGGAGGATGCTGATGTAGATGGTGATTTTGAACTCCCTGAAGATACTAACTCGAAGTTGGATTCGAAATTATATTCAATCCCTACTGCACAAGAGCGTACTTTTACAGCAAAAGGCGTTTCCGGGGAATATAACACATTTGTGTTTAATCCTGAAAAAAGTGGTGAAATCCGTGTAGTTGACGACTTGCTTCAGTTCTATGTTGACCCTGACGAAAACCCACTTGTTTGGACAAACGGAAAAGACCAGGACGGTAATATAATATATGATTTTGACCCTGCAAATCTTAATCTTATGAATAAGATTAAGAGAGAAATTATAGAGGCCAACCCTGCCATTTTTGAAGCTAAACAAAAAGTTGCAGATGATGAAACCCGTAAAGCTGAAGTCAGAACTCCTGAAGAACTTAAGGGCAACTTTGCTCTTCAGCACAGGGTTGAGTTCTATAAAGTTGATAAAACCCGTAATGTGTTGGCCCACAAATATGAAGATGCACTAAGAAATGGTCGTTTAATTAAGTTACCTGTAGTTGCCTTCGATGATGCCAATGAGGATTCGCCAAAGCTCGACCATGAAGATCAAGAATACAGACACGTTGAGCTTAAGAAACCCCCAATACTTCCTTTCTTGAATCCTATCGGGAAACATATGGGTAAAATTGCAGGCGTTGCTCTTGCACTCACAATGATAATAGGTATGCGCTCATGTAATAATGCCCCAGGTGGTAATATTACTCCCTATGATGAGCCTATTGCTATAACTGAAGTGGCTGAAGAGATACCGGATGAGGAAGTCGATACTGAAGTCCCTGATGCTCCGGATACTCCACAAAAACCAACTAACCCCGGTACTCCTACTCCTACTCCTGGCCCTGGTCCAACTACTCCAACTACTCCTACAGACCCTACTAATCCAACTGATCCTGGTCCTGGTCCAACTGATCCTGGTCCTGGTCCAACTGATCCTGGTCCTGGTCCAACTGATCCTGGTCCTGGTCCTGGTCCTGGTCCAACTAATCCCACAGATCCTACAGATCCTACAGATCCTACAGATCCTACAGATCCTACAGATCCCACAGATCCCACAGATCCCACAGATCCCACAGATCCCACAGATCCCACAGATCCGCCTGCTGATGCCGATGCAGACGCAGATGCTGACGCTGATGCCGATGCAGACGCAGATGCCGATGGTGATTACGGACCCCCTCCACCTACAGAAACAGACCCTAGCGGTGGAGATCCATCAAAGCCAGGTGGCGGCGGTACTGATGATCCTATTGATAACGGCGGCGGCGGAACCCCAACTCCGGGTGATACTGACGAGCCTAAAGGCGATAAAGATACTCCTGGTTCAGGTACAGGCGATAACCCTTCCCCGGGTCCGAGTGTAGGACCTGCGGGCGGTGACGACGGTTCACCCGATGGTTCTGGCGGCTCAGGTTCTGGCGGCTCAGGTTCTGGCGGCGGCGTAAATGAAGGCGGTTCGTCAACACCTTCGGGAAATGAAAGTGGCGGCAGCAGCATTTCTACAGGTTCTTCAAGCTCCTCTGCTTCAGACAGCGGAAGCAGTTCAAATGACAGCGGAAGCGGAAGCAGTTCAAATGACAGCGGAAGCGGAAGCAGTTCAAATGACAGCGGAAGCGGAAGCAGTTCAAATGACAGCGGAAGCGGAAGCAGTTCA
>Ga0153996_1000004_pt1 | contig 248783 bp, 210 predicted proteins | sample TSNC080MetaG_FD_104728 | JGI IMG/M metagenome (GOLD analysis project Ga0153996, IMG submission 104728) | Attine ant fungus gardens microbial communities from North Carolina, USA - TSNC080 MetaG | ecosystem: Host-associated > Fungi > Mycelium > Unclassified | place: USA: North Carolina, Lumber... | reverse complement strand
TCAAAAACACTCTGGGGACTTACTTGTTTCAGTGAGCGTTCAAGCGCTCACTGAAATAGCAGCAGAGCTGCTGGGAGGTTACGAGTAAGTAGCGAAGCGGATTACGAGTATCCTCTTTGACTGGGGACGCTCGTTCAATGGCTGCTTACGTCTTTGAAGGACTTACGTAGAAGATGGAAATGAAGCACAGACGCTTAAAATCACTCTGTATGACCAAGTTATCAAAGCCAGTCAATTATATAGCATCAATGATGATGACAGAATTGATTATTATGGTGATGAACTAATGTATGTAGGCTTGAATTTGAACTTTGGAGATTTCTGTGGTGGAGACAAAGATTTTTCCTCTATAAATTTTTATATTAAACAAAAATCCTGAGGCGCGCAGCTACAGGATTTAGAAAGGAACATCAGGATAGGATTATATATTATTCACCTTTTTTATAAGCCTTGACCAGATGTTCCTCTTCATTTCTATAAGACTTAGGACTTATACCGATAAATGTCTTAAATGCTTTGGAAAAAACCAAAGGATTTTCGTAACCTACCTGCGCTGCGATGCTGTGGATACTGTCTTTCGTTGATTTCAATAAACTGCATGCTTTATTTATACGGAATTGGATAAGATATTCCTGTGGCGACATATTCAATGATCTTTTAAAGCAATTTGTCAGATAGCTTCGATTAATGCCGATATAATTTGCAATATCATTTATTCTGACATTGCTTGCATAGTTGTGTGCAATAAACTCAATGGCATGATCTACATAAACCTTAAAAGGGTAATCGTGAATTTTATCAGTGGCATTTTTAACATATTGTTCCTCGATAAGAGTCGCAAGAAAATGATAGAGACAACTCTCTCTTTTTAAATCATTGGCATAAGTCAATTGACTGGAAGCCAGCATTTGCTTGATGCAATTATATAATATCCCTTCATTCTCAAATTCTACGATAGGGTGTTCTTGTGAAAAATTAGCATGACTCATACATGCTTCTGCCCGTATTCCATTAAACCCCACCCATATATAGTGCCATGGGTCTTCTTCATCTGCCTGATAAAAAGTTTCAACTCGAGGATAGATAAGAAAGGCTTGATGTTTTTTTAGTTCATAAGTTTTACCTTGGGTGGTAAATGTACCTTTGCCACTTAAGATATAGTGCATTAGATAATCAGTACGTATAGTGGGACCATAAGCATGGCCTGGATCACAGACCTCATCACCGCAATAACTTAAATACAATTCTACTGATTGTTTTCTCAAATATTCCAGACATTTATACCGTGCAGTGTTTGTAAACTTAGTATCATATTCCATTTATTTTTCTCCATTAATTATGCTGTACATACTTTATTTAACCTTATCAGGGAAGTCCCCCGCTTCTGTAAGCGGGGTAAGGACTTGCCTGTTTCGGCAGGAGGTTCAAGCTCCTGCCGAAATGCCACCAAGTGGCAATAAGGTTATATCGTGTGCCTACCGGGCGCACGCGCAGGAGCGAAAGCGGATTGCGAATTCCGGAGCGACTTTTGACTATTGAACAAAACTGTCAGTGCAAAGTTTATCCAATACAATATTCTCTCAACTTCGAATCTTTGGTTTTCATAATATCGTTTCGTCTTAACTTTCCATGTCTCATTTTTTTCTTATACATATTTAAGACTTCACTGCTATTTATGTATATTCTATCATGTTATTTATAATTAAACAATTGTATAATGCATTAATAATCCTCTTGTTATAGGGTTTAAATAAAGATAATCTCACAGCCAACGGCTTCCGCAAATTCTCAAACAAATGCACGATATTATTAACCTATCAAAAGAAAACAACTACGAGATAGGAGTGCAAATAATGAGTGAGAATACTAAAAACAGCTTTGTTGCCTATGAACGCAAGGAGATTACGACGAAGCGGGGCATGGAGGATATCTACATCGACGGTTACCAGAATTTCGGTTGGAAGCAGGTTGGACGAGACGTTTTCATTAGTGGACTGACTTCCGTGAATCTGAGGTTCAAGCGAGACCGTAAAATTACGAACCGCGAGGAACTGATTGGTGGCAATCCGATAAGTATTTGGAACGACAAAGATGGAATGTACATTGCAAATGGTGATACGGCAAGGTTTAATTATGAGCGCCATTTGACTTGGGAGGAGGTGGCTGATTATACCCAACTTCTTGTTGAGTCCAGGCAATAAATGGAACGGGATTTGCGTCAAGCACTTCCTTGGTTAGTTCAAGAATCCGTTGGATGTACTTTCCTTGAGGATTCGTCTTTAGGTAGCTAATTCCATATTCAATAGAAAAATCTAAATCTAATTCTACGGCAACAGTATCATCATCCAAAGCCAAATCAAAATCAGGGGAAATTGCGATACCAAGGCCGCTTTTCATAAGTAAAGCAGCTGTATCAGCACAGTCACAATAGTGGATGTTAGATATTGGGAATAAACTAATGAGATAGTTGACTAGTGAGCGGATGTCTCCGGAACAAGCAGATGCTTCAGGTAATAAAATCGTTTCGGTTTTCAGGGCATCAGGAGTAAGCTTTGGGTTATTGACCAATACGTGTTTGGTATTCATTAGGGCGTAATATTTACTTTTAATTAGCGGACAGAATAATGCGTCTCCAGACTCTGCTGATTTTCCTGCATAGGTGAATATAACATCCATTTTTTGATTCATTAAGTGTGAAGTTAAGTGCTTATGATCAAGTTTCTTCAAAAAAATGAAGATATTGGGATGTTCGAGACGGAACTGTTTGAGTATGTAAGGCAGCAGTTGCTTTTCAGCCGTCGTATTAGTATACCCAATAGCCAATTTTAAGGTATATGTCTGGTGGAGTGTGTTAGCTTTCTTTTTGGCAATTAAAATTCTGCTGAGAATTTCTTTGGCATCTGTGTAAAAATTTTCACCAGCAGGTGTTAATGATACTTTTTTCTTTGTACGCTGGAAAAGCGTCACTTCCAATTCGGCTTCCAATGTTTTGATCTGGTGAGTGACAGCAGGTTGTGAAATAAAAAGATTGGTTGAAGCAGTTGTAAAGTTTAATGATTCTGCGACCTCGATGAAACATTCTAATTGCTTTGTGTTCATATTATCCACCTCTATAATAGAAGATATTTATTGATTATAACATGTTTTGATTTCAAAAATCTATTGATTTTTGATAAAATTAAAAAAAACACGGAGGTAGGAAGAATGCGATATATAATAACAGGCTGTGATGGGAAATTAGGAGGGCGTGTTGCTGAAAATATGTTGAAGGCAGTTCCAGCTAAAGAATTAATATTCACATGCCCATTTTTGAACCAGCTAAGTACTGAGAAAAGAGAAAAATGGGAGAAGCTTGGCGCAGTAGTACGTCAGGCAAACTATGATTCTAAGGGAGAAATGGTTCAAGCCTTTGAGGGAGGTGACAGAATTTATATAGTTTCAGCAGTAACAATTGGTGAAATCCGGGTTAGGCAGCATAAAAATGTTGTTGATGCTGCAATAGAGGCAGGGGTCAAGTATATTACATATACTTCATTCTTAGGAGCGAGTGATCCGGCATATAAGCATGTATACGTTACTCCGGATCATACAGCTACAGAAACATACATCCGTCAGAGACATGAAGAGACAGGCGTATTATATAATTTTATGCAGGATAATTTATATCTTGAGAACTATCTTACCACGTCGGTGATGTTGGCGCTGATGTCAGGTAATAAATGGTATACGACTGCAGGAGAAGGAAAAGCTACCTTTATTCCCAAAGATGATGTGGCCAGATTAGCTACAGCTCTTTTACTGGGTAAGGGAGAAAATAACAAAACATATAAAGCATGTGGGAGCGAATCAATCGCACAAAGAGATATTGCCCGGTTAATCAGTGAATTGTCAGGAAAGCGGATTGAATATTGTCCGGTAGGACATGAAGAATTTTTTGCTTATTTAGACTCTATGCATATTCCGAGAACGGCAACAGGTGATTTTTCAAAATCCCCAGTCCCATGGTGTGGAAATGACATGGTGACAAATGAAGCAAGTATAGCTGAAGGATTAATGGATGTCCAGTCGAATGATGTTGAGTTATTAACAGGGGAAAAGCCACAGACAGCGAGAGCGTTGGCGAGGAAATACAGTTATATTTGGGAAGACGGTGTTACGAATTGGAAGGATATCAGGTAGCAAAAAATGAGTGGTGAGCGTTCAATTGGGCTGTAGGTGGCGGTATGGTAAAAGATAATATCAGGATTTTTGATACCTTTTGCTTGATAATGCAGTCAGACTGATAACCAACTGTAAGCTGCCGATCACAAAGATTGCTATGCAGTGCGGCTATGCCAACCCATCGGTATTCAACACGAAATTTAAGGAGAAGATAGACCGATTGGATAAACTTTTATCGGAATGTTGCGGATGTATTAAACGGAAAGGCGGAGTCCGCCATCAAGATCTCCGAGGTTCGTCGTGTGTTAGTTGTTATGGGAGTAGCATAGGCGTCATCCCATAGTGGAGAAGCGGTCAAATTTGAATAGAAGTTTATTGACAAAATGACACGAGTGTCATATAATATAAAATCACACTCATGTCATTTTATTTTTGCGTCTTCCATAACGGAGGGAATGGGTGTATCAGAGGTAACTTTATGAAAATAGCAGCAATTCAAATGGATGCCGTTTTTGCCGATGTTTCAGCTAATTTAGTAAAGGCGGCCATGTTAATAGAACAAGCGAAAATAGCAGGGGCGCAGATGGTAATTTTCCCTGAGTTTTTTACATCCGCTATCGCCTTTTCTGAAAAAATGATTGATGTTGTTCGGCACAACGACAGCGTTAGAGTCTTGTTCAAGGAGGTAGCAGAACAAAAAGACATCATTATAGGCGGATCTCTGTTATTGTTTGACGGTTATGACACACACAATGTTTTTCTTTTGTTTTTCCCCAATGGACAAGTCTACTCGCATAAAAAAGACCTGCCAACTCAGTTTGAAAATTGTTACTATACTAAAGGCGATGAAATGAATGTTCTGCACACCCCCATCGGAAATATAGGGGTGGCGCTTTGTTGGGAAATGCTCCGATATGATACTGTTAAAAGAATGGCAGCAAAAGTGGATCTTATTTTAGCAGGTTCATGTTGGTGGGATTTACCAGAAGATGCGCCAAAGGAGAAAGAAAACCTCAGACGGTATAATCAACGACTTGCGGCCGAAACCCCTGTAACATTCGCAAGATTGCTTAAAACTCCGGTAATCCATAGCAGTCACTGCGGGAAAGCAACGGCACCTTGTTTCCCCGGCAATGGAATGTATCAAACCCGTCAATTTGTGGGTGCTGCTCAAATTATTGACAGAAACGGAACAGTTATTGTAAAACGCTCTTTTGAGCAAGGTGAAGGAATTGTTTTTGCCGAATTGTCATGGAATATAGCGTCAAAAACTCCGATAACGATAAACGCTTCAAAATACTGGATTCCCGATCTTCCCGAAGAATATATAAAAGCTTGGGAAAGGAACAATACCATAGGAGAAAATTATTATAGAAATATTGCCTTGCCCTTATATAATAAATTACAACGATGAGGAATGAAAATGAAAGAGATTAACATTAACGAAATACAAGGGTTTAAGATTGGAAATGCTCAAAATTTGGAGGCCGCCACAGGCTGCACAGTTATAATTTGTGATAATGGAGCCTTATGTGGGGTAGATGTCAGAGGAGGTTCCCCGGGGACGCGGGATACCGATGCCCTGAATCCTGTAAACAATAGGGAAAAAGTACACGCCGTTTTACTTTCGGGAGGAAGTTCCTTTGGTCTTGACGCCGCCGGTGGGGTAATGAAGTATTTAGAAGAGAGAAAAATCGGACGTGATGTAGCCGTGACTATTGTGCCCAATGTATGTGCCGCCGTATTGTTCGATTTGAAGTGTGGCAGTTCTCAAATCCGACCAGATATAGATATGGGATATGCCGCATGTGAAAATGCTTTTCTCGGCATGAAATTCCAGAGTGGAAACTTTGGAGCCGGAACAGGAGCCACAGTAGGAAAGTTCGGAGGATTAAATTATGCTATGAAAGGCGGTATTGGATGTTATGCTTTTCAACATGATAGTCTTTGTGTAGGGGCTATCATGGCTGTTAATTGCGTCGGTGATATATATGACAATGAAACTGGTAAAATTATAGCAGGAGCACGAACAGCGAATAATGACGGATTTGTGGACAGCGAAAATTTGTTTCTAAATCAATATAATAAGAACCACGACCTTTTTAGTGGCAATACAATCATTGGATGCGTCATAACAAACGCTAATTTAGCAAAATCACAATCAACAAAACTTGCTTCACTTGCCCATAATGGAATTGCGAGGATTGTTAGACCGGCACACACCGTCTTTGACGGAGATACTATATTTACAATGTGTACAGGTAAAATTACTACAACCCTTGATGCTGTTGGGATTCTCGCAAGCAGAGCAATAGAATATGCAATTATGGATGCTGTAAAAAGCGCGGAATCATATGATAATTTTCCTGCGATGAAAGATTTAGGATCTATATGAAATGGCAGCAAAGCTGCCAAGCGTCCTGGCCTCAAGGCTAAAGCAGCCCAGAAGCTGGCGGTCGTTCTTAACGATACAGCTTTCGCTACAGAGCATCCGCACACAGAATTGCTAGGTGAATAAATCGAAATTATGCGAGGTGACTTACTTGAATGACAGGCGTGATTGTTTCACTCGGTATATCTAATTTGACAAAGGCATATTGCGGAAGGATGCTTCTCCAAGCACCCGGCACATTGTGTTAATAAATGAATAATTAATAATTCTCAAAAGCTATAAAAAAAATCTGCTGAAATTTTGTGCAGACTCCAGAGGTTGCTGCTCCGGCTGTTGTAAGGAACAAACCAGAGCTGATGCTCTGCCCTTATGAGGCTCCGGCCGTTTCCAGGCTCAGTATCAGATACGGCAGATTTTCAGTAGAGCTTAATGAAACCACGGATGAAAGGCTTCTTTCGATGGCAGCTCTTCTCTGGTGAGCCATTACACATATGACAACCCGGTAGGTTTAAAAAATACATAAGGCATTGACATCATAGCAATAAAAAGCTATAATATGGTTAGAATAATGCTATGAAGGAGATGTTCTTATGAATATAAAACCATCGGCAAGCATACGCCAAAACTATAATGAAATTGCTGCATTGTGCAAAAAAACCGGTGAACCGGTCTACCTCACAAAAAACGGCGAAGGGGATTTGGTCGTAATGGATGTAGAATCCTTTTCCAGACGGGAAAAAATGCTGAGATTACGTGAAGAGCTGCTCGCAGTTGAAGAGGATCGCGCCGCTGGACGTATAGGAGTGACACCCGATGAGTTAGACAACTATTTGACCGGCATCATAAATGATTCTGAGGCCGGATTGGCCAGTGAGGCGGGAAATGGCTAAATTTAAAATCATTATTTCCGACCGTTCCAGGCAGATGCTTGGAAGCCATGTTCGATTTCTGGCCAATAAAAGCCCTGAAGCTGCACGTAAACTGCAAAAACAGCTGATGCAAGCAATACGCTCACTTGAAAGCATGCCGTCAAGATATCCATTTATAGATGAGGAACATATTCCTCCAAACAAATACCACAAACTTTTTGTTGATAACTGGTATCTGGTTTTATATCAGATCCAGGATAATACGGTATTTGTAGATTACATCGTGGATTGCCGGCAAGATTATGGCTGGCTTATCAGATGAGCTTACTTTTTCCCTAGAGGCGCCAAATCAGGCGTCTTTTTTTATTTAATAGGAAACTCCTCCATTTGGAGGAGTTTGAATAGCAATAGCCCGCAAGGAGAAGGCATGTGAAACAAGTTAATAACACTGCCGTTTTCTCTGGTAGATATTTTTTTCTGATTTTGGTATAATAAAAACACCTTTATAAAAGATGAAAAGAGATGCTGTTAGGAGACTTTATGAAAATTGATACTCGAATTAATAGAGAAGACATGCTGGAACTTACAAGAAGAATGACCTTGAAAAGAAATTGCTTTACTAGAATTGCCGGAGCATACTTTGGTGAGGAAGGTTTTGTGGAGGGAACCTTTAATATTCACTTTTTGAATCTTTCAGCAAAAGAGCAGGCAACGAATTTGGCCATTGCAAAAGCAATCCCTTTTTCTGACACAAATGTAAATCTAAAAGGCTTTCAGTTTGAAAAAGAAGAGGAAAGACCAGGCGGTATCTGGCAGATGTTAATGGCACTTAAGGAGTGTGAACTAAAAAACGATGCATTACTAGATGTATTTTATGAAGTGATTGGAGAGAAATATCATTCAAAAGGACAGTATGCTGTCTATTTATTTTATGGAAGCTATGATGTTCCATTAAAAGCAAAGGACAAGGCAAGGCTATGGGAATCAGAAGAAGTATATCGTTTTATCATAGGTGCCATTTGCCCGTTCTATGGCGATTATGAACTAAGTATGCCAGAATGGGGATTTCTTTTTCCTGCATTTTCAGACCGGAGTAGTGATATTCATGGAATTGCTATTTATAATGCAGATACAGAGCATCCGCACACAGAATTGCTAGATGAATAAATCGAAATTATGCGAGGTTACCGCTGAAGTAAAGCAGCCGCCCAAGCTCTCCACTGCCCCTGGCGGTAAACAGTTTTTTCTTAAACAGCAGATACCCTATAAGCAGATATAAGAGCATAATCATATTTTGTCTGAGTAATAAAAACACGATGTTCATAAAAGGTCTCCTCATATTAGTTTTCTTTATAATACTCCTAATGCTATATATATAAATATATATAGCATTAATATATTAATAGATTACATCTTATATATCCCAACCGCACAGGTGTATGAAACAATACATTTGAAACAACCGTATCATAAAAGCCATGCAGGACTAAAAATTGTGGAAAGCCTTTTTTGTTGGGTTTTCCACTTTTTCATGCAATCCTTTAAACTCTGCCTACGCTGTTACATACTTTTATTTTACCCATTACATACTTTTTCACATATTCTCGTCCCATGGAATTATATTTCTTTGGGTCAATAGTATCAGGTGCTGTTCTCAACACTTCGCTGACACCCGCCGTAAATGCAATGCGAAGGTCTGTCGCATAATTAACTTTGCATATTCCTCTTCTGATACATTCCTCCACAACTTCATCCGGAACGCCGGAAGTTCCATGAAGCACTAATGGAATGGATATTGTTTTCCGGATTTCACCCAGCCGTCCGATATCTAATTTCGGAACCCCTTGATAAACGCCATGGGCTGTGCCGATAGCGACGGCTAATGAATCAATTCCCGTTGCCTTGACAAATTTTGAAGCTTCCTCAGGATCTGTATAAATATTTCCTTCGCCGCCATCCAAATCATCTTCTTTTCCGCCTACTTTTCCAAGTTCTGCTTCTACAGGTACTCTGGATGGATGGCAGGCGGCCACCACGGCTTTGCTGACTGTAATGTTCTCTTCTAAGCTCAGATGCGAACCGTCAATCATGATAGAGGTGTATCCGGAACGGAGCGCCCTCATAGCCAAATCAAAACTATCTCCGTGATCTAAATGTATGACAACCGGTACATTTGCTTTCCCGGCAGCAATTTTGGCATTCGCATAGAAATAATCCAAATCCGCATATTTTACAGTAGAAGGAGTAGTCTGCATGATAACAGGTGACTGTAATTCTTCAGCTGCAGCAACCACAGCCTGTATCATTTCCATATTCTCTACATTAAATGCCCCTACGGCATAATGTCCCGCCTGAGCCTCTGCCAGCATCTTTTTTGTTGTTACTAATGGCATAATTTTTCCTCATTCCTATAGTTTTTTTACGATTACTTTTTTAAGGATCGTCTCACATTGATTTTGCTCGAAATAACCTGTTTTGGGTGATAATGCATTTGCGGCAGCTATTGCCACAGCAAAGCTAAGTGCCCTACGTGGTTCATAGCCCCGTTCCAATGAGACGGCAAAAGCACCTACCATGGAATCCCCGCATCCAACGGTATTTACTACATCAATCTTGGGGGGCTGCCCGTGATAAATGCCATCGTCGCATACTAAAAGCGCACCATCTCCACCCAACGAAATGACAACGTAAGGAATTCCCATTTCATAGACTTTTCTTGCATAATAAATAACATCATCCAGGCACCTTATCCTGGTTCCGAACAACATCTCGATTTCATCCTGGTTGGGTTTTACCATTGTCGGCCTGGCTTTCAGTCCATTTTCCAGTAATTTGCCGCTTGTATCCAGGATAACTGACTTTCCTTCCTCTTTCGCCTGGCAGATTAATTTCTGATAAATTTCAAGGGAAAGCCCTTTTGGTACACTTCCGGAGATAGTGATTATGCTGCTGTCTTGAATGATGGGCTTAAAACCTTTTAAAAGCTCTGCCTCCTCAGCTTCGGAAACTTCACAGCCGGGTTCCAGATATTCTGTAGAACCATATCCTTTATCCAGGATATTGATGCAGCTTCGGGTCTCTCCTTTTATATGTATAAAATGGTGTTTGATGTTATCTTCCGTGAGCAGTGCCTCCAGATAAGCACCATTATATCCGCCCGCGAATCCCGTAGCCTGCACTTTTTCGTCACATAATTTTATGATTCTTGCTACATTGAGTCCCTTTCCACCTGCGGTATTCCTGCATGATGCAACGCGCATGACCTCGCCGTTTTGAATCGTACCTTCCATATAATATGCCTTATCAATAGAAGTATTTAGTGTAACTGTTATGATCATTTTTCCACCTCATCTTACGCTTCACTGGTTATCCAGATTTCCTTTTGGCTACTCCTCCGGATGCTATTAGTATAGCAAAACTTCTATAAGAAGTCAAACATTTTAAAACAAATAAAAACATTAACAAAAATATAGGAGCATAATATCCAGTCAATAGAATAACTTTTGCTGAAAAATTAAAAAAATTATTTTGCAGCCTTTTCCCCCAAAACAGGCTTGACATCTAGTTTCTGATATGATAAAGTAAAATAATAACAAACATTAAAGAACAAATTAGAAAAATAACAAACATTTTCAGGATGTTTAAGAAGGAAGTGATTGAATTGTTAAAAGAAGAACGCCTGGAAAAAATCGTGGCAATGGTCAGCCAACGTGAGATTGTCAAGGTTTCGGAAATTACGAAGCTGCTGAACGTAACCGAGATGACGGTACGTCGCGACTTACAGACCCTTGAAGGCCAAGGCCTCATCAGAAGGATACACGGCGGGGCAAAAAAAGCAAAGACATTAAGTGCCCGGGAGCTTTCCCACCTGGAGAAAAAAGGAATCCATGTAGAGGAAAAGAAGAAGATTGCCAGGACAATTGCCGGATTAATCGCCGACGGCGATAGTGTTTTCCTGGGAGTGGGAACCACCTTGGAATTTGTTTATGATTATTTAGAAGTATCCTTTGCTAAAATAATCACTAATTCCATGCATGTCTTTCAACGTTTTGTTGACGATAATCGTTTTGAACTGATTTTAGTCGGCGGAACTTATCGTTTCCGTACTGGTGCTTTTGTCGGCAGATTCGCCAACGAAACGCTAGGAAACATGCGGGTAAAAAAAGCATTTATTGGAACAAATGGAATTTTTGAAAACAACATTACAACGTCAAGTGAAGAAGAGGGCGAAACACAACGTATTATTTTAGATAATGCCGGTGAAAAATACATTGTAGCCGACCATCACAAATTGGAGAACGAAGACTTTTTTTGCTTCTACTGCTTAGATGAGGTTACAGCTTTAATCACTGATGACGGCGTGGCAAAGGAAGAACAAGAAATGTGCCGGCAATTTACCAGAGTCCTAATTGCTCCATAAATTCCCGATAATCTTCTTTTTCTCAGCGGCTTTCTGACACCTGCCCGGTGATTGAGCGCAAAGCCTGGTTATCCGAAACACTATATATCGTTATTGACACACGCCCACCTCTTTCGGTATTACTCAGTGTCAGAAAACCTTTATGCATTTCGGCGACACGGCTTGCTATTGCAAGCCCCAAGCCATAATGACCTTCTATCAAGCGTGTCTCATCCTGTTTCCAAAACATTTCAGATGCGTGTTTTAGTGCTTCTTTGGAGAATCCTTTGCCGGAGTCGCTGATGTTAAAAACCATTTGTCTTGAATCACCTGAAACCAATATACTAACGGAACTGCCTTTAAACGAGTATCTGATCGCGTTATCAAGTACATTTGTTAATGCTCTGCTTAATAAAAGCGGATAACCAACGATGTTGTCAATAACCTTGTTGTCTATTTCGATTTTCACTTCATGAATCGCGGCAACTGCTGCGACAATGTCATACACATCATTGAGCAACGCTTTGATATTAATGTCTATTGGCTTTTCAGTAGTAAAATCGTATTCCGAAACCTGCTGAAGCGCTTCGACGTAATGCTTTGTCCGTTCGCCGCTGGTTAGGATTTGTTTGGCATATTCAATCTGGTGGGAGAGAAGGTTTTCTTCAAGAAGAAGTTCAGCGTTTCCGTTGATTGCTGTTATTGGCGTTCTCAAATCATGCGCTAACGCGGCAATCTCATTCTTGCGCCTTTGCTGCAAAGCCCATTGCCCTTTTAGTGAATCATTCAGTGCAGCTCGCATTTCTTCCATAGCAATTAGGGCATTTCTAAACTCAAATATATTACTGTTTGGGACGATTTCAGTTTCAAGATTGCGAGAAGCAATTGTTCTTGTCGCATTTTCAATAAAGCTAATTTCCTGATAAAATCGCTTACTTATCTTCCTAATAAACATTACAAAGAAAACGACAATGGTTGCAAGCATTAAGGCTAATAATACCCAGTCTGCCGGGATGCCGCGTAAACCTACAATTTGGGCGTAGTAGTTCCAAACGAACAGACAATAGCTGCCATCAGAAAAGTGTATATAACCAGCATTTACATAGCCATTTTCACCGACTGGATACTTGCTCATAAATTCAGTGGTTTTGTTTTCGTTCATTGATGACTTTTGCACCGAACCATCCGAATCAAAAAGAATGAAATCATAGTGAATGTTTGATGTTCCAATGTCAAATCTGTCTGCTTCTTGCATTTTTTGCATCGCGGCCTTTGCTTCATTTGATGATGTATCTGCGGGTAAAATTAACCCATTACGAATACACAGGATAAATAAAAGCCACCAAATAAGAATAATCAGAGGAACAGCCAACGCCGCTTGTGCTGTGGCTGCTATAAAATATTTACGAATGCTTATTGCCTTTCTTTTTTCCATCTATATCCAATCCCCCAAACGGTTTCAATCGGGTCTTCTCCATACGCTTTAAGCTTAACCCTGATGTTCCGTATATGTTCCACAATCGCATGTTCATCAGATTCACCTTCATAGCTAAAAACGGATTCATAGATTTGTTCCTTTGAAAGTGTTTGCCCAGCGTATTCCATTAACAAGGCTGCAATGGCATATTCGCTTTTCGTAAAAGGAACGATAGACTCATTGATTCTAAATTGATTTTCGGCAAGATGTAAAATGATATTTCCGTTTCTTATGGCATTGGCAGCGGTACGCTTTTCCCTTCGGAGATGTGCAGCCACCCGCGCACGCAGTTCAGCAAGGCTAAATGGCTTTTCTATATAGTCATCTGCTCCGAGTCCAAAACCATGTATCAAGTCAGTTTCAGCCGTTTTTGCTGTCACAAATAGGATAGGCGCATCGACACTATCTCTGATTCTGCTTAGATATGCAAATCCGTCTTCTCCAGGCATCATAACATCCAAGAGAATCAAATCTGCAAATTGGGCTTTCTGCAATGTGACCTCCGAAGTTTCTAAAGCCACATCAACCGTATGTCCTTCTTTTAAAAGTGCATTTTGTATAAGCTTCAAAATTGCCAAGTCGTCATCAATTACCAATATATTGGCCATTGTCATCCCTCCTAACTCTAAGGCTAAATCATTCTACATTCTTTCTTCCATCCCACCGGGTAAACCATATGAACATGATACATATAAATATCAAGGTCATAAATACTATGATTGGTGTCGCAAGCCGAATTGCAGCACTTGCGTAATTGGCAATATCGCCCGGTGCACCAAACGCCAATGATAAGTACATTTCGGTGATGCGCACTCCCCATCCCGGAGGCAGTATATACCAGACGGCCGCACCTAATCCAGTTAAAAGCAGCGCAGCGATAAGTGATTCAAAAGCTGCGACAGCAATGCTGATATTGCGGCCAAACTTTAGAGCGGTCAACATCTGTATCGCATAGAGAATAATAGAACATGCCCAAACGATTACTCCAGCGAGAATATAACTGACTATGCTGGAAATCGGCGCACTTCTCAAGGCAACAAGACTGACTCCAAATAAAGCGGCGGCAAGCAGGCATGAAACCAGGCCGGCTCCTATTGCCAAAATAAATTTGCTGAAAAGGGCTTTTGCCCTTGATGGACTGCTCAAAAGAAAATAAGCATCTCCGGCATCCATTTCTTGATTTACCATCAGCGAACAGACAATCGCTGATACCACCGGGAAAGCAATTGCTATTACCTGGAAGTAAGCTATTGCCATACCCTCTGTACGATAGCTTGTAACGGCAGTATATAGGGCGAATACCGCTGCACAAGCAATCGGTACGAACAAATGAATTGCGAAGAAGGATGTTTTTGTCAGCTTTTTGAAGTCCGAGGACAACGTGCATTTTAATGATTGCAAGTTACTCACCACCCTTCTTTGCAAACCATATCCGGGTAAACAAATACACCACAAAAAATGTTACAGCCGAGATGAACAAGCCCGGTAAAATCACGCTCGTATCAGCAAGTGGGCTATTTGCTTCAAGTATAATACCATTAGGGTTCACGCCAAGCATGGCAGCCATAAGCCGGGCGGGTAATGCCATAGGCAGGAACCACAGACTGCCGCCGGCAATGGGTTGTAATGAACCGCCAAAACCTAAGACAAGCAGTACAACAAAGCATACGCCTGAGCCAAATCGAGATGTCAGAAACATTCCGGCCGGTAACATCCACGCAAATGAGATAACGAGAATCATTATGCTGAGGAATCCTGTTGCCACTGAATATAATTGTCCATATACAAGTCCCGCTATCGTAGTTATCAATAATAGAGCCATATTGGCTGCAAGTAACAGGCATAAACCGATAATAATTTTGGCATCCCATGTTGAACCTTTCTTATACGGAAGCATATCAATATTATGCCATTCCAATTTGCAGTCAGGCTCAATCACATTAGCGCAAATTAGGGAAATTGCCACTGGAGCCAAGAATACATACCACCAGTTTAAAGCGTTAATTTGGACAAATGATCCCGCCATAAAAGCTATGGCAAGCAAAGCTGTCACAGTAGGTATTAAGATAGGGACAATACGGGTAAGAAGGCCTTTGCCCTTTAGAAATTCGCTGCTAACCAACTTATTCACTGTTATTCGCCCCTCCTTCCAGGTGTGTGGGTCACGACCTCTTTAAATAGCGTTTCTAACGAACCGCCCCCTGGAAGCTCGCCCTCGTAACCCAACTTTCCATTGGATATAATACCGATATAATCAACTGTGTGTTCGATTTCGGAGAGTATATGACTTGAAACGATTGTTGTTATCCCTTGATCGGGAAATGAACGTATCAATTGCCTGAGCGAAGCAATTCCAATCGGGTCAAGCCCGTTTGCCGGTTCGTCAAGAATCATGAGCTTGGGCTTGTTCAAGAGCGCTAAAGCAATTCCGAGCCGTTGTTTCATACCAAGCGAAAATCGTTTGGCTTTTTTGCTTCCGGTGTTTGTCAGTTCTACGGTTTCCAGCACCTCACAGATACGTTCTTTTGGGATCCCGAGTGCCTTGGCACGAACAAGCAAATTATCTTCTGCGGTAAGATTACCGTAGAGCGGTGGGGTTTCAATCAATGCGCTAATCGTGCCCAGGTCATTTCTGCTCCACACTCGTCCCTCATAGGTGATTTTTCCTGACGTAGGGCGGGCAATTCCGGAAAGCATTTTTAGGATTGTGGATTTTCCTGCGCCGTTTGGTCCTAAAAGTCCATAAACTTTATTTTCGGGAATTGAAAGGGTAACACCGTCTACAGCGAAAAAACCGCTATATTTCTTCACAAGTTCGCTTGTTGTCAAAATGTATTTAACCATTTCGCATCAGTTCCTTTCTATCTTGTTGAATTTGCGTAATCAGGGTTTGCATCTTAGTTACGAATATCAGTATAGAAAAGAATTATCAGGAAAGTATCAGAATGCAAAAAAAATTTCCCCCGGCGGCCATGAAATCCTGTTACGCAAAAGGAGACTATTGCAAACGAAGATAATGCTTATAACTAGCTTAAGTGCAGCTTTGAAATATAATGCGATTGTATTACACACATTTGCGACGTATAACCCTAATGACAAGTACTGCCAATAAAACGGTTATTAGAAGGATATTAACAATTACAATAAAGAACTTAAGCATTGTTGCCATACTTCCCAGCTTACAAACAATTGGAAGCCGATCAGGATAATGCAGCAACATAATTGTTATACAAATGTTTTCAATCCAGTCGAAAAACACCCCGGCGACTGGAAGTATAAACAAAGTACAGCGGCGTGTGCTGCTATTGATGCGCTCTAACAGATAAGCGATGATGCATACAAAGAAAAATGCAAGCGTTAGGGGAAACAAAATATCCATGGGAATAATATATCTCAGGTTGAATGATCGGCCTTCCGGACCCAGCCGCTCAAACAAATCATATGCCTCATCAACTGTATATCCAAATTCAACATCTAAATTTCCGACACCACCCGTTACCTGCATGAGTTTTGCAGTACCAATTAGGCTCCCATTGATTAACATAAACGCGGCTAAAAACACTATAATGCTTATGACAACCGTCCGCAAGGTAATTTTGTGCATAAAATTCTCAATTGTTTTCATGAATAGCTCCTCATCCTCCAGCCAGTAAGCGTCCTATGGATATATAGTGCAGTATATAAATTTGGTATAGTACGTCAACGTTCACACCACTGCTTAAAAAATTCCCCCATTCTCCATATCTGTCTTATTTACAAAATCCATGTCGTAGAATTTTAAGCTATACCATCCCTTAGCCGAACTTAACTATTACACCCTTGTTTGCTCTAACAAATATCCAATTAAAAGCTGATTAATATCCTCTGAGATTTCATGGTTAATGCTATGGCCGACTTCCGGAAAAAACTGTACGTTCATTTTATATTGGAGCAGGGCATCTTTGCCGCCCAACTTCGCAAAAGGGTCGTCCTCTCCTACAATAAAAAGAACTTTCCCACGGATTGCGTCTATTTGTTCATCACTAAAGCATTCTATTTTGTGATACCCCATCGCCATGTTGTTAAAGCCTTTCAGCACATGGCAAAAATGCTCCAAGACCATGGGATTATCGGTGAGTGCCCGGCTGTTTTTCCCGCTCAGCTTCCGAAGGAGTTTTACCGCATTGTTTTTTGTTGGGAATAATGCTTCCGGCAGAAAGATCTTCATCATTATTTTCATAGAGCCAAAATCCCCCACAGGAACAGAACCTGCCAAGCCAATTATTTTCAAGACCAGTTCAGGCCGGTGAAGTCCGTAACATTGCGCCAGATAAGCGCCATGTGACACGCCAACCATATATACCTTATCTAACATAAGTTCCGCCAGCACTTCATCGATCCATTTTACATCATCAAAGTCTTTGTTGTAATTTTCATTCGGGCAGCTTTTCCCCGGCCCGCCAAGAGTATCAATAGCATAAATTCTAAAATGGCGTGAAAGAGCTTCGGCATTATACAGCCACATCAGGGCGGAATCATCGCCCACACCATGAAAGAGTACAAGCGGAGGATTGTCTTCTTTTCCGCACAGTATCAAATGTGTTGTTCCATAGGTGGTCGCAATATCTCTTTCTTCCTTATCCACATTCCACATATCAAGCAGTTTATCATATGTATCAAGGATATTCTTCTTTGCGTTTTCGCTTTTATAAACCTTCATAGATAGGTCCTCCTTTTTGATTTTCGGCAACAATCTTTTCCAAGCACGAATTCCAAACGGCATATCCAATTCCTAATCCCTGAAAACAAAACGAAACCACATCTCTCAAAATCGTTGTTTCGTTTTTCTGCGATTCTTGCGTTCCTGTTATCAGCTTTGAGTATTCAAAAACATTTGCTACAAAAACAGACCAAAAGCTGTTGGCGGCGCTACTCGGATTTGTATCCGGAATTATCCCCTGCGCAATACCCCTTTCAATTATGCTTGTCAATGCCTTTCTGTGCATATTCGATTTTTGTGCGCCGTTTTTCCATTCTTCCGGGCCGAATACAGCATAGGCATCAAAGGGTATGCGTATATTGAATTGCATCATACGTGGATCGTTTTTATTAGCTCCAAACATACCATAGGCATAATACATAAGTTGTTCCACCGGGTTTAATCCCTCTGTGTTTTCAAGGAGGGTGTTAGAGAACGAATAAGCCTCGCTAAACATCCATGTATAAAGTTCGCTAAACAATTCTTTTTTAGTATTGTAGTAGTAATAAATCAACCCTTTGGCAAGCTGTGCTTCCTTCGCTACAGCATCCATATCGGTTCCGTGGAACCCGAAGCGAATGTATACAGTTAGTGCAGCATCAAGTATTTGCTTTCTTCTGGCCTCTCTCACAAGGGCATTCTTCTCCGGATTTCTCGGCATTAATATCACCTCGTATAATTGACTTAATTTTGAGTCAATTATATTGCATTTATTAAAACATGTCAATAAGAATATACATCCTCACATTCATTTCGCAAGATCCGCTGTGACATAACAAACATTGCAAGCAGTAAGGACTTACCTGTATAGGCAGGAGTGTTTACGATAATCAACTATATAAATTCATTGTAAAATCATCGTTTATTAGTATAATATAAGCAGAGGTGATAAAAGGAATTACACAAGAATAGGCGAAGCGAAAACTATATTACAGGCCGGTGCATACCAATACATGCTCGGTCTGATTGGATTAATGCACTCATACTCGCATTGTGTACAGATGAAGCAGGAACTTCGAAGTCTACAGGCGAACATTTGTTATAGCGGAATCGTTTCGTATACGGGAACTGCACCCGGCTGGCTTCATGCCAGTTAGGATTTCATATTGACTTTACCCTTAGGGCAAGGTGTAAGATAAGGATAGGCGTATATTATACTAGGAGGATAATCTATGTTATCTATTGGAGAGTTTTCAAATATATGTAAAGTGTCTACAAAGACGCTTCGTTATTATGCAGAAATAGGGCTAATTCTGCCTGATGAAATCAACCCTGAAAATGGTTATCGATATTATTCTATCGAACAATTAAAAACGATGTTATTAATCAACCGCTTAAAATCATACAATTTTTCTTTAGGGGAAATTAAAACAATACTTGAATCAGAAGAACCGCAGGACGAAAAACTTTACTTGGCCCTTACCAGAAAGAAAAAAGAAATTGGGAAACAAGTGCAGGAATTTCAAAACACTTTAAACCAATTAATTAACGATATATCAAATTTGAAACAAGGCAAATCGATTATGTCATATCTGGAAAGCATTGATATTAATCTTGTAGAAGTGCCAATGATGTATCTTCTTTCTATCCGAAAAATGGTTCATGAATACAATTTTCCTGAAGAGTATGGGGATTGCTTTAGTAAATTATTTAGGAAAATTGCAGACGACAAATTAACTATGTTTGCCCCATCAATGGTGCTTTTTCACAGTGAAGAATTTAGTCAATTTGGTTTAGATACCGAATTTGCTATCCCTGTAAAAGAGTATGTTACAGGTACAAGAGATTTTTACCCAGGACTATGCTTGAAATCAGTTCTGTATGGTTCTTATTCTAACCTATCCTCTGTATACGCTAAACAACGTGAATGGGCAGAAAAAGAAGGATATGAATCTAACAATGCCCTTTATGAAGTATATGTAACTGACCCTTCTCAAGTTTCAAAAGAAAGTGAGCTTATAACTGAAATTTATTATCCTGTTAAAAAGAAATCTTCAAATATTTAAACCAAGTAATAGACTACAGGGCTTTAACTATATGAGCTAAGGAAGGACTATTGAGTTAAGAAGAGAATAAATGATAATGGAGAAACTTATATGAATCAAGAAAAAGTGACAGAGTTAGAAAATAAAATAAACATTGATTATAGCAATATTGCGGGCATGGTTGTACTAAAGGATGGTAAAACGTTATATGAAAGTTACTTTAATGAATGTACTGCTACTAACCGAATCCATGTTTATTCAGTATCAAAAGGTATTATTTCCATATTGATTGGGATTGCCATGGACAAGGGGTACATCAAAAGTATCAACCAGAAAGTATTGGATTTTTTTCCGGATTACACAGTTAAAAGAAGAGAAAAAACAATACAGAAGGTTACGCTTAAGGATTTGTTGACAATGACAGCTCCGTATAAATATAAGTTTGAACCCTACACTTATATAAGGTATTTCATGAGTGATGACTGGCTAAAATTTACGCTTGATTTACTGGGAGGTAAGGGGCAGATTGGGGAATTTAGATATACTCCCATCGTAGGACCAGATATTTTGTCGGGCATTCTTGTAAAAGCAACCGGACAATCTGTGCTTGATTTCGCAACAGAAAATTTATTTTTGCCATTAGGTATTAATGTAGAAAGTAATGTGGTTCTTCATAGTGCGAAAGAACAAAGTGAATTTAATAAATCTAAAAGTATCAGCGGCTGGGTTACTGACGAGGCCGGAATAAATGCAGGAGGCTGGGGACTTACTCTCTCTCCTATGGATATGGCAAAGATAGGTCAATTATGCTTAGATGGCGGAATGTGGAATGGAAAACAAATTGTATCGGCTGGGTGGATAGATGAGAGTACAAAGGAACATAGCCGATGGAGAAAAATCAATCTTCCTTATGGATACTTATGGTGGATTATTGATGATAAAGAACATGCATGTGCGGCTATGGGAGATGGAGGAAATGTGATTTATTACAATACAAAGAAAAAAATAGTAGTTTCTATTGCTTCTCTTTTTGTACGAAATGCAAAAGATAGAATAGAACTTATTAAAGAGTATATTGAACCGATATTTGAGGACTGTGTATAGACCTTTTCATAAAAGTGTTGTAGCGGCATAGGATAAATCCCCAGCCGCTGCTACGCCGCAGAACTTGCATTACTGCTCATCAAGCAAATCCCAAAGTTTCATTTTTACGTTTCTGCGCTTATAATAAAAAAAGATGGAAAAATAGTGACAGTTCCACCACTGCCCTGAATTTTGTTTATGTGATAAAGCCAGAATAGAATATTACAGTATATACCAATAATCTGATTCCAGAATCCGGCTGGTATCTCGGGATATGGCGGTTTTGCTGAATTTGTGGTTGCCAAGGCTAATGATATCTTTGTATTTCCAAATGAGGTTCCATTATTGTCAACAATAACATAAGATCAGGTTGACAATCGTAATGCTTTCTTTTATACTTATAAACAGATAACTCGTGTATCATGCTAAAAGAAAACATAGTAAGCCGGAATGCCGTATGGAAATCAATCAATGCTCTTCACGAGGCGACGCGTAAGGAGCGAAAGCGGATTGCGAATATCCGCTTTGACTTTGTTCACATCGGTTCTAAGGGACATGAATACCGGATTACCTTGAAAAGGAGATCTAAACATGCATAAAAGTTTATCCGTAAAAGAGCTGTGTATAGCAGCTATTTTTACAGCAATAACAGCTGTACTCGCACAAATAGCCATACCTCTTCCATTTACTCCGATACCTGTTTCCTTTGGGATGATCGCAGTATATCTGGCAGGCATGTACTTAACGCCAAGGGGCGCCGCTTTTTCGCAAATTGTCTATCTGCTTTTGGGCGCTGTTGGCGCACCGGTGTTTGCTGGCTTCCAAGGAGGATTGGGACACATAATTGGTCCAACTGGCGGATGTCTTTTTGCCTATCCTATAATGGCCGTCGTTATATCTTTGACACTGAATAAGCCAGGCAAGTTATGGGCAGTTAACGGTCGTAAACGCATCATTCCCTACATAAAAGCTTCCGTAGTACTATTTGCGGCTTTATCGATAGAATACCTATTTGGCTCACTGTGGCTGAGTATTACGGCAAAGACACCATTCCTTAGCAGTCTGAGTGTCATGATTGCAACTTTTCTCCTACTTGATATCATTAAAATTATTGCTACAGTTTTTGTCTTTTTGCCTGTGCGGGAGCGATTTATTAAAGCACATATCTTATCTTTGCCCGAAGGAGGAAAAGCTTGATGCCTATAAATACGAAAACCCTTTTAGACAGGATTCAGAATGGATACAATCCAACTTTTGATGAAGCACTGTCTTTGTTGGATCCCATGGTTGACTTAGAGGGATTAATGGAAATTGCCGATTCAATTACGAGAAAGTCGTATGACCGACGAGTAGGTATGTGTTGCATCTATCCTGCCCGAGTTGGTCATTGTGGTGGCGATTGTGCTTTTTGTGCGCAATCCGTCCACAATAGCTGCCAGATTCAGCCTGTCCGTATAGAAGACACGAAAGTTGAGTATATTCTTGCCTATGTTCGCGGCATGAAAGCGCATGGAGTTGGCTGGTTTAGCTTGGTGACTAGCGGCGAAAGGTTAAGCGACGATGAGTTTGCGGTATTGGTAGATCTTATAAAAAAGATCCGGCGGGAATCAGACATTAATTTATGTGCCTCTGTCGGGGAACTGAATCTCAAAAGAGCGGTTTCCCTTCATGATGCAGGCATTACTCGATATCATCATAATATTGAGACTTCTCCTTCATATTTCCCCAAGATCTGTTCAACTCATACCTTTGAGGAAAAAATAGAAACCATCCGGTATGCCAGGCAAGCAGGTCTGGAGATATGCTGCGGCGGAATTCTCTCTATGGGAGAGACAGCTCATGATCGGATAGAGATGGCAATGACACTGAAGGAACTGGATGTTGACAGCATTCCGTTAAACATCCTAAATCCTATTCCAGGAACCCGGATGGAAAATCAGGAAATCCTTTCACCAGAGGATATTTTAAGAGCGTTGGCAGTTTTTCGTATTCTATTGCCTGACAAGGTTATTCGTTACGCGGGAGGGCGTGAATCGGCGATGGGTGAACATGAGTATGAAGGGTACCGTGCGGGTGTTAACGCATTAATCGCCGGCAGTTTTTTAACGACAACAGGAAAGAATGTTAAAGATGAAATCAAAACTTTAACTCGCTTGGGTTTAGTGATAGATACAGAAATATAATTTTACATCATGAAACATGCAATATGAAACCTTGCGCCCGATTGGATTTTGTCCAGTCGGGCTTATTTGCGTTCTTCAATAATTTTTTTCAGGAAGTAATATTTTACGTGAAATTTCTTCTGATATATGTTACAGTACTTTTAGAATGAAATATAGAAAAGAGCCAACTTTATGGGAATATTGTGAAAGGAAATAAAAATAGAAAGGATGCTCAAGATAAAGATTCTTTCACAGGATATGATTTCATATCATTTATTTGAGCAATATCACAAGACGGCTTGTGGTATAGAGGAAAACAAATGGAACTATATAATTATTTAAAGCAATATCCAAATGAAAAGGGCTATTATGAAAAGTACGGAGGAAGTTTTTTGTCTGATGAATTAATACCTGCATTTGAAGAAATAACGGCAGCATATCAGGCTATTTGCCATTCTGCACAATTTATTGCAGAGTTGCGCAGAATCCGAAAAGAATTTCAGGGGCGCCCTACACCGGTTTATCACTGCGAACGTCTTTCAAAATCTATCGGAAGCGGTACATGTCAGATATATCTGAAACGTGAAGATTTAAATCATACAGGCGCACATAAATTAAATCACTGTATGGGCGAAGGCCTGCTGGCAAAATATATGGGCAAAAAGAAATTGATTGCGGAGACAGGGGCAGGTCAGCATGGTGTGGCGTTAGCCACTGCAGCCGCTTACTTTGGTCTGAAGTGCGAGATTCATATGGGCGAAGTTGATATAGAAAAACAGGCGCCCAATGTAACACGAATGAAAATACTTGGGGCTGAAGTAGTTCCGGTTACTTATGGGCTGAAGACCTTAAAGGAAGCTGTAGATTCTGCCTTTGAAGCATATGCAAGAGATTATAAGGAAGCAATTTATTGTATTGGGTCTGCGGTGGGACCTCATCCGTTCCCCATGATAGTACGTGATTTTCAAATGTGTATAGGACAAGAAGCCCGGGAACAGTTTTTAGATATGACCGGTATACTTCCGGATGCAGTTGTTGCATGCGTTGGCGGCGGAAGTAATTCGATTGGCACTTTTGTCCCCTTTATTGGCGATCCGGTAGATATTTATGGTGTAGAGCCAATGGGAAAAGGATCAGAAGTAGGAAATAATGCGGCATCTATAACCTATGGTAAGAAAGGTATTCTGCATGGCTTTGAAAGTTATCTTCTTCAGGATGAAAATGGAGAGGCGGCACCTGTATATTCCATAGCCAGCGGATTGGATTATCCTGCCGTTGGACCTGAACACGCCATGCTGCATGATATGAAGCGAATAAATTATGGCTCTGTGACCGATGAAGAAGCTGTAGAGGCATTCTTTAAACTATCCAGACTTGAAGGAATCATTCCAGCTATTGAAAGCTCCCATGCCTTAGCTTTTGCGATGAGACTTGCAAAAGAACGTAAAAAAGGTGCGATTCTTGTAAATTTAAGTGGGCGGGGAGATAAAGATATTGATTTCGTTGTTGAAAAGTATGGTTATGGTGATTGCTTATGATATTATTTTAATAGATGTCCAGATTGCGATATCTTTACCTGCAATTTTATAGGCGTTGCCACAATAACTTATTCAAGTTGTTGTGCAACGCCTATTTTTATATAGATAGGTAAAGCGTTGATGAGCTTTTAGGAGGACAGGCAATGGGCTATGTGAAAGCTGCGTCTATTAATATAATAGACGCATTACAATTCCCTGCGGGTAGTCTCCGTATTTCTCTCCAAAGATATTAATCCCACCGATGTTTTTGGCGTCTTCCCGAATTTCAATCCTTAACGAAATATAAGGCTTGTCTGATAAATTCAATTGTTCCAGAGAAATGCTTCTGCTAACCAAACGGCCATCTTCATAACCGCCATCTTTGCGGATGGAGAATGTTTTTAGAATTCCGTATTGGGAACGGCCGTTAGACCAGGAAGCCGGCGTCAGCTTCCCCCGCCTGGCGCCGAAATCGCCTGGACAGCAATAAGTAGAAACTTTTATATCATTGATTGAAACGGTTATGTCCGATGGCCAGTTTTCATGAAACCCGGGAGCCTCAGAACATATTTCCAGGCAAAAAGAAAGCTCGTGCAAATCAAGCAGCGGATTGCTTATATTGGGAAACCGGTATTCTATATATCCCTTATAAAACCACAAAAGTTGCGCGTTGATCCGTTGCGGGAAATAGAAGGATTTTACATCGTCGTAGACGTTGATAATTCCGTTCTCATCCGCCATGCCGCAGGAGGGGTGAATATCGCATTTGTGGTAATTGCCAACTGGAATATCCATCACCAGAGTATTATCCAAAGAATCAGTAAGGGCATCATAAGCCTGCAGGTAAAAGGAATGCATACTTAAGGTGCAGACCCTCATTGACCCGTGCATGCCCGGCTGAGTTTCAGTTACGACCAAACCGGCTTCCTCCAATGTTTTGATATAAAGTGCCGCAGAAGAGATGGGGATATTCAAAATTTGAGCAATTTCCTGCACTGACATAACGGCTCCTTTTAGAATGTTCAGTATCTTTAGCCGGACGGGAGAAGACATTGCCTTGCAGATACCCGCAATCTTGTCGTGATGCTCCAGATTACCTAAATGAAATGACAATTCTCGTTCACCGGTTATCTTGACCGGTCTTTTTTTGTTATTCATCATTTTCTTCCTTTTCTCCATAATTCTTAGTACCACTTAGTTATATTATACTCTTTTATTACATAAAAGTCAAAGTAAAACAAAAAAATATACGAAATATTAAACATAATTCGTACATAATACACAAAAATAATTGATATTATACCTTTCTAATTGATAAAATGTCCAAAATGTGATAACATAAATTATATAATAAACAATCTAAGCAGATTAAAGGAGGATATTATGAAGAGATTTATTGCACTACTTATTGCACTGATTATGATGTTGTCATTGGGAGCCTGTGGTTCTGGCAATTCATCTGGAGGTTCTACTGCGGATACCGAATCGACTCCGGCAGCTGCCACTGAAGAAACTACGGCAGCTGCCAGTGAAGAAACCGAGGGTGGAGAAGGTGCAGCCTTGAGCGGTAAAACCGTGGGCTTTGCCCAGACTGACAGCATGTCATCCTGGCGTACTACCGAAACTGATTCAATCAAGGAATATGTGGAAGGAGCAGGCGGCACCTTAATTGTTAAGGATGCAGGCGGAGATATTGCTACTCAGGAGTCGGATATCCGCGATTTAATTGCTGCCGGTGTTGACTATCTGGTGGTGGCGCCACTTGAGGATAATGGCCTGCAGAGTGCCCTGCAGGAAGCGATGGAACAGGGAATACCTGTAATTCTGGTGGATAGAGCCATCGAAGGTGAAGCAGGGGTTCATTACACAACTGCAATCATGTCTGATTTCGTCTGGGAAGGTGAACAGTGTGCGAATGCCCTGATACAAGCCCTTCCGGATGGTGGTAATGTGGTCATTATTAATGGCGGCTATGCATCTTCTACTTCCACTGACCGGCAGGCTGGTTTTGTCGATGCTCTGGATTCCTCTAAGTTTACCGTTGTTGCTGAGCAAGATGGGGAATGGCTGATGGATAAAGCGCAGGCAGTTATGGAAAACATCATTCAGGCTCAGGGAGGAGAGAATATTGATGCGGTGTTCTGTGTAACCGATGATATGGTGCAGGGCGCGAAGCAAGCGATTGAAGCGGTTGGCCTGACACCCGGTGAAGATATTCTTACCGTGGGCATTGATGGAACCAGAGCAGCCTTTGAGGATGTTGCATCCGGTGCACAGCTGGCATCGTGTACCTGCTCTCCTTACTTTGGACCGATCGTAGTCGAGACACTGGCGCAGATTGCCAATGGCGAGAGTGTTGCGGATAAGATCACAAATGAAGACACCCTCTATACAAAAGAGAATGTTGAAGTTGAATTAGGATATTAAGATAAAGACATATTGGAGATTAAGAAGCGCTTCAATCTAGTACAATGTTGTACTAGTATGAAGCGGTTCTTTTATGAGAGGAGCCGCTGTGATGGATTGGTTATTGGATATTCAGGGGTTAGAAAAGTCCTTTCCCGGAGTAAAGGCCTTAAAAGGCGTCGGCTTACAGGTGAAAAAGGGTGAAGTCCATGCTCTGATGGGAGAAAATGGAGCCGGGAAATCAACGCTAATTAAAGTGTTAACCGGGATTTATCAAAAGGATGCCGGAACGATCCGGTTTGATGGTGAGAATATTAATGCGAAATCACCCATAGAAGCAAACAAAAAAGGTATTTCCACCATTTATCAGGAGCTTAATTTAAGTCCGTTTCAAACGGTTTATGAAAATTTGTTCTTAGGCCGGGAACCACGAACTAAAATTGGCAGCATAGACAGAAAGAAGATGGTTGCTGAAGCCAGACGGATTCTTAATGATTTAGAGGTACATATTGATGTGGACAGGCCACTTGGACAATATTCTACGGCAATCCAGCAGATGGTAGCAGTAGCCAGAGCCATCAGCACCAACACCAAATTAGTGATCATGGACGAACCGACCTCATCCCTGGATGCAAAAGAGGTAAAGGTTTTATTTGGTATAATCCGTAAATTAAAAAGCCAGGGAATCAGTGTTATATTTATCAGCCATAAGCTGGATGAAATATTTGAGATTTGTGAAAGGCTGACAGTTCTAAAGGATGGTCAATACGTTGGAGCCTACGATATCAAGGAGCTTGATCAGCTGAAGCTGATTTCTCTGATGGTGGGGAGAGAGACCGGAGAAAGAGAGAGAAAGAAAACGGGTTACAATTTTAAAAATGCGAAGGGGCTTATGCGGGCGGATAATATCCGCCAGGGGGTGTGCCTTAATGGGATTGACATGACCATCAAAGAAGGGGAAGTGCTTGGGCTGGCTGGTCTGCTCGGTTCTGGCCGGAGTGAATTGGCCAAGGTTCTATTTGGTGCTAATCAGCCTGATCAGGGGCAGGTGTTCTGGTATGGCCAGCCGGTCAAGATACGCAAACCGGCCGATGCTATAAAAAGGGGAATTGGCTTCTGTACTGAGGATCGCAAAGAAGAAGGGATTATTCCGGAACTGTCGGTAAAAGAGAATATCACCATTGCTTTGCTGCCGAAGCTTAATAAGTTTGGTTTTGTCAAGGCAAAAGAGCAGGACGCAATTGTCAGCAGCTATATCGATAAATTGAAAATAAAAACTCCTTCTCCAGACCAACCGATCGTTAATTTGAGCGGCGGCAATCAACAAAAGGTATTGCTGGCCCGATGGATGTGCATGGAGCCCAAGCTGATTATTATGGATGAGCCTACCAGGGGCATTGATGTCGGCGCAAAAGCGGAGATTGAACAATTGATTCAGGAGTTTTCCAAAGCGGGAATATCTGTTTTAATGATTTCTTCTGAGATCGCCGAATTAGTGAGGAATTGTGACCGTATCTTGGTGTTGCGGGATGGTCAGAAAAAAGGTGAATTAACCGGGGCGGATATCAATCAGGATAAAATTATGGAAACGATTGCTCATGGCAGTGAGTGTAAAGAGGCTTAATAATGAAAAAAATGAATAGTTCACAAATTATAAAGAGATATAGTTCAGTCACGTTATTGCTGATGCTGGTGCTGTTGAACGTTATTATTACTCCCAGCTTTTTTAATCTAAATAATCTGAATAACATTATCACACAGATATGTCCGGTCATTCTCTGCGGGATGGGTATGACGCTGGTTATCTCCACTGGTGGCATCGATATTTCAGTTGGCTCAGTAATGGCCCTGGCAGGTGTGCTCACCGCCAGGTTAATGCCGCAGACCGGCCTTTATCCGGCAATCCTTATTGCCCTTGTGGCCGCAGTGTTGGTAGGTGGCTTGGCAGGCTTCATGGTCGGGAAGCTGAGACTCCAGGCAATGGTGGTAACATTAGGATTGATGCTGGCTGTTAGGGGAGCAGCGCAGGTACTATGCGACGGCCGCGATATCTATTTTAATAAGCTAGGGGTTGTAGGAGAACAGCTTGCCTTATGGGGAACCTATAAAATTGGCGGTGTGGTACCGGTGCAGATTATCCCGATTATTCTGTCTGTTGCGGTGATCTGGATTATTACTGAAAAAACCGTCTTAGGGCATCAGATTCAGGCGGTTGGAGACAATTACAGGTCCAGTGCCCTGGCCGGTATTAATACAGCACGGACGATGATCATCGTCTACTGTATGAGTGCATTCTTTGCCGCATTTGCGGGGATTTTCCAAGCAGCTAAAATAGCCGTTGCCGCCGGCAGTTCATTAGGCCAGCTGGCCGAGTTAGATGCAATTGCCGCAGTGGTTATCGGCGGCACGCCCATGAGCGGTGGTAAAGCCAGGGTCATCGGGACCGTGATCGGGGCGCTGATCATGCAGATGATAACCCTGACCTGTGTGATGAACGATATTCCCAGTCAATATGCGCAGGTCTTGAAAGCGATTATCTTAATCTTCGCCGTATTCATTCAAAGAGAAAAAAGAAAGTAAGGAGGTCAGACGAATGAAGATAGTAAAGAAATTATATCATTCCTTTTATTCAAAGAGTACGATTTTGGCATTTTTGCTTTTGATCATAGCCTCCGGTATTATTTTCGCTGACCGCAATTTTATTTCGGTGGCAAATATCTTCAATATCTTGCTGAAAGCTTCTAAAAACGGGGGCTATATTGCTTTGGGCATGACTTTTGTGATCTTGTGCGGGGAAATTGATCTGTCGGCTGGAGCGGTATTGGCAATTAGTGGGGTTGTGATGGGGCAGCTCGGTCAGGTAAATCCTTATCTTGGAATTGCAGCCGGTCTGCTAACCGGTGTGTTAACCGGCATGCTGATCGGCCTGATGGTAACAAAGATGCGGATTTCATCCTGGATCGCTTCTCTGGCGTTGCTGTTCGCACTGCGTGGGATGATCAGTATTATGGCCAAAAAATCCGTAGTGATCAACGGCAGTGTGATGACCTTTGCTAATGCGAAAGTGTTAAAAGACTTGTTTCCCAGTATCAATAGCGGTATTTCAATGATGATTCCTTTATTCTTCCTGCTGGTCTTTATTTGTATGTATATCGGGCGGTATACTAAGCTTGGAATGAATATCTATGCAGTTGGCGGTAACGTTGAAGCAGCCCGCATGATGGGGATTAACGTCGACCGAACAAAGATTATCGCCTTTATCGCAAGTGGTTTTCTGGCGGCGTTTTCCGGTGTGCTGCTGGCGTCAAGCTCCGGCAGTGCGACATTGAGTGCCGGTAATACATATGAGACTTATGCTATCGCCATGTGTGCCATTGGTGGAATCAAGCTTTCCGGAGGTGTAGGTAAATTATCTGGAACCTTTTTTGGGATATTAATATATTTTACGATTAATACTATTTTCACCTATCTTCCGACCAGTATATCGGTGCATTGGCAGTCAATTGTCATGGGTGTATTAGTACTGATTTCAGTAGGTGTACAGACCGAAGTCTTTGGTAAGGTCAAATTTAAGAAAACAAGGGAGCAGACTGATGATTGACTTGAGTACAAGGTGGAGCAAGAAGATTGATAAAAATAATATTCTGAAAGAATATCCCCGTCCTCATTTGATGAGAGACAGCTATTATAACCTGAATGGAGAATGGGAATATGCCATTAACAATGAGCCTCATACTAAGGATTATACCGGCAGCATCCTTGTCCCTTTTTCGCCGGAATCCAGCCTGTCAGGGGTCGGACAGGTTGTTATGCCGGATGAATTTTTGCATTACCGAAAGATTTTTAGCATACCGGCAGGGTTTTGCAAGGAACGGGTGATAATACATTTTGGCGCAGTAGATCAGGAATGCCAGGTCTTTTTAAACGGCATAAAATTGGGAATACATGTGGGCGGTTATCTCCCTTTTTCTTTTGATGTGACCAAAGAGCTTAAGGCGGAAGAAAATGTGCTGACTCTTAGTGTCACCGATAAGACAGAGCAATCACCCCATGCCAGAGGTAAGCAAAAACTGGTTAAGAAAGGAAAATTCGGTTCCTTGTTTTATACGCCTAACTCCGGCATCTGGAAAACGGTCTGGTTAGAAAGCGTACCCCAGGATTATGTTACTGAAGTAAAGATTACGCCGCTATTTGATCAAAGCAAAGTACGCTTTCAGGTATTTACCAATGAGTTGTCATTACCGATTTGCCTTAAGGTTTTGGACGGGGGCAATGTGGTTGCAGAAGCAGAATCCCCCGCAGGGCAGGAAACCGACGTTATTTTAGATTCTTTTATTGCCTGGACACCAGACCAACCCCACCTTTATGATGTAAAAATCAGCTGCGGCGTGGATATTGTCAACTCTTATTTTGGCATGCGGAAGTTTTCCCGTGGGAAAGATCAACAGGGCATCTGGCGTTTTTACCTGAATAATCGGCCGTTCTTTTTTAATGGCGTGCTGGATCAGGGGTATTGGCCCGACGGTTTGATGACAGCTCCCAGTGATGAGGCCTTAATTTATGATATTAAGAAAATGAAAGAATTGGGCTACAATACAATTCGCAAGCATATAAAAATTGAGTCGGAGCGCTTCTATTATCACTGTGATCGTCTGGGGATGGCAGTATGGCAGGATATGCCCAATGGCGGTGGTGATTATAATATGCTTTTTGTCACCTATTTACCCAATGCCTCACAGCGTTTTGCCCGGTTAATAAGAGATCATCATTATTCTATTTTTAAAAGGCGGGATAAAGCAGGGCGAAAACAATACTATGAAGATCTGCAAGGCATGATCAGGCATCTTTATCACTATCCTTCTATTGCGGCTTGGGTTCCTTTTAACGAGGGGTGGGGACAATTTGATGCGCCCGAAGCCACCAAATGTGTCCGGGTTATAGATAATAGCCGTTTAATCAATGAGGCCTGCGGCTGGTTTGATCAAAAAGGCGGCGATATGTACAGTATTCATAATTATACCGGAAAATTAAAGGTAAGTCCGCAAAAAGACCGGGTCGTAGCGCTGACTGAATTCGGCGGCTACGCTTATCCGGTTCTTGGGCATATGGCCTGTGAAAAAGTATTTGGTTATCAGCATTATGATTCTTCCGGGGAACTGACTGTCAATTATCAGAAGTTGATTGAGAGGATGATTTATCCGAATTTGGCGAGGGGGCTAAGTAGCGCTATATATACCCAGCTCAGCGATATTGAAGAGGAAATTAATGGTCTGGTGACATATGACCGTGAAATAGATAAAATGCAGGTCGATATAGTCAAAGCGGTGAATCAAAAGCTATACGAAATATTTGAAAGTGTGACGGCCTTTACCTATTCCGGTAAACAAAATAGTCCAGATGATAAAGCGAATGAGTACATGCGTTAAGATAATAAAATCAATCTGTTCTAAAGGTTTTATAGTTTTCTCTCACAACCACTCCCTGAATAATAAGGATAATTCACTTGAATCGTCAAAGTATAAACCTTGACTGGCAGAAAATAAAAAATATATTCTGAAACTAAAGGTTCGCTAAAGAAAACTCCTGTATATTATACTAATGGCCGATCGGCCATCCGACAGTGATGCAGATGCCGATGATATCCGTCGGGGTGGCTGCCCATGTGGGGAAGCGGCTTGCAGTGTCGGTCGGCTATATCATTTGAGTTAAAAAACTTTTTAGGAGGCATAAAAAATGACAAAGCATAAAATGCTTGGCAGAAAATTAACAGCAGTTGTTATAAATACTGCTTTGCTAGTCGGTTTGTTGACTGGATGCAGCGGAAATGGGAACGAATTGACGGAAACGGATAAACGTAATACTCAGGCTGCACAAGAAACCGCAGGAGAAGACAGTAGAAACAATTATCAGGAGGCGCTGGATCGATTTACGGCAAAGCTGGAGAATCAAATGCAGCAGGATGGAATTCCGGGAGCAAGTCTGACCGTGATGGAAGATGGCGAAGTAATTTACTCTAATGGATTTGGCTATGCGGATCAGGAAAAGAAAACGCCGGTGGATCAAAATACTCTTTTTCCCAGTGGGTCCATTGGAAAATTATATACAACAGCCGCGATGCTAAAATTGACGCAGGATTATGGAATCTCCCTGGATGATCCGGTAGCTGATCACCTTCCGGAGTTTAAAATGGAAGACGTCCGATATAAGGATATTACCCTGCGAATGTTATTGAATCATTCGGCAGGTTTCCCTGGGAATGTGTATGCCGGGGTAGGATTCGGGTTTGGGGCAGGAAATATACCGCCGGATGATGTCGGTCAGGTTCATCTGGAAAAGCTCCGGACGCAGACGTTAATGTCGAATCCTGGTGAATATGCTGCGTATTGTAACACAGGGTTTGAAATTGCCCAGGATGTAATAGAGAAAATATCCGGGCAGACTTATGAAACTTATATTAAGGAAAACTTGTTTGGATCTATGGAATTAAATAATACTTATCTGTCATCTAACGAAAACGAGGATGTAGAGGATGAAAGATTTGCACTACCGGTAGATTCGGAAGGTCAAAATTTGCCCAGGGAATACTCTTCTAAAAGTCTTGCTGCGGCCGGCGGCCTGGTAGCATCAACACAGGATACCTGTAAATTCGTAGACCAGATTTTACAGCAGGATTCCAGCATTCTCAATGAAGAATCTATTACTGCATTTCGGGCAGATCAATCCCTGGCTTCAAATCTTCCGAAACAACAGGAGTTAAATGCTTTGGGCTGGGATGAAATATCCCGTACGATTACACAGACACCTGTATATTCCAAATACGGAATGACCGGAAACTTTTCTACCCAGGTACTCACGGCACCGGATGCCGGCATAACTATAGCAGCTGCTATTTCGCAATCTAATACTTTTCTTTATGAAGAAATGGAAAGTTTTATGCAGGATATCCTCTGCGAAAAAGGGATTATCACAGGCAATTCTGATATGCCATCGATTCCAATGGAAGCAGATGCGGGTGAAGCCGTTTCGGCATACCCTGGGATATATTTTGGGGAAGATGATTTAGTCAGTACGGTCGGCGGCGGTATAGCCGGCCTGCAGAAGATTGGAATAGAAGAAAATATAATGCAGCATTATATATGGAATGGTGCAGAGTGGCAGAATATAGGGGAATATAGCCTCCGCGATGATGATTCCTACGGGTTCTATGATGAAGAAAGCATGGTATACACTTCTTATTCATTTAAGCCTGCTGGCGACAGCGTTTACCTGATGAAACGTGTGGTTACACCACAATATGATAAAACAACAGCAGTGGCGAAGCTAATTCCTGAGAAAACCGCTGATAAATCTTGGGAGAAGTACGATAACAGCTTATGGCTCCGGACAAACATATGGCCCAGCGATTATAAGGCAGGTGCCTGCCTTAGCTTTATGCAGTTTATGGAAGAACTTAAAGGGTATGTGGTTATGAACGGCGGATTTCCAATATTGGAGATTGGTGATGAGACCTATGCTACAGGTGTAAACGAGATGGTAGGAACCAATTATGGTGATTTATCATTTACGGAAGGCGGATTTTCCTGGATGGGAATGAAGTTTATTAATGCAAGTGAAGCTGAAGAATTACCCGGTGAAGATACCACCATATCCATTGAAAAAGCAAATACTGTACAATGGTATTATGTTCCGGAGGATGTGAAAATAGATATTGATGTGCCATATGATGAGGTACGCGTTTTGACTCTTGATGCTGAATTGACGCCATTTTATGATAATATTACCGGAAGTGAAGTATTTACGGCAACTGCCGGCAGTTACATAGGTCTGACAAGCGCTGTGCCAACACAAGTTGATGTGGGAATATCATCAGTAATATCACCGTAAATAATATACTGGAGTGTAAAAGGCTCTAACCTCTTATAAACAGAGAGTTTAGAGCCTTTTTAGATTTATAGTTCTGCTCCAACGGTGATAGATTAACACAGCTTAACTAAAGCCGTCACAAACATTGACAAGTGATTATCACAAAGTATATTATATTTTTATGATACCCGCGACTTTCAGGGCACTAAATAAGCCAGACAGCATAATTTGAAAAGGAGAAGATATGTTATGTCAATGAAAGAAAAGATGCACACAGAAGAACTCTATTTGCCTGGAGATGAAGAAATTATGGCAGAACAGATAAAATGTCTGGATCGCTTATATGATTTTAATCATACTCGTCCAACAGAGATGGAGAAGAGAGCACGGCTGCTAAAAGAAATGTTTGCTGAAATTGGTGAAGGGTGTTATATAGAACCACCATTTCATTCGAATTTTGGGGGACATCATGTTCATTTTGGTAAGAATATCTACGCTAATTTTAATTTGACAGTTGTGGATGATACTCATGTTTATGTGGGCGACTATACCATGTTCGGCCCTAATGTAGTCATAGCAACAGCAGGTCATCCAATTTTGCCAGAATTAAGAGAGGAAGGGTATCAGTATAATGCTGCAATCCACATCGGAAAGAACTGTTGGATTGGAGCGGGGGTTATTATTGTTCCAGGTATTAGAATAGGGAATAATGTGGTGATTGGTGCTGGAAGCATCATTACAAAAGATATACCTTCCAACGTAATTGCTGTGGGGAATCCCTGCAAGGTGCTACGCGAGGTCAATGAGCATGATAAGGAATATTACTTTAAAGATAGAAAGATATAAAATAAGAAAGTAATTAGATTCACTATATAGTCAAAGAGGATACTCGTAATCCGCTTCGCTCCTTACTCGAAACCTCCCAGCAGCTTTGCTGCTGTTTCAGTGAGCGCCTGAACGCTCACTGAAACAAGTAAATCCCCAGAGTGTTTTTGACTCTGTCACACCGCTTTCGCTTCGCTTAGGAGCGGGGGACTTCCTTAGGAGGTCAAATTAAGCAATTTGAACAAATATCAAGTGCTTAATTTGATAATATTGAACAAAAACAACATTATTTATAAAAAAATAGTTGACAATGAAGCAATAATGAGATATTATCAAAATAACTTAATTAATAAAGTTTATAAAGTAACAGAGAGGACATATATGACACAAATAGTTGGTACACCAAGTGCAATTAAGCTATTAAATAAAGATGTGATAGAAGAAATGATTCGTTCAAAGGGTCCCATAACAAAGCCAGAGATAGCGAATTTGACCAAATTAAGCCTTGTGACCGTGAATAAAACGGTTGCAATTCTACTAGAAGAGAAAAAAGTGAAGGTAAGTGGAGTCAATAAATCAACCGGTGGCAGAAGAGCACAATTTTTTGAAATTAATGACGAAGTTAATTATTATATAGGACTGTATTATGATAAAAATCATTACATAGGCGCAATATCAAATTCAATAGGTAAAATTATTTTTGAACAGAAATTTTCAATTAGGATTGATATTTATGAAGAGGTTATGGAAGATACCTACTCTGCACTTGATTTATTAATTGCCAGATGTGAAGAGCACATAATCAAAGCGATTGGAATTGGAGTACCTGGCGTTGTAAAGGAGGGGATAATCACCAATATACCCAATATTCCGACCTGGGAAGGAAAAGATATTGCGGGCTTGATAAGCGAAAAATATCAGATTCCGGTTTATCTTGAAAATGATATCAATCTAACTACTTTAGGTGTTTATGCACTAAAATATCAGAAGGATAAAATTAATAATTTGGCATTGATTTATTTGGAGCAGGGGCTCGGATCAGGCTTTATCATCAATAGTTCCCTATTTAAAGGAACCACTAATTTTGCGGGCGAGCTAGGTTATCTTCCGGTACAAAATAATTTTCCATCCGCAGGAAAAACGACAAAATATAAGGGGAATTTTGAAGCACAGATTTCATTAATTAATGAAGCCATTGAACATTCGAATAAGAATGAGCTTGTAATTTACAAGGAAATGTTAATCAATACTATTACGAATGGCTTACTTAGTGTTATTTGTGTCCTGAATCCGGAGATTATTGTCATAAACCATAGTTATATAACGAATCAGGACTGCAGGAGCATTGGGCGATTGTTAGGAACATGGATAGATGATAGTAATATTCCTGTTATTATTAATGCGCAAAATTTAAATAAATGCAGTATCCATGGAGTGTTTACGATGTGTATTAGTGAAAGCACGCTGTCTTATTCATTGTCTAATAAAAAAAGAGGTTGATATGATGAAATACTTATTATCGGTTGATGGAGGAGGAACAAAAACAGAGTTTTGTATCAGCGATAGTTATGGAAATATTTTTGGATCTGTTATAACAGGGTCCAGCAGTTTCAAAGCTTCAGATTTGAGACAAAGCTCAGAACAGTTAAGAAAGGGGATGGAGCAGCTAAAAAGTAAGTACCAGATTACTTCAAAGGATATAATTAAAGGTGTATTTGGAATGTCAGGGTATGATTCTGAAAAGGATAGGGCAGTTATTCTGGATCAGATTTTACAGCTGGGATTTACCGAAGAACAAATTTTTTTGTGTAACGATGGAGTATTGGCTTTTTATGCACAGACACAGGAACCGGGAATAGTAGTGATTTCAGGTACCGGATCTATTGTGATTGGAGTTGATAAGAAAGGCGAAATCATACGCTCCGGCGGCTGGGGATATCACTTTAGTGATATTGGTTCCGGATACTGGATTGGATGTGAAATTCTGAAAAGGACGTTGCTTTATTGTGATCATTGTTGTGCCTATGATCCTATATTCACCAATGTAAAGGATTATTTTGGTGCGGCGGAAATGAAAGAACTGCCCTACAAAGTAACAGAAATCAGAAATGCCTATCAAATAGCAGACTTATCTTATGAAGTTGTAAACGCGGCAGATTCAAACAATAAGCTTGCTCTTGATATCCTAAAACAGGGGGCAGAGCATCTGGCAGACCAGGCGAATGGAATGTATCAACAACTGGATATTAATGACGAAACATTGCAGATTGTGTTTTCCGGAGGCGTTTTGTCCAGCCAGATTTATGATAAATTATTGAAAAGCTCAATTGTGAGTAAGATAGATCGTAGACCAATTCGTTTCTTTACACAAGAAAGACGGCCATCATTTGGCGGAATCAAGTTAGCAGGGCGTCTGCTTGACAGAAGGTAAGTGGAAATTATGAATAAGAAAGAAATTGTTTTACAAATATTTACGGGAGGCTATTTAAAGAAAGAGGCTTCATACGAAGAAATTGAAAATAAATTAAATGCCATACTGGAAAAAGTAGATGTGTGCAAACTTATTATTGGGTGGACCGCAGACCAGGAATTATATCGGAAGGTAATTCGGATGTTGCATAGCCATCAGATTGAAGTGTTTTTTTGGATGCCTATTTTTTCAGAAACTGGTTTTTCCAAAACAACCAGCCTCCTAAAAGATTTTCAAGGAATGAATGTGGAAAATTATCAGCTGAAAGAAGGAGAGAATTTTGAATTCTACTGTCCGAATGTGAAGACAAACCGGGATAATGTGAAAAAGATCTACGAAGAGCATTTTAGTAATCTGGGTTTTGACGGAGTCTTTTTGGATAAGATCAGGTACGCATCTTTTTCAAATAGGCTCACTGGGGTCTTTAGCTGTTTCTGTCCTGAATGCATTAAAAGGTATCATGATAAGCGGGTTGACATAAATCGCTTAAGGCGGGAGATGGAATCTTTGATTCATGGAAAACAGGGATATGATATGAATCCGTTTCAATGCACTTCATATTGTGATGGCGAATATACATTCAAAGATTCTGTTTGGGAGCATTTTTTTCAGGTGAAGGCCGATTTTATCTATGATGCTTTAAAAGATATTACAGATTACTTCCGGGCACAGGGATTAAAGATTGGGATGGATACTTTTGCACCGTTTATGGCATATTTTGTTGGACAGGATTTGAATAGAATAAGTGAGCTGGCTGATTTTATAAAACCAATGATGTATCGGATGACCCAGGCTCCTGCAGGACTCCCTTTTGAGTATAACAGTTTTCTTGTTGAAACGACGAAAGAACCAATAGAAGATGTCAGGCAAGCTTTTAATCGAATATTGAAGATAGAAGCAGATGACACAAATCTATTTGATATTGATTTTGTGAAAAGAGAGCTGGAATTTATGAACCACTTGAAAAAACCGATATACTGTGGAGTTGAAGTAAACAAGATTGAGGAGGCAGCATCTGCTGATCCTGAATATATAAAAGAGACAATTGAAGCATTATCACAGATAGATGTAAAGGGATATGTGCTGTCATGGAATATTTTATCTGCACCAAAAGAAAATTTAGAGGCAGTATACCGTTGTTTGTAGAAAAAGGGGGGTGTGAATCAAAATGAATCAGATATTGGAGATGAAGCAAATATGCAAAGATTTTGGATCCGTCAAAGTATTGAAAAATGTGGACTTTTCCTTAAAAAAGGGTGAGATAAGAGCGCTGCTTGGTGCAAATGGTGCAGGAAAGTCCACATTGATTAAGATACTGGGTGGGGTATATCCACAGACCAGCGGAGAAATATTCTTGAATGGACATAAAATAAATTTGAAAGACAGTAGTTATTCAAAGCAATTAGGAATTAGTATTATTTATCAGGAATTAAGCTTGGTGCCTACCTTGTCAGTTATTGAAAATATTTTCCTGGGGAGAGAGTATGCCGGTAATTGTTTTTTAAAAAAAAGGAAAATGGAACAAGAGTATGCTGATATTTGCAGGCAGTTTTCCTTTGATATTCCCGGAAATGTAATGATATCAAAATTGAGTATAGCGAAACAGCAAATGGTAGAGATAATGAAAGCGGTATCCACCAACGCGGATATTATTATTATGGACGAGCCTACCACTTCTCTCACCAATAATGAAAAGGAAGGTCTTTTTGCAATTATCACACAGTTAAAAGCTATTGGAAAAAGTATTATCTATATTTCGCATATTTTAGAAGAAGTTTTTCTAAATTGTGATAATGCCAGCATCATGAGAAATGGTACTATGGTCGGCAGTTATGATATAAAAGAGCTAACTAAAGAAAAAATTACTCAACTGATGACAGGAATGGAAAGCAGCAGAATTTCAGGAAAGAAACAAACGATTCATGCAGATTATTCCAGAGAACCTGTCTTGGAAGTAAAAAAGCTGGGAAGAGGAAATGTAGTAAAAGATATTTCCTTTAAAATATACAAGGGTGAGGTGGTAGGTTTTGCAGGTCTGGTAGGCTCGAAAAGAACAGAAATTATGAATCTTATTTATGGGGCGGATAGAAGTGACCGTGGTGAAATGCTGAAAAATGGGAAACCAGTTATAGTTAAATCCCCAAAACAGGCAATCAAACATAAGATAGGATTGATACCGGAAGACAGAAAGCATTTGGGATTAATACTCGGTCAGGAGATATACAAAAACTCAACTGCTGTTCAAATAAACAAATTTATCAATGCTGTTTTTTTGAACACTGGAAAAGAAATTGCATTTGCTGAATATTCTCAAAAAACACTGGGAATTAAAATGAACAATGTGAGACAAAAGGTAAAGGAGTTAAGTGGAGGGAACCAACAAAAGGTAGTCGTATCCAAATGGCTGAATCAGGAGATGGATTTAATTATCTATGATGAGCCGACCAAGGGGATTGATATCAGGGCAAAGGAAGATATTTTCCATACGATTGAAGAATTTTCCAGTCATGGGGTGGGTGTTATCTTTGTTTCCTCTGATTTAGAGGAGGTGTTAAGGATAGCTGACCGGGTGCTGGTCATACGTGGCGGCTCCATTGTAAGTGAGATGAAAAATGAGAATTTAACAGTTCAGGACATTATGGACAGGATATTTGATGTGTAAGGGAGATGCGAAAAATGAAGAAGAATAAAATGAGTAAATTAAATTTTCGGGAATATGGAGTAGTGATAGGTTTTATTCTGCTTTGCGTGGTAATCTCATTTGCAACTCCGGCATTTGCCAGCCAGAAGAATATTTTGAACCTGCTTCGTCAGTCCTCCATTATTGGCATTATTGCGACGGGCATGACATTTGTAATCATATCGGGTAATTTTGATATTTCGGTAGGAGCAGTTGCAGCATTTTCGGGAGCAATTGCCATGAAGTTAATCACTATGGATGGAGGGCTTCCGGTTATTGCAGCAATTATTGCAGCTTTGCTCATCAGTGCAGTTGTTGGCCTGATCAATGGAATCGCAGTAGCCAAAATTAATATACCTTCATTAATTGCCACAATGGCTATGGTAGGTGTGGTGAAAGGAGCCATGCTGATGCTGACCGGAGGTTACCCTATCACACAAACGGTACCTGTTTTAGACATGTTGGGGAATGGATATCTGCTTGGAATTCCCGTACCGGTCATTATTTTTGCAGCAGCAGTGATTATTGCATTTATTGTTCTGGATAAGACAAGATTTGGACGATATGTTTATTCGGTGGGGGGAAATGAAGAAGCCAGCAGGCTAAATGGAATCCATGTAGATTCCAATAAAATAAAAGTATTCATAATCAATGCAGTGTTGGCAGCATTAGCTGGGATTGTGCTGGTAGGAAGAATGGGGACTGCGAGCCCGAGCGCCGGTGATGGTTATGATATGGACGCCATAGCATCTGTGGTGATAGGAGGGACTTCGGTAGCCGGTGGCTCTGGTTCTGTATTAAAAACAGTTATTGGAGTACTTTTGATGAGCGTAATCAATAACAGCTTTAATTTACTCGGCGTGGATATGTATTTTCAATATATCTTTAAGGGTTTAATTATTTTAGTAGCAGTTGGTGCAGATTCATATAGTAAAAAAAGATTAGCTTCAAGCTGATCTGAAAAGGAGAAAGTAATGATGAAGAAACACATGAAAAAATTAGTAGCACTTGGTATGGTAATGCTGATGATGGCTGGGATTATTGCTTGCGGCGGGACGACAAATAGGGAGGAAACCACGGGAGAGAAAAAAGGTAAGGTTAAGATGGCCGTTTTGCTGCCGGGACCTACCGGGTATTTTGTAGCTACTAAAGAAGGTGTTGATAAAGCTGCAAATGAGTATAACATAGACATTGAATATGCTGATGCCGAGTGGGATGCTTCTAAGCAGTTGTCGCAGGCAGAGGACTTTATTGTAAAAGGAGTAGATGTGATTGCTCTTTGTTCTGTGGACTCAGGCGCTGGGGAGAAAATAGTAAAAGCTGCCGGGGAGGCAAATATCCCTATATTGGCTTTTACAAATGCAATCGGTAGTGATGAAACAGGAAAGTATGAAGGTTTGATTTCTTATGTAGGACAAAATGAGGTTCATACAGGTGTTGTTACAGGTGAGATTGCCAAAGCATTTTTAGGAGAAGAGGGTGGCAAGGCTATTTTGATTGAAGGAGTGCCGGGAACAACTCCACAAATTAACAGGAAAAAGGGATTGGAACAGGCATTAGAAGGGACTAATATAGAGATTATTTATAATCAGACCTCTAATTGGGAAAAAGAGCAGGCACTTAAAATTGTGGAGGATTTAATACAAAAAAATATGGCTTTTGACATTATTATCTGCCAAGATGACAATTCGGCAATCGGAGCCGGGCAGGCATTGAAAGAAGCAGGACTGAAAGAAGATGTGAAAGTAATTGGGCTGGGGGGAAGCAGAGATGGACTTCAGGCAATTAAGGATGGATTGATTGATGGAACGACTTATATGTCTGCAGTGGAGGAAGGATATCTGGCCATTAAAACAGCTGTAAATTTTATAAATGGAGAAACTGTTGAACCAGTCACTGAGATTGAACAAGTTGAAGTAAATATAGAAAATGTAGATACTTTTAAAGGTGAATGGTAAGATCACGTTCAAAGGTACCAAGCTGTATAGCTTGGTACCTTTTTCATTAAAGAGAATCTTATCTTCTTCTTGTGAATATCCCGTGCCAATTCAAGTCTTGAATTATCTGTAAACTGTTTCGGGAGAGTTATCTCCGGTCTATCTATAAATTCACAAACAGCTTTTTCTTACTTATATAATGAAACATATGAAACTATATTATGGGCAATCCCAAAAATAATTATGAAAATAATTGCTATGCCGTTATGCAGCCAAATTGATGCAAAAAGATAATACAAGACCGGAAATATCGCCAAAGGCATCGGTATAAACATAAAACTCTTCCCTAAAAGGGCAATATCCCTTCCCCCCACAAAATAGCGGATCCAGACAATGTAGTACAAAGCCAAAAACAAGAGACTTAAATAAAGCCACGGACTTTTAAAATCTGTTCTTTTATCGCTTACCAGAACGCAAATTGAAATGGCATACAAAATTCTCGTAACCTGTTCCACTAATTCCAAAGCCTTGTTACAAGATGAAATCTCTTTTGACGCATTAGTAGCAGGAAATATAACATATATAATGTTGATAAACATTGGTAATATGAAAATGACAATGCCTATCCATGAAAATTTTAGTTTTAAATCAAACATCTTCAATATCTCCTTCAAAAAAATTCTTTTTGCTTCTTGCACCATGCTACATATTTGTTACCCTACTGAGACATTTATTATATATCAGTTTGATACACTTGTCAAACTTTATGCAACTCCCCAGCTACTCAAAATTGGATTATCCGCTTTGACTTGACAGGTACACTAGGGACTGATAAAATAGGCATTGCGATGGGAACCTTTACATTATGGAAAACATTCTCGGAGCAAAAAAGGGCAGCTTTGAACCTATCTACACAATGCTGACCGGACAGATTTAAATATCCGCTAGTCGGCCTATTATAAATGAAAGGTGATCCTTCTATGCAAAATAATCTCAATATAAAACCCTCACCAAAAGATTTTAACCTTATGGTGCTTGGGCAGATCGTATCCATTATGGGTTCAGCTCTGCTGCGTTTTGCCCTATCCCTTTATGTTTTAGATATAACAGGCAGTGAAGCGGTGTTTGCCACCCTGTATGCTGTCTCAAACATTCCGATATTATTGTCGCCTGTTGGCGGAGCCATTGCCGACAGGTTTAACCGCCGAAACTTAATGGTCATATTTGACTTCACAAGCAGTGTGGTCGTCTTTGCCTTTTTTGCATTCCTGTCAGCGGGTAATCATTCGATCGTACTGATCGGTGCCGTCATGGTGCTATTATCAATTATCAGTGCCATGTATACACCCGCCGTTACCGCCAGTATCCCTCTGCTGGTGGAAGAAAAAAAGCTGGAGGGTGCGAACGGTATCGTTCAGGCTGTACAGGCGCTGTCCGGCGTTGTGGCACCGATTTTAGGCGGTGTCTTGTATGGAGCCATGGGAGTCAACGCTTTGATTATCATAAGCGGTATCGCATTCTTTCTCTCGGCGGTGATGGAAATATTTATAAAGATACCGTTCATCAAACGGGAGCAGGAGGGGCATATTATCGGGGTCATTGCCAAGGACATGAAAGAGGGCTTTATCTATGTGGTAAAACAACCGTTTATCTTGAAATCTATGACTCTTGCGGCTTTGCTTAATCTTGTTATGAGTCCGCTATTAGTTATCGGGGGACCGATTATATTGCGTGTCACAATGCAAAGCAGTGATACGATGTACGGTGTGGGCATGGGTCTCATTAACTTTGCCACCATTTTAGGGGCGTTGACCATAGGTTTTTTGGCAAAAAAAATGCAGATGAAAACGCTGTACAGATGGATTATTGCCATTGCCCTGTTGATTATACCAATAGCTGTGTCAGTCATGCCGCTTGTCCTCGGGCTTGGCTATTACCCGTCATTCCTCCTCTTTATGCTGGGTGGAATCCCCATAGCGATGGCGGCTACCATTCTTTCCATCTTTGTGATTACCAAAGTGCAGAAGAAGACGCCCAATGAGAACTTGGGCAAGGTCATGGCGATTATCATGGCAGTATCCCAATGCGCCGCACCGCTCGGTCAGATCGCATACGGAGTGGTATTTGAATCCTTCAGCCGGACTCTTTATCTGCCGATACTCGTTGTCAGTATCATCATGTTTGCAATGGCCGGTATGACCCAGCGCTTTTTAAGAAACGAAGCAGCGGAATAAGATGATTCCACTTAGCGGATAGTCCCCGGAGTGTTTTTAACTCCGGGGACTTGCTTGATGCTGTTAAAAATTAAATTCTTTTTCCCAATTAAAGCCTTCTGATTGTTCTAAACTTTTAGGCCAGTGGCGACACCATTCCGGCACTCCGGTAGTTTCTATCCTGTCAGAACTTGGTGTATATGGTTTTATATCCAGTACAGGTGTGCCGTCATTAGCGTCAATCCAGGAAATCTGGATATTACCCTTTTGATGGTCAATCTGAATAACCTCCACCGCTGTCAAAGCAATTGGGTTGGGACGAATAGGTGATCTGGTAGCGAATATCCCCATGACAGCAGGTGCGGTTTTATAAGGCTGAGGCGCTTCGAGTATATTTCGCGCTTCTTCATTGTCAAAACCACTAAACCACCAAATGACGTTTATGTGGCTGAAACCGTCCAACGCTTGCAAAGCTGGAATATATTTCGGCTCAAATTCAATAAACATTCCTTCCCCGCTGGCATTAATTTTCCCGATAGGGATAACTTGAAAATTCTGCATATTGCATTCCTCCTTCTGAAATCCAGTGTAGACCCTCACACCATGTGAGAGTCAATCTAAAAAGTATTTTGAAAAAAAAATCGCATAATGCTTTTAAATTCTTTTTAATGGAATCTGTATTTCCGTTAAGTATTTATAGGGACTTTCCTCATTCCACGGGCCGCGGTGAACAATTTGCCTGCTGTGTTCGCCCATACTAAATTGGCTATGTTCTTGTAACCAGCCTGCAAATGCAAGGTATGCACCTGCAATATTTTTAAAATGCCCATACACCATAGTACACGCCATGATTGGTACAGGCTCGGTATTCCGATATGTAAACTTATTTGTGTTTTCCCCCATCCGGGTCACAGGCGCACATATTTCAATATCTACATCCGTTTCCTTATAATCTGGATCGTGATAGATGGAAAAGGTATTGTTTGAAATAGGAATATTATTTTCATTTGCAAAGGCTGACATTTCTTTCCATAATAGACCTTCGGCATAATAATTGGGAACAACCCGTCTCAAAGAAAACACTTGATAACAGGGGATAGATTTGATTGAGACATTATAGTTTATCGCTATCTTTTCCTGCTTGATATCCCTTTTGGCTAATTCGATTTTTGATAACTTATCCTGTTCAGCCTTAATCACTTTTTCAATTTCATAACGCTTATTGTCAAGCAGATGAGAAATAAATTCATCATCCCATTTATCAAGCGCAACCGCAATTTCAGATACATGAAAGCCTAAATCACGCAAAAATATAATCTTGTTCAACGTGAGAATTTGTTCTGCCGAGTACAGCCTGTAATTCGTAAATTTATCAATCTTTGCAGGTTTTAATAGCCCCGTTTCATCATAATACCTTAACATCCGGATTGATACCTGTGTTAATTTTGAAAACTCACCTATTTTGAACATTTGCACCACCTCTATTTGATATTATATCGTGTATATTTCTAAACTGCAATCAGCGCCTGCAACCTTATTAACCGTTTTTATTCACGTAATTTCACCACTGATGCAGCAATTTTTCGCCTACTCTCATTAATTGCAGCATATTGTTTCCTAGTAGTATTAACATCCTTATGCCCAAGAACATCTGCAACAAGATAAATATCTCCTGTTTCCTGATATAAGGTAGTTCCAAAGCTGGAGCGCAATTTGTGTGGAGTGATCCTTTTCTGCGGTATGGATTTCCCTGCATATTTTTTAACAATATCCTCAATGGCAGCAACACTCATTCGACGTTTTTGCATGGAGTAAAAGAGAACATTCTCATGTCCGGTTAATGCGTGGATCATTGTACGTGCTCCATTTATATAATTACGTAACGCTTTTTCCACTTCCTCCCCGAAATAGAGAATTTCTTCATTATCGCCTTTTCGGATTATGCGCAGGCTATTATCTCTAAAATTTATATCATTTAAATCCAAACCTGCACACTCTGAAACTCGTATCCCGGTTCCAAGCAGAAGAGTAATAAGTGCAAGATCCCGGAGTTTTGTCTTTTCGTAGTAGGCTCTATTGTGTCCCGAGATAGTTGTTCCATATGATTCAACATTGTCTAATAAGATAGCAATTTCATCGGGTTCAAGATGAATAATAGCTTTGTCATGGATTTTAGGTATGTCAACCAGCATGGAAGGGTTTGAGTCTAAAAGCTGTTTTTTATAAAAATAGTTCATGAAGCTTCTTAAAGAGGATATTTTTCTGGCAATTCCGGACTCAGAGTTGGTCTGCTGTCCATTATCTGTCTGATAAAGCTTCAAATATTCTTGATACTCTTCAATATTTGAACTTGTCAGTTGGTTTAAATCATATAAAGTGAATTCCTTCAGCTCCTGTTTTTTAATGGCGGGGTTGGAGTTTTGCAGAAATTGATAAAAGACGCGCAGATCATAAGCATATGATACCCGTGTCCGGATACTGGTGGTTGTCTCTTTTGCACGAAAATAATCCTTTGAATAAGAAGGTAGTTCTTTTAGGATTTTTCGCAATTTTTCTATGTTTTCCTTAGATTTTTGGGCATTGTAACTAGAAGTTTTATCATCCATGTAATCACTTCCTTCTCTAAAAAAGGGAGAGGATAAGTAAGTCTTTCCTCTCCCTAAACCTTTTATTTACTCTTAATCAAATATTCTAGTGCTTCCTCAGTGTTTAACTGGAATTTTTCTTTTAATTTTTTTATAATTGAAGCATCATCAATACCAAATTCTTTTAGAACCGATACCATTTCTTGTATGCCTTCTTTCTTGCCTTCTTTCACTAAATTGTCTAAAGCAATACACATATTGACCCGACCTCCTTTATGTTCGTAAGCATAATCAATCAGTTGCATTGAACCTGTGGCCGCACCGATTGCTGCCAGTGTTTCCCAATAAATTTCCAAATCAGGATATTTTTTCTTAAAGCTCCCTAAATCAAGTTTTCCGTTGTTATCATAGAATTCCCCAATCATTGTAAAAAAATCACGGTTGTCTTGATTTTCAAATTGATAGCTACCGGCATTTCGTACCTGCAGGAGATGGATGCCCTGATTATTAAAGAATTTTTTGAAAAGAGGAGGGATATCCATCATGTCGCTTAAGTAAACCGGTCCGTCCCAACTTTTTTCCCCGTAATATATAACCAGTGTAATGACTGGTTTAATCCGGTCACTTTTTGTTATGCCGGATAAAAATTCATCGGAACTTTTTAAATTGTTTCCAGCACGGTTTTTTTGCTCTAATTCCTTGCATTGACGAGTATACCTCAGCGAGTCATACAGCATTGACCTGACAGGCATAGCATAATGAACTTTCATCTGGTTTTCGAGCCCGATTAATATGAGCTCGGCGCCATCCTTATATTGTTTAATGACATCCCTTGCCCTGGTGATAGCTGCTGTAGTCTGCCCTTTTTCCATTATTACGGACGATTCTTCTGTGTCTTTATCGGACAGTTTATCAGGTTTAATGGATTCTTCACCGTCAAAGAATATTTGGTTGAATAAATCGGAAAAACGGTTATTGTTACGCCAATAATCCTTAAGCACCGGATCAGGTTTTAGTTTTGATGTATTTTTCATAGGTTTTGTTTGTCCCTTAAGCGTTAATTTTTATATATTATAATTATAACAGCAGGATCCTGTAAAGTCAACCAATACTCTTAGATAAAGATGCATTTGTCTGTTAGTTGAGAAGCCATGGAGCACTATATGGGAACCCTGATACAGATGATCCTTGAGCAAATGCAGCAAAAGAATAATTACTATAAGGAGACTATCAGAGGACTGCTGTTTGCCTTAGTAATGCAAATCACTTCCCGTAACAATGAGCCTTCCCCACGTCTGGAAAAAGAAGATGGGAGTAAATACTGGCAGCACTGGAGTATTTCAGCTATCACTACCGGGAAGATATCCGTATTAGTAAGTTAGCAGAATGCTGTCATTTAAGTGAAACCCATTTTCGTAGAATTTTTCAAAGAGATATGAATATGACACCGGTGGAATATATCAATCTGTCCAGAATACAGGCCGCTTGCGACTTAATGAGGAAAGGAGATCGCCAAATGAAAGAGGTTGCCATGAAAGCAGGCTATCAGACCATGTCCACATTTAACCGGAATTTTCGCCAGATTATTGGAACCACTCCTTATTAATGGAAAAAGCAGACTGATAAGGAGCTTGAGAAAATAGACAATTATCATATAAGTGCTAAGAAAGGTTGGTAACATGGTTGAAAATGCCCTTTTTTTGAACGAAAATGAAAACATTATAAGGCATTATAATGGTACAATGTTTATACAATCTCATGAAAAAACAAACATAGTATGGTCAAAACGACCAAGAAAAAACTAATTATATTTGTAAATTCGTAAGATTGTGGTCAAAATAACGAATATGTGGGAGGACAAAAAACGATGGCAAAGAAAATTACTGCACTTTTATTGGTATTGACAATGGCTATGGGACTGATTGGCTGTGGTGGTTCCGGAGGCAATCAGGCTTCAGGTGATACGACGGCAGCAACGAAGGGAGAAGCAGGTCCGGGTGGTGAGACGGCTTCGGCCGGAGGAGGAACAGCATCTGCAGACGGAGATAATACACTGACCGTATGGTGTTGGGATCCGGCATTTAACATTGCAGCCATGGAAGCGGCGGCAGAGATTTATAAACAGGATCATCCGGATTTTGAACTGAATGTTGTAGAAACGCCTTGGGAAGATGTACAGAAAAAGCTAACGACGGCAGCGACAAGCGGGGATTTAAGTTCATTGCCTGATATTATGCTGATGCAGGATAACGCATTCCAGAAAAATGCCATAAGTTATCCGGATGTATTTGTGGATTTAACGAACTCCGGTATTGATTTTTCACAATTCGGTGAAGCAAAGGTTGCGTACTCTGTTGTCAATGGAGCCAATTATGGCGTACCTTTTGACAATGGTGCCGTTATCGGATGTTACCGCACCGATCTGCTGGAGGAGGCCGGATTAACGGTAGATGACTTTACAGACATTACATGGAGCGAATACATCACAAATGGGAAAAAGGTACTGGAAGCAACAGGAAAGCCATTATTGACGATGGTTGCCGGAGAAACCGATTTGCTTTGTATGATGCTGCAATCCGCAGGGGCTTCTATGTTCAACGAAGACGGCAGTGCTAATCTGGTAGAGAACATCACTTTGAAAGAGACCATGGAAATCTATGTAGAATTAGTGGAATCCGGCATATTAGTGGAAGTCAATGACTGGAATGAATATACCGAAAGTATTACAAAGGGAAACGTAGCGGGAACGATTAATGGCTGTTGGATTTTAGCAACTATCCAGACCATAGAAGATCAGGCAGGCAATTGGGCAGTAACCAATATGCCAAGACTGGAAGAGGCAGAGGGAGCAACTAATTATTCAAATAATGGCGGTTCCTCCTGGGCGGTGACCACAAACAGTCAAAATCCAGAGTTGGCGATGGACTTCCTTGCAAGTACATTTGCAGGAAGCGTAGAATTATATGAAACTATTCTACCTACTACCGGAGCATTGGCTACTTTCTTACCGGCAGGCGACAGTGAAGTCTATGCCAAACCTCAGGAATTCTTTGGCGGAGATGCTATATTTGCCAAGATTACGGATTTTGCAGGAAACGTTCCAAGCAACATTACCGGCGTATATTATTATGAAGCCCGTGATGCCGTAGCAACTGCAATCACAAATGCAGTCAATGGTTCTGATATTGCTGCAGAGATTCAGACGGCAGAAGACACTTTGAATTTCAGTATGGGTAATTAGTAGACATAAAAATAATGGGAGACTCGTTTAAATTAGTTTCCTATTATTATCAAAATCAGAAAGCAAAATATTGTGTAGACAGGAGCTAAGGGGGCTGACACTGTGAGGAAAAGGAAACGAATGACCTTATCCAGACGAGAGAACTTAACCGGCTGGGCATTCTTAACACCGGCGGCGGTGATGATTGTTATCATGAGCTTTATCCCAATTATCAGGGCTTTTATTTTATCCTTTAAATCAGGAATTGGTGCCAATATGGAATTTACCGGCATCACAAACTATGTCCGGATGTTTCAGGATAAGATATTCATGCAGTCCTTGAGAAACACTTTTTTCTATCTGATTATCCAGGTTCCGATTATGTTGGTTCTGGCATTGATTCTGGCGTCGATGCTGAATAGTCGGAATCTCAGGTTTAAAGGATTATTCCGCACCTGTATTTTTTTACCCTGTGCAACGTCACTGGTGTCCTATGCTATTGTATTCAAATCATTATTTGCAACGGATGGATTGATAAATCTCCTGTTAATTAACACAGGAATTTTAGATACGCCTTATAATTTCCTGGGAAATGCAGTGAGTGCCAGAATTGTTATTATCATTGCATTAATATGGCGCTGGACCGGATATAACATGGTATTCTATCTCTCCGGCCTGCAGAATATTGAATATTCCGTATATGAGGCGGCGAGAATTGATGGCGCAAATGCATACCAGCAATTTCGCCGGATCACAGTCCCTCTTTTGAGGCCAACGATTTTATTAACAGCTATTGTGTCGGTCAACGGTACGCTGCAGCTGTTTGATGAATCTGTAAACTTAACAAATGGAGGACCGGCCAATGGGACAATTACCATGTCCCATTATATATATAATATATCCTTCAAATACGTGCCTAACTTTGGCTATGCGGCAGCCATGTCATTCCTGATCTTGGTGATGGTTGCAGTGCTGGCATTTATTCAGATGAAAGTAGGTGACAAACGTGATTAATTTGAAAAGAGCATTTCTATATATAATTTTGTCAATTGTTTCTTTTATCAGTGTATTCCCGTTGCTGTATATGGCAGTTTCAGCGACAAACAAGAGTATTGATGTGATTAGGGGACGGCTGCTTCCGGGATCTTATATCATCGAGAACTTTAAAAATCTGGCAGCAACCCAGAACATCGGAACAGCTATGTGGAATTCCTTTAAATATGCTATAATATTAACGTTATTAAGTTTACTGATTTGTTCTCTGGCCGGCTATGGTTTTGAGGTTTATCATGACAAGGTAAAGGATATCCTGATGTTTGTCATATTGCTGGCGATGATGGTACCCTTTGTGGCGACCCTGATACCGCTGTTCCAAATGTTTTCCGGCTTCGGATTAATCAATACGTCACTGGGCTTTGTGTTGCCCACCATTTCGACGCCATTTATGATTATGCTGTTTCGCCAGAGTGCAAGAGCTTTTCCTGGTGACCTTATTGAAGCGTCAAAAATAGATGGATTGAATGCCATACAGATATTTTTCCGTATATTCATGCCGACTATGCGTTCCACCTATGCAGCGGCGGCGACCATTACCTTTATGAATGCATGGAACAATTATCTGTGGCCAAAGGTAATTATGCTGACGGAGGATAGTATAACTATGCCGATGTTGATTGGTAACCTTACAGAAGGATATACCACCGATTATGGTATGCTTATGTTGGCGGTATTAATCTGTACATTACCCACTGTTATAGTTTTCTTCCTGCTTCAGAAGAGCTTTGCAGAAGGCATTACCGGAGCAGTGAAGTAAAATTCTTATGAAAGAGAGAGATTGTGATGTTGGCTTTTGATTATAATATCAGAAAAAATCCTGAGATCTTTCAGGAAAACAGAATGGCTCCCCATTCTGATCATGCGTATTATCCTTCTTATGCAGCATGTCAAAGAGGGGAAAACACCTTTTTTCATTCTCTGAATGGATTATGGAAGTTTGCATATGCAAAGAACTTAAACTGTGCGATTCCCGGATTTGAAGCTTTAGAGTATGATTGCAGCAGCTGGGAAGATATCCGGGTACCGGCTCATATCCAGATGGAAGGCTATGATGTGCCAAGCTATGTGAATGTCCAGTATCCATGGGATGGACGGGAGGAAATCGAGCCGGGGCAGATTCCAGAAGACTTCAATCCCGTTGCCAGCTATGTAAATTATTTTGAGGTACAAGAAGATTGGAAGGGGAATCCAATATATATATCTTTTCAAGGTGTGGAAAGCGCCTTTGCACTCTGGTGCAATGGGAAATATGTCGGATATAGCGAAGATTCCTTTACGCCGGCAGAGTTTGAACTGACAGCCTATTTGAAGGAGGGATCAAATAAGTTGGCCGTACAAGTATTTAAATGGTCTGCCGGAAGCTGGTGTGAAGATCAAGACTTCTATCGCTTCTCCGGAATTTACCGTGATGTATACCTGTATACCATTCCTAAAGTCCATATCTTGGATTTAAAAGTAAAGACATTACTAAACGAGGACTATTCCAAGGGAACCCTTTTACTGGAATTGAAAATAAATACCAAGGCAAATACCGGGGGGCCTGCAAAGGCAAAAGTACGGCTGCAGGAAGGCAAGGTATTGTGCAAAGAAATTGAGTGCACCCTGAACTCAGATACGGCTGTCAGCCTGGAGCTTTGTCAGCCCAGGCTTTGGAGCAGCGAATCACCTTACCTTTATAAGCTTTGGATAGAGGTAATGGATGAAACCGGAGCTATTGCAGAGGTGGTCCCCCAAAACATTGGATTCCGAGATATTAAGATAAAAGACAGTATTCTCTATATTAATGGAAAACGGATTGTATTTCACGGGGTTGACCGGCACGAATTTAGTTCCCTTAATGGACGCAGTATAACCAGCGAGGAAACCATTAAAGACCTGGTTACCATGAAGCAGAACAATATCAACGCCATACGTACCAGCCATTATCCGAATGCGTCGGTGTTTTACGAGCTGTGCGATGAGTATGGTATTTATGTGATGGATGAAAATAACATGGAAAGCCATGGTTCATGGGATGCCGTAGCAAGGGGTGTGGCAGAGCTTTCTGATTTAGTGCCGGGAGACCGTCCGGAATTTAAAGAAATGATGTTGGATAGAGTACGCTCTGTTTATGAACGGGATAAGAATCATGCCTGTGTGATTCTATGGTCCATTGGAAATGAATCTTTTGGAGGGACAACGCCCCTGGCCATGGGAAATTTGTTTCGCCGGCTAGATGATTCGAGGCCCGTACATTATGAGGGAACATACTGGGATCCCCGTTATCCGGAAACCACCGACATCTATAGCCGGATGTACCCCCCGGTAACAGAGATGCGTGAATACTTGAGGGAGCACAGGGATAAGCCCTATATCTGCTGCGAGTATGCCCATGCCATGGGAAATTCTTGCGGAGCATTGCATAAATATACAGAATATGCCTATGAGGAGCCTTTATATCAGGGCGGCTTTATCTGGGATTATATTGATCAGACGTTAACTAAAAAAGATCGTTACGGTAAAGAATTTCAGGCATATGGAGGAGATTTCCTGGAGCGTCCTACGGATTATAATTTCAGCGGTAACGGTATTGTATATGGGGAAGGACGGGAGATATCGCCAAAGATGCAGGAGGTAAAATTCTGTTATCAGTATATCCGTCTTACGGTGTCAGAAGAAAAAATGACCGTAGAGAACCGACATCTGTTTACCAATACAGATGCCTATGGCTGTGTTGTGAGTGTGAAAAGGGACGGCGTAGAAGTAGAGCGGATTCCAATGGAAGTATCGGTAGAACCATTGGAAACAAAGGAATTAATTTTGCCATTAAAAAAGAGAACACAGCCGGGGGAATATGTAGTCAATGTTGCTTTCTTTCTGAAAGAAGATGTTCTCTGGGCCGGCAGAGGTCACGAGGCCGCCTTTGGTGAAGGCCTGTACCGTATAGAAGGGGAAAAGCAGCCGATAAAGGGAAGAATTAAGGTGATTCGCGGAAAGCTGAACATTGGTGTGAAGGGCGAACACTTTGATGTGATGTTCTCTTGCCTTAAAGGTGGCCTGGTATCCTATCGTTATGGAGGAAAGGAACTGATAGAGGAAATTCCAATGCCAAATTTCTGGCGTGCACCTGTGGACAATGATATGGGGAATGGAATGCCGGCAAGGTATGGGCAGTGGAAAATTGCAAGCATGTATTTGAGTGCCAGGGAGCCTGACCATTCGGAGAAAGGAAATCAGGACCCATATGCCGATAATCCTCATATAGAAGAGAAAGATGGCAAAGTAAAGATAACCTACCATTATTATATGCCGACAACGCCAAAGAGCCGGTGTGAAGTAACCTATGGCGTACTGGCGGATGGAACAGTAGAGGTATCTTTAACATATGACCCGGAAGCCCAATTACATGATATGCCGGAATTTGGTATGATATTTAAGTTTAATGCAGATTATGACCGTGTAAGCTGGTATGGAAACGGTCCTGCAGAGACCTATGCAGACCGCAGGCATGGGGCAAAGCTGGGAATTTATCAGAATAAGGTTATGGATAATATGGCCAAATATCTGGTGCCGCAAGAGTGTGGTAATAAAACAGGCGTGCGCTGGGGAAAGGTAACCGATGCAAGAAGGAGAGGAATTCTGTTTATAACAGAAGATGAAATGGAATTTTCAGTACTTCCGTATACGCCCCATGAGCTGGAAAATGCAAAGCATCATTACGAACTGCCGCAGGTGCATTATACCGTAGTACGGGTTTCTGAGCGGCAGATGGGCATTGCCGGAGATAATGCCTGGGGTGCAAAAACCCATGGAGAGTATCTGGTAGATGTATCAGGGAAAAAAGAATTTAATTTTTCATTTAAAGGAGTATAATACTTCCTTTCGCTCCATATTGGTTTTGAAAAGTATGGGATAGTAATTCAAAACAGCAATTTTTGCAATGTTATGAACAATTATTGCAATAGGAGTTCCCAGGGATTTTTAATATACTAAAAACATATTAAAAATATCGCTAACCAAAAAATGAAACCACATGACGAGGAAAATACGGACAAGAAGGGAGATTTTAGATGAAATTACCATTTAAAATAAAGGATATAGTTGCTGTCATTACTTGTGCAGGCGGTGTGATATGTTCTGCTTTAGCTGAAAAAAACGCTGATGGGATTACGGTCAAAAGTTACATACTCAAAGGATACAAATGCAACGTGTTGGCAAAGGTAATCCCCGTTGATGGAGGATTCACCGCGTATTCAGGCGTATAGTTAAGGGTTATATTATGAAGAAATTTATGGATGAAGACTTTCTGCTTAGCAATGGTGCAGCTTGGGATCTCTATCATACCTATGCCGAGAAGCTGCCGATTATTGATTATCACTGTCATATTAGCCCAAGGGAGATTGCAGAGGATAAGACGTTTGATACAATTACAGAACTCTGGCTGTCCGGGGATCATTACAAATGGAGGCTGATGCGTTCCAATGGTATCGATGAGAAGTATATTACAGGAGATGCTTCAGATAGGAAGAAGTTTCAAAAATGGGTGATAAGTTTAGAACGAGCCATAGGGAATCCTCTATACCATTGGAGTCATTTAGAATTAAAAAGATATTTTGGATATGAGGGCGATTTGAATGTAAAGACGGCAGAGGAAGTATGGACTTTCTGTAATCAAAAAATCAAAGAGTGCCGTATGAGTGCAAGAACCTTAATCAAGCAATCCAATGTGACGGTCATCGGAACTACGGATGATCCAATAGATGAACTAAAATGGCATGAATCCATTGCGGCAGATGACACCTTTGATGTGCAGGTCCGTCCTATGTGGCGGCCGGATCAAGCCATAAGCATTGAAAAATCAGATTATCTTGATTATATAAAACAGCTATCAGAGGCAGCGGATATCACCATCAACTCCTTCCAAACGTTTAAGCAGGCGTTGTCTGTACGGCTGGATTATTTTGAAGAGCATGGCTGTACCGGAAGTGATCATGGACTATTATATGTTCCTGCTGAATTTGCAGATAAGACAGTTATTGAAACGATATTTGTGAAAAGGTTAAATGGGGAGATGCTCACCAGCAAAGAGGAAATGCAGTTTAAAACAGCTTGCTTATTGTTCTTAGGAAGAGAATATGCAAAGCGTCACTGGGTCATGCAATTGCATGTCGGGGCTACCAGAAATAATAACAGCCGATTATTCAAGAGTATCGGTGCAGACACAGGGTTTGATAGTATTTACAATCGCGTACCTCTTGAACAGATGTCATCGTTTTTGAATGCATTAAATAAGGAACAATTATTACCGAAGACAATTATCTATAGTCTGAATCCTACAGATAATGCAGCGATTGGAACCATTATTGGCTGCTTTCAGGAAAGTGGCGCCAGGGGAAAAATACAACAGGGCTCCGCCTGGTGGTTCAATGACCATGAAGCAGGGATGAGAGCACAGATGACATCACTGGCCAATCTGGGCGTGTTGGGAAATTTTGCTGGTATGCTGACTGATTCCAGAAGCTTTTTGTCGTATACAAGACATGAGTATTTCAGAAGAATTTTATGTGATATAATTGGAAGCTGGGTGGAAACGGGACGGTATCCTGCCGATATGGAAAGGGTAGGAAAGTTAGTTGAAGATATTTGTTATCACAATGTAAACGAATACTTTAATTTTCAAGTGTAGGTGGTCAATATACTATTATCATTTAGATGGTATGGAAATGACGATAAAGTGACTTAGCCAACATAAGTCAGATACATATTTAAATATTTGGTATCGAACGAACCGGTAACTATTACCGGTTCATTTTGCCTTGATTATGAAGTAAAATCTTATCTATGTCAAGCGATAACCTAATTTCACAGATAATTCCTCTTTGATTGCTAAAACATATTTCGATAATTCTGCAATTTTCTCATCTGGCATTCTGTTGGCAGGAGCAGAGACGCTAAATGCATACTTCACCTGGCCCTGATGATTGAAAATACATGCCCCGATACATCGCACTCCAATTTCGTTTTCTTCATTGTCAAGAGCATAGCCTTTTTCGCGAACTTGCTCCAATTCCTCTAGAAGCCGGTTGAAGGATATGATAGTGTTCTTTGTTTTCTTTTCAATAGGCGTATTATCCCAGATATCCTTAACTTCATTTTCTGGCAATTGTGCGAGTATGGATTTGCCAACTGCAGAACAATGCATAGGTCTTGCAAGGCCGACCTGGGAACCCATCTGAATGGAAGTATCTCTGGTCATCAATGGTGAAATCTTATCAATATATACGACATTGGTACCTGAACGTTTAACAAGGTGAACTGTTTCCTGGCATTGATTTGCCAGCTTTTCCATATAGGGGTGTGCAAGAGATAGAATATCCATCCTTGCCAGAAATTTGCTGGAAAGTTCCACGATTTTAAAAGTCAGCTGATATTTATTTGTTTCTGCTTCCTGCTCCACATAGCCCATGTAAGAAAGGGAGGTCAATAATCGATGAATGGTACTTTTATGTAAATTCAGACGATGACTAAGTTCCATGAGACCGATAGGACCGGATTCTGCAATTGTTTCAATAACATGAAAAATTCGATCTGCCGATTGAATTGGGTTCTTTTGTTCCATTACAATACCCTCCGAGATTTTTGTTTTATTGTAACATAATGATAAAACCATTGACAATAACTTTATGAGGCTATATAATATAAATTATATATACCATATTATGAAAACAGGTTTCATAATATGGAACGAATTGGAGGCGTCAAGAATGAATAAGATACTTACAAAGATTTATAAGATGGGAATTGTACCTGTTATAGCAGTGGATGATGCCGGTGACGCTAAGCCGCTGGCGAAAGCCCTGTGTGATGGCGGGCTTCCCCTGGCAGAAGTAACATTTAGAACAGAGGCTGCAGAAGAATCAATTAGAATTATGAAAACAGAATTTCCTCATATGCTGGTGGGGGCAGGAACTGTTTTGACATCTGAGCAGGTTGACCGGGCCGCCTTAGCAGGTGCAGATTTCATGGTTAGTCCCGGCTTTAATCCTAAGGTGGTTAAACATTGTGTAGATAAAGGAATCCCCATTGTGCCGGGCTGCTCTACTCCAAGTGATGTGGAGCGTGCCATTGAATTTGGTTTGGACACCGTAAAGTTCTTTCCCGCAGAAGCTGCAGGAGGTCTTAACATGATTAAGTCAATGGCAGCTCCCTATGTGAATATGAAGTTTATGCCAACCGGCGGGATTAATGCACAGAATATAACAACATATCTAGATTATAATAAAATAATTGCCTGCGGTGGCAGCTGGATGGTAAATAAAGCGCTCATATCAGCTGGTAAATTTGACGAGATTACGGAACTTACCAGTAAAGCTGTTCAAACAGTGCTTGGCTTTGAGCTTAAGCATATCGGAATTAATGCTTCCAATGAAGAAGAAGCTAATAGCGTTGCCAATGCTTTTGAAGGGATTTTCGGATTCAGTAAAAAAGCAGGGCAGGGTTCTATTTTTGCCGGAACAGGGATTGAAGTGATGAAGGCTCCGTATCTTGGTAAGAATGGACATATAGCGTTAGCAACTAATTATATCGAAAGAGCTGTTTATCATTTAGGGCTCCGGGGTGTCGAATTTGATATGGATACTGCTAAGTATAATGATAAGGGTGAATTAAAAGCAATTTATATAAAAGGAGAATATGGAAGCTTTGCACTCCATTTAGTGCAGAAATAACAGTTAAAATATAAAAGGATGGTGTTTTATAATGGCAAAAGTTATCACATTTGGAGAAATAATGTTACGATTGGCTCCGGAAGGTTACTACCGCTTTACACAGGCTGACAAGTATGGTGCAACCTATGGCGGCGGTGAGGCGAACGTGGCTGTATCCTTGGCAAATTTCGGGTTGGATGCAGCATTTATTACAAAGCTTCCTAAGCATGAGATTGGTCAGGCAGGCATCAATGCACTACGCAGATTTGGCGTAGACACTTCTTTGATTACAAGAGGCGGTGACAGGGTCGGTATCTATTTTCTGGAGAAAGGAGCCAGCCAGCGTCCGTCTAAGGTGGTTTATGACAGGGCAGGTTCTTCAATTGCAACGGCAACGGTAGAAGATTTTGATTGGGAACAGATATTTGATGGCGTGGATTGGTTTCATTTTACAGGGATCACGCCGGCTCTTGGAGATAATGTGGCGGCAATCTGCTTAGAAGCCTTAAAGGCAGCGAAAGAAAAAGGAATGACAGTGAGTTGTGATCTGAATTACCGCAATAAGCTCTGGCCTAAAGAAAAAGCGGGCCGGGTTATGGGAGAGCTGTGTAAGTTCGTTGATGTCTGTATTGCTAATGAAGAGGATGCAAGCGATGTGTTCGGAATTAAGGCGGCAGATACCGATGTAACAACAGGTAAAGTTAATCATGAAGGTTATAAAGATGTTGCCAAACAATTGGCAGAGCGGTTTGGATTCTCTAAAGTTGCGATTACGCTGAGAGGTTCTGTCTCGGCAAACGACAATAATTGGGCGGCCATGTTATATGATGGAAGAGAGTTCTACTTTAGCAAGAACTATCTGATACATATTGTTGACCGTGTCGGCGGTGGTGATAGCTTTGGCGCGGGCCTGATTTATGCAACGCTTAGTGGGTATGGATCACAGGAGACCATTGAATATGCGGTGGCTGCAAGTTGCTTAAAACATAGTATAGAAGGTGATTTTAATCAGGTTTCGGTTGATGAAGTATTAAAGTTAGCCGGAGGAGATGGCTCGGGGCGCGTGCAGCGCTAGTGTACTGTACTAGGACGAGGTAAATCGGACAAACTGCGATTTGCCTCACTTTTTTTTAAGTCACTTAACTTAATATTACAGTCGATTAAATGGAGGATGAAATATTATGAACCACGAGAAGTTTACTTTCAAAAGTTTAGAAGACATTCAGAAGAAAGCATATGAACTAAAGATTCACTTACCTTTTGCTAAAGATACGTCGAAATTAAAGGAATCATTATCATTTGGGAACATTACAGTAGTAAACTGCATGGGAATAGCACCCATGGAGGGGGCAGACGCATTGCCTGACGGTTCGCCATCAGAACTTACAACCCGGCGTTATGTAAGAGAGGCGATAGGAGCGATTGGAGTGATATGGTTTGAAGCAATTTCAATCGTGCCAGAAGGGCGTTCGAGTGCACATCAATTGATGCTTACCAGGGATAATTTAGAAACATATAAAAAATTTACCGGCACTATTAAAGAAGCAGGATTAAGAGAAAATGGGTTTGCACCATACTTAATTATGCAGGCAAATCATAGTGGGCGATATATTGCGGAAACGTTCTTGACCGGGATATCAATGCCGCAATCAATATCAAAAAGGAAGCGGTGCGAATGCTTGCATTAGCTTAGTCCCATACAATTTGACCTGATGCATTGTATTATATAAAACCGTGGGGCACACGGGGTTAGCTCCCTTATGCTTAGTTCGTTGGAACTATCGAAGGAGAAGCCCCCGCCTCTATATGTTTTATAGGCGGTGGGAGTATGTCACTTGTTTGAAGTAACGGATAGAAATACTGTTCACACAGTTTTTCAGGTCAAATAGTATTTTTTCCCTTTGTTCTTCCCTTCTGATTCCAACAAACCATATTCACATAATTTTCCCAAATATCTTCTCACTGTAGGTGCTGACACTTTTGCTATTAAAACTGCATCTGCATTGGTGATATACTGATTTTCTTTAAGATACTCAGTTACAATTTCATAAAACACTTTTTCCTTATCGCTCATTTTATCGCTCATTTTATCGCTCATTTTATCGGTTACTATAAATTCTTTATGCATTTTAAAAGTTGTTATTATATAGTCTCTTCTGTCATTTGTCTCAAACTCTGGTAAACTTGAACCATTTTCTTTTAACACACGTATGATTTTTGAAATACCCGTTGATTGTTTCTCTGTTAAATCTATATCTTTTAGGAACTCACCAATACGTCTATTTCTATAACGCCTTGCCAGTACCTTTCCTTCTTTCATTTTATCCATATCAATCCAAAGTTGTGGACCAGGATAATTTAAAATTTTGATACAGTCTATATAAATCCGTATTTCCACCGGATCCTGCTGTAAATATGATTTGTGAAAAACTGCATTTACTATGGCCTCTTCCAATGCATCATATGGATAGTTATAAAATCTATCCGCTTTGGCTCTCCCAGACACTTTTACAACTTTTTCCTCAATTAACGTAGTATCAATATAGTTCAATACATCCCTTATTTGTTTATGGATTGGTCCTATAAATGTTTTCTCCGTAAAGTCATCTGACGACTCAGCTTGAGCCGTATGGAAACGGACCAAATTAATTTGTGCCCCTGGGAAAAATTTTTCTGGGTGCTCTGAAAACATTAAAATTCCAATATTTCTTATATCTAAATTACCATCTACCTCATCTGCAACTTCTAGTGCCTTCAACAGACTTTCTACTGTTCGATTATTTATATCCACTACTAAAGAGCTGTTGCTATCTCTTAAATAATCTTCTACATAACTTCTACGTATATCAGATATTTTTGCTTCGCGATTCACTCTATCATCAAACGGAACGGTATTAAATTTATCAAATAATTCAAAAAGTTCTGGTCCTTTAGCCTGTGTCTTGACAGAATAAGCCTTGATATAATACTCTTTTTTAGACTTATCCTTACCATACACATCTACAGAGACCTGATATGGATCATTCTGGCCTGCTGAACACCATAAGTAAAGCAAATATTTACCATCAAAATTTACTATTTCAAGTTGCGGAATATAACGCGGATTAATTAAATTACAATATTGAAAGAGTTCTTTTTGTATAGCATCTAATTTTGTTTCACTCACGCCTTCCGGAGGTAAAATGGGTTTACCATTCTTTTCATCAATACCAATTACAATATAACCACCATTCATATTGTGAAAATCATTTGCAAACGCACAAATTGTATGCATTATATCGGATGGATTCCATCCTTTTTTATATTCAATTCTATCTTGTTCTACTACCCGTCCTTCTAGTAGTGTTTCGAGTTTCAATGGTATCATCAAAAACACCCCCTTCGTGCTTTTATTATATGTGAAGCCAGCAGCAATTGTCAATATCTGGGAGTGGATAGAATTCGTTCAATTCCTTATAATCTTGGCGATATCCCCACATTCACAGACCGGTGTTGCTATCTGCAGATGATCGCACCCATTGAACTTCGCAAACCGATGCAAGCATTCATCCAGTGCCATCTGAAGCTTTTTGTTTTATTCTCTCTGCCGCAACCTAAAATAACACAAGAAATAAAATAAAAATAACACAAGAAATAAAATTTTTCTTGACATTTGAAATACAAAATGTTACTCTTAACAAGTGTTTTAAATGATTATAGATTTCACATATTTTTGTAAGTCTTTATCCCATTGATGACTTACAAAAATATGTGATTTTTTATGAGCAGTATTTGCTGCAGTTTCATTTTAAAGGCAAAATAAATTTAGGAGGTATCTTTAATGAATAAAGGTACAGTAAAATGGTTTAATGGTGCAAAAGGATTTGGATTTATTACGAATGATGAGAATGGAGAAGATGTATTCGTACATTATTCAGGAATTAGTTCAGATGGTTTTAAATCACTTGAAGAAGGCGAAGCCGTAACTTTCGATTTAACACAAGGTAATCGTGGTTTACAGGCAGTTAACGTTTGTAAAGCATAACAATAAACCAATATGAATGAGCTGTTGCAAAATGACTAATTTCTAGTCGTTGGGCAATAGCTCTTTTTTTACTAAATTTGTGTAAAATTCAGAGAAATATGCTATAATTATTTTTGTGAAAGAGGTGGGAATATGAAGAGGCTTCCAATCGGTGTTGAAAATTTTGAAGATATGATAAAAGAAGATTATTACTATGTAGATAAAACAATGTTTATTAAGGAATTTATCGAGCTTCGTGATTATGTAAATTTATTCAATCGACCAAGAAGATTTGGAAAATCTTTAAATATGAGCATGTTCAAAGAATTTTTCGAGTCGTCAGGAGAAGGTGTTAAATTATTTCAGGGTTTGGCCATCTCACAATATGAAGACATTATGGATAATTATTGTGCTAAATATCCGGTAATAAATCTTAGCTTTAAAGATGCGAATGATATTGATTTTAACAGTTCATCATTAAGTTTGCGAAGAACAATCTCACGCGAATATGTAAGGCATAATAATGCTGTGGAAGATTATCCACTACAAAAAAAACGCATCAAAAGGATTATGGAAGCTGAAGGTGGTAATGAGGATTATCTGGATTCAATACAATTACTTACTGATATTCTTTACAGGTACTATAATAAGCAAGTTATTGTCATTATTGATGAATATGATGTACCGCTTGAACATGCTTACAATGGTGGATTTTATGGAGACATGATGAAGTTTGTACGTTCTTTGCTTCAGACTGCTTTGAAGACAAATAGCAGCTTAAAATTCAGTATACTTAGCGGTTGTTTGAGGATATCCCGAGAAAGTATATTTACCGGTCTGAACAATTTGAGTATTATTTCAATTTTAAATAACAACTATTCTGAACATTTTGGGTTTACTGAAGACGAAGTTAAAGAAATGCTGGACTATTATAAAATATCCAATAAGTCCAATTTAATAAAGGAATGGTATAATGGGTATGAATTTGGCAGTACAAATATTTATAATCCATGGAGCGTAATTCAGATTGCCAGGGATTTAACTCAAAATAAAAACTCATTTCCAGTATCATACTGGGGCAATACCAGTTCCAACAGCATTGTAAGAGAGCTGATTCTGAAGGCAAATGCGACTACTAAAGAAGAGATAGAAAAACTTCTTGATGGGAAATCTATCGTAAAGCAGATCCATGAGGATATTACCTACATGGAAATAGAAAATTCAACGAACAATCTGTGGAATTTTTTATATTTTACAGGATATTTGACAAAGAGCCATATTAAGAATTACGATAATGGCGACTGTTTCCTTACACTTGAAATACCAAACAAGGAAATTGCATACATTTATAGGAATAAAATAATTAATTGGTTTAGCGAAACAATTAGCAAAAAGAACTGGGACGGTTTCTATGAAGCTCTTTTCAAAAAAAACATTGATTCAATTCAATCCTCATTAAATGATATACTAATTAATTCAATATCATATGAAGATTACCACGAAAACTATTATCATGGTTTTATGATTGGAATACTTTCCAGTATTGACAATCAGAGCTATATCGTAGAGTCTAACCGTGAAACCGGAATGGGGAGAGGGGACATTATCGTTCGTCATGTAAGTCCGACTGGCAAGGCGATCATTTTCGAATTAAAATATACCGATAAGATAGGTTCAATGGAGACATTAGTAGAAAGTGCCCTGAAACAGATCGAAGAAAAGGAATATGACAGGCCTTTACTATTATCCGGTTTTTCTAAAGATAATATAATCAAGTATGGAATCTGCTTTTGCAAAAAAACATGCTTAGTAAAAGCACAATGAGAAAATGATAGAAGCAGGTGAACCACATGGAATTACAGACAACTACAAAATATTCGGAGATTGTAGCTGATATCAAGAAGTCAATTATCAATGGGGAGATTAAGCCAGGAGAAAAAATCCCATCTGAAAATCAATTGTCAGCACAATATAAAGTGAGCCGGCATACGGTTCGTAAGGCGATATCCATATTAAATGATCAAGGTTATGTCGGATCGGTGCATGGTAAAGGAACCTTTTGCGTGGATCAACGGATATCAAAAAAAAGCAGTAAAAATATTGGAGTTATTACCACATATATTTCAGATTACATTTTTCCCCAAGTGATTAAAGGGATTGATGAAGTGCTGACAGATAACGGTTATAGCATTATTTTGAAAAATACGGGCAACAGCCAGAAGAAGGAAGCCGGGTGTCTGGAGGATATGCTGACCAAGGATATTGACGGTTTAATCGTAGAGCCAAGCCGTAGTGAGGTTTTATGTAAAAACGAAGGCTTATATTCAGAATATGAGGCGAGGAATATTCCTATTGTCTTTATCCAGGGCAGATATTTACAGATGAAAGATAAGCCTGCCGTTGTCATGAATGATAAACAGGGTGGATACTTGGCTGCAAAACATCTCATTGAATTAGGAAACAGGCATTTGATAGGGATTTTCAAGATGGATGATTATCAGGGAAATGAAAGATATAAAGGTTTCGTTCAGGCTCTGAGAGAGGCCGGTATCACCTATAATCCGGATAACATCATATGGTTTCATACAGAAGACAGGCGGACGAAGCCTGCCGCAATGATTCGGTACATGGTTTTAGAAGGCATAAAAATAGAAGGGATTGTATGCTATAATGACCAAACGGCTCTGGATGTATTAAACGCATTAACTGCGGCGGGAATAAAAGTTCCTGATGATGTTTTTATTGTTGGGCATGATGACTCCTTCATAGCCCAGAATGCTCCTGTAAAATTGACGACTATCTATCATCCCAAGGAATTGCTGGGGAAGATGGCGGCAGAAATGCTAATGGAAAAGTTAAGAGGAAAGGGAAAGAAATATGAACAATCCCTGCAAATTATTGAGCCTGAACTAGTGATTAGAGAATCTACCAAAAACAACTTGTAGGGGTCACCATACAAGTTTTAAAATATATGTATCTAAAGGTGCGCTCATTGGACAAAATGATGTTTGGTCAAGAGTGACGAAAAATAATAGTCAAGGAGGATTTTTTATGAAGAGCTACAAGTTTTGGTTTGCAACCGGTAGTCAGGATTTATATGGGGAGGAATGTTTAAAAGTTGTTGCAGAACATTCGAGAATTATGGTGGAAGGTTTGAACCGTTCGGGGATTTTACCTTTTGAAGTAGTATTAAAACCTACATTAATCAATAATGCTTCAATTAGAAAGACCTTTAATGATGCTAACATGGATGCAGAATGTGCCGGCGTCATCACCTGGATGCATACATTTTCACCAGCAAAATCCTGGATTTTAGGGCTTCAGGAATTTCGGAAACCGCTGCTCCATTTTCATACCCAGTTTAATCAGGAGATTCCATATGATACCATCGATATGGATTTCATGAACACCAATCAGTCGGCCCATGGTGACAGGGAATATGGTCATATTGTCAGCCGGATGGGTATTGAAAGAAAAGTCATTGTTGGCTATTGGGATGATGAAAATGTCCAGAAGCGTGTTGCAAGCTGGATGAGAACTGCCGTAGGTATTATGGAAAGCAGCCACATCCGTGTCCTTCGTGTCGGCGACAATATGAGGAATGTTGCGGTTACGGAAGGCGATAAGGTTGAGGCCCATATCAAATTTGGCTGGGAAATAGATGCTTATAATATTACAGACATCGCTGAATATGTGAAGGATGTTCCTGAAGGTTACATTAATGCTTTAGTTGAAGAATACTATGATACATATGATATTTTATTAGAAGGCAGGGAGCCGGAAGAGTTTAAGAGGCATGTTGCCGTACAGGCGGCGATAGAGCTTGGTTTTGAGAAATTCCTGACAGAAAATAACTATCATGCCATTGTTACTAATTTTGAAATGCTCTCCGGTTTACAACAGCTTCCCGGGCTGGCTATCCAGCGTTTGATGGCTAAAGGGTACGGTTTCGGCGGAGAAGGTGATTGGAAAACAGCAGCTATGGTTCGTCTGATGAAAGTGATGACTGCCGGAATACCTAGCGCCAAAGGTACTTCGTTTATGGAAGACTACACCTATAGCCTGGTTCCTGGCAAAGAAGCTATTCTGCAGGCTCATATGCTGGAAGTATGCCCAACCATTTCCAATGTAAAGCCATCTATCAAAGTTTGCCCATTATCGATGGGAAATAGAGAAGATCCGGCCCGTCTGGTGTTTACTTCTAAACCAGGCAAGGCGGTTGCTACATCCCTGGTTGATTTAGGTAACCGTTTCCGCCTTATTATCAATGAGGTTGAATGCCTGCCGCAGGAAATCCCAATGCCTAAACTTCCGGTGGCTACAGCACTTTGGAAACCAATGCCTGATTTGCCTACCGGTGCGGAGGCATGGATTATAGCCGGAGGAGCCCATCATACAGCATTTTCTTACGATTTAACGACAGAGCAGATGGTTGACTGGGCTGCCGCAATGGATATTGAGAGTATCATTATCGACAAAGATACAAAAATTCGTGACTTTAAAAATGAATTGAGATGGAACGAGATAGCATTTAGATAATAGGAGGTTACTATGAGAGAAAAGAAGAAATATTCGATTGGCGTGGATTTTGGAACGGGGTCCGGCCGTGCTGTTTTAGTGGAGGCCGGGACCGGAGAGATAATTGCCCAAGCTGTTAAAATGTATACTCATGGCGTTATGGATGAATTTTTACCTGATCAGACACCCCTTGAACATGATTGGGCACTGCAGCATCCGGCGGATTATCTGGAAGTTCTTGAAGAAACGGTTCCGGCTGTATTAAAGATCAGCGGGGTTCCTAAAGATGATGTTATCGGACTGGCAATAGACTTCACCGCATGTACAATTCTGCCGGTAGATAAAGACGGGATGCCGTTATGCTTTCATGAAGAATTCAAAAGTGTGCCGCATGCATGGTTAAAGCTGTGGAAGCATCATGCGGCTCAATCCGAAGCTAATAAGCTTAATAAAATTGCCGAAGAGCGGGGAGAGAAGTTTTTAGCCCGCTATGGCGGTAAGATTTCCTCAGAATGGATGTTCCCTAAAATCATGCAGGTACTAGATGAAGCGCCGGAAATTTATGAAAAAGCCGACAGATTTATGGAAGCTACTGATTGGGTCACGATGATGATGACCGGAGTAGAACGAAGAAACAGTTGTACGGCCGGATACAAGGCCATTTGGCATAAGCGAGAAGGTTATCCATCTAAAGAATTTTTCAAGGCATTGGATCCACGTTTAGAAAATGTTATTGAAGATAAAATGAGTAATGACATTTATTCTCTCGGCGAAAAAGCTGGGGAATTGGTTCCCGAGATGGCTGAGAAAATGGGACTTTTACCGGGAACAGCCATCGGTATCGCCAATGTCGATGCACACGTTGCCCTACCGGCAGTAGGTATCGATGAAGCCGGCAAAATGCTCATGATTATAGGTACATCTACCTGTGATATTTTGCTGGGAGCAGAAGAAAAAATTGTCCCCGGTATGTGCGGCGTTGTTGAAGATGGGGTCATGCCTGGTTTCTATGGCTATGAGGCTGGGCAGTCTTGCGTAGGTGATCATTTCGAATGGTTTGTTGAAAACTGTGTGCCGGAGGAATATTATGCGGCAGCAAAGGCAGCCGGACAGAGTATTCATCAGTATTTGACAGAAAAAGCTCAGAAGCTTAAAGTCGGTGAAAGTGGTCTTTTAGCACTGGATTGGTGGAATGGTAACCGTTCCGTCTTAGTTGATGTGGACTTGACCGGTATGTTGCTTGGCATGACCTTACTGACAAAACCTGAGGAAATCTATCGGGCATTAATTGAAGCGACGGCTTATGGTAAAAATAAGATTATCAAAACTTTTGAAGAATCAGGCGTGCCAATCAACGAACTGTATGCCTGCGGCGGTATTTCATGGAAGAATAAAATGATGATGCAAATTTATGCCGATGTTACAAATAAACCTATTAAAATATCGGCTTCCGACCAAACACCGGCACTGGGTTCAGCGATGTTCGGTGCAGTTGCCGCCGGCAGTAAGAATGGCGGGTATGATTCGATTTTTGATGCGGCCAGAGTGATGGGCAAGGTTAAAGACGATTTTTATACGCCGATACCTGAGAATGTAGAAGTCTATCAGAAACTCTATGCTGAATTTGAAAAACTTCATGATTATTTTGGACGTGGTGAAAATGATGTTATGAAGAGACTAAAGAAGATTAAAGCTAAAGCTAAAGAAAGCAGGTGATATTGTTGTTAGAGAAACTTAAACAGGAAGTTTATAAAGCCAATATGGATCTTGTTGCTAAAGGCATGGTGATTTATACATGGGGAAATGTCAGCGGCATAGACAGAGAGAAAGAATTAGTTGTTATCAAGCCCAGCGGTGTTGATTATGATGGGATGGCTGCGGAGGATATGGTGGTAGTTGACTTTGACGGCATTGTCGTGGAAGGTAAATATAAACCGTCTTCCGATACGCCGACCCACCTGGTTTTATATAAAGCCTATAAAGAACTGGGAGGTGTTGTCCACACCCATTCTACCTGGGGTGTTACGTTCGCGCAGGCAGGCATGTCTATACCGGCATTTGGTACGACCCATGCCGATTATTTCTATGGAGATATACCTTGTACAAGGGATTTGACGGAGAAAGAAATACAGGAAGCTTATGAATTGAACACAGGTAATGTAATTGTAGAGACGATTGGCAGCAATAATCCTCTGGACATCCCGGGGATCGTTGTTAAAAGCCATGGCCCCTTTGCCTGGGGCAAGTCACCGTCCAACTCAGTTTATAATGCGGTCGTTCTGGATAAAGTTGCCGAAATGGCATATAATACGATGACACTGAATGCTGCAGTTTCGAGAGTCGATCAATATTTACTTGATAAGCATTACTTCAGGAAACATGGAGTAAACGCCTATTACGGACAAGACAACTGATTTAGCCTATGACCTTGCAAAGTGTTCCGAAACATTGTAGAATAGAAACGTAAAATGATTAAAAGTTTAAGGAGGTTACTATCATGAAATTTTTTATTGATACTGCAAAAGTAGAAGATATTAAGAAGGCCAATGACATGGGTGTAATTTGCGGTGTTACAACAAACCCTTCCCTAATTGCGAAAGAAGGAAGAGTGTTTGAAGAAGTTATTGCTGAGATTGCCTCTATTGTTGACGGCGCTATCAGCGGAGAAGTCAAGGCGACAACGGTAGATGCCGAAGGGATGATTAAAGAAGGCCGTGAGATTGCAAAGATACATCCTAACATGGTTGTTAAAATCCCAATGACTGCTGAAGGTTTAAAAGCAACGAAAGCCCTTAGCGCTGAAGGTATAAAAACCAATGTGACCTTGGTGTTTACTGCGAACCAGGCATTATTGGCCGCCAGAGCAGGTGCGACTTATGTTTCTCCGTTTTTGGGCCGTTTAGATGATATTTCCATGCCGGGAATTGATTTGATTGAGACAATTGCAGAAATTTTTGCATTACATGGTATCGAAACTGAAATTATTGCAGCAAGTGTACGTAGTCCAATACATGTTATTGACTGTGCATTGGCAGGTGCTGATATTGCCACGGTTCCTTATAATGTTATCGAACAAATGACCAAGCATCCATTAACAGAGCAGGGAATCGAAAAATTCCAGGCAGATTATAAAGCCGTATTTGGTGAATAGTAGAAGGGGTAGACAATGAATAAGCTAGAACTTCAGGAAACAGCCAACAATATCCGTAAAGGTATCGTGACAGCAGTCTATCATGCGAAGTCCGGCCATCCCGGAGGCTCTTTATCAGCTGCCGATATATTTACATATCTTTATTTTGAGGAGATGAATATAGATCCGAAGAATCCGGATAAAACAGATAGAGACCGCTTCGTACTTTCAAAAGGGCATGTGGCTCCGGGCCTTTATTCCACTCTGGCTAACCGTGGCTATTTTCCGGTAGAAGACCTTGAGACCTTACGCCATGTAGGCTCCTATTTACAGGGACATCCTGATATGAAGCATATTCCGGGCGTTGACATGTCCAGCGGTTCTTTAGGACAGGGTATTTCAGTGGCAGTAGGTATGGCTCTTTCGGCTAAGCTAAGCACTCTAAGCGAGCTTAGAGAGGATGAGTACCGGGTTTATACTTTGCTCGGTGACGGAGAAATCCAGGAAGGACAAGTTTGGGAAGCAGCGATGTTTGCCGGTGCCAAAGGTTTAGATAATCTTGTTGTCATTGTAGATAATAATGGTCTTCAAATTGATGGAAATATTGCTGATGTATGTTCGCCATACCCTATAGACAAAAAGTTTGAGGCCTTTAATTTCCATGTCATCAATACTGATGCCCATGATTTTGAACAATTAGCAGCTGCATTTAAAGAGGCAAGAGAAACCAAGGGTATGCCAACAGCCATTATTGCCAAGAGTGTTAAAGGAAAGAATGTTTCCTTTATGGAAAATCAAGCCAGCTGGCATGGCGCAGCGCCTAATGATGAACAATATAAAACTGCAATGGAAGATTTAGAAAAGGTAGGTGCCGCATTATGTCAGAAATAAAAAAGATAGCTACGAGGGAAAGTTATGGTAATGCACTTGCCCAATTAGGTACAAAGCATGATAATTTAGTTGTGCTGGATGCGGATTTGGCGGCAGCTACGAAAACAGGCACATTTAAAAAAGCATTTCCGGAAAGGCACATTGACTGTGGTATTGCGGAATGTAATATGATGGGAATCGCAGCCGGTCTTGCGGCTACAGGAAAAGTTCCTTTTGCCAGTACCTTTGCCATGTTTGCGGCAGGGAGGGCATTTGAGCAGGTAAGAAATAGTATTGGCTATCCTAAGCTTAATGTTAAAATCGGAGCAACACATGCCGGTATTTCTGTCGGTGAAGATGGGGCAACCCATCAATGTAATGAAGATATCGCATTAATGCGAACGATTCCAGGTATGGTTATTATCAATCCGTCTGATGATGTAGAGGCAAAAGCGGCTGTGATAGCGGCTTATGAGCATCAGGGTCCGGTATACTTAAGATTTGGGCGTCTCGCAGTACCCGTAGTCAATGATGGTGAAGATTATCAATTTGAGATTGGAAAAGGTATTGTTTTAAAAGAAGGAACAGATGTAACCATTGTTGCGACAGGACTTTGCGTCAGTGAATCTATAGAAGCAGCTAAAAAGCTGGAGGCAGATGGGATTTCGGCTAAAGTTATTAATATCCATACAATCAAACCGATTGATGAAGAGCTGATTATTGAAGCAGCGAAGGCAACGGGTAAAGTTGTTACAGTGGAAGAACACTCAATTATCGGCGGTCTGGGCAGTGCTGTTTGTGATGTATTAAGTGCAAAGGAACCCACTAAGGTATTGAAAATTGGTGTCAACGATGTTTACGGGGAATCCGGTCCGGCAGTGAAGCTAATTGAAAAATATGGTTTGGATGCCCAGGGGATATATATGAAAGTTAAAGATTTTGTTAAGTAAATAAATAAGTCTCTGCCTTTGGGCGATAGCAGGCGGGGCTTGTCCGGATCTTATAGATAATGCCCTTAAGAAAATCCAGATGATTGAAGGCGTATAAAAAGTGGAAATAAGGAAATAAGCTTAAATTTTGTCAAATGAGCAAAAAATATGGCACATATTGCTAACTCCTGTATATATTATAGTATACCGCTAATCAAGGTAAAATAAAAAGGAGAGTAAATTATGTGTAATAATCAATTTGAGGATAACTTTAACTTTAACTGTAACTGTGGCTGTAATGATCGAGATAGAGATAGAGATAGAGATAGAGATCGAGATAGAGATCGAGATAGAGATAATTGCAGAAGAGATTGTTCAAGATTTAGAGATAGTAGCAAAGATGCATGCAAGGAGCTGGAATTTGACTTTCAAATTGCCAGATGTGGCATCAAAGATATAAGAGCAGGTATATCCCAGGTTTCAAGAGGTTGCCTTTGTGAAGGGATTCAATGTATTAAGATGGGTATTTGCAATCTTGAGAAGGCTGCAGACAGCTTGATTTCCAGATTCGAAAATGGCTGTATCGAAGTTGGCTGCAAAACGAAACGTCTGGTTGAAGAAGCCATTTGCAGTATTGAGAAAAGCATTGAGGTTTTATGTGAAGGTTTGGAAGCCATCGAAGAAGGGTGTATCCGTGAAGGCATAAAGCTGCTTGAAAAAGGACTTTGTATAGCAGAGGAAGGTTTAAGGGATTTGGCAGATGCATTGAGAAATATTTGCTGCTAAACCATAATGAAGTATTGATACAGGAACCGCCTTTAGGCCGATATTGGCAAAGGCGGTTCTTTTGTTTAAATGGAAAACTTATAAATGGTCGTAAAGTGATATTCTTCCCCGGCCTTTAAAACAGGAGAAGGAAAGTTCCGGCAGGCCATGGCATTGGGGAAATACTGGGTTTCAAGGCAGAAACCAGAACGTTTAACATAAGCAGCCCCTGATTTGCCGGTTTGTCCTGTTAAAAAGTTGCCGCTATAAAACTGGACGCCTGGTTTGTTAGTATAAACCTCCAGGGATAAATGTGTCTTTGGAGATGAAGCGACAGCAATCTGGCGCATGCCATGACCGTCAAGTATGAAATTGTGATCATAACCGTCGGCATTAACTAATTGCTGTTCATTATTATTGATGTCTTTACCAATGGTTTTAGAAACCCTAAAGTCGAATGCTAAATCAACGACTGGCAGAATTTCACCGGTAGGAAGACAAGCATCGTCGTTAGCAGTAAATGAAGCAGCATTTAATTGTAATAAATGGTCGGTAATATCTCCGTCGTTTTCCCCAGATAAATTAAAATAAGTATGGTTAGTGAGATTGATAATTGTATCTTTGTCACTCACGGCATGGTAATCCAGAATAAATTGATTATCGTCATCGAATGTATAGGTTATTGTAACCTTTAGGTTTCCTGGATAATTTTCCTCTCCATCAGGGGAAATCCTTGAAAAAGTAATGGAATTATCTGAAGCTTCAGCATCGAATATGTATTTATCAAAGCCTTTCATACCACCATGTAAATGATTTTTCCCATCATTGAGTGCAAGCTGATAAGGGACGCCATTTAAATTGAATTGTCCTTTACCGATGCGGTTTCCAACGCGGCCAATACAGGCGCCTAAATATCCCTCATTGTTTTCATAGTCGCTTACCGTATTATAGCCAAGGCATATGTCTCGATCTGTACCGGAAGCATCTTTAATCACGATGGACTGAACCGTTGCCCCATAATCCAGGATAGTAATATAATTCCCTTGAGTATTTTTTAAGTTAAAGGCATAAACATTTATACCATCTTTTGTTTTTCCAAATAGTTTTTTTGAAATCTCCATTTTGTACATCTCCTATATAATTTGTATGATAGCTCAATTATATAATAGGTGTTAGATAGAAGTAAATGTGTTTTTTATAGTTTTAGGGTGAAAAAAACATAAATCTAGTGTATAATGAGAAAAGAATATCAAAGAAAGGGATAGAGGCATATGGAGTTAAAGATGGAAATGGCGCAAAATCTTGCGTTATCCCAGCGGATGATACAATCGACAGAAATCTTACAGATGAGTTCACAGGAATTAGATGTTTATATTAAAGAACTGGCAGTTGAGAATCCGGTAATGGACATCGAAGATGACTATCAAATCCCAGATAAAGAGTATGAAATCAGGAAGAAGCTGGAATGGTTGAAGTCCAGCGATGAGCAGAATCGTGTCTATTACTCCCAGGAGTATAATGAAGACGGTGAGCAGAAAGACATGTGGAATTTCAGCGAAGATCTCGGTGAGGATCTGGCGGAATACTTATATTCACAATTAATCAATACTGATTTTACGCCTGAGGAATATGAAGTTGTTGATTATATGATACATTGTCTGGATTCGAAGGGATATTTAGAAGATAACCTCACAGATGTAAGCAGCCGCTTTTCAATATCGATGGAAAAAGTTGAAGGACTTTTAAAATTGCTGCAGGGATTGGAACCGGCAGGGGTTTGTGCAAGGAATTTACAAGAATGCCTGTTAATTCAGCTGGAACGTTTGAAATTAGGTGATACAACGACCAGAAAGATTGTCACAGATTATCTGGAGTTGGTCGGCAAAAACCAGTTACATATTATCGCAAAGAAGCTGAAAATTTCCTTGGAGGAAGTTACCACGGCTTGCGAGACGATTAAACAATTAAATCCGAAGCCAGGCAACTGCTTTAGTTCAAGAGAGCATCTAAAATATATTACCCCTGATGTGACGATTGTAAAATTAAGCGGATACTATGAAATATTACTAAATGAATACACTTACCCTAAGATAAACATAAATGATTACTATCTTAAAATTCTTAAAGATGAATCACAGGAAGAGGCCAAAACCTATGTTGCCGATAAAGTGAAACAGGCAGAATGGGTTGTTAATTGTATTTCACAAAGGAACAATACACTTCTTCATGTGACTAAAGCTATCATTGATCATCAGGAGGCTTTTTTTGCAAAAGGTCCTGGGAATATAAAGCCTATGAAGCTCTTAGATATTGCAGGAGTCGTCGGTGTCCATGAATCAACAGTCAGCCGTGCCGTAAGGGACAAGTATGTCCAATGTTCATGGGGTATTTACCCAATGAACTACTTCTTTTCAAAAGGAATAGAATCCAAGGGACCGGGGGATAAGTTCACACCGGAGGATATTAAAACCAGAATACAGGTGCTTCTTGAACAAGAAAACAAACAAAAGCCTTACAGCGACAGAATGGTAACAGAAACCTTAAATGAACAGGGAATAAAGATATCAAGACGGACTGTTGCTAAATACCGGGAAGAGATGGGAATTAAAGATGCCGGAGGACGAAAAATATTTATCTAAATTTTGCCATTAAGTCAAATACCCCGCCGCAGGCAGCGGGGTATTTGTATGCCCTAATACTGCCCTCCATTTACTTTGGGACTGATGCGATGGCAGGTACAATCCTTGGAATTACGGCATCATTGATTATGTTTATAGCCGGATACATATATTTATCATGGAGACAAAAGAAATTGGCAAATGCCGGGGAAACTTTTGATGAGCCTGAAAAGTTTAAAATTGTAGATAAAGGGAGCTTGCCCAATCCCTATTTATCTTTAGTACCCCTTATTACGGTAGTTGTAACATTAAATGTATTCAAATGTCATATCGTCATAGCGCTTTTAGCTGGGATTGCGGTTGTTATGCTGCTGAACATAACTAAAACGAGAGAATTTATAACAGCCTTTAATGAAGGTGCCAGTGGTTCGGTACTGGCGATTGTAAATACAGCAGCGGCAGTAGGATTTGGAGCGGTTGTTAAGGCTGTACCGGGATTTGCGGTTCTGTCATCGATATTACTAGGACTGCAGGGCAGTCCTATGATATCAATAGCCATTGCCGTAACGGTCCTGGCCGGAGCGACTGGTTCCTCATCAGGCGGCATGGGGATAGCCCTTAGTGCATTGGGAACACAATATATGGAAATTGCAAATCAAATGAATATTAATCCTGAAGCATTTCACAGGATTGCTTCAATTGCATCAGGCGGATTGGATTCTCTCCCTCACTGTGGAGCTGTTATTACACTTTTGGCGGTAACCGGAATGAAACATAAAGATTCATATGGAGATATTGGCATGGTGACATGTGTAATTCCGCTTATCGCAACAGCAATAGTTGTGATTATGGGGAGTACGGGAATCGTATAAGAGTATAATCTGCAGTAAAACGCAAAGCATAGTGAATTTTCATAGGTTGTTATATAATAAACGTATTCTGTAAGATAAAGAAAATAAAAGTTAAGTGGGAAGTGAAATCTACCTATGACTATTAAACAATTAACATATTTTATTACAGTAGCAAAATATGAAAATTTCACATGTGCGGCTAATGAACTATATATAACTCAATCTGCATTAAGCAAAATAATATAACTTTAAACCTCTTGGAGGAGGGGGCAAACAGCGTAAAGAATAAAGTAGAAGAAGGAGAAATAGATATTGGCGTTGTAATCCTCCCTTTCTCTTCAGGAGACTTTATGATTACGCCTGCATTTAGTTCAGATTGCGTATTAATTGTAAATAAATCCCATCGTCTGGCGGAGAGGAAAGAGGCTGCTTTTTGTGAGCTCCGGGATGAACAGTTTATATCTTTGGGAAAAACGTTTATGCTGTATGATCGGACGAAAGCGCTTTGTAGGAGCGTCGGATTTGAGCCTAATATAATGATAGAGAGTACGCAATGGGACTTTGTGGCAGAGATGGTTTCCTTGAATCAAGGTATTGCAATTCTGCCAAGGCCGATATTATCAAGATTCCATTCCCAGAATATACGTATTCTTGCCTTGAGAGAACCAGAGTTTCCCTGGAATATTGCTTTGATCATTAAAAAGGATAAATATGTATCAAATGCAATTAAATCATTTATTAAATTTGTTGAAAATGAAGTAAAGAAAGCAAATATGGTTGAATAATATTTAAACGTTTTCTACGAATTTTTATCAATTAATTAATAAAAAATTAACAATTTAACACTTGGAATCTGAGCTGCTTTATAATTTTATGAGAATTTAACCTTATCAGGCAAGTCCCCCCGCTTCCGTAAGCGGGGGTAAGGACTAGCCTGTTTCGGCAGGAGCCTAAGCTCCTGCCAAAATGCCTGAGGTATTCCCATAGCGGGAAAACCCATAAAATATACGTCAGCTATGATGAGCGAATATTTTTGCCCTCAATAAATTGAAAATGGGGACAAACGAAATTATTCTCGTTTGAATTTTCTTGTTTTTTTATCAAATTTATGTATAATAGATATTGGACATATTTTTAATCTTATACAAATAATTATTTACAAAATTAAACTAAAAAACAAAGTTGAAAAGAAAGGATGTTAAGAAAATGTCAAATGTGTTGACTGAAATTAAGGAAAATATTGGTATTCTAACGATTCATAAACCACAGGCTTTAAACGCATTGAATGATGAAGTGCTTCATGATTTAGATGAAGCATTTACTAAATTAGATGCAGATGAAGATATTTACGTCATTGTTATTACCGGTGCCGGTAAAGCCTTTGTAGCTGGGGCGGATATTTCTCAAATGAAAGATTTCGGCGCTATCCAAGGTAAGGCATTCGGTGTTTATGGGAATGACGTATTTTTAAGAATCGAAAATTCCGTAAAACCTGTCATTGCAGCCATTAATGGTTTCGCATTAGGTGGAGGTAATGAGCTGGCAATGAGCTGCGATTTACGTGTTGCCAGTGAAAAAGCTAAGTTTGGACAGCCTGAAGTTAATTTGGGGATTACTCCGGGATTCGGAGGAACACAGCGTCTTGCCCGCATAGTGGGAGCCGCTAAAGCAAAAGAACTCATTTTTACAGCTAAGACGATTGACGCCGGTGAAGCCGAGAAAATCGGTTTAGTCAACAAAGTGGTTTCTGTGGAAATGCTTATGGATGAGGCGATGGTTATGGCAAGAGACATTGCAAAGAATGCACAGATAGCTGTAAGACAGTCCAAGGCATGTATTAATAGAGGTTTGCAGACAGACATGAATACTGGCGCCGCTTTTGAAGCTGAGGCTTTCGGTTTATGTTTTGCAACTGAAGATCAAAAGGATGCCATGACAGCATTCGTTGAAAAAAGAAAACTAGAAAAATTCAAAAATAGATAGTTTTAAATTTTAGGAGGATAAGGTCATGAAAAAAGTTTTTATTATCGGTGCAGGCCAAATGGGGCTTGATATCGGACAAGTTTTTGCTAAGGCAGGAAGCGAAGTAGTATTCAGGGATATTTCAAATGAGATCTTAGAAAAGTCCATAGCTAAATTAAACAAAGGACTAGACCGATTAATCAGCAAGGGTAAGATAGATGAAGCTGCTAAAGCTGATATTCTATCAAAAATTTCAACAACGACGGATTTGGCACCCGCACAGGATGCGGATCTGGTTTTAGAAGCTATTGTAGAAAATGTACAGATTAAGAAAGATTTATTTGCACAGTTGGATACGATTTGTAAACCGGATTGTATTTTTGCAACAAATACATCTTCTATCTCCATCACCGAAATTGCTTCGGCAACCAAGAGAGCTGATAAGTTTATCGGGATGCACTTCTTTAATCCGGCTACAGTGATGAAGCTTGTTGAAGTTATTCGTGGATTACATACTTCGGATGAAACCTTTAAGGCAATTTACGACTTATCTTTAACTATTGGCAAAGATCCTGTTGAAGTTAAGGAAGGTCCGGGTTTTGTTGTTAACAAGATTTTAATTATGATGATTAATGAGGCTGTTGTAGTATTAGAAGATGGCTTGGCTACCGTAGAAGATATTGATAAGGCTATGAAGTTAGGCTGCAATCATCCTATGGGTCCATTGGCTTTAGCTGATTTAATCGGACTGGATACATGCCTGCATATCATGGATACTTTCTATACAGAAACATGTGATTCAAAGTACAGGCCGGCAAGATTATTAAGACAAATGGTTCGCGGCGGGAAGCTTGGCAGAAAAACAGGTGCCGGATTTTACGATTACTCAAAATAGCCGAAGATGAACCAGTGGATTTAAGGAGGATAATTAATTATGGATTATAATTTGTCTAAAGAACATCTTTTATTGCAAGAGATGTATCGCAGCTTTGCAGAAAACGAAGTAAAGCCTTTGGCGGAAGAGGTTGACGAAGAGGAACGTTTTCCGGTTGAAACAGTAAAGAAGATGGCCAGAAATGGAATGATGGGCATTCCTTTCCCGAAAGAATATGGCGGGCAGGGAGGCGATGTCCTTGGCTACGTCATGTGTGTTGAAGAATTATCCAAAGTTTGTGGTACAACAGGCGTTATTGTGTCGGCTCATACTTCACTTTGTGGAGCGCCTATTTATGAAAACGGTACTGAAGAACAAAAACAAAAATATTTAGTTCCCCTTGCTAAAGGAGAAAAGCTTGGCGCCTTTGGCCTGACTGAGCCGGGAGCCGGTACTGATGCCTCAGGACAGCAGACTAAGGCTGTTTTAGAAGGCGATCATTATGTCCTTAATGGCAGCAAAATATTTATTACAAACGCTGGCTATGCCGATATTTTTATCATTTTAGCAATGACTGATAAATCGAAAGGGACCCGCGGTATTTCAGCATTTATTGTCGAAAGAGATTTCCCGGGATTTTCGGTAGGAAAGCATGAGAAGAAAATGGGAATCAAAGGTTCTTCCACCTGTGAATTGGTTATGGAGAACTGTATTGTTCCTAAGGAAAATCTTCTCGGTGCAGAAGGTAAAGGTTTTGGTATTGCCATGAAGACCTTAGACGGCGGACGTATTGGTATTGCCGCCCAGGCTTTAGGTCTTGGTGAAGGCGCTATTGATGAAGTTGTTAAGTATACAAAAGAAAGAACACAGTTCGGAAGACGTATTTCTCAGTTCCAGAATACCCAGTTCCAGTTGGCCGATATGCATACGCAGATGGAAGCGGCTAAACTTCTTGTTTATAAAGCAGCCTGCAAAAAGGAGGCTAGGCAGCCATATACTAAGGATGCAGCTATGGCTAAGTTGTTCGCCGCTGAAGCAGCCATGTCAGTAACAACAAAAGCTGTCCAGCTGTTTGGCGGTTATGGATATACAAGAGAATACCCGGTTGAGCGTATGATGCGTGATGCGAAGATTACCGAAATCTACGAAGGCACTTCGGAAGTACAACGTATGGTAATTTCGGCGAACCTTGGTGTTAATTAGTGTGCTGTCTGGCTGATATCCAGGTAACATCAACCAGAAATACACTAGGATTTTAAAAAAGGAGAAATTGACGATGAAGAATATATTAGTGTGCGTTAAGCAAGTGCCGGACACAACTGAGGTAAAGTTAGATCCAAAGACTGGAACACTTATCAGGGACGGCGTACCAAGTATTATCAACCCTGATGATAAGGCAGGGATTGAGATTGCATTACAATTAAAAGAGAAGACAGGTGCTAAGGTGACAGTTTTATCTATGGGGCCAATGCAGGCGGACATAGCTATGCGTGAAGCCCTGGCCATGGGCTGTGACGAAGCCGTCCTTTTATCGGGACGGGAGTTTGCCGGTTCAGATACATGGGCGACCTCCTCAGCCATTGCAGCTGCTATTAAGAATCTGCCTTATGATTTGATTATTGCCGGAAGACAGGCTATCGACGGTGATACGGCACAGGTAGGCCCACAGATTGCAGAACATCTTAACATACCTCATATCAGCTACGTGGCTGACGCCAACGTAGAAGGTGATACATTGGTTGTCAAAAGAGATTTTGAAGACCGTTACCATATGATTGAAGCTAAGACGCCATTGTTATTAACTGCATTGGGTGAAACAACCGAACCCAGATATATGAGTGTTGGAGGAATCTATGATGCTTACCGTGAAAAAGAGGTTAAAGTATGGTCTTATGAAGATGTAAAAGACAATGTAGACCCTGCGAATCTTGGCTTGAAAGGTTCACCGACCAGAGTTAAAAAGTCTTTCACAAAGCCGGTTAAGGCAGCAGGAGTTCTGCATGAGGACGTCAGTGCAGATGAAGCGGTCGATTTGATCATCAGTAAACTTCAGGAAAAATATATCATATAGCAGGGAGCAGGTGTAGAAATGAGTAAGAATGTATATGTATACGCAGAGCAGCGTGATGGTGTATTCCAAAAGGTTGCTTATGAATTAATTGGTAAAGCGAAGGAGTTAGCGCAAGATCTGGATCAGAAAGTCGTTGCAGTGGCTCTTGGAGATAAAATAACACATGCGGCCAAAGAGTTATTTAGTTATGGAGCAGATCAGGTTATCGTTGTTGACCATCCTACGCTTTTGGAATACTTAACAGAGCCTTTTACAAAGGCCATGTATGCCGTTATTAAGGCGAAGGATCCGGAGATTGTATTGTATGGTGCTACTGCTATCGGCAGAGATTTAGCTCCGAGAGTGTCCGCACGGGTACATACCGGTCTTACCGCTGATTGTACAAAGCTTGAAATTGATGCAGAGACAAAAGGCCTTATGATGACTCGTCCGGCATTTGGCGGAAATATCATGGCAACGATTATTTGTCCAGATTATCGTCCGCAGATGGCGACTGTACGTCCGGGTGTTATGAAGGCTTTAGAGAAAGATGCATCTCAGACGGGTGAGGTAGAGGTTTTTGATGCAGGCTTAAGTGAAAACGATGTTAATTTGAAAATTCGTGAAGTTGTTAAAGAAACTAAGAAGGTTGCAGATATTACTGAAGCAAAAGTTCTGGTATCCGGAGGACGTGGTATCGGCGGGGCAGAAGGATTTGCAGCGTTGAAAGAGCTGGCCGACGAGTTAGGCGGAGAGATTTCATCTTCCAGGGCATGTGTAGATGCCGGGTGGATTATCAGAGATCATCAGGTCGGCCAGACCGGTAAGACGGTACGTCCCGATGCCTATATCGCCTGCGGTATTTCAGGGGCTATCCAGCATGCTGCCGGGATGGAGGATTCGGAATTAATTATTGCCATCAATAAGAATAATACCGCACCAATATTTGATATTGCTGATGTGGGTATTGTCGGAGATGTAGACGTTATTGTGCCAAAACTTACGGAAGCGCTAAAAAAAATAAAAGGTTAAAGAATCACAAAAGAGTTGAAAAATGACAAGAAGTTTGTCGTTTCTCAACTCTTTTTATATTTCTATAGGTAATAAATATCAAGTGGGCAAGCACAGCGAATATTCAACATAATGTTGTTGCGATATGGCAAAAAACAACGTATACTAAGGATATAGAAGAGGAGGAGTTAATGGATAGAAGAGCTTACAAAACAATTTTGTTTGATTTAGACGGTACATTAACGGACCCGAAAGAGGGGATTACCAAGTCTGTTAAGTATGCACTTGATGCTTTTGGTGTCAAGGATGTCAGTTTAAATGATTTGATAAAGTTTATTGGGCCACCCTTGACAGATGCGTTTGTGGAATTTTATGGATTTAGTGAGGAAGAGGCTAAGCAGCTGCTTATAAAGTATAGAGAAAGATTTGCAGAGAAAGGTATTTTTGAAAATAGGCTTTATGACGGGATTAAGCCTTTACTGGAGGATTTAAAGAAGCGCGGGAAGATTATTGCTTTGGCCACATCTAAGCCGACAGTATATGCCAAACAGATTCTTGAGCATTATGATATTATCGAACATTTCGATATAATCATAGGAAGCTATTTGGATGGCAGGAGAACGAAAAAGGGTGATGTTATACAAGGGGTTATTGATGCTCTTGGTGATAATGATACGAGTAAGATGCTAATGGTGGGAGATCGAAAGCATGATGTAGAGGGTGCGGCCGAACATGGAATTGATTGTGCCGGGGTAGCATTTGGCTATGGCGGACGGGAGGAATTAATGAAAGCAGGTGCGGCATATATTGTTGGCACTGTGAATGAGCTTCAGGCATTGATTCTAAAAAATGAATAATAAACTGTAACATGGTATTATTATTTTTTCAAGATATGTATTTACAATTGTGTGTTTTTAGCATAAAATAATATGGTGTGTTTAGCCCGCAGCAAGAACGCTTTGGTGTTCTTAAAATAATAATAACATATGAGGAGCTGATTTCATGGTTAAAGCAATTGTTGGTGCGAACTGGGGAGATGAAGGTAAAGGTAAGATTACGGACATGCTGGCCGAGAAGTCTGATATTATAGTCAGATTTCAGGGTGGAAGTAATGCAGGTCATACGATTATCAATAATTATGGTAAGTTTGCGCTTCATTTACTGCCTTCAGGTGTATTCTATGATCATACAACAAGTATTATCGGTAATGGTGTCGCATTGAATATACCATACCTGATCGAAGAGATAAATGGCCTTGTAAGCAAAGGGGTTCCAAAACCAAAGGTGTTGGTTTCTGACAGAGCCCAGATCCTGATGCCATACCATATTTTATTTGACCAGTATGAAGAAGAAAGACTTGGTAAACAATCCTTTGGCTCTACAAAATCAGGTATTGCTCCTTTTTATTCTGATAAATATGCTAAAATAGGTTTTCAGGTAAGCGAACTGTTTGATGATGAAGAGGCATTGAAAGTAAAAGCATACCGTATTCTGGAAACAAAGAATGTTTTGATTGAACATTTATATCATCAGGAGAAGATAAATCCCGAAGAAATCTTTAAAACCCTTCTAGAATACCGTGAAATGATTCGTCCATATGTCTGTGACGTTTCCCTATATCTGCACAATGCGATTAAGGCAGGGAAAAACATTTTGTTAGAAGGTCAGTTGGGTTCCTTGAAAGATACGGATTTTGGCATTTATCCAATGGTGACTTCATCTTCGACGCTGGCAGCCTATGGCGCCATCGGCGCCGGCATACCTTGTTATGAAATTAAGGATATCATAGCAGTCGTCAAAGCTTATTCCAGTGCGGTAGGAGCGGGAGAATTTGTGTCGGAAATATTTGGCGAGGAAGCCGACGAATTAAGAAAACGTGGCGGTGACGGCGGCGAGTATGGAGCTACAACGGGACGTGCCAGACGGATGGGATGGTTTGATGCAGTGGCAAGCCGCTATGGCTGCCGTATGCAGGGAGCGTCTCAGGCCGTGCTGACAGTCATAGATGTGCTTGGATATTTAGATGTGTTACCTGTCTGCATAGGTTATGAAATAGACGGCCATATGACTAAGGATTTTCCGACGACTCACCTTTTAAAGAAGGCCAAACCGGTTTATGAATACTTACCCGGATGGAAAGAAGATATCAGGGGGATTACGGAATATAGCCGGCTTCCGTTAAACTGCAGAAAGTATATTGAATTCATTGAGAAAGAGTTGGAAGTCCCTGTTAATATGGTTTCTAATGGCCCGGGCAGACATGAAATTATTGTCAGATAAACACTTTTCCAATTATTTACGATAAGTTAAGAGAATCTTTAAAATATAGACATCATAAGTTCATAGTTACCGAATATAATAGTAAATGAACTAAATCTAAAAAGGAGGTAACTATATCGATGAACTATGAGGTTTATAGTGAAGAAAGTAATATAATTAATCATATAGATTTTATGAACATTAAAAAGAAGATTTCATCCAACATGATAATCCGGGAGGGCAAGGAATTTTATATCAGAAAGATATATTTTAACAGAGATATTAATTATCTGGATAATTCAGATAAGGAAAAGAACAACTGTGATACTTTTTCTATTAATATCAAAGATAACAGCCTTGATTTTATCATGTTGGAGAAAAAAAGCTTTAGGGAAGGCATTATTCATAAGAATTATACATACATTTCAAAGGCGCAATGTGATTCAATTCTAACTGGTGACATTAGCTGGATGAAAGATGAGATCAATGATATTTTAAACGATCTGTATTTACAAATGACGATTAATGAAATTAAAATAGGAGTTGTTGTAGACTACCAACGTGAAGTTTACAGATTAAATTCCAGTGATAATTATTTTATTTTTGATAAAGCCATTAAATCTACATATGATATAAAAGGCCTTGATTTGCTTAAAGCAGAGCTTCAGATGAGAGACCGGCTGGAGAAGAATAAAACGGTGATGACTTATCGGCAATCCATTAATATTCCGAGATTTGTAGCCAATGTTTTACATCTTGGAGAAAGTATCCGGCCTGGTGTATTGACAGCTTTGTAGTAAGTAAGACTTTATTAATAATTAATAGAATGGAAAGGATTTACCATTTTGGTATCCTTTCCTTTTTTAACCTCCAAATTAATTTTCAATTGCGCCACCTACACATATGGTGTTATAATCTTAATATGCATATGACGAAAAATAAATTATGATGTAGAATAATTATGGATATAAAGTGTAGGTGAGCAGCTTGAAAGAGAAAATTAATTTATTATCAAAAGGAATATTCGAATATGAAAGGCCGGAAATCGTAGTTTCTGAAGAGATGATACAGATAGATGTAGAGTCAGGAAATACATTTACCGGTTATTTTGATATCAACAGTATTAATGGCACAGATATAAGAGCGATGATATTTTCTTCCAATAAGCTGATGATGTGTAAAGAAAGCAGTGTCATAGGAACCAGCAACCGGATCAATTATGAATTTGATTCCAGCCGTCTTGAGCCGGGTGATGTTGTTAAAGGCCACTTTAGTATTATTAGTAACGGGGGAGAGGTGGAGGTGCCCTTTCAGATAAAGGTATGCCTGCCCTACCAGGAGACAAGCATTGGCCATATCAGGGATTTGTCAGGCTTTACGAATCTTGCACAGGAAAACTGGCATGAGGCGGTAAAGTTATTTCGTTCATCTCATTTTAAAAGAGTCTTTTTAGTTAATAAAAAATATGCCCATATTTATGATAAGCTGATTCAAAGCAGGAATAAGAATCAGGCGTTGGAAGAATTTTTATGCACATTGAAAAGGAAGAAGAAAATAGATATTACGATAACAAGAGACGATATTGAACATCTTTACTTGCAGGAAATATATAGTGACAGAATTGTCATCGAGAAGGATGGCTGGGGTTATCAAAAGATATCAATATCAACAGAAGGGGATTTCTTAAGTGTATATAAGAATGACCTGACCACGGAAGATTTTCTGGGAAGCTATTATGAACTGGAATATGTCATTGACCCGAAATATTTTAAATATGGAAATAATTATGGGAAGATTGTTGTACAGACATTTTCAAAAACTATCGAAATCCCTGTACTTTGCATCAAAGGATTGAAAAGAAATGATGTAATAGAAAGAAAATCTTTAAAAGAAGGCATTTTCGAAATATCTAAAAATTTCATCCTATTACAGATGAAACGGATAACCTTTGAAGAATGGAGAAATGAGACAAGGGAGGCTGTGGATTGTTGTTTGAATAACAGCAAAGAAGTTATTTACCGCCTCCATGAAGCTCATTTTATGACACTGACGGGAGAAAGAGATAATGCCAAAGAAATACTTGATGGTATTAATGGAAGAGAGATTCGCCATAAATCAGTGGCACAATATTGCTACTTTTTATATATTTCTTCATTGGTTCGTGAAGATGATAATTATACGAAATTTGCACTGGATAAAATTGAAACATATTATGAGCGTTATGATGATTGGCGGCTTCTATGGATGCTTCTTCAAATGAATCCTAAAATCCAGAATTCCAGACGCTATATTATGATAAAGTCGGCTTTTTATAGTGGCTGCAAGAATCCACTACTTTATTTTGAAGCACTTAAAGCGGTCAATGGGGATCCGTCTTTGATGCGGGAATTCGGTTCTTTTGAAACCCAATTGGCGGCGTGGGGAACCAGAAATGATTGTATTGAGAGAGGGGTTGTTTTTCAGTATGCAGAACTGGTCCTCCGCGGTAAGGATTTTAATGGACTGGCTTTAAGAACTTTAATAGAGCAGTGTGACGTTTATGAACATAAAGACATCTTAAGCGCTATCTGCAGTTTGTTGATCAGAGGAGAAATAACCGATTCAAAATATCATAAGTGGTATGCTTTTGGTGTGGAATCCTCCATAAAGTTAACCAGGTTATATGAGTATTACATGTATTCACTGGAAGGCGAGGAGATTAAAACACTTCCTGTCGGCGTAATGATTTATTTCAGCTATAATAACCAGCTGAGTGCCGGGTATAAAGCCATGTTGTATGCGTACATAGTTAAGAATAAAGAGACACAGCCTAAAATATACAGAGATTATGAAAATATTATGAAGGCCTTTACCCATGAGAGGCTTAAGGCTGGTGATATCAATGAGAACCTGGTGGTTTTGTTCAGACATTTTATTACGGTTGATAAAATCAATTATAAAATAACCGAACAGCTGCCATGCGTTATGTTTAAGCATCAGGTCATATGCCATCATGAGGGGATTAAAAGCGTTATCGTTTCACATCGGGAAGTAGAAACTGAGCAATATTATCCTTTGGTCAATCAAAAGGCCTATGTGGATGTATATATGGAGGACTATTATCTCATTTTTGTAGATAAGCAGGAGAATCGGTATATATATTCGGTTGAATATGAGCTAGTTAAGCTGATGGATGAGAGAGAATATATGAAAATATGTTTTGACCTTAATCCAGGCGACTCTTATATTTTGCTTAACCGCAGTGAAAGAGCCATGAAATATCAAAAAATTGATGAAATTTCAATTGATATTTATAAACGTACTTTAAAACTGCAGAATATTAAAGATCAATATTATAAAAATATTTTAAAAAATCTCATTGATTTTTATTATGATAATTATGAGGGCGAGACACTTGAAAAATATCTGCTTAAATTAGATATTAGCAAATTGGACGGGGCCGAACGTGGAGGCATTATCGAATACTTTATCCAAAGGGGCCTCTTTGACAGGGCGTATGATGCAATAATCAGATATGGTTATGATAATATTCAGGATAAGAAGTTGATGCGGATGTCCTCAAGGATTATCAGGGATTCCAGGTATCAAAAAGATGATTTTCTTGTAGAAATGTCTTATTATACATTTACCTGCGGGAAATATGATGATGTTATTTTGGAATATTTGATTCGCCACTATTTAGGCACGACAAAAGATTTGTTTGGAATATGGAAGGCTGCCAGGGACTTTGAAGTGAATGCCCATGAATTGGAGGAGAAGCTGTTGTGCCAGATTTTATTTTCAGAAGCCTTCGCCAACAGTGCGGTACAAATATTTGCCTCATATTATCAGACGAAACCCAATGATAAAATTGTAAGAGCTTTTCTTGCCTATTACTCTTACAACTATCTTGTTAAAGAAAAGGATATTGATGCCCAGTTATTCCCTTATATTGAGATTGAACTTGGTCAGATGGAAAAAGCCAGAGATGTATGCAGCCTTGCGTTATTGAGATTTTATTCAGGGCTTCAAGATTTTGATGCAGGACAGAAGCAATTCATCAAAGATGAAATAGGCTATTTTATGGGTAAGGGTATGGTTCTGCCATTCTTCAAAGCGTTTATAGAAGCCGTCGGCCTGCCCCATGAATTGTTGGACAAAGTCTATGTGCAATACTGTACAAATCCTAAAAATACCGTGAGGATTCACTATATGTTTGATGACGGAAATAAGACTTCTAAAAATTTTATTGTGGAAGATATGCGGAATACTTTTGGAGGAATTTTTGTCAAAGATTTCAAATTATTTAGTGATGAGCAGGTTCAATATTATATTTCCGAGAAAAATGAGTTTTCTGAAACGATTACAGAAAGTAAGACAATACGTGAAAGTAAGTCCTGGAGTAAGAATATGGCAACCGGCCATGACAAGATTAATCACATGATCCGGCTTTGTAGCGATCAAGATGATGAGGCACTGATAGAGTCTGTTGAAGAATTTGAACAGATGATATATGTCAGCAGGAAGTTGTTTACGATATTGCAATAAAGGTGGGAATAGATATGAAAGTAAAAAAGCTGATAATTGGTTATGACTTATGCAGCGATTATTCCAGGATAAGCTGTTATAACGAGAAAAAGAAAGAGCCGGAATCCATCTGTATGGCCGGAGATAAAATTTCTCATCAAATCCCTACAGTTTTATTTAAAGATAGATTGACGGGCGAATGGAGTTTTGGTGAGGAAGCTTTACAAAATGCCAATGAAAAAGATGGCTGGCTGTTTGAAAACTTTGTTGCCGAATATGGAGAGGAACCATTGATATGCGTATACGGGGAGCAATATGAGAAAAGAGAACTGATAGAAACATTTGTGACATTATCATTGACATTGCTGAATTATTATTACCCAATGAATATGATAGAGGCTATAACATTTACAACCCCGGAACTAAGTCAAAGGTTAATTGCAGATTTGAAATCCTTGAAAAGCCTACCCCAGTTGGAATTGAGCCGAATTGATGCCCACAGCCACATTGCCAGTTATGAGTATTATGCCCTGAGCCAGAATAAGGATTTATGGCGTCATGATGTAGGCTTATTCGAATATGATTCCAAAGGGCTTGCGTATTATCATCTATCTATATCCAGAAGACATCTCCCCATCATTGTTGAGGCATCGGTCTTTCCTTTATCGGCGTACTTAAATTATGAGGATTATAAAAGTTGTTCTGATCCTGAATTGGATAGAAGATTTTTAGAAATTGTTAAAGAAGTGATGAGCCAAAAAATTATTTCCACAGTCTATTTATGTGGTGAAGGCTTTGAGGAAGACTGGATGAATTTATCTTTAAAGACTTTATGCATGAACCGGCGGGTTTTTAAAGGCCAGAACTTATATGCTAAAGGTGCCTGCTATAGCGGTCTTATTGAAAGCCAGGATGCAAAACAAGATAATTTTATGATTCTCAATGATGATATCGTTTCTAAGTGGGTTTATATTCGCGGCAGCCATGGCCGGGAAACGATACGTTATGAATTAGTAAAGGCGGGAGATTATTGGTATAATATCAATCAAAAGGTAGAGTTTGTCCTTGATCAGACAGATACGGTAATTTTATATGTCAGGGATGTTAGAACGAACAAAGAAATAGGCATACCGCTGAAACTGGAAGCACTGCCTGCGCGGGAAACGAAAACTACAAGGATTGAGTTCGATTTAAGCTTTGAAAGCTCTAAAGTCTGTAATATAGTGATGCGAGATGCAGGTTTCGGCAGTCTTTTTAAGGCTACTGACAAAACCTGGGAGAAGCGTCTCAACATTGATGAATATGAGGGCCAAAAGGCAGAGGAGGAAACGGGACGTCTGATCATTTGTAAGCCTTTGCCTGAAAAAATACCTTATTATTTTACGATTAGCGGAGTCAAAGTATATACCATAGAAGAATTGTGCTATTATATTTATAATAATATTTTTGCCGTTCATGAAGAAGTATTTGAAGAAGATTTGTTTTACTGGCTGGAAAAAGGTGTGTTGCAAGAAAAGCTGGCCAGAGGCATGCGGAATATGAAGAAGGCCAATCCTTCCCTTAAAGAACTGGTACGCTACCTGCTTACATATGTAGATTATTATTCTGAAGAAGAATGTTATCAGCTAATGCTTATTATTGATGAATTTGAATTGCAGGATCCTATTGAATCCAGTAAGGTAGAGGCGGATAATTATATCAAATATGCCAGATATGCCGAAGCGATTACTGTCTATACCAACATTATTTATCAGATTGAGCATGATAAAGACATCAATATAACTAAGCCATTTAAAGGGGATGTATATCATAATTTGGGCGTGGCTTATATGCGGCTTCTGAATGGCAATGCAGCAAAAGAAGCTTTTAAGAAAGCCTATTTCTTAAACCGGAATAAAGAATCCCTGAAAAGCCACTTATGGGCCTTAAAGCTCTTAAACGATGAATCTGGATTTTTTGATATTACTGAGGAATATCATTTATCAGAGGATTTTATAAAGACTGTATTGGAGGAGTATAACCGGATATTTGAAGATTCCAAAACCAACAATCAGCGGTATGATAATACTATGAAGAGATTTTCAGAGACTTCTGATGCTTATAATCAGGAAGCGAGGGCGTATATTGATGAATTAAAACAGTGGTATAAGGGTGAAGGGCAGTAGGGCGGTAAACTTTTTTTGTGAAGAGCAGTAAATATCTTGACAAATTGACTAAAGAAGAATAACATAATAAAAAGAATAGAGAAAATGTAGTGATAAAGAAGAGTAAGGATTGTGCCTTGCCAGAGATAACTGCCCAGTGTATTGCAGTTTGCCGTACGCTAAGCTGGAAGGTGGTTTCAAGAAGCAGATCCTGAAGGTAGCTTTTGAACAGCATGGCTGAACGAATAAGTAGGTCATGACGGGTGGTTACGTTATAAACTATAGAGATATAAGTTGTGGCTAAAAGGTACAATTTATGAATTAAGGTGGTAACGCGAGCTTTCGCCCTTTTGTGGGTGGGAGCTTTTTTAATTTATGTGAAAGGAAAGATTATTATGAATTTAGAGAAAAATTATAATCCGTCTTCCATAGAGGATAAAATTTATCAGAGATGGCTGAATAAGAAGTATTTCCATGCGGCGGTAGATAAAAGCAAGAAACCATTTACCATTGTGATTCCGCCGCCAAACATTACCGGGCAGCTGCATATGGGACATGCCCTGGACAATACCCTGCAGGATATATTGATTCGTTACAAAAGAATGCAGGGCTATAATGCACTGTGGCAGCCGGGGACAGACCATGCCAGTATTGCCACAGAAGTTAAAATTATTGAAGCCCTAAAAAAAGAGGGCATTGATAAAGAAGAACTGGGGCGTGAAGGCTTTTTAGAGCGCGCCTGGGAATGGAAGGAAGAATATGGCGGGCGCATCATCGGCCAGTTAAAGAAGATGGGATCTTCCTGTGATTGGGACAGAGAGCGTTTTACAATGGATGAAGGCGGCTCTAAAGCCGTAGAAGAGGTTTTTGTCAATCTTTATCAAAAAGGTTATATCTATAAAGGAGCCAGGATTATTAATTGGTGTCCGGTCTGCCAAACATCTATTTCCGATGCTGAAGTGGAACATGAAGATCAGGCGGGGCATTTCTGGCATATCAATTATCCGGTAGCCGGATCCAAAGAGATGATAGAAATAGCAACCACACGCCCTGAGACGATGCTGGGAGATACTGCAGTTGCAGTCAATCCTGATGATGAAAGGTATAAACATCTGGCAGGTAAAAGCGTTATCTTACCGCTTGTTAACCGTGAGATTCCAATTGTTGAGGATACTTATGTAGATATCGAATTTGGAACCGGAATTGTCAAGATTACACCGGCTCATGACCCCAATGATTTTGAGGTTGGTAAACGTCACAACCTGCCCCAGATTAATATCCTGAATGATGATGCTACCATTAATGAAAATGGCGGTAAATATGCGGGAATGGACAGATATGCTGCCAGAAAAGCGATTGTTAATGATTTAGAGGGTATGGGGCTTCTCGTAAAAATCGAAGACCATGCCCACAATGTAGGTATCCATGACCGCTGCCAAACAACAGTTGAACCTTTAATTAAGCAGCAGTGGTTTGTGAAAATGGAAGAACTGGCAAGGCCTGCCATTGAAGCGGTGAAAACAGGAGAGTTAAAGTTTGTGCCAGAGCGTTTTGATAAGATATATCTGCATTGGCTTGAAACTATTAGGGATTGGTGCATCTCTAGACAATTGTGGTGGGGGCACCGGATACCGGCTTATTATTGCCGGGACTGTGGAGAAATCATCGTCGCAAAAAGTGATAATGTGCCTGCCGTATGCCCGAAATGCGGGAATGCCGATATTATCCAGGATGAAGATACCCTGGATACATGGTTTTCTTCAGCATTATGGCCATTTTCCACCCTGGGCTGGCCTGAGAAGACAGAAGAGATGGATTATTTTTATCCCACGGATGTTTTGGTAACCGGCTATGATATTATTTTCTTCTGGGTTATCCGAATGGTATTTTCCGGTCTTGAGCATACCGGAAAGCTACCCTTTAATACTGTCTTGATGCATGGTCTTGTAAGAGATTCCCAAGGCCGTAAAATGAGCAAATCCTTAGGGAACGGTATTGATCCTTTAGAAGTTATTGATAAATATGGTGCGGATGCCCTGCGCTTTACGCTGGTAACAGGTAATGCCCCGGGAAATGATATGCGCTTTTATTGGGAGCGTGTGGAGGCAAGCAGAAACTTTGCCAATAAAGTGTGGAATGCTTCAAGATTCATATTAATGAATTTCGACCAGGCAAATGAAGCCGATATATCTATCAAGGGAGTTAAACTGAATCAGTTAACCCAGGCAGATCGATGGATTTTATCTAAAGTTAATTCATTGGCTAAAGAAGTGACAGACAATATGGATAAGTACGAGCTGGGTATCGCCGTAGGGAAGCTGTATGATTTTATTTGGGAAGAGTTTTGCGACTGGTATATTGAAATGGTTAAACCGCGCCTGTACAATAATGATGACCAGACAAAAGCCGCAGCCTTGTGGACACTGAAAACCGTTTTGATTTCTGCACTGAAATTATTGCACCCTTATATGCCGTTTATTACCGAGGAGATTTTTATATCATTACAGGCTGATGAAGAGTCTATGATGATTTCCAAGTGGCCCTATTATAAAGCGCAGTGGTATTTCCCTGAGGAAGAAGCTGCTGTTGAGACGATTAAAGAGGCCGTTCGAGGTATCCGTAACATCCGTGCCCAGATGGATGTGCCGCCAAGTAAGAAGTCTCAGGTAATCGTTGTATCCGGCAATGAAGCGGTGCGGCAAATATTTGAATCAGGGAAAGCATTCTTCGCTACGTTGGGTCATGCAAACGAAGTAATTGTTCAGGCAGATAAGACTGGCATAGGGTCGGATGCTGTTTCAGCTGTTATCCGGGATGCAGCTATTTATATGCCGTTGGCGGATTTAGTCGATGTAGAAAAAGAAATTAAACGTTTAGAAAGTGAAGAAACTAAATTAAATAAAGAAATCGCCAGGGCAGCAGGAATGTTAAGCAATCCTAATTTTGTCAATAAAGCGCCGGAAGCTAAAATAAATGAAGAAAAGAATAAGTTTGATAAGTATACACAGATGCTTGGACAGGTCAAAGAACGTTTAGAGTCATATCGGAAATAGACTATCAGGAGGAAAACTCATGGAACAATTAACAAAATCACAGGCACAGACATTATTGGAATCGACAACCTCACAGCCTCATCTGATGCTGCATGCATTGGCGGTGAGTGCAGCGATGGGAGCAATGGCAAAACATTTTGGGGCAGATGCCGGGTATTGGGAAGCCGTTGGGCTGCTGCACGATTATGATTATCAACAGTATCCCCAAGAACACTTACAGCATACGGAGCAGCCCTTACGTGAAGCGGGCGTTGATGAGGGAAGCATCCGGGCGATTCTCTCCCATGGCTGGGGGATATGCTCCGATGTAGAACCACAGACGGCTATGGAGAAGTCCTTGTATACGGTAGATTCCCTTACAGGGCTCATAAGTGCGACTGCCAAAATGCGTCCGACAGGAATTTCCGATTTGACCGCCTCTAGCGTGACGAAAAAGCTCAAAGATAAACGTTTTGCAGCAGGCGTGAACAGGGAGACTATCCGTAAGGGGATTGAAATGCTGGGTATGGAACGAGCCGAGGTCATCACCCTTTGTATTGACGGCATGAAACCTTATGCACAAAAACTTGAACTTAAAGGTTAAAATCTTACTATCTCACTAAGGCCCCCCGCAATTGGGGGGTCTTATCTGTACCTTAATCTAGAAACAATACGAAATAAATGCAAACAATTTAAAATAATAAAAAACAATTGACGCAGTAAGGGAAACATGCTATATTAAACTCAAGTTATGAAAAGCATATCTTTACGTAGCTAAGTAAGAATCAGGAGGAGAAAAGAATGAAGAAGTATAAGAAATTTCTAACATTGTTTCTTGCAGGAGTAATGACAGTTTCACTTGCTGCATGTAGTAATCAGCCAAACAAGTCAAATGAAACGAATTCACAGGGAACACAAGCCAAAGCTAGTTCGGATTCAACGGATGGAGACCTTCTTACGGCATCTGATGCAGATTCTAAATCAGCAGACAACGATTTAGTCATTGCCATTGAAGGCAGTATAAGTACCCTGGATCCGCATAATGTGACAGATACAAATTCTATTGCAACGACGCGCGGTATTTACGAATCATTAATAGAATTTGATGAAAATCAGGAATTTGTGGGTCTATTGGCAGAATCATGGGATATTTCAGAGGATTCGCTTACCTATACTTTTAATTTACGCAAAGGTGTAAAATTCCAAGATGGAACGTATTTTAACTCGGCAGCAGTCAAAGCTAATTTTGACCGACTACTTGATGTGGACAATAGTCTTTCCAGAAGGAGAGCTTTTGTAGTTACAAACTCAGATGGAACGGAAACACCACGTATAGAAAGTATTGAAACTCCGGATGATTATACGGTTGTTTTCAAATTAGTAAACCCATATAGCGTATTTATCAATAAAATGGCACAAATCAGTATTGTTAGTCCGGCTGCCATTGAACAACATGGTAATGATATTATGTACAATCCTTGCGGAACCGGTCCATTTATATATGAGGAATGGACAGAGGGCGATCATACGACAATGATGAGGAATGAAGATTATTGGGGCGAGGTTGCCAGTGTTGACTCAGTGACAATTAAAGAAGTGCCGGAAGCAGGTTCCCGTACAGCTATGCTGCAGACGGGCGAAGCTGATTTTGTTTATCCTATGCCGGCCGATCAGATAGCGGCTGTTGAGAATAATGGAGATATAACGGTCAGTGCCTCAGCCTCCAATATTATGAGATATGTTACATTAAATACGGAATTAGAAGCACTCAGTGATGTTAGGATCCGTCAGGCAATGAATTATGCGATTGATAAAGAGGCCTATATTCAGCTTATGTATGCAGGTTATGCAGAGATAGCAAGCTCTACGGTACCTTCTATTATTAATTTCTATAGTGCGCAAACACCATACACCTATGATTTGGAAAAAGCAAAATCCCTGATGGAAGAGGCCGGATATGGTGATGGATTTACATTAACCCTTTGGGGAGATAATTCTACTCAGGAGATAAAAGGCATGACATTTGTCAAACAGCAGCTAGAACAGATTGGAATTACGGCGGAAGTGGTTCCGATGGAACCGGCTACCGTATCAGACAAGATTTATGTGGAAAGAGAAGAGGCTGCAGTTCAAATGTGGTATGTCAACTGGTCGGCTTCTGACTTTAGTATGGACAGTTCAATGCGTGCCCTTCTTATTAGTACATATGCACCGCCAACAAGTGCAAATACAGCCTTTTATAATAATTCGGAATTTGATGATTTGATGGAACAGGGACTTCTGACGGCAGATGAAGCAGAACAGACTGAAATCTATTCAAAAGCACAGGAGCTTGCATGGAATGATGCACCGTGGCTGTTCTTGGCCAATGATCAAGTGATCTATGCCACAAAGAGTTATTTATCGGATGTAAGGGTGAGGCCTGATGGCTCTTTCAATTTTGTAAATGCAGTATTAGAGCAATAATGACCAAAGCTGTCATCTTCGTATCTGCCGGTGTAATGGCCAGACAGGTTAAGATGGCAGCTTTTGTAAAATGGAGGAGATTTGATGGGACGCTATGTTTTAAAAAGGCTTTTAAATGCGATACCACTTTTGTTTGCAATCTTATTTTTTGTATTCTTATTTATCCACCTGATTCCGGGGGATCCGGCCAGGTTAGTTGCCGGTATAGATGCAACAAAAGAGGAAGTAGCTTTAATCCGTGAGCAATTAGGGCTCAATAAGCCATTGCTTACACAATATTTTGAATATATGAAAGGACTGCTTACTTTTGATTTGGGAGATTCCATTAAAGGGGGTATGTCTGTTGCAGAAATGATTGCGCCTCGTTTCAAACCGACAATTATACTGACGATATTATCAATCCTCTGGGCAACCTTGCTTGGAGTTGTTATTGGGATAGTATCCGCAGTAAAAAGAGGAAAAATTTTGGATTATACAGGTATGGTAATTGCTATTTCTGGTATTTCTATTCCAGGTTTTTGGTTGGGACTTATCTTAATTCAAATCTTTTCAGTCAGCCTTGGCTGGCTTCCCACAGGAGGAATTACGACATGGAAAAGTTACATATTGCCTTCCCTTACGATGGGATCTGGCGTTATGGCAATATTAGCCAGATTTACACGTTCGGCCATGCTGGAAACAATGCGGGAGGATTACATACGTACTGCACGTGCAAAAGGGTTGAGAGAAATGCTGGTCATTGGGCGCCACGCTTTCAAAAATTCACTTATCCAGGTGGTAACGGTACTCGGATTACAAATAGGTGGGTTATTGACGGGGTCGGTATTAGTAGAAACCGTATTTTCCATTCCGGGACTTGGCAGACTTTTAGTAGATTCAATTAATTATCGAGATTATAAAGTAGTACAGGCATTATTGTTATTCTTTGCATTTGAGTATGTCATTGTAAATCTGGTGGTTGACGTACTTTATGGTGTTTTAAACCCGAAAATACGATATAATTAGGAGGATAATAATGGCTGATCTGAATACCGAATCACAGAAAAGCAAGATCGCGGCAGATGAGGTTCTGCCTAAAGCAAAGAGTAAAACAAAAGAATTTATTCAAAAATTTTTAACGAGAAAAACTGCAGTTATATCCGCAGGGGTTATTGTCCTCTTGGTGATAGCAGCTATTCTATCACCGTATATTGTTCCGTACAATCCGGATATGGCCGATTACAATATGATGTTACAGGGACCGAGTGCAAGCCACTGGTGGGGAACCGATGAGTTTGGCCGGGATATTTTCAGCCGTCTGCTGGTGGGAGCCAGATTATCGCTTACAGTAGCGCTTATTTCCGTAATCATCGGTACTGCTGTAGGCACCGTGTTAGGACTTTTGGCGGGTTACTATGGGGGCTGGCTGGAGGCATTGGTAATGCGCGGCTGTGACGTTTTATTTTCATTTCCGGATATTCTTCTGGCAATAGCTGTCGTAGCTATCATTGGTCCCGGGGTTATTAACGTAGTCATTGCAGTTGCTGTATTCACGGTGCCGTCATTTGCACGTATTATGCGAAGTGCGACACTATCCGTAAAAGAGTCTCTCTACGTGGAAGTAGCCAGATCGTTAGGTTGTAAAAACAATCGTATTTTGTGGCTTCACATTTTTCCGGGCACGATACAGTCCATGATTGTTAATTTTACTATGCGTATCGGTACTGCTATTTTAGCGGCGGCTTCCTTAAGTTTTTTAGGATTTGGCGCAAATGTTACAGAACCTGATTGGGGAGCCATGCTTTCTCAAGGGCGCAACTATTTAAATACAGCTCCACATATCGTTTTATTTCCTGGTATTTTAATCTTTATCACGGTTCTGGCATTTAATTTGTTAGGTGACGGATTAAGAGATACCCTGGATCCAAAGATTAAATAGGAGGCTATGAGATGGCGGAAATAATATTGGAAGTTAAAAACCTCACAACTAAATTTAAACGAGATAAAGGTACGGTTACGGCGGTTGATAATGTGTCTTTTGAGATAAATAAAGGAGAAATCCTGGGGCTTGTAGGGGAATCAGGATGTGGCAAGTCTGTGACTTCTTTGTCGATTATGCGTCTGTTGATTGATACCTCGGGTAAAATCACCAGCGGAAAGATAATTCTAGACGGAAAAAATATTGATGATGTACCGGAGAGAGAAATGCGCCAAATTAGGGGAAAGAAAATGGCGATGATTTTTCAGGAGCCAATGACTTCCCTGAATCCATGTATGCGGATAGATAAGCAAATGACGGAAGCAATCCTGCTTCATAATAATATCACAAAAAAAGAGGCTTATGAACGAGCATTTCAAGTATTAAAGTCCGTTGGAATCCCAGATCCTAAAAATACACTTCAAAGCTTTCCCCATCAATTATCTGGCGGAATGAGCCAGCGTGTCATGATTGCAATGGCTATGTCGTGTGAGCCGGAGTTATTAATTGCCGACGAACCAACCACTGCCTTAGATGTTACAATTCAGGCACAGATATTAGAATTGATGATGAAAATTAGAAATGAAAAAAACATGGGTATTCTAATGATTACACATGATTTAGGGGTTGTTGCAACGATGTGTTCCCGGGTGGTGGTCATGTATGCGGGACGTGTAATGGAGGAAGCTCCGGTAGAAGAACTTTTTGCTAACCCGCTGCATCCTTATACAAAAGGTTTAATCGCCTCCGTTCCAAAACTCGGTGCAAATGTCGCCTCGCTGCCATCTATTCCGGGAAGCGTCCCTGATTTGTCGGTGATGCCAAAAGGCTGTAAGTTTGCCCCCCGCTGTGAGTCACAGATGGCTATTTGTCATAAAGAGGAACCGGAACTGATGCTTGTAACAGAAGGAAAAATGCGTAAATGCCGCTGTCATTTACTGAATTCTAATAAGGAGGAGGGAAACGTATGAGTACTCCATTAATATCCGTTAAAAATGTAGTAAAGACATTTCCGGTCAATCAAGGAATGCTTACCTCTAAACGATTGGTACATGCAGTAAATCATGTGAGCTTTGATATCATGCAGGGTGAGACGTTTTCATTAGTTGGCGAATCCGGCTGCGGGAAGTCAACCACGGGGCGATTAATTGACCATCTGCTGATACCTGATTCCGGAGAAATCTGGTTTGATAATAAAGAGATATCTAAGTTGCCGGAAAAAGAAATGCGTCCCTTCCGCAGTGATATTCAAATGATTTTTCAAGACCCTTATGGTTCGTTGAATCCAAGAATAAAAGTGCAGGATTTAATTGGAGAACCCTTGTTAATCCATACAAAAATGAGTTCTGGAGAACGTTTGAAAAAGGTACATGAACTATTAGATATTGTTGGGCTTAATGCCATACATGGGGAAAGATACCCACATGAATTTTCCGGCGGGCAAAGACAGCGTATTGGAATTGCCAGAGCATTAACGGTGAATCCTAAATTAATCATTGCAGATGAGCCGGTATCTGCGTTAGATGTTTCTATTCAGGCGCAGGTACTGAATTTATTGCAGCGGCTGCAGAAAGAATTTCGTTTGACATATTTATTTATTTCACATGACTTAAGTGTTGTTGAAATGATCTCAGACCGCATTGGAGTTATGTATCTTGGCACGATTGTAGAGACGGCGCCAAAAGAGGAACTCTATCATAATCCAAGACATCCCTATACGAAAGCTTTAATTTCAGCAGTTCCTATACCGGATCCAACGAGAATAAAAAAGCGCATTACGTTAGAGGGTGATTTGCCAAGTCCTCTAAATCCGCCATCAGGATGTTTGTTCCATACGCGCTGTGCCTACTGTACCGATAAGTGTAAATCCGAAAGTCCGCCGGAAAGGATATTCGGAGGGGAGCATACGGTAAAATGCCACTATCCTAATCCAGGGGAGGAATAGATGATGTATAAATTTAATAAAGATGAATATGAAAAAAGAGTTTTATGGTATACACAGGCTAGATTTGGCATGTTTATTCACTGGGGCCTCTATTCGATCCCCGCACGTGGGGAATGGGTCCGCAGTGTGGAGGAGATGCCTAAGGAAGACTATATGAAATATTTCGATAAATTCAACCCATCAGATTATCAGCCAAGGACATGGGTTAAGGCAGCGAAAGATGCGGGAATGAAATATATTATTCTAACAGCGAAACATCATGATGGATTTTGCCTGTTTGACAGCAAGTATACGGATTTTAAATCCACAAATAGTAAATGTGGGAAAGATTTAGTCGCAGAGTTTGTGGAGGCTGCACGGGAAGCAGGGTTAAAAGTAGGGCTTTACTTTTCGCTTTTGGACTGGTATCATGAGGATTATCCTCATTATGGTGACCAGAATCATCCAATGCGCAATAATAAGGATTATCAAAATGATAATCGTCATTTTGAGCGTTATATCGAATATATGCATAAGCAAGTCGAGGAGATCTGCATAAATTATGGGAAGCTTGATATACTATGGTTTGATTTTTCTTATGGCGATATGACAGGAGAAAAATGGAAGGCCGGTGAGCTTATGGATATGGTTCGAACTCTTCAGCCGGGAATTATTGTTGATAATCGCCTGGAGGCAAGCGGTGAGGGATATGGCTCCATGGCGACTGGAATTTTGACCCGCTACCATGGCGATTTTGTAAGTCCTGAACAGATGATTCCCCCAAATGGAATACAGGATGTGAATGGCAATGATTTAGTCTGGGAATCCTGTGTAACAATGAATAATAACTGGGGGTTTCACCAGACAGATACATTCTATAAGCCGGCTGCCATGATAATCAGAAAATTGGTTGAATGTGTGTCTAAAGGCGGCAATATGCTTTTAAATATAGGACCGGATGCGAAAGGAAACATTCCGCAGGAGTCGTTGGAAATATTAGATACCGTCAAAGCCTGGATGGATAAGAATAAAGCGAGTATCCATGACTGTGGGAAAGCAGGCATTCAAAAACCGGAATACGGACGGATTACAAGAAATAAAAACAAAATATACTATCATCTGTTTGAGAATACGTTCGGGCCCATGCCTTTACCAGGATTATCCAAAGAAAATGTAAAGCGTATCCGTTACCTGGCGACAGGCGCCGAAGTGCCGGTTTCATCGAGCTGGGTGCATAGTGACTATCCTGATATCGTATTTGCAGATCTTGGCGTAAATCCAATACTACCAGATGAAACGGATACGGTTCTTGAAGTAACAATAAAAAAATAAAGAAGAAATAGGTGTATTACATGTTTATTGAAGAACGTTTAGAAGCGATTATTCTTACGCTTCATAAAAACGGGCGGGTTAAGGTTAAAAATTTAAGTGAACAGTTCCAGGTGACAGAGGACTGTATTAGAAAAGATTTGAAAGTACTGGAAAACGCGGGCCGCTTAAAAAGAACTTATGGCGGCGCAATACTCTCCCAGGATTACCCTTTGCAAAGAGATGTGATAGACAGGCGGACAGTAAATGTTGATAAGAAAGAAATAATAGCCAGGAAGGCTATGGGGCTTATCAAAGACAATGAAACTATCTTTCTGGATATATCTACGACCAACATTAAGCTGGCCGAATTGCTGGCCAAGTCAAATATGCGTATTACCGTTATTAGCAATATGATTGACATATTGCAGGTTCTGGCAGCGAATATCTTGATCACGGCCATTGGAACAGGGGGAATTATGTATCGGACGGTCAATGGTTTTATGGGAAGCGCCGCGATTGAAGTCATCAAACAGTATAGCTTCGACCGTGCCTTTATCGGAAGCTGTGGCGTAGATATGGTCGATTCTTCAATCACTACTTTAGGCGTGGAGGATGGCCTAACCAAAAGTGCGGCTATTAAAAGCAGCCGTCATAAATATATTGTTATGGAAAAAGATAAGTTCTATTTTAATGATTCTTATAAATTTGCACATTTTTATGATATCAATGGAATTATTACGGATGAAATTCCGGATTCGACCACTATGGAAGCGCTTGATGCGGCAGGAGTACATTTGTATTAGAAAAGGATGATATTGTGATTCGTATAGTAGATCAAAGTAGTATGAAGTGTATTGTGCATTTTAACAATAATGAGGACATTTATTTTTCACCTTCCGGATTGCAAATGGGTTATGGTAATAGGATAGAAACCGGGATTCAGGTGAAAGAGCTATTAGCAAAAACAGTAAAAGAGTTAAAAAGATATAAGATTTACAATGCAGGTATTAATATTTCTGCATTGATAAGCTGTGCAGGCATGGAAAGTATCAGGGATATAGTGGAAGGTATTGTTCTGGGTAATTATGAGCAGAGAAAGTTTACCGGGATAGAATCTGATGAATATATCTTGGAATTGTTTGGTTATTCAAATGAGAATAAGGAACAGGTACATGAATTATTTCAGGAGAGCATTACGCTTATGCAGGGAGTTGTGTTTGCAAGGGATATGGTTAATATGCCTGGAAATAAGCTTAGGCCGATGGACTTTGCAAAAGAAATAATCCGGTTTATGGAAGATGTACCTGTAGAATACGAACTTCTTAATTATGATCAGCTAATGATGATGGAAATGAATGGACTGACCGGTATTGGCGGAAGCAGTGAATATCTGCCATGCTTTTTGGTATTGAAATATTTACCGGAGAAAGGCAGTCAGGATATTCAGGGATTAATAGGAAAAGGTGTCACCTGTGATACCGGTGGTTATTGTTTGAAATCAGCCGGTTTAATGACGGGTATTAAAGGCGATATGGCCGGTGGCGCCGCCGTGGCAGGTGCGATCTATGCTTTGGCAAAGAATAAAATGAATAAAAATGTTATTGGTTTTATACCAATGTGTGAAAATAGAATTTCTCCGGGAAGCCTTTTGCCGGGAGATGTCATTACTTCCTACTCGAAAAAAACAATTGAAGTGGTAAATACAGATGCAGAAGGCCGATTGATATTGGCTGATGCAGTTACTTATGCTGTGGAAGAAGAACATGTCAGCAGGATTCTTGATATTGCAACTTTGACTGGTTCCGTTGTCAATATGCTTGGATTTAGTGTAGCCGGCGTAATAAGTGATAATCAGGGGTTTTTTGATGAATTCAGACGGGCATATAAAAGTTCAGGAGAGCAATATTGGCGGCTGCCATTTTATCCGGAGCATGAAAAAATGATTGAAAGTAAAATAGCAGATATAAAGAATATTGGAGGAGCAGTTTGTGGGACAATAACAGCCGGACTGTTTATTCGTTCCTTTACCAAAGGGAGACCATGGCTGCATATAGATATTGCCGGAACAGCCTGGGTAGATACCCCGGTTTATGAATTTCAGACTGTTGGAGCGACTGGGGCAGGAGTTACTACTCTTTATCATTTATGCTGTAAGAAGGGTTAAAAAGAATGAAAAATTATATTTTAGAAGTATGCGTAGATTCAGTAACATCGGCATTGGCAGCAAGAAGAGGCGGCGCCGATAGGTTAGAGCTATGCGGCAATTTAGTTATCGGGGGAACAACCCCCAGTATTTCGCTCTTTCAGGAAATACGTAAATATACCGATATTCCTGTTCATGTGCTGATACGTCCGCGTTTTGGTGATTTTTGCTATAATGAATATGAATTTAATATTATGCGTGAAGAGATCAAGATGTTTTTGCAGGCAGGAGCCCAAGGGGTGGTACTGGGAATACTAAAGCCGGATGGAACGATAAATATGGAACAGATGAAAGGTATTATGGAAGAAGCAGAAGGGATGTCGGTAACTTTTCACAGGGCTTTTGATGTCTGCAAAGATCCCTACCAGGCTTTGAAATCTGCTAAGGAATTAGGAATTAATGCTATTTTAACGTCAGGTCAGAAGGACACCTGTATTGCAGGAAAGGAATTATTGAAAGAATTGGTGGAATTAAGTCATGATGAATTGGAAATTTTAGTAGGCAGCGGTGTTGAAGCCGGAGTCATAAAGGAAATATATCCGCTGATTCATGCGAGGGCTTATCATATGTCTGGGAAAATTACTATTGACAGTCAGATGAGCTATCGTAAAGCAGGAGTAAATATGGGGCTTCCCCAATTGAATGAATATGAGATATGGCAGTCAGATGAGAATAAAATACAAGAAGCAAAGCAAGTTTTAGAAAATCTATAGGCATGGAAGGAGTTAGGGATGTATTCCTGGAAATGTGAAGAGCGTATCGAATTAATGTTTCGAAACCGAATGTTGAAAGTACCCTTGTTAAAACATGAGATTGAAATGGCCTTAAAAGAATATGATACTGATATACAAGTGACAATGAAATATTTATATGGAACCATGCCATTGAGCGACATGGGGAATTATACACCTTGGACCTATCTGGATTATGCCAGGCAAGGTGTTTATTTATGGAAGAATAGTCCGTTCACACAAAGCATTTCAGAAGATATCTTCTTGAATTATGTATTATATCATCGGGTAAATGAAGAAGAGATAAAACCTTGCCGAACCTTGTTCTTTAACAGCCTAAATAGCCGAATTGAAAATAAAAGTGCTAAAAGCGCTGCGTTAGAAGTAAACTATTGGTGTGCCGAAGAAGCATCCTATCAGTCAACGGATGACAGAACAATGTCGGCATTGGGTGTATACGAAGTTGGTTTCGGACGTTGTGGAGAAGAATCTGTATTTGCAATTAATGCACTTCGCAGTGTGGGATTGCCGGCAAGGCAGGTTTATGCCCCCAAATGGTCTCATTGTGACGATAATCATGCATGGGTAGAAGTATGCTGCGAAGGGAAATGGTATTTTCTAGGAGCCTGTGAGCCTGAAGAAATATTAAATAGGGGTTGGTTTACGAATGCGGCTTCTCGCGCCATGATGGTACGTTCGCTCTGGTTTGACAAGGAATTGCCAGAAGAAAAAATTATCGGAAAATCAGGGGCAGTGACTGTGGTTAATCAGCTGGAAAGATATGCTTTAACCAAAAAGGTTACGGTGAGCGTCAAAGATGATAAAGGAAATATGATCCATAAAGCAAAAGTTGATTTTCAAATATTGAATTATGCGGGGTTTGCAACAATTGCGACGGTATATACAGATGAACAAGGTCTGGCTGAGATAAAGCTTGGGTATGGAACTGTGCTGGTACATGTAAGCAGGGGAGACTCTATGTCTGAGTATCAGTTGGAACCGCAAGAGGCTGAGTGTGAGATTCTATTGGGTAGTACGAAGAAGAACGGACAATGGGTTGACTTTGATATAACAGCCCCAAAAGATGCACCTGTTATTGTAAACTGGCCAACGGTTATTCAACAAAAAGCTGGTCAGAGGCGCCTTAAGGAAGTGACGAAACTACGCTTAAATAAGCTGGGTGCCAGAAAAAAATTAAATAATATGTTTTTGAAACTTTCCAATAAGGATCATTACGACTTTGATGCTGCCGTATTAGAAGAACATTTTAAGGATTCAATGGCTTATATAGATAAATATGAGAGGGAAATATTCTTGAAATATATTATGTGTCCCAGAATTGAAAATGAACCAATCACTTCCTGGCGCAGTTTTATAAAGAGTTTTTTTAGTAAGCAGCAGAAAGAAGAATTTGAACAAAATCCGGTTTCAATTTGGAACTATGTACAAAAACATGTCATGGAAGAACCGGAGAATGAGTATAGCAGTTTAGTGACAACACCGGTACCTTGTTTGAAAATGGGGATTGGGAATGAACTATCCAGGAAAATATTATTTGTGGCTATTGCCAGGACGCTAGGGCTGCCGGCCAGATTAGATCCCATGGATGATTCGGCAGAGTATTGGAGTAAAGATGGATTTCTGCCTGTGATAGCAGATAAGCAAAAAACAGCTCACCTGGTATTGAACTCAAAGGATACTAATATAAGCTGGAGCTATTTCCAAAACTGGAGTATTGCTAAATTAGAAAATGGAACTTATAAGTCCTTAAGTTTAAAAGACAGGTTATGGAAGGATGAAAAGCTGGAAATCGATCTGGCTTGGGGAGATTATCGGCTTATAACTGCCAATCGTTTGCCTAATGGAAATATCTTTGCAAAAAGATGTTGTTTTTCGCTCAAGCGTAATGAGATAAAAAGCATCGAGCTATCTCTTAGGAAAGCAGACTTGGCGGACATGTTAGAAGAAATTTCTATTGCATCTTTCTCTTTGTTTAATGAAGAAGGGCAAACCATGCAGGCAGAAAATATTACGAATGAAGGGAAGACCCTGTTTATCTTTTTAGAGGATGGTAAAGAACCGACGGAACATATCTTAAATGAGTTGATGGAGGATCGGGAAAAGTATCTGACTTGTACAGGCAAAATTCTATTTGTCTTAAGAAATCGTGAGGCATTGTATGATATTACTATATCAAAATGCTTAAAAGAACTTCCCAATATACAGGTCTGTTTCGGCGATTTTTGTGAGCTAATCCATCCCTTGGCACGCCGGATGTATGTGGATCCGGATAAGCTCCCGTTGATTATTATAACCAATGGCATGCTAAACGGAATCTTTGCGGCCAGCGGTTACAATGTCGGTATGGGAGGTATGCTGCTGCGTATAATGAATATATGACCGTCCAAAAAGTATCCGTTGCATGTCAGCCGGATACTTTTTGAAATTTTTCTTCAAAAACCCATAAAAATGTGATAATTTAAACGTATATAATATATAAGCAGTTGACGAAAGCGGGGGATCCAGGTGACCAAACGGCGATTTGAACATTGTATAAAGCGTATGCAAACAGGTAACAAAACCGGCCTTAGAGAGATATATGATGATTACATTACATTTATCTATTCTATTATTTTAAGTATTATTCATAACAAAGAGGACGCTGAGGATGTAACTTCTGAGTTTTTTATTAAGCTGTGGGAAACGGCAGGAAGTTATCGTTTTGGCCATAATCACAAGGCCTGGCTGGCGGCTATTGCCCATAATATGGCGATTGACTTCCTGCGTAAATATCATAAAGAGGTTCTCATCAGGGATATCCCGGAGTCAGGTGATGTACCAAAGGAATCACCTGAAAGCCAGGTGGTTGATAAGCTGTCATTTAAAGAGGCTTTAGCAGAGCTTAATGAAAAAGAAGAACAGATTATTAACCTTAAAATCATGGGGCAGCTGACCTTTAAAGAGATTGCCGATATTTTACATATGCCGATGGGGACGGTGACCTGGAAGTATCAAAATGGGATAGCAAAGTTAAGGAGGAGCGGATATGGGACATGATTCTTTGGAATATGAATATAAACGGTTAAAGATAGATGAAACACCCGATTTATGGGAACGTATTGAACCGAAGCTTAATGAAAAGCAATTAAGCAATCCTCAGGCAGGAGGGAAATTTAATTTTAGGAAAGCTGCTCCTATTGTGGGGCTTATGGCGGCATTCATGTTGATCCTTATTGCCTTCCCGACGATATTAAGAGAAAAAAAGTTTGATACAACGATAAGCAATGATAGTGCAATAGAGGGAGGTGTAGCGGCAGAGAATGCGGCCGAAGGAAATGCCACAGATGAGGCTCGTTCTTTAGATGCAGGAGGCGAGATGCCAAGAGAGATAATATTTTTAGGAGAGCACTATGTATGGGAAGAAGGCACAGCCGTTGACATTGATCCAAAACGGCTGACCATACTAGGATATGTTGAAGCAATCGATAATGACGGGGAGGCGGGCAACAGCCTGATTATCGGAGCTGTGGTTTATGAGAATACGGACAGCAGTATCATCATTGGGTGGCAGGAGCGATGTTATATTTACCGCTTAAACATTAGGTGATTAAGGAAGGGGTGCGATATTATGAAAAGAAAAATACTTATTCTGATCGTAGCATGTATAGCAATTATCTTAGGCGTTTTATTTATTCGCAGCTGCGGTGGGCAGACGGAATCTGTTGAAGAAGTAGATAAAGCGATGGGTTATGCTGAAATAGGCGAGGTGGATGTTGGCGGAGAAATTAGTGAGGATAGAGCAGCTTTAAATGTCAATAACCCTGAGACAGAGGTATCGCAGGGGCGAAAACTGATTAAATCCTGGTCATTAGTAGCAGAAGCATTAGCCTTTGATGATTTACTTACCCATATACAGTCAACTGTTGATGGAATGGGAGGCTATGTTGAAAGTTCTTCAATTAATGGGAGAAGCTATGGGACCGATAACCTCCGTAGCGCCGAATTAACAATCAGGATACCGGTGGAGCAGCTGGAAACCTTAGTAAAGGATATTGAAACGGAAGGAAATGTGACTTATAAAGGCGAAAATAAAAGGGATGTAACGCTTGAATATACCGATTTTGAAAGTCATAAAACTGCTCTAAAGACTGAGTATGACAGATTGCTTGAGATTCTTGAGAAGGCCGAAACGGTGGAGGATATAGTGGCAATAGAAGCAAGGTTATCCGAGGTAAGATATCAGTTGGAATATTATGAATCTCAGATGAGAACCTATGATAATCTTATTGAGTATGGTACTGTTTCATTAAGCATTGTTGAAGTTAAACAAGAGACTCCGGTAGCAGAACAGGGTACTGGCGTTGTTATTAAAGAGGGTTTTTTAAATAGTCTGTCTAATATCGGGAATGGTATGAAAAGTATTTTTATAAACTTTATTGTTGTAATACCATATTTAATTGTGATAGTGCTAATTGTTCTAATCAGTTACTTTATAGTACGTATAATCAAAAAAAAGAAGGGGCAATAATGCAGGGAAAGAATAAGTTAATAGCGATAGTGCTTTCCCCTCAGCTGCCAAAGTAATACACACCGGAGAGATAAAAAGATTTTCATCCTCTGCCGGTTATGATATAATGGCATGGAAGGGGAGTGATTATATGGATAAAAAGGTAGTATACAATATTCAAAAAAATTTAAAGATAATAGCGTTGTTAAGTATGTGCTTACTGTTATTTACTGCCTGCACGAAAGAGCCTGATAAAAATCAGACAACTGCCGAAACTGTTGGTGTTACTAACGAGAATGGGGAATCATCATCTGAAACGTCAACGAATAACCTGAGGGACAGTACATCTGATAGTAATCTGGCCCCGCCAGGAACAACAGCTGAAGGAGGCCTGCTTAAGCTTCTTTCTGAAAAGAGCCTTGAAGAATATAGTGATTATGAAGAAATTATCATTGACCCGAGTGGAACAAGCATGGTTTTTACAGCCAGCGAAACACTGCAGAATGTCCGGCTGATTGGCGTAAGCTATAATGGTGATTTATTTGATGAAGGCCTGATTTATTATGATAAGGAGACCTTTACTCCGGAAGATGCTATTTTAATTACCGCGGTTATTCCCGAAGGTATGCCGGATTTGCTGCTTAGTTATATAGATGGCAGCGGCAACCAGAAAAATTATTATATTTCCCGTAGTGGTACTGACGGGACGTTAGAGTTGCTTGAGGAAAGTGAGCTTCTTTTTTCTGAGACGACAGATAGTGGTAATGATTAATATATAAAAAAAGGTTGCATTATTTTTTGAATTCGTGTTATAATACAAAACAAGCATAAACGTCAAAGAGGACACCCAAGGGATTGGTGTGTCTTCTTTTGTATCAAAGGCTAAGAAGGAGACTAAAACCCATGGAACGCTGCAGGGAGATGATGCCGCAGACTGAAAGCATCATCAGATGGGACTGGGTGGCGGAACGCTCCGGAGCTGATGGACTGAAGGAATGAGTAGGTCCATACGTGGCACGCGTTAAGTGGAGAGTGGAGAATCATTGCTAGTGTACTGTATCACTAGATTCTCAAAGCGGGTGGTACCGCGGGAATAATCCCGTCCCGGAGTATGTCAATATTCCGGGACGGGATTTTCGCGTCTGGTCCAGGCATATTTTCGGAGACAATTATATTTTTGATTGGAGGTATATGATGGAATTTTTAAGTGGCATTAAAAAAAGAAAAGTATCAGAAGTCAGTGATATTCTTAAGAGCAATTATTATGAACAGGTGATAGTTATGAATGGAGCAGTCCATAAGGTTGCAGATATGAGTGGCTTTACATTTATTACCCTCAGAACCCGGGAAGGTTTGGTCCAATGTGTCAAGGCTTCAGATACGGCACCCTGCGAAGGCTTAAAAGAAGGAATGACCTTAAAAGTTAAGGGGACAGTCAAACAAGAGCAAAGAGCGCCTTTTGGGTTTGAAATACATCTGCTTGACGTAGAAGTTTTATCACGGCCGGCAGCAACCATGCCTCTGCCTATCCATAAATGGAAGCTGGACACGTCATTAGAGACAAAACTTGAATTACGTCCGATTGCCCTGAGGAACATCAGAGAGCGCTCGAAGTTTAAAATCCAGGAAGGTATTGTAAGAGGATTCAGAGACTTTTTATTTACTCAGGGCTTTACGGAAATTCATACACCGAAAATTGTGGCAGGAAACGCTGAAGGCGGAGCGAATGTTTTTAAATTTGAATATTTTGGAAAGAAAGCCTTTTTAGCCCAGAGTCCCCAATTCTATAAACAAATGATGGTGGGTGTTTTTGACAGAGTATTCGAGACAGCTCCGGTGTTCAGGGCTGAAAAACATAATACAACCAGGCATATTAATGAATATACCAGTCTTGACCTTGAAATGGGATATATAGATAGCTTTGAAGATATTATGGCAATAGAAACTGAAATGCTGAAATATGTTTTTGAGTTATTGAATACTCAGTATCAAGCCGAGCTAAAACGGCTTAATATCCAGCTTCCTAAAATCGAAAGTATTCCTGTCATACGTTTTAAAGAGGTAAAACGGCTAGTGGCAGAAAAGTATAAGCGAAAAATGAAGACACCTAATGATTTGGAGCCGGAAGAAGAAGCATTGATCGGTGAATATTTTAAAGAAGAATATGGTAGTGACTTTGTCTTTGTAACCCATTATCCATCAAAGAAACGGCCATTTTACGCAATGGATGATCCCAAAAACCCAGAGTACACATTAAGCTTTGATTTATTGTATAAAGGATTAGAAATTACGACCGGCGGACAGAGAATTCATTCTTATGAAGAACAGTGTAACAAGCTCATTGAAAGGGGCATGTCTCCTTCAGATTTTGAAAATTATTTAATGATTCATAAATATGGAATGCCGCCTCACGGAGGTTTGGGTATTGGCCTTGAACGTTTAACAATGAAGTTTCTTGACGAACAAAATGTCAGGGAGACAACGTTATTCCCGAGGGATTTAGGCCGTCTTGAACCATAAAATAAATAAAGGAGAAGTAATGATATGATTAGTGATGAAATAATTAAATATGTGGCAGCGTTGGCAAAACTGGATTTAAGTGAAGAAGAAGCTGCTAAAGCAAAAAAAGATTTGAGTGAGATGATTGATTACGTCAATCAGATGAATGAACTTGATACAACAGGTATTGAACCAATGTCCCATGTGTTTGCTTATGATAATGTATTCAGAGAGGACATGGTGACGAATCGGCCAGAGAGGGATATGATATTGTCCAATGCACCTGAGAAGAAAGATGGCGGATTCAAAGTACCGAAAACAGTAGAATAAGGAGGAGGGGACGATGGAATTAACAAGGTTATCTGCACTTGAACTGGGTAGAGAGATAAAAAAGGGTCAAGTTACCGTCACCCAGGCAGTCAAAGAACAATTGTCGGTTATTAAGGCCAGAGATGCCAAGTATCAATGTTTTATTACTGTTAAAACGGATAAAGCATTGGAACAAGCCGAGGTAGTACAGAAGAAAATAGAACTGGGAGAATATAAAAATTCACCTATAGCAGGCGTACCTGTAGCTATTAAAGATAATATCTGTGTCAAGGAAATGACCACGACCTGTGCCTCCAAAATGCTGGATAATTTTGAGCCGGGTTATCATGCCACGGTCATTGGGAAGTTAAAAGAGGCAGGAGCAATCATTATCGGAAAAACGAACATGGACGAATTTGCAATGGGCAGTACCACAGAAACCTCCCATTTTGGGGAAACAAAAAATCCATGGAATATAGAGCGGGTACCGGGGGGGTCTTCCGGCGGCTCTGCTGCTGCGGTTGCAGCAGAAGAAGTTCCTATTGCGCTGGGTTCCGATACAGGTGGCTCAATTAGGCAGCCAAGTGCTTTTTGCGGTGTTACAGGTATTAAGCCAACGTACGGAACGGTATCAAGGTCTGGCCTGATTGCTTACGCCTCTTCCTTGGATCAAATTGGCCCCATTGGCCGGACAGTATCCGATTGTGCCTCATTATTGGAGATTATCGCAGGACATGACATCAAAGACAGCACTAGTGTGCCTGAATTGGCTAAAAATTATACGGAGGGCCTTGTTGATGACGTCAAAGGAATGCGGATCGGTATTCCGAGGGATTATATTGGAGAGGGATTAGGCACTGAGATAAAAGAAGCTGTTATCCAAGCAGGTAAGGTGCTGGAAGATAAGGGTGCCATCGTGGAGTTTTTCAATCTGGATATGGTAGATTATGCGATTCCGGCTTATTATGTCATTGCCTCGGCAGAAGCCAGCTCAAATCTTTCCAGATATGACGGTATCAAATATGGTTATCGGGCAAAGGAATCAACCAATCTCCAGGAGGTTTATAAAAAGACAAGAAATGAAGGTTTTGGCCAGGAAGTTAAGCGGCGGATGATGATAGGTGCCTTTGTTTTAAGCTCGGGCTATTATGATGCCTATTATATCAAAGCATTACAGGTGAAAGCCTTGATTAAAAAGGCTTTTGATAATGCCTTTAAAAAATATGATTTTATATTAGGGCCTACGGCACCGACAACTGCACTAAAATTAGGAAACAACCTTAATGATCCCCTTAAAATGTATTTGGGAGATATTTACACAGTTTCAGTCAATCTGGCAGGATTGCCCGCGATCAGCCTGCCTTATGGTATAGATTCTAAAGGCTTGCCTATTGGAATCCAGATGATTGGCGATGTATTTAAGGAAAAGACAATTATTAGAGGGGCGTATGCCCTGGAACAAACACGGCCCTATGTGAGGCCTGTATTGTAGAAAGGAGGTGGGAGAGATGAAGTCATATGAAACAGTGATTGGACTGGAAGTTCATTGCGAACTTGATACGAAGTCTAAAATATTTTGCGGCTGTACCACGCAGTTTGGAGGCGAGCCGAATACCCATGTCTGCCCGGTGTGTTCAGGAATGCCTGGAACACTGCCTGTTTTAAATAAACAGGTAGTGAATTATGCACTTAAGGCAGGGATAGCTCTTGGCTGTGATATTACCCGTTACTGTAAGTTTGACAGGAAAAACTATTTTTATCCTGATCTTCCAAAAGCGTATCAGATTTCCCAGCTTTACTTGCCTATTTGCCGGAATGGATATATTGAAATTGAAGCAGAAAGTGGCAGGAAGCAGATTGGGATTCATGAAATTCACATGGAGGAAGATGCCGGCAAACTCATCCATGATGAATGGGAGGATTGCACCATTGTAGATTATAACAGGTGCGGTGTCCCTTTGATAGAAATTGTCAGTGAGCCGGATATGCGCAGTGCCGGAGAAGTCATTGCTTATCTTGAGAAGTTAAAGCTGATTTTACAATACTTAAGCGTTTCGGACTGTAAGATGCAGGAGGGTTCATTGCGTGCGGATATTAATTTGTCTGTCAGAGAAGTGGGCAGTGAGGTTTTTGGAACACGTACGGAGATGAAAAATATGAACTCTTTCAAAGCTATTGCCAGAGCCATTGAAGGTGAGCAAAAACGGCAGATTGAACTGTTGGAAGAAGGGAAAACAGTCCTCCAGGAAACTAGGCGGTGGGATGATAATAAAGATACCAGTTTTGGGATGCGCTCAAAGGAAGATGCCCAGGATTATCGTTATTTCCCAGACCCGGATTTACCTCCGGTTTCCATTAGTGAAGCGTGGATCAACAAGATAAAAGCTGAACAGCCGGAATTAAGAGATGAAAAAAAGGCCAGATATATCAAAGCGTTTGGAATTCCTGAATACGATGCCGGAATTATAACCGGCTCCAAAGTCATGGCCGGCATTTTTGAATCAGCTGTTGATTTATGCAAGAAACCCAAAGAGGTTTCCAACTGGCTGATGGTTGAAACAATGCGTCTGCTCAAGGTCAATGACATGGAAGCCGAGGAAATTCATTTTTCCAGTGAAAACCTGGCAAAACTCATTGATTTAGTGGATAAGGGCGTTATAAACAGAACGGTTGCCAAAAAGGTATACGAGGTTATCTTCACGGATGATATAGATCCAGAGCAGTATGTGGAAGAAAATGGTTTGAAAATGGATACTGATGATGGACAGCTGCGCATGGTCATTGAGAAGGTACTGGCCGAGAACGAAAAGTCAGTACAGGATATTAAGGCTGGTAAAACGAAAGCTGTAGGGTACTTAGTTGGACAGACGATGAAAGCAATGAAGGGTAAAGCAGATCCTGGTATGGTGAACCGGCTGTTGACGGAAATGCTTTCATAAAAAAATAAAATCCCCTAAGTTTGTTGAAATATAATACAATACAGAGTATAATTAATTCATCAATGAACAAAGGGGAATTTTTATGAGTTTTTTTAGTATTGACAGCCCTCTTATGCAGGGTCTGAATAAAATTATCAATTGTGCCTATCTTAGCCTCCTATGGTTGATTTTCTCCATACCACTTGTAACTATCGGTGCGTCGACAACTGCACTTTATTATACCACGAATAAAGTTATCCGCAACAATAGAGGTTATGTGTTCCAACAGTTCTGGCACAGCTTTAAGACATCTTTCAAACAGTCAACGATTATTTGGCTGATTTATGTGGTGATAGCTCTTGTTTTGTATTATGACGGAGAGATTATGCTTGTACTGACTGAAAATAGCGGTTTCGGCACGACGGCTAATTTGTTCTTTAAAGCAATGTTGATCTTAATATCTACTTGGCTGGTTTATGTATTAGCGTATATTGCCAGGTTTGAAGCCCCTTTGAAGACGATTGCCAAGAATGCGGCTTTTATGGCAATACGGCATTTGCCTAAAACTTTACTTATAATGCTTATTTTTGCAGTAGTCGCTTTTGCAGTATGGTTTATGCCTATCCTTATTATAATTATGCCGACGCTGGGAGCGTGGATTATCAGCTATTTTATGGAAAAGACGTTTGCACAGTATATGAGTGATGAGGATCGGCAAAAAGAGGCGAAGCTCAATGGAAAAGAATATGAATAAACGTGTGGTACGAGATGATAAGGAGGCTAATTATGGAATATAGCATCGTTGAAAATATCAGGGAGATAGATGAGGCTATTTCTGTAGGCAATGAGGTTATAAAAAGCTTGAATCAGGCTCTTGTAAGTCTTGGTTCGGCCAGGAATTTTGGTATCTGGGACATGCTTGGCGGCGGATTTATCAGTGGGCTGCTTAAACATTCTAAGATTAATGAGGCGAATAAAGAGCTGGAATATACAAGACATCTGTTGGACAGGTTTAGAAAAGAAGTATCTGATGTTCATATTGTGACAGATATTCAAATTGATATCGGAGGATTTGCAAGGTTTGCCGATTACTTTTTTGACGGATTGATATCTGATTGGTATGTCCAGTCTAAAATTAATGAAAACAGACAAAAGGTAGAGAATGTAAAATTTCAGGTCGTTACGACAATTAACAAGCTGTATGAACTCAAAGCTTTTGAGCAGGAGAGAACTTGAATGAAGCAATAAAAGGAACCTGGATATCACAAAAAGATATCCAGGTTCCTTTTATTGCCTTATCAACCTTACTCAACATAGTTAGTTAGAAAGAAAAAATTCTCTATTCCCATCACTTAAGGTTTCCTTTTTAGATCCTCTTGGTTTATAATCATACAGTAAAATATAACAAAAACAGGCAAAAACAAGAATAAATTACAAATAAAAATTGACATTTACCAAATATTGTCGTAAGATGTTGATTGTGATTTATATTAAATCAGCTTAAGGATTATCCTAAGCCCCAAAATGAAATTAAAAATGTCCGCATAAAACCGAAACAGGTTAGCGCCCAAAACTATCGAATGTTAATAGGAGCTATATAATGAAATCAATTATGGTTTTTTTTAAAATCTTTTTGAAATCTATATTGAGTAGTAAATTGCCGTATGTTATTTTTGTTTTATCTATTGCAGTAACAATATCTTCTGTTATCTTTTTCTATAGCACACAAAATGAAAGTTCGCGCCGGCAAATTGAAGAGGGACTAGATGGTCGAAATAACCGTTCAATATCATTCTCATTAGATAACTATACAGATAAAGAATTTTTTTTATCATTACTAGAAAATGATGAACTTCAAATAGAAAATATCCAATTTTTAAGCCATGGAATTAATAATGATAATTATGAATATTGTTTTTTCTCTGAAATGAATCAGACGCTGTATAATTCGTACTTTGGAGAGAGAATAGGGAGTAATCATATTGCGAACTCAGATAATGTTGTCATAGTACCATCAGAGTTTTTAAAAGATCAAAAATTGTCTTTTGGTGATATGATTACAATGGATAATATGAAATTCGAAATTATTGGTTTTAATAATTTAAGCTATAATGAATTTGAAATTCCATATACAACAATGTTATTAAATGGATATGCCAAGAATGTATATATAATATTACCAGCATATTCAACGACAGAACAGTATCAGCTTGTTGAAAAATATATTAACGAAAATGCTCCTTTTATTGTCGGAATGATTAATATGCCTGGCGGAGAGGCCGAACTTTCACAAAGAAGTCAGATAGATATGATTTCTTGTATATTAGTATTTGTTTTGGCTTTTATAAATTTCTCTTATTTGTATCTCTTTATACTAGAAAAGAGAAAACAGACTTTTGGAGTATATAGGGTCGTTGGCTGCAGCATCGGAAAAAGCTTTATTTTCTTAATCATGGAGATAATCATTCTGTTTTCAATTTGCTTTTTCTTAGGATTAGGTTTGAGTTACATAATGAATTATTTACTGCTGCCGCTTATTATTGATACAGAACCGGTTAAGTTGTATTTTAAAGATTTATTACAGGTGTATCTTGTTTCCATAATACTGATGATTATCGGCACATCAATTATTGTCAGAGGATATTTAAAAATCGCACCTATTTCGCATTTGAAAGAAAGTGAGGTGTAGCTGGTATTATGAAGAATATTTTACTTTCTTTTAAAATACTTAAAAAACATTGGCTTTTGCATTTAATGATATGTTTAGAAATTGCGTTCTCGCTGTATATGATTAGTGTACTATTTAATAGAGTAGAATATGAACAGGCGGTTACTAAAATTGTAAACAATGCTTCGATCGAAAAGACTTTATATTTTATGGGCGAGGACGTTATAACTGAGGATGGTGTTTTGATACATAATCCATCATTCCAGCAGGCTATTAAAAAAGTAGATGATATGCAAGATTTTATTGGTGCCTCTAATATTCAGGAATTTCGTGTGAATGAAGAAATACTTGGTATGAACTTTGATATTGAGACGGCAAGGAGATTCTATTCATCATTAAAATCTGGAAATTGGTTCACAGATGTTCAGGTTGAAAATGGACGGATTCCATGTGTTATTGTTGATACGTCCCAGGGAGCCGATAAATATAAAATTGGTGATATTATCTCAGGTCAATGTACAGTCTATGATATGTATAATGATATAGATATATCCACTGAGCAAGAAGCCACGTTCGAAGTGACAGGAATTGTAGGCCGTAGTAATGCGTTTGTAATCTCACCTGGGGGAATGTCAGCAAACTATACTTTCCCGGTAAGTCAGCTTTTTCCAGGAATCTGGCCGGATCAAATCATTTTATTGTGTGACGGGCTAGATGACAAATATATCCCCTTAATTGACAACACGAGTGGATTAATTTATTTTGATGAAGAAATGAGCCAGATAGCATTTGAGCAAATTGCTGAAAATTTACGAGAACTGGGTTATGTTGAGAAAGTTTCCGAATTACGTACAGCTGAATATGAATATCTTCAATACCGTTTGAAAATGGATTTGCCGATATTTTTGAGCTTTTTATCTATTTCGCTGATTGGCTTAATCAGCATAACCTTGCTTAATGCAAAAAAACAAATTAAGGTGTTTTCGATTTATTATTTATGTGGGTGTCAATGGAAGCGTAGTATTTTGATTTACATGATTTATTTTAGCAGTCTTGTTGTCATTGCCTTTATCATTTATATAATAGGCATGAATCTTTCCTACGCAACAGACAAAATAGGGAAATATTACATATATCAATTGACAACAAAGGGGATAGTAACTTCCTTGGTCATTTGCCTGCTATTAAGTTTAGTTTCTACGTTGATTCCGTTTTTCAGCATTAAAAAAAATTCGCTTACTGAAATTCGGAAAGTGAGTTGATCAAGGAGGAGAACGATGACTATAGTAAAGAATCTGAGTAAAACATACAATCTAAATAAACCAAATGCGTTTCTGGCATTAAAAGATATTGATTTGGCTATAAAAGATGGTGAAATGGTGGCTATAATGGGAGCATCAGGGGCGGGAAAATCAACCTTGCTGCATATTCTTGGAACACTTGAAAAGTATGATACAGGTTCATATTATTTCGATGATAAAGATATTGGAAAACTTACCGACAGACAATTGTCTCGTCTGCGTTGCGAAAAAATTGGCTTTGTATTACAGGATTTTGGCTTGATACAGGAAGAAAGCGTTTTAAGCAATGTTACTGTGCCGTTATATTTTGATAAAACAAGTATGAAGGAGTTAAAAGCTAAAGCTGAAAAGGCTTTGGATACTGTGGGAATATTAAATCTTAAAAAGAAGAAAGTCAGATATTTATCAGGTGGGCAGAAGCAAAGGGTAGCCATTGCAAGGGCAATAGTTAATGAACCATCATTGATTTTAGCAGATGAACCGACAGGAGCGCTTGACAGTAAAACTTCTGATGAAATTTTAAATGTTTTTGAAAGATTGAATCAGCAAGGCAAAACAATTGTTATCGTTACACATAGTCATGATGTTGCAAATTATTGTAACAGGACTGTAAATATTATCGATGGTGAGATTGTAGATTAACAAACATACAGTTAATAAATTGCATGAACTCAAAACGTTTGAGCAGGAGAGAGTTTTAACCTCCTAAGGAAGTCCCCGCTTCTAAGCGAAGCGGATTACGAGTATCCTTTTGACTAAAATAATACAAAAGGGTTCTATTTCAAAATTGAACCCCTTTACGAGTTTGGCAAATTAATCCAATATGAGTCTACCCAACGGTTTCTGGTCTCATTCCAACGGCGATATTGCTTCTTATTATTATATGTTCTATATTTAGTAACAATAACATCAGAACGAGGGGTGATGCTTACATTAGAAATTGATATTTGGTTTGCAGCGCTGTGGGTGATTTCCTGTGCACTTGCCATTGATGGTAAGGAAAATAACATTATCCCTAATAGTAATATTGCTAATAATTTTTTATACTTCATGCCCTATTTCTCCCTAATTCCAAAACCGTCTTCAATCATTTGACTCTTAAAGTATTCATTTATTTCCTCGCCCTTGCCGTCAGGCGTTTTCAAAATATATCTGCCATCTTTTGTTTTAAGTATATATGTATTTTGTGGTGTCATTTCATAAGCGTTAGGGTCATTTTCGACAATATCAGATTGTGGCGGATCGTATTTCGGTTGTAAAACAACCATATATGATAAAGTAAAGACTGTAATAGAAAACATGTAGAATAGCATTGTTTTTATTAATTTGTAATTCTTTGGTTTTTCCAATGCTATAAATTCTAATCTCTCCATTACAGATGATTTGCTGCTAGCTAATCTGGAGGTTACTTTAGCCTGGATATTGGCAGGGTCAATAGTCATAGACTTTCTGATGGCAGATGCTATCACCTGCATGTAGTTGATTTTTTCTATTTTATTTAAGGTGCTGGTGATGGCTAAATCACATTTTATCTCTAGTGTTTGTTCTAAATCTTTTCTAAGAAGAAAAACTGTCGGGTTCCACCAGAAAATACAGCAATATATATGTATCAGCATTTTTACCAAAAGATCCCGGTTTAGAAAATGTGTGTATTCATGAAGCAGTGTGTAGAATATTTCATCATCACTGTATTCATAGTCAGGTAATAAGATATACTTTTTAAAAACACCTACCCCCATTGGCATTGAAATCTCCGGGCTATACAGTATGTTTACATGAAGTTTTCTCTTGCTTCTATTTGTAATTGATTCCAGGACTTTGGCGGTACGGTCATCTTTAGTTTTGCGGAATTTTGTTATCCTTCCAAGGTGCCTGTGATACCTTGCGTAAGAAACCGAGAAGCTTAAAAGAATAGCACATGACACAATTACCCCAATAGCTATAAATATTTGAATTACGTTTATACTTGTAGATGCAAATGAAACCCACCTGTCTAATGCGATGGTGTACAACTCATTAAATATGGCAGGTGTTACAATCACAGATGTAAAAGAGAACTCGAAGGGAAAGACCATTCGAATCAAACATGCTACATATAAGATTACAATACTTGTGACGCTAAACCACCTCACTAGTACTTTACTTCTACGGGAAAAGTAGAGGAATATTGTTAAAATGCTGCATAAAAGTATGGCTGTTATAAACGAAAAAACAGTAATCATCAATGCTCCCTTAAATTATCTATGAAATCCTCTAAATCTTTAATAAGTTTACCAGTGTCTTTTACTTTGATTTCTTTTGCAAGGGCAGCGGTAACTTTTGCTATAGAGTTAGCAGCCAATCCTTTTCCTGCGATAAGCTTTGCAGCATATTCCTCTTTTGTTATGGCAGGTTCAAATTGGCGGGCATATTGAGTGCCATACTGGACAGTGCCACAAACCCTGATTGCTTCTTTTTTTAATAAAGAGCGAAGCATGATGTGCAGATAGTTGTCTTTCCAGGAATAACCATCAGAAAGTTCCAACATTTCAACACTGGTTAGCGGCTTCTTGCTTTCCCATAGCATTTCCATAAGCTCTTCCTCTCGGGTTGTGAAATGATATCTTGGATTAGTCATATTCTTTTCCTTTCGTTCTAATAGTTTTTGCTTGTATTTATTATAATACTGAAATTGGATACAGTCAATAGAATTTATTGGAAAACAGGTAAAATTAAAGTATGAAAATAATTTATAAAAAATATTGACAGTTATCAAGTATTGTCGCAAGATGTTATAAGACATAGCATTATACTAAACTGATAGCTAACTCTCTAACAGAGTTACTACGTAAAAGTAATTGGAGGGAAAATTATGAAAACAAAGAAGAAGTTAGCATCACTTGTATGTGCGGCATTGATGATGATATTAGCTTTGTCAATGACGGCTTTTGCGGAAAAGTTAGAGATTACGATAGAAACCATGCTACAGAGTTAAAAACGCTTTCAAATTCCAGCTATAGTTCAACAGTAAAATTAAAATATGATCCGACAAGTAAAGCAGTAGGTGGTAAAACCTATAGGCTCTATGCCAATGTTAAGTCAACTAATTCATATCCTGTCAAAATGTATGGAGTATGGTGCCCATAATAGCTATAATTTAGTCAAGGCGGATCGTAAGTATCCGCTTTGATTTATAAATTTTAAAAGATTTTTCCTATAATGGATTTCCTTTAAAAGGATTTAGAATAAAAAGATTATAAGGAGATATATCATTCAATGAAAAAAAATTTTATGTTAGCCCTATTGGTACTACTATGCATTTTATGCCTGCCTTCATGTAACAGTTTATCTAATACAGAAATTTCAAAAGAATCTGAGCTTCCTGATTCAGATGTGGACAGTAATGAGAAACCCAAAGAATTTTCATTTAATACAGAGATAGAGTTTCCGGAGCAGAGCGAAATTATGACATATAGTGCAAGTGCTATGGTAGTTGAACCTGAATTAATAGCAGCATCATTATTACCAAATACAGATGTTGTTTTCAGTGAGCAAGATGACGGCTCCCTTTCTTATCAGTCAAATGATGATTGGCTATACATTAACACAAATACTATGGGTTTTACTTTTTCAAATGAAGAAGTTAAAATTTATAATCAATATTTCAATACATCGGCACCAAGGTATGAAGATCTGGCATTCATTTCATATGAAGATGCCTATACAGAGATTAGTGAGATCATAAGAGGATTAAATATTGGTGATTTTGAAATTGATAAAGTCTATACAATGGACAGGGAATATCTGAAAAATCTTGAAGAATCATGCCTGCAGGAAGAAAATTTTCTAGATGATGTAGCGCAGGCCCGTGCTAAGGTTAAGGGTGATTGGAGTGAAGAAGAAGGGTGTTACGTTTTCTACATAAACTGTTATGTAAATAAAGTCCCTGTTTATAGTGAAACATATGAAAATAGTAATCAAGACATTATATCGGGTACTTACATTGAAGTGTTTTATTCTAATAGGGGCGTCATTTCTTTTATAGCAGAGGGCTTATATGGAATAGAGTATGATTCTGGCCATAAGGCGGCATTAATCAGTACAGAAGAAATTAAAGAAAAAATAAGCGATAAATATAATTCGGTGATTATCACATCACCTATTAGCATCGAGAAAGCATCAATCATATATTTACCTGTAATGAATTATGAACAAAATAAATATGATCTGATTCCGGTATGGGATATAAGTGTTTCTCAAGTAGGCCATGCCTCTGATAAAGAAGCGTTTATATCAGAAATAGAAGCAGCAGGCTTGAATATTGAGGATTATGCGGCCACGATTGATAGCCTGTCTGACGAAACAGAGGATATTCAATATAACATTTATTTTAGGGCTGAGGATGGCATGGAGCTTCTGATATAGTAAGGAGAGGCAGATGAGAAGATATCATTTAATTTCTTGTATTAAATATGATATGGTCAGGGTGCTGACCAGTATTCAATTTTATACAGGTGTGATAGGATTTGTTTGCATCCATTTATTCAATATCATACCTGAATTAAGCATTACCAATTCCTCACCGGTACTTTATTACTTTTCGAATCGTACAGGGATAGGTGCTTTCGAAATGATTTTACTTTTTTGTATGGCGCTTATATATAGTACAAGTTTTTGTACAGATTGGAATCAGGGGTATTATAAATATAGTATCATAAGACAAACAAAAAGTTCCTACATATGTTCTAAAGTCATTGTGACCGTATTATCTACTTTCATCGCCTGTATGATAGGTTATATAGTTTATTTGGTTATTCTTAGTTTTTTTAGGCCTTTGTTTCCTGGCAATGCAGAGGAGTGGCAGTATTATATAGAAGGTTCAGGGGCGGCGTTTGCTGAGATTTTAGCATCCAGAATGCCAATCTTATATTACATTGTGGATATCCTTCCGGAAGCATTCATGTATGCGTTTTTATCTGTTTTTGCATTATATATTTCTACAAAAAGCACGAATATATTTATTGTTTTAAGTTCACCAATCATATTTTATTATGTATATAATTATTTGAGCGGAACATTTAAGTTCCCATATATAATGTTATGGCAGTTTATGGATCAAGGAGTTCTTTTTTGGGAATCATGGTATCTAAATATTATTGCTACTTTTTTGTATTATTTGATCGGAATCCTGTTGATGGGATATCTTTTTTCTAAGGGGGTAAAAAGAAGAATTGAAGACAGAAAATAAGAACCAGATATTGGGAGTACTCGGAGATAATCTCCGTAGATTATTGATTAATCCCCGGTTTTATATATCTCTTATTCTTGTAACTATACTTATGCATCAGATAATCGGGCCTATTCGGATATTTTGTTCAGAAACAGGGATTTCGATAACTCCGTGGATTTTTCCGCATGTTGTCCAGTGGTATTTCATTCAGAATATCATTCTCATTGGGGTTGTTTTACTTTTTTGTGATGCACCTTTTTTTAATGAGGGAACGCCATTTTTAATTATGCGATCAGGAAGGGGAAATTGGATTAAAGCACAGCTTCTTTATGTTATGGCAGCTTCTTTCATATGCTGCTTTAGTTTATTGTTGATTAGTATTTTGCTTACCGCACCCTACATAGACTTTAGTTTGGAATGGGGGAAAATTATAAATACATTGGCTCAGACCGATGCCTCTAATCAGATTGGGACAGTTAAATTAGATTATAAAATTTTGCAGCTATATCACCCGGTACAGGCCACAGCATTATCATTCTTTATATCATGGTTAGTGGTTTCTTTTACGGGAATTTTAATGTTGACGGCAAATTTATTTGGAAGAAGGATTATTGGAGCGGTATTAGGCACCGCGCTGTCTTTCACGCCATATTTTGCGATGACTTTTACTAACCTGTACATTGGTTATTATGTATCGCCTCCAACCTGGATGGATATTACACTGCTGGCCGATACAGGTTACTCCAGTTACCCTTCGGCATCTTATATTTTTTCCTTTTTAGTTATAGGTATTATTGTTTTATCTCTAATTTCATATCTTCGTATGCGTAAGAAAATAATCCTTATTACAACTGATCTTTGAACCTCTTAATGTAAAGAAAGTGTAGGAAAATGCCGATGGCTTCAATTGAATTAAAAAATATAAATAAAAGATTTGGTGAACAGTGTGTATTAAATGATGTGTCTCTATCATTTCAGCCAGGGAAGATATACGGGATAATTGGCAGAAATGGAAGTGGGAAATCAGTCCTCTTTAAATGTATATGTGGATTTGTTTATCCTGATTCTGGGGAGATAAGGGTTAATGGAGAAATCATAAGCAAAGGTAATGCCATACCGAAGGATATGGGGATCATTATTGAAAGTCCTGGATTTCTGCCTAATTATAGTGGTTTTTACAACTTATATTTACTCTCGAAACTACTGAGGAAGATTAATAAAGAACAAATCAAAGAGGTGCTTACTAAAGTTGGTTTAAATGCAGGAAGCAAAAAGCCGGTTGCCCAGTATTCATTAGGGATGAAACAAAGACTGGGTTTGGCACAGGCGATAATGGAAAACCCATCTATACTTATTCTTGATGAACCGATGAATGGTTTGGATAATGACGGCGTGAAAGATATAAGGAAAATATTGCTAGAGCTAAAAGAGCAAGGAAAGACAATTATTATATCTAGCCATAATAAAGAAGATATAGCAGTTTTATGTGACATCGTTTATGAAATGGATAGAGGCTGCATTCAAAAACTTGAAAAGTGAGGTAGTACCCTCCATTGACAATGGAGGATACTACTAACGTTGTATTACTTTTCCAGAATCATCTTTACAAACTCCAACGCAACCTCCCGTTTACTGGAATTACTGACAAACCCAACCGCTGCTCCATCCGTAACATAGCCTGCTGATTCAAGCATTGTATTACCGTCTATGCGTATACCGCAATAATAGGTTTCTCCAACAGCCCCTTCGGTCCCTCCATCAGAAGATGGAGTTTCATCTTCTGATGGGAGAATTGTGGAGGTAAATAACAATCCCTTATCTTTCAGTTCATTAAACCACTCTTCTGGCAGCACATCTTCAAGATTTACAAACATACCCTGTTCACCATAGAGGGTGATATTATCCTCAGTGGATATCATCATCTCCATGCTGCCGCTCATTACGACGGCCATCAGTTTCTGAACCGAAGCCATAGCAAGCTCACTGTTATCATTACCTGATAAAGAAATTGAAGTGTCAAACACAATTGGCTCTTTGGCAGACGCATCAAGATCTAAATGTTCTTTAAAAGCATCATTTAATTGCGTATGGGCATTTTCATAATCTTCATTATAAACATCAGATATAAAAACTGAAATAGCATCAGGATTATTGGCTCTGGCTGTCTGAACGAATGAAACGATTATGATAATCCCAATCATAATGGCAATAAATACAAATTTATAATATCCCCATATGTAGTCAAACTTTTGTTTGGCATTCATTTTAGATAGTTTCTCTATGTCACCTGCAAATGGATTGTTCATCTTATTAGTCCTTCCTTAAAACATTAATAAAAGTGTAGCATAAGTCGACAAATTGTGCAACCGGTGGGATGACACCTTCAAATGCTGCAAAAATAGTAGTTGTTAGATTTTTGCTATATTCTGATATTCATTTGTCAACGCTTCTACAGAAGCATCAGGATGCCTTTTGATTATCTGAATAATTGCCGTTACTTCCTTCTCGGTAATTTCCAGATGTTCTGCAATTGTGGCGGTCGGAAGACCTTTGCTGTATTTAGCCAGTACTTGGCTAATCAGGTGCTCTTTACTACCTAATTCCTTTCCAATTTCCTTTCCTCTTTCCAGAATAGTCATATGCGTCTCCTCCCATTCTATACTTTCCTTTACTTCTGTCACCAGTTTATCCAGACCGACAATCCTTTCATCAATATCGATCTCTCGCCTATCCAGAAATGTGGCATCCTTCATATACTGAAGCAAATCCACCAAATCTTTATTACCATTTTTACTCTCCATATTGAGGAATATCTTAATACAGCCGTCTCCCAATTCTAGTTCCTTTTGTTCTCGGCAGCAATTCAAAAAGGTGTATTGGGTTTGATCCAGTCTGAAAAAATCCTGTTCTGTAATGAATATGATATAGGTATCCGGCAGGTTACGATATTTAGTTTCCTGGCCGGCCTTTAAAAGTGGAACATCCATTAAGCCTTGATAAAACCGAGAACGCCTGGGGAGATTGTCATTAATTTCTCTCTGCATCTCCAGACCATAGACTGTATAAAGGCTCTTTCCCACATCTCCTCTGGCACGGACATCCAGCCGAATAGCTCTCTGTCCTTTCTCATTTGGAAATACGGCATCTGTTAAGTTAACTTCTTCGTATTTCTTTTTGTTCTTATGTTCTGCCATTGATTTCTCCTTATTATTATAAATAATTTTTTGTCTTATGGCAATACCCTCATTTGGCAAGGTTATCGTGTAGGGCTACGTAAAATAGCCATATTATCAAAAAGAAAAAGAACTTCAATGATTTTGATGAAAGATGATTTTTCGAAAGTCTTTGTGGTATGATACCTGCGTCATGAAAAAAACATACATTAATAAGAAACGCTTATTAATGTTGAATGCTTATTTTATAAATCAAACAACTTTTGGCATTGATACAAAAAAATTTCTATTGATTTAAAGTGCTATATGTTGTAGAATATGGATGCAGAAATAAAGCGAGATTAAACGATCAGAGGCAACCTATTATATTGATAAGATGTACTTATAAGTTGTGTATAAGTCATAAACCGGGTACGGAAAGGTGAGAGGATGGAAAAGCTAGAATTGCTGTATGAAGGAAAAGCAAAGAAGGTATTTAAGACCATGAAGGAGGATGCATTGATTGTCGAATATAAAGATGATGCGACTGCTTTTAATGGGGAAAAGAAAGGTACGATTATCGGTAAAGGTGTTGTGAATAACCGGATGACAAATCATATCTTTAAGATGTTGGAGGAGAAGGGGATTCCAACTCATTATATTGAGGAAGTTAGTGATAGAGAGACGATTGTAAAGAAAGTTGAAATTGTCCCATTGGAAGTCATTATTCGTAATATTTCAGCAGGCAGTTTTTCTAAGAAGCTTGATATTGAAGAGGGCGTTAATCTACTTGCGCCGACGCTGGAATTTTCCTATAAAGATGATAGGCTGGGTGACCCGATGATCAATGATTATTATGCTATTGCCATAGGCGCTTCAACAAGAGAAGAGATTGACAAAATCACAGCATTAGCATTTAAAATTAACGACATATTAAAGGAATACTTTGCCGGCAAAGGTATTGAACTGGTTGATTTTAAGTTAGAGTTTGGACGGTATAAAGGTGATATTATTCTCGCTGATGAAACTTCACCGGATACATGCAGGTTCTGGGATATTGAAACCCATGAAAAATTAGATAAAGACCGTTTCAGAAGGGATATGGGCGGAGAAAAAGAAGCTTATGAAGAGGTTTACCATAGGTTAGGACTTGATTCATAAGCGGCTTATGGCTGGACTGTAACATTATTTTAGAGAGGCAGATACAATGGGCAACGGATACAGTGAATTACATGAAGAGTGTGGTGTTTTTGGCGCATATGATCTTGATGGGGGTGACATTGCCGACTGGGCGTATTACGGTCTGTTTGCGCTTCAGCACCGTGGTCAGGAAAGTTGTGGCATAGCGGTAAGCCATAACAGAGATATCACTTATTATAAAGATATGGGCCTTGTTAACGAGGTATTTACTCCAGAGAATATGGATAAACTCCATGGAGATATTGCCATTGGTCATGTCCGTTATTCTACCGCAGGCAGCAGCGTCAGAGTCAATGCGCAGCCTCTTGTGACAAAATATGTTAAAGGAACTTTGGCTATTGCCCATAATGGGAATCTGGTTAATGCCATGGACTTAAGAGAAGAATTGGAGAAGAACGGAGCCATTTTCCAGACAACCATTGATTCAGAGGTCATTGCCTATCTTGTAGCCAAAGAGAGGATGATGAGTAAGTCTGTAGAAGAGGCGGTTTCTAAAGCCATGGCTCATATTAAGGGAGCCTATTCCCTGCTGGTCATGAGTCCCAGGAAAATTACCTGTGCAAGGGACCCTTATGGCTTTAGGCCATTATGTATAGGAAAAAGGGAGAATGCATATGTTGTGGCCTCCGAATCCTGCGCCCTGGATGCCGTGGGTGCAGCATTTATCAGAGATGTCTTGCCAGGGGAAATTGTCACGATTACGAAAGAAGGCATCTCGTCAATGACCCAGTATTGTGATAAAAGGCCGGCAAGATGTATATTTGAATATATTTATTTTGCCAGGCCAGACAGTGTGATAGATGGTATAAGTGTCTATAACTCCAGAATTATTGCCGGCCAAATCTTGGCTAAAACCCATCCTGTAAAGGCGGATCTGGTCGTCGGTGTTCCTGAATCAGGTACCGAAGCTGCCATGGGATATGCGCAGGAATCAGGCATACCCTATGGAAAAGCTTTTGTCAAAAATAATTATGTGGGCCGGACATTTATCAAACCCGGACAGGGATTAAGAGAACAGAGTGTCAGGATTAAGCTGAATGTTTTAAAGACTGTCGTTGCCGGTAAGAGAGTTGTTATGCTTGATGACTCTATTGTACGGGGGACGACCAGCGCAAGAATTGTCCAAATGTTAAAAGATGCGGGAGCAAAAGAAGTCCATATGAGAATAAGTTCGCCACCGTTTAAACATCCATGTTATTTTGGAACAGATATTCCTAGTGGAAACCAGCTAATAGCAAATCAACATTCCATAGATGAGATTGTGGGATTAATCGGAGCTGATTCACTTGGGTATTTAGACACTGCCCGTCTAAATGAAATGATAGGCAATCCAGAGTACTGCGATGCTTGCTTTACAGGTAATTATCCTGTTGGACCCCCAGAACGGGATATCCGGGGCGATTTTGAAACATAGTGTCTTAAAATGTTGTATTCTCTTGTCAAAAGAGGATACTATCATGTACAATATGAGTATCAAGTAAAGGTGGAGGTTTTTGTAGATGAATGATAAATATCAAAGTCCGTTATCTGAAAGGTATGCCAGCAAAGAGATGCAGTATATTTTTTCTCCGGACATGAAGTTTAGGACATGGCGCAGACTCTGGATAGCTTTGGCTAAAACGCAGCAGGAGCTTGGTCTTGATATCACAGACGAACAAATAGAAGAATTAAAGGCGTCTCAGGATAATATTAATTATGACGTGGCAAAAGCCCGTGAGGCCAAGGTGCGTCATGATGTTATGGCTCATGTATACGCTTATGGGCAGCAGTGTCCGAAAGCGAAAGGAATTATCCATTTAGGTGCGACTTCATGCTATGTGGGCGACAACACGGACATTATTATTATGCGGAAAGCCCTTTTTTTAGTGAAGAAGAAATTGGTTAATGTTATTGCATGCTTATCTGCGTTTGCGATGAAATATAAAGACCTGCCGACCCTTGCCTTTACCCATTTCCAACCGGCCCAGCCGACGACTGTAGGGAAAAGGGCTTCTTTATGGTTATTGGAACTAACGATGGATTTAGAGGATTTGGAATATATTATTTCCCAGTTAAAGCTCTTAGGCTCAAAAGGAACAACCGGAACCCAGGCCAGTTTTTTGGAATTATTTGATGGTAATCATGAAAAATGTAAGGAAGCGGATCAAAGAATTGCCAAGAAAATGGGGTTTGAAGATTGTTACCCTGTTTCAGGACAAACATATTCGAGAAAGGTTGATTCAAGGGTATTAAATATTCTTAGCAGCATAGCGCAAAGCGCCCATAAGTTTTCCAATGATATACGGCTGCTGCAGCATTTGAAAGAAGTTGAAGAACCTTTTGAAAAGAACCAAGTAGGTTCATCTGCCATGGCATATAAGCGAAACCCTATGCGCAGTGAACGGATAGCCTCCTTGTCAAGATATGTGATGGCCGATGTGCTTAACCCAGCCATGACGGCTGCTACCCAGTGGTTCGAACGGACCCTAGATGATTCTGCCAATAAACGAATCAGTGTGGCTGAGGCATTCCTGGCAATTGACGGGATTCTGGACTTGTATTTGAATGTTGTCGATGGCCTGGTTGTTTATCCGAAGGTGATCGAGCAGCATCTGGTGGCTGAACTGCCATTTATGGCAACTGAAAACATTATGATGGATGCAGTTAAAGCCGGCGGGGACAGACAGGAGCTTCATGAGAAAATAAGGATTCATTCTATGGAGGCGGGTCGCATGGTTAAAGCCTATGGTAAAAAGAATGATTTGCTTGAGAGAATTGCAGCAGATGAATCATTTGGGATGACGATGGAGCAGCTTGAATCTGTTATGAAACCTGAAAATTTCATTGGACGTGCACCGCAGCAGGTTGAAGAATTTATCAGTAATGATGTGGAACCCATTCTTGAAAAGAATGCCGGATTACTTGGAATCAAGGCTGAGATTTCGGTTTAATTTCATTGTACAACGAAAGGTATCTCTGCTATAATAAATGGATAGTGTGTCAGGAGGTATATATGTGATTGCATTATCCATTGTTAATGTGAAAGAGTTTATGAATACCCTTTTAATAGGGGAAACTTTTGATAATTTTTATGTGGGAGAATCAGAGATAACCACATTCACTCAATTTAAAATAGGTGGACGTTTGTTCGAGGACTATTTTACCTCGGATGAATTAGAAGGGCTTGAAGAACGAACCCATTGCCTCTGGTCTGAGGTTAAGCCGATGGCTTTTCACTTGATTAAAGGCAAAAAACTGCCCGTCAGGTTTAAGATTATCTTTGAGCTTTCAATGAAAAACAGAGACTGGCTGGTTAGCCATCATCATATTCAAGTGCCTGAAAGTGATATTGGTGGCTTATATTTAAATATAAAATATGAAAACAAACAAGTCAAATGTATTACAGGTGTTTCATTCAATTCTTTTATCCTTGATAAGAGCCTGGAACAGTTATGGGATCAAACAGTGCAACAATTCTTCAAACAGAAAAAGATAGAATTCGAGCTAGATTATTAGCACTCATTTCAAATGAGTGCTAATTTTCTCTTGACATTCTGCATTAGAGGTATTAAAATATTTAATATGCATAGGCTTGCATGGCATAATCTATTAGAAATGAATAGGAGTGATAACATGGGAAGTTCAGTGAATGAACAAGGTAGTTTATCAATTAATAGTGAAAATTTATTTCCGATTATTAAAAAGTGGTTATATTCCGACCATGATATTTTTGTTAGAGAATTAGTATCCAATGGCTGTGATGCAATAACTAAAGTAAAGAAATTGGAAATGATGGGAGAATGTCAATTTAACGACGATGAGAAATTTAAGATTGATGTCGTGATTGATCCCGAAGATAAGGCCATTAAGTTTATTGATAATGGCATTGGAATGACAGCTGACGAAGTTAAGGAATATATTACCCAGATAGCTTTTTCCGGCGCAACCGATTTTCTGGAAAAGTATAAAGACAAGACCAATGAAGATCAGATTATCGGCCACTTCGGCCTGGGGTTTTATTCAGCCTTTATGGTTTCAGACAAGGTGACTATCAATACCCTCTCATATAAAGAGGGTGCGGCTCCGGTTTACTGGGAGTGTGACGGAGACAGTGACTATACCATGAGTGAAGGTGACAGGACTGTCAGGGGTACTGAGATTACATTATACCTCAATGAAGAAAGTGTGGAATTTTCCAATGAATACCGTATCAAAGAGGTCATCAATAAGTATTGTTCTTTTATGCCTGTGGAAATTTATCTGTCTAAAGAGAATGCCGAGCAGGAATATGAGACAGTTAATCCCGATGAAGTCAGAGAAGATGACGTCGTTGTTGAGACGATTGTAGAGGAAGCTAAGACTGAAGAAATAGAGAATGAAGACGGAACAAAGGAAGTCGTAGAGACTTCACCGGCTACAGAGAAAGTAAAGATTCATAAACGCCCTGTACCATTAAACGATACTACACCGCTGTGGAACAAGCATCCTAATGAATGCACAGAAGAAGAGTATAAGGATTTTTACCGCAAGGTATTTAATGACTATAAAGAACCGTTGTTTTGGATTCATTTGAATATGGACTATCCATTTAATTTAAAGGGTATCCTATACTTTCCTAAGATTAATACGGAATATGAATCCATTGAAGGAACAATTAAGTTATATAATAACCAGGTGTTTATTGCCGATAATATTAAGGAAGTCATTCCAGAATTTTTAATGCTCTTAAAAGGTGTGATTGATTGTCCTGATCTTCCGTTGAATGTATCCCGTTCGGCACTGCAGAATGATGGTTTTGTCAAGAAGATTTCAGACTATATTACGAAGAAAGTTGCGGACAAGCTCTCAGGCATGTGTAAGACCGACCGTGAAAATTATGAGAAATACTGGGATGATATTAATCCATTCATTAAATTTGGCTGCATCAAAGACCAGAAGTTTAATGAAAAGATGAGAGATTTTATTATTTATAAAAACCTTGAAGGAAAATATATAACCCTGGATGATTATATAGAAGCAGCCAAGGAGAAACATGAGAATCAGGTATTCTATGTGACAGATGAGGTACAGCAATCCCAATACATCAATATGTTTAAAGAAGAAGGGCTTGAGGCTCTTATCTTAAAGCATAATATCGATCAGCCTTTTATAACGAATCTGGAACAATCTAAAGAAGGGGTTAAGTTCAGCCGTATTGATACGGATCTGGCCGATATATTTAAAGAAGAAGTTGCAGAGGATGATAAATCTTTAGAAGAGTCAGGGGCGACCTTATCAGAACTGTTTAAGAAAGCGTTGGGAAAAGATAATCTTACAGTTAAGGTAGAAAAACTTAAAAATCAGGAGACTTCCTCAATGATAACATTGTCAGAAGAGAGCAGACGGATGCAGGACATGATGCGTATGTACAATATGAATGGCATGGATATGGGGATGTTCGGCGGCGAAGGTGAAACCTTGATTTTGAACGCTAATAATGAATTGGTACAGTATGTACTCAACAATGCCGAAGGTGAGAATACCGAACTAATTTGCCAACAGTTATATGATTTAGCCTTATTAAGCCACAAACAGCTTCCGGCAGACGCCCTGACCAAGTTTGTTGAAAGAAGCAATAAGATAATGAAAATACTTACAAAATAAATTTGGAGAGCCGATGAATTGTGATTTGTGATACAAGTTCATCGGCTCTGCGTCTTGCGTCGGACTCTTTGATGACGGACATCTCGCCAACCCATTGTCAATGGAGGGTAATGTTATTCTTCCTTACCTAGGACAGATGCTATGACAAAGCCGATAACAAAGGTAATAATGCTAATTATAATACTTACAAAGTTTAGCGAAGAAAAGCCAACGCTATATAAGATGGCAATTGGGGAGGCAATGACCAGACCAAGGATTCCGCAATAAGTGAGGGTTGGCTGCTTTTCAAATAATATTTCAATGAGCTTGGCCACAATACCGATTCCAACTAACACGCCAATGCCAAAAGGTACGAAAATACCAAATCCGTGAATGAGTGCGGGTATGTCAAAACCAAGCAGGGCATTGATAAATGTCTTAATATTACTTATAATGATATTGTAAAATCCTAAAACCATCATAACCATTGAGCCGCTGACTCCGGGAATTATCATTGTGGCGGAAGCAATAAGACCCATTAAGAATAATTGAATCATTGTCCCAAAGTTGATGACTATATCTGTTACATTGCTTTCAGATTCCTTAAAAAAAGCCATTCCTATCACCAGAGCAAAGAATAAAATAAAGACAATAATTTCGGGGAATCGAATTCTAGCACCTTTGACATGCTTTGTCAGCATGGGTAATCCTCCAAGAATAAGACCGATAAAAAGACAGCTGGTCTGTAGAGGATATCTCTCCAGAGCCGGCGTGATGATATATGAAAGTACAATGATTCCAATAGCAGCGCCTAGAATCACTGGAATTAATACGCGCATGCTCTTCTTAAAGTGCTTAAAGACACTTGTAATAGCGGAAATAAGACGGTCATAGATGCCCATAGAAACAGCCATCGTACCACCGCTGACACCGGGAATAATATTGGCAATGCCGATAATTGCTCCTTTTAGTATATCTTTGATTAAGTCCATTGTAAAAGCTCCTTTCTGCATTAAAAGTATCATAACTAAAAAATCAATGCTAGTCAACTAAAAAATTCTTAAGAATTTACAGTATGGCTTGCTTATATGTTTACATTTGTACAAAAAAAGGTTACTATATTATTTAATAAGAATTAATCCAAGCAACGGGGGATGGATAGTATAATGAATACCTCAATCAAAAACGATCCATATAGCTATATGTCCAATTTATGTTTTAACCGATGGAAACCCTATCTGATCAGAGCCATTCAGTTTGATGGCGGAACGCGTTTTTCAAGATTTACTAAACAATTACCTATATCGGAGAAAGTCCTGACATCTAATCTGCGTGAGCTGGAGAATGATGGGGTAATCGTAAGGACTGTTTATCCCGAAGTTCCTCCACGGGTTGAATATCATTTGACAGAATTAGGCGAGGATATATGTGATTTATTAGATCAGGTTTATAACAAGGGAAGAGAGGTAATGCTGAAAAAAGGTCTTCCGGTAGATAAACTAGGTGAAATGTGGCATGGATATCAAGATCGTGATGAAGATTTAATGATGCATCCATTTAAAAATAAATGATTTTATCTTTGCAATCATTCATTGCAAAACTTTCTCTTAGGGAGGTATCTATGCCAATGGGGTGTCTCTCACTTTTTTGTACGCTATTTACATTTTTCCCGAGGCCTGATACTATTATTTATAATATTCGTTACACTTTTACCAGGCTTAAAAAATAGTATACAAGGAGTGATGATGATGAACAAAAAATATCCTTATATGTTTTCCCCTTTAACAATTAAAAACCTTACATTTAAAAACCGTGTATTTGCTTCTCCCATCACAACAAATAGGATTGTAGATCACGGCTATCCGACCCCGGAAGGAATTGATGTCTATGAGACTAAAGCACGAGGCGGTTTTGCGCTGGTAACGCTTACGGAATCTTTTATAGATGAAGAGCACTCTCTTCGTCATGAACATGGCCTAAACACTTATGACCGCCACATGACTACATATCATATGGAAAGTATCATGACATTGACGGAGGCAATTAAAGCCCATGGTGCAGCGGCCTCTATCCAGTTAAACCATGTAGGTGCCATGAATCATCCGGATACCATAGCCGACCATAAAAATCCCATCGGTCCTTCTGCTTTCGTTCGTGAAGATGGGATACAAATAGAAGAAATGACAGTTGAAATGATGGCGCATGTGGCTGAGAATTGGGCTGAGGCAGCCTGGAATTGTAAGGCATTGGGATTTAATATGGTCAATCTCCATGGCGGCCATGGCTGGCTGCTTAATCAGTTTATTTCACCTCGTTTTAATCATCGTACGGATGAGTACGGCGGCTCCATGGAGAACCGTGCCAGATTTCCAATGATGGTTTGTCAGAAGATTAAAGAAGTTTGCGGTGATGATTTCCTCATTGAGTACCGTATGTCTGGATCTGAGCGCATCGAAGGAGGGATGACCCTGGAGGACGGTATTGAATTCGCCAAAATCATTCAGAATTATGTGGATTTAATTCATGTTACATCAGGTGTATATCAGGATCATGTAAACACTAAAGCATTCAGTTCTATGTTCGATAAACATGGCTGTAATCTGGATTTGGCGGAAGCCATAAAGAAGAATGTCGGGATCCCTGTAGTGGCTGTGGGAGGCTTCAATTCCCCTGAACAGATCGAGGAGGCAATTGCCTCCGGTAAGTGTGACTTCGTAGCGTTGGGGCGCCAACAGTTTGCTGATCCTGAGTTTGTCAATAAAGCAATGACAGGACGTGAGGATCAGATTGCACCTTGCCTGCGCTGCTCTTGCTTCAATCCGCTTGCTTCAAATCCCGGTAAGCGTCCAATCCCAGAATTGTGGCACTGTGCGGTCAATCCATGGGCATCTCGTGAGCTGCGGTGGCGCCAGGCGCCTAAGCCTCTAGGAAGCCGTAAGGTGATGGTTATCGGAGGAGGAGTTTCCGGCATGTATGCGGCATTAACTGCAGCTGAACGTGGACATGACGTAACCTTGTATGAAAAAAGGGCTAAATTGGGAGGACTTTTGTGGTTTACCGAGATCGATGTACATAAAGAATCTCTGCTTCGTTACAGAGACTCTTTGATTGCCCGCTGTAAAGCAGCGGGTGTCAATATCAGGCTAAATACCGAAGTTACCAATGAGATAATTTTAGCTATGAAGCCTGAGGCCGTTATTTGTGCTGTCGGATCGCATCCGTTTGTACCTCCGATTAAGGGAATCGAGAAAGCTAAGCATGCGCTTTATGGATATGAACATTTGGCAGAACTTAAGAATCATAAGGTAGTTATGATTGGTGGAGGGGCTATTGGATGCGAATCTGGTTTCTTTTATGCTGATGCCTGTGATGCAAAAGTTCATATTTTGGAGCTCCAGGATGATATCTGTAAGGATACCAATGATTCTCAGCGCCGCGCTTTGCTGCCCCGAATGAAAGATTCAGGTGTGACATGGAATTGTGAAGTGGCAGTTCGTGAGATAACCGGCACTGGTGTTAAATATATGGATAAAGATGGCAGCGAGCGCTTTATTGAAGCTGATTTCATAATGTATGCCTGCGGCAATCGCCCCAATTCAGATATTGTAAAATCTGTGGAAGATGGCTGCCAATGCTTTGTCGTAACAGGTGACGCTAAAAAAGCCAGAATGGTTAAGCAGGCGACTTATGAAGGGTTCTGTGCGGCCATGGATATTCTGTAATAACAATAAATACCCTCCATTGACAATTGTTTCTTCGAAACGAGTAGTGCTTTGTCAATGGAGAGTACGGAGGGAGAAGATATAATGCGGGCAGTTATGTTTCAAGGTAAGAAAACAATGAAATTGGCGGAAATAGAAAAGCCTGTTACAGGTAAGAACGGTGTTGTCGTTAAAGTAAAATATTGCGGGATTTGCGGCTCAGATATCCATCGCTTTATCGATGGCGAAGACGGGTTGGAAGGAACCGTGCTTGGACATGAAACCGTTGGTGTTGTGGAAGAAGTTGGGGAGAATGTTACGGGGCAAAAAGTGGGAGACCGTGTGGCCATTGGACCGGCAGGCGCCTGCCAGGAGCAGTGCTATTACTGCCGGACGGGAAGACCTAATCTTTGTCTCCATGGATTTCCTCGAACTCTGGGAATCGGACCAAAAACTCAGGGCGGTTTTTCCGAATATATTCTGGCCAAATATCCGGCCAGACAATTAATCAACATTCCGGATGCTGTTTCAATGGAGGATGCCGTACTATTTGATATTTTTGCAACGGCATACCATGGATACCGCCGCTCACATATGTGTTCAGGATCGGCTGCGGTTGTCGTAGGCGCAGGCGCTATAGGCTTGTCTATGATACAGGTGCTAAAAGCAGCAGGTGCAGGCAAAATAATTGCATTGGAGATGGAGTTAGGAAAGCAGAAGATAGCAAAAGAATGCGGGGCAGATTTTGCATGCAGTCCTTTAAATGAGGATTTAATAGTCGATAAAGTGAAAGAAATGACCGATGGCAGGGGTGCAGATGTAGCTTTTGAATGCGCAGGGAATCCGGCCGCAGTAGGTATGGCTGTAAGACTTGTAAGGCCAGGAGCACAAGTGATATTGGTAGGATCAGGGAAACAGCCTTTAGAAAGCATCAATGAAGATGAGATGATATTGAAAGAATTGGATATGAAAGGCTCTTTTTGTTATGACGAAGAGGAAATACGTCTGGTTCTTCAAATGATGGAAAGAGGGTTGTTCCATACAAAAGGGATGATAAGTAGATATATTTCCCTGGAGCAAACGCCGGAAGCCATGGAAGAGCTTGCAAAAACATCTGCACCTATCAGGTATGTCATAAAACCAGAATAATAAAATAAAAATTATTAATTTAGAGGTGGATTTAATGGCAGAATATTATACAATGAATTCTTCATTGGAAGAAATTTTAAATAATGAGCGGATGAAGAAGTTAAACTATTTGTTCAGTCCCGCTTACTATGCCAATATCGGTAAATTCTTAAGAAAAAGAAAACTTAAGTATATGGTGAAATTGGCGAAAACCCCATGGGGAACACCATTTCCTGCCCAGGGGCTTCTTACCTGTGCCAATCTATTAATATCCCGCCGCGAAGCAGGAGAGATGACGACAATCCCTATCTGGCAAGGAGTGAACGAAGATGCGTGGGTAGAAACAGAAAGTGTTGTGTTAGTTCCTTTTCTCATAAAGGATAAAAAGAATGCCCCTTGTGTGATTATATGTCCGGGAGGCGGATATGAAAGGGTGGCATTTCATAATGAAGGCATTCCTGTAGCTGCTGCCCTAAACGAAAAGGGATACAATGCCTTTATATTAAATTACCGTGTGGCACCTAATTACTATCCCATACCTCAAATGGATCTCGTACGAGGGATAAAATTTGTCCGTGCCAATCATGAGAAGTTAAATATTAATCCGGAGGATTTGACAATTATGGGATTTTCAGCAGGTGCTCATCTTTGCGGCAGTGTGGCGGCTTCCTATAATAGGATCCCGGATGATACCCACCGTTACGACCATATATCTGCCAGGCCGGATAAAGTATGCCTTTGCTATCCGGTCTCCAGTTTCATCAATGATGCTCATGAAGGAAGCGTATTGAATCACTTAGGCCCGGAAAGTGAAGTGACAACCAGAAAAGAGCTGTCCGTAGAATTAATGGTTACGGAGGATTATCCGCAAACCTATTTATGGGCATGTACAGACGATCCGATAGTCAATGTCAACAACGCAATTCATTTGGAAAAAACCTTGGAAAACCTTCAAATTTCACACAGGATGAAATTATTCTTATCAGGCGGCCATGGCATAGGGCTAGGTGAAGGTACCCTGGCGGAAGGCTGGCTTACTGATGCGCTGGAGTTTCTATCAAGGTAGTATCCGATGATGGCCTTGACAATTCCTGCCATATCCCGGTTTCTTTATCCTGCTGAGCTTCACCGTAGACGTTCATACTCCAGTTGATAATTAAATCTGTTGTGGGATCTACAACAAAGGTTAGGTTATTATATTCTTCAAATATGTATATGGTACTCATCTCATCCTCTACAACAAAGCCTGAATCTCCGTACAGCTCTATGATTTTTGAAACATTATCGCCACACCTGATTCCAAGATCGGTAGCCGCCAGTGTGTTATAAATAATAACTGAAGTCAGACGGTTTGTAGAACCGCTGTCTATAAATTGAAAACTATAATTTTCAGGGTCGATAAAGAACTTGACATTGGAAGCATTGGCATTGGCTTCTTCCGTGCTTTGATAATTAATAGCCTGCTCCAATTGGTCAATGAGAGTAGGAACTGTGGATTGATATTCATAGCTCGTAATATCAAGACCAATTCCAGAAAGCTGGTTTGTAATATTGTTAAAAGAGTCATTAAGTGCAATCGATACACTTTCCCCATTCACCGGATTAACAATGGTTATTGGTGTTTCGTCTAAAACTTCGTAGGTGCTGCCGGAAGCGGCACTGTTACCTTCGCCGGCTGACGCTCCGGCGTCACCATCATCGGCCGTCTCCTGAGACTGAATATTGTCCTGGCTGACGGTATCATCAGCTTTACTGCATCCGGTCAGAAGGATAATAAATATAAATAATAGGGCTATTCTTTTACACATATGGATATCTCCTTAATATTCAACGTTATATATTACATGAAATGAGCTGCTATCGGAGCCAGGACGACAGTTACCAGTCCGGCAATGACGAGGGCAAGTCCACTCATCGCGCCTTCTATATCTCCCAATTCAATTGCTTTTGCCGTACCCATGGCATGGGAAGAGGTTCCTATAGCGATACCTTTTGCAACGGAATCAGTGATTCCAAATATCCGGCAAATGAAAACTGCAGCGACAGAACCAAATATGCCGGTAATAGCAACCGCACCGACAATAATTGGAACGATACCGCCCATTTCTTCTACGATACCCACAGCAATTGCCGTGGTAACAGACTTGGGCAAGATAGAGTGAGAGATGATTGTATCAAACTGAAAAAGCCTGGAAAATCCAAAGACTAACAGTATGGATGAAATACTGCCGGAAAGGACGCTGATGATAATAGCCAGGTAATTCTCCTTAAGTATCTTAACCTGCCTGTACAAAGGTACGGCATAACAGATGGTAGCCGGCGTTAGTAATTTGGCAATAAAATTGGCACCTGTTTCATAAGTTGCATATTCTATATCCAATAGGAGTAAAATGATAATAATAATAGCACTGGATAATAGAATAGGATTAAATATTGCCAGATTAAAACGTCTTTGAAGTTTTACGGAGAAAGCATACATCAATAATGTTATTGCCAATCCAAAGTATGAAGAGACTTCTAATATATCATTCATTCTTCAAATCCTCCGTCCGGGCAGTTCTCGCCTTTTTGCTGCGGCCTCGTATAGATATCAATGTCTGGGCAACACGGCCTGTAATACCCATAACCAGAACAGTAGAGACGACACATGTTATGAATAAGCCAATGATTGAACTTTTAAGAACATCCCACTTAGTCATTAAGCTGACAGTAGGTGGAATAAATAATAATGGCATGATCGATAGAAAAAAATCTGCCGTATCCTCAATATCCTTTAGTTTAATGATTTTCGTACAAAGGGCGGTAAACAGAATGAATAAGCCATATATGCTTGCCGGGATTGGCAGGGGAATAATGTTGTTAAGGAATTCACCTATAAAAGTAATAATGCTTAATATTGTAAATTGAAATAAATATTTCAAAATTCCACCTCAAATAATCGTTTTTCACTAAATATAATTTATTATACAACAAATTGTGTGAAATGGGAATAACAATAGTATATCCAATTTTAGTTTCATATTCACGTGAGTTATCATATTCTTTAGAATTCAGGAGGGATTGGCATTGAAAATCGTTATTGTCGGTGGTGGCTGGGCGGGATGTGCTGCGGCATATATGGCAGCAAAACAGGGAGCTGATGTAGTTCTTACGGAACGGACAGATATGCTGCTTGGGACAGGATTAGTCGGGGGAATTATGAATAATAACGGCCGGCTTACTGTGGCTAAAGAAATGATGGCTATGGGAGGCGGAGATTTTTTTGGTATTATTGATAGCTGTCTGCGGCATAAACAGGTAGATTTCCCCGGTCATCTTCATGGAGATATTTATGATATTGTTAAAACCCCTATGGACATCTATGAATATTTATTGCGCCTTAACGTGGACATCAGATTCAATTCAAGGATTATCAAGGTTAATCAAACATCCGGAAAGTTAAATACGATAGAGGACGCAAAAGGAAATATTTATGAAGGTGATGTTTTTATTGATACAACCGGATCAGCGGGTCCGGTAAGTCATTGTAGAAAATATGGCAATGGCTGTGCAATGTGTATCATGAGATGCCCAAGCTTTGGAGGCCGGATAAGCCTTATCGCGATGGCCGGAATAAAAGAGGAGATGGGCAGGAAAGGGAATCAGATAGGAGCGATGAGCGGTTCATGTAAGATCCATAAAGAGTCCCTGTCAAATGATATTGTAGAAAATTTAAATCAAAATGGTGTTGTTGTTATTCCCGTACCGGAAGCTTTGATAGAGGACCATTTAGATATCAAGTCCTGCCAGCAGTATGCTTTAGATGATTATGCAAAAAATATTATTTTACTTGACACCGGCCATGCGAAAATGATGGCTCCTTTTTATCCCCTAGCAAAGCTTCGTCAAATTCCAGGCTTTGAAAAGGCTAGATATGAGGATCCCTATGCCGGTGGTTTAGGCAATTCTATGCGTTTTTTTGCCATTGCCCCAAGGGATAATCGATTAAAAGTAATTGGGCTTGAAAATGTTTTTTGCGGCGGAGAGAAAGCAGGACTTTTAGTCGGGCATACAGAGGCCATTATGACAGGCATATTAGCGGGATATAATGCTTCAATGTATGCATTGGGGAAGGAGCTGTTGACGTTTCCCAGAAGTCTTGCCATTGGAGAAGGTATTGCTTATATTAATGAAATGCTGAAAAGACCCGAAGGCTTAGAAAAAAAATATACTTACTCTGGTTCTGTGCTTTTAGATCATATCAGTGAATGCGGGCTATATACAATCGATGATGAGGAAATAATAAACCGTGTTAAGGCTTGCGGAATGGAGGATTTTTTTGTAAACTGATATTACCCTCCAGTGTCAATGGAGAGTAAAAAATGGCGAACGGAGTTGGGAGAATGCTATATTTTGACAATGCGGCGACAAGCTTTCCAAAGCCTAAAATTGTTGCAGATGCCTGCAATGAAGCTTTTCTTCAAGCAGGCAATCCCGGACGGGGTGCGCATAAGATGGCTCTTTGGTCTTTGCGAAGCCTGCACCATACGAGGGAATTAATTGCAGAACTGTTTAATGCCTCGTCATTGGAAGTTGTTTTTTGTGCCAATACGACAATGGCATTAAATGAAGCAATCCATCAAATAGAAGGAGAAATCGTAACAACGGCAATGGAGCATAATTCAGTCCTAAGGCCCTGTTATCGGCGGGGAAACTATCGAATTGTTGAAGCCAATGACGGAGAACTAAAAACAGAAAAAGTTCTTAATGCAATTGGCCTCCAAACAAAGGCGGTGGTTATGACTCATGTATCAAACTTGACTGGGGAAATATACGATATTCAGACAATTGGCAGATATTGCAGGGAGAACAATATCTTATTTGTTGTTGATGCGGCCCAGAGTGCAGGGATAGTGCCTATTGATACGCATAATATGTGCATTGATATGCTGGCATTTGCAGGGCATAAAGGGTTGATGGGACCGACAGGAACCGGCGGTCTGGTTGTTGGTGAGAGGGTATCTTTGAAACCGTTTATATATGGCGGAACGGGGAGTAAAAGTCATGATTTAAGCCAGCCCCGGGAAGTGCCTGATGTGTTAGAGAGCGGAACCCAAAATATTCATGGTATTGCAGGCTTAGGCGCCGGTATTGAATTTGTTCTTTCGGTCGGTGTACCTAAAATCTTAAACCATGAGCAGGAGCTTGTCGGACAGTTTATTGAAGGGATTTCCCGGATACAAGGTATAAAGATATATCGGAGGAATTGTAATCGTGTAGGAACAGTAGCGGTTAATTTTGAAGGAATCTCTGCGTCTGATGCATCCGACTGGCTGGCTGGACAGGATGTCTGCGTCAGGGGAGGAGCCCACTGTGCCCCTCTTGCTCATGATGCTTTGAGAACTGGTAAGCGTGGTGCTGTAAGATTTAGTTTTGGCTATTTTAATACGGTAGATGAAATAAATCAGTGTCTTGAATTAATCCATGATTTAACCTCCTAAGGAAGTCCCCCCAGCCTCTAGGCGACCTGAAGCAGGGTGTTTGGAGATGCAACGTAAAACGTAAGGAGGAGGCTGTACATAGGCTTTGTATGAAAATTATAGGAAAAATTGTAGAAACCAATTGATGTCTTAAGGCTTTTTCTCATATGCAATTCACGGCTTAATTGCATATAATAAAAATAAAGTGATGGCATATGGACGACCAAAAACTAGAAAATGTTTTAAACCTTGCAATTGATGCCAGCAAAGCTGAGCGTGAGAAATCTCTGGATCTGGGAGTTGGCTTTGATACAGAAGCAAATACATGGGAGCTCATTGTAAAATATACCGGCGATATCAGGGCAATTGCCGGTGATAATATTTCAGTGGTTGAACTTTTAAATAACTATGCAATTATTACGGTACCTGAGAATAGGGTAGATGAAATATCAAATCTTCCGCAGATTGAATATGTCGAAAAACCAAAGAGGCTCTTTTTTGCTGTGAACAACGGAATTTCAGCTTCATGCATCACTTCTCTGCAGACTGCTCAGTATAATCTCTTCGGGGAGGGGGCTATTGTAGCGGTTATTGATTCTGGTGTTGATTATAGTCATCCAGATTTTCGTAATGAGGATGGAACGACCAGAATCCTTGATTTATGGGATCAAACAATCAACCAGGCGGAAAATGAGGCTGCAAATCTTGGTCCCCCAGAAGGATACCGTATAGGAACTCTTTATCCTAAAGCTGTTATTGACAAAGCTTTGAGTGAGGGAGATATATTACAACAAAGACAAATTGTTCCTAGTGTAGATTTATCAGGTCACGGAACCAGTGTTCTCGGGATTGCTGCCGGTAACGGAAGAGCCAGCAATGGCCTGTACCGGGGAGTTGCTTCCAGAAGCGATATTATAGTTGTTAAGCTGGGTACGCCAAGAGCCGAAGGTTTTCCAAGGACTACTGAGTTGATGCAGGGGATTAATTTTGTGATCAGCCGGGCGATGTATTATGGAAAGCCAATAGCTATTAACTTGAGCTTTGGCAACACCTATGGCCCTCATGATGGAACTAGCCTCTTAGAAAGATTTATCGATGATATGGCCGGTACGTGGAAGAATTCCATTGCTATAGGCACCGGTAACGAAGGTGCCGCTTCCGGCCATACTTCAGGGCAGCTCGTTGACAGCCGGGTTGAGAATATTGAACTGGCCGTTGGTGCTTATGCAGGTCCTTTCAATGTGCAAATATGGAAGAATTTTGTTGATGAAGTAGATATAGAGATTATTGCTCCGGGAGGAACCAGCGCAGGGCCGCTGCAGCATCTTTTAGGTCCGCAACGTTTTGTGCTTGAAAATACAGAGCTGCTTTTGTACTATGGCGAGCCGAGTCCCTATAGCAAAGCACAGGAAATATATGTAGAATTCATCCCAAGGGGCAGTTATGTTACGGAAGGTATATGGACATTTCGCTTAATACCCAGAAGAATCGTCGATGGACAATATAATTTTTGGCTTCCAAGCGTAGGTGCACTGAGTGCGGCGACCAGGTTTTTATATCCTAATCCTAATCTGACGATTACGATTCCCTCAACTGCAATGAGAAGCATATCGGTTGCTGCCTATAACTCCGCGGTGGCAGTCTATGCACCCTTTTCAGGCAGAGGGTTTTTAGGATATGGGCAAGTTTCGAAACCTGATTTAGCTGCACCAGGCGTTGACATAACAGCTGCTGCAGTGGGCGGCGGTTATCGAAATGTCACCGGTACATCATTTGCAACCCCATTTGTGACGGGCAGCGCAGCATTGATGATGCAATGGGGAATTGCAGAAAACAATGATCCCTTCTTATATGGTGAAAAAATAAAAGCTTATCTGATTGCAGGAGCAAAACCTTTGAGCGGAATTGATGAGTATCCCAATGAATTGATTGGCTATGGAACGCTATGTTTACGTAACAGCTTTGACCGATTAACCCGGTAATTAACCTACATATATAATATGGCAGATTTTATCTAAAATAATTATTTGCATTTCTGCCAATGTTATATATGTAGATTTTTTTGATTTGAGGTGAATGTTATTAAAGCCAAAGGGTTCGAATACTTCATGCCGGGTAAGGTCAATATATCAATGAAGCAGGGACAGGCAAAACCATCAAAAGCAATTGTTAGTGAGGGTGACTTGGTTGTAAAGGGACAGCTCATAGGCGTTCCAAGTGGAACCTACTCTGTGCCTGTCTATGCGAGCATTGATGGTGTGATCTCTGAAATTATAACCAGGCGTATTTCATATAAAGAAACAGCAGAGATTGTTGTTATCAATGAAAATAAAAAATATGAAAATAAATATGAACAGTCTGGTGTAGGCAGTTTATCTCCGGCTAGCTTAGGCACGGCCAATTTGGCCGGTGGTAAAAAGGCTGCCAATTTTTTGAGGGATATTGGTATTGTTGGCATGGGAGGTAAAGGGATTCCGACTTTTTATAAATATAAAGAAAAAAAAGAAATTCATACCGTCATTATTAATGGCATAGATTATGAGCCCGGCTTAACACAGCTCTATCGCTTAATTATGGAATGTCCAGGGAAGATTCTTTTTGGCGCAAAAGAATTAGCCTCCATATCTAATGCAAAAAAAATCATTGTCTGCATTGACAAAAAATCAGAAGAAGCTGAATATATACTTCAAAAAACAGTTTCCAAATATAAAAAGATACTAAATGAAAATATAGAGACAATAATCATGCCAATAGCGGCAAAATTGTCGTTAGGCGATGACAGGCAGTTGATATTGGAAGCTTTAGGAAAACCGGAAGAAGGTGCGATTGTTTCCTGTGCAGCTACGGCAGCAGCAGTTTATGATGGATTTTATGACGGAAAACCATTAATCAACCGTGGAATTACAGTGAGTGGTTGTGTAGATTATCCGGGAAACTTCTGGGTACCTATCGGAACGAGTTTTAAGAGTCTCATAAGTCATTGCGGTGGCTTAAAATCAGACCGATGTCTTATCCTTGACGGAGGAGTGATGACAGGCACTTCAGTTGATTTAGAGGAGGCTCACGTGGGAATAACGACGACCGGTATTACTGTTATAGAAAAGGGGGACTTTAAAGAGACACCTTGTATTCATTGTGGTGCCTGTGAAAAAGTATGTCCTGTTAAAATTGTCCCGTATAAAATAGACAGAGCTTATCTTTATGATAAAAATCAATATAAAAACCTTAATGCACAGGATTGCATTGGCTGTGGCAGCTGTTCATATGTATGTCCGGCCAGACGCCGCCTGACAGAGAGGATTCTTATTGCAGGAAAGGAATTAAAGAAAAAAAAGGACTATCCACAGAAAGCTGAAAAAGTATTGACTGAAAATAAGGGCAGATATATCGAACTGGATAGCTCATGGTCCGGGGCTTTAGACGATTTGGAAACAATGACGCAAAGCGCCCCGCATATTCGCAGTCAGGTGACCAGCAGCCAGATAATGCTGCGAGTTTTTGCGGCACTGCTGCCGGCAGCGGCTTCAGTTATTTATATTTATGGGATCAGGGCCTTACTGATTATTTGTGTCTCCATAGTAGCCTGTATGGTGATAGAAGGCGGGTGGCAGATATATAGGAGGAAACCTGTGACTATCTGGGATGGTAGTGCGGCAATCACAGGAATGCTTTTAGTTATGACATTACCTTCCACTACTCCGATATCCCTGGTTTTAGCCGGGGATATCGCTGCAATTTTATTAGGTAAGCAGATTTTCGGCGGACTAGGGCGAAACAGAATTAATCCGGCTTTGACAGGCAGCTGCTTTATCAAATTATCTGCCGGAGCAGCATATCTCTTTACACAAAATAATTATTTGAAAGATATCTTATTTCAATCTATGATAGAAAACGTCAGTTTATTACTCATTATGGGTTTTTTATTTTTAGTTATACAAAAAGTTGTGTTATTTTGGCCATCGGTCATTTTAGTCGTGTTAACTTCTTTGGTAGATTATATAATTGGCATTGGCGGATTGCTTAACGGTAACTTAATTTTAGGCGGATTATTTATGGCTTCAGACTATGCATCTATACCGGCTACTTACAAGGGGCGGATGCTTTTTTGTCTGGCCACGGCAGGAATAACGCTGTTGTCAGGACAGATTTTTGGTATAGATTTTGGTATCTACTTTGCTATATTAATCATGAATATTACGACTTGCATTTTATCCACATACACAATATAATTAACTGTATGTGGAGGTGTTGTTTTTGGACGAGAAGAAATCAGTGAACACCGGTTCTGGCAAACGTCGGAAATCAGGAATGTCCCGGATAAAGAATATAACGGATGTTGTACATCATACACATGATATACATGATACTGAGGAAACAATTATGCCTGTTAAGGAGCCGGCTGCACGAAAAGAAAGGCAGCCGGAGAAACCAGCAGTTAACCGGCAGAGGGATCATCAATCTAACCGTTCCGGGAGTCCAAAGAAAAAAAAGAAGAAACGGCTCATTTATAACATAGCAGGCTTAGCCCTGATATTGGTAGTTGCATTGGTAGGATTTATAACGATTAGTAATTATGGCACCGGCAGCAGCCGGAATCAAAAAGGACTGAGTGCTTATCGTGATGGTAATTACGAAGAAGCAATCACTTTATTCAGTGAAGCTTTATCTTATGACAACAGAAATCCGGAATATTTTATAAATCTTGGGATGGCACAGGCAGAACTTAAAAAATATGACGCCGCCTTTGAATCTTTTGATTTGGCAATTGCGAATACTCATAAGAATGTAGTACTGCAAAAGGCAAAACGTGGAAAAGGAATTGCATACCTTTATCAGGGGAAATATGATGAGGCGGTTAATCAATTCAACGAAAGTCTGGCAGATTCAGGTAATAAATATTCAGAACTTGAAATTGATATTTTATATTATCTTGCGGAAGCCCAGGATAAATCAAGTGATTCCGTAGGTGCGGTATTAAGTTATACTGAGATTATTAACAGTACTGATGAAGCCGTAGCGTACATGCTCCGGGGCCTGGCTTATCATAATGTCGGTGATAATACCAATGCTGAAAAAGATCTATTTACCGCCCTTGAAAAAAGTAAAAAGAATTATAAGGTTTATTTGGCATTATACAATGTACTAGTAGAGCAGGATAAGGAAAGTAAAGCAACCCAAATTTTACAGGAAGCCTTACAATTAAACAGCAGCAGCGGGGAGGATTACTCTAACAAAGGCATGATTTATATGTATTTAGGAGATTATGACAATGCACAGGACGCTTTTAATACTGCTCTGGAAAAAGATTATAGTGATGCATACCTTGGTTTGGCAGAAACGGTCATTAGGCGAGAAGATTATGAAAGCGCTTTAAAATATTATGAGAGCTATCTGGCTAAGAATCAGTTATCTGCCGCCGTATACAATCAATATGGCACATGCTTAATGAAGCTGTCTAGATACGAGGAGGCACTGGCGGCATTTCAGTCGGGCCTGCAGCTCAATGATCGCGTGACTGAAGCTGAACTGATGTTTAATGAAGCCGTTGTGTATTCATATTTGAAGCAATGGCAGGTCTCTTATGAGAAAATGAAGGCTTATGTTGAAAAATATCCTGATGATGAAGTGGCTGCCAGGGAATTAGCTTTCCTGGAAACCAGGCAGGGGAATCCCTAAATGATTTTATGAAAGGACTGTCTCAAATTGAAACAGTCCTGTGTTCTATATTACCATTGATGATTTCGATTTCATAAACTATTCTGCCATTTTCACAGCCTAAATTACATTCAGTTACAGTACCGCCGCCTGTTTTAGCCAATGCGATTGCCTTAGCTTCTTCAACAGTTATTCCTGACACCTTTACCGTTTAATGTCTGAGATGGGGAGTGGTTGTGATTCGTGTAATTATGTATTATAATAAACAATACGTTGTATTACAACCAACAATTTCTTTGAAAGCTGCTTTTTTTACAACACATGTGATAACTTTGTTGGAACTTAATAAAAAATTTACATTTCTTATGGTTTAAATGACTGGAACAATGGTAAAACTAGGAGGAAAAATGAAGGAAAAAAAGAAGATAGAAGGGTTCGTATTACAAAACGGGCCATTAAAGAAAGTTTGATAGAATTAATGCAGAAATTATCTTAAGTATTAAGGAGTATGTGTTTGACAAGTACCAATACGAAAAGGAGAGTAATATGCCATTATATGATTTGACTGATGTAAAAGAATCTCTGATTCTTGTTGCTATCCAGATGGATGGGCAAGATGATGTGGCTGAATCTTTAGATGAACTGGAGGAACTCGTAAGGACTGCAGGCGCTTCCCCTGCCGGCAGGCTAGTGCAAAAAAGAGAGGGCATCCACCCGGGAACCTATGTGGGGAAGGGGAAACTCGAAGAAATTAGGGAGTTAATAGATGATTTAAATGCAACTGGAATCGTCTGTGACGATGAATTATCACCGGCGCAGCTAAATAATCTGGAACAGGAATTAGAGTGCAAGATTATTGACAGGACACTTTTGATTTTAGATATATTCGCGGCCAGGGCTATAAGCAGTGAAGGAAAGATTCAAGTGGAGTTGGCACAGCTGAAATACCGGGCCTCCAGACTGGTGGGACTTCGGAATTCCCTTTCCCGGCTTGGTGGAGGAATTGGTACAAGAGGTCCCGGTGAGAAAAAGCTTGAAATCGACCGGCGTTTGATTCGGACAAGGATTAGCCAGTTAAATAGACAGTTAGATGAAGTGAAGCAGCATAGAGAATTAATCCATTCCGGGAGAGCTTCTTCAAAATTAAAAATAGCAGCGTTGGTGGGCTATTCAAACGTTGGAAAAAGTTCTCTGCTTAATGTGCTGACCAAATCAGCTGTGCTGGAGGACGATATGCTGTTTGCAACATTGGATACAACGACCCGAATGCTTAAACTGTCTGACCAGCAGGAAATTTTACTAACAGATACCGTGGGATTTATCCGTAAATTGCCTCATCATCTGGTCGAGGCATTTAAAAGTACTTTGGAAGAGGCAAAGTATGCGGACATCATTATTCATGTGGTAGATGCCTCAAATCCTCAGATGGAAAAGCAAATGCATGTTGTGTACGATACCTTGCGGCAGTTAGGCATAAGTGGGAAACCTATTATTACTTTGTTTAATAAACAGGATCGATTGGAGCAGCCGGCAAAATTTAAGGATTATAATGCAGACTATTCTATTTTGACATCAATGAAAACAGGACAGGGGTTGGAAGAATTAAAAGAAATTTTGGCCAGGATATCAAGGGAAGGACAGATTTATATTGAAAGAGTGATTCCCTATGACAAGGCTCAAGTGATACAGTTGATTCGTAAAAATGGGCAGCTGCTGGAGGAGCAATATTTAGATGAAGGCATACTGGTAAAGGGCTATGTAACAAAGGAAATATATAATAGGGACATTGACTAAAGAATAAGGGGCTGCTGCACTATTTGTGCGACAGCTCCTTGGCAGAGTCCTCCGTTGCCAGGTAGTGCTTTCCCCAGCCAAAGACTTTGGATGGAATCATATAAGAGACGCCAATACCCAGGGCGATGGCGACCGCCGTCTTTACCGTATCCGCCGCTGTCATAAAACCTTCAAGAGTCGAGCCGAGAAAGAGATTGTAGGCAATGGCGTAGATGCCCGCTCCGGGAACCAGAGTGAAAACACCGCCGTAGAGAAAGATCACCGTGGGTGCTTTAAAATGCACTGCCAGGGCTCTCGACATCGTCGTTAGGGCCAAGGCAGCGGCAAAGGTCGCTATGGGAGCCGTTAGATTCAAGGCAATGGAGATTCGATAAACCACCCAACTAAAGCCGCCGTTGAGGCCGCAGGGTAGGTAATGCCTGGGAGATACGCCAAAGAGGATAGAAAAGCCAATGGTTCCGATAATCGCCAGGGGTGTTTCAATCATTAATTCTTTAAACATAGCTATTACCTCCTAGAGTAAAGTCAATACGATACCTACACCAATAGCTGTTCCGGTGGCGGTGATGACCGCATCGGTCAGTCGGATAATCCCGGTGAGGTGTTCGTAGCCCATAAGGTTGCGGACGCCGTTGGTAAAGGAGATCCCTGGAACCAGGGGGAAGATTGCCCCGATGATCATATGGTTAAGATCATCACCCAGTCCCAGATGAAAGAGAAGGGCGCAGCACCCTGCCGACAAGGCGGCGCAGATAATAGTGTCCATCATTCTCGGAAAATGCAATCTGTCCAGCACCTTTAGGGACACGAGGTACATGATAAATCCGGCAATCATTGCGGCAAGAGAATCCCAGAGGGTTCCCCGGAACAAATAGCCAAAGGCTCCGCAGCTTACCCCGGCAGCCAGGATTTTCAGCCAATCCTTTGATGTACCCTGAGCGGTGATCTTTTCAATGCGATTGCGAATCTCTTGAACGGAAAAAGCGTCCCTTTCAAGATTTCTGGACAGGGTATTCACTGCCTCGACCCGGGAAAGATCTACCTGTCCCATCGATGTATACCTGATCTGGCAGGAATAATATTCACCGTCAATGGCGATAGAGGTAAAAATGCCGTTGGCGAGGATATAAGTATCGAAATTTCCCAATTGGAAGTACTTTGCCATGCGCAGCATCGTCTCGTGAGCCCTGAAAATTTCTCCGCCGTTGGCAATAATAATCTCGCCTACGTCTACTGTCAAATCGAATTTTTCCTTTATCAAATGCTTTTTATCCATAATCCTTCCTCAATTTATTCACTTTATTGAATTTTCTCATCTTTTTAGATTAAAAATATTATAATGGCTTAAGTACCCTTGTAACACTTAGAATTTGTGACGGATTTACAGCAATAACCACCATTGCGGCTTCTTTGATTGTATTCGAACGGCGGCTAGAGAACTTGCTACATATGAAATTGTTTTTCCACCTCAGAATGCCTTAACATAGAATACCTACACCCTGGTATATCGTCCTCAAATTAACTGGGATGATATACGAGAACAGCAATGCTGTACTTGTTATCGTATTTGATATTATGTTATCATATATGATACGATAAGTAAATATCAGTAATATCCCAAATTTTGTTTCGCATATATCCATCTATTATCATAAATGATAATTCCGAGAAGCCGTTATGGTATGGAAATGGTTTCACATAGTGCTTAAATCCTCGATTTCGGGCAATTATATGAACAAATATATTTTGGCACGATTCTTGCTATTATATTTAGAATAGATGAAAATCTAATGATATAATATCTTAAGGAAAGGAGTGGATGAACTTGAAGCAGGTAAAGAAAGGGGATTGGGTACAGATTAGCAATACCATTCTAAAAGCAGGTGACCGTGCTCCTCAGGTTCCGGAGGACACGCAGGCGTGTGACCTGAAAATGTGGGTCAAGGGATTTATCCAGGAAGATGCCAAAATAGGCGATAACGTTGAAATCAAAACAGCCATCGGACGAATGGTAAAAGGTCAGCTATGTGAAGTAAACCCTAAATATACACATACTTATGGTGATTTCGTGCCCGAGCTAGTTCAGATCCAGCGCCAATTGCGTGAAATTATTTTTGGAGGTGAAAGCAGTGTCTAAAGATTTATCTTATTCTGCAATCAATGCAAGGAAAAATGAAATCATGCAGTCGGCCATGGGGATTGACTATAGCAAGTTTGAACTTCCCGGGATTGGATTCGATTATGAGCAGATGATGCGTGAAGCAGCCTATTCAATGGAGGAAATGGAACGCATTCAAAGAGAACATGCAGTCGGAAATACACCATTAATTGAATTGCGCAACCTGACAAAGCTGGCGCAAAAATATGCGCCGGAGGGTAAAGGGGCACGCATTTTTATGAAGGATGAGGCCTGCAATGCATCAGGCAGTTTCAAAGCCCGGCGTGCGTCAATCTCAGTCTATGAGGCTAAGAAAAAAGGTTACAAAGGGGTTATCTGTGCGACCTCGGGGAATTATGGCGCTGCTGTTGCCGCACAGGCGGCAATGTATGGGCTGAACTGCATCGTTGTCCAAGAGTGCTACGACAGCAGAAAGGTTGGCCAGCCGGAAATACTGGAAAAGCAGCGTATCTGTGAAGCCTATGGTGCGGAGGTCGTTCAGCTTACAGTTGGACCGGAGCTATTTACAACACTTCTTAAGCTGCTGGAGGAAACCGGGTATTTTAATGCGTCATTGTATACGCCTTTTGGGATAGCAGGAGTGGAAACATTGGGATATGAGCTGGCCATGCAATGTCGAAGTACCGTTGGACGCGATCCTGACTTGGTGTTGGTGACCAATGCGGGCGGTGGGAATGTAACGGGTACCGCGCGTGGAATGAGAAAAGCTAAGTGTAACGCAAAGGTTGCCGGTGTTTCGATTGATCTTGCGGGACTGCATATGGCGTCTGACCACGACTTCAATAAAAAATCCTTTACAACCGGGCACACCGGTTTTGGAATGCCTTTTATGAGCTGGCCGGATCGGTGCGATTGTCCGCGTAATGCTGCACGTATGTTAAGACATATGGACGTATTCTACAGTGTTAAACAAGGGGAAACATTTTATATCACAGAAGCACTGGCCAGCCTGGAAGGTTATGAAAGAGGCCCGGCAGGCAATACATCGCTGACAGCGGCCTTTGCCCTGGCACAGCAGCTTAATCAGGATCAAGTGGTTGTCGTACAGGAGACAGAATATACAGGCGCCGGTAAACATCCAATGGCACAACTTTCCTTTGCCCGTGAAAATGGAGTAGAGGTTTTATTTGGACATCCGGATGATGATGTGCCAGGTAAAAAGATCATCCTTCCCGAATGCCCTTCAATGATTAAGGCCAGGCCGCATGATTTGAATATGACACGTCGCTCTTATATTAAGAACTGCGTAAAGAATTATAAAATGACAGAAGCAACGTTAGATGATATCCAGTTTATTATGGAAGATTCGAAAGCAAGCTATGAGTTCGTTTCGGAAGAACTGCAAAAGCATGGCGTAAAGATCCCATAAATGGTGTTCCAATGAGGAAAAGCAAAAAGATAAAAGAGAGGAAGTAAGAAATGATAGTAGGTGTAGTAAAAGAAATTAAGAATAATGAATACAGAATAGGGATGACTCCTGCATGTGCAGCAGAATATGTTGCGGCAGGACATAGAGTTTTAGTTGAAAAGAACGGTGGCCTGGGTGTGGGGTTTCTAAATGAAGAATATGCCTCGGCAGGTGCCGAAATCATTGACAGTGCTGCTGATGTATGGGCAAAATCAAATATGATCGTAAAGGTGAAAGAACCGATCGAATCAGAATATAAATATCTTCGGAAAGATTTGATACTCTATACGTACCTCCACCTGGCAGCCGATAAACCTCTTACTGAAGCGCTTCTAAAAGCAGGCACCGACGCGGTTGCTTATGAAACCATTACAGACAACCAAGGCGGTCTTCCCTGCCTTACGCCAATGAGTGAAATCGCCGGTAGAATGGCGGCGTTAGAAGGTGCGAAATACCTTGAAAGGACATTTGGCGGAGAAGGTGTTCTCCTTGCCGGTGTACCGGGTGTTCAAAAAGGAAAAGTAACGATTATCGGCGGTGGCGTAGTTGGTACAAATGCAGCCAAGATCGCGATGGGATTGGGTGCGGATGTTACTATCCTGGACATCAATGCAAGACGCTTAGCTTACCTGGATGATATTTTTGGAAGCCGGATCCAGACCCTTTACAGCAGTATGTCTAATATCAAAAAGAGTATTGCGGATGCGGACGTCGTTGTGGGTGCGGTTTTAATTCCCGGCAAAAAAGCGCCTAAGCTTCTCGGAAAAGATGACCTTAAGCTGATGAAAAAAGGCGCAGTATTGGTTGACGTAGCGGTTGACCAGGGCGGATGCTTTGAAACCACAAAAGCAACTACCCATCAGGAGCCTATTTTCATGGTTGATGATATCGTTCACTATTGTGTAGCAAATATGCCTGGTGCGGTTGCGAAGACTTCAACACAGGCACTGGTGAATACAACTCTTTCTTTAGGCCTTCAAATCGCCGGCAAAGGTCTTGCACAGGCATTGAAAGAAAACAAAAACTTAGTTCCAGGGGTGAATTGCTATCATGGCAAATGCACGCTCGACGGTGTTGCCGAAGCATTTAACCTTGAGCTTCATGATGTTATGAAACTTATTTAACCGCATCAAGATTGGAGCTATAACATTGAATGATAAAAGAAACCGCACCTGGATGGAAGTAGAGCTGGATCATGTAGTGCATAATTACCACCTGGCGAGAGAAAAAGCAGGAGACGAAAAGGTTATGTGTGTGATCAAAGCCGATGCATATGGTCACGGAGCAATTCCAGTGGCATCTGCACTAAGTGAGGCAGGGGCGGCTTATTTCGCAGTTGCAACACCGGAAGAAGCGCTGCAGCTGCGATGCCATGGCATTGATAGAGAAATATTGCTATTAGGTACCACCACGCCAAGTGCGGTAACGGAATTAAATCGGGGTAATGTCAATTTAACAGTGAGTAGCAAAACGGTCGCCAACACATATGCCAGGATACTACAGCAGAACAATAGTAAACAAAAAATTCATATCAAAATCAATAGCGGCATGGATAGGCAAGGGATACCACTGGATGATGCAGTCGAACAAATTCTCAGGATTAGTGAGTATCCATGTTTTGCGATTGAAGGTTTATACACGCATCTTGCAGCAGCAGATAGTACGAATGAAGATGAGTTTACCAAAGGGCAATATGAAAAGACCCTTCATGTCGTGCAGACTTTAAAAAATTGCGGTCTGCAGATACCATTGTTTCATATCGCAAACAGCGCGGGCATAATCGCACATTCATACATGAATGCCGACATAGTAAGACCGGGGATCATGTTATATGGCTCGAATCCGTGTCCGGATGTGCAGATAGATCTTAAGCCTACAATGAGCCTGCATACCAGGGTTTCCAATATTTTAAAAGTGAAAAAAGGCGAAACTGTGGGATATGGCCGAACGTGGATCGCTGACAAGGATTCAGTCATTGCAGTTCTGGGTATTGGATATGCAGATGGCTTGATGCGCTGTCTATCAGGAGTTCTCTCCGTACTTGTAAATGGGAAATGTGTCAAGCAAGTCGGGCGGATTTGTATGGATATGTGCATGATTGATGTAACTGATGTGCCGAAGCTGGAAATTGGAGATGTTGCGACAATTATTGGAAGACAGGATAACAATGAAATAACCGCAGATGAGGTGGCAAAACTTTGCGGTACAATTTCCTATGAAGTGTTTTGCGCCATCGGGAAAAGAGTGCCACGGATATATATGAAGGGAAATAAGGAGCTTTTTGGTGTGTGCTATGTTGACTTAATATAGATATTACCCTCCATTGCCGATGGAGGATAGAGCAAGCATAAAATAACGCAACTGAGCAAAGAATAACAAAAAGGAAAGGAAATGCGATAGTTCCATGTGAAAAAGTAGTATTGGAATATTTGAAGAATAAGCCAGAAAATCTGGAGATTATACTAACAGGAAATAGTCCCAGTGAGGCACTGATCAAGATCGCTGATTATGTGTCAGAGATCAGGAAAATAAAACATCCTTATGATCAAGGGCAGCCAGCCCGGTTGGGAATTGAAAAATAAAAAGCTTACTGGATAAAGTATAGCTGTTGCATCAGTAATTCTTGATTACTTAATGCAACAGCCTTTATTTGTTGAACATATTAAATATGGACATATTGTTTTTCTTAAAAGTATCTAAAATTACGCTGTCAAGTACTTCTTCTGAAGAACCGCTGTGCCCGGCAATCAGGTTTTTAATTACCGGAATAAATGAAAACCACAAAATTGTACTGTATAGATTGAGTGTAGGCGTATCATAATAAATCTTTTCCGACATCGCTTCACCGATGGATTTTAACGTATCCTGATGCTTGATAATATCATTGTCAAGTTCGTGGATGTACTGATATCCATGAAAATTCAGCTTTGTTATCAGCTTTTGCTGGCTGATTAAATTGGCGTCTTTGATAATTTTAAAATCATATTTCCTGGCGATGGATTCAGTCATTTCACATAGCAGTGGGCTGTTGTTTACATAGGCAATGATAGAATCCTTGTTAATGTCAGTTTTCAAAACCTTTTCAGATTTATCAATGCTGGAGTTGTAAAGTGCTATGCCATGTCTGATATCTTCGAATTCTTCATCAAGGATCTCTAAATTAGCGGCGAGACGGTTTAATTTACGTTTGATTTCCATGGGTGGTTCATAAAAAGACTTATATCCCAATCCGTGTTCTACTTCTGCCCAGGCATGCTGAAGGACGGTTCTTAATTGAATCTCAAATAAAATGTCCTGATATTTTTGATATTCAATCAATTGGCAGCGGCTATCGGTGAACTTTACCACAAGATGGAGAGAGGTATATCCGAATTCAATGTGGTTAACTTTATGCTTTTTTCGCTTGTCAACAATTTCGACGATTTCAAAGTTTTTATTGATTAATTCAAAAATACGGTTCACATCGCTTTCAAAAAGAACGACGATACGGCAGCCTAAGACATCTGTGATTTCTTCAATATGGTTATATTTATCTTTATATAAAATCTTATTCTTTAAGGCTTCTTCAGTCTTTATCCGAAGGGTCATGTTGGAAATTTTAATTTGGTTCATTTCCAGCAGTGTTGTTATGATATCTTCTACGTCATGTTCTAGTTTTTTATATGTATCCATTTTTTGATAAAATTCATTAACAATGGATTCTATTTTATCAATCATAAAAATCTCCTTTTCTATCTACGTATCTATTTTACCATATTTATAGGGATAATGCTAACATAATTCTTCGATAAAGAGATTTATGCCCTTGTAGAAATCAGGCGTTTGCTTTATAATAATCCTAAAATATACAATATGTGATGGAGGCAATAATGAGTTACGCAGATCAACTATTTAAAGATATGTGCCAGGATATTATAGATAACGGATTTAGTACAGAAGGTGAGAAGGTTCGTCCAAAATGGGAGGATGGTACAAGTGCCTATACGATTAAAAAATTTGGCGTTGTCAACAGGTATGATTTATCTAAAGAATTTCCGGCAATCACTTTGCGAAGGACAGCTTTTAAAAGTGCGGTCGATGAAGTCCTGTGGATTTGGCAGAGAAAATCTAATAATATCCACGATTTAAATAGCTCAATTTGGGATGAATGGGCCGATGAAGGCGGCTCTATAGGTAAGGCTTATGGCTATCAGATGCAGGTTAAGCATCAATATAAAGAGGGGATGATGGATCAGGTTGACAGGGTGATTTTCGATTTAAAGAATAATCCATATAGCCGGAGAATTATGACCAACATCTATGTACATCAGGATTTACATGAGATGAATCTATATCCATGTGCCTATAGTATGACCTTTAATGTTACGAAAAAGGCAGGTGAGGATAAGTTATTTTTGAATGCCATTCTAAATCAGCGTTCCCAAGATGTATTGGCGGCCAATAACTGGAATGTCGTACAATATGCCGCATTAGTGCATATGATGGCTCAGGTATGTGATATGCAGGCGGGAGAATTGCTGCATGTCATTGCCGATGCCCATATTTATGACAGGCATATTCCCATGGTCAAAGAGTTGCTTTTAAGAGAATCTTATCCGGCGCCTAAGTTGTGGATAAATCCGGACATTAACGACTTTTATGATTTTACGACTGAGGATTTAAAACTGGTTGACTATCAGGCCGGACCTCAGATTAAAAATATACCTATAGCTGTTTAGGAGGATTTGGATGAATATTATTGTTGCCGTAGATAATCATTGGGCGATTGGGAATAAAAATGAGCTGCTTAATAGTATTCCGGAAGATATGAAGTTCTTCAGGGAGACAACCACCGGCAAAGTGGTCATTATGGGCCGGAAAACGTTGGAGAGCTTTCCTAGTGGGCAGCCGCTTAAGAACAGGGTGAATATTGTTATTACATCAAAGAAAGATTATAAAGTGAAGGATGCCCTTGTTGTAACCAGTATAGAGGAGGCTCTTAAAGAAGCTTCAAAATATAACAGTGAAGATGTATTTGTTATCGGCGGCGAAAGCATATACCGTCAGATGATTGATTACTGCGATATTGCTCATGTGACTAAGATGGACTATGTATTTGAGGCCGATACATGGTTTCCTGATTTGGATAGGTCTGAGGAATGGGTGGTTGCAGCCACAAGCGATGAAAAGACTTATTTTGACTTGGAATACAGGTTTTTTATGTATGTGAGAAAGGATAGAGTGGGGCTGTCGTAACTTGGCAACCCCATTGCTATAATTTGAATGAACAGCTGTAATTAACAATAGTCAAAATTACTAAGAAATCCATAGAACATATAATCAGTCATTTTTAGTGCCTGGGTTTCTATCATATCATAAATCTAATAGATGCAATGAAAGCGCACACTCTGTAAGAAGCTATACAGACAGGAAAATTGAAGGTGTATATCATTTTGAGCTGGGTAATGGTCTTTCAGGGAGGCAGGTTCGTCATGAATGTTGTAAAAAGAGGTTATGTAGAAAAAGATATCAATGAATTTGGAATCAAGTGGAAGCCTAACATGTGTAATGCAGGTGAGGAGTTGTTTTATTTACTAAACCGGGGATATGATTTAAAACAGGCGTCTACATTTATTGGAAATCATTATTTGCTATCGGAACGGCAGCGTTTGGCACTGGCAAGGATAGTTTCTCCGCAAAACAGGTTGGAATCCAGAAAGCAAAGAGAGCTTGGAACGAATACATTGATGAAGCAATTATATATTGATGGATTTAATACGATTATTACCCTTGAAGTTGCTTTGTCCGGCTCATTGCTGCTTACGGGAATGGATGGCACTATCCGGGATTTGGCTGGTCTTAGGGGAACATATAGAATTGTGGATAAAACCGAACTGGCCTTGGAGCTTATGTTAAAGCGAATGGATAAGCTTGGCATTAACGTTGTGGTTATTTATCTAGATAAACCTGTTTCAAACTCAGGTCGATTGAAGACACTTGTTATGGAGATGGAAAAAGATTATAATGTGGACGTTCAGGTTGAGGTTATCAATGATGTTGACAGAGTGCTTTATGGACTGGAGAATGTAGTGACCTCGGATGCAATTATTTTAGATCATTGTGTCAGTTGGTACAATCTGAATCGTCGAATTGTCTTGCATGATATACAGGGGGCATGGATATATGCTTTGACCCGTTGACGAAGGTGAAATGGATAGGCTATAAAGAAATTGATGGAACTACTAGATGAAATGTAGAGACAAATAACACGAAGATGGGATAGCTATGAGGAATATATCAGAAGTAATAATAAAAAAGAATGGTAATTATCCTGAGAGAGTTCTTCAGTTTGGCGAAGGTAATTTTCTCAGGGCTTTTGCCGACTGGATAATTGATGAAGCTAATGATAAAGGAGATTATCAGGGAAGTATCGTTTTGTGCCAGCCCATTGCAGGGGGCGAAGTAATCGTGGATATGTTTGAAAGTCAAAATAGTATCTATACATTAGCGATGCGGGGAATTGAAGATGGTAAGCCGGTGGAGAAGATGAAGGTGATAACCTCGGTATCAAGATGTATCAATGCCTACAGAGATTATGAAGCACTTATGGCGCTTGCAAGAAGCGAAGCTTTGGAAGTAGTCATTTCCAATACAACGGAGGCCGGCATTGTGTATAAAGAAGGTGACAGTATGATCCCTTGTTTAAAAAGTTCTTAAGAGATGTGATATATCATGAAATCGTTCCAACGATTCCAATGCCGGAGGATGAACTGATGGCATTTGCAAAAGCCGTGGAAGACAGGTTTTCAAATCCATATATCAGGCATAACTTGTTGGATATCTCGTTAAATTCATGCTCAAAGTTCCTAACCAGGTGCCTGCCGTCAATCTTAAGTTATATAGAGATTAAAAAGAAACTGCCCAAATTATTGATATTTTCTATGGTGGGGCTCATTAAATTTTACGATGTCAAAGAAAAAGACGGTAGTTATGTGGGGAAGCGTGAAGATGGTACGGAATATATAGTTAAGGATGATTTAGAGGCTTTAAAGTTCTTTGAGGCAGTATGGAAGAGCCGGGACCCACAGAAGATTTCTCATGATGTTTTAGCTAATGAAGCCTTATGGGGAGGGAGAAATCTTTTGGGAATTGAAGGATTGGAACAATCATCAGCGAAACTTCTTCAGGCGTTTGGTGATACTTCAATCCGTGAAAGCCTGATCAAATATATGGAGGAAGATCTGGGCTTAAGAGGCATTGGATAGATTTTAATGCCGGTGACCTGCTCCATGGCAAGAGCTTAAAGAGGCTGGAAGACGACTTGCTTTATTATTTATTGGAACTTGCATCAGGAAAAGTAAAAACTCAAAACGAGATATATAACTATAAAGACATTTCGATATTTAGAGATGGCGTTATACTATAACCAGGAGGGAGTTACATTCAATTATAATAAATTTCTATATTCTCTGGGGGTGTTACCGGTAATTGATTTGAACACTCTCCCGAAATGGGTGTTGCTTTGAAAGCCGACTATTTTGGCGATTTCAGAGATATTAAGGGCTGTTTCGTCCAAAAGCTTTTGTGCTTCACGAATTCTAAGATTATTAATATATTCCACAAATGTAAAGCCCGTTACCTTTTTAAAGGCTCTGCACAAATGGGCGGAGCTGATGAAAAATTTGTCGGCAACCATATTCAGGCCAATGTCATACATATAATTAAGATTGATATACGCAATAATTTCGGATATTCTTTTATGTAACCTGCTGGGGTAAGCCAAATCCAATGTATTGGCTTTGGCATGAAATTTGTTGATAAGAACCAGTAATTCTAAAAAGTATACTTTTAGTGCAATATTATTTTCTATTTTATTTTCATTGCTTTCCCGGAGGATTTTAGAAAGACAGTTTTCAAACTGCTTTTTCTCAGGTTCCTCAGGGTGCAGAATATACTTGTCTGTATGCAAGGCTTCTAAAAGCTGTGAAGTATGATGGTCTACCAGAAATCCACTTAAAAAATTAACATTAAATTCAATCAATATCCTTTCATGGAAAGAAGTAGTACTATCTAATGTTTTATGTAATATATGTGGATGAATAAGAACTAAATCACCCCTGTTTATGTTGTATACCCGGTCTTGTATAAAGTAATTTCTATCCCCGGATAACAGATAATATATCTCATATTGGGAATGGCAGTGATTTCTTTTCATGAAATAAGGCGAGGTCCTCTTAATATGCTCGATATGAAATCCCCTACCCCAATTTTTTGTTTGAATTATATTTGATTTAGACATGATTACTTCACCTACTTGTTTATATTCTAATTTATTTCTTTAGATTTGTAAATCAGAATATGTAGAATTAATATAGAAAAGTCAAAAATTGTATATTTTATTTAACTTATTTTGATATAAAATAAAAGTAAATCAATTAGTTGGAGGAAGATACATATGGAGAAATTAAATTGTGATTTAGAAGCAGCTTTATTAAAATTGTTAGTACCTCCCGCATCACAGACGGAGACGAGTATTGCGTTGATATGGGAAAAACCAGAGGCATCTTATAATATAGAATCCTATCAAATATATGTCAATGGAGAGATACAGGGCAGTTGCCAATGTACGGATTATACTGTAACAGATTTAAAGTGTTCAAGAGAATATGAAGTATTTATTAAGGCTTTTTCAAAATATGGTGAATTATTATTAAAAAGTAATACAGTAAAAGTATCAACGAAATCAAAAGCAGAAATTTTTGATATTACGTCTTATGGGGCTGTAGGGGATGGTAAAACTTTAAATACGAAATCAATTCAAAAAACGATTGATGCATGCAGCTTTGGAGGCAAGGTTTATGTTCCCAAAGGAATTTTTTTAACAGGGGCTATTTTTTTAAAGAGCAATATAACCCTTTATATTGAAGAGGGCGGTGTTTTATTAGGGAGTGATAATATTGTCGACTATCCATTAATGCGATACCGGTTTGAAGGCTTAGAGACTATATGCTATGCAAGCCTGATTAATACGGAAGAAATAAGAACAGGCATACTTGAAAACATCACTATCGCAGGTTCTGGTAAGATAGATGCTAACGGTAGTATTCTAAGGAAAAAAGAGTTAGAGGAAAATAAGGGAAAACCCGGAAGAGCGATATGTTTGAGAAATGTAAATAATATTTATTTATATGAGATTACTGTCAAGCAATCACCTGCATGGTGTGTACATTTTATTTATTGCCAGAACATTAGTGTTAATCAAATAAAAATTTATTCGAAGCAGGACGAAGACGGAAAGAGATATATAGGTATAGAAAATGGTGACGGATTGGATCCGGACTCATCTAAAGATGTCTTTATTTTTCATTCCATGATCGCCAGTGAAGATGATTGTATTGCAATTAAGTCAGGAAGGGATGCGCAAGGCAGGAGAGATGGAATACCTTCTGAAAACATAAGAATTACTAATTGCAGCTTTAAAAGCGGTTTTGGTGTTGCGGTGGGAAGTGAAATGTCAGGCGGTGTCAGGAATGTTTTGGTGCAGGACTGTATTTATGAGGATGTATATTGTGTTGCCAATCTCAAAGCGCTAAGGGGAAGAGGCGGGATTATAGAAAATATTAAATTTGAAGATATTACATATAAAAATCGAAATCTGGAATATGAAGATTGTAAATGGTTTCGAGGTGCAATTAACATTGACCAGTTTTATAGCCATGATACATTTGATGTGGATGAAAGCGAGGAGGTGAATGATGGTACTTCAATAATTCGGGATATCGCATTTAAGAATATCAGTCTTGAGACACTTGCCGGTAATGCCATTTATCTGACAGGTCTACCGGAGAGCCCAATATGCAGCATCAAGCTGACCAACATTCATGCGGCTGGAAAATGTGGATTAAAAGCAAATAATGTAAGAGGGCTAGAACTAAATGATGTATCTGTAGAAATTAGAACTATTAATTAGAACTATTTCGGATTTGTTTAAAAATAATGGTGCGGTCCAGGTATCGAAAGATGATGGAACGTATTACAAAATTTGACTGAAGTCGGAAAGAAGGAAAAACAATGCTTCGTACAATTTATAAAGTATTTCCGGAAGGAAAGCATAAAGTGCTTACTATGAGTTATGATGACGGTGATAAAGCCGATATTCGTTTGGTTGAGCTGTTTAATAAAACTGGTATAAAGGGTACATTTCATTTGAATGCAGGTCGGCTCGGAAATGACAGTGATAAAATAATACCAGAACAGGTAAAAGATTTATATGCAGGTCATGAAGTCGCAGCGCATACACTTACGCATCCTAGCATTATCAGGCAAAGTTACTGAAATATAATAGACAGAAGCGGTAGGCTGATGTTAATCAGCCTAAGGTGACAGTTCACCATAATTTAAATAAATAGTAAGAAATCTTATATTTGATTTCTTACTATTTTTTCTTGAATTTTCAAAAACATAATTTGTCATTCGATTTCTCCGTAAAGAAAAGCGTTTAAAATACTTTGAATTTGATTTAGTGCTAAGAAGCATGTTATAATTATATAATATTTTCACACTATTTTGTGTTGGAGGAATCAAGATGAGGATTTTACATACCGCCGACTGGCACCTGGGTAAAAATCTTGAAGGCAGAAGCCGATTGGAAGAACAGCAGCAGTTTCTGGAGGATTTTGTCCGGCTAGTAGAAGAAAAAGCTGTTGATATGGTCGTTATCGCGGGAGATGTCTACGACAGCAGTAACCCACCGGCCCAGGCTGAAAAAATGTTTTACGATACCCTTAAGAAGATATCTGGAAATGGTGAAAGAATAACCCTTGTAATCGCAGGAAACCATGACAATCCACAGCGTCTTGTGGCGGCAGGGCCACTGGCCATGGAACATGGCATCATTATGGCCGGCCTGCCCAAAACAGTAATACCCACTGGTCAATACGGAAAGCATCGCGTTTTAAACAGCGGTGAGGGTTTTATAGAACTGGAAATGAACAAAGAAAGAGCAGTTATTCTCCTGGTGCCTTATCCAAGTGAAAAACGTTTAAATGAAGTGCTTTATAAAGATATGGATCAAGATGAAGAACGGCTTATTTCTTATGGCGATAGAGTATGCAGCCTGATGGATTCACTAAAGAATCATTTTCGAAAAGACACAATCAATATCGTTGTCACCCATCTTTTTGCCATGGGTAGTGAAGAGAGTGGTTCCGAGAGGGGCATCCAGCTAGGTGGAAGTTATATTGTTGATGGGAGATGCTTCCCCAAAGAGGCACAGTATATTGCGCTTGGTCATGTCCATAAACCCCAGGTGGTTCCAGGAACGGGCAGGAGAGCTTATTATTCAGGCGCCCCTCTGCATTATCATAAAAATGAGGCTGGTGCAAGGAAGAAAAAATGCTATGTCGTTGACCTGGCGGCCGACCGGCCTTTTACAATGGAAGCGGTTGAATTTAAGGTATATAAGCCGATAGAAAAGTGGCGCTGCAAGAGTGTGTCTGAGGCCATCGATAAATGTGAGGAAAACAAAGATAAATCTTCGTGGGTATATTTAGAAATTGAAACAGACCATTATATTAGAGACGAAGAAATGAGACAGATGCGTGAGTTGAAACAAGATATTATCGAAATTTATCCTGTTTATAAGAAGAATATAAATGAAGATGATGAAATAGGGCAGATAACAGAAAAAAGCTTTGTGGAGCTTTTCAAAGATTTTTTTATACAGCAAAAGGGGATAACGGCTGACAGTGAATTTATGGATTTGCTAATCGATGTTATCGATGGAGAGGAGCTGCCGGATGAAACCGCTGAAGCTTAAGATTAAAGGTATTAACAGCTTTATAGAACAACAGGAGATAGATTTTAACCGCTTAACTGAAAATAAACTCTTTGGGATATTCGGTCCGACCGGAAGTGGCAAATCTACTATTTTAGATGGAGTAACCCTTGCACTTTACGGTCAGGTTTCCAGGAAAAGTGACAACTACATTAATGCCAATGTAACTTCGGCTAACGTTTGCTTTGAATTTCAAATTTCGGGAGTGCCCTGTAAAAAATATAGAGTAGAACGTGAATTCAAATTAGACAAGACGACAAACCGGCCAAGGGGAGGTAAATGTAAAGTAGTAGCCATGATGCTTTCTACGGAAGAAAGTATTTTCGTTGAAGAAGTACTCTCGGAAGGCGTAAAAAATGTAAATGCAACATGTATGGAAATCATTGGATTATCATGTGATGATTTTACGAGAACAGTGGTGCTGCCCCAAGGAAAATTCAGTGAATTTTTAACCCTTAAGGGAGCAGATCGAAATAATATGCTGGAAAGGCTTTTTAATCTGGAGCAATATGGCGAGCAGTTGACGCTGAAATTGAAAAAGCGCAGTGAAAAGGAGGAGAGGGCAAACACAGAATTGCAAGGCCGGCTGGGTGCTTATGGAGAAGTTGATGAAGCGGTTTATAAATCCAAAAAGTTTGAGTTTGACGATGTAATAACCCAGATAAAGTCCATAGAAGCGGCATTTCTAAAAGCGGATCAGACTTTTAAGGAAGCCAAAGAAGTATGGGATTTCCAGGAAGAATTAAAAAGTTTTGAACTGGAAGCCAAAGAGGCCGGAAAGCAAAAGCCTGAAATTGATAAGGAAAGGCATCTTGTAGAAAACGCTTTGAAAGCAGCAGGAGTTATATCTTATGTAATGGACTGGAAAGCTGGGAAGAAGAATTTAAAGGATGCTGGTGAGAAACTTGAAATGTGCCGGGATAACTTTGTCAAACAACAAAAGATAAAAGCTGATGCAGAGGCAAAGTATGAGGAAATACATATAGCGAGGGAAAAAGATCTGCCGATGCTTCAAAAAAGAGAAGAAAAAGCAGCAGAAGCTCTTAAGAGCTATCAGACAGCAGAGGAAATTCAAAGGGAGATTCAAAGAAATTTAGAAAATCAGGCAGCAATTGAAACCGAAATGACCAATGACAACATGGCGCTGGAATCTATCTTAAATCAATTGACAAAAAAGCAGGAAAATCTGGCCGTTAATGAAGCCAGAAAAGCCCAATTGAGAGTAGATGCCAAATTTAAATCAAACGTACAGGAAGGTGTTTTGGCTGAAAATAATTTTCTTAATTTAAAAGAACAAAAAGAATCTTTTGAGTCTAAAATAGAGGACAAAGAGAAAGTCAAAAAGAAAGGGTTAAGCGGCCTGATAGAAACTGAAGAATTATGGCAAACAAAGCAAAAGGAAGTTTACCGGGCAGAAGAAGCCCTGACCTGCCTTAAAGATAATCCTCCCTTTACTGAAGAAGCCCTGCGTAGCTTGTATGAACTAAAAATCCAATACGCTGCCTGCCGGGAAGCCTATAACCGGCTAACTAAAGAAAAAGAAGAGAGTGAGAAGATAGTTAGCGACGCCAAAGTGTTATTACAAGAAGTTATAGAAAAAGAGGCAGTGCTTAAAAAAGAATGTGAAGCCTTAGAAGTATCCAATCTTGCGTCGAAATTGAGAAAAAGTCTTAAAACGGGGGAGATTTGTCCGGTGTGCGGTTCAACAGAACATCATTTAGAGCATATCAAAGGCGTACAAAGTGATCAGCTTCTAAGCACAAAGAAAAATGATTATGAGTGTATATCCAGATCTATCAGTGATTTGAGGGCAAGGTGCATTATGCACGAGAATCTAATCGAGGAGAAAAAACAGCAAATAAATGGTCTGGGAACTGATTTTCTCAAGATGGATGTTCATCAATTGGAAATAGCTTATGTTGAGAAAGCAGAAGAAATCAAAAGCTATAAAGTAAAGGTTACAAAAGCAGAAGAAGCTTTAAAAAGCACTCAATCAGAAGCTAATCGTCTTGACAGCAGGCTAATAAAAGAAAAGACAGAGCTTCAGGCCATTGAAAATGAATTAAAAGTAACCGAAAGGGAACTGGCAGCCATTGTTTCTAAGTATAATACGGCCAAAAAGCGATATGGTAAACTAAAGTCTGATATACCTGTTGAAAGCTTTATTAAGGCAATGGAGGAAATAACGGATAAAGAAAGAGAACGTGAAATCCTTGAAGAAGCCGGCAGAGAAATGTCAGGTGAAATCAGGGGGTTGGAAGAAAAGAAGAATATAACCAGAGATACGCTTAGCAGTAGAAAAGAAACTTATGCTATTTTAAAGAATGACTTTCAGCATAAGGATAAGCGTTACCATGAACTATGGGCAGATATCACTGAGAAAGTCGGAGATCAAAAGGATATTAACGGCTATATCGAAAAATTAAACAGGGAAATACATGGGCTTGAAGTGGCTTTTAAGGCAGCAGCTGATGAAAAAAGAGAGGCAGAAGGACAGTTCACCATAGTACAGAAGCTTTACGAAGGTATGAAAGGTCAAAAAACGGAAATTGAAAGAAATCTTAAAGAGCGAGAGTCTCTGATGGGACAGAAGATAAGTGAAGCCGGTTTTGGTTGTTTTAAAGAGGTAGAAGATGTGATGCTGCCTGATGAAACAATAGCCTTAAAAAGCATTAACATTGAATCCTTTAATGACAAAGAAGCGGCAATCAAAACCAACCTCAAAAGAATCAGGGAAAGGCTGGGTGAACGCAGCATTTCAGGTGAACAATGGCAGGAAACTAAGGAAATCCTGGAACAATTAATAATCCAGCAAAAAAATCTGAATGAACGTAAAATAAAATTGGAATTTGAGGTAAATGATCTTCATGAAAGGCTTGTGGAGATCGGGAAAATAAGTGATAAAAAGAAACAAATCGAGCATACAATAGCAATGCTAAAAGAACTTGAAAGGCTGTTTAAGGGTAAAAAATTTGTACAATTTGTAGCCGCCAGACGGCTTAAGTATGTTTCCCAGGCAGCTTCTAAAACTCTTATGGAGATTTCTGGGGGCTGCTATGAATTGGAAACAAATGACGAGGGTGAATTTGTCATTAAGGATTATAAAAATGGTGGTATAGAGCGGGAAACCTCGACCCTTTCGGGAGGAGAACTCTTTTTGGCTTCCCTGGCGCTAGCGCTGGCTCTGTCAAATCAAATCCAGTTGACAAATGATGCTCCACTAGAGTTGTTCTTCCTGGATGAAGGTTTTGGGACGTTGGATGATAACTTATTGGAAGAGGTTATTTCTGCCCTTGAAAACTTGCAAAGCTCCAGACGGGCGATTGGGCTTATCAGTCATGTGACAGAAATTAAAAACCGGGTACCTATTAAGTTGATGGTCGAACCGGCCGGGATGGGCAAACAGGGCAGTAAAGTACATATTGAGCTTAGTTAAGTGACTTAATATTTTGGTTATCCCGCCAAGTTCTGCTCTTATTGATGCAGCCGGCGGGTATAGTTTTTTATGAATTAAGAGTTTTAAATCTGATTTCTGCTTGTTTTGTGAGTTCATCTCTAAAAGCGGGATGCGCTATCTGGATAAGCGCTTTAGCCCGTTCTTTTAGTGTTTTCCCCCGTAAATTTGCGATGCCGTACTCTGTTATAATATACTGTACATCATTTCTGGAGCTTGTGACAGCCGCACCTTCATCCAGCAAAGGCGTAATTCTTGAAATGGTACCCTTTGCCGCAGTAGAAGGGAGGGCGATGATGGACACACCGTCATCACACATGGAAGTTCCGCGCAGAAAATCAACCTGCCCACCGGTTCCGCTATACTGTTTATAGCCGATGGTTTCCGCATTGACCTGACCCATTAAATCCACCTGAAGGGCTGAATTAATAGCGGTCATTTTGCGATTTTTGGCGATAATACAAGGGTTGTTCACATAATTCACCGGGTGCATTTCAATCGTGGGGTTTGAATCCACAAAATCATAAAGGTTTTGGGAGCCCATCAGGAAAGATGCCACAGTTTTATATGGGTGCAAGGTTTTTGCCTTGTTATTGATAACGCCTTGTTCGATGAGCTCTAGGACACCATCTGAAAACATCTCAGAGTGGATACCTAAATTCTTCTTATTGCCTAAAAATGTCAGTACGGCATCCGGTATGGAGCCGATGCCAAGCTGCAGTGTGGATTCATCCGCTATCAGGGAAGCACAATATGCTCCTATTTTTTCTTCGACATTACTGATGCGTGGTCTCGGAAGCTCTATCAGCGGTCTGGATACCTTCACTGCATAATCAATATCATCAATATGGATTAAACAATCACCGAGAGTCCTTGGAATCTTATCATTGATTTCAGCAATGACTGTCCTGGCACATTCTGCGGCCGATTTTGTATAATCAACAGAAACGCTCAAGCTGCAATATCCAAATTTATCCGGTGGTGTGACTGATATTAAAGCAACATCAACGGGTAGGATGTTTTGTTTGAAGAGCCTGGGAACCTCAAAGAAGAAAGAAGGTGTATAATCTCCTCTGCCACAAGCCACAGCATTTATTGTCGGAGGACCGACAAATATGGCATTATGAATAAAATTCTGCTCATATTGTGGCAGGCAGTATTCTCCCTTTCCTTTGGCGACCATATGAACGATTTCGACATTTCTATAATTAGCGGCATTTTCTACCATGGCATCAATTAAGAACCCTGGTTCGCCTACGGCATGGGCGATAACGACCCTGTCTCCTGAATTAATATGGGTAACTGCCTCCTTGGCAGAAACAAACTTTGCCATCATTTATCACCCCTTTTTTAGTCTTGGATGTCTAGTAAATCTTTCACCAGCTGCTTTTTATTTTCCTGATTTGATTGCCTGCTGATCATAATCCTCTGGGCTTGCGGAGAACCGGCGCCATGCATTGATTCTGTCCGATAACCTACGGCGGCCGTGCCAAGCGTAAGATTTTCAATTAATCTGGCAACCTTCATTCGGTTTTTAACAGGAACGCCTTTCTTAGCAACAAAATATTTTTTAACGTATCTTCCAGTTTCTTCGCTCTCTAAATCTTGCTCCGAGGGCATTGTTACGAAAATACCACCTGCGACATCTTCCGCAAGGCGGGCAATCTCATATGGAAATCTGGTGATGTTTTGCTTACATACATTAGCAAGAAGCATGTCTATTTCATAGCTTCCGGATTCTGTTTGATGCCCTTCACTAGAACAGGCTATCCCGCAGGAATACAAAGTCTCATTCAAGTGCGTCATTTCAATGATCTTATCCTTTATGTGAGAGGCTTTTGTAGTACCGTTATAATCGCTTATCAGCGCGGTGGCGCCAATTAAGACATCGCCTACGCCGACTTTACAGCCGCCATAGCTTTGGCGGTGGAATCCGGCAAATCGCTCAACTAGTTTACCCGTAAATTCTGTTTCGCCACACATGAAAATTCTTTCATTGGGAACAAAAACATCATCAAAGACAACCAGCGCCTCATGCCCGCCGAACTTGGGATTTCCTCTATCCATAAGACCTTCTTCCAGCTTACGAAGATCGCAGGACTGCCGTCCGTAAATTATTTTTATGCCCAAGGTGTCTGAAGGAACGGAAAAACATACGGCATAAGCTTTGTCATCTTCGCCCATGGCCTGCGTTGGCATAACCAGTACTTCATGGGAATTGACGATACCGGTCTGATGGTTTTTGGCTCCTCTGACGATAATACCATCTTTTCGTTTTTCAATCATTCTTAAAAACATGTCAGGGTCATCCTGCTGTGAAGGTGACAGGGAGCGGTCTCCTTTAGGATCTGTCATGGCTCCGTCGACAACTAAATCCTCATTTTGCACATAAGCTAGAAACTTTTTAAATTTTTCAAAGTAATCGGTACCTAGCTTCTGATCCATATCGTAGGTGGTGCTATATACCGCATTAAAAGCATCCATACCCACACACCTTTGGAAGCAAGAAGCCGTTTTTTGTCCTAAGAGCCGCTGCATTTTCACCTTGTTGATTAAATCCTTGCTGCTTTGGTGGATGTTGCAGAAGCGGTTGATTTTTTCGCCGGTAATATTGGATTGTGCCGTCATTAATTCTTCATGCATAGGCTCATTTGCTAATTCATAGGTCATCATGACGGAATTCAGCGAAGGCCTGATCATTGGGTGATCTACAGGATTTTCGACCTTTTCCCCAAATAGGTATACTTCCAGGTTCAACTTTCTTAAACTTTCCAAATATTCTTCCGAAGTTTTTATTGCCATCTTTATTCACCTCATATTATTTTAATGATTATAATATAAGCAAAATTCGTGCCAAATCAAAAGGTTTACTGTAACCCTCTGTTTTACAGCACTTCATAAAAATAGCAATTGGTAAAACCAGAAAACGTGTGCAAATTTGCACACGTTTTCTGGTTCGATTGCATACAACTACTGATTTGATAACTTTCTTGTAATTGTCGAAGGATTAATTCCCAGCTTTTTAGCAGCTTTTCTTATGGAACCTTCATTTTCAATAGCTTTATTTATAAATTCAATTTCAAAAAGATGGGAAGCTACATTAAGCGTAAGGTTTTCATACTTGCTGTTTTCTGATCCGCCGGTTACATTTTGAATATACGAGGGCAAATCGTCTTTTACAATCTTGTCATTTTGGGTCATAATAATAAGCCGTTCGATCAGATTCATAAGCTCCCTTACGTTTCCCGGCCAAGGATATTCAACCATCATATTCAGGCATTGTGTGGTAAAGTATTTTGAAGTGCCAAATTTCTGATTAAAAGTAGCTAAAAAATTTAGGGTAAGGGGAATAATATCATCTTTTCTTTCTTTTAATGAAAGAATATTGATAGGGGTAACACACATTCGATAATATAAGTCTTCTCTGAATTTGCCTTCATTGACCAGCTTCATCAAATCTTTATTGGTTGCGGCAATAATTCTGATATCCACTTTACGTGGTATCGGGTTACCTATTCTGTAGAGGATCTTATCTTGGATGACCTGTAAAAGTTTTACCTGCATTTCAAGAGGAAGATCGCCTATTTCATCAAGAAAAATCGTTCCTTTGTCGGCCATAGTGAAAAAACCATGACGTCCTGTGGGCAGGGCTCCTGTGAAAGCGCCTTTATCATACCCGAAGAACTCTGATTCGATCAGGCTAACCGGAATTGCCCCACAATTCACTTCAATAAACTTCTCGGTCTTTCTTGGACTGTTATAGTGGATAAGTTTTGCAATTTCACCTTTACCGACACCCGTATCTCCAGTTAAGAGCACATTGGAATCAAACTTCGCAACTCGCAGAGCCATTTCAATCACTGTCTGCATTTTGCTGTCTTTTACAATCAGGTGGTTTACTGCCTTTTCTTTAATAAGCTCAAGTTCCGAACGGAATTTCTCGTTTAATGCTTTTGTATCCGATAACTCATCCTTAATCTTCACGAGTTCGGTGACATCGCGGACATTGGTAACTACAAAAGTTATTTCATCATAGGGCTTATTGTTTTTGAAAACAGGAGCAGCAGTAGCAAGTACCTCTTTACCTGAAATCAGCTTCTGTCTGATGGATATTGGTTTCTTTTGTTGGATTGCATGCAATGACGCAGATTGGCTAAAATAGCCTTTCTTTACCAGTGTTTCCACGTTATGATTTAAAAGCTCTTCAGGACTTATGCCGGTGATTCTTTCATATGATTTATTAACCATAATGGTATTGCCTAATCCATCGGTAATATATATACCATCATAAGAAGAATTGATAATGCTCTTCACCATTTCCATTTTATCGATGTTCATCTAATCATCCTTTCCAATGTCCGGCAATAGAATTATATTTACTATTTTATCATACTTCAAAATAAAGTGGGGAAAATTCAATAAAGTGATTTACCTCTTGTAGAAATCAGGCGTTTGCTTTATAATAATTCTAAAATATACAGGATAGATAGAGATTGGATGGGAAGATCCATGAAAAGAAAAATTATCCCGGCAATTATCGGATTATTAGTTATCGTTACTGTAACTATCGGCGTTTGGATATGCTACAATAGAATGATAAACACCATTGATTCAGAAGAAGTCAATGAAGCCAATACATATTCATATCACTATGTGCTGATTGTAGAGAATACAGAATCAAATTTTTGGGACTCCGTATATGAGATTGCTAAAGCGGAAGCCGCTAAAAATGATGCCTATCTGGAGTTTGTCGGCGGTAATCCGATTTCAAATTATACAATCTCCGAATATATGGAGATAAGCATAGCTGCCCAGGTTGATGGCATCATTGTGGAATCCAACGGTCAAAAAACAGTGGAGGAACTGATAGAAAAGGCCGGTGAGAAGCAGATTCCGGTGGTTACCGTCATGAAGGATTCGAGTAACAATGAGAGCAGCAGAAAAAGCTTTGTCGGCATTAATAGTTATGAATTTGGGCAGGCCTACGGAGAGGCGATCTGCCAATTCGCTTCAGAAGACACAAAAAAAGTCCTGGTATTATTAAAAGGCGGTACGGAAGATGCCGGTACATACGCTTACATGAAAACAGCACTTAAAGAGCTGCTGCCCGGGAGGACGGATCTGGAGGTTGGGGCTTATGAGGTTGACAGCAAAACTTCTTTTGATGCTGAGGAAATTATCAGGGATATTTTTCTGGATGTGGATTTGGCACCGGATATTTTAGTCTGCCTGGATGAAGTTTATACAGAGTGTGCATATTATGCAGCTATTGATTATAATAAGGTTGGTGTAGTAGACATTATTGGTTTTTATCCTTCGGAGACGATCATGGCTGCAATAGAAAAGGGCATTGTTTTGGCGGCATTTAAGCTTGATACGGAAAAAATCGGCAAGGATATTGTTGGTGCCCTGGCAGAATTTAAGCAGATGGGTTATGTGAGTGATTATTACAGTGTGGATATAGAGGCAGTAACCAGAGAAAATGTACATGAATTTAGAGGGGAGACACCATGAAGAAATTAAGCAGGGTGAAAAGGGTCTGGAATGACTTGTCTATCCGTACCAAGCTTACACTTAGTTTTGTCTTCACTTCTCTGATTCTGATTTTCAGTAATTTGATTCTATATAAAGAAGTGAACCGGGTTACTCAAAAAATTGACAGCACCTATGTAAGCAATGTGCAATTAAACGATTTATCTGATGCTTTAGCTGCGAATCAAGATAATGTTCATGAATATCTCAACACAAAAAGCAGCAGTGCATTGGAAAACTATTATAGAGGTGAACAGAATTTTCTTGATTTGCTGGAAAACTTAAACACTGAAACAACAGACAACCAGATGCTGCTGCTGGAGAAAAATATTAGAAATATGTCGACTACTTATTTGAGCATAACAAATGAAACGGTTGCGGCAAAAAGAGGCAGAGATATTGAAAAATATAATATGTCCTATAAAGATGCAGACCAGTTATTCCATTATATCAATTCTTATATATATCAGCTAAATACCCAGCAATTTTCTTCGAACACAAGCAGTTATCAAACCTTGCTGTCCTCGCTTTACTCTATGGAAGTGATTAGTACCGTTATGCTGGTGTTAGTTTGTGTTATAAATGTTTTTATTTTAGGAATTATCATAAAAAATATTATCGGACCATTATCAGGACTGGCTAAGACAGCCAATGCAGTGGCAGATGGAAACCTGGATACCCCTTTACTTACCGTCGCTTCTAAGGATGAAGTAGGAATTGTTACCAGTGCTTTCAATCAGATGGTTTACAGTATCAAAAATTATATTCAAGTAACAAAAGAAAATTTAGAAAAAGAGCGTCAGATGAAAGAGCAGGAACTCCTCATGGAAACCCATTTAAAGGATGCTCAGTTAAAATATCTGCAGGCCCAGATAAACCCTCACTTTTTATTCAATTCACTGAATGCGGGGGCACAGCTTGCGATGATGGAAAATGCAGAAAAAACCTGTTTATTTATTGAACGGATGGCAGATTTTTTTCGGTATAATGTTAGAAAGCTTAACGAAGACACTACCTTAGGAGAGGAAATAGAGGAGGTCAATCATTATATTTACATACTTAATGTACGTTTTGCTGGTGATATCCATTTTGAAGAAATAGTAGATCCCTCGGTAATGTCCCTAAAGGTTCCCAGCATGATTCTTCAGCCACTGGTTGAAAATGCGGTTAAATACGGGATCAGTGATATTGATTGGCCAGGTATTATTCGATTGGAAATTGTCAGGGATAGTAGTCAGATAATTATATATATAAAAGATAATGGAAAGGGTATGGAACCTGAGAGAATTAAAGAAGTATTGGAAGGGAGCGTTCATTCTGAAACAAACCAATCGGATTCTACCGGTATTGGAATTAGTAATGTCATGAGCAGGATGGCTTTGTACTATAATAAGGACGGACTGCTTCATATAGAAAGTGAAGGCATAGATAAAGGTACCACTGTGGCAATATATTTACCATTGGTGAAGTAAAAGGGGAGAAGAATGTATCGAATATTATTAGCAGACGATGAAGGAATAATGCTGGAATCCCTCGAGCATACGATATTGTTAAACTTTAACGATACTGTCGAAATACAATGTGCAAAAACAGGGCGGGCTGTGATTGAACTTGCCGAAAGTTTCCGCCCGGATATTGCTTTTATGGATATTCAAATGCCTGGAATTAATGGGATTCAGGCGATTAAAGAAATTCGCAGAACGAACCGGCAAACCCTATTTATTATTATATCCGCATATGATATTTTTGATTATGCAAAAGAAGCTATCAATTTGGGCGTTATTGAGTATTTGACTAAACCGGTAAATAGAAAGACTGTCATTGATGTTTTAATGAAAGCGATGAAGATGATTGATGAAGCAAGAAGTGAACGCAGCGAATCTTTAAAAATACAGGAAAAACTGGAAATAGTAGTACCAATTATCGAAAGCGGCCTAATTTATCAGGTATTATTGCAGGAAGATAATATGCAGGATATTTATCAGTTCAAGCTTCTTTTAAATATAAACGAGCGGTTTGGCTGTATGATGATATTACAGTTTGGCGAGTCTATGAAAAATGACGTTTTGACCAATGCAGTCGGAATGAGTGTAAAAGCACAATCTTTTTATGAATATTTCTGTGAGATAGCAAAAGGCTTCTTCAAGTGCATAATTGGTCCGGTCATGGTGAATAAAATCGTTTTGTTCCTTCCCATGGCTAAGGGCAACCTGGAATACGATGAACGGATTCAAATGATTGAAAAGTCCAGAAATATGGTACGTCGTTTAGAACAGCAGATAGATGTTAAGTTTAAAATAGGTATCGGGAGTGTAAAAAAGCTGGAAGAACTTAAGGACTCCTATAAAGAAGCGGTTAAGGCTCTTAATAATGGGAAAGGCAGGGTCACGCATATTGAAGACATGCCTATTAATATCGATTATGACGGAGAATATCCAATTGATATCGAAAAGAAATTATTTCAGATGGTAGCAAGAGCGGACAGCAGTGGCGCCAGAGATCAGGCAAACGCCTTTTTTGACTGGATGGTAAATAATTATGAGGATTGCCGGGAGGATATTCAGATTAAAGTATTAGAATTTGTCATGGCTGCTGAAAAAGAGGCATTTGAACATGGGAATATGCGTTATGGCTTCCGGTACCGTAAGGATTATCTGTCTCAGGTCATGGAGTGCCAAACTAATGATGATTTAAGGAGCTGGTTACTAGATAAAATAGCGATAGTGTGTCAATTTATGGTGACAACGCAGGAAAAAGAGACTGAAGGTCTCGTGGCAAAAGCAAAGCAATATATTGATCATAATTTCCATAAAGATATTTCCCTGGATGATGTATCGAAAATAGTGAATATAAGCCCTTACTATTTTAGCAAAGTATTTAAAGATCGGGTTGGGGAAAACTTTATTGAATATTTAACAAGAAAGAGAAGAGAATCAGCAAAAACGTTGTTGTTGAAACCGGAACTAAGCATTAAAGAAATCTGTGTCATGATAGGTTATAGTGATCCTAATTATTTTAGCAGGGTATTTAAAAAATATGAAGGAATTACGCCAAGTGAGTATAGGGAGAATTTAGGCTTATGGAGAAGAAAAGATGGTTCTATGTAGTGTTTTTAGCCGTTGCAGGCGTTCTTCTTATGAATGGCTGTACATCTGGAAATGTAGATTCTTTAAAGCAGATAGAGAATCCGACGGACAAGCTTCAAATTGGTTTATGCTTTGATTCTTTCGTTATTGAGCGCTGGATACGGGATCGGGAAGCCTTTGATACTACTGTAAAAAGTAAGGGTGCGGAAGTTAATGTCCAAAATGCGAATGGGAGTGCTGATGAGCAAATAGCCCAAATTGAATATTTTATTAAAAAGAAGGTAGACGTGATTGTTATTATTGCAACGGATGGGGATTCGGTTAGGGACGTCGTTAGAAAAGCTAAAAGTGCCGGGATTAAGATTGTTGCTTATGACCGCTTGATAAAGAATGCAGATGTTGACCTATATATATCTTTTGACAATGAAGAGGTCGGCCAGTTGATGGCACAGACTTTAGTGAGTCAGATCCCGGAGGGAGGAAAAATTTTTACTATTAAGGGTTCACCCAGTGATAATAATGTTGACTTGGTGGAAAGAGGATTCCAGGAAGTGATTGCGAAGAGTGATTTGGAGGTTGTTTATAGTGCTGATTGTGAAAATTGGCTGGCAGAACGGGCATATGATGCAGTTTACAGCGGTTTGCGGGTGACAAAAGAGGTGTCCGGCATTATGTGTGGCAATGACGATTTGGCTAATCAGGCATTTCGGGCTTTATCGGAAAATCGACTGGCCGGTAAAGTTGTTATGGTCGGGCAGGATGCCGATTTAAGCGCCTGTCAGAGGATCGTCGAGGGAACTCAGGCGATGACTGTCTATAAGCCGGTGGAGGAATTGGCACAGGCGGCGGCCGAATATGCGATTATGCTGGGAAATGGAGAGGAGCTCGAAACAGAAACAACCATTTTTGATGGAAGCTATGATGTACCTTATGTTTGTTTACGGCCTATTGCAGTGACAAAAGAAAATATCGACGAGGTGATTATCGAAAATAATTTTCACCCCTGGGAGCAAGTCTACCTGAACGTTGAATTGGAATAGCATTATATTGTAGTTAAAATGTCCTGTCCTGGCAGGGCATTTTTTGTTGCACATTAAAATATACGGTATGTTGCAAGATTATCCTTATTAAAGAATGATATAGTAAAAGCAGTTGAGGGTCTAATATTAAGAAAGACTCCAACCGAAACATATCAATCATATAAAATGGAGGAAGGTAAGTTATGATGAGAAAAATGCTTAGTTTATTATTGGTATCAGCAATGCTTATAAGCGTGCTGGCTGGCTGTGGTTCAGGCGGGGGAACAACTGCTGCAACAGATACTGAGGCCGAAACGAAGAGTCAGGAAGAAACAACAGGAGGCAGCGTTTTGGGCAGCAGCAAATTGGTAGGGGTATCAATGCCAACAAAAGATCTGCAGCGTTGGAACCAGGATGGCGATAATATGAAGGCCCAATTAGAGGCAGCAGGATACGAGGTTGACTTGCAATACGCCGGTAACGATGTTGCAACTCAGGTTTCTCAAATTGAGAATATGATTTCCAAAGGCTGTGAAGTATTAGTAATTGCAGCTATCAATGGTGAATCTCTGGGAACTCCACTTGGCCAGGCAAAAGAAGCCGGCGTATCAGTTATTGCTTACGATCGTTTGATTTTGAACTCTGAAGCAGTCAGTTATTATGCAACCTTTGATAATTATATGGTCGGTCAAAAGCAGGGAGAATTTATCAAAGAACAATTAGATCTTGACAATGCGACAGATACATATAACATAGAAATATTTACCGGTGACCCGGCGGATAATAACACTAATTTCTTCTATGGAGGCGCAATGGATGTTCTCCAGCCCTATATTGATGATGGCACATTAGTTGTACCATCAGGGCAGATTGATTTTGCCACTGTAGCAACTGCTGACTGGTCAACAGAGAAAGCACAGAACAGGATGGATACAATCATTTCAGGTAACTATGCAGACGGCACGACCTTACATGCGGTGCTTTGCTCTAATGATTCTACAGCATTAGGTGTAACCAATGCCCTGGAAAACTCTTATACAGGCGAGTATCCGGTTGTTAGCGGACAGGATTGTGATGTTGCTAATGTTAAAAATATGATTGCCGGGAAGCAAGCAATGAGCGTTTTTAAAGATACCCGTGATCTGGCAGCCCAGACAGTTAAGATGGTCGATGCCATCATGAGTGGTTCTGAGGCAGAGGTCAATGATACAAAAACCTATGATAATGGTACAGGCGTCATCCCAAGTTATCTTTGTGAGCCGATTGTATGTACAATTGATAATTACCAGGAATTGCTAATTGATTCCGGTTACTATACAGCGGAAGACTTACAGTAGTTTTCAGCATATATTCATTTTATGTACAGGTGAGCAAAGCTCACCTGTACTATTGAAAAGAAGAGGAGGGATACCTTTGGCAAAAACACTTCTTGAAATGAAACAAATAACGAAAGCATTCCCTGGTGTCAAAGCATTGGATAACGTAAATCTGAAAGTAGAGCAAGGAGAAATACACGCCCTGGTCGGTGAAAATGGAGCCGGCAAATCGACGCTCATGAATGTACTAAGCGGCATTTATCCCTATGGAACTTATGAGGGAGATATTATTTATAGCGGAGCAGTCTGCAAATTCTCTAAAATAAAAGACAGTGAAGAAAAAGGTATAGTTATTATACATCAAGAGCTGGCCCTGATTCCATATATGACGATCGGTGAAAATATGTATCTGGGTAATGAAAAAGGAATGAAATTGGCTATTGACTGGAATGATACTTACGCAGAGGCCGACAAATATTTAGGAACCGTTGGATTAAAAGAATCCTCCAGAACCCTGATTAAGGAGATTAGCGTTGGCAAACAGCAGCTTGTAGAAATAGCAAAAGCATTGGCTAAGAAAGCGAAGCTCTTGATTTTGGATGAACCGACAGCTTCTTTAAATGAAACAGATTCAAGAGCCCTTTTGGATCTGCTCTTAAAATTAAAATCTGAAGGAATGACATGCATTGTTATTTCTCACAAATTAAACGAGATTGCCTATGTAGCAGATAAAATAACAATTATCCGTGATGGAAGCACAATTGAAACATTAGACAAAAATGTCGATGAAGTCTCTGAAGACCGAATTATCAAAGGTATGGTGGGGCGCGATTTAACAGATAGATTTCCGAAGAGGGAATTAAAGGTTCAGGAACAAGTCGTCCTGGCAGTGGAAAACTGGACCGTTCATCACCCTAATGATACCGAGCGTAAGGTGTGCAATGATGTCTCCATAAAGGTACATAAAGGGGAGGTTGTCGGTATCTATGGCTTGATGGGGGCAGGAAGAACGGAACTGGCCATGAGCATCTTTGGAAAAAGCTATGGGACAAATATCCAGGGCAAGCTTATAATCAATGGAGAAGAAGTGCATCTTCATAGTGTAAAGGATGCCATTCATAAGAAATTGGCTTATGTTACCGAGGACAGAAAAGAAAATGGGCTTATTCTTTCAAACCCAATCAAGATCAATACGACCCTGGCGAATCTTCATGAAGTTAGCCGCAATATGGTGATTGACACTGATAAAGAATACCAGGTAGCAGTTGAATATAAGGATAGGCTGAAAACAAAGTGCCCTTCGGTAGAACAAAATGTCGGCAATTTAAGCGGTGGGAACCAACAGAAGGTGCTGCTGTCCAAATGGATGTTTGCCGGACCGGACATTTTAATGATGGATGAACCTACTCGTGGTATTGATGTTGGGGCAAAATATGAAATTTATTGTATCATCAATGAATTGGCAGCAGCGGGTAAATCGGTTATCATGATTTCTTCCGAGCTTCCTGAGATTTTAGGCATGGCCGATCGTATTTATATAATGAATGAAGGCCGAATAGCAGGGGAGCTAGATGCTAAAGAAGCTACTCAGGAACTAATTATGTCTCATATTTTGAAATCGAGAAAAGGGGAGTAGACGATGGAAAAAGCAAAACTTTCAGTATTTATAAAAAAATATACGATGATTATTGTATTGGTGATCATAACACTATTCTTTACCTGGCAGACTGATGGTAAGATGTTATTGCCCCAAAATGTAAATAACCTGATTGCTCAAAATGCCTATGTGTTTATTTTGGCAACCGGAATGCTCTTATGTATTTTGACAGGTGGGAATATTGACCTCTCCGTAGGCTCAATCGTTTGTATTGTCGGAGCTATAGGCGGCATACTTATGGTTAATTTAAAGGTAAATATAGTATTAGCCATTTTAGCGATGATCCTGGTAGGTATGATTATTGGCGCCTGGCAGGGATTCTGGATTGCATATGTGAGGATTCCGCCTTTTATTGTTACCTTGGCAGGGATGTTTGTATTCAGGGGACTTTCGAATGCTTTCTTGGAAGGAAAAACGATTGCCCCGATGCCAGATGGTTATCTGGGACTTTTTAATAATTATATACCCAATCCTCTGGGAGGAGACAAAATTAACTTAACTTGTGTTGCCGTAGGCGTCTTAGTCTGCATTATATATGTATTTATTGTATCTAGGAGAAGATTAAATAGAATAAAAAAAGGCTACGAGACAGAGTCTCTTCCGTCAACAATTGTAAAAACAGCAGTTATCTGTATTGCTGTTCTGGCATTTATGTTTCGGATTGCACAATACAAAGGCATTCCCAATGTATTGATTTGGGTTCTGATAGTTGTCCTGATTTATAATTATATAACGTCTAAAACGACGATTGGCCGCCATTTTTATGCCGTGGGGGGAAATGAGAAAGCCACCAAATTATCTGGAATCAACACAGATAATGTATATTTTCTAGCTTATTTGAATATGGGATTCCTATCTGCAGTTGCCGCCATGGTTACTATTGCCAGGTTAAATTCGGCAAATCCCACAGCAGGAACCAATTATGAAATGGATGCTATTGCGTCCTGCTTTATTGGCGGTGCTTCGGCATACGGAGGGACAGGAACTGTACCGGGAGTTATTGTTGGAGCAACGCTGATGGGGGTTATTAATCTTGGAATGAGCATTATGGGCGTCGATGCCAATTACCAAAAAGTAGTCAAAGGCCTTGTTCTGTTAGCGGCAGTCATTTTTGACGTCGTAAGTAAAAAGAAATCCTAATCTAAATCTAAACTAACGATTGAGGTATTGTATAATACATAGAGAGAGCCGTTTGTTCCTCCAGAGCAAGCGGCTTTTTCATTTCCGCCGTTACAAAACCAGATAAGTTTATTATTAGAACTTAGTAAAAAATGCTTCATAAAAGTTGAACAATATTTAACTTGCGACCTCAATTAAATAAAAATATAATTATCGTATAAACAATTATAATAATTCATGAATTAATTATAAAAAATAGCAACAATTCTTAAATTTTAAATTGAAAGGAGAAAAAATGACAAGTAAAGCAAATGCCATTAAGAAAGAAATTGTATACTACTCCAGGCTATTGGATGAAAAAGGGTTCGTCAATTCATTGGAAGGTAACCTTTCCATTATTGACAGGGAAACTGACAAATTTTATATTACGCCGTCAAGAATCAGAAAGTCTCTTTTAAATGAAGATATGATAGCCGTATTAAAGAATGATGCGCAAATTAGCGGCAGCATGAAGTATTCCAGCGAATATCTGCTGCACAAAGCGGCCTTGTGTGCAAGACTTGACTGCGGTGCGGCGCTACATACCCATGCGCCTCATTTGACTGCGTTTGCATACTGCAATAAAGACATAATGCTAAAATGTTCGACAACATTTGCTGTGTTGTTTGAGAACAGGATTCCGTGCCTGCCCTATGGGGAAGCGGGGACGGTTCATATTGCAGATGGCATTGAAGAGGTGATAAGAGACCATTGTCTGATTTTATTGGGAAATCATGGCTGCATTAGTGTCGGCAGGACTATGGAGGACGCAGTAAGCGTTATGGAAGCGGCGGAAGAAGTAATGAAAATTTATCTTCATACAAAAAGTATAGGTGATGTTTGCAGTATCCCTGATCATTTATTGGAATCACTTTTTGAAAATCATCCATCCAGTGTACGGAATAGATACAAATAAGAAAATTGAAAGGAGAAAATTATGAAAGCAGCGTTAATGTATGGTCCTGGCGATATACGTGTTGAAGAAATGAATAAACCTGAATGCCCAAAAGGAGGGCTGATATTAAAAGTAGTGGCTGTAGGGCTTTGCGGTTCGGATATTAGGAATATGACGACTGATTCCAGAAAAGGAATATATCCTCACGTTTTTGGCCATGAAACGGTCGGAATTGTCAATGAAGTTGACGAAGCACAGAAAGATTATATGGTAGGAGACCGTTTGTATGTTTATCCGGAAGCGCATTGTTTGCATTGTGACTATTGCAGGAGCGGGCGCAGCGAGCTTTGCGATGCACCGATAGATGTTATTTCAAGGCAGGGCAGCTTTGCCGACTATGTTGCCATAACAGCTGAGCAGCTTGCCAGGGATGCCGTTTTTCTAATACCGGATGGTATTGATTTTCAAAGCGCCTCATTAGGAGAACCATTATCCTCCGTTTATGCTTGCCAGGAAAATGTTAATATCCGATTGGGTGATACTGTCGTTATTATAGGTGCAGGCCCCATTGGCTGTTTCCACTCACAGCTTGCGAAACTGCGGGGAGCCAAAGAAGTCATTATGATTGAGATCAATGATAACCGTTTGAACATGGCAAAGGATTTTGGGGTGGATGAGGTAATCAACAGCACAAAAGAGGATCCGGTTGAAGCTGTAAAAAGACATACGGATGGCGAAGGCGCAGATAAGGTGATTTCTGCGAATCCTTCTACAGAGGCCCAGGCCCAGAGTGTTTTTATGGTAAAAAAAGGGGGTACAGTTGTGTTCTTTGGCGGAGTACCTAAAGGAAAGCTGACGGAAATTGATTCAAATTATGTCCATTATAATGGTATCTGGATTTACGGTCACTATGGTGCGAATAGCATACAGGTACAAAAATCCTTTGAATTGGCAATCTCCGATGAGTTTCCAACGGATAAATTTATTACTCACGAATTGCCTCTTAGTGAAATTAACAAAGGAATTACATTGATGGAAACAGGTGAGGCTATTAAGGTAGTTATACTGCCTAATGAAAAATAGAAGAAAGGGGGGGCGGAGATGGCAAAAGCATCATTGAAAATATTAGTCGCCTGTGGCAGTGGGGTTGCCACTTCAACTGTAGCACAAGAAGCCGTAAAAAAAATATTGGCGGAAGCAGAAATACCGGCGACTATTTACAAAAGTACGATGTCGGAGATACCTTCTAAAGAAGCAAATGTTGATGTTATTATGGTAACGACCAACTATCGTAAGCCGGTGGAAAAACCGTTGATTAAAGTGTTTGGATTAATTTCAGGTATTGGAGCAGATGCTATTAAAAAAGAAATTATTGAGACTTGTAACAAATTATTAGGAAGGGAGTAAGCATATGCAGGGACTTTTAAATGTTGTTCAGGGAATTATTAATATGGGGGCTGTTGTTATGCTTCCCATCGTCATATGTTTGATGGGGCTGCTTTTCCGAATGAAGCTTGGAGCTGCTTTAAAGGCAGGCTTGTTTGTCGGGATAGGATTCCAGGGATTAAGTCTCGTTATCGGGCTATTGACAACGACAATTACGCCTGTAACAGAGTATTACCAAGCGATGGGAAGTGGATTTACAACCACTGATTTAGGATTTGCCACCGTGGGAGCAGCTTCGTGGACAGTTCCTTTTGCCCCTATAGCAGTACCGTTAATTATTATTGCAAACTTTATACTGCTTAGGACCAAACTTACAACGGTTATGAATATTGATATATGGAATTATATCCATTTCTTGATTCCCGGAGCCTTGGCTTATGCGCTTTTTGGAAGTGTTGCTTTGGGGCTTGTGGTGACGGTGGGCTTATCTGTGATTACACTGTTTGTTGCACAATTGATTGCTCCAAAGTGGCAGGAGTACTTTGGTCTTGACGGAACTACTTGTTCCACGCTTTCCTTTATAACTTATATGTATCCTTTGTCATGGCTTGTTAATAAAATTATAGATAAAATCCCTGGTGTCCGCAATGTCGATATTAATATGGACAAACTGTCGGGGAAATTAGGATTTTTTGGGGATACCGCTTTTGTAGGGTTTGTTGTCGGGATTTTTTTAGGGGTTATTACCAGGCAGGACATAACAGTTATTTTGACAATGGGCATGGGTCTTGCCAGTGTGCTCATACTGATTCCGCGTATGGTATCTCTCATGATGGAGGGACTAACACCCATTGGAAATGCGGCGAGTGACTATATGAAGAAGCATTTAGGGGAAGATGCCAAACTTGTTATTGGCATGGATGTAGCTCTTGGTTTAGGCGATCCTGCCTGTATAACCTGTACGGCCATTTGTATTCCGATCACTATTTTATTTGCATTCTTAATTCCGGATATGACGTATTTTCCGATACCTCTTTTAGGCATTGTATGCTATGTGACGGTTATGTGTGTGCTGGCCAGTAAAGGGAACTTGCTTAGGAGCTTAATTTGTTCCATCATTTCGATGTTTTTTATAACTTTTTGTGCCAACCTGTTTGCACCGGAAGCTACATTGATGATGGGAGTTACAGGCCTGGAAGTTTCCGGAATGGTTACGGATGGATATTGGGGATTTTGTCTGCCCAACATACTATTATCTTTGATTTATCGATTGTTAGGAGTTTAAATGATGTCATACATAGAAAAGAGGCAAAAATGGGCAATAGTAAAACGATAGGTATTCAAGGGGAGGCCAAAGATTGGGAAGGGGCTATACGTCTATGCGGCAAAGCCTTGATAGAAAATGAATGTGTTGATCAAGCGTTTGTAGATGGCTGTGTTGGCCGGGAGAAAGAGTATCCAACGGGTCTCCCCAGTGCAATTCCTGTAGCAATACCCCACTTCCAATCACCGGGTATAAAAGAAAACAGCATATGTATACTGCGATTGAATCAGCCGGTGATATTTTACCGTATGGATTCAAGCGATGAGTATATAGAAACCAATTTGATATTTAATCTGGCAATTAAAGGCTCGGATAATCATCTGGAATATTTGCAGAAACTAATTGATTTCATCATGGATGAAGACAAATTACGCAGATGCAGCGAGCAGCCGATGGAAGATGTTTTACAGCTGATAGAAAGCGATCTTGCCTAATGGTTCTTTAACCTCCTAAGGAAGTAGCAGCAGGGCTGCTGGGAGGTTACGAGTAAGTAGCGAAGCGGATTACGAGTATCCTCTTTGAATGGAGGTCAGATGGAGATATGAAAAAAAGAAGTGTGGATATACTGTTGGATTTATTAGAGTCTAGAAAGAAAATAAGTTTAGAAAAATTGTCAAAGCATTACCATGTTTCCGACAGGACTTTAAGAAAGGATATACAGGATATTAATGACTTTTTAGGAACCATCGGCCAGTGTGGGCTGCAGATTGATGATAGAGGTAATATAATCTTGGACGAATCCTCTGATTGCCGCGCAATTCATAATGGGTTGGACAAGCTTGATTTATATACGTATCGGATGGTTCAGGAAGAACGATGTATTTATATAATCGTTCTCCTGGCTATCCAAACAGATTATATTACTATGGAAAAGATAGCTGAAGAATTATTTGTCAGCCGTCTTACGATAATCAATGATATTGAGCTTGTAAAACAGCGGCTTAGGGAATTTGAAATTGAAATAAAAGCCAAAAGCAGTAAAGGCATCCTTCTGCAATATGAGGAAGAAAGCCTTCGGCTTATGCTAATCTGCTTATTTCATAGTGTTATTATCAATGTGCGTAATGAAGGGATTTTTCAGCGTATTATATTTCAAAAGCTGAATGAAAAATATCCGCTGGCGATGTTCGTAAAACACATACAGTGTTTTGAAAAAAACAACGCTCTGTTATTCAATGAATCTGTTTTTTATCAAAATGCCTTATATTTATCGGTCGCCTTTAATCGGATGGCGGCTGGTAAGTATTTACGAAACTTAAAAAAAATCAGTAAAAATGAAGAGAATTATGCAGAGGCTTTGCTGGAGTTTATATCTTGCCGGATAGATGTCTGCATTAATGAAAATGAACAAAAGTTTTATCATCAATATGTTGTTACTAATCATTTAGAAGCTATTACAAAAAGCAACAAAGACGCAGAACTATCCAGCATCATTATATATTTTCTTGAAAAAATAGGAAGAACAATGCATATTCCTTTTCAGGAAGACCAGCTGCTGATTCAATCATTATTGCAGCATATAAAAAGCGTGGCCGGCCAGGACGAATTCTATATCGACATAGGGGAGGATGAGGTCCTGTCAGAATATTATGAAATCTTAGGTGCAGTGAGAAAGAATGCCTATATTTTAGAGAAATATTTAAACGAGTTTTTGACAGAAAATGTGATGAAAGCGCTTGTTATTCATATTTGCGCTTCTCTTATCCGAAACCGGGCTTATATAGAGAAAATGTCGGTATTGATTGCCTGTCCTGGAAGCGTTGCAACCGGCAAGCTGTTAGAGGCACAGGTAAAGAATTATTTCAATTTTAATATTGTAGGGGTCGTGCCTGTAAGGTATGTTTACAGTGAATTAGAATCTAATGATAATATTGTGGATTTTGTTATATCTACGGTTTCTATAGAAAATCTTTCATGTCCTCTGATTACAGTAAATCCGATCCTGGAGATTAAAGACTTAAATGAGATTCAAAAGCAAGCTTTTATCATCGGCAATAAAAATAAAACAATGTCTGTAATCCATCAAAAGAATGAACGGAAATTTAAGGCAAAAGTGGAAGGTATCATGAGTGATATGGAAAGTAAGGGAAATTTGAATTCCGTTTTGGATGAAATAGAGAATGTCGTTAGTGAATACCGTACATCTCAGCAAGAAATCCACATAAATCTTAAAAAAATGTTATCTGTAGATCATATTCTTATCGTGGAGGATTTTCTTTCCTGTGAAGAAGCCATAAGGCTGGCAGGAGATATATTAGGACAGGAATATTATAGTGGCGAATATGTTGAAAAAATGCTTGAAAACGTAAAAAAATATGGTCCTTATATTGTTTTAAGCCCGGGAGTGGCACTGGCTCATGCGGGGGTTGAAAATGGCGTTTACAAAGATGGTTTAAGTTTGCTGGTATCTAAAAAAGGCGTTGTGTTTGATGGAGATATTAAGGTATATTTGATTTTTTGCTTCTGTACTAAAGGTGACATGGAATATTTAGAATTATTCCATGAAATAATGGATTTAGGCAAAAGCAAAAAAGTTGAAACGGTAATCCAAAAGAACGCTAAAGAGGACGTATATAACGAGCTGATAACATGTTGAACAGGTAAAGTGGAATTTTGTTTGTCTAAGCATTGAAAACAACAAAAAACAATAAAGAAATGTTGGTATATTGTTGACATTTGGATTTGCGTGTATTATAATAAAATAAAATCACAAGAAACAAATGTAGTAATTTACAAAACCCACATAAACACTCGCACTATGTGGAAGAAAGGAGGCTTATGAAATCTTATAACAGCGACAGTATAGACAAGACGGACCGTATTCCTTTTTTAGTAGACCATCTATATACCAGGATGCCCGAAATCGAATCGGCCAGGGCAGTACTCCTTACAGAATCCTATAAGCAAACAGAAGACCAGCCGATGATTATTAGAAGGGCTAAGGCATTCGCCCATATTCTTGAAAATATACCTATTATCATACGTGACCGGGAATTAATTGTAGGAAGTTCCACGATAGCTCCCAGAGGCTGCCAGACATACCCGGAATTTTCTTATGAATGGCTGGAAGCAGAATTTGATACGGTAGAAACCAGAAGTTCAGACCCCTTCTATATATCAGAAAAGACAAAAACGCAATTAAAAGAAGTCCATCCATACTGGAAAGGAAAAACAACCAGTGAACTGGCAACCTCTTACATGGCTCCTGAAGCGATTAAGGCAATGGAACATAATGTTTTTACGCCAGGTAATTATTTTTATAACGGCGTAGGCCATGTGACGGTTCAATATGAGAAAGTATTAGCAGTCGGCTATGAAGGAATTATTAAGGAAGCAGAATCAGAATTGGCAAAATGTGGACCCGGAGACGCCGACTTCGCAACCCGTTCCCGTTTTCTTGAAGCTGTGATTCTCAGCTGTAAGGCAGTGATCACATATGCAAGGCGTTATATGGTTCTGGCAAAAGAAGAGGCTTACAAATGCCAGGATACAATCCGCAGGGAGGAGTTACTCGCGATTTCCAGAAACTGTGAGAGGGTGCCGGCGGGAGGTGCAAGGAGTTTCTATCAGGCCTGTCAGAGCTTCTGGTTTGTCCAGCAGCTGATTCAGTTAGAGTCAAGCGGACACTCCATCTCACCGGGACGCTTTGACCAGTACATGTTTCCTTATTATCAGAATGACTTAAACAACGGGCTGATTACCAGAGACTTTGCCCAGGAATTACTGGACTGCATATGGGTAAAATTAAATGACCTGAATAAATGCCGTGATGCAGCAAGTGCAGAGGGATTTGCAGGCTACAGTTTATTTCAAAACCTGATTGTTGGCGGGCAAGACAAAGAAGGACAGGATGTGGCCAATGATTTGTCATTCATGTGTATTGAGGCATCAAGACACGTCTTTTTACCCCAGCCGTCCCTTTCAATCCGTGTATGGAACGGTTCATCCCATGAACTGTTGATTAAAGCAGCAGAGCTTACAAGGACAGGCATTGGCCTTCCTGCATATTATAATGATGAAGTTATTATCCCCTCCTTACTCAATCGCGGCCTGACCATGGAAGATGCCAGAGATTATAATATCATTGGTTGTGTAGAGCCCCAGAAAGCAGGAAAGACAGAAGGTTGGCATGACGCCGCATTCTTTAATATGTGCCGGCCGCTGGAACTGGTATTTTCTAACGGTATGGACAAAGGCGAGCGAATCAGTATTCAGACCGGCAGGGTAGAGGACATGGCAACTTTTGAGGAATTTTATGATGCCTATAAAAAGCAGATGGATTATCAGATATCTTTACTGGTGAATGCCGATAATGCCATTGATGTGGCTCATGCAAAGAGATGTCCGCTTCCCTATCTTTCCGCAATGGTAGATGACTGTATGAAGCGGGGGCTAAGCGTACAGGAGGGCGGCGCAGTCTATAATTTCACCGGTCCCCAGGGTTTTGGCATTGCTAATATGGCGGATTCTTTGTATGCTATTAAGCGGCTGGTATTTGATGATAAAAAAACGACACTTGCAGAATATAAAAAGGCGTTGTCTCTCAATTACGGAAAGGGATTTGACAAGATATCCGTAGCCGGCATGGCCGAAGGCATAGTAGAAGAACTTAAGGCTGCCGGTCGAAGTGTCGGAGAGGATCAAATTGCCGAAATAGTTAAAGGTATTTTAAAGATAGAAATATCTGATGAAGATAAAGAAAGATACAAGGACCTGCTGGAGATGATCGAAGAAGTACCTAAGTATGGTAATGATGAACCGGCAGTAGACGCCTTTGCAAGAGATGTTGCCTATACCTATACGAAGCCTGTGGAAACCTTTAAAAATCCCAGAGGAGGAAGCTTCCAGGCAGGGCTTTATCCCGTATCTGCCAATGTGCCTCTCGGCGCTCAGACGGGAGCAACGCCTGACGGACGTCTTGCCCATACGCCACTGGCAGACGGTGTATCTCCATCGGCCGGAAAAGATGTTAACGGCCCGACGGCAGCCGCCAACTCGGTAGCCAGGCTGGATCATGGCATTGCCTCTAACGGTACGTTATTTAATCAGAAGTTCCACCCTTCGGCGCTGAGCGGAGTTAGAGGGCTGGATAACTTTATCGCATTGGTGCGGGCCTATTTTGACCAAAAAGGAAGCCATGTACAGTTTAATGTGGTAGATAAAGATACCCTTAAAGATGCTCAGGAGAATCCTGATAAGTATCAGCATCTGGTGGTGCGGGTAGCCGGATATAGTGCACTATTTACCACCTTATCCCGTTCCTTGCAAGATGACATCATCAATCGCACGGAGCAGGGGCTATAGAGGATTAGTACACGACAAGGAGGAGCCATGGATTACCATCAAACAAAAGGAAGAATATTTGATATCCAGCGATTTTCTATTCATGACGGAACCGGTATCCGAACTATTGTATTTTTAAAAGGCTGCATACTCAGATGCCGGTGGTGCTGCAATCCTGAATCACAAAACAACGAGATTGAGACTATGAAAGTCCACGGAAAGGATACAATTATCGGCCGGGATGTAACCGTGGAGCAAATGCTCTCAGTCGTTAAAAAAGACCGCCCATATTACCGCCGGTCAGGCGGAGGGCTGACCCTTTCTGGCGGGGAGAGCTTGTGCCAGCCGGAATTTGCAAGGGATTTACTTAGGGGAGCTAAAGAGGCGGGCATCACGACAGCAATGGAAAGTATGGGGGCTGTCCCCTATGAGACCATCGAAGTGGTTTTACCTTATCTAGATACGTACCTGCTGGACATAAAGCATATTAATGCCGCTAAACATAAGGCATTTACAGGGAAAACTAACGAACTGATGCTTGCAAATGCAAAGAAACTGGCGGCATCGAATCAGACCGAATTAATTATCCGGGTTCCGGTTATTCCCACATTCAACGAAACTCCGGGAGATATTAAGGATATCGCATTGTTTGCTGATAGACTTCCCGGTGTCGATAGAATATGCCTGCTTCCGTATCACAGGCTGGGACAGGATAAATATGAAGGACTAGGGCGGGAGTATCTGATGAAAGATATTTTGCCACCCACCAATGAATATATGGAATCATTAAAGCAAATAGTAGAAACATCTACAGCTTTAAAATGTCAGATCGGAGGTTGACTTTGAATACAAGTGTGAAACAGAGGATTGTACAAGAATTAGTGCCGGGAAAACAGATAACCCTTGCCCATATTATTGCTAACCCCGATCAGGCACTTTACGAGAAACTGGGGCTAAAAACAGACATGGTCAATTTGGGTTCCGCCATTGGCGTCATGACCATCAGTCCCGCAGAGACGGCGATTATTATTGCAGATATTGCGATTAAATCTGCCGGAGTGAAGCTGGGCTTTCTGGACAGATACTTAGGTTCACTAATTATAACCGGTACTGTTTCGGAAGTTGAAGCAGCGATACAGGCAATTATTGATTATACAGATGAAAAGCTGGGCTTTGCCATCTGTGAAATTACAAGAACATAAACCAGAGGCTGCATAGTACAAGGAGGAAACGATATGCAAAACGAATATGAAATTAAGAAACAAATCTGTGAAATTGGAAAAAGAATTTATGACAGAAACATGGTTGCTGCCAACGACGGAAATATTTCTGTCAAATTAAATGATAAGGAATTTCTTTGTACGCCTACCGGCGTTTCAAAAGGCTTTATGACACCGGAATATATTTGTAAGGTGGACGCTAAAGGGAATGTGTTACAAGCGAATAAAGGCTTTAAGCCCTCTTCTGAAATTAAAATGCACATGAGAGTATATGAAAAAAGAGAAGACGTAGGTGCCGTAGTTCATGCGCATCCGACCTTTGCCACCAGCTTTGCCATTGCCGGTATTCCATTGACACAGCCGATTATGCCGGAAGCAGTGATCGCTCTTGGCTGCGTCCCAATCGCTGAATATGGTACTCCTTCGACAATGGAGATTCCTGATAATGTGGAAAAATATCTGCCTTACTATGATGCGGTTTTATTAGAAAGCCATGGGGCATTGACATGGAGCACCGACTTACTGGCAGCCTATCATAAAATGGAATCAGTAGAATTTTATGCAGAGTTACTATACAAGTCCAGAATGCTTGGCGGCCCCAAGGAATTTGACAATGCAACTGTACAAAGATTGTATGAAATCAGAAGAAAGATGGGATTACAAGGAAAACATCCGGCGGACCTATGCCAGAATAAAGATGGTCAAAACTGTCATAACTGCGGCGGCTGTAAGCCTGATCAAAAAGCAGATAGTAACGGCAATGAAGATTTAGTTGCTGCGATAACCAAGAAGGTTATGGAGCAGCTTGGACTTTAGCGATGGATGAAAAATTAGTTGCCCAGGTTGTCAGGTCGGTCATAAAGGAAAGTGCAAAGGAACGAAAAATGACACTACAGCTTGCAGTTGACCTCATCGAAAAAGTCGAAGAGCGGGCCAAAAGTTTGGGAGTTCCTGTAGTCATAGCTGTATCCGACGCATCTGCAAGGCCTGTTGCCATTCATTGTATGGATGGTGCCTACATAGGAAGCTATGATATAGCTCTTAATAAAACTTTTACTTCAGTAGGATTTAAAATGTCCACCGAGCAATTGGGAAAATTGAGCCAGCCGGGGCAGCCGCTATATGGCATCCAATTTACCAACGATGGCAAGGTCGTTATTTTTGGCGGCGGGGAACCCCTTATGTCAGGAAATATAATGATTGGAGCAATCGGCGTCAGTGGCGGAACGGCCAGTCAGGATACGGCGCTCGCGGCGGCAGCAAAAAAAATATTTGAGGAGTTAGTATGAAAAATAAATTTTTCACACCACAAATTTGTGCCTGCGGCCTAAAGTTTGCAGGTATTAGAAAGGTAGGGTGAATCTTGTGCAGATAGATGAAAGTGTGGTTCGGGTCGTAGTCCGGGAAGTGCTTAAAAAGATGCCGATGAAAGAAGCGGCAGATGCCGGCCATGGCATCTTTAAAAATATGGATGAAGCCATTATCGCGGCTAAGAAGGCCGGGCAAACTGTCAGGAAAATGACAATCGATCAAAGAGAAAAAATCATTTCGGTGATTCGCAGGAAAACCATTGAAAATGCAGAGAATTTCGCACGTTTAGGGGTCAGCGAGACAGGCATGGGGAATGTTGGGCACAAAATCTTAAAACATCGCCTTGTGGCTGAAAAAACGCCGGGAACAGAAGATATTACAACAACAGCATGGTCGGGGGATAGAGGCCTTACCTTAATTGAGATGGCGCCTTTTGGTGTCATCGGAGCAATTACTCCTAGTACTAACCCAAGTGAAACGATTATATGCAACACGATTGGTATGCTGGCGGCTGGCAACACTGTTGTATTCAATCCTCATCCGGCAGCGATTAAGACTTCAATTTATGCCGTTAATATGTTGAATGAAGCTTCTTTAGAAGCAGGCGGACCGGACAATATTGCGTGCACGGTAGAAAATCCAACTATAGAGTCCAGTAACAGCATGATGAAACACCCTGACATTCAGCTGATTGCGGCTACCGGAGGGCCTGGTGTGGTTACTGCGGTACTATCCTCAGGAAGGCGTGGGATTGGGGCCGGGGCGGGAAATCCGCCGGCATTGGTGGATGAAACTGCTGATTTAAAGAAGGCGGCAAAAGACATTGTCAATGGCTGCACTTTCGACAACAACCTGCCTTGTATTGCAGAAAAAGAGGTGGTGGCGGTTGAAACTGCCATAGATGAATTAATGCATTATATGATCACTGAACAAGGCTGTTATCTGGCATCTGCTGACGAACAAGAAAAGCTTTTGAAAACGGTAATTACAGAAAAAGGCCTTAATCGAAATTGTGTAGGAAGAGATGCAAAAACTTTGTTATCAATGATCGGCGTTACTGTCCCGGATACCATCCGCTGTATTATATTTGAAGGAGAAAAAGAGCATCCGCTGATTTCAGAAGAGTTAATGATGCCGATTCTGGGAATTGTAAGAGCCAGAGACTTTGATGATGCGGTGGAAAAAGCAGTATGGCTGGAACATGGGAACCGCCATTCCGCTCATATTCACTCCAAAAACGTAGATAACATTACCAAATATGCAAAGGAGATTGATACCGCCATACTGGTAAAAAATGCACCATCCTACGCGGCCTTGGGCTTTGGCGGAGAAGGATACTGCACTTTTACGATAGCAAGCAGAACCGGTGAGGGACTGACCAGTGCAAAGTCATTTACAAAGAGCAGGCGCTGTGTTATGTCAGATAGTTTGTGTATTAGATAGGAGGAGATTTAGATTTGGATACAAATAATGTAGATATAGAAAAGATTGTAAAACAAGTGCTGGCTGAAATGACAACTAAAGATACCCCCCGTAAGGCAGCACCTAAAATGTCAAAAGCCGCTATGCTTACTGCACTTGAACATTATGACATCAAAGAATACCCCATTCCCTTAATTGGCGATGATGATATTTTAGTAAAGGTAGAAGGCTGCGGTATCTGCGGCACCGATGCCCATGAATTTAAAAAAGATCCCTTTGGCCTGATACCGGTAGTTCTTGGTCACGAGGGTACCGGTGAAATTATAGAAATCGGTAAGAACGTCAAAAAAGACAGCGCCGGAAAAGATTTAAAGCTTGGTGATAAAGTCGTTACCTGTATGATTTTTAAGGATAATCCTGAGATTACCATGTTTGATTTAAATAAACAAAATGTGGGCGGAGCCGATGTTTATGGACTGCTTCCCGATGATGATGTTCATTTAAACGGCTGGTTTGCAGACTACATAGTGATCCGGGGAGGCTCCACGGTCTTTAATGTAAGTGATTTGGACTTGTATTCCAGGATTTTAATAGAACCTTGCGCAGTATTAATTCATGCGGTAGAACGGGCAAAGACGACAGATATTTTAAGATTTAACAGCCGGGTTGTCGTTCAGGGCTGTGGTCCGATTGGATTGATTTGTATCGCCATACTTAGGACGATGGGAATTGAAAACATTGTGGCTGTCGATGGTGAAGCGGGCAGGCTGGAATTTGCTAAAGAACTTGGTGCTTCAGTGGTAGTGAACTTTAAAGACTATCAGGGAATTGAAGCGCTGACCCAGGGAGTTACCGAAGCCTTTGGAGGGAAGCCGGCAGATTTTGCTTTCCAATGTACAGGTTCACCGGCAGCTCATTCTAATATTTATAAATTTATCCGTAACGGCGGCGGACTTTGTGAACTGGGATTCTTTATCAATGGCGGCGATGCCGTGATTAACCCTCACTTTGATATGTGCTCTAAAGAAATCACAATTGTTGGATCGTGGGTATACACCTTAAGAGATTATGCGACAACTTTTGACTTTTTAAAAAGTGCAAAAAGAATCGGACTGCCTCTTGATAAATTGATTACCCATACGTATCCACTGGATGAAATCAATGAGGCTCACCGGACAAACCTGGCTATGTCCGGACTAAAGATAGCGATTATCAACTAGAGTACTGACACACTAAATTTTAAAGGAATCGGATGATGGGAGAAGCAGTAGGGATTTTAGAAGTATATGGTCTTGTCTGTGCATTGATGGCAGCAGATGCCGGCTGTAAAGCAGCCAATGTCAGGCTGGAAAACATGGATAAAAACAAACCCGGCAATGCGGAAGAATTAGAAGTACCTCTCTTAGTAACAATTAAGTTCAGAGGAAGCGTTACGGATGTAGAGGCCGCCATGGAAGCCGGAGCCAGAATGGCAGAACAGGTAACCGGCGTGGTTCAAAAATATATTATACCAAGGCCGACAATGGATACGGAAAAGATGTTAAAGCTAAATGCATTTGATAAAAACTAACAATTAATCATTTATAAGAATCAGGAGGAAAAAGAAATGGCACAAGAAGCATTAGGAATGGTAGAAACAAGAGGGCTTACAGCAGCAATTGAGGCAGCAGATGCAATGACTAAGGCGGCGGAAGTTAAACTGGTAGGAACAGAAAAAATTGGTTCCGGATTAGTAACAGTTATGGTCAGGGGTGACGTTGGAGCCGTAAAGGCAGCAGTAGAAAGTGGTTCTGCGGCAGCAGGAAGGCTGGGAGAACTAGTTGCTACGCATGTGATTCCAAGACCGCATACAGATGTTGAAAAAATCCTGCCAACTGTCTAAAGAAGGAGTAGTGATTCATGGGGAAATCATATGGGCTTATTGAGGTTTCTGGTGTAGTAGCCGCGACGACTGCCCTTGATATCATGTGTAAAATGGCAGATGTGGAATTTGTGACGTGGGAACGCAAGCTGGGTGGACGGCTGGTCACAATCATTGTTAAGGGAAATGTTGCGGCGGTTAAAGAAGCCGTAGAAGCAGCAATATCTCAGGGAATAGTGAAGCCGGCGGCATCGGGCGTTATTTCAAATCCCCATACAGAAGTCATGAGGCTGGTAAATTTAAGTGCCGGCAGGCTTGCACCGACAAGCTAACATCAGGAGGACTGAAAATATGGAAGAAATAGATGTAAAAAACTTGAAACCGGTTATCAAAAAGGAGGAAAAGAAAATGGCACAGGAAGCATTAGGAATGGTAGAAACAAGAGGATTAACTGCAGCAATTGAAGCAGCAGATGCAATGTGTAAAGCAGCAAATGTGGTTTTAGTAGGCACCGAAAAAATCGGTTCAGGTCTTGTGACAGTCATGGTCAGAGGAGATGTGGGAGCAGTAAAATCCGCAGTTGAATCTGGTGCAAACAGCGCCGGAAGGCTTGGGGAATTGGTTGCCACACATGTCATTCCAAGACCGCATACGGATGTTGAAAGAATTTTACCGAAAATCAAATAGGTGTAAAATATGGGAATGAATTATCTAGGTCATGGCTTTGCGGTGCCCGTCGGGGTATCCGCAAGGCATATACACCTGACACAGAAACATGTGGAAATATTATTTGGAAAGGGCTATCGGCTGACAAAGAAAAAGGGGCTGATGGGTGGCCAATATGCGGCCAATGAAACAGTGACAATTGTCGGTATTAAACTAAGAGCGTTGGAAAACGTGAGAATCTTAGGTCCGGTAAGAAAAGCCTCTCAGGCAGAGATTTCTGCCACAGACGCTATAAAACTGGGAATCTCTGCTCCGGTGAGGGAATCTGGTGATATAGCCGGATCATCTCCCATTGCAGTGATTGGTCCTAAAGGCGCTGTGTATCTGGATGAAGGCTGTATCATTGCCATGCGCCATATCCATATGTCTCCTGCAGATGCAAAAATGGCAGGCTTGAAAGATGGCGATATGGTATCTGTTAAGGCAGAGAATGAAAGAGGTACAACATTTAACCATGTAAAGATTCGCGTAGATGAAACCTTTACATTGGAAATGCATATTGATACCGATGAAGCCAATGCGGGAAAGATTGCATCTGGCGATTTGGTGGCAATCCTGTGACAATTCAAAAAGACAGGGTAACCGGCGAAAGGAGAGCGGCGGCGGATGATTGTCGGAAAAGTAGTAGGAAGTATTGTGTCCACAAGGAAGAATGAAAAGTTAACCGGGCAGAAATTGATGATTATTGAACCGGTTAAAACGATGAGTGCCAATACCAGCCGGCTTGTCGCCATTGATAATATCGGGGCTGGCGTTGGTGAATATGTTTTAGTTACTTTAGGCAGCGGTGCAAGAATCGGTTGTGGGCTTGAATCGGCGCCGATAGATGCAGCCATTGTCGGGATTGTAGATGAAGGGACCAGGATTTAATCTATGGATGTCAAAACATTAAGTAAATTAATTCAGGAAAATGGCGTAGTGGGAGCCGGCGGAGCCGGTTTTCCCACATATGTTAAAATTGATGAACGTGCAGACATCATATTATTGAACTGTGCGGAATGTGAACCTTTGTTAAAATTACACAGGCAGCTACTTAGGAAGTATGCCTATGAAATTATAAAGACTTTTCAAGTTATCGCCGATGTAGTTAATGCCAGCCAGGCAATTATCGGTATTAAAAAAGAATATAAAGAAACAGTACAGGCCTTAAAACAATACATAGGGAATTTCCCGAAAGTCAGTCTTAAGCTTTTAGATAATGTTTATCCTATGGGAGATGAGATTGTTTTAATTTATGAAGCAGTGGGCAAAGTTGTCAGGCCTGGGGGCCTTCCCATTGAAGAAGGCGTTGCGGTATTTAACGTAGAGACTGTTTATAACATATATCAGGCAATCGAAAAAAAGCACCCGGTCGTAGATAAAGTCGTATCTGTGGTTGGTGAAGTAAGCCATCCGGTAACTATGAGGGTGCCCCTTGGCTGTACTATTGAAGAGTCAGTTACCCTAGCTGGTGATATCACAACTAAGGAGGCGGTCTATTTGACCGGCGGATCGATGATGGGTACCATTAAGGATGGGAAAGAGCCGGTTACCAAGACGACCAATGCCATTTTGGTTTTACCAAAAGATCATATTCTAATCCGGATAAAAAACAGAAATCCTGCGCTTAACATAAAGCGTGCGGCGTCAGTATGCTGTCAGTGTGAGATGTGTTCTGACTTATGTCCCAGGAATGCATTGGGACACCCGGTCGAACCCCATAAGTTTATGAGGGCGGCATCTCATAAAGATTTTAGGGATACCCATGTATTCATTAATACGTTATTTTGCAGCTCCTGTGGAATATGCGAAATGTATGCATGTCCTCAGGGCCTTTCACCACGGACTTTGATGGCAGATTACAAAAATGGTTTACGAAAGGCAGGCGTACAGGTGCCAAAAGATCGACAAGCGGATTTGGTGAAAGTCTCAAGAGCGTATCGAAAAGTACCGGAAGAAAGATTGAAAGCCCGTCTGGGTCTTTTAGATTATGATAAGGATGCGCCCCTTGACGAACACAGGGTTTCGGTTAATCAAGTGAAGATTTTGTTAAACCAGCATATCGGGGTGCCGGCCGAAAGCATTGTTAAAGAAGGAGATATCGTGGAGTCAGGACAGATGATTGCAAAGCCGGGAAGCGGGTTAAGTGTGGCTATCCATGCTTCCATCAGTGGCAAGGTTATCGAAATGAACAAATCATATATTATGATTCAAAAGGTGAGGTAGAAAGGACGGTGCGGTATGAATAAAGCAATTGGAATGGTTGAATTCAAAACGGTTTCTACCGGCATTACAGCAGCAGATGCTATGGTGAAAACAGCAAATGTGGAAATCATCGAAGCGCAGACAGTATGTCCGGGAAAATATATTGCCTTAATATCAGGAGATTTAAGTGCCGTTATCATCGCAGTAGAAGTGGCCAAAAAAACATTTGCGGAGCAATTAATTGACAGTTTTGTGTTAGGTAATCCCCACGAAAGTATTTTTCCTGCAATTTATGGCACATCACATATTGAAAAAATCTGTGCACTTGGTATACTAGAAACATATGATGCGGCAACTATAATTGTGGCAGCCGATATAGCGGCGAAGACGGCGATTGTCGAATTGATTGAATTACGGATTGCCAAAGGCATGTGCGGAAAGTCCTATATGCTGTTGACCGGCGAAGTTTCTGCGGTTGAAGCAGCCATAGAAAAAGCAAAATCATTTGTTGCAGATCAGGGAATGTACCTGGATTCTTCTGTAATCGCCCATCCTGATGAACAAATGTGCCGGACGATATTATAGTGTCTGAATTAACATCATATGGAAGGGGGCATAAGATGTTAGCCGTAGAAAGACGTAATATTATATTGGAAAAACTCCAGGAAGAAAAGCGAGTGGTGGTCAGTGAGTTAAGCCGTCGTTTTTCTGTATCAGAGGAAACTATCCGGAGAGATTTGGACAAGCTTCATAAAGATGGTTTGGCGATTAAAAGCTATGGAGGTGCTATCCTTAACGAGAATACCAATATTGACATGCCTTTTAATGTCAGAAAAAAACACAATACCACCGGCAAACAGAAAATTGCGGAGATTATCGGCAGTTTAATTGAAGATGGCGACAGTATTGCTTTAGATGCCAGCACGACAGCTGTTTTCATTGCTAAGGCAATTAAAGAGAAGGAAAATTTAACAGTTGTAACAAATTCTGTAGAGCTTTTAGTCGAATTGTCGGATGTCTCGGGTTGGAATGTTATATCCACAGGAGGAGGAATCAAGGAAGGCTATCTGGCACTGGTTGGTCCCAGAGTGCTTCAGGCTTTAGACTCATACAATGTCGATAAAGCAATTCTTTCTTGTAAAGGCCTGGATATGGAAAAAGGCATTACAGATGGAAATGAATTGTTTTCGCAGGTGAAGCAAGGGCTGATCAAGTCGGCAAAACAACTTATTTTGGCAGTTGACCATTCTAAATTTAATAAGACAGCATTTTCAAAAATAAGTGACATGGAATATGCAGATATAGTTGTCACAGATGAAAAACCAGATGCGGGCTGGCTGGATTTCTTTGTAGCCCATGGGATACAATGTATTTATCCGGAGGGCGAATATGAAATATTGGAAAGATAGTCATAATCTAAAAATCATCCAAGTCATTCTGGTCTCAATGCTATTGTTAGCCACTCTCAGTGCGGCAACTTATTTTTTTACTAGACAACCTGAAAATATTGCAAATAAAACAGACCAGTTACAAAACAATATCGTCAGGACAGGGGAATCTGCTACGCCTGAAACCGAATCTGAGATAGTGACAACTAAAGCTTCGATCATTGCAGTGGGTGATAACTTAATGCATATGCCGGTGGTCAATGGTGGAATTCAGGAGGATGGAACCTATAATTATGAAAATTATTTTGACCCGCTTCGGAGCGAGATTGAGACGGCGGATACGGCAGTCATTAACCAGGAAACTATATTAGGCGGAGCCGAACTTGGTTATTCTGGTTTTCCCACATTTAACTCTCCCCAGGAGATGGGAGATGCTCTGGCTGCCGTGGGTTTTGATGTGGTTTTGCAGGCAAATAACCATAGCCTGGATAAAGGCACTCAAGGGATCCTAAATGCAGTTTCATTCTGGAAAGAAAAGCATCCGGAAATGGTGACATTGGGCCTTAACGAATCGGCCGAAAAACAGTCAGAAATAGCCATTATTGAAAAGAACGGCATAAGCTTTGCATTGCTAAATTATACATATGGATTAAACGGTCTTGAGCTTCCATCGGACAAACCGTATTTAGTCAACCTATTAGATGAAACAATGGTAGCCGAACATATTGAGAAGGCAAAGAGGATGGCCGATTGTGTGATTGTATTTCCTCATTGGGGGACTGAGTATATGACAGAGCCTGACAGTTATCAGTTGGAGTGGACCGATTTTTTTGCGGATCATGGGGTTGATATTGTTATTGGTTCGCACCCTCATGTGGTACAACCGGTTAAATGGGTAGACCGATCCGATGGGAAGAAGATGCTGGTGTATTACTCTCTGGGTAATTTTATTTCACGACAGGATAAAGCGTACAGCATGCTCGGTGGGATGGCCAGGATTAATGTGGAAAAGACAGGAGATGATATCGAAATTACTCATGGAGGGATAACACCCCTGGTTACTCATTTTGAATATGAGGGACATTGGAATTTTGGGGTATACAAGCTTAGTGAATATACCCAGGCACAGGTAGATGCTCATGGAATGCAGTCTTTTGATAGCCGCTTTACTCTTGATTACCTTAATGAATTGGCAGAACGTGTTTTTGGTGAATACATACAAAATAATTAGTATACTGACAAACAAATATGCTGATAAATATACCCGGATTTTTTGGTGCACGATCTGGTGCATCAAAAATGTCCGGGTATATTTTTTACGGTAATGTAATATATGTAGTTATTAATTGATTAACCAGTTGGTGGAAGTCCTAAAGGTGAAGCAGGCATCGGCTCGGGATGAAGATGGACAATCTGACATTTCCTGGTATTAGCATATTCAACAGTATGTGCCATAGCGCTGTGGCCTCCGCGATATGAGTCATAAACGATGACTAAAACATCTGAGTGATTGACAAGATATCTATTCGTTCGTTCTTTATATTGTTCGGTATCGGGTGCCTCAATCGTGATAGAGTCCGTACACTGACGGAGTATTGTGTTATATTTATCAAATAGTTGTTTGGAGAAAAAAAGTTTTTGATTATCATTAGATTCAATACAATGTAGTTTGCTCTTATTGTCATCGCGCATCATTCGGATAATCTCTTCAGCTGCCCATATTTCAACAGCTGTCGAGCAGCCAATGATAAAGTCGGTAATGCCGCTGTCAGACAATAGTTTTAATTGCTGTGATAAAAGTGATTTGATTTTAAGACACTTGGGTTCATGGCCATCATAGCCATAGGAAAATAAATTGAAATTCTGTCCTATTAAACCGCAATAACTCATAATCAACCCTCCTCCTGGAAATGTACTTTCATTGAGATACATGTTATTAGAATCAAGATAGTAGGCTAAGTGATGTCTCTATAAATTATACAATGTTTACAATCTGCTGTCAATTTATTGTTTACATTGTTTGCATCCAGAATAAACAATATTCAGACAAACAAACTCATTTTGTGCAATTATACATTATTAAGAAAATAGCAATATAAATAGTGAACAATATACCTGGACAAGCTGAGTGATATATGATATCATTGGATATCTTTGTAAAATTGGGTAATAATGATAATGAATGAAAAATATTAACAGGCATTTGTAAATGCCCGGGAAGGAGATTAATGATGTCAGTATTTTCTAAAAATTTTTTATGGGGCGGAGCTGTTGCCGCAAATCAATGTGAAGGGGCATGGCAGGAAGGTGGGAAAGGACCCTCCTGTGCCGATATGTGTACAGGAGGCTCTTATTCGAAGTCGAAACGTATAACCAGGACGATTGAAGAAGGGACATTCTATCCAAGTCATGAGGCTATTGATTTTTATCATCGATATAAGGAAGATATCGCCTTATTTGCTGAGATGGGTTTTAAAGTATTCCGTTTTTCCATAGCCTGGACGAGAATCTTCCCAACAGGGATGGAAGAAGCAGCCAACGAGGCAGGATTAGCATTTTATGATGATGTCATCAATGAGTGTTTGAAATATAATATTGAACCGTTAGTTACCATTTCACATTATGAGATGCCTTTTGCATTAACGGAAAAGTATAATGGCTGGGCTTCCAGAGAATGTATCGATTTATTTGTAAAATATGCAAAAGTATTATTTGAACGTTATAAAGGTAAAGTAAAATATTGGCTGACATTTAATGAAATTAATGCGGGTACTCTTCCTTTTGGTTCTTATTTATCACTTGGTATCTTAAATGAGGGAACCACTGAATTTAAGCGCCAGATTGATGAGCCGCAGCTTCGTTTTCAGGGATTGCATCATCAGTTTGTGGCCAGTGCTTTGGCAGTACAGGCTGGACATGAAATTGATCCTGAGTGTATGATTGGCTGTATGATTGCATATATGACAACTTATCCATATACATGTAATCCGGATGATGTGCTTTTAGCACAAAAGAGAAGTAATATCCAGAATAATTTGTGTGGGGATGTACAGGTTAATGGGGAATATCCTTATTTTGTGAAACGTTATTTTGAAGATAACAATATTAAAATTGATATGGAAGATGGCGATCTGGAAATATTGAAAAAAGGCTGCGTCGATTATTATACTTTCAGCTACTACATGACCAGTTGTGCCAGTACAGATCCAGAACAGGCACAGACCTCAGGCAATCTGACAGGAGGCGTTAAAAATCCCTACCTTAAGGCGAGTGACTGGGGCTGGCAAATTGATCCGAAAGGGCTTAGATATGCATTAAATGAGATTTATGGCCGTTATCGGATACCACTGATGGTTGTTGAAAACGGGCTTGGTGCTTATGATAAAATCGAGGATGATGGAACGATACAGGATAATTACCGGATTGATTATTTAAGAGAACATATTGTCCAAATGGGTGAAGCCATTAAAGATGGTGTGGATTTAATCGGTTATACACCCTGGGGCTGTATTGATTTAGTAAGCGCTTCAACAGGAGAGATGGCAAAACGCTATGGCTTCATCTATGTTGATAAATATGATGATGGCACAGGCGATTTATCCAGAAAGAAGAAAGAATCCTTTGACTGGTATAAGAAGGTCATTGAATCTAATGGAGATTGCCTCAGTTAAAAATATCGAAAAAAACAACAGCAAATGGCTCGCCAAGATCCGTTTGCTGTTATTTTACGTTTATACTTATAATATATATTTTTCGATAACTTCCGCAATGGCGCTTTCATTATGAGTTGCCTGGCATATATAATCGGCATGTTCTTTGGCGGCAGCCGTAGCATTATCAACACATATGCCTAAGCCTGAAGCCGTGATTAATGATATATCATTATAATTGTCGCCAATACCTATAATTTCCTGCCTGTCAATATTTAATAAACTAGCCAGCTTAAGTATGGCGGCTCCTTTATCAACACCAACCTGATTGAATTCCAGATATCTGTTGGAGGAATAAGTGATAGATAAGGGGATTTCTATAGACTTAGATATTTCAGCTTCAATGCTTTGAAGATAAGGAATATCAGTATTTTGAAAAAGAATTTTGACCAGGGGTTCTTCTTTTAAGAATGAAATATCCGGCTTATTTAATTCAATGCATCCGTCCGCAAGGTTCTTAAGATATTCTTTTTCATCATGACTAAAGCGATAGACATAAACGTCAGTTTTAGTGTAAATCTGAATGCCCACATCGCTCTTTATACCAAATTGAAAAAGGGTATGAATTGTTTCAAAAGGCAAACCGCAGAAATCAATAACTTTGTTATGCTTGTTTTCGGTAATCATGCCACCATTAAAAGATATGGAATATTCTCCGGCTGCATCAAATAATTCCAGAGCCTTTAGTATATTTTGAATAGTAGCAAAGCCTCGGCCTGTTGTGGGGACAAATTTGACGCCTAATTCTCTTGCCTTACTTATGGCATTTATATTCTTTATGGAAACTAGCTTGTGGTCGTCTAGCAAGGTTTCATCTAAGTCACTGGCAATTAATTTATACATTTGAAATCCTCCTGTTAAATTGTTATTTTATTATTCTATTTTAGCATTTTTTACAATAACCAGCAACAGGAACTAAGGAACTTAGCTGAAGAAGCAATAATTTACTTAGCTGAAGAAGCAATAATTTATGGTTGACAGATGCCCTTTAGAGTCATATAATGAGTTGTAAAATTATTTTCGGTAGGTGAGGCTACCACAGGGATACGGGTTACTGCCGCAAAATAGTGGAGACACTATGAGTTGGTTAACAGTCTATGTCGAAGAATAAGGCATAGAATAATGTGATTTCATTGCCCTGTGGAGTTAAAGCTTGAACGATTACTTCATAGGAGTTAATATCCCATGTCATTGTTTAAGCTTTGACATGGGATTTTTTGATGCGCGCTTTATCCCTGCTGAAAATTTTATATAGATATTTCTATTGTATAAGTGAGGTGAGAGGAGAATGGAAGCAGCTAGTAGTCATAGTCAAAATGCTGATGGACCATCGGAGGCGAGCTGCAATAGAGAGAGGACTGTTTTCACTCTCCTATTAGGTGTTTTTTTCAGCATTTGGGCTATACTTCTAATAGTGAGGATTTAGAAATGGAGGTATGGAGCGATGAAAAAAGAAAGATTGAATCCATTTGATTATAAAAAAGCTGCCCAAATGGGGCTTAAGACACTTTATGAGACATACAATACAAGCGAACATGGCCTAAAAGAGGATGATGTGGAGAAAATGAGAGATCAATTTGGGGATAATGAAGTGACCCATAAAAAGAAAGCGCCATTTTATCTGCTTGTATTACAAGCATTCGTCAATCCCTTTACGATTATTCTTTTTCTATTAGCAACTGTGTCTGTATTTACAGATATTATTTATGCTGAGGCCGGGGAAGCGGATTATATTACAGTTATCATTATCTTATCAATGGTTATCATATCGGGAGTGTTAAGGCTTGTTCAAGAGACAAGAAGCGGTAATGCAGCAGAAAAATTAACACAGATGATTAAGACGACAACATGTGTTGAACGGATAGGGTCAGGAAAAGAAGAGATTCCCCTTAAAGAGGTGGTCGTAGGAGATATCATCTTTCTGTCGGCGGGAGATATGATTCCGGCTGACTTAAGGATTATCATGGCAAAAGACTTATTTATCGGTCAATCGGCGCTTACAGGAGAAAGTGAGCCTGTTGAAAAAGTAGCAGAGATTGCCCGGGACAGCACATATGATGCCGCTACAGAATATCCAAATCTGGTCTTTTTGGGAACCAATGTCATTAGTGGAAGCGCACAGGGAATCGTAGTGGCCACGGGCAATGACACAATGTTTGGCAGCATGGCCAGTGAATTAGATGAAAAACCGGCAGTGACCAGTTTTGAAAAAGGTGTCAACTCAGTATCGTGGGTATTGATTCGTTTTATGCTGGTGATGGTACCTATCGTATTTTTTATTAATGGATTTACAAAGGGCAATTGGATGGAAGCTTTTCTATTTGCTATCTCCATTGCGGTAGGCTTAACACCTGAAATGCTGCCGATGATTGTGACAACATGCCTGGCTAAAGGCGCTGTTGCCATGTCTAAAGAAAAGACAATTATTAAAAACCTTAATTCTATACAAAATCTCGGCTCCATTGATATTTTATGTACGGATAAAACGGGAACGCTGACTCAGGACAAGGTTGTTTTGGAATATCATCTTGATATACAAGGAAATGAAGACGTCAGGGTACTTCGCCATGGCTTCCTCAATAGCTATTATCAGACCGGCCTTAAAAATTTAATGGACATAGCGATTATCAATCGAACCCAGGAAGAAGAGGATAGAGAGCCGGTACTTCGTGATTTAGATGAGATATATACCAAGGTGGATGAAATCCCCTTTGATTTTGAACGTCGCCGTATGAGCGTTGTGGTTGAGGATAAAACAGGAAAGACTCAGATGATTACCAAAGGCGCTGTAGAAGAAATGCTTTCCGTGTGCAGTTATGCAGAGTACAAGGGTAAGGTAGAACCTATTAAGGATGAAATCAAGAATTATATTTTAGAAAAAGTAAAAAAGCTAAACCAACAGGGAATGAGGGTTATCGCGATTGCCCATAAAACAAATCCTTCACCAGTGGGTACTTTTTCAGTAGCAGACGAGACTCAGATGGTACTCATTGGTTATTTGGCCTTTTTAGATCCACCTAAAGAATCCACCGAACCGGCCATCAAAGCGCTCAGGGAGTATGGCGTAGGGGTAAAAATTCTTACCGGTGATAATGATAAAGTAACCAGGTTTATCTGCAATCAGGTAGGAATACCCGTCAACAATCTTTTATTAGGCTCAGATATTGAAAGCATGAGTGACGAAGAACTGGCTGTGAAAGCAGAAGAAACCAGTGTATTTGCGAAATTGTCCCCGGCACAGAAGGCCAGAATTATCACTGTACTTAGAGAGCATAATCATGTTGTTGGCTATATGGGGGATGGGATTAATGATGCCACGGCAATGAAAGCTGCTGATGTGGGGATATCGGTTGACACAGCCGTGGATATCGCAAAGGAATCGGCAGATGTTATCCTTTTGGAAAAAGATTTGATGGTTTTGGAGAAAGGTATTATCGAGGGCAGAAAAACTTATGGAAATATGATTAAATATATTAAAATGACCGCCAGCTCCAATTTTGGAAATATGTTTTCGGTACTGGCAGCCAGTGCATTTTTGCCCTTTATGCCGATGATGTCATTGCATCTGATTTTGCTTAATCTGATTTATGATTTGTCTTGTACGGCAATTCCGTGGGATAATGTAGACAATGAATTTTTATTGACGCCAAGAAAATGGGATGCCTCATCCATAGGGAAATTCATGATCTGGATAGGACCGACAAGTTCTGTTTTTGATATCACGACCTATCTTTTAATGTATTTCATCATATGTCCGATGATGTTAGGCGGTCAGCTGTTTCATCAAATAACAGATCCGGTAATGCGAGAGCAATATATTGCCATATTCCAGGCAGGCTGGTTTGTTGAATCTATGTGGACCCAGACACTGGTTATTCATATGATACGTACGCCGAAGATTCCATTTTTGCAAAGCATGGCGTCGTTGCCTGTGATGATATTGACTTTTGCAGGAATAGCAGTGCTGACAGTGATTCCCTTTACAGCCTTCGGTACGGCCATTGGCCTGGCACCATTACCATCGGTGTTCTTTGTGTGGCTGATAGCAACTGTAGTTCTCTATATGATTCTGGTAACTATAGTCAAGAAAATTTATATTAATAAATATGGTGAATTACTTTAGCCATCCAAATATGTTACACTTTGGCGTGCGTCCAGAACCTAAATATTGTCTTTTTTGTAACGGAGTGGTAAAATAGTTTGAAAAGATGATAATTAGGGCATCAAGGAGGTTAATACATGCAATATTATTTTAAAGAAGCCGATGAGGTTATGCATTCCCAGGGGACATCAGACCAGGGGCTTTCTGCGGATCAGGCATCTAAGCGGCTTGAGGAAACGGGAAAGAACAAATTAGAAGAGAGTAAGAAGAAGTCATTGGTTATGCGTCTGCTGGATCAGATGAAAGACCCAATGGTGATCGTGCTTATTGCAGCAGCTGCGATATCAGGATTATTTAATGAGATTGCAGATATGGTTATTATCCTTGTTGTTGTCATCCTGAATGCCGTACTAGGGTGTTTTCAGGAGAGTAAGGCTGAACATGCCATAGAGGCATTACAGAAAATGTCCGCTCCCCATACAAAAGTCCGCAGAAATAATGCGGTATGCGATATTAAATCAGAGGATGTGGTTGTTGGTGATATCGTACTTTTAGAAGCAGGAGATTCTGTACCGGCAGATATGCGCCTCACCGCCACCGCCAGTCTTAAAATCGAAGAAGCTGCGCTGACCGGCGAATCCGTTGCCGTAGAGAAGAATAAAGAAGCAATAACCGCAGTGGATTCGGAGGTTCCCTTAGGTGACCGTTTTAACATGGCCTATATGGGTACTAATGTGGCCTATGGACGTGGCGAGGGTGTCGTTACAGCCACAGGCATGTCAACTGAAATGGGGAAAATTGCAGGCATACTGGCAGAAACAAAAGATAATAAGACACCATTGCAGATTAAGTTGGCTTCGCTGAGTAAGATTTTAAGTATTTTAGTTATTGCCATCTGTGTTGTTATTTTTGCGGTTAATATCATCAGAAGTGGCGGGTTCGGAAACAGTGATATTTTGGAAATGCTTTTAACATCAGTAAGTTTGGCTGTGGCAGCAATTCCTGAAGGTTTGGTTGTTGTTGTAACGATACTGCTTTCTATTGGCGTGACGAAAATGTCGAAGCACAATTCCATCATCCGGAGGCTTACGGCAGTTGAAACATTGGGGTGTACACAGATTATCTGTTCGGATAAAACCGGAACGTTGACACAAAACAAGATGACAGTCGTCAACCATTATGGTGATGAGGCGTTGCTGGCAGAGGCGATGGCCCTATGTACGGATGTTGAAGTAGATGACACCGGAGACTTTATGGGAGAGGCAACGGAACTGGCTTTAGTTATCTATGCAGATAAACTGGATTTAAATAAAAAAGAGTTGGAGAGCAAGAAGCCCCGTATCGGCGAGGTGCCCTTTGATTCAGACCGTAAGCTGATGTCAACAGTTCATCAGGTATCTAACGATAGTTACCGCCAATATACAAAAGGTGCGCCAGATGAGATTTTGAAGGTTTGTACGTCGATTTTAGCTGGCGGTGAAGTAGTTGTCTTGACTGAAGAATTAAAGAAAGAAGTAAGCGCAGCTAATAAAGGCATGGCGGATAAGGCACTAAGAGTCCTGGGGGCGGCGTATAAAGATTATAAGACCAAACCAGCGGAATATAACAGCCCTGGTTTAGAAAATAATATGACATTTATTGGGTTGACAGGAATGATTGACCCCATTCGCCCAGAGGTGAAAGATGCTATTGCAGAATGTAAAGATGCCGGCATCAGAGCCATCATGATTACAGGAGACCATAGGGATACTGCGGTAGCTATTGCAAAAGAATTAGAAATATTAGGAGCAAATCAGAAAGCAATAACCGGAGCTCAGTTATCGGAAATGAGTGATGAGGAGTTTGAAAAAACCATAGAAACTTACTCTGTATATGCCAGAGTGCAGCCGGAACATAAAGTACGAATCGTCAATACATGGCATATAAAAGGTAAAGTAACGGCCATGACAGGTGACGGTGTCAATGATGCACCGGCGCTTAAAAGTGCCGATATTGGCGTGGGTATGGGTATCACCGGAACGGATGTAACGAAGAATGTTGCGGATATGGTGCTGACAGATGATAATTTTGCATCGATAGTCAATGCCGCCAGGGAAGGGCGGAGAATTTATGAGAATATCCGTAAGGCGATTCAATTTTTACTGGCTTCCAATTTAAGTGAAGTTTTGGCTATTTTTATTGCTACACTGGCCAATGTGCAGTTGTTTGCACCCATCCATATTTTATGGATAAACTTGGTTACTGATACATTTCCAGCCATGGCTTTAGGTATGGAAGAAGCAGAAGATGATATAATGAAGCAGCCACCGAGAGATTCTAAAGAAGGAATTTTTGCAGACGGCCTTGGCATTAATGTTGTTTATCAGGGCATTTTAGTGGCCGTTTTAACTTTGATTTCATATTTTATAGGTAATGACAAGTCTCATATAACCGGAATGACAATGGCGTTTTTTACTTTATCTATGTGCGAGGTTTTCCATGCGTTTAATTTACGTTCACGGAAAAAATCTATTTTTAAGATTCATAAGATGAATATGTATTTAGTTGGAGCTGCGGTATTATCCGTTATATTTACCTTGGGGGTTATTTATATCCCAGGCCTTAATACGGTATTTAGGCTGACGGCTTTAAGTGGCGGTAATCTTTTGACGGCATTGGGGCTGGCAGTAATCATTATTCCGGCAGTTGAGATTGTGAAATTGATTCAAAGAAAGTAGGTTAAGGATTCTCAATTCACTCTGCTTTTCTTGATTTCAATATAACGATCGTGTAATGGAAGTTGCACAAAATGAAACAAGTAAAAATTCGACATATTGCAGAAAAAGAATTTAAAAATGAAAAAAAATTGACATATTATTACAAAAAGAATACAATGGAAAATGTAAAGAGGAACTGCGAAGGGTGATTTCGCCGCCGCATGAGGAAGGAGGAATGCATTGAAGGCGGGAAGATTGACTGGGCCGCGCACGTGAATGACGCTTATACAGTCGTTAACGAAGTGCAAGAACTAGACGACGCGGTTCAAGTTGCTGTTGAATTCTACGAAAAACATCCGAACGAGACGTTGATTAGCCATACGCTCTGGCTTTGTTATCGGAAAGAATAATGCCGCTACTATGACGACGACGTTGTTGACAGCATATTCTGGTGGGTACTTGGGCATGCTGATGGTCTTTGTTGCGCAAGGCACACCGCTCATCAACATCTTAAACCTCAATTATATTGCAGCGGAGATCTTGAATACAATGGTAGGAAGCATTGGTTTGACAGCCGTGGCGCCGCTGACAGCCATTGTCGGAGGGATCGCCTTGACGCATAAACCGGAACAGCGCGGGAAACTGCCAACCGCTGAGGTTCAAAACAATGAAGAGATATCAGAGCAGAATTAACTGTAACATACAGGGCTGTTGGGCAGGGGGATCATGGCCGGGCGCCAACTGCGCGGGTTGTCGGACGTCATATTGGAAATGGCGGGCAAACTGGACATTTGGAGGTAAAGATCCTCAGAATGCTGGATAAGGAGAGGATCACTGGAAGTTCCTTATCTGCTTAGTAAACGTTTGGTTTTCAGGGTGAAAAAAGTAGCTGAGAACTTTTCACCCTCAAGTATAATAAAAGAGATAAAAAAATCGTAGGAGTAAAAATGCTAGGAACAAATGTTAGAGGTTTTTTAGTCACCCGATTCGATATTATCGGTAATGGATAAAAGATTTAAAGAAAGTGATTTGTATGATTGGTGGTAGAGACTATGAAGTTCTGCGTCGACGTTTTAAGGATACACGTTATTGTATCTTCCGTTGGAAGTTTTAGCAAACGAAGAACCAATTGACGCCCAGGATAATATTGAAGCAATCGTATTAATATGCTCATTACTAAAAGCTAAGAGCTAAGAGTTGAGTAATAATTAAACTTTGAAAAACCACTTGAAAACCTTTATAAAAACAATTATAATAAATACATTATTCAGCTTAAATTAATAGAGCAATATCTCACATAACATTCTGCATAAATCTATGCAAAGATTTTCACATAAACAATTATCATTCATATGAACAATCATATATGAAGAATTTATTCTTTTAGAAACTTCATATACACAAAAGTTATCCTTAGTTGACAAGGTAACATACAATTATTGTCAAGGGAGGGAATGATTATCTATTTGATATTCATCTATAAATATCCTGAATAAATAAATCAAGGAGAGATGGGATTGATTCCTTGCAGCCCACGATTCCTTATGATACAATAGGAGGTATAAAAGATGAAGGAAAAAGGAAACGATAATAATCAGACAACGAGAAGCGGCCAACCATTTATTTCCCTGAAAAATGACTATGCATTTACCCAGATTATGAAGAATAAGATAGTCCTCCAAGGATTCCTCTCCGCTGTATTAGGTATAAAGCCTAAAGATATCTTAAATATCCAGATAGAAGATCGCCATCTGAAAAAGACTTCATTTGAAGGTAAGCTGGGTATTTTGGATGTACGGTTAAATGTAGCCGGTTTTGGGGACATCAATATTGAACTTCAGGTGCAGCCATATCCTTATTGGGAAGAGCGCTCTATTTTTTATACGAGTACGATGTACATTGAAGATGTGAAAAAAGGTCAGGGATATGAACAGTGTCGGAGGGTCATACATATTGGCATCCTTGGATTTAACTTTTGCAAAGACACAGATTATTTCTACTCTTCTTTTCATATCAGAGAGGACGAGCGGAACTCTTTGTATAGCGATATCCTGGAATATCACGTCATTGAGCTTGGGAAGCTATCCTGCAGTGTCAAAGAAAAGCACCTTGCCCTCCACAAGTGGGCCTGTCTGATTAATACGGAAAGTGAGGAGGAGCGCATGGATATTGAAAAAGATCCATATGTTAAAGAAGCATTAAAAGAACTTGAAGAACTGCGCTATGATCCGGAACGCTTCGCAGAATATAATGCCAGAGATATAGCATTACGGGATTATGTGACACAGATGTATTCGGCAAAAGCTGAAGGGAAAGCTGAAGGGAAAGCTGAAGGGAAAGCTGAAGGGAAAGCTGAAGGGAAAGCTGAAGGGAAAGCTGAAGGGAAAGCCGAAGGGATTGCTGAAGGAAAAGCAGCTGCTACCATCTCTATCATCTGCCGAATGATAAAAGACAGTTTAAAGCCTGAGTTGATTGCAGAATGGACGAACCAACCCTTAGTTTATATAAAAGAACTAGCAAAAATCTATAAAGATCATCCGGGCTATACCTGTGATGATATAGCGAATGAATATTTGAATAAAAAATAAAGTTCCAATGGGTTATTTACTCATAGTGTATAATTTCTTTACATAATCTGATAATAAGTCAGTACAGTGCTAAAAGACGATCCGTATATTGATATGAGCGGATATGCTGATTGTGAGCGGATAGAGATCTGTTTACGGAATGAACGAAGATATTATTACGATCCGGTAGGGACGGTGACTTTGCCGGGCGGCTTTGTGGCGTCTAAAAAGAGAATTAGATGGAGTAATTCTATTCTCCTTCCGGGGCAAGGTCCAAATGGCTTTCTACTGTGCCAGAGTGCCTTTCGATATGGCATAAAAAGGCAGATGTTAGACCACTTATAATGAAAAAAGTGGTCTTTTTTATTCATTAGCATTACCTTCATTCAAATATAGTAAAACATTTACTTTAAATAGGTCGTCCTGAAAATTTATATCTATATCACCAGAATATTTTTTAACTGTTCTGGTTACATTTTTTAAGCCGATGCCATGATAGAATTGGTCTTTTTTTGAACTTATTATGCAGGATTGCTTCATTGTTACTTGCCCATTAAATGAATTTTCGATACTAAGATTCAGGATCCCAATACAATAAGACAAATTGATATTTATGAATTTATCCTCTTTTAATTTAGACACAGCCTCTACTGCATTATCAATAAGATTGCTTAAGATCACATTAATGTCAAAAGAAGTAACAGGTAATTCAGAAGGTATTTTAATATTCAATGTCACGAATATCCCCTTTTCAATTGCTGCATTTAATTTATAATTTAAAATGCTGTCTATATTTATATTACCTGATTTTGATATATCCTTATTTTTTGAGTCAACCAAGGCCTTATCAAGATCACTTAAATATTGCAAAGCTCCGATACTGTTATTCCGCTCAAGATATCTTGAAATAGCCATTAGATGATTCTTATAATCATGCATTACACTCTTAGTTTTACTAATCGAATTTTTCATTAAATTCAATTGTTTATCCAAGAATGCATTCTGCTGCAGTAATAAGGCTTCTTTGAGCTTAGTATTATAGATTTTTACTAAATTATTATATATATAAAAAGCAGTGATATTTAAAATCAAAGTTATGATTATAGAAAAAAGTATCGTATTAAGTGATGCGTTTTCGCTTCTGAAAAGAAGAATCAGTAAGAAGAACGAACAGAGCGGCATCAGTACAGTAGCCAGCCATTGGCTAAATGGTATTGCAGTATTGTTTTTAAAATGTTTTAAATCCCTAAAAACTATAGTAGCGATAAATGTCAGAATATGACTGCCTAATAATACACATATTGCTGAATACTGGGAATTATAACCCGTCATAAATTCAACTAAAATTTCTATTAACTTTAGGCTGGTATATATATAAAGGGTAGAAACTAATCGTTTCTTGATGGTCCCTTCATAAAAATTTGTTAGAACGAAGAGTAAAATAATATTTGCTGTAAGCATTACAATAGGTATTGGAGCTAAAACCTCTAGTAGACAGATTATCACATAATATATTATGTATACTGCAAATATCCCTTTAGTTGAGACCTTCTTTTTTGTGAAAAAACAGCCAACTAATAAATATATTGCATATGTAGATATGATTTCTGAAAGAATATGTACTTTTAAATATAAATCAAGTATCTGCATATTACTTTACCCCTTCTTTGTCATTAATAATGATCTAATCTGAGTACGCACAATTTTCCTCTTATTTTGACTTATTGGTAATATATGAGAACCCGACATACTCACTTGTTCATATTGAACCTCTATGATATGTTCAAAGTTTATTAAATATGATTTATGTATTCTTATAAAATTAAGAGAATGCAATTGTTGATTAACTTTATTAAGAGTACTATAAAATGAAATCATTTTTTCAGAAGTAATCATATTGACAATTCTATTCCTGCTCTCAAAAAAAATGATATCATTAATCAATATATTATAAGAAGATTGTCCAACCGCATAAGTAAAAACTTTTGTTATATGCTCTTTCCTTAGTTCATAGACAGTCTTTAATATTAGAAAAATATCATCATACTTAAAGGGCTTGATTAGAAAATCTAAAGGCTGTATCTTAAATAACTGTAGTGCGTATTCTTTATTACCTGATATAAAAACAATTTGGGTTGTATTAACCTTAAAGAATTTTCGTATCGTATTTCCTAATTCAACACCATTCATATCATCACTAAATTCAATATCTAAAAAAATCAAATCATATACAGCATGGTTAGTTTTGATATAATTATTTAATGCTATACTTGAATAAAAAATATCCACTTCTAATTTTTCTTCAAAAAAATCATTTGAAATTTCATTAATGATTTCATCCAAATGACTGCAAATATATTTGTCATCATCACATACACAAATTTTCACAATCTTATCCCCCTTTAATAAGAAAATTATTGCAATGGTTAATATATACTTATTATAGCATATTTTGCATAATAATTGATTAAATTATTAAAAACGACAATAATATTAATAAATTTCTACAAAATTAAAAAAAATACGACATATTTTGATATTATGGTATCAAAATCAATAATTAGTAAAGGAGATAATAAATATGAAGATATTCTCAAAAAAAAGCAATAAAAATAATTGGAGGAATTTTGATGAATGTTATGTATGATTCATTATTCTCATTACAACAGCAATTAAATAAAACAATTAGGGCATTATTTAATAATTTATATACTGATTTAAAATTCACAGATGAATCTTTAAACGGCTTAGCGGCAGATTTTACAATATTACTCAATTCAACATTTGAATACTCGGATATCAGAGAACGGCAAAGAATTGAGCAGATTATTTCGAAACTACTCAAAAAAATACCTGAAATTAGAAAAATTCTTATAAACGATATAAAAGCAGCATATAACGGTGATCCGGCTGCAGCCAATTACATGGAGATTCTTATAACATATCCATTTGTAAAAGCAATTACTATTCATAGGGTTGCCCATGAGTTGTATGAACTAAAGGTTCCGATTCTGCCTAGAATGCTAAGTGAATGGGCACATATGACAACGGGGATAGATATCCATCCTGGCGCATGTATAGGTGAATGCTTTTTTATCGACCATGGAACAGGTGTTGTGATAGGTGAAACAACTGTGATTGGTAATCATGTTAAAATCTACCAAGGGGTTACTTTAGGCGCTGTATCGTTCCCTAAGGATGAAGGTGGAAATATCATTAAGGGAAAGAAACGTCATCCCACAATTAAGGATAATGTGGTTATTTACGCCAATGCAACTATCCTTGGCGGTGATACGGTGATCGGTGAAAATTGTATTATCGGCGGAAATGTATGGATAACAGATTCAGTAAAAGACAACACAATAGTTACAGATATTGATAAAAAACCGAAATTCAAAAAGATTGTCAGATAAATTGGAGGCTTTAAAGTGCAGGATATAATGAAATTATTTTGCTTACCGTATGCAGGTGGCTCTGCAAGCAGCTATTTAAATTGGAAAAATTATATTTCAGAAAAAATTGATATTATTCCGATACAGCTTGCAGGACGTGGTGAACGTTTTGGGGATAGCCCTTATAGCGATTTTCAGGAAATGGCTGATGAATGTTACACTTCTATATGCAATAAGATTGATGAGAATGACTATGCAATTTATGGACATAGTATGGGAAGCTGGATTACTTATGAGATTTGCCGAAGAATATATGCATCAAGTCTAAAAAAACCAAAACATGTATTTTTCTCTGGAAATAGACCGCCATATTACAATAAAGCTGATAAGAGGATCCATAATCTCCCTAAACGAGATTTTGTTAATGAAATATTAAAATTAGGCGGCGGTAAACGAGAGATATTAGAAGATCCTAATTTTGGAGATATTTTTGTGAGTATTCTAAAAAATGATTATAAACTAATTGAAGAATATGTCTGTCCTAAAGATAAACTCATTATGGAATGTGATGTAACTATCCTTAATGGTATAAAAGATGATTACGAATATAAAGAATTATTGGCCTGGTCAAGCTGTACAACCAGAAAGTTTGATATTCAGCTTTTTAAAGGCGGACATTTTTTCTTAGTGGATGACGTCGAAGAGGTCACCCATCTGTTAGAGAGAAAGCTATTAGGAAGGAGCGTCGATAATGGTAATGAAAAATATATTAACAGTATTTAATGAATACAAAGATGAAAATGGAAAAGGAGTTACTATTATTAGGTCTAGAGACAGAGAAGATTTTATATCTTATTCCCAAATTCTAGATACAGCAGCTAAATATCTTGTCCATTTTCAAAACGAGGGTTTACGAAAAGGCGATGAACTTCTGTATCAGGTAGAAGATATTGATGATTTTATCTATACATTCTGGGCTTGCCAATTAGGAGGAATTACAGCCGTACCGGTAGATATTGGCGAAAATAATGAGAATCATCTAAAAGTATTCAGAATTTGGAATGTACTTAATCATCCATATTATTTAAGCAGTGTAAAAAACTTTGGAGCTATAAAACGGGTAGGAGGAGATAATAACCCGACTGCAATCAATGAAATGTCAGAACATTTTATCGACTTACATGAAGCAAAAAAAAATGAGGAGACACAATATATAAATTTTGATTATGAAACCAAAGAGTTTACTTCATTAATTATTTTTTCCTCCGGATCTACCGGTACCCCTAAAGGAATCCCGATTACATATACATCATTATATAGACACGTCAATGCATTGGCAAGTCGTGAAAAAGTAACTCAAAATGATATAACTATCAACTGGGCACCCTTAAGTCATAATTTAGGCCTGATTTCAGTCCACTTAGTAAGTACATTAGTAGGGATAAATCAGTTTTTGATGGCAAAGCAATTATTCATTAAAGACCCATTGATTTGGATGGATAAGGCCAGTGAACATAAAGCAACTATGATATATGCACCTAACTTCGGCTATAAATATATACTGTCGAATATAACTGGAGATGAGCGATGGGATCTTTCCAATATTAGAATAGCATTCAATGGTGCAGAACCAATTAATTATGATTTATGCGAGTTATTTTTAACAACTATGAGTAAATACGGTCTCAAAAATAATGTTATGTATCCAGCTTATGGCTGCTCGGAAGCTACTTCGGTAATTACATTACCAGATGTAGGACAAGAATTACATTTTTATAAACTGGACAGAAAAACCGTAAATATTGGGGATAAGGTTTGTCTTGCTGAGGATAATGGAGATTCTATTAGTATGGTATCCGTGGGATATCCGGTGGACGAATGTGAAATAAGGGTCTGCGATAACCAGAATAAAATATTAGAGGATTTTTATGTTGGCAACCTTCAGGTCCGGGGGACTAATGTAATAAACAGTTATTACAATAATGATGAAGCTACAAAAATTTCATTTTTTGAAGGGGGTTGGTTTAATACCGGTGACCTTTGTTTCACGGACAAAGGAAACGCTATAATTGCAGGGAGGTCCAAAGAGATTATTTTCATCTATGGTCATAACTATTACCCTTATGATATAGAGCGTATCGCTGAAAAATGCGATACATACCTAGAAGGACGAATTGTTGCTTGTGGAGTTACTGATAGCCGCATTCAGACAGACCAATTGTTGATTTTTATCGAAATTGATATTAAAAATAATCAGCTAAAATTTAATGATTTAGCTGCTAAAGTAAAAAAAATAATTAGCAGCGAACTGGGGCTTTATGTTAGCCAAGTCATACCGGTGATGCAACTAGAAAAAACTGAAAGCGGAAAATTACAGCGATTAAAAATGGGAGAGAACTACCTTAATGGAAAGTATAATGAAGAAATAGCCTTAGCAAACGAAGAGCCATTTGATGCCCAAGATAATATCGAAGCAATCGTATTGGCAATATGGAAAGAGGTCTTTTCTAATGAATCAATTGGATTAGATGATAATTTCTTTGATTTAGGTGGTAGTTCAAACCTTTTAATTGTGTTGACAACTGAAATTGAGAAGCGTTATAAAGATTGCATCACTGCCATTGATTTATTTGAAGAACCTACTGCCAGAGGACTTACACGTGTAATTAAATCCAAATTAACTGATAACACACGAACGCAGCTTCTGCTTGCCCAACACTTTCCGGGTTCTTATATCAATGATGCCCAGGCGCTATATTTAAGCAATCAATATAGCAGGATATCTATAGAGATAAAAGAATATAAAAATTTATTATCATTAGATAACCTTGGAGAAAATTTACTAAGCATCTATTTAAAAACGATAGGGGATTTAATAAATACAAATAACTTTGCTTTCAATTACTTGTTGGATCAGGAGCACATGGGCAGTTTTATAATAGAGATGAATAAGTATAGTGAATTAGAGGATTTAGCGCAGGATATTCGTGAAGAGATTTGTAAAAAGAAAGATACTTTTGCAGCGGGTGATATTCAATCTGATGCTAAATCAGAAATTAACTTATTATTTCTTTACACATTTGAGTATCCTCTTCCAGAGAAAGTACAATCATATTTTGATATCATAATGTTTTTTGATGCGAATTGGACAACTCTTGAAATTAAAGTTGGTCCACGTGTAAATAGGAAAGCTTACAATAATGTTATTGATAATTTTATACAGGGTATAGAAGTTGTTAATGAACAAATAAACTAAGGCAGGTGTCATATGAATAAATTTGGTGCAGTTTTTTCAGGTCAGGGAACTCAGTATCACGGAATGGGGAGGAGTATCTGCCAAAAATATAAAATTGCAGACAATATTTTTAATCATGCGAATGAAATATTAGGAATGAATATTAAAAATATTATGTTTAATGGAGATGAACGGGAATTAAATAACACATCAACCACTCAACCAGCGGTACTACTCTATAGCTTTGCTCTTTTCAAGATTTTTGAACAAGAGTATGATATCAGGCCAACAGTTTTTGCCGGGCATAGCTTAGGGGAATACACTGCGTTAACATGTGCGGGAGCAATTGAGTTTGATACAGCATTAAAAATGGTAAAGCTAAGAGGCAATCTAATGGATAACTGTAGCGTAAAAGGCGCTATGGCAGCAGTAATAGGCGGGCATATTGATGACTTATTAGAATATTGTGAGAAGTATAGTGATGAAGAACATATCTTAACTGTCTCTAATTATAATTCATCAAACCAAACAGTACTTTCGGGAGATAAAAATCTAGTAAAAGACGCAGCAGAATATTTTGAAACGCAAGGACTTAGTACCAAACAGCTCAATGTTTCCGGTGCATTTCATAGTCCAATGATGAAATCAGCTCAATCTGAATTAGAAAAAGCAATTAATAATTGCGAATTCATATTTCCTGACAATAAGGTCATCTCAAATATTGATGGCAGACCTTATACAAATGTTGAAGATATTAAATGTAAGTTAGTTAAACAACTTACATTACCCGTTAAGTGGGTAGATGTAATGAAGTATTTTTCTAAAGAGCAAATAAATACAGTAATAGAGTTTGGACCTAAAAACACCTTATCTAAGTTTTTTTTAAATGATGGTTTCAAATTAAGAACGTTCTCCATAGACATCAAAGAAGATTGTGATAAATTAAAAAATTTCGATGATAATAAGGAGACAAAAGTTGAACAACTTGAAGAACTTAGAGATAGATGTTTATCAATCGTAGCCTGCACCCATAATTATAATCAAAATAGTGTGGACTATGAAAAGGAAGTAATCTTGCCGTGCAGAGAACTCCGAGAAAAAAGTTATTTCTTTTATTCGGCAGAAGAGTATGAAAGTGAAGCCAAACAACTTATAAAAACATTACTTCGTATTCTTGTTATCAAAGGAATTCCAGATTATGAGATTGACTCTAGGATGCAGATCCTTGGTGCCAATTGTAATAGTTACTTGCTTTATAAAGTCATTTGTGAAGTGATTTCAGAAAGGAATATATTATGAGATTAGATTCAATACATATAAATAAAAAAAATCTGAATCAAAAATCAATAGATGAATCTTGTAATGATATTGCTGTTATAGGCATGTCAATTAAAGCTCCTGATGCCGATGATAATGAACAATTCTGGAAGAGTTTGAAAAATGGCTTAGAGATGACTGGAGAAATCCCCCAGATTAGATATGAAAGAAATCAAAGATATCTAAAATTTATGGGAATCAGTAATAAAAACATAAGATATCCAATTTCCGGATATATCAAAGATATTGATGCGTTTGATTATGATTTTTTCAATATTACGCCAAGAGAAGCAGAACTTATGGATCCCAATCAAAGGTTATTCCTTCAGACGGCATGGGGAGCGATAGAGGACGCCGGTTATGGAGGAAGATGTTTAGACGGAAGTAATACGGGTGTATATGTTGGTTATGGAGATGATTCGGATTATTTAGAAATAGTACGTAATGCAGCGCCAAATGATATCGATATTGCTAAAACAGGAAACATGAGACCCGTAATATCCAGCAGGTTATCCTATCTGTTAAATCTTAAAGGACCTAATATGATATTAGATACAACCTGCTCTTCTTCATTAGTTGCTATTCACATAGCTGCGGAGGCATTAAAAAGCGGTGATTGTGATATGGCAATAGCCGGTGGGATAAAACTTAGTGTCTTACCACATAAAAATGACTCAAGTGTAGGTGTTGAATCTAAAACTGGCCGAACCAAAACATTTGATGAAAATGCCAATGGGACTCTTTGGAGTGAAGGCATTGGCGTAATTATTTTAAAACCACTAAATAAAGCCTTGGCTGACCATGATAGTATATATGGAATAATAAAAGGAAGCTATGTTAATCAAGATGGCAAGTCAGCTGGTATTACCGCACCTAACGAGAAAGCACAAGAGGACTTATTAGCGAGCGTCTGGAAAGAATCAGGAATTAATCCTGAAAAACTTAATTATATTGAAGCACATGGTACCGGTACGAATCTGGGTGACCCGATAGAGATCAGGGGGCTAACAAGAGCCTTTGAACGTTTCACCAATAAAAAACAGTTCTGTGGAATCGGCAGTATAAAAGCTAATTTAGGTCATACGGTTCATGCAGCTGGTGTTATTGGAATTATTAAAGTGCTCCTAATGATAAAAAATAACCAAATACCACCGCTAATTAACTTTGAAATTCCCAATAGAGTCATTAATTTTGAAGATTCGCCATTATATATTACTGATAGAATTCAGAAATTGAAAAAGGATGAAAATTCATCAGTAGTTTGCGGTATTAGCTCATTTGGAATGAGTGGGACTAATGCACATGTCATCGTGCAAGAATATCAACAACATCAGGCTGAAAGCAAGGGTCAATATAATTTATTAGTTTTATCTGCAAAAACAGAAAAGGGACTGCTGGAAATTATCGAGAAATATATTGCAAATCATGAAGAATTACAAAAATGCAGATTAGAAGATATATGTTATACAGCCTGTATGGGAAGAGGACATTATAATGTACGAACAGCAATTGTAGCAAAAAATTTTCCTGAGCTAATGGAAAATCTAAAGCGTATAAGATCAAAACATACTATTTATCATGTAAACAATATAACAACCGGCAGTACATTTGATGTCAAAGATATAAACCATGAATTTTCAAAAGAAAACCTCAGGAATATTGCAGAACTATATAATAATGGTGAAAATATTCATTGGGAGAGCTTATATAAAGATGGAATCTATCAAAGAGTGCATTTACCAACGTATCAATTTCAAAAAAAGTATTGTTGGATAGAGATTGCAAATAGTATTAAATCGGAGCCTATTAGTAATTTAGAATTAGTTGGAAAAAATGGAGAAGATTACACCGATACAGAATATCAGATTTCTGCTATTCTGGAAAAGATTACGGGTTACAGTAATTTAAATATACATGCTAATTTTAGTGAGATGGGTTTAGATTCTATATCGCTTACAAAATTTAATACAGCTATAAAATCTAAATATAATCTGGAATTAGGAATTGCAGATATTTTCTCAAATCCGACAATCAATAAACTAGGCAATTTTGTAGATAAAGCAACAAAAATAATGAATGAAAATCATTCAGAAACCGAGATGGCATTAGGACAAAGTGATGATATTGCAATTATTGGGATTTCCGGTAAATTCCCGGGAGCAAATACACTAGATGAATTCTGGATTAATTTAGCTCAGGGAACGGAATCAATATCATCTTTACCTAGTAAGCGTCGTGAGAATTGTACTAAATATTTAAAATATATAAATTCGGATAATGCCAACATACAATTTGCCTCCGGTGGTTATATGGATGGAGTAGATTTATTTGATCCTGAATTTTTTAAACTCTCACCTCATGAGGCAAAATTAATGGACCCACATCAGCGGCTTTTCTTAAAAGAGGCATGGAAATGTATAGAGGATGCCGGTTACTCAAAGAATCAATTATCTGGTACCAATACCGGGGTATTTTTAGGATATACGAATGACTTTAGATTTAACTATTTTAAAATGGTAAACGATATGGAATATAAGTCATATAAGTTAGCGTTGACCCCTAATTTATCTTCGATAATTCCAAGCCGGATATCCTACCTTATGGATTTAAAAGGTCCAAGCCTAATTATTGATACAGCTTGTTCCTCCTCACTTGTTGCAATACATCATGCCTGTGGAAGTATCAGAAATAATGAATGTGAAATGGCACTGGCAGGTGGGATCCGGATAAACCTTATGCCAATATATGATGAAGAAAATAATATTGGGATTGAATCGCCAACTTTTAGGATTCGAGCTTTTGACGAATATGCAGATGGTACCGTATGGGGAGAGGGTGCTGCCGCTATCTTACTAAAGCCTTTAGATAAAGCTATTGCTGATCATGATAATATTTATGCAATTATCAAAGGTTCCAGGACGAATCAGGATGGACAATCATTAGGAATTACGACACCGAATCCCGATGCACAAACAAAACTGCTAAAGGACTGCTGGGATGCTTCTAAAATAAATCCGGAAATAATCTCTTATATTGATTGTCATGGTACCGGTACTGCGATGGGCGATCCAATGGAGATTAGTGCATTAAACAAAGCTTTTTCATCTTATACTCATAAAAAACAGTTTTGTGGAATCGGCAGTTCAAAGAACAATATCGGACATCTTGATGCAGCATCTGGCATTGCTAGTGTAATAAAGTCAGTCCTAATGATAAAAAATAAGAAAATCGCACCTAGTATTAATTTAAATGTGGCCAGCAAGCAGGCAAACATTGAAAAAACTGCTTTATTCATTAATGATAATCTCAGAGAGTGGGAATGTAATGGCCTTAGGACTTGTGGTGTAAGTTCCTTTGGATTTAGTGGTACCAATTGTCATGCTATCATACAAGAAGCTCCATATATAAGCCAATTGCCACCTAAAGCAAAAAATAATATTTTTGTCATTTCTAATCAAAGGAAAGAAGGACTTTGGATAACCATTGAGAAATATTATCAATATGTAACCACTCACCCGGATATTAACATTGAGAATTTCTGTTTTACTGCATCTACTGGGAGAGGGCACTATTTATATAGAATTGGCGTTGTTGTAGATAGTTTGCTGACTTTGAGGAACTTTCTGAAAAATTTATTAATGGCGGGATATGAAAAATATGAAAGCGTAGTGCTGGCGCAGAATACACCATCCAATGAAACACAAGGGGTTAAAGATATTTATTCCATGACCCGAAATGATGCCGAAGCAGTGTTAGGATATTACTTGACTGGAAATGACATACCATGGGAGATGATTTATCAGCCTAATCTCTTTTATAAACTATCAATGCCTGCCTATACATTTAATGAGGACAGCTATTGGATTGATATTCCAGACAGAAAGGAAAATAATAAAAGGAATCAAGTAAATAAAGTAAACAAAGATGTAGTGGTCGAGCTGCAAGGCCGTGAAAATGGAATTTATTCAGTATTGGAAAAAGATTTAGCTGCTATATGGGGCGAAGTGCTAGGACTATCTACTATCAATATAAATTCAAATTTTTATGAAATAGGTGGTCATTCCATCGCTATGATGCAGATAATTACAGATATAAATAATAAACTGCATTATCAGATAAATATCAGCGATTTCGATAAGCGAAATACAATTGAGTTACTGGCGGAGGATTTGGGTAATAGGGAAAGCAGGGATGAATCTCATAAATATCCGCAAATTACCCATGATGAAAAGCGCAAATACGAACCATTCCCGATAACAGATGTACAGATGTCTTATTTATTAGGCAGAAATGAGCGATTTGATATGGGTGGTGTCTGCACACATGTGTACATGGAAATAGTAACACATCTAAATGTCGAGAAACTTGAAAGCAGTTTGAATCAAGTCATACAAAGACATCCTATGCTTAGGTCTATTGTAGATGAGAATGGGACGCAGCACTTGTTGGAAGAAGTACCCTATTTTTCTATTAAGATAAGAGAAATTTCTGACATGCCTTATGAAATTCAACAAGAAATAATTATTAATGAACGAGAGAAAATGTCTCATCAATTATTTAAGCCTAATGTATGGCCGTTAATAAGTATTAAAGGATTAAAGCTTGATTCTTCCACACACCATCTTTATATTGGTTTTGACATGCTGATAGCAGATGGAAGCAGCCTGCAGATCATCGGGAATGACTGGATTCATTATTATGAGAACCCAGATGAAAAACTGCCATCATTAGATATCACATTTAGAGATTATATGATTGGACTAGAGGACTTTAAACAATCAGATTTATATGAAGCTGATAAACATTATTGGCTAGGCCGGCTAGAAGATTTCCCTGCGGCTCCTGCCCTGGTCTTTAAACAAGACCCTGCTGCTATTGGCAAGCCACATTTCAGCCGGTTATCAAAGACATTCAGTAAGGAGGAATGGAATCATATAAAAAATGTGGCTCAAGAAATAAATGTTACACCATCATCTTTATTATGTACAGCCTATGCTGAAGTTCTGGCATATTGGAGTAATCAACCTAATTTTGCAATAAATTTGACGGTATTTAATAGATATCCGTTTCATCAGGATGTAGACAGAATTATCGGAGATTTCACTTCTGTTTTGCTAATAGAAATTGATTTAAGTAAATCAGATGATTTTGTTGACAGAGTTCGAAATATACAGAAAGAAATTTTAACAGCTCTGGATCACCGGCATTATGATGGCGTTGAATTCATCAGAAATATAGCAGCAAGAGAAGGAAAAATAGGGGAGCCGGTTATGCCTATCGTATTTACAAGCATGCTCTCTAATAATGAAGATGACCCATGGTCTAAGATCGGTGAAACGGTTATGGGGTTAAGCCAGACTCCCCAAGTATACTTAGACCATCAGGCCGGAGAAATCGGCGGAGAGCTTTTGATTAACTGGGATTATGTAAATGATATCTTTGATTTACATACTATTGAGAGCATGTTTGACCAATATATTAATATTTTAAAATATTTAATACAAATAGATATGGGAGATAAAAATGAAGACTAATAAATTTAGTATATTAAATAGTATTAACAGCAACGTGCAATTGGAAAAAATCTATTCTGAATATAATAATACATATCAGGAAATAAGTATTAAAACATTACATGAGTTATTCAGTGAGTCTGCCGGAAAACATCCGGATAAAATTGCAATTATCCAGGAAGAATCAAAGATAACTTATAGAGACTTAGAGGAGAAATCTAATCAAGTAGCAAATTATCTTATTAAAAAAGGATTGAATAGAACCGAAGCAATCGGAGTTTTTACACCAAGAAAAATCAGTTCCATAATGTACATATTGGGGATATTAAAAGCTGGTTGTGCTTATGTGCCTATAGATATGGAATATCCTCAAGAACGTGTTGATTATATAGTACACAACAGTGGATGCTCCACTGTATTACCAGAAGACATCTATGAAGTTGAATCTCTATATACATACGATAAAGATTTTTCAGGCAAAAATGATGTAGAAAATTTAGCATATATAATATATACATCCGGGAGCACCGGAAAGCCCAAGGGGGTAGCCGTTACCCATAAATCCGTATGCAATACTATCTTAGACATTAACAATAAATTTAATGTGACCGATAATGATCGTATTATCGCATTGTCTTCCATGTGTTTTGATTTATCCGTATATGATATATTTGGATGTTTCGCTGCCGGAGCGACATTGGTTCAAATAGAGGACCAAAGGGATATTAGGGATGTCAAAGAAGTGTTAACTAAACAAAAAATCACTATTTGGAACTCTATTCCCTCCACCTTAAGCATGTTTGTAAATAATATAAATGACCAATCATTCAAAAGCCTTAAACTCCGGCTAATATTGTTGAGTGGTGATTGGATTCCATTAAGATTAGCAGAGGATTTGAAACAATATTTTCCTAATAGCCAGAATATCAGTTTAGGTGGTGCTACAGAAGCAGCGATATGGTCTATTTATTATCCTTTTAGCTTTATTAGTAAGCAATGGAAGAGCATCCCATATGGGTATCCTTTAGCGAACCAGAAAATCTATATCTTAAATTATCAGCAGGAATTGTGCCCGCAAGGTGTCGAGGGCGAGATTTATATCGGCGGTATAGGTGTGGCACAGGGTTATATGAACGATTCCCAAAAAACAAAAGAGAGCTTTATGACTCATAAACAATTTGGCAGGTTATATAAAACTGGAGATTTTGGAGTCTTTACAAAGGAGGGCTATGTAGAATTTATTGGGAGAAAAGATAACCAGGTAAAAATCAGGGGGTATAGAGTTGAATTAGGAGAAGTAGAATCTGTATTAAATCGATACCCAGGAGTTGCGGCAGGAGTAGCAATCGTCAAAGCAGATCAGCTGGGTAATAATTACTTATGTGCCTATATCGTCGAGAATGATGACACGAGTGTTGAATCATTAAAAGAATTTATGAAAGCATACTTGCCACCTTATATGATTCCGGCGAAAGTTATGAAGTTGGAGAGTTTACCATTAAATGAAAATGGTAAGATAGATAGGAAACAACTCCCTAAGATAGAAGATGATTTTATAACAACTCCGATTTTAAAACAAATACCCGAAAATGATTTGGAGCTAAAGCTAATTTCAATTTTTGAAAAGACTTTTAATAATGGTGTGAAAATCACTGCAACAGATAATTTTTTTGAATTAGGAATCAATTCTATACTTATGGTGGGTATTATAACAAAGTTAGAAGAAGAATTTAAAATACATATAAAATTTAAGGAATTCCTAAAGCGAAATAATATCAGAGAGTTATCTGAGTTAATTTGTCAATCATCTGAAATAATTACAAATAATTCAGCGTTTACAAATATGGTAAGCGATGTTAAAAACTTACATCAGCCATTTCCAATCAGCGATGTTCAGCTTGCATACTTTATGGGAAGGGACAATGCGTTTGAATTGGGCGGAGTTTCCACTCATGCTTATGGCGAAATTATAACAACATTGGAGATGAAAAAATTTGCGCTGAGTTTGCAAAAGGTTATTGATAGACACCCTGTATTACAGTCGGTTATTTTGTCAGATGGGACACAGAAAATTCTGGAGGATTGCCCTAAATACGATATGAAGTTAATTGATTACAGTAATTTAAGCCCGGAACAATTCGCAGAAAAGGTATCTCAGCAAAGAGAGGAAATGTCACATCACGTTTTTAAAACCGACCAATGGCCATTATTTAATTTTATGGCTTATAAAATGGATGATTCCCGCTATTATATGTTTATCGAATATGATTTATTGATTGGCGATGGCATGAGTATGCGAATATTAATGAATGAGCTATTTGAATTTTATAATAATCCAGAGTTGATTCTTCCTAATCTGAACTATACTTTTAGGGATTATATGATTGCTCTGCAAGATTTTAAAAAATCCGAGACATACAAAAAATCAAAGTCATACTGGATAAATAAAATAGAGGATTTTCCGTCGGCGCCTCAATTACCTTATAAGGAGGATCCCGCTAATATAATAACTCCGCATTTTGATAGAGTTGCATTTACATTTAGTCAAACTGATTTAATCCAGCTGCGGAAACAAGCCAAAATTCATAATGTAACAATAAGTGCTTTACTTTGTACTGCATTTTCAAAAGTATTAGGGTATTGGAGTAATCAACCGCATCATGCAATAAATCTTACGGTATTTAACAGATATCCCTTCCACAAGGATGTCGATAATATTATTGGTGATTTCACATCTTCCATGCTCATAGAAGCAAATTTCAGCTCAAACTCTGGCTTCTGGAAGGATTGTTCTAATATACAGAATACGCTAATGGAGGCATTAGAAAACAGGCACTATAATGGTGTGGAATTTATTAGAGAATTATCTAAATATCACGGTATTGAAAATAAAGCAATTATGCCAATTGTATTTACAAGTATGATCTTTGACCAGGAAGATAAAAAGCAAAATAATGCAGATAGTTTAGGTGAAACAGTCTTGGAGATGAGCCAGACGTCTCAGGTATTTTTGGATTTTCAGGTAAGTGATGATAATGGTGAATTAAAAATGAGCTGGGATTATGTAACCGAGCTTCTGGACAAAAAACTTATCAATAACATGTTTTATGATTATATCAATTGGCTAAAAAGTGTGATAAAGGGTGAAGATAATTATAAATTTGAATTAAATGAACATGATCGTTTTTTTATTAATGCCGTAAATGATACAAATAAAGATTTTCAACTATCTTTACTACATCAAGGTGTGTATAATCAGGCCTTAATGAATCCTGAAAATATTGCAGTCAAATTTGGAACTGCAGAATTAACCTATGAACAGTTAAATAAAAAGTCAAATCAGATCGGACACTTTTTAAAGGACAAGGGCATAAGAAAAGGTGATTATGTTGCTGTTATAGGTTCAAGGTCACCAGAAACCATTGTTAGGATGTTGGGAGTTCTTAAAACAGGAGCGGCTTTTATTCCGATAGAAGCCAGTTATCCTGATGACAGGAAACAATATATTATTTCCCGGTGTAATGCAGCATTTGTTTTTGACACTGATTCAGATATGGATATTAAGAGGTATTCCGAAGAAGATTTACCACTTATAAATGATACAAATGACATAGCATATATTATTTTTACATCAGGTAGTACCGGTAAGCCAAAAGGAGTCAAAATTACGCATGGAGCGGCATATAACACAATTTATGATATTAATAACAGATTTTCCGTTACGAGCAGTGACAAACTATTGGGGATATCATCCATAAGTTTTGACCTTTCTATATATGATATTTTTGGAGCCCAATTTTCCGGAGCGCAGCTGGTACAAGTAGAAGATTCCAGGGATATGGGAGAAGTTTTTGAATTAATAAATAGGGAACGCATTACGGTATATAATTCTGTACCTGCCCTAATGGAGCTGATAGTTAATTATATCCCGGACAATTATCAGAATAATAGTCTTAGGGTGATTTTATTAAGTGGGGATTGGATTAATGTAAACTTACCAGATAAACTCTATAAAGCTTTTTCCTCATCCAGGGTTATTAGTTTAGGCGGGGCAACAGAGGCAGCTATTTGGTCAATTTACTACGAAATTGAATCAGTCGATAAAAACTGGACGAGTATCCCTTACGGTACGCCATTATGGAATCAGAAAATTTATATATTAAATACTGATAACCAACTTTGTCCTGTTAATGTACAGGGTGAAATATATATCGGTGGTTTTGGTGTTGCAGCAGGATATATTAGTGATAATGAAAAAGACAGAGACGCCTTTGTTTCTCATAATGAATTAGGAAATTTATATAAGACAGGGGATTTTGGCGTTTTAACAGAGGAAGGATACATTAAATTTTTAGGCAGGAGGGATAACCAGGTCAAGATAGGTGGTTTCCGTATTGAATTAGGAGAAATTGAAGCAACATTAGAGCGGACGCTTTCTATTGAAAAAGCCATTGTCTTATCAAATAAATATTTATGTGCATATTTGGTTACAGACAGTAATATTGATGAATCTGATATTCAGAAAAAGTTATCCCTATGTTTGCCTGATTATATGATTCCAACGAGTTATATAAAGATAAAAGAAATTCCATTAACTGCAAATGGGAAAGTAAACAAAACAGCATTACCAAAACCTTTGCACGATGATACAGAGAGAGTATCCATACCACCTAAGACAAAGCTGCAGCGCGAATTATTAAATATCTGGAAAGGAGTCTTAAACAAGGATGAAATCTCCATGAATGATAACTTTTATCATCTTGGTGGTCATTCAATTTTAATGATTTCTATCATAACTAAAATCGAAAATCTGTTAGATGTTAGAGTCAAATATAAGGAGTTTATTGATAACTGTACTCTTTCTGAATTAGCAGGGCTAATAGAGTCAAAGACCGAAAAACAGGAGTTCAAATACCCTGAAGCTAAAATTAATCCAGAGGATTTAGACAAACCATTCCCACTAACGGATGTCCAAATGGCTTATTTAATTGGCAGAAATAGTAGTTTTGATTTGGGCGGAATATCAACACATTTATATACTGAAGTTGAAACCAGTTTGGATATAAATCGTTTAAATGATGCATTAAATAAAGTGATTTTGCGACATCCAATGTTAAGAGCTATCATTTTAAATAATGGAGAGCAAGTTATCCTGGATCAGGTACCATTATATACAATAAATGTTACAGATATAAGCCATCTAGGGAAGGAACAACAACTCGAAAGAATTCTTCTGAAAAGAGCAGAGCTTTCTGAACATAGCTTCATTACTGATAAGTGGCCGTTATTTAATTTCGAAGCATATCGATTGAATGACAAATATTACCTGTTTGTAGAATTCGATCAGCTTATCGCTGACGGGATGAGTATTCAGATATTAACAAGGGATTTGATTGATTTTTATCAGGATGAAAATCTTGAAATAAAAAATACGAATTTTACATTTAGAGATTATATGATGGAGTACCAAAACTTAAAATCATCTAATAAATATAAGGAGGATCGAAAATATTGGCTTTCACAAATAAATGATTTTCCGCAGGCACCTGCATTGCCAGTTAAAAAGAACAAATCTGGTAAGTATAGTTTTAGCAGATTATCTAAAGTATTCAATCAAGATGAATGGAATAACTTAAAATCTATTGCTGCTAATTTAGGCGTATCAACGTCAGCGCTTTTATGTTCGGTGTATTCCAAAACACTAAGTATTTGGAGCAACCAATCAAAATTAGCATTAAACGTCACCGTTTTTAATAGATATCCACTTCATGAAGATGTAATGAAATTAGTAGGTGATTTTACTTCCGTCATTCTTTTAGATATAAATACTGATTGTCAGGATTTTGAAGAATTAATGCAGAATGTTCAAAATGTTTTAGTTGAATCATTAGACCACCGCCATTTTGAAGGGGTAGAGTTTATCAGAGAACTGTCAAAGCATAATAACGTAGTAAATCAGGCTATTATGCCGGTCGTGTTTACGAGTATGTTATTCGGTGATGAAAGAGATGTAGATTATTTGGATCTAATAGGCAAACGAAAATACATTGCAACACAAACTTCTCAGGTTTATTTAGACCACCAGGCATCAGATGTTAACGGAGAGCTTATCTTAACCTGGGATTATATGAATGAAGTCTTTGATAAGGGTACTATCGAAAGTATGTTCACACATTATATTGCCGGCATTGAAGCGATCGCCAAAAATGATTTGGCTTTCCATTCAGGGGCAGATGATAATAATAAAGTTCTTATTGAAAACTATAACCATACGGCGGCGCCGGTTTATCATTGTACTTTAAATGAATTATTGAACAGCAGTTATGCAAATTATAAATCAAAGACGGCCATTATATGTAAAGGTGATACCATATCATATGGTGAATTAAACGTCCAATCAAATAAAATGGCTAATTATCTTATTGATTCTGGAATTAAACCAGGAGAGCATGTAGCAATAAAATGTTATCGAGAAATAAATGCAATTATATGCATATTGGGTGTATTGAAAGCAGGCGCAGCCTATATACCTGTTGACCCTCAATACCCTGAAGAAAGAATCAATTATATCGTGGAAAATAGCGAAAGCAGATTATTAATTGATAGTGAAAACCTTAATAATATAATAAATAACTATAGTGAAAACTACGAACCATTAATAAAAGTATGTGAAGACGGTTTGGCCTATATTATATATACATCTGGTAGTACCGGCACTCCTAAAGGTGTAAAAATCAGCCATAAGTCAGCTGTAAATACCATTGCCCATATGAATAATAAATATCAGATTACATCAGATGATGTATTTGCAGGTATATCATCAATGTGCTTTGACTTATCAGTTTATGATATTTTTGGCAGCTTAGCAAATGGAAGCACATTAGTAATGATTGAAGATCAAAGAGATATAAAGGAAATTTTACGACTCATTAAAAAGTATGGCATCACTATATGGAACTCAGTTCCGGCAATTATGAGTATGGCAATGGAGTATATGGAAAACAGCAGTAAAAATAATTATCGTTGGAATAAAAAGGAGCAGGGAAATCAACATATTAATAATAAGCTATATTTCTGGTCACCAATCAAACCGTGGAAGATAAAAGATAAATCATTATCTATAGGAGATGATAAATTTAATAATCCTGCCGCTCTTGAATTAATTCCGCAAATATATTTTGCTGCTCAAGACGGTATTACCTTAGAATCTTTAAAAGATTTATTCAATGAATCTGAAAAAATGAATATTGAAGAAATTATCGATACTTTAATAAATAAAGAAATCTTAATTAACCACATCGTCAATATTGAACAACTGTTTTCTAGTCAGGATGACCTTCTGCAGCATGATTATGGTACGGATTTATTATTTAATAAAGATGCATATGAAAAATTTAAAGAGAGACAGCTATCTCGAATGCTAGATACAAAGCTTACAAATTCGTTGAAACTAGCAGGAGATTTCAAACTACCTAAGAATCTTGAGGAACGTAAAAGTATTCGGAATTTCTCAAAAGAGAAAATACCGTTTAATAGTTTTTCAATGCTGCTGACTATTTTTAGGCAAAAATATAGAGATGGAATTAAATCATATTATTATGCCAGTGCCGGCGGATTGTACCCTATAGATGTTTATATTTACATCAAAAAAGACCGCGTAGAAGGAATAAATGCAGGATTATATTATTACAATCCAATGATGCATCAGATTTCTCTGATCAACGAACAGGAAATTACAACAGATGCACACTATTTCTCTAATAAAGAAATTTTTAAGGAATCGGCATTTTCAATATACCTTATTTACAATGCGGAGGTTTCTATGCCAAGATATGCAGGCGCAGGATATTCATACTCTTTGATTGATACTGGTATCATGGTTGCAGCATTCACAGAAGTTTGTCAGGAACTTAATATCGGTGTCTGCTCAATTGGAGATATGAACTTTGATAGGATCAGAGAACTTTTCTTCTTGAATGATAATCAAGTATTAACACATACCATCGAAGCGGGCATTATTGAGGATAAGGAACCTGTAAGTTACAGTCCAATTATTGAGCCTAATCTTAATGAAGAAAAAAATGATCTTAGTAGCTTACGTTTAGTATTGTTAAGTGGAGATTGGATTAATCTATCACTGCCGGACGCAATCAGGAAATATACAAATGCCAGAATTATAAGTTTAGGTGGTGCAACAGAAGCAGCTATCTGGTCTATTTATTTTGAAATAGCTGATGTAAAGAAAGACTGGGCAAGTATTCCATATGGTATGCCGCTTCCTAATCAGACAATTTACATTTTAGATAATGACCTGAACATATCACCAGTTAATGCTATCGGTGAGATATTTATTGGCGGAATTGGTGTCGCAGATGGGTATATGAATAGTGATAAGAAGGATAGGCAAGCCTTTATTGAACATAAAACGTTAGGACGGATTTATCGAACGGGGGACTACGGAATAATGAAAGCTGATGGATATGTAGAATTATTAGGAAGAAAGGATAATCAAGTTAAGGTTAATGGTTTTAGAATAGAACTTGAAGAAATTGAAAGTAAGCTAAAATCCTTTATTGGAATTCGGGATTGTGTCGTAAACATTCAAAATGACAATGATAGTCCTTTTATAGCTGCTTACTATGTCGCTGATGAAAAAATTAAGGAAGAGTCTTTAACGGGTTATTTAAAAACGTATTTACCAACGTACATGATTCCCAAATATTACGTACAAATAGATAGAATATTGCTCACAGATAACGGCAAAATTGACCGGAAGTCATTGCCTAAGATTTCACCTCAAAAACAAAGTAGTCCAATAGAGCCACCAAATACAAAATTAGAGAAGATACTCTGTAATCTGTTTAGGGAAATATTGGAGACCGGGGACATTGGAGTAAATAGTGATTTCTTTGAATTAGGAGGAGATTCTATCAAAGCAACAAAGTTCATCGCCCGGGTTCAGGAATTGTTAAATATAGACATTGGATTTGAAATATTCAGATTATCAAGAATTTCTGAACTAACTGGCTTTATCAATGAGAAAAGCCCTCATTTATTTAAAGAAGAGAGTAATTTATTTCTATTTAGTGATATAAAGGGGCAGGTTGACCAGTACGCGGATCTTTGCAAAAATTTATCTGATGATTATAAATGCTTTGGCTTAAATGCTGATTGGTTTGATTTAAAAGCAGTGGATAAATCATTAGAAGAAATTTGTTCTGATTATGTGGATGATATTCTGGCTTTACAAGAGGATGGAGAGTATTATTTGTTGGGCTGGTGTTTTGGAGGAGTGTTAGCATATGAAACAGCAAGGCAATTAACAGAGCGTCATAAGAAAGTAAAATTCTTAGGAGTTTTGGATTCTTTACAACCTGGTGCTGAAATTGATGAACAATTTGATTTTTCATTTGAAGCCGAGGTTAAAATTGTTGAAAGTCTCTTTGATTTAAAAATTAATAAGGCAGATATTATGAATGCAGAGGCGCTATGGAAATATGTTATTGAGTATCTAACGTCTGCTCCAGAAGTATTTGAAATATTCAAAAACTCATTTGGGTATTTAAGCTTTATAGTTCAAAGTAACGATCCTGCAGAATCTGTGAGAAAGTTTAATTTATTTAGGTCATTTTCCAATGCTCAGAAAAAGTATAAACCAGAACCAAAAGTCTGCAGTAATCATTCATTATTAGTCAGGGCAAATCAATCTTTTATTAACATGGATAAAGAACAATGGCTTCACTATTTAGGCGAGTCCTGCATCTATATGGAATTTGATGATGAACATATTGGAATATTGAAGGCTCCAATCATCGAAGAGATATCAAAAAATATTATTAATTTAAAAAGGAATAGATAAAATATGTATAAAAACATTAAAATTACAGGCATTGGTACAAGTTATCCTCCCAATGAATGTTCGTATAACGAATTAGAAAAGCACTTTAAAAAAAGAGGTATACGAATAAAAAGCCTAATGACAATTTTGGGGAAAGAAAAAAGATATAGTATGGATGAAAACACGAATTATTTCGGACTATTAATGCAGGCTTCCCAAATGGCATTAGACGAATCAAATATGAATGCCTCCAATATCGATATGATAGTAGTAGTGGCGGAAACCCCTGAACATATCTCACCTACAAATGCCATGAATCTTGCTTACCATCTGAATGCTGATAATGTAAAGATTGCATATGATTTGAATGGTAATTGTGCAGGAGGCGTATTAGCTATTGACCAGGTAAGTAGATATTTAGAAAGCAACGAAGACATACAGAACGCATTAATTGTAAATGCTTTCATGGGAAGTTATATTCGACGAGAGGAAGACCCGATCTCTTTTTCAACATTTTCAGATTCATCATCAGCAATTATGCTTGAAAAAAAGACAGAGGATTGGATAAGTGGTTTTCTAGGCTCCGAGTATAGGACAAATTGTAGTTATATAAAAATGGATGTATTTCCAAGTTCCGGATTTCAGGCAATTCTTACAGGAAATAAAAGGTCTGAAAATGATGTCAAGCTAGATATTAATTCCAGCATAGACTTATCATTTATACCCGATGTGTGGTCTGATTTATTGAATGGGCTTTTAAAGAAGAACCAATTATCTGTAGGCGATATAAGTAACTATATATTCTCACAGTTTTCGCTTTATCACATTGTAACGACAATGGCCAAACTAAAACAGGATCAGGCAAAAGCGCCTTATGTTGGCCAAAAATATGGATATAACGGGGGCTGCAGCCCAATATTTGCTTTAAATGAAGTAAAGAATAATTTAAAAGCTCAGGACTATATTATCCTTTGTGGTATCGGAGCTGGTTATTTAAGTTCTGCAGTACTATATAAAATATAATTATATTATGGAGATGAATTTATGATTAAATATGAAGATATCAAAACCAATATTATAAATAAGCTAATAGATATAGGCATTGAAAGAAACGAATTATCAGAGAATACTTTGATCTTTGAAAATCTGAATCTTTCATCCGTGGAATTAATTGATCTTTCAGTTTTTATTGAAAATACTTATGGAGTAATAGTAAAAATAACACTTTATAATGATATATCCATCAAACAATTAATATTAGAAATTCTTGATGCAAAAGATAGCGTAATGGAGGAAGCGGATGAAAGAAATTGAACAACATAAGCAATTTAATTTAACAGATTTTTTGATTACTAATAATACAAAAATGAAGGGTAGGACAATCTTTATAGATGATAGCCGACAATATACTATGGAAGATACATGTAAAACTATTGATAATTATTGTTTATACTTCAAAAGTGTAAAGTGCAAAAAAGGTGATAAAATAGGAATCTTAAAAAAAGACAGTTTTGACTACATATGTATTTTTCTTGCCGCAATTAAATTAGGGGTTATACCTGTATTAATAAATATTAAGCAGAGTAATGAAAATATAAATTTTATTATCAAAGACTCTGAAATTGAAGTGCTATTTATGGATTCTATTAGAAAAGACAAAATTGTATTAGAGAAAAGTGTACCGAATGTTGTATTTGATTTAGACATCAAACCAAGTGCTGCTTTATATGATAGAGAAGTGACATATGAAAATGATATTGCTTGCATATTATATACATCAGGCACTACAGGTATGCCGAAAGCAGTAGCCCATACTCACAACAATTTTTATTTTTGCACGAAGGCATATGGGGACCATATATTAACTATAACAGACAAAGATACGATATATTCAGCATCACAACTACCGTTTTCTTTTGGTCTTGTGGCTAAATTAACTCTTCCCCTCTTTTATGGAGCTAAAGCCATTATATCCAATAATGATAGCTTATATGATGTTATCAGTTGCCTAAAAGTGAATAGCCCAAGCTTAATTTTTGCAGTTCCGACAATATTCAATGCATTGCTTAGGGCAAATAGTGAATTTATAAATAAGAAAGAACTCAGAGTATGTGTAGCAGCAGGAGAAGCTATGAAAGAAATAGATATAATAAACTGGGAAAAGAAATTTGGTTGTAAACTATTACAATCCTATGGACAGACTGAGGCCGTTTTTGTAACGTTATCGAATACTATTACTGAAAATATAATAGGAAGTGTAGGTAAACCGGTACCAGGATATCATGCAGCTATTGTCGGAGGAGATAATAAAGTGCTAGAGGATAACCATATTGGTGAATTAGTCATTAGTGGCGGAAGTATCTCAAATTCTAAGAATCCAGCTTCACCGGAATTCCATACTGGAGATTTGTTTTACAAAGATTTGAATGGTTACTTCTGGTTCGCTGGAAGGAACTCAGAAACTTTTAAATATAGGGGTGAGTGGATAAATGTTTTAAAATTAGAATCTACATTAGATATGTTGGAAGGAATCGAAAAAACTATTATTCGCGGCGAACTTGACAATTCAGGAAGTGTTGAATTATCGGTTTACATTAGCCTGAACGCTGCCATAGATATTAGCGCTTTAAAATCAGCAATCAAAAAGAAGCTTCCCAGACACCTATTGCCAAGAAAATATTATTTGGTTGAGTCTTTTCCTCATGGCATTACAGGAAAAATAGACAGGAATAAATTAGATGACATTATTAAGAAAGATTTATAATGTTGATGATAATACTTATTTTAGAAAATTTTGAATGGAAACATCCTCAGAAAGGATAATTAAATGATTAATCAGACAAAAACTATGATAATAGGTGCTGGCAATGTCGGGTCAACCATTGCATATGATTTGATTATACAAGGGATTTGTAATGACATCATTATGATTGACAACAATAGAAAAAAAGCCGCAGCACAAGTTTTAGATTTGCAGCATTGCCTGGAAGAAAATATGCCTGTCAGAATTAAAGAAGGAACTTTAGCGGACTGTGATAACGCAGATATCGTCGTTATCACAGCGGCCTTACCTTTGATTCAGGGACAAACCAGGTTGGATATGGTCGATGGTGCCCGTAAGATAATGGATGCTATTGTCCCTAATATCATGGAAACGGGATTTGATGGTTTTTTTATTATAGCGACTAATCCAGTCGATATAATTTCCGATTATGTTTACAGGCTTTCTAATCTTCCGAAAAATCATATTATTGGAACAGGGACTGCACTTGATACTGTCAGGTTAAGAAAATACCTTGCTGATAAAATAGAAGTAGATGCAACCGAAGTTCATTTATATTGTCTGGGTGAGCATGGTGATTCATTACTAATACCTTGGAGTATAGTCACTGTTGGAGGGAAACCTATTGATGAACTTATCAATGATAATAAAGAAAGGTTTGATGAAATTAATAAAGATGAGGTTAGGAAATATATTCTTCAGTCGGGTTGGATGATCGCAGAGGAGAAAGGAACTACTAATTATGGCATTGCATCTACAACCGTTTCCATAATTAAATCGATTATATATAATGAGAATAGAATCATCCCCATATCAACATTAGCTGAGGGTGAGTATGGAATTGATGACATATTTATCGGTCTACCTGCCGTACTTAATTCTAATGGTGTAAAAGAAATATTGGAATTAAAACTTCTTCAAGATGAGTTGAAAAAATTAAATTATTCAGCAAATGTCCTAAAAAATGCCAAATTGACAAGATAAAGACCCTAATAAGTAGAGCTGTTGCCCTCCCTAACTTAATTCGTTAGTTTTGCAACAGCTCCGATTGACTTAATACTATGACAATTGAGCAATTCCTTCATTTATTTCATAATAACGGCCATGCTTATTCATTAATGCTTTATGATTTCCTTTCTCAATTATTTCGCCGTTTTCTAATACAATTATCTCTGCGGCATCCCTGATTGTGGAAAGCCGATGAGCGATAACAATTACAGTTCTATTTTTCATCAATTCATCCATACCAGTATTAACTAAATATTCGGTTCGAGAATCAACGGAGCTGGTAGCTTCATCCAATATCAGGATTGCAGGATTTGATAGGGCTGTACGGGCTATCGAAATCAGCTGCCTTTGTCCCACAGATATATTTTCCCCATCGTTAATAAGTAGTGTATCATAACCTTTTGGCAGCTGGGAAATGAGATGGTCAGCATGAACTAGCTTAGCAGCAGCGATGACCTCTTCGTTACTTGCGTTTAAATCACCATATCTAATATTATCGTAGATGGTACCTGTGAACAAATGGGTATCCTGAAGGACAAATCCCATTGCACTACGTAAATCCTTTAAACAAATATCAGTGATATTAATATTATCAATGGTTATCGTACCTTTCTTAATACCATAAAGTCTGTTGATTAAATTCGTAATTGTTGTTTTACCAGAACCAGTGCTGCCTATAAGCGCTACCTTTTCACCTGGATTTGCCTGAATTGAAATATTTTTTAAAACTTTTCCTTCAGATTCATCGTAAGAGAAGTCTACATGTGAGATATTAATTTTTCCTTTGAATGGAATTCGTTTCTTCGTTCCTCGCATTTTCCAATATATCTGATGGCGGCTTTTTTCAAGTGTAACATCACCTTTATCCATTTCTTCATTTTGTTCTAATACTCTAAATATTCTTCCGGCTCCTGCTAAGCCCTGCATGACATTACTTGCCTGAACCGCCAGCTGTTTGAATGGCTCATTGTAGTTTATAGTTAGTGTCAGATATGCACTTAAGGAACCAATGTCCAACTGATTGTCTAGCACAAATAAAGCCCCAACAATGGCTGTCAGTGCAAAGTTAATTGAATTCATTTGATTAACTATCGGCATAATAGCCCCGGATAATGCCTGCGCCCTGGATGATGAAATTCTGTATCGGTTATTCTTATCTTTAAATAGAACCTTTGCACGTTCCTGAAAATTAAATGCTAATACATCTTGATGGCCGCTGATCATTTCCTCGCCAACACCACTTAGGATACCAATGTCATTCTGCTGTCTGTTAAAATATTTCTGTATTTTCTTCCCCATTAATTGAAGGGGGAGTAAGATAAAGAATGTCATAATTATTGTTAAAATAATTAATTTTTTGCTGAGAAGGAACATTAAAACCAGAGTTCCGATAATTTGAACTATATTGGTCAATAACATGACGATACTTTGTTCAAGACTGGTTTGCAATGCCTCAATATCGTTGGTAAACAAACTTAGGATATTTCCGTGAGTCTGCTTATCAAAGAAAGCGATAGGAAGGCTTTGTATTTTAGAGAATAACTTCTCTCTAATACCTTTTAATGTACTATATGCAACACGCAGGATAACCTGAATCTGAATACAGGATGATACTGTACCAACAAAGAAAATAATCACTAAAACAGCAATCCCCTTTAACAGTCCATTAAAATCTTGAGGAATAATATAATTATTAATGATTGGCTTAATACTATATGTACCTATCAGTGTAGCAACCGTACCCATAAAAGCAAGCAATATACCAATTAACAACTTCCATTTCTTGTTTGATAAAAATTTCCATAGTGTTTTTATCGTAGATTTCATACTATACCGTCTCCTTTTTCTGAGAATTATATATTTCCTGATATATGGAATTATTATTTAATAGTTCTGCATGTGTGCCCAATCCATTGACTTTTCCGCCATTTAAAACAATAATTAAATCACAGCTTTCGATTGAGCTTATTTTTTGAGATATCATAATTTTAGTTACCTCTTTATAATCTTCATTTAATGTTTTTCTAATAGCAGCTTCTGTTAACTGATCTAGTGCGCTTGTACTGTCATCCAGGATTAGGACTTTTGGATTTTTAATTAAAGCCCTTGCGATACAAAGTCTCTGCCTTTGGCCACCTGAAAAATTTAATCCACCTTGTTCAACATGAGTATCATAATTTTCAGCTAAGTGATTGATAAAATTACCAGCCTGGGCTGCTTCACATGCTTTTTGGATATTAAAATCAGAGGCATTAGGATTTCCCCATCTGATATTTTCTTTAATTGAACCACTGAACAAAACGTTCTTCTGTGATACAAGGGCAATCTTTTCGCGAAGGTATTTAATACTATAATTGTTAATATTATTACCATCTATTGTTATAGCACCTTTGTTTACTTCATAAAATCTCAGTAAGAGATTTACTAATGTTGTTTTACCCTCTCCAGTGGAACCGATAACACCAACAAAAGAACCAGGCTTAATAGAAAAATTAATATCTTCAAGAGTAGGCGTAGTGTTTCCTTTATAAGTAAATGATACATTTTTAAATGTAATATCGGCATTTTGAATGGTATGCTTTATATCATCTGTATTGATCGAGTCAGATTGAACTTTTAACACTTCCATGACTCTGCCACTTGAGGTAATTGCTTTCCCGATCTGAACTGATACCATCGAGATAAGGGATAGAGCACCACATACCTGAACAGCATATGACAAGAATGCATTTAAATCACCAACTCCGATAATTCCAAATCCAGTTTTTATTCCTCCGAACCATAGTATTGCCGCAATAATACCATTCATAATTAATGTAGTAAAAGGCATTATTATCATCATAATCCCATACCCCTTACTCATATAAACCGTCAACTTTTGATTCGGTTCATTAAATTTTTCCTCTTCATGAGTCTTACGATTGAATAATTTTATAATTCTTTGGGCAATTATGTTTTCATTTGTTACCCTATTAATCTGATCCAATTCGTTTTGCATTTTTGAAAACCAAGGCATGACAAGGCCAAATACGAATGCCATTACAAAAGTGAAAATGATAATGCCGGCAATCAGTATAAATGATAATTTTACATTAATAAATGCGGCTAAAATAATTGCCACTAAAACACGCCAAAAGCCATTTAAAAACATTCTCATAAACTGCATTGTCGCTGTTTGGATAGCGTTTACATCGCTATTTAATCTAGTTATAAGTGTAGATTCACTAAATTTGTCTAATTTTTCAGGTGACAAATCAATAATGCGATTAAAGAGCTTTAGTCTGATATTCATGCCCATACCTTGTGACGAAACAGCAGAAGCATAATTTTCGTATATACCTAATCCCATGGCTAAAAGCGACAGAACAATCATCAGTATACCTATTCTGAAAATATAATTTCGGTCATTATTGGCCAAGCCGACATCAAATATCCTCGACATAAATGTTGGAACCATGAGATAAGTTATTGCCTCCAAAAGTGTAGCAACGACACAAAATATGGCATATTTTTTATATTTGCCAAAGTTTTTACAAATAAATTTAATCATTTTATTCTCCCTTCCTTTAGTGATGAATGAATATCATTCATTTCAATCTTAAAGTAATTATAACACTTTATTTCATAATGTCAATGATTGTTTTTCATGATTGTTTTTCATTCTGTTTTTCATTCATTAATTTGAAAGGAACTGGCTGATGGAGTTTGCCGCACCCCATAAAACGGGGTACTACTGATAGATAGAAGTTTTTTGAGGCGGTTGACACAAGCTTGTTTTCAGGATAATATAAAGTATACTTTATAATTTCCTAAAACAAGGAGGGGTGGAAACAGTTTTAGGTAGTTTATAAAAGTTTATAAAACTTTCTTTATTTATTATAAGGATATGTTATAATAAATCTAAGAGGTGATATGAATGAAATACTATTCAATAGGCAAATTTGCTGAGTTGATAGGAAAGACAGCACAAACATTAAGAAATTGGGATAAACGAGATATTCTTAAACCGCATCACATAACGGATAGTGGTTATAGATATTATTCGCAAGAACAACTTAATC